>Ga0209960_1000023_pt1 | contig 762083 bp, 658 predicted proteins | sample ThiBiot_500_plan_2_FD_183947 | JGI IMG/M metagenome (GOLD analysis project Ga0209960, IMG submission 183947) | Wastewater bioreactor microbial communities from Cape Town, South Africa - Thiocy_expt_500_plan (SPAdes) | ecosystem: Engineered > Bioreactor > Thiocyanate-remediating >...
AAGTGATCTTTGAAACACATGATATCAATTACGGATGGGATGGTACTTATCTATTCAATGGAGGAAAACTTTGCCAGGACGGAACGTATGTCTGGAAAATTACGGTTAAGAAAACAGGGGTAGATGACAGGATTGAAAAAACAGGACATGTCACTCTGGTAAGATAATAATTGAAAAGGCCGGAACATTTGTTTTGGCCTTTTTTTATTAGTATTGATTTATAGTTTATATTCGCCTGATGATTTCTTTATAAATGGACAAGAAAATTATTGGCAGAAAAGACGTAGTAGATTTTCCATCAATCGGATTAAATAATGTTCAGGTAAAAATTGACAGTGGTGCTTTTTCCAGCTCTATTCATTGTGAGAAAATAAGCGAGCGCACGCAAACCGGAAATAATTTTTTGGAAGTTGTATTTCTTGATCAGTATGATGATTCTTATACAGGAGAGGAGATACGCTTTGAGAATTATAAGAAAAGAATAATAAAGAGCTCTAATGGAGTAAGTGAAGAAAGATTTATCGTGGAGTTGGAAATCCTTCTTTTTAGCCAGTCTTATCGTTCTGAATTTTCTTTGACCCGAAGAAATGATTTAAAATTTCCCGTATTATTGGGAAGGAAGCTTCTGAATAAGCGATTCATAATAGATACATCCAAATCAAATCTGTCATTTAAGGCGAAAATAAAAAAATGAAAATAGCTGTTTTATCAAGGAATTCAAATTTGTATTCCACCAAGAGACTTGTTGAAGCTGCAGAGCAAAGAGGACACGAAGCTCACGTTATAGACCATTTAAAATGTAATATTGAGCTGGATCAAAATGGTCCGACCTTATATTATAACAATGATTATCTGACGGGTTTTGATGCTGTTATACCCAGAATTGGTGCATCTGTAACATTTTATGGAACGGCTGTTGTCCGTCAGTTTGAAATGATGAAGGTTTTTACTGTTGTCAGTTCCAAGGGACTGGTTCACTCCAGAGATAAGCTTCGTTGTTTGCAGGTATTATCAAGAGAGGGAATTCGCATTCCCAAAACAGTGTTTACCAATTATTCCAAGCATGTGGATCATGTCGTTAAATCAGCCGGGGGAGCTCCCGTGGTTCTGAAACTACTGGAAGGAACACAGGGATTAGGCGTTGTACTTGCAGAAAATGAAAATGCTGCTCAGTCGGTGCTGGAAGCTTTTAATGGATTAAAAGCACGTGTAATTGTTCAGGAATTCATAAAGGAGGCGAAAGGAGCGGACATTCGTGCTTTTGTTGTAGGAGGGAAAGTTGTCGGAGCGATGAAACGCCAGGGAAAAGATGGCGAGTTCCGTTCGAACCTTCATCGTGGAGGTTCTTCGAGAATCATTGAGCTGACAGATCTTGAAAAAGATGTGGCGATCAAAGCGGCCGCAACGGTTGGTCTGGGAGTTGCAGGAGTCGATATGCTTCAGTCTGAAAGAGGACCTCTGGTGATAGAAGTTAATTCTTCTCCAGGGTTAGAGGGAATTGAAAAAACGACACATTTTGATATTGCAGGTTCAATTATCGAATATATTGAGGCAAATGTGAACAAAATTTAATGGAAAAATCAAGAAAGATAACAGTATTAGGATATGATATTCAGCCGGGGAAAAGTTATGAATTTAATTTCCTTGTGGCCAGATTACATACCAATACTCCGGTACAGATTCCCGTATTGGTGGAGCGGGCTAAAACGGATGGACCTGTTTTATTACTAATGGCAGGACTTCACGGTGATGAAATCAACGGTGTTGAGATTATTCGTCAGTTGATTCGCAGAAAATATAACAAGCCGAACGCTGGTACCATTATTTGTATTCCGATATTCAACATTTTTGGTTTTCTGAATCTCAAAAGAGAGCTTCCGGACGGAAGAGATCTGAACAGAAGTTTTCCTGGATCTGTCAGCGGTTCGCTGGCAAGCCAGTTTGCCTATCACTTTATGAAAGATATTGCTCCGGTAGTTGATTATGTAGTTGATTTTCACACAGGCTCTGCTCAGCGGAGCAATTATTCGCAGATTCGCTGCGCATTTAAAGACGCGACTGCTGTCGAGCTGGCAAAAGTATTCAATCCTCCCTTTATCATTCATTCTTCTTATATTGCTAAATCTGTGCGTGAAGCCATGCATAAAATTGGTAAAAAGATCTTACTTTTTGAAGGTGGAAAGACGAATTCCATAGATGATAACGTTGTAAAAGAAGGCCTGGAAGGAGTGAAGCGTTTGATTGACCATTTGGGAATGAGAAGTTTTCGGTCAGATTTTGATTCTGTTAACAGAAAACCTATTTTTATAGGTGAAACACGATGGCTCCGCGCGCCTCAGTCAGGAATGCTGAAAGTTTTTATTCAGAATGGCATTGCTGTAAAGGAAGGGGAGCTGTTGGCGGTAGTGGCGGATCCGTTTGGGAAGCTGGAACGCAAAATTAAAGCTCCGGTTGACGGTTTTGTTTTTTGTATAAATGAAGCTCCCATAGTGAATAAGGGAGATGCACTGTTTCATATAGGAGAAGTGAGTACGGAATTTGAAAATGAAAATTGATAAAAAAGATATTGTAAGGTTTGGTAATCTGGAGTTTTTAGCGAAGCAGGTAGTTGAAGGCTTTATAACAGGATTACACAAAAGCCCTTTCCATGGATTTTCAGTTGAGTTTGCCGAGCATCGTTTATATAATCAGGGAGAATCAACACGGCATATTGACTGGAAATTAGCGGCGCGGACAGACAAAATGTTTATTAAGCGCTATGAAGAAGAAACGAATCTGCGCTGTCAGATCGTGATTGATAATTCCGGATCTATGTACTACGGCAACGGAATTGTTACCAAGCTTCAGTATTCCGTAATCGCCGCCGCTTCTATCATCGAATTGATGAAAAAGCAGAGAGATGCTGTCGGTCTGCACCTTTTTTCAGATGAAATTACTTTGTCTACCCCTGCAAAATCGTCTCTTTCCCATCATCAGTATCTGATATCTTCTCTGGAAAACATTCTTCATCATTATGACGAAAAAAATGCTTCGGGAACAGATCTCATAAAAAATCTGCATGAATTAGCGGAAGTTCTGAGCAGAAGAAGTCTGGTTATCATTTTTACAGATCTATTTTCTGCTCCGGAAAAAGCAGGAGATTTATTTGAAGCGCTTCAGCACATGAAATTCAATAAACATGAAGTGATACTTTTCCATGTGACAGATGCTAAAACGGAAAAATTATTTGAGCTTGAGAACCGGCCTTATACGCTGGTGGATATGGAAACAAAAGAAAAAATAAAATTACAGCCGGCTCAGATTAAGGAGAAATACCAGGAAAATATACATAAGTATTTCGAAGATATCCGTTTGAAAAGCATCGGGTATAAAATTGATTTTGTCGAGATGGATATCAATGAAGATCTTGAACTCGCTTTAATCAGCTATATGAACAAAAGGCAATTTTTGTAAAATGTAAATATATTTTCGGGTAGCAGCCTGTTCATTCAATTTAATTACTTACATTTGCAACGTCGAAAGTCGGCTACATAATAAACATTAAATATAATTTTAGCATGTATTTAGCAACAGAAAAGAAAGAAGCTATCTTCGAAAAGTATGCAGGTTCCACAAAAAATACTGGTTCTGCAGAAGGACAAATTGCATTGTTTACTTACAGAATTTCACACTTAACTGAACACTTGAAAAAAAATCGCCATGATTTCGTTACTCAACGTTCATTACAGTTGTTGGTAGGTAAAAGAAGAAGTCTTCTGGATTATTTGAAGAAAAAAGATATCAATAGATATCGTGAAATCGTTAAAGAACTTGGATTACGTAGATAAGAAGAGTATTATACAGAAAGGGGGGCAATCGAAGTAATATCGATTGCCTTTTCTTTTTAAATTAATTAAAAACAAAGAGATATGAAATTAGGAATTTCAAAATCGATCATTACCGGAGGAAAGGAAATCTCCATTGAAACAGGGAAATTGGCGAAACAGGCCGATGGTGCGGTAGTGTTACGTATGGGAGACACCATGATTTTGGCTACAGTAGTAGCTGCCAAAGAAGCAAAAGAAGGAGTGGATTTCCTTCCTTTAACAGTAGATTACAAGGAGAAATTCGCAGCTGCTGGTAGAATTCCAGGAGGTTTTTTCCGTCGTGAGGCGCGTCCTTCTGAAAGGGAAATATTAGTGATGCGTATCGTTGACCGTGCGTTGAGACCACTTTTTCCGGATGATTATCATGCAGAGGTACAGCTGATGTTACAGCTGATCTCATACGATGGAGTGAATTCACCGGATGCTTTGGTTGGTCTGGCATCCTCTGCTGCAATAGCTGTTTCTGATATTCCGTTCAACGGCCCGATGTCAGAAGTACGCGTAGGACGTGTTGACGGTCAGTTTATTATCAACCCGACATTGAAAGAACAAGAGCTTTCTGATATGGATATCATCGTTGCAGGAACTGCAAAGGATATCAACATGGTGGAAGGAGAGATGAAAGAGATTTCTGAAGAAGAGATGGTAGAAGCGATTAAGCTGGCTCACGAAGAGATCAAGAAACATTGTCAGTTCCAGTTGGATTTGGCAGCGGATGTTCCTAAAGCGAATCCGAAAAGAGAATATTCCCATGAAGCGCATGACGACGAATTCCGCAAACGTTTGTATGATTTCGCATACGAAAAATGTTGCGCTATTGCCCGTCAGGGACTGGCTTCAAAAGAAACACGTTCTGAATTATTCGGAGCAGTAAAAGAAGAATTCACTGCTACATTGACAGAAGAAGAACAAGAAACATACAAGCCATTCATCGGACCTTATTTCAAGGAAACAATGAAAAAAGCAGTTCGGACAGTGATGTTGAACGAAAGCGTTCGCTTAGATGGCCGTAAATTTGACGAAATCCGTCCGATCTGGTCAGAAGTGGACTATCTGCCAACAGCACACGGTTCGGCTATCTTTACACGTGGAGAAACGCAAGCATTGATGTCCCTGACCTTAGGTGGAAAAATGGATGAGCAGATGATTGATGATGTAACATTTGCCGGAAGTGTTCCGTTTATGCTGCATTACAACTTCCCTCCGTTCTCAACAGGTGAGGCGAGACCAATCAGAGGAACTTCACGCCGTGAGATCGGTCACGGAAACCTGGCATTGAGAGCATTGAAGCCGGTTTTACCTGCTGATAATGCTTACACGATTCGTCTGGTTTCTGAAATTTTAGAATCGAACGGTTCCTCTTCAATGGCAACTGTTTGTTCAGGAACACTGGCATTGATGGACGGTGGTGTGCAAATCACTGCTCCGGTATCCGGTATCGCGATGGGATTGGTTGCTGATGGTGGTAAATTCGCAGTTCTTTCAGATATATTAGGGGATGAAGACCACTTGGGAGATATGGACTTCAAAGTGTGTGGTACTGCAAAAGGAATCACAGCTTGTCAAATGGATATCAAAGTAGATGGATTACCTTATGAAATTCTTATTCAGGCATTGAATCAGGCAAAAGCAGGGCGTTTACATATTTTGAATAAAATTATTGAAACGATTGCGCAGCCAAATCCTGATTTCAAACCACATACACCTCGTATTGAAGCATTCAATGTTCCAAATGATACAATCGGTGCAATCATCGGACCTGGAGGAAAAATCATTCAGCAATTGCAAAAAGATACGAAAACGACGATTACCATTGAAGAATTACCAACAGGTGAAGGTCGTGTTCAGATTGTGTCAAACAATGGAGATGACATGGCTGAAGCGATCCGAAGAATTAAATTGATTGCTTTCCCTCCTCAGGTAGAAGAAGGCGCGGAATACGAAGGAAAAGTAAAATCGATCAAAGATTTCGGATGCTTCGTGGAAATTCTTCCCGGAACAGACGGGCTGATCCATATTTCCGAGTTCTCCTGGGAGAAAGTAGCGAAAATGGAAGATGTCGTAAAAGAAGGAGATGTGTTGAAATTTAAAGTAGTAGGAAAAGATCCGAAAACTAAAAAATGGAAATTATCCCGCAGAGTATTACTTCCAAGACCCGAAAGAGCGGAAAAGCCGGTAGAGAATAAGAGCGCTGAGTAATCAGCCGGCAGATTTCCTACGAATTGAGAATATATCTGAGAAGTAATTCTTAGAAAACGGGAAGGTGTTCAGAAAATTGATATATGCAGATTAAAAATTTGCTTGTCATTTTTTGAATGCCTTTCTTTTTAATTACTAGCTTCGAATAACAAGGATGTTACTTGTATAGGTTTGTTTGGATACGGTCCTATGGGACGATTTGAAGAGCGCATCAGAAGTATTAGGAAAGAAGCTGAAAGTGGAAAAATAACGTGGGAAGAAGCAGATAAGTTAACGGCAGAGTGGTTAAGTTTTTATAAACTATCTCTTCCGGATTATGCTAAGTTGGAGGACTCCTATTTGTATAGCTGGAAATCCTTTAATCAATCTACGCTTCCGGTTTTGTTAAAATTAAAAATCCCGATATATGTTGCTTATGGTTCTTCAGATGTAATTGCGGATGATTGTGACCTTCTGCCTTTTTATTTTTCGGGAAATCAAAAAAATAATTTAACCATCAAACGCTATAATGGTTTAGAACATAATTTTTTCCCTGTTGATGATTCAGGAAACGTGGACTATGAAAACGGAAGCTGGCGCCAGGTGATGAATACATTTATTGATTGGGTCGTTAAGATGAAATACTGATTCTGTTTAAAGAATAAGGCAAAAGTATGCAATACAATAATAAATGATATATTTTTGAAATATAGATAATTAAGAAATGATGAAAAATGAATTTTATGATGTAATGAACGCTCATTCCGATGAAGAGTTAATTGAAATTTATGCAAATCGTTCACAATATACTGCTGAAGCAATTGAGGCAATGGAATTAATTCTTGAGGAAAGAAATTTATCAGAGAATGCTGCTGAAGTTTACGAAACGAAACAGAAAGAAGAATCTTTGTCTAAAGAAGGTGTTTATAATGAATTTCAACGTGCTGAGTTTGGTAAGGTCATTTCTGACATTGATTTTGCACAGGAAAAATTAATTAATTCTGTTTATTTTCAGCGTTACATATCGCCTTTGCATAATTACAATTGGTTGAATCATTTATTTATCATACTGGGAATAACCGGATTAGTTTTAACAGGGGTAATTATCGGGATTGGAGAGTTTTATTCGCCTGTCAGTATTCTACTGGTACTTTCAGCGTTTTTCGCTGCACTTTTACCATTGGGTATCTGGAGGCTTCGGAAAAATAAAGCTCAAATCAGTATTAGAAAGGAAATGAGAGCACCTGTGTTACAAATAACGGGAACAAAAGATAATCACGAAATGCAGTTGCCGGTTCGATACCTGTGCTATTGGGAATGGCATCATATAAAATTAACACTAAAACAAGTAAAATTATCTCTATTTCTTTTCGATGACAAGAATAATATAATGATTGAACTTAGTGAATTGCTGGAGCTTCATAAATCTCCGCCTCCACATTGGGTGAAGCTTCCCAAGGCTAAAGAAATGAAAGCACTGACTGCAAACAAAACATTATATGCGTTTTTAAACTACGGAATCCAGAAGCCTTTTTTATATGAACTTCAAAAAATCATTAGCGGGTTAAATAAGAAGCAGGAAGATTATTAGACGGCTTTATATCCAAAAACAGAAAAGTAAAAGCAGAATAATCATGGTAAAAACACGATTACTATTCATTTTCATCTTATTGACAAACAGAATTTTGGTGTAAAACCTTACGGCCTTTAAAGCCGAAAATGGTAAACGGAGATTTATCGATCAGGCCGAAGCGGAAGTAATTCCGGGAAATAGGACACAATGCCTGCAACTTCTCCGAAGGGATAGCAATGGTTTATATCAATAAAAAATGAATAAATACTGCGAAGCAGTACTAAAAACAACGTCTTCTTTTTAAGATATTTTTCCGGTAACTTTAGTTATTCTTAACAGCAAAACCATTGATTATTGCATATTAATCAGTAAACTTGTTAATAACAAAAAACCGTGTATCATGACATTTAATCCGATGACAACACTCACAGAAGTGATGGAGAATTTGAAAAAGGAAGGTTATACTGTAAATTTTAACCTGTATGAAAATCATATTGAAGATGATTCCAGGACGCTGCGCTTTCATCCGGTAGATTTCCAGATTGATCGCGTTTATCGTTTTGAAGGAATGTCCGATCCGGATGATAATTCGATCCTGTATGCTATTTCCTGCAGAGATGGAAGAACTAAAGGAATTCTGGTGAACGCTTACGGAGTATATGCCGATCCGTTATCTCAGGAAATGGTGGAAGTACTGGCAAAAGCAGAAAGAGCGAGATAAGATTAATATCCCGGAATCTTCCGATATCTTTCTTTATATCAAGAATGACAAAACCAAAGGTTAACGAGAATTGAATACTATATCCGGAATGGATGGTCACATTGATTTTCTTAACCGTGATCCAAACAGTGAAAGTGCCGTATCAAAAACAACTGTTTGAGCAGAGCGAGTTTTGTTTTTGTAGGCAATGAACGTATTTGGGTGGTTAAAAAATCACGGTGACGAGGTTTTTGTTTCTTTTTGACGGACAAAAAGAAAGATAGAAATCCAACGAAACAGATAATTCTTTGTAATCCATAGAAAATTTACTTGTTCTGGTGTTAGAGCAACAAGAGATATTATAGCTTAAAATTAACTTATTATATTTTTATTGTGAACTTAAATCTTTCTTTTATCTTTGAATAAGAAGGTAATAATTATGAATTTTCAAGGTAAGACAGTTCTGATAACAGGTGGTGCTTCCGGAATAGGGAAGCTGATGGGAAAAATGGCTCTGGAAAAAGGAGCCGGACAGCTGATCATCTGGGATATCAACGAACCATTGATGATACAGGTGGTGGAAGAGCTCCAAAGCTATGGAAACGTTGCTGGATTTACGTGTAATTTGTCCGATACGGACAGCATCCGGTCGGCTTTTGAGAAAACGACCGGTGTGTTCCCTAAAATTGATGTGCTTATCAACAACGCGGGAGTAGTAGTCGGAAAATATTTTGATGAACATTCTTTGGAGGATATCCGCCTGACAATGGAGATCAATGCCATTGCACCGATGTATCTGATCCAGTTATTTTTACCCGTTTTAAAACAACGCCCTCAGGCCTGTATTTGTAATATTGCTTCTTCAGCAGGATTGATTTCCAATCCGAAAATGTCGGTGTATGTGGCGTCAAAATGGTCACTGTTAGGATTCAGTGACAGTATTTACATAGAATTTAAGCATCAGAAATATCCGATAGGAGTAACAACAGTTACACCTTATTACATCAATACAGGGATGTTTGACGGCGTAAAATCTTTTATTCCGATCATTAAGCCGGAAAAGGCAGCAAAAAAGATTATCAGAGGAATAGAGAAAAATAAACGCTTTGTGAGCATGCCGTGGACCATCCGTATGATTCGTTTGCTTCAGGCAGCGCTTCCCGCATCATGGTTTGATAAAATTGCCGGAGACTGGATGGGAATTTACCATACGATGGATGCGTTTAAGGGAAGGAAATCCTGATTTTTGTAACGGTAGCTTGCTCTTGCTGCTTCCCTGAAGGAAATCAGAGGGATAATATTAATTCATTTTCTGTCACATCCCGTCAATTTTCAGCAGCTTTTCCGTTTTAACCACTTCATTATTGACAGCAATTCTGCAAATATACGTTCCTTCCGCCCAGGCGGAAGAATTTACCGTAATTACATCTTTAGAAAGATACTCTGACACTTGCACTAATTTACCCATGATATCATAAACTGCGATTTGAATCTTGTCTTTTTCCTGCAGATCAGGCAGCTGAATGATGAAATTATCCGAAGAAGGATTGGGGAAGATTGTTATATCTCCAAACTCTGGTGAAACGCAGCGGCTGTAATCCCATACGGTATTTCCTTCACAATCGGTTTTGATAATAGTTGAGTTCCAGTAATAATTGTTGGATATCATGTAAAAATCTATGCCCGACAATATAAAGCCGTTATCTGAAGCAGGCATTCCGCAATAAAACGTTTCTCCTGTAGGAGGCCAGGCAGGATCTACCGCAGAACTATTTTCTTTGTAGTAATATTTATTCCATTTGATTTCTTTGTTCATGTTGAACTTTATGACACCCAGCATGGTTGAATCCACATAATTACGCGCTCCCGATATAAAAATCTCATCGTTTTGATTCGTATAGATATTGGAGCCACCAAAACCATTCGGATTATAAAAACGCTTGTAATCTATTTCATTTCCCTGCTCATCGTATTCGATCAGCGCAAAATCAGTTTGAGAAACCACATATTGCGGAACAGTGTTCACCACAAAATAAGCCAGCACATGGTTTTCCTTAAACGGAGCGGCTGCCATTAAGTAGATAGAATCTTCCGTCAGTGCGGAAGGCTTTAAGGTATTGAATGTTTTCCGCCAGAGTTCCTCTCCGTCCGGATTCACCTTAATAATAGAATTGTAGGTAAAATCAATATTATTAGCATTGGAGGACAATGTCAGGATAAAGTTACCGTCCTTTCCTTTTTTCATGTCTTCAAAATATTCCCAGTAATTATTGGAAGCAAGATCGTAGCTGAAAAATTTACTCCACAGGATATTTCCTTCAAAATCAATCTGCATCAGTTCTCCTTTTGTTCCATTTCCGTTAAAGCCTGCACTTGCAACCAAAATGCCATCCCTGTTCACTAATAAGCTCCGTAAATAATTATCATAAGCCAGCGAACCCGCTGCTCCAAAAATCTTTTTATAGCTGATATTTCCCTGTATATCCACTTTAACTAATAGGCAGAAATCTTTATTATTTATTCTTACTGTTCCACCAATATAAAAGTAGCCGGCATAGTACATAACACTCCTGTACCGTTCATAATTGTCTGGAACATATTCCGGAATTTTCTTTTCCCACATGATATCTCCATTACGGCTTAAAAATAGCATATATCCGTTGTAAATGCCATTTTGCTGGCTATTAACTCCAACTAACAAATACCCTTCCTTACATTCTGCAACACCAAAAATTTCATTAGTGTAGGGGACTATATGCTTCAGGTGGAAAGCTCCCTGTGAAAAAGCAGGGAGCTTTACTGTTAAAGATAATAGGATAATAATTAAATACCTCATTTACCGCATCAGTTTTGTTGTGAAGCTGTTCCCGGCAGCATCATATATTTTAAGCAGGTACATTCCTTTTCCGTAGTTACTTAAATCTACTTTAAAGGCAGCTTCTTTGTTTGTTGTTTCTTTTGTCAGCAGCTTGCCCGACAGATCATATACCGCCACTGTCTTTAGCTCCTGATTTTGCGGAGTGGTGATGATGAAAGAGCCGTCGTAATTGTCCCGTATGATTGTTTTTATTTCCCGTGTGTTTTCTTTAACACCTAATGTTTCGGCAATCTTTAATGAGTTGAAGCAGTTGACTCTTCCGTAAAACATTTCAACGTTAAAACCGGGTTGTCCCATGTTGTAATTATAAATCCCCCCGTTGTCTGTGGAATGTACCTTTTCCGCACCGTTCCGGATCACTTCTTTTACCTGCTGGTAGGTCAGATCCGGCCTTTTTTGCAGGATCATTGCCACAATCGAAGAAACAACCGGAGTTGCCAGTGATGCACCCCGTTCTACTTTGTATCCGTTGCTGGAGCTGTTGATTAAATCGGTTGTGCGGATGATTATTCCCGGAGCAACGACATCGAAGTTAAGCGTGGAATTTCCATAATCCGAGCCTGTTGCAGTAAGTCCCCATGCGCCGCCCGGAGCATTCGGAGAAGCCCTGTAATCGTCCGGATTGGACCATCCTACTCCTATTGTATAATTTTGATTAGCAGGGAAAGTAACCACATTTTGTGTAGAAACCGTTCCTAACTGGCGGTTATCATTGCCTGTTCCGGCCACAACAACCATTCCGCGTTTTAAACTGGGATTATTCGGATCCGGCCGGCCTCCGATCGTTGCATTATATAATTGTGACGAAAGCATACCCGGTGTGCTGATACTTAAGCTTATGTTCAGCACATCACAGTTATCAGTGGCTGCTTTCTGTATTGCATTTTTAATGGGTTCCCTGTTTGCATCGCTATTGAAAGGCTTCGGAATACCACACAGATAAGGTATGACGGTGGCATTGTATGCTCCTCCTACAGCATATCCGTCTGTGGCTGTTAAATTATCGGGCTGAGCAGCAATCACGCCGGTTACCTGCATGGAGTGGGAGCTCAGCTCGTTGTTATACAAAAAATCGGAAAACAAGGTATCTGGAGGTGATACAATCATATTAATCGTATAAGGAATATTTGCATTCACGAAATCCGGATGTGAAAGCTGAAAGCCATAATGATCAATGACTCCGATCTTTATTCCCTGGCCGGTAGCTCCTTCGCCCCAGCAGTCGCAGATATGGGCATCCGCACCGGCTGTTCCTGATTTACCCTGCCAGATAGTACCACCGTCATTATGCAGAAACCAGGAACCGTTGATATTCTGGTAAAAGCTGTTCATCTCATCCACCGGATCACAGGATAACGGCTTCACGGTGTAAGTATCGGGATCGGCATATTTTACCAGCGAGACCTCATGTTCATTGAGGGTTTTAGCCAGTCCGACAGAGGTACGGTATTTGTCTTTGAGCGATTTCTTCATTTTAAAAGAATAAGCCCAGCTGACTCCGGACGGTAAAGACGGATCGGGAGCATATACCATCTCCAGCTCATATTTATCCGCAAAAGCGCTGATCTCTCCGGAGGACAAGGACGGATTGTTAAAAGTGATCATCAGCACATCATCTGTCTGAAAAAACTCACGGTGTGCGTAGCTATTGGTTGTTTTGCTTAACGCGTACGCGAGGGTTTTAAACCGGTTCAGAGAAGTGATGTAATCCACAAAGCTCATCCTGCTGGAAGTCCCGTACGAACCTTTAAAATGCACTTCGTTAAACTGCGAATACGAATTGCTGTAGTAAATAATGGTGTCCACACACGGCGGTAACTGCCCGGTATATTTGCTGTTATCCGTGAAGCTGAAGCAGAACACATCTTTCTGCACATTGTACCAGTCTTTTACACCATCCATGTCGTAAATGTAGACGCTGTCAGCCACAATCAGCTGACCTCTAACAAAGTTAACGAATATAAAACCAATGAAAACGGAAGATAAGATAATTTTTTTCATATTTTAAAATTTTAGAAGCATATTGCTGCTGCTCATCGTCATGCGGATCCCTTTGTTGTTGCCAAAAGCTGGCGCTGCCTGCCGCTGAAGTGATCATGGTGCTTATGCGGTTTTTGCAAATCTACCTCGCTGTTAGGTAGTTAACAATGTTTTTACGGTATATGTTATGTGATTTCAACATAATTTTTACCTTTACAAAAAACATTCGTCATGAAACTTCACGAACGGGTTAAATACATACGGGAGCAGAAACGCATTTCGCAGGAGTCCGTAGCGCATGAGCTTGGAATGAGCCAGTCGCAATACAGCAGGAGAGAAAGCGGGGAAGTTAATTTTCTGGCGGAAGAGATCGGTATATTGTCCAAAGCGCTGGATACCAAAGTTTCAGAGATATATGGTGAGCAACCAAATATTTTTAATAATCATAACCAGAAAGGAGGAAACTTTGGGTATCACATTACTATTCCCGAAAAGCTTATTGAACAGTACGAGCTGCGCTTAAAAGAAAAAGACGAGCTGATCAAATTGTTGAAAGACAGGTTAGGATAAAAAGTCAATTGCAAATTACAGATTGCAAATTGCAGATTTTGTTGCTTTCCTGATTTTAACATCTTTAGTCTTGTTCTTTATATCCTGAAGTCTTTTATCTTTGCTCTTATGTCTAATATCTAACGTCTAACGTCCAATGTCTATTCTCTTAAAGTCCTAATATCGTAATATCTTAAAGTCCTGCTATCCTAAAATCCAAAACATGAAACACATCTTAAAAGTAACCTTTTTGTTGCTGATCTTTACCGCATGTAAAAAAGAAGCAACCCTTTCCGTTTCGCCCGGAACACTGATAGAAACAAATGAGGTGAAAACAATTTCCCGATCGGAGTGTGTCCAGCTGGTAGATTCTGCAGATATCAGCAGCATTGCCCAGTACGATGTCCGATTGATTGAAATTGTTTATGCAACGGAATATGACGGCAAAACAATTGAAACTTCGGGAATGCTGTTTGTTCCTGTGGGGAAAGATACGGTCCATTTTGTGACGTATAATCATGGGACGGTTGTTCCGCTGAAGCTGTTCAAAATGGATGAAGCCACACCTTCCTTATTCACCGGGCAAAGCGTGGGCTTCGGTGAAATAAGAAATGTCGGCCTGACGTGGGCAAGTGCCGGATATACAGTCTTTATGCCCGATTATGTAGGATATAACCGTACAAGAGATAAAGAACATCCGTATATTTATTATCCGGAGCTGTTCAAATCCATTTATCACGGAGATCTGGCCGTAAAATCCTATATACAGTCTCAATCCGCTTATTATGATAACCGTATGTTCTTGGCCGGCTGGTCGCAAGGCGGAGGAGCGTCTTTGTCCGCTCATCGCTATTTTGAGCAGAACTATCCCGGAACATTTACGATCGTGGCAAGTCTGAACCTTTCCGGGCCGTATAACTTTAAGCGGTTTATCCGGTCTGTTTTTGAAAATAAGGAAACGGCAAACGATAAAATCAGCATCTATTCCTGGGCATTGTACTCACTGAATAAATTTTCCGAGCTGAAAAGAGCCAATGACCGGTTTTATTCGTATTCTGTTTACGATCAGGTCTCCGCGTTTAATCCGCCATCAACTGTTCCTGCTGACATTTTCAATAATTTCTTTATCAAGCAGATCGTGGACGGATCGGATGTGGCTATGAACAGCGTAATAGAGCGGAATTCAATGATCAACGGGTGGAATCCTCAGGGGAAGATTTATCTGTACCATGGCGATGCGGATGATTTTGTGCCTTATTTCAATTCGGAAGATTGTTACGAAGGATTGCTTCAGCTGGGAGCGGATATTCATTTTACGACTTATCCCGGAGCTACTCACTATACCGTATTCCCGAAATACCTGATTGACGCTAAGAATCAAATGGATTTATTGAAATGATTATGAAAAAGCTACTCTATATTACCGTTATTCTGCTTCAGGTGTCTGCGGCGGTATCTCAAAGAAACATAGATGATATGTTCTTTTCCCAGGGAACGAATTATTATAATGCGGGCTATTCTCCGACACACAAAGACAGTGTGGAGATGATCAATGCGTATGATACCCGTACAATGTTGAAAATAGCTACCAATAATACAGGGAACACAGTTACTCCAAGCTTGACTTACCAGGCATTTTCCAAGCTGGACCGTTTTGTTTTTACCTATAATTTTAATCATCAGAGCTATTCCTATACTTCTAACAATGAAGTCGGTTTAGGTGTTATCTATACACTACCGTTCAGCAATGTACATAAGCTAAGCTTTGGACTGAGAGGTGATTTCAGCTTTTATAACCTGAAGAAATTCAATGGGATTGATTACATTCAGCTGGAAAAAGAAAAGCGGGTAAAGCTGCTTGCTGACATTGATCTCGGAGTTCATTATTTGATAAAAGGATTCGAAGCAGGAATTTCCGGAAAACATTTACTGGCCTCCAAATACCGCCCGGATGATATTCTGCTCCAGAACCAGAGAGGTTTATATACCTATTTCAGCTATAATTTCTCAATAGGAAACCATATTGAGCTGAAACCAGCGGTTTTTATAACACCGATCAACTATCTGAATACTTTTCTTGCACTGGAATTAGGTGTGATGAAAAAAGTATATGCACAATATGCTTTTCGTTTTAATGAGCTGAGACACCAGTATAATATCGAATATAGAGGCAATATCCGTCAGAATCAATTCTTTGTCGGCCTGGCATTTAATCATTCAATTATTTATTCAGATTTTAACGCGGGAATCCGGTTAGGATATATCGTAAGAGATTGAGTAACCACAGAGCCACAAAGTAACACAGAGAAGTAATCCTTCGTGTCCTCTGTGTCTCCGTGGTAAACTGAAATAAGGGATTTGATGAAAATAATTAGCAGGAAATAACCACAGAGCCACAAAGTAACACAGAGAAGTAATCCTTCGTGTCCTCTGTGTCTCCGTGGTAAACTGAAATAAGGGATTTGATGAAAATAATTAGCAGGAAATAACCACAGAGCCACAAAGTAACACAGAGAAGTAATCCTTCGTGTCCTCTGTGTCTCCGTGGTAAACTGAAATAAGGGATTTGATGAAAATAATTAGCAGGAAATAACCACAGAGCCACAAAGTAACACAGAGAAATAACCCTTTGTGTTCTCTCTGCCTTTGTGGTAAAACCAGTAAACTACTTTAATAACTAAAACACACTTCTACTCCATGACAGAAAATGAAATTTCAAAAGAAATAATCGGTGCAGCTATTGAAGTTCATAAACAATTAGGCCCGGGATTACTGGAAAGCAGCTACGAAGCATGCCTGGCATATGAACTTAGGCAATTGGGTTTGGATGTAAAAACACAGGTAGCTTTACCCGTTGTTTATAAAGGAGTTAAATTAGATGTCGGATACAGAATTGATATTCTGGTAGAAAATAGAGTGATTATTGAGGTAAAAGCGGTAGAAGCACTTGCTGATATTCACACCGCACAGCTCCTGACGTATTTAAAGCTTAAAGATTTAAAATTGGGATTGCTCGTTAATTTCAATAGTGTGAAAGTGATAGATGGCGTGAAAAGAATTTTGAATGGATATTTATAAGAATAACCACAGCGCCACGAAGTAACACAGAGAAGTAATCCTTCGTGTCCTCTGTGCCTCTGTGGTAAACTGAAATAAGGGATTTGATGAAAATAATTAGCAGGAAATAACCACAGAGCCACAAAGTAACACAGAGAAGTAATCCTTCGTGTCCTCTGTGCCTCTATGGTAAATCGTAACAACCACACTCGCCCATAACGTTAAATATTTTTTATTTTTCTTCCACGGTAAATACTACCAATGCCTTTTATTTACTTTTGTTGACAAAATTGTCAAACTAAAATGTCAAGTCAACTAAGCGAAACGGAACAGCTGATTATTTCCAAATCCAAACAGTTGTTTTACGAAGAAGGAAATATCAAGGCAACCTGTCAGGAAATTGCCGATTTTTCCGGAGTTCAGCGCACTTTGGTGAATTATTATTTTCGCTCAAAAGACAACCTGGTCAGAATTGCACATGCTGAAATTATTGCAGAAATGCATGAAGGATTGCACGGGATTTATACCGGAATAACCATCCCTTTTGAAGAGAAAATTGAACGGTTGATTGATTTTACCTTTACATTCAAACGGAAATATCCATATTTTGAAGTGTTTAATATTATCAGGTCCAATAACCTGATCGATGAAAATCTGTTTCTCAAACCTCAGACTACAAATGAGATGCGGGAATTCCTTAAACAGATTCAGGAGCAGATGGACAGAGGTGTGATACGAAGATCCAATCCGATCAATTTTGTTCTGAATATTTTTTCGCTTGTGTCGTATCCTTTGGTCATGAAAGGAATTTTCAAAGATGTTTTTGACTTGTCGGAAGACGAGTTTGAACAAATTTTACAGGAAAGAAAAGAGTTAATTAAAAATTTAATTTTCAATAAATGAGAACAATTAATACTTTATTATTTACAACTGCCTTAGCCGCTCTTATAGCTGTATCCTGCAAAGGAAAAGAAGAAGCGGCGGTAAAACCTGTTCAAACCTACAATGTGATTGAATTAAAGCAGCAGGAAGCGGAACTATATTCTGAGTATCCCGCAACGCTCGCAGGAATTGAAGATATCGAAATACGCCCGATGATCAACGGTTACATCGAAAAAATTTATGTGGATGAAGGCCAGGAAGTGAAAAAAGGAGATTTGCTTTTCAGGATTTCGAATCCGCAATTTGCCCAGGATGTAAACATGTATGCAGCACGGGTGGAAAGTGCGAAGACTGCTGTGGAAGCAGCCCGCATCCAGGTGGAAAAGACAAAACCGTTAGTGAAAGACGGGATTATCAGCACGTATGAGCTGACCAACGCGGAGCTGGCGCTGGACACGCGAAAAGCAGAGCTGGAACAGGCAAAAGCAGCGTTTTTAAATGCACAGACAAACCTGGGATATACTACCATAAAAAGTCCTGTTGACGGTGTGGTAGGAAAGCTCCCTTACAAATTAGGAAGTTATGTTTACAGTAATACTACTTTACCTTTGACAGTTGTTTCCAACATCACGAAAGTGTTTGCCTATTTTTCTATCAATGAGAAGCAGCAGCTGGAAATGTTTGAGACGATTGAAGGAAAGAATTTTCAGGAAAAGATTGATAAAATTCCCCCGGTGACATTGATCCTGTCTAACGGCGAAACCTATGCACAGGCAGGAAAAATTGAAACGTTCAGCGGATTGGTTAATAACATGACCGGCTCTTTTAATGTACGTGCAGGCTTTTCTAATCCCGATAAAATGCTTCGTTCCGGTAGCAGCGCGGCTGTCCGTATTCCCGTACATCTGAAAAATGTAATTATCATTCCTCAGAAAGCAACGTCCGAATTGCAGGACAAGCGTCTGGCATATATCGTCGGAAAGGATGAAACAGTGACCGGAGTCCCTGTAAAAGTCAGAGAGGTACCCGGAGGAAAATTCTTTGTGGTAACAGAAGGGCTTAATCCCAACGATAAATTAATTATTGAAGGTATCGGAATTGTACCGGAAGGAACAAAGATCAAACCTCAGATTATTCCGGCAGACAGTGTTTTGAAATTCTAAAACCGATTTTTTTATGTTTAGTAAATTTATAGAACGTCCGGTACTATCGACCGTAATCTCCATATTGATTGTCATATTGGGAGTTTTGGGACTAATCAGCCTTCCTGTTTCCCAGTATCCTGAAATTGCTCCTCCTACCGTTACTGTAAGTGCAAGCTACCAGGGAGCAAGTGCGGAAGTAGTTATGAATTCAGTGGTAATTCCGCTGGAAGAGCAGATCAACGGAGTGGAGGATATGACCTATATGACCTCGACGTCCAGCAATGACGGCTCGGCTTCGATTAATATCTATTTTAAGCTGGGGACAAATCCCGATTTAGCCGCAGTGAATGTCCAGAACCGTGTTTCAAGAGCAACTCCGTTATTGCCGCAGGAAGTAACGCGTGCCGGCGTAACAACAGCGAAAAGACAAAGCGATAATGTACTGATCTTCTCACTGTACAGCGAAAGCCCTGAATTCGATATGACCTTTCTTCAGAATTATTCCAATATCAACCTTTTGCCCAAAATAAAAAGGGTAAACGGAGTGGGAGAAGCGATGGTATTCGGCTCTAAGGATTATTCAATGCGGATTTGGCTGAAGCCGGATGTAATGGCAAGCTACGGACTCGTTCCTTCAGATATCATGAACCTTTTAGCGGAGCAAAATATTGAGGCTGCTCCGGGACAGCTGGGAGAAAACAGCGATCAGACATTTCAGTATGTTTTGAAATACAAAGGCCGTCTGCAAAGCACAGACGAATTTGAAGAAATTGTTGTGAGAGCAACGGAAAACGGCGAAATCCTGAAGCTGGGAGATATCGCCCGCCTGGAGCTGGGATCCCAGAATTATTCAGGCAGTTCCAGCACGAACGGAGCACAGTCTGTCGGAGTTGCCATTGCACAGACAGCAGGATCGAATGCGCAGGAGGTGATTAATGGTGTTTTGAAAGTATTGGAAGAATCATCTGTAAACTTTCCGAAAGGAATCCACTATACAACGCTGGTAAATGCAAATGACTTTCTGAGCGAATCCATTTCAAAAGTGATCGGAACATTGATTGAAGCATTTATCCTGGTATTCCTGGTAGTATTTATCTTCCTGCAGGACTGGAGATCCACGCTGATCCCGGCGATTTCGGTTCCGGTCGCGATTATCGGTACCTTCTTCTTCCTGAGCATGTTCGGCTTTACAATTAATTTGCTGACCTTATTTGCGTTAGTGCTTGCCGTCGGTATCGTTGTCGATGATGCCATCGTGGTGGTGGAAGCGGTCCATGCGAAGATGGAGCAGGGTGAACGTGATCCTAAGAAAGCGGCACATAAAGCGATGAACGAAATTACCGGAGCGATTATTTCCATTACGCTGGTAATGTCCGCTGTATTTATTCCGGTGTCATTCATCAGCGGATCAGCCGGCGTTTTTTATAAGCAGTTCGGATTGACGCTTGCTGTGTCCATTATACTTTCTGCGATCAATGCCCTGACACTTTCTCCGGCTTTATGTGCTTTGATCTTAAAGCCACATGAAGAAGAGCACGGGCAGAAAAAAGGATTCCTGAAACGTTTCTATTCCGCCTTTAATATAGCTTTTGATGCAACAACCAATAAATATAAGAAATCAGTACAATTCTTTGTCAATAGAAAATGGGTCGCTTTTGTGGTGATCGCTGCCTTTGCAGGGCTATTTATACTGCTGATGAACACACAGCCGAAAGCATTTGTACCGGGTGAGGATACAGGTGGTATTATGTCCGATATTTCACTTCCTCCGGGAACTTCTATTGAACGTACGGAAGAAGTGCTGCTGAATGTGGAGAACGCGGTGAAAGATATTCCTGAGATCGGTAAAATTCTTCGGATTTCCGGGCGAAGCCTGATCAGCGGGGCGGGAAGCAACTACGGTATGATTATCGTAAAGCTGAAGCCATGGGCAGAACGGGCAGGCAAGGGACAGGACGTAACTTCCGTGATTCAGGAATTGTTCAAGCGAACCGCAGGAATTAAAGACGCACGGGTGATTTTCTTTGCCCGCCCTACGATTATGGGATTTGGTTTCAGCAGCGGATTTGAATTCCAGCTGCAGGATCAGAAAGGAGGGACTATTGAGAATTTAAATGAAGTAAAAGATCAATTCCTGGCGGCGTTGAATTCCCGCCCGGAAATTCAGTATGCTACCACTTCTTTTTCTCCGAATTATCCACAATACCGCATTGATCTGAATGTCCCTGCAATAAAGCGGGCCGGTCTGACAGTAACGGATATTCTGGGAACAATGCAGGGATATTATGGTGGTGTTTATGCCTCCAACTTCAATAAATTCGGGAAGCAATTCCGTGTGATGTATCAATCAGAGCCGGAATTCAGAGCTAATCCCGAGTCTTTGAACAGGGTAATGGTAAGGAATAATAAGGGAGAAATGGCGCCGATTTCCCAGTTCATTGAATTTAAAAAGGTGTTCGGCCCTCAGATTATCAATCGCTTTAACTTGTTCACATCCGTTAGTATTCAGGGAGCACCGAGCCCCGGACACAGTACGGGAGAAGCTATCAAAGCGATCGAAGAAGTGGCGCAGCAGACCTTACCGCTCGGATACGGTTTTGAATATTCGGGTATGACACGGGAAGAAATTAGTGCAGGTGGCCAGACAGTATATATTTTCTTGCTGTGTCTGATCTTCGTTTACTTTCTTCTCTCCGCGCAATATGAGAGCTATCTCCTTCCGTTGGCGGTACTGCTTTCTTTGCCGGTAGGTCTGGCGGGAACGTTCATTTTTGCCTGGTTGTTTGATGTGAGCAATAATATCTACCTGCAGATCACACTGATCATGTTAATCGGGTTATTGGCGAAAAATGCCATTTTGATCGTAGAATTTGCTGCCGGAGCAAGAAGGAACGGGGCAGGTATTGCACAGGCGGCTGTTCAGGGAGCGGTAGCGCGTTTTCGTCCTATCCTGATGACATCATTTGCCTTTATTTTAGGGTTGCTTCCTCTGATGCTGGCGAAAGGCGCGGGAGCTGTCGGAAATCAGGCCATCGGGACCGGAGCGATCGGAGGGATGCTGATAGGTACCATTCTGGGAGTTCTTGTGATTCCGGCCTTATTCGTGGTTTTCCAGACATTACAGGAAAAAGTATCAAGAAAAAAGTAGTAAGACTATGAAATTGAAATACATTATATACTTGGGAGCAGTAGCGTTTTTACTGACCAACTGCGGTTTGAAGGATCGCTACGAGCAGCCCAAAATAGAAGAGGAAAGCCAGAAAGGAATTGTCCGTGATAATGTTTCACGGGATTCCGTTTCATTAGCCGATATTTCCTGGAAAAGCTTCTTTACGGATCCCCAGCTTCAGTCGCTGATAGAAGAAGGGCTTAAAAATAATTATAATCTGCAGAATGCAGTCTTGCAGATCGCTGCTGCGGAAGCGGGATATAGACAAAGCAAGCAGGCCTTTTTTCCGACGCTGAATTTTGCTCCGACAGTGACAGCCAATAAAACATCAAAGAATTCCTTGAACTTTCCTTCAAATATCAATATCAACCTGAAAACAACAACCGTTTCTTTAGGATTTACGACCAATTGGGAAATTGATATCTGGGGAAAGCTGGCGAGTCAGAAAAGAGCTAATTTTGCAAACTGGCTTTCAATGCAGGCATCGAAAAATGCCGTACAGACAGCATTGATAGCAAGTATCGCTAATGCCTATTATTCATTACTGGCTTTAGACAGGCAATTACAGGTGACAGAAGAAACGATTCGCCTTCGTGAGGCAGCAGTGGTAACACTTAAAGCGCTCAATATTTCCAGCTCGACTACCAGTGCAGATGTAGCCCAGGCAGAAGCAAATCTGTATGCAGCGAAAGTAACGATCCCGGAAATAAAACAGGCAATCCGTGAAATGGAAAACCTGATCTGCACATTAATTGCTTCGCCGTTAAAGGAAATTCCCAGAGGGGCGCTGGACAACCAGACAATGAATAAAGAGCTGAAAACAGGAGTTCCCATGTTGCTGCTTTCAAATCGTCCGGATGTATTTGCTGCGGAAATGAATTTCCGTAAGGAATATGAATTGGTTAACGTTGCAAAAGCATCCTTTTATCCGAGCTTAAATATCAATTCGGGCTCCATTGGTATCAGCGCGCTGACCACGAGGACGCTGTTTGATATCAACTCATTTTTTGGAAACCTGGTTGCCGGGATCACTCAGCCGATCTTCAACAGAGGAACGCTGAAAGCCAATCTTAGACAACAGCGGGTACGCCAGGATATTGCGCTGAACAGCTTTAAAAATACACTTATCCAGGCCGGACAGGAAGTTTCCAATGCGATGTATGCTTATCAGACAATTGAGGACAAAAAAGAATTCAGGGAAAAACAAGTGGAATCATTGATGAAAGCGGTTGAAGCGAATCGAAAGCTGCTGGAATTTAGTAGCAGAACTACTTATACGGATGTGTTGGTTTCCGAGCAGAACCTGATCGTAGCCCAGCTTAGTCAGATCAATGATCAGCTATTGCAATACAAAGCAATGATTGAGCTTTACCGTGCTTTAGGTGGTGGTTGGAAAGGAGAATAATTTTTTATAAACAACATATTTACAGTTAGTAACGATAATTACTATGTTGGATAAGCGGATTATTCCATTGGCTATGGGTGGCCTTGGGATCGGAACGACAGAATTTACAATTATGGGATTATTGCCGGATATTGCCGGATCAATGAATATCTCCATTCCCGAGGCAGGACATTTTATATCGGCGTACGCGCTTGGAGTTGTGATCGGAGCACCTGTTTTAGTTGCTTATTCAATGAAACAACCACCGAAGAAAGTGCTTTTAGCACTTATGGTGCTGTTTACTGTATTCAATGCACTTTCAGCATTTGCTTCTGACTATAGTTTCATGATGATTTCCCGTTTTCTGGCAGGATTGCCGCATGGAGCATTTTTCGGTGTTGGAACTGTCGTTGCGTCTATGTTGGGAGGAAAAGGAAAAGAAGCGCTATACATTTCTTTAATGTTCACCGGTTTAACAATAGCGAACCTTGCCATGGTTCCATTTGTTACCTATATAGGCCATACATTCGGCTGGAGATGGTATTTTGTGATTGTCTCAATTATCGGACTGCTGACCTTATTGTCCCTGATAATATGGCTGCCTAAAATGGAAAGTAAGTCTGCCGGCTCTGTTAAAAATGAGCTTCAGTTTTTAAGGAATATACGTTTCTGGCTGGTATTTTTTATCGCAGCAATCGGTTTTGGAGGCTTATTTACCTGGTTCAGCTACATTACACCGTTAATGACAATATTCTCCGGTTTTGATCCGGAGAATATGGCATATATTATGATATTGGCCGGAGCGGGAATGGTTATTGGAAATTTATTGGGAGGAATGTTATCCGATAAAATGGGCGCATCTAAAGCTGCCATTCTGTTATTGTTCATGATGCTGCTGGCTTTGGCAGGAGTTTTTCTTTTCGCAGAAAATAAAATAATCGCGATTATCCTGACTTTTATATGCGGAGGATTGTCTTTATCGACATCATCACCAATAAATATGATGATGATGAAATCTGCTCCCGGCTCCGAAATGATGGGCGCGGCATTTATGCAGGCAGCATTTAATATTGCTAATTCTGCGGGTGCTTATTTTGGAGGTATTCCTCTCGAATACGGCCTTTCCTATAATTACCCGTCGCTGGTAGGAGTGGGAATGACCTTTATCGGATTGATCATTTGTCTGCTTTACTTTGTACAATTTGACAGAAAGTCGTTGAATTTAATCACTTCAAAAAGATGATTTCTCTTTCTGAAAAAAAATAAGTGGATTATTTAGATGTTAATATGCTGTTTTATAGTTGTCTATAATTTTTTTAAGATAAAAAACCATTTTTATTTGTTTTTCTCATTTAAAAATAAATACATTTGCCAAAACAGTTTTTGAACACGAATAATGATTTCTTTTTACACATATACTAATGCACATAACACATCTGAAATGATGTGCTGTTGTTGTATGACTATTTTAGGTCATTAGTGTATCGGGTATGAAATTAATTTGAATATAGAATTACAGAAAACTCCTCCGATACATTTCGGGGGAGTTTTTTTTTGAATCAACTTTTAGAAGAACCAAATGGAAAAAATAAGTGTAATAGCAATTTCAAAGACAAATAATCCGGCAAATATGTTCTGCATGGCAATGATGTGTTGTTGTTCCGGCAATATGCAATAGCTGTGTAAAAGGTACTTTTTTCATTTTTATAAAGGGGGCTTACACAGCGTAAGCCCCCTTTTTTTATTCAAAAATAAGATTTAGATTATGAGCACTTTAAAAAATAATAAATTACTGATTCTTTTAGCATTCCTCAGCATTTACATTATCTGGGGAACAACTTTTCTTGCGATCCATTACGGATTGAAAGGTTTTCCTCCTTTTATTCTGTCAGGATTCAGATTTCTTATAGCGGGAGTAATCCTTCTTTTGTGGCTTTACTTTATCAAGGGAGAAAAGCCGTTTTCTGCTTACGCATGGAAAAGAAATACCGTGTCAGGATTCCTTATTCTGACAATAGGGGTGGGAGCAGTAACCTGGGCAGAGCAGTATATTTCCTCGACAGAAGCAGCGATTATCATCGCGTCTGAGCCTTTCTGGTTTATTCTGGTGGATAAACGAAACAGGTCATTTTACCTGAATAATAAATTGGCCATTACCGGATTGCTGATCGGGTTTGCAGGATTGCTGCTGTTCTTTAAAGACAGCCTTACTGCGACAGCAGCAACAGATTCTCTTGCGACCATACGAACCATTTCTTTTGTATTGCTGATTGCAACTGCTTTGGTCTGGGTGATCGGCTCGCTTTACTCTAAGAAAACAACAGGAGAAAGCTTATTTATGAATGTCGCACAGCAATTGATCATCGGTGGAGCAACGAGCCTGCTTATTGCCACTATAAACGGTGAGTGGAATCAATTGAATATAGAAGCAATTCCCTTAGATGCCTGGGTGGGACTACTTTATCTGATTGTGTTCGGATCTATCATTGCCTACATGTCTTTCATCTGGTTATTGTCAGTTAAACCCGCTGCGCTGGTGAGCACACATACATTTGTGAACCCTCTCGTTGCAGTTGCAGCAGGTGTTTTTATCTCAGGAGAAACAATTACCATAGGTCAGACGGCAGGCGTTGTAATTATTCTTGTTGGTGTGATTATCACGAATATTGTTCAGTATGAGGTTCCAAAGAGAACCAAAGTGAAAATCCGCAGAACAACACGAACACTCATTCGTTTTTATCAATCAGGAAAACAACTTACTCAAATTTAAATAAATATGATAGCAACATTAGTCAATCAGGAACTTCAGCAAAAATTAGAGAATATCCAGCAGGAAATAGGTAATACGCCGTTGATTCCAATTATAGGATTGCACAATAATCCGGATGTAAAGATTTATGCTAAAACGGAATGGGAGCAACTTTCAGGAAGTGTTAAAGCACGTGCAGCCTTCCATATTATCAAAAATGCGATTGAAAATGAGGAACTGACAGATAATAAGATTCTTTTGGATGCAACGAGTGGAAATACCGGAATAGCGTATGCTGCTATAGGTAAGAAACTGGGAATAAAAGTAACACTGTTACTGCCTGAAAATGCATCGAAAGAAAGAAAAGAACTTCTTCAGTCTTTGGGTGCAGCAGTAATTTTTACCTCTAAATTCGGAGGTACAGATGAGGCCCAGGAAATTGCAGCGGAACTGGCAGAAAGACATCCTAATCAGTATTTCTATGCCAGTCAGTATACAAATGAGAATAACTGGAAAGCGCATTACTACGGTACAGCAGAAGAAATTTTTAAGGAATTGCCGGAAGTAGATTATTTTATTGCCGGCTTGGGAACAACAGGAACTTTTACGGGAACTTCAAAGCGATTGAAGGAGGTGTACAAAAATATTCAGACAATTGCTTTACAGCCGGATTTTGCACTTCATGGCCTGGAAGGCTGGAAGCATTTAGAAACAGCTATCGTTCCTCAAATATATAATCCGGCAATTCCTGACAGAATTGTGGAAGTCAGCACAGAAAGAGCATACCAGGTAATAGAGGAGTTTTATGAAAAAAGCGGATTACTGCTGAGTCCTTCATCTGCTGCAAATTTAGCCGGGACTCTTAGTATTGCGGAAGCGATTCCTTCAGGTACGATTGTTACGATTTTGCCGGACAATGCAGATAAATACAGTGAGGTTATAAAAACAATTTTTAAAAATGATACATATAAGTGATACAATAAAAGCGCAGCTGCAAAAAGATGCATTTGCTTCTTTTCCGGATGAATGTTGCGGCTTTTTATTGGGAATAGAAAAAAGGGATGAGCGTGTCATTGAGGAAATTATTGTGGTGAATAATGCAAAGGAAGGAGACAAGAGAAGGCGTTTTGAAATCACCCCGGTTGATTATATGAAAGCGGAAAATTATGCAGATGAACAAGGTTTGACTTTATTGGGTGTTTATCATTCACATCCGAATCATCCATCCATTCCAAGTGAGCACGATAGAGTTGTTGCCCAGCCGTTTTTTTCCTATATCATTCTTGCTGTCAGGGAAAATGAGTTGGTATCTGTTCAATCATGGCGGTTAAATGATGAATTTCAATTCGACGAAGAAAAAGTTTCAATAATTAATAAATTTTAAAAACCAGTAAATATGGCAAAAGTTATCATTCCAACTCCGTTAAGAAAATTCACGAATCAGGAGTCAAAAGTTCAGGTAGAAGGAACTACTGTAAAAGAAGCAATACATCAATTAATAACAAACTTCCCGGATTTGAAAAAAAATCTGTTGGACGAAAATGGAGGTATCAGAGGATTTGTAAACATTTTTGTAGATGAGGACGATATAAGGAACCTGCAGCAGGAGGATACACCTCTGGAGGCACATTCAACTCTTAGTATTATTCCAGCAATTGCCGGAGGAAGTGGAGCAATTGATGAAATAGAGTTCTCAAAAGAAGAACTTGCACGCTATAATCGTCACATCATTATTCCTGATTTTGGGCTTGATGCGCAGAAAAAGCTTAAAGCAGCAAAAGTGTTAGTTGTCGGATCAGGTGGTCTAGGCAGCCCTTTGCTTTTATATCTTGCTGCGGCAGGTGTGGGAACCATTGGTATTGTCGATTTTGATGTTGTTGATGACAGTAATTTGCAGCGACAGGTACTTTATGGAGTAGAAAATGTCGGAACACCTAAAGTGGAAGCTGCAAAAAAACGGTTGCAGCAATTAAATCCGCATATTACTATTGTGACTTACAATACACAACTGACCTCTAAAAACGCATTGGAGATTGTTCGCGAATATGATGTTGTTGCTGACGGAACAGATAACTTTCCAACGCGCTATCTGGTAAATGATGCAAGTGTTATTACAGGAAAACCAAATGTATATGCATCCATATTTCAGTTTGAAGGCCAGGTGGCTGTTTTTAATTATACTGATAAAAACGGAGTAACAGGACCAAATTACCGTGATTTGTATCCGGCACCTCCTGATCCGGGATTAATTCCAAATTGTGCGGAAGGTGGTGTTTTAGGTGTTTTACCGGGAATTATAGGAACATTACAGGCAAATGAAGTTATCAAAGTGATTACAGGTGTAGGTGAAATATTAAGTGGGCGCTTTTTTGTTTTCGATGCACTTACATTTGAAACAAGAACCTTAAAAATTACCAAAAATAAAAACACGCCTGAAATAAAAGAATTAATTGATTACGAGCAGTTCTGCGGAATAAAAGCAGTAGAGAAAGCAATTAAAGAGATTACGGTGCAGGAATTTGAAAGCTGGTTGGCTGGAGATGAGGATATTCAGGTAATTGATGTAAGGGAGCCGGACGAATACGAGCAGGTTAATATTGGTGCTTTGTTGATTCCTTTGGCAACAGTCAAAGAGAGAGCTGATGAAATTTCAAAAGATAAAAAAGTTGTGATTCACTGTAAGCTGGGAGGAAGAAGTGCAAAGGCGATCAGAGAACTGGAAGAGGCATTTGGTTTTGAAAATCTGTATAATTTAAAAGGAGGTATTACAGCTATTGAACAAGAAACCGATTTGACAAAAAAATCAGCACAGTATTGATTTATCAGAATGAGCAGGAAATTACATCTGTTATAATTTCCTGCAAAATAATCGGTTAACTATTTTAAAGTTTTTTTAATAATGATTTAATGAAATAAATAAAATATAATCTACTATTTTGGTAGGAATTATAGTATAAATTTAAAAGATGCTGTGGCCGAAAGGTGAGGCATGGCTCAGCAAAAGCCGTTATACTGGTTCAAATCCGGTCAGCATCGCTAAAATAAATGTTTAATTAAAATAAAATAAAGCTATGGCAACACTAAGATTAGGTGACACTGCACCGAACTTCAAAGCAGAAACAACACAGGGAACGCTTGACTTTTATGAATTTCTTGGAAACGGATGGGGAGTGTTTTTCTCTCATCCTGCTGATTTTACTCCTGTTTGCACAACAGAACTTGGAGCAACAGCAAAACTGAAAGATGAGTTTGAAAAAAGAAATGTGAAAGCAATTGCGATAAGTGTAGATCCGATTGATCAGCACCACAGCTGGATCAGTGATATTAATGAAACGCAGAATACAGTTGTGAATTTTCCTATTATTGCGGATCCGGACAGAAAGATTGCAGAATTGTATGATCTGATTCATCCGAACGCAAGTGAAACATTTACTGTCCGCTCTGTGTTTGTCGTGGGTCCGGATAAAAAAATCAAGCTGACGATTACCTATCCGGCTTCTACAGGAAGAAATTTTGATGAGATTTTACGTGTGATCGATAGCCTTCAGCTGACGGCAGATTACCAGGTGGCAACTCCTGCAAACTGGAAACATGGCGAAGAAGTAGTGATCGCTCCGGCTGTAAAACAGGAAGATGTTCCTGCAAAATTCCCGAAGGGACATAAAGTGGTAAAACCTTATTTACGCCTGACACCTCAACCTAATCTTTAAATAATAATGTATTCCCATGCTGACAAACAGCATGGGAATTTTAGTAAAAAATCCTGATATGAGCTCAAAATTACATACGGATGAAAATACCGTCCGGATCACTGCTGCACAAATTGTTCTTTTAGCTGTAATTGCCTTGTGGACACAATGGCCGGCTTTGGCAGCATTTCTGGCAGTGGACTTTGCAATACGCGCATTCTCTCTTTATCCTTCGCCTCTTGCACTACTGTCAAAGTCAGTTGTTAAGCCATTGAAACTTGAACCTCATCCGATTTTTGCACCACCTAAAAAATTCGCAGCTGGAATCGGTTTCGTATTCTCACTTGTCATTACACTTTTGCTATATTTTAAATTAATTACAGCTGCTTATCTGGTTGGAGGAATACTCATTTTTTGTGCTGTTCTTGAATCGGTATTTAAAATCTGTTTAGGCTGCTACGTTTACAATTGGATAGTAGCACCGGTTGTAAACAGAACCGGTAAGTAAACAGATATATAATGAAGTAATTAAGTTGAAAATGATTCAGATTAAAAATATTTCTAAAACATTTTATAAGGAAAACGGAGCATTTAAAGCGCTGGACAATGTCAGCATTGCGCTCGAAAAAGGAGATATTGTCGGTATCATAGGAAGCTCGGGAGCAGGGAAAAGCACTTTGATTCGTTGCGTTAATCTGCTGGAAAAACCGGATGAAGGTGAAATTATTGTCAACAACAGAAATCTGCTTGCTTTGAACAATAAGAGCCTGTCAGCGGAACGGGAGAAGATCGGGATGATTTTTCAGCATTTCAACCTGCTTTCTTCAAAAACAGTTTTTGATAATGTTGCACTTCCTTTAGAGTTAACAGGTAAAGATAAAATAACAATAAGAAAACGGGTGGTAGAGCTTCTGACGCTGGTCGGATTAGGGGACAAAATTTATGAATACCCTAAAAATCTTTCCGGAGGACAGAAACAAAGAGTGGCAATTGCCCGTGCGCTTGCAAATAAACCTCACGTCCTGTTATGTGATGAAGCTACCAGCGCTCTCGATCCCGTTACAACCGGTGCTATTCTTGAATTGCTGAAAGAGATCAATCAGACCTTAAAGATTACTATTTTACTTATAACCCATGAAATGGAAGTAGTGAAAAGTATCTGTAACCGGATCGCAGTACTGGACAAAGGGAAGATCGTCATTCAGGGAGCATTTGAAGATGTTGTAGCATCCGGACATTCCATTGTACAGCAGTTCATTAGCAAAAAGAAAATAACCATTCCGGGATATCTGAAAGATCAGCTCCGGCAATCAGCGGCAGAAGGGTTGTTTCCTTTGCTTGAAATAGAACTTAATAACGCGGTATCTCTTGAAACAATTATTGACTTCAGCCGGCACTATTATCATGTCCCTGTAAAGATTCTCAAGGCAGATATAGAAACTGTAGGAGAGCTTAGCTTTGGAAAATCTCTTTTGATTCTACAAGGTCAGGAAGCAGCTAATGAAAATGTGATGGGTTATCTGGACCAAAATAATATTAAAAATAACATCAGAGGCTATGTATGATTCAACAACAGTGCTCCTTTTAGAAGGACTTTGGGAAACTATTGTTATGACTTTTTTATCCGGCTTTTTTGGCTTTTTACTGGGATTGCCTTTGGGAATCTTACTTTTTCTTACAGGAAAAGGGCAATTACTTGAAAATCGTTTTTATAACAGCTTCCTGGCTGTCTTTGTAAATATTTTCCGGTCCATTCCGTTTATCATACTGATTGTATGGATGATCCCTTTTACGAGGTTCATTGTCGGTACTTCTATCGGTATGAGTGCTGCTTTGGTTCCCTTAAGCATAGGTGTAGCGCCTTTTATCGCGAGGCTTGTTGAAAACAGCCTGAAGGAAGTACCTTCCGGTTTAATTGAAGCAGCCCGTGCGATGGGAGCCGGAACTTTTCAGATCGTCCGTAAAGTGCTGCTTCCGGAAGCGCTTCCGTCCCTGATTAATAATGCGAGCATCACGTTGATTACGCTTGTCGGCTATTCTGCAATGGGTGGAGCTGTCGGGGCAGGAGGTTTGGGACAGGTCGGCTATCAGTACGGCTATATCGGTTATGACGCTTTTATTATGAACAGCGTATTGGTATTGTTGGTCGCTCTTGTATTTATTATTCAGTTCATTGGGGACAGGATTTCCCAAAAATTTAACCATAAATAATTCACAATGAAAAAGATTTATTCACTGCTGCCTGTGATAGCTGGTATGCTGCTTTTTTCTTGCGGCTCAAAAAACAATGATCCCAATTATATTCGTGTAGGAATAACTTCCGGGCCGGAGAAGAAAATAGCAGAAGCGGCTCAAAAAGTGGCAAAAGAAAAATATAACCTGACAGTAGAACTGGTCACCTTCAACGATTATGTGCTGCCTAATGAGGCGCTGAGCAGCGGAGATATTGATGTCAATGCGTTTCAGCATGTTCCTTATCTGGAAGAACAGTCAAAGCAAAGAGGGTATAAGCTGGCAGTTGTCGGGAATACATTTGTGTATCCTATTGTAGCTTATTCAAAGAAAATAAAATCAATTTCCGAGTTGAGAACAGGAAGTGTGATTGCCATTCCTAATGATCCTACAAATGGAGGAAGGTCCCTATTGCTGCTTCAGAAGAACGGATTGTTAAAGCTCAGAGCAGGTGTGGGGCTTCTGCCTAAAGTGACCGATATTGTTGAAAATCCAAGGAAGCTGGTGATCAAAGAGATTGAAGCGCCTCAGTTGCCAAGAGTGCTGGATGACCGGCAGGTTGTCCTGGCAGTCATTAATAATAATTTTGCGGCTCAGGCAGGTTTGGACGTTAAGAAGAATGGTGTGCTGACAGAAGACAAAGATTCTCCTTACGTTAATATAATCACTGCAAGAGAAGATAATAAAAAGGATGAAAAAGTGCTCAGGTTTTTGAAAGCCTATCAATCGGAGGAAGTAGAAGAAACAGCACGACAGATTTTTAAAGGCGCCGCTGTAAAAGGTTGGTAAGATCTGACAGCTATTCATGAACAAAAAAATCCCCGGAGCACAATGTCCGGGGATTTTTTGATTTTTATTTTAAATTGTATAAAACCTCTGTGTGGATCTTAACCGGGTATTTTTGTTTCAGCTCACTCAGCCACGTAGTCTCAAGGTAATTCTGATAATCGGAGATTACAAGCCCTCTGCATTCAGCAAGCTCTTTCGCGGAAGGATCAAGGATTTCGTTTACAAAAACAACGTAATATTTTCCGTTGTATTCATAGACTTTGTTCAATCCTTTTACAAAATCGTGGCCTTTCAGGAATGGCGTCGATTCTATTTCGTATTTATTTGTTTTTACTTTCAGGTTTAATTCAGATGTTTTGTTGACTTCATCGATGATTTCCTTAGAAGAAACAGCATTGTTCTTGGAAATCATTCCATATACATTATTTGCCACATCATTGGAAATACACTCGTAAACAAAAGCATCGACGCGTTTTCCCCAAACGTACTTATCTTTATTTTTTTCAAAGAAAGCGGTCAAACCTGTTGAATCCTGAGAAGCCTTATTCCATACTTTATCGCTCATAATCTCAAACAGTAAAATCCCGTCGTGGTATTCATTCATCAATAATTTGAAATCAGGATATTTCCCATCCAGGCGGCTTTGCTCATAATTTAAAATTGATTGTCTTTCCCAGTTTGCATAATGCTGGTCAATAATATCTTTGAAGCTTCCGTTACGGATATATTTTGTATTCTTTTGGATGTACTCAGCAAATTGTTTTTGCGTGAAGGCTTGCTTATTCAATACAAATAACGGTTTATCCGTGGTTAATCCTGTGTAGCTGTAATTGTTTTTGAAATAGCTGGAGTCGATATTGTTATAAAACCAGCTGATATTTTTTGCTTTATAGCTTTTATACTTATATTCTTTTTTCAATTTTTGAATAAAAGAATCCTGTGTGATTTTCGAACGGTCATCTTTGCTGACTTTCGTCTGAAGCTCTTTTTTCAGCTCGTCAAAAGATCCCAGTGGTTTCCAGTCCAGGCGTTTGATGATATGAAATCCGAAATCTGTTTGAATTGGCTCTGTTATATCACCATTGTTTTTCAGCCCAAAAGCAGCATTTTCAAAAACAGGGATCATACGAGTAGTTGTTCCTGTACCGAAAGGAGGTAATTCACCACCTTTTGCAGCAGATTGCGTATCATCTGAGAATGTCTCGGCTAATTTGGCGAAATCCTCACCGTTTTTAGCTTTTGTGTAAATTTCGTATGCTTTTTTCTTCGCCGCTTCGATATCTTCAGCACTTGCATTCTTCGCAAGAGCGATCATAATATGGGCAGTTCTGATCGTTCCGCGTGCCGGACGAACATCCGTTACTTTCAGAATATGATATCCGTAGCGCGTTTTTACAATATTCGAAATCTTTCCTTTTGGAGTCCTGTATGCCGCTTCTTCGAAAGGATAAACCATTTGAAAAGCAGTGAAATAACCTAAGTCACCGCCGTTGTATGCAACACTCGGATCTTCTGAACCATCGGAAGAACGTGCGACCTTTTCAAAGTCTTCACCGGCTTCGATGCGTTTTTTTATTGCCAGAATACGGTTGTACGCTTTCAGAGTATCTTCCGGTGTTGCTCTTTCCGCAACTTTAACCAGGATATGAGAAGCTCTGACTTCCGTTTTAAGGCGTTCGTACACTTGTTTTACCAAATCGTCCTGAAGTGTTTTATCTGTCAGGTAAGGCGTTGCCAGGGTTTTGCGGTAACCTTCCAGCTCTCTTTTCAGCTTTGGAATCGTATCATATCCCTCGTGCTCTGCCTCAACGACCTTTAGTTTGAACTTCGTAAAGATTTCCACATAATCGTCCATTGATTTCTGGTCAAATTTCGGATCATCGTTGTTTTTCAGATAAATCTGAAGAAATTCAGATTTTGTTACTTTTTTGTTCCCGACTTCCAGAACTACCGGATCTTTTTGGGAGAAACCGATAATAGAAGAAAATAAACTTAATGCAACAATTATTTTTCTCATAGTTTAGAATTATTTGATACTGTAATTAGGAGCTTCCCTTGTGATGGTTATATCGTGAGGATGTGATTCTCTCATTCCGGCATTCGTGATGCGTGTAAATTTAGCACCTTTCAGTCTGTCAACAGTAGGAGCGCCGCAGTAGCCCATTCCGGCCCTTAAACCTCCGACTATCTGATAAACCACTTCTATTAGCTGCCCTTTGTAAGGAACCCTTCCGGAAATACCCTCCGGCACTAATTTTTTAACGTCACTTTCATCCGCCTGGAAATAACGGTCTTTAGAACCTTTCTGCATGGCCTCCAGAGAACCCATTCCACGGTATGATTTATATTTTCTGCCTTCGTAAATTGTTGTTTCACCCGGAGATTCTTCCGTACCAGCCAGCATCGAACCGATCATGATCGTATCAGCTCCGGCGGCAATCGCTTTAACCATATCTCCCGTATAACGGATCCCTCCGTCAGCAATCACGGGAACACCTGTTCCTTCGATTTCTGCTGCGACATCATTAATTGCTGTCAACTGAGGTACACCGACACCGGCTATGATACGTGTTGTACAGATAGAACCCGGTCCGATTCCCACTTTGATCGCATCAGCACCTGCATCAACAAGATATTTTGCTGCTTCCGCAGTTGCGATATTGCCTACGACAACATCCAGCTCCGGAAACCTGGATTTTACTTCTTTTAATTTGTCCACAACACCTTGTGAGTGACCATGTGCTGTATCAATAACGACAGCGTCAACGCCCGCTTCGACTAAAGCGGAAACCCTGTCAATGGTGTCATGTGTAACTCCGACAGCAGCAGCAACACGAAGACGGCCGTATTTGTCTTTGTTCGAATTCGGGTGAATCCGTACTTTAATAATATCACGGTAGGTAATCAGCCCGATTAAACGGTTATTCTCATCTACAACAGGCAGTTTTTCAATCTTGTTTTCCTGCAGGATCTCTTCCGCTTTGGATAAGTTGGCACCATCATTTGTTGTCACTATGTTTGTGCCGGTCATAACTTCAGTAATCGGACGATTGACATTTTTTTCAAATCTTAAATCCCTGTTGGTAACGATCCCTTTCAGAGTTTTATTTTCATCCACGATGGGAATTCCTCCGATTTTATGCTCTTTCATCAATTCCAGCGCGTCTTTTACCAGGCATTTTTCTGAAAGAACCAGCGGATCAAGGATCATTCCGCTTTCTGAACGCTTCACTTTTCTCACCTCAAGCGCCTGGTCCGCGATCGGCATATTCTTATGAATAACTCCGATTCCACCTTGCTGCGCCATTGCAATTGCCATGCTTGATTCCGTAACCGTATCCATTGCCGCTGAAATGATCGGAATGTTTAAAGTGATATTTCTGGAAAATTTCGTTTTAAGACTTACGTCTTTTGGCAATACTTCGGAATAGGCAGGAACTAATAATACATCGTCAAAGGTTAAACCCTCTTTTGCACTGTTAAGATTGGAAAGTGACATCGAACTTATTTTTTAATAAATTCCTGCAAATTTACAAAATTTATGATTTATTGCGTTATAGGTATCTTAAAAAGAATTTAGAATTTACAATTCGGAACGCTCTTTTATCTGATGGAAAAAAGTAATGGGATTTTTTAAATCCGTTTTTCATTCTCCTGATATAATTTGTGGTGTGAAAATTGCCATAATTCGAAAAATGTCCTTAACTTTACTTTGATTATGAAAAGTCCGTTATTATACTTCTTTATAGCTGCTCTTTTTATGGGTACGGCTGCTTTTGCTCAAAAGGAAGACAAAAGCAAATACTATGACAGCTCGATGATTCAGTTGTATGGTATTGTTGTTTCCAGTGACAGCTTGTCGGAATTGCCTTATACAACGATTATTAATAAGACGACCAAGCGTGCCACTATAAGTGACTATTACGGTTTCTTTACAATGGTCGTGTTTCCCGGAGATACATTACTGTTTGACAGCTACGGCTATCTGAAGTCCTCTTATATTGTTCCTGATACCCTAAAAGCAGATTCTTATTCCATTGTTCACATGATGATCGAAGATGGTATCTTATTACCGGAAGTAACCATCTATCCATGGCCTTCAAAGGAAGATTTTGCGCGTTATTTTGTGGAAATGGATCCGTATGAAGATGCATTGAGAAGAGCACAGCGCCAGCTTTCAGGTGAAAACCTTGCTGTTGCGGCATCTAAAATAGGTACAGATGCGGATTACGCCTACGGAAATTACCGCATGCAGGAGCAGACGCGCCTTTATGGCATCGGACAGGTCCCTACTGTCAATAACCTGCTGAATCCTGCTGCCTGGTCGAAGTTCTTTAATTCAATGAAGAAGACAAATAAGAAGAAATAATAGAGAAATACAGTTCCGGGCAGAAAAGTTATCGGAAGAACAGCGATAGCACACCTTTACAATTTTGTAAAACCGTTTCCGTCAGCAATTATTGAAATAAATGAAAGCCGGATTTAAAAAAGCAGGAAATGTATTCAAATACCTGTCAATCTTGTTTGCAATTATCTACTGGATTTACATCATTATTGACGATTGGGGATTTATAGAAAAATACTGGACAGAAAACTGGGCTGAATATATCGGGGGATGGTTTGTCTGGTTCTTGATATACTTTTTAGGATTCACTTTGTATTATTGGGCGATCGCAACCATTATAATTCTGATGTATTACAAATTGATTTTAAGGCTTAAAAAAACAGGCAGCAGCTAAAACTAATCTGTGAGCTAAAAACAAAAAAAAAGTGCGTTTTCACGCACTTTAAACTATAAATTATATGAACGAATTATGCTACATCGACAACAATACCTTGCTTCTCGATGATTTTTTTCATGTTAATTACAGCATAACGCATTCTTCCTAACGCCGTATTGATACTGATGTTCTCACTTTCAGCGATCTCTTTAAAAGACAAATCCTGAAAAATCCGCATGTGTACAATTTCTTTTTGAGATTTCGGAAGCAAGTCAATGATTGCAATGATCTGCCCTTCCAGCTCTTCTTTGCTGATTTTCTGAATCGTGTTCAGCTCTTCATCTTTTAATATGCTGAAAATATTGTAATCATCGCTTTTAGATGAGCTTTCCGAAATAAACTTATGTTTTTTGGTTCTTCTGAAATGGTCGATCACTAAATTGTGAGCGATCCGCATCGCCCAAGGCAAAAACTTGCCTTCCTCATTATAATTACCTAGCTTCAGGGTATTAATGATTTTCACGAAAGCCTCCTGGAATAGATCATCCGCAAGCTCGGAACTCTTTACTTTAAGGTAAATGGAACGGTAAATCTTAGCTTTGTGACGAAGTAATAATACTTCAAACGCCTTGTGATCCCCATTTTGATACAGCTCAACCAATTGTTGGTCGTCAAGTAAATTCATAGACATAAACTTCTCAATTTCAGACAGAAAATGTTAGTATTTATTTCAATCTTAGTTAAGTAATATTATGCTATAGGCGCTTTTTATTTAATGTTTGACCAAATATAGGTGAAAAAAATTAATACAAATACAAAAATAAATTAAATGTATCTTTCATTGATTAAGTTGCAGGAGCGGATGAATATTTTTTACAGATGAGTATCACTCTTCCATATACTATTGTAAAAGTCCGCTCAATTTTATTCAATTCCTCCTTCAACCGGGTGAAATTCTTTTTCCGATTTTGCGATTACAACGGTTGCGAGGCAGTTTCCGATCACATTGATGCTGGTACGTGCCATATCCATAAGCGCGTCAACCGCGAGAATAATACTTACCTTATCAATTGTAACACCTTTAATTGTTGCGGCTGCTCCTGCTAAAATGACAAATGAGGCGCCACGGACACCGGCAACTCCTTTAGAAGTAAGCATCAGCATCAGGCAGATCCCGATCTGCTCCCCGATACTCATATCTACACCACACATTTGCGCAATGAAAACCGTTGCCAGGGAAAGGTAGAGTGTTGTACCATCCAGGTTAAAGCTGTAACCTGTCGGGAGAACAAATCCTACCACTTTTTTGGAGACACCGAATTTTTCCAGGTTTTCCATTGCCTTCGGAAGCGCGGCTTCACTGCTGGCGGTGGCAAAAGCGAGGCTGACAGGTTCCTGAATGGCTTTCCAGAAATCTTTCAGCTTGATTTTGCTGATCAATGCGATCGGAATCAATACCAATACCACAAATGCGACTAATGCGCCGTACAATGTCAGTACCAGCTGAAGCAGGTTATAAAGAATGTCTAAGCCCGATTTGGCAATTGTTGCCGCAAGCGCACCGAAAACAGCGACAGGAGCAAAGTACATAACAATATCCGTAAACTTGAACATGATCTCACTTAGGCCTTCGAAAAAACCGATCATGAGCCTCTTCGGTTCTTCTTTCTGAACCATTCCCAGGCCGATGGCGAAGATCACCGAGAACACAACGACCTGTAGAATCTCGTTATTGGTGATGGCTTTCGCTATGTTTTCCGGGAAAATTTCAACGATGTGATCACGTTCATGTCCCACTTCTGTCTGTTTCAGCAGCATCTCTGATTTGGCGCGGTCAGCTTCACGTACTTCCACATTCACACCTTCACCGGCTTTGGTAAGATTAATCGCCAAAAGCCCGATTAACAGCGCAAAAGTGGTTACCACCTCAAAATAGATAATGCTTTTCAGCCCGATCCTTCCCAATTGCTTAATATTGCTGTGTCCTGCGATTCCGACTACCAGTGTTGAAAGAATCAGCGGAGCTACGAGCGATTTTATGAGGCGGAGAAAAATGGTTCCCAGGCGTTCCATTTCCAGCCCGAACAACGGAAATGTAATGCCCACTTCAATACCGAACAGCATGGATGTAAAGATCCAGAGAGATAATTTTTTTCGTTTATAAGAAATATAATAAAGGATAGTGATTCCGAATAAGCGGATGACTGAGTTCAGATCGAAATGCCCGGTATTAGCCGCTGTAAATAAAAGTACTAAGACTAATAAATAGAGTGCGAAATAAGAGTAAATTGAGTTCAGCCATTTATTCATAATGTTCGTTTTTTGTTATTTGCTCGTAAAAATGCCGAAAAAAAACAAAAAAATAGGGCAATCGGAGAAAGTATATTTATTTTATTGCTATTATTGCACCTCCAAAACATCTTATTCGAGATAAAAAATCCTATCATTATAGTTTTGTGATTTACGAAAATTAATACAATTTTTTAATTAATTCATTATATGAATCTATCTGATTTAGAAGGGAAAAAACTTTCAGATTTACGAGAAATAGCGAAAGCGGCTGGTTTGAAAAAAGTGGAGCTCATGAAAAAAGCAGATGTGCTGGAAGCGCTAAAAGCGCTAACGTCAGCAACGGATGCTGCAGCTTCGGAAGAACAGCCGTCAGAGAAGGCAGAAGAGAAAGCTGCTGATGAAAGCGAAAAAAAATCAAAACGACCTCGTATTAAAAAAACAGCAGAACAGCCGGAGGAAAGAACACCTTCTGAAAAAGAGCAGACCCTTCCGCTTTTTCAGGAAGAGGAGCTTGCGCAGGAAACCCGGGAAGCAAAACAGCCTGAAAGAAGAAAAGAGCAAAGGCAGCCATCACCACAGGAAGCTTCAGCTGAGACACCGCGCGCTCATCAACAGAAAAAAGGAAGAAATCTTTTGAAAGATTTTCCAAGCAGAAACAACAATCCTCAAAACAGCAATCCATCCCAGCCGCAACGGCAACAATCCCCTCCAAACAATAGCAATCAACCGCAGGAACGTATTACGGAACAGACGGTAAGAGCAGAGCAGCCGGTGAAAGAAGAACCGGTAAGTAATTTCGATCTTACAGGAATCGTAACTGCAGAAGGTGTTTTGGAAGTGGTTCAGGATCAGGGGTATGGTTTTTTGAGATCATCAGATTATAACTACCTGCCTTCTCCGGATGACGTTTATGTATCCCACAGCCAGATCAAATTATTCGGACTGAAGACCGGAGATACTGTTCGCGGTACTATCCGTCCGCCGAAAGAAGGAGAGAAATTTTTCCCTTTAGTAAAAGTTGATTCCATCAACGGACGTGACCCTTCTTACATAAGAGATCGCGTTCCTTTTCAATATTTAACCCCGCTTTTCCCGAACGAAAAGTTTATTCTTACCGGGCACAGAGAAGAAAATATGTCCACGAGAATTATGGATTTGTTCGCCCCGATAGGAAAGGGACAGCGTGGTCTGATCGTGGCACAGCCGAAAACAGGTAAGACCGTTTTGCTGAAAGATGTTGCGAATGCCATAGCAGCTAATCACCCGGAAGTTTATCTGATCGTCTTATTGATAGATGAACGGCCGGAAGAGGTAACGGATATGGCGAGAAGCGTAAAAGCAGAGGTAATTGCTTCTACATTTGACGAGCCGGCAGAACGACACGTGAAAGTGGCGAACATTGTGCTTGAAAAAGCAAAACGAATGGTAGAATGCGGTCACGATGTATGTATCTTGCTGGATTCCATTACACGTCTGGCACGTGCTTATAATACCGTTTCACCTGCTTCCGGTAAAGTGTTGTCCGGTGGTGTGGACGCTAATGCCTTACATAAGCCAAAACGATTCTTCGGTTCAGCGAGAAAGATCGAAAACGGAGGTTCGTTGTCGATTTTAGCAACCGCTTTAGTAGATACAGGCTCGAAAATGGATGAGGTGATCTTCGAAGAATTTAAAGGTACAGGTAATATGGAGCTTCAGCTGGATCGTAAGATTGCGAACAGAAGAATCTTCCCTGCGATCGATATTATTTCTTCCGGTACACGTCGTGATGATCTGTTGGTAGGAAAAGACGTGCTTCAGCGTGTTTACCTGCTGAGAAGACACATTGCGGATATGAACCCGGTAGAAGCAATGGAATTCCTGAAATCACAGATGGAGCATACGCTTTCCAATGAAGAATTCTTAGTTTCCATGAACAGATAAAAAAATGAAAGGACCGGTCAGCTTTGGATTTTTGTTTGCTTTTGTCTTTATTATTGTAAAGATGGCAATGCATTTCGGAGGACTTTTTGAAGGAAATATCCTGCCGACCTCATTTTTAAATATTCTGCTGCTTTTACTGGCGGTGGCAGTAGGTTTGTACCAATATATCCGCAACAGGGAAGCAGCTTATGAAACGCTTCTGCAGGAAGTAAAGCAGGGCCTGAAACCGGGAATTGTCTATACATTGCTGGTATCCGGTTTTTTGTTTCTTTACTATAATAATATCGACCGTTCGATCATTGAGACAATGCAGCAGCAACGCATAGAAGAGTTCAGCAAAGGATTGCAAAACCCTTCCACGTTGGCGGAGATCAGAAAAAGTAATGAAGCGTTTGAGCTGATGACTCCAGAAGAAATTTTGCAGGAAGTAAAGTCAAATGTCGATCAGTTTATTTCTGCCCGATCCTTGTTTCTGATGTCCTTGATGTCTTTGATGTTGCTTTCGATTATTTACAGTCTGCTGGTGGCGATCATTTACAGAAACGTCCTGTTCAGGAAATAAATAGTTGCGATTTTGAAAAAGCTGCTGGTTATTGGAACCGTTTTCCCGGAGCCGGCCTCGTCTGCCGCCGGAACGAAAATGATGCAGTGGCTTTCATTTTTTCAACGTAATAATTATCAAATTGCTTATGCTTCCACTTCCCCGGAAAGTGAATTTTCCGCGGATCTTTCACCGTTTGTTTCGGAACAAAAAGTGATTAAAGTAAATGATGATGCCTTTTCGGATTTTATTCTGAGCTATACTCCTGATATCGTGCTATACGACCGCTTTATGGTGGAAGAACAGTTCGGCTGGCGCGTCCGGGAAGTACTTCCTTCTGCCGTTCACCTCCTTGAGACACAGGATCTCCATTTTCTGAGAGAATCGAGATTAAAAAACAGCTCTTTTTTGAATCAGACTACAAAGCGTGAGATAGCTTCTGTTTTGCGTTGTGACCTGAGCTTTATCATTTCCGGATTTGAGTACGATTTCCTTTTGGATAATTTCCCGTTTTTAGACGGAAAATTGTTTTATTTCCCGCTTTGTTACGAAGGAAACGAAGCATCCTCTATTCCGGTTTCCGGGCGAAAAGGTTTTTGTTTTATCGGTAATTTTTTACACGAGCCGAATCGTCAGGCAAGCTTATTTATTAAAAAAATCTGGAAGGAAATCCGCCGGGAATTACCGGATGTGGATTTTCATTTGTACGGAGCTTACCCCAATCAGCAGATACTTCAGCTGGAGAATAAAAAAGAAGGCTTTTTTGTACATGGAAGAGCCGCGAGTGTAGCGGAGGTGTTCAGTAAACATAAAGTATTGCTTGCTCCCTTGCTCTCAGGAGCAGGGCTGAAAGGAAAGCTGCTGGAAGCGATGCAGTTGGGAATCGTTTCCGTAACAACACCGATCGGCTCCGAGGGAATCGGAAATGCTGAGAACTGGAACGGAAAAGTGGTGGAAAAAGAAGAGCTGACAGCGGCCGCAACTGAATTATACAGAGATGATTCCGGCTATGAAATTTATCAACAAAACGGCTATGAAATTTTAAAAGAAAAATTTAATATTTCGCAGTTTGAAAAACCTGTTTCAGAAAGCATAGAAACTATTTTAAAAGACGTAAATCATTGGAGACAAAAGCATTATTTGTCTGAAATTCTGAATCACCACCGCCAGCAGAGCGTCCGTTACTTATCCAAATGGATCACCTCGAAACAAACCGATAATAATTAGTTACCGAAAACTTCACCGGCAGACGGAGAGAATTCACATTTTTTTGCGATATTTGTTAGTTATGCGTTGATGAATTGTAACGCCACGATTTTTGCACGTTTTGAAAATGATGAGATATTTTATTTTTTCTATATTTTTTCTGCTTTCAGCAGCTATTTTCGGTCAGACAACGGTGAAGCTGGATATCACTGTTATCGATATGAATTCGAAAAAAAAGGAAGCTGGTGTGACAGCAACTGTTTATGACGGTTCAAAGCAAGTGGCTTCCAGTGTTACCACTTCCAACGGAAAAGTGAATCTGACTGTTCCTGCCGGGCCAAATTACAAAGTAGAATTTAAAAAAGCAGGAAAAGTAACGCGTTTCTTTAACGCAGATACCAAAGGGATTGATATGGAATTAATCCAGGGGTCTGAGATGCCGTTTGTTTACTGTGAAGTATCTCTTTTTGATGAGGTGCAGGGAGTAGATTTTTCGTACGTAAAAAATACACCATTTACTGTTTTTAAATTTGATGGTCAGTCAGCCAATCTTTCTTATGACCAAAAAATGGCAGGGCAGATGTCTCAGAAAATAGAACAGCTGCTGGCACAGGCTTCGCAGGCCAATCAAAACAACGAAGTACAGTACCAGGCCAAAATGAAGAAAGGTGAAGAGCTGGCTGCTCAGAATAAATACGAAGAAGCATTGACAAACTTCGAGCAGGCATTGATGTTTAAACAGGCTGATAAAACAGCTCTGAAACGAATCTCTGATATGGAAAAGTTGCTTACATCAAGCCAGATAAATACCCTGAACGGAGAAGCGTTGAATGCTGAATTTGAAAACCTGAAAAAGGAAGCGGAAGCACTTAAAGCAGCTAAAAAATACGAAGAAGCAATTGACAAATTCGAGGAAGCATTGACGAAAAAACGCAATGACCAGTATTGTCTGGATGAAATTGACCGTCTTGAGAAAATCGTAAAAGAAGAGAAATTAGCAAAAGAAAACGAAGCGAAATACAAACAGGCAATGACCTTAGGCGACCAGATGCTGGGACAGAAATCCTATGAAACAGCGCTGAAAAAATACGAGGAAGCATTGCTCGCAAAACCGAATGACCCGGCTGCAACGGCTAAGAAACAACAGGTAGAGAAGATATTGGATGGCCAAAAAGCGGAAAAAGAGAAAAAAGCGCAGTACGAGCAGCTGGTTGCCGAAGCGGATGCTTTGTACAATGAAGAAAAGTGGGCAGCGGCAAAAGCGAAATACCAGGAGGCATTTAAAATCGAAACGGCCTCTACCTATGTTTCCGGCAGGATAAAAGAGATTGATGAAAAGCTAGCCGCTCAGGAAAAAGAAAAGCAGAAACAAGAACAGATCCAGAAATTACTGGCAGATGCGAATGGTTTGTTTACTGCTTCAAAATGGAACGAAGCGAAAGTGAAGTACCAGGAAGTTCAAAAGCTGGATGCGGCAAATGCAACAGCGAAAGAGCAGATCGCGATCATTGACCAGAAGCTGAACGAAGAAAAAGACAATGCTGCCAAGCAACAGCAATTTACAGCATTAGTTGCAGAAGGAGATAAGTTGGTAACGGCAAAAAGCTTTGAAAATGCGATCGCAAAATATAAGGAAGCGCTTCAGATAAAAGAAGATGCGGCTGTTCAGCAAAAAATTACAGCAGCTAATACGGAAATGGAGAAGCTGAAAAATGCAGCCATGACAAAACAGATGTATGATGCTGCAATCAAAGAAGGAAATGATTTGCTGGCTAAAAACGAGCTGGAAAACGCACGTGCGAAGTTCGTAGAAGCTTCTACATTGGATGAAACTCAGAAATTGCCAAAGGATAAAATTGCTGAGATTGACGCAAAAATAGCAGAACAGAAAGGCAAGCAACAACAGCAGGAGCAGTTCAAAGAGTTGCTTGCAATGGCAGATGAATTATTCGCAAAAGGAGACTTGAACGGTGCAAAATCAAAATACGAGCAGGCGAAATTAATTGACAAAACATCTCCGGTTCCGGATCAGAAAATTAAGGAGATCAATGACCTGTTAGCGAAGCAGCAGGCAGATGAGCAGAAGAAAAATGAAATAGCTGCCTTATTAACAAAAGGGGATGAGCAGTTTGCAGCAAAGAAATATGAGGAAGCGATCGTTTCTTACAAGAAAGTATTAGAGAAAGATGCCGGTAATCAGAAGGCGATCCAGCAGATAGAGCTGAGCGAAAAAGCGCTGTCAGATAAAAAACAGGCAGAAGCGGATGAGCTTGCGAAGAAGCAGGCGAACGAAGCTTTGGCTAAGAAAAATGCTTCTTATGCTGCTGCAATTGCAAAAGGAGACGAGCTGAAAACAGCCGGGAAATATACCGAAGCGATCGGCGCTTATGAATCCGCGAAAGCATTTACAGAGGATCCTGCTCCCGTAAATGCGAAAATTAAGGAAGTAAATGAGCTGCTGGCAAATGCCGAGAAAGCAAAACAGGCAAAAGACCTGCAGGAAAAATACAATACTGCTTTTCAAAAAGGAGAGGGCTTGAAAACAGCCGGGAAATACCAGGAAGCAATTGCTGCATATAATGAGGCAAAAGCGATCGACCCTTCTAAAACAGATCCTGACGTAAGAATCAGTGAGATCAATCAGCTGCTGGCTGACCAAACGCAAAAAGAAGCGTTAGCGAAACAAAAAGCGGAGCAAATTGCAGCTTTGGTGGCAGATGGCGATGCGCTTTTTGCGGGAGAAAAATACACGGAAGCAATTGCGAAATATTCAGAAGTAAAAATAATAGACCCTGCAAATACGGTTGTTGATGCGAAGATCGCGAAAGCGAATGAAATGCTGAAACAGTTGCTGGCAAAACAATCACAGAAAGAAATTGAAGAAAAGTATAACACGGCTTTCAAAAAAGGATTGGAAGAATTAGCTGCTCAGAATTATGATGCTGCGATTTCGGCATTCACACAGGCAAAAGCAATTGATCCGTCCAAACCGGAGCCACAGGTTAAAATTGATGAGATCAACAAGCTGAAAGCACAGCTGGCAGAACAAAAATCAGCAGAAGCGCTGGCTCAGAAATACAATGCCTTTATTGAAGAAGGAGATGCCGCGCTGGCTTCTAAAAATTATGATGCCGCACTTTCCGCTTTCCGTAAAGCAAGCGATTTAATGAAAGCGGAAGAATATCCGAAAAAGAAAATTGAAGAGATCAATAACCTGCTGGAAATTGAGAAGCTGAGCAAGGAGAAAGAGGAGAATGAAGCAAAATATCTTGCCTTGATGCAAAAAGCCAATACAAGCTTCTCCGGAGAGAATTATCAGGAAGCGCTGACAGATTACCAGGTAGCTAAACAACTGAAGAATACAGAAGAAGTTCAGGCGAAGATCACCGAAACAAAAGACAAGATAGCCGCGCTTGAAAAACAGAAAGGAGAAGCGGAAATCCAGAAGCAGTACAACCAGCTGATGGAAGTTGCCCGAACAGCAGAAGCAGCAAATGACCTTCAAACGGCAATTGAAAATTATAAAAAAGCAGGCAGAGTAAAAACAGAAGAGCAGGAGCCAAAAGATAAAATTGCTGCACTTTCACTGAAGCTGGAGGAGCAACAAAAGCTGGCAGCGATCGAAAATTCCTACAAACAGGCAATGACTGCAGGAAATACAGCTTTTGAAAAAGAAGATTACGATGCTGCAATCAAGCATTATACAGAAGCATCTTCTATAAAAGAAAAAGAGCAGGAACCAAAAGACAAGATAGCATTATCGAAGGAGAAGCTGAAAAATATTTCTACTAAAGATGAAGATGTCCAGTTCGAGAAAATGCTGGTATTCGCACAACAGAAAATAGAAGAAAAAGATTATAAGAAAGCGTTGGAATTGATCGAACGTGCAGAGGATAACCGTCCGAATGAGCCTCGCTTGCTACAATTGAAGAAAAAAGTGCAGGAGCTGATGGTGAAAGATGAAGAATATAATGAATTCATCGCCAAAGCTGATGCGGCTGCCGGTGCAAATGATTTGAAAACGGCGCTTGAGCTTTACGGAAAAGCACAAGCTGTTAAGCCACAGGAAGCTTATCCGCCGAGAAGAATTGCTGAAATAAAGGCACAGCAGGAAGCAGAGCTGGCAAAAGCATCTTCCAAAGAAAAGTATGAACAGTTGCTGACACAGGCAAAAGCGATGATTGCAAAAGATGAGCTGGAGAACGCGCTGACGGCAGTTGGTGAAGCGATTGTTTTGGATGCAAAAGACAGTAGGGCAAGAGACCTGATGAAGGAGATTGAGCAATTGCTGTTGGCTAAAAATGCGAAGAAAAATAATGAAGCGCTGGAAGAGCAATATAAGACATTGCTGACAAATGCGGATCAGTTGTTTGAAAACGGAAAATGGTCAGATGCAAAAATGGCTTACGAGAAAGCACAGGTTATCAAACCTAAAAACGATTATATCAAGCAGCAGATCACCAGATGTACAGAAGAAATTTCTAAAAGCTCTCTGAACAAATCAAAATACCTTGCCATTGTTGCAACTGCGGATAATGACTTCGGGATGCTGAATTATGAAAAGGCCAAGGCAGGTTATGAGCTGGCACTTACGTATGACAATTCACAACGATATCCGAAAGATCAGATTGCTGAAATAGATCGTTTGATGGCACAGAAAAGTAAAAAGTCAGACGGGCAGCTGGATCCGCTGGGTGAGGAAATTGACATTTCTTTGCTCGAAGGAATGGCGTTGCTGGCAAAAGCGGAAGAATACCGTAAGACCAGTAAAGGACAGCTGGTAAAAGAAGAAAAGAATAAAGTGGTGCTTCGCCATGATTCGGTGGCTGTCGTTCGCGATGAATTTGTCGCTCAAAACCTGGATTCATTAAAGCTGACAAAAGGGATTCTTTTAGAAGACCTTACGGAATATTATGATAATCAGTTCGAAAAAGATAAAGAGATCCGCACGATTGATAAAAATCAAACCGATCTGATGGATGAAAAAAGCGGTTTTACCTATTCCGATAATGTGGAAAATAAACGTAAAATGGTGCTTATCGAAGGAATTAAGGTCGATAGAGAAAAACAATACGTAGATCACAATTTTGACCTGGTGGATTCTGTGAAGTACATCCGTCAGAATCTGGAAGGCCTATATACGGAATTTACCGGTTCGGATTACGATTCCATTATGCGTACGAATCAGTTTCTGAAAGGAACCAAAGACATTCAGGAGCAAAATAAAATCGATGATTTCGAAGATCATCTGGTTGTAGTGGACCTGACGAAAAACCAAAAGGAAATAGCGGTTCAGGAAGGTTACAGACAGGCAGGAATCCATAGTGATAAAATTGATAATGTTGTTGATATTTTAGAAGTAACAGAAGACAAAGGACGTGAACGTGATACTTATTTTGAAAAGAACCATGAAGGATTGATCGATGGTATTACCGCTGCTGAAATGAAGGCAATTGAAGAAGATAATAAAAACTTCAACAATGTTTACACAAAGCAGATGAAGGCAAAAGTAATGGTGACAAACGAACAGACATTAGCTTACAATGAAAATCAGCAATACCTGGAAAACAAATCCCTGGATATTGATAAATCAAGAGTACGCCTAAATGAAACAAACTTTAAATACAGCTCTGACGAAAAAAATGATGATGAGCAGCGTGAAGGGGCAAGGCTCTTCATTAAAGGTACGGAACAGCAGACAGAAAACCAGCTTTATACGGAGACGAAAAAGAATGAGGTGAAAGCAGACAATGTTAAGGATATCGCCAAGAATGAAAAAACGCTGGACGAATCGAAGAACAAAGAGAAAAAAGAATCCATTTATGATACCCGTTCCGATCTGAAGATACTGGAATATTCGAAAGTTATTTTTCCGCCGAAGGTAGCGAATGAGATCGGCCAGAACTATCCGGAAGGTGTTTCTCAGGAAGTATTCAAGCAAAATGGCCCGGATGGATTGCCGAATGCAATCATCACACGTCGTATCGTGGTCATTAACGGCTATGGAAATGTATATACGAGAACCCAGAAGTATGGCTCGATCACGTATTCGAAAAATGGCGAGATTTGTACGGAGCAAATTTGGAGAAACGAAACCACTGACCCCAAACTTGAAAAGCATTATTAAAAGAGAAGATCTTTAGATGGAACAAATTATAAAACTTTTACCTGAGCATATCTGCAATCAGATAGCTGCCGGGGAAGTAATTCAACGGCCGGCTTCCGTTGTCAAGGAATTAGTTGAAAATTCCATTGATGCCGGGGCGACAGCCGTGGAGGTTTATATCAAGCAGGCAGGAAAAACCCTGATCCAGGTGATGGATAACGGAAAAGGGATGTCACTGCTGGATACCAGAATGGCTTTTGAACGCCATGCGACCAGCAAGATTTCCAACGTGGATGATTTATTTGCGTTGCATACGAAAGGGTTCCGCGGAGAAGCGCTGGCATCTGTTGCGTCTATTTCCCACGTGACCCTGAAAACCAAACGTGCTGAAGATGAAGTGGGAACGCTGGTTGTAAATGAAGGTGGATCGGTTAAATCACAGGAGCCGGTTGTCTGTAAAGACGGAACGAGCTTTGAAGTGAAAAACCTGTTTTATAATGTTCCTGCGAGACGGAATTTCCTGAAATCAGATGCTATTGAATTCGGACATATTGAAGAAGAATTTTTACGTATTGCCTTGATCCATGAAGAAATATCAATGAGCTTATTTCATAATGATCAGGCCGTTTATCAGCTGCCTTCTGCGAATCGCAGAAAACGGATTGTAGATATTTTCGGTAAATCAATGAACGATAAACTGGTGCCGATTGAAGAAGCGACTGACATTGTTAAAATAAAAGGATTTATAGGGAAACCTGAATTTGCAAGAAAAACGAGAGGACAGCAGTATTTTTTCGTGAACAACCGTTATTTCCGGGATTCTTATTTTCATAATGCTGTTACCAGCGCGTTTGACAACCTGATTCCGGATAAAACATTTCCGGCTTATTTCATCCATCTTGAAATTGACCCTTCACGAATTGACGTGAATGTGCATCCCACAAAAACGGAGATCAAATTTGAGCACCACAGGGAAATTTATTCAATCCTTAAAAGTGCCGTGAAACAGGCTTTAGGAAAGTTTAATATTTTCCCGACTCTGGATTTTGAGAAAGAAACGGCTTTTGATCTGCCGTACGAAATGAAGCACCAACAGGCGATTGAACCACAAATTAAGGTCAACCCGGAGTATAATCCGTTCAGATCAGCCCCTGCCAACGGCGGAATGGGCAAAACAAAAGCAGACTCCGATTATGCCAATAAGTCACTGCAGTCGTTCGGATTTGGAAAAACACAGGTGGAACCGGACGCCTGGAAAAACTTTTATCAGATAGAAGAAGAAACAGGTAATTCCGTTCAGGGAAAGCTCATAGAGCTGGAAGATACAGGTGCTGTCTTGGATTTAAGTAACGTTTTTGTTCACCAGCAGCTGGTGATTGTCCCGGTACAGCAGCAACTTTGGGTAGTTCATTTAGCAAGAGCAAATGAACGTGTGGTATTTGATCAGCTATTTGAAACATTTCTGGTGAAAAATGTCCCTGCACAACGCTTATTATTTCCTATGGAAATAGGTATTTCCGCTAAAGAAGCGATGATCTGGGCGGAAAATGAAAAAACCATTTCCCGTCTCGGATTTGAATGGGACATCCAGAAAGATGTCCTGGAATTACTTTCTGTTCCGGCACTGCTTTCAGCAGATGAAATTCCAGTTACCGTTGAAGCAGTAAAAGACAAATTGGCAGATGACCACTTTGAAAAAAGCGAATTAGCACATATTTTGATTGAAGCTATAGCGGTATCAAGCAGCCGTACTAAAAAGTGGAGCATAGCTTCCGCTCAGTCACTGCTGGAACTTTGGTATGGTTCCAAAGATAAGTTGCAGGCACCAAATGGAAACAGAATTGTAAAGGCGTGGAATCCGCCGGATTTATTAAAATAAGAAAATGTTTAGAAATTTACAACCCGTTACGAAGAACTTAGTTATACTCAATATTGTCGTGTATATTGTCTGCCTGATTTTTTCATCACGCGGCATTGACCTGACAAATTACCTGGGAGCACATTATATCACATCCCCGCTGTTTGAGCCTTACCAGATAGTGACGCACTTCTTCATGCACTCACTGAGTAATCCCCTGCATATTTTTATGAATATGTTCATTCTCGCCAATCTGGGAACTATATTGGAGCGGGTTTGGGGACCGAAGCGTTTTTTCTTTGCTTATATTATTTCAGCAGTCGGAGCATTTTTAATTTACAATGCGGCAGGTAGTTATGAACTGTATCAGCTTAAGCAGACACTTGTTCAGATGGGAGTGGATGTACAACAGTTGGATTATATGCTTCGGGAAAATCCTCAGGCGATAACAAGAACAATGGAAATGGCGCCTTATATAGATCCTTATGTAATTAAATCCTATACACCAATGGTAGGTGCTTCCGGTGCAATTTTTGGAATTATGGCAGCATTCGCTTACTTATTTCCGAATACGGAAATGTTCCTGATGTTTATTCCGTTTCCGATTAAGGCGAAATACCTGATTGGAGGGTATTTTTTGATAGAGCTCTATTTAAGCATTCAGTCCATTCAGGGAATTTATGCCGATTCGGTGGCGCATCTGGCGCATGTCGGAGGTGCTGTTTTCGGTTTTGTCCTGACATTGATCTGGAATAGAAAAGACCGTAATAATTTTTACTGATGAGTGATTTTTTTACAAGTTTTAAACAGCGTCTCAGTGCCAGAGAACCACGAACGATATTACTGACGATAAACGTGACAGTATTTTTGCTGTTCACTATTCTTAAAATTCTGCTTGCCACATCCGGCGGAAGCGGAACGTTTGCTGCTGCTCTGTTCTGGTTTGACAATATTTTTAGTTTTCGTACTGATTTCAGCTTTTTCCTGACACATCCCTGGACGATCATAACATCCATTTTTACCCACTATACGTTTGAGCATATTTTCTTCAACATGCTGATGTTCTACTTTACATCAGAAATGTTCGTTTATTTTTTCGGCAGCCGCAAATTAGTTTGGGTGTATCTTTTGGGCGGAATTACAGGGAATTTGCTGGAGTTGCTGGCAGGATTCCTGATTTCAGGAGGAGCGCACCCTATTTCAATTATTGGCGCTTCGGGAAGCGTGATGGCTATTTTTATGGCAGTGGCACTTTATAAGCCTCAGTTAAAAGTAAAGCTGTTCGGAATTTTTGAAGTGAAAATAATTTATCTGGCGGCGTTTTACTTTCTGTGGGATTTTACACGGATTGGCATTAATGACGGGATCGCGCATTTCGCGCATTTGGGAGGAGCATTGATCGGATTTTTAAGCTCACGGCATGTTCAGAGCCCTTCTAATATTCTGAACAGAACGGACGCTTTATGGAAATCGCTGACACAGCGAAAGTCAGGATTGAAAAAACCTGTTCAGGGAAAAAGGCCGGTATCAGATGATGTGTATAATGCAAATAAAAAAGCGAAGCAGGATCGTGTGGACGCCATTCTGGATAAAATATCCAGGCATGGTTATGAAGGGCTGACAGCAGAGGAAAAAGATTTTCTTTTTAATCAAAGTAACAGACGCTGATGAAACGCTTTCTGAAAATAGCAATTGCGGGAATATATCTGCTGCTGTTCGGAATTTACCTGAACAATTGGGTGAAACCCACTCAATTCTATTTTCTTTCGTTTCTGGGACTGGGATATGTATTTGTTTTTCTCGCATTTATAGTAGCGTTGTGGATAGCCTACTATCTTTCAAAGCGAATGTTCTTCACAGGACTTATTTTGTTGATAGCAGGAATAAAAATGCACCTGAATTTTTTCTCTTTCGCGGTACCGAATGATCCCGAAGGAGATAAATCACTGAAAATACTGACCTATAATGTGCGTCTGTTTGACCTGTACACGAATCCGGACGGATCTGTCAAGCAACAAATCTTTGATTATCTGAAAGAGCAGAAAGCGGATATTTATTGTTTTCAGGAATTTTACCAGCAGGATCCGCCTACAAAGTTTGTGACCAGAGATTCCCTGGTGAAAATGCTGGATACGCCGAATGTACATGAACATTATTCTTTCCGCTACAAAGCCCGGCAGTTCTTCGGTGTTGCCATGATGACACGCTTTCCTGTAATTGCACGGGGAGATGTTTCCTTTGCGGATGAAGAGCATGATGATCATAATTATTGCATTTATATGGATATTGTTCCATCCGAAGGAGATACGTTAAGGGTTTACAATGTGCATTTGCAGTCGGTTAAGCTGAATAATAAAGACCTCGCCGGAATCGAGAACCAGACACAGCTGCCCCCGCAGAATAACTGGAAAGGAGCTTTTAATAAGCTTCACATTGCCTTTGAAAAGCGTCAGTTTCAGACAGATAAAATTCTTTCTCATATTATGAAAAGCCCTTACAGAGTCATTATAGCGGGCGATTTCAATGACACACCGGTATCTTACAGCTATCTGCAATTCCGAAAACTGCTGAAAGATGCTTTTACCAGCAACCGGACAGGAATAGGAGCGAGCTATGCAGGCAGGCTTCCCGTGGGACGTATCGATTATATTCTCCATTCCGAAGAATTACATCCGTATGATTTTAATATTCAGCAGGAAGCATTGTCGGATCATTATGCGATCAGCTGCAGATTTAATTTTTAAGCGAGAATAAATACTGACGGTGAGAGAATTTGAAAAACAATCTTATTTTTAGAGAACAACTGCTCATTTAATGAATTTACAAATAAAGAAAGTTAAGAAGTATTCCGGGGAATTAACGGATTTCGATCTGGAAAAGCTGCGGATCTCACTGAGCAAATCAGGTGCTTCTGAAATAGAAACAGCCGAGGTGCTGGAAGCAATGGAACCCCATATTCACGAAGGAATGACAACCAGAGCTTTGTATAAGCTGGCATTCCGCCAGCTGAAAAGAGTTTCGGGAACCCTTGCCGCACGTTACAGTCTGAAGCGTGCCTTGCGGGATCTGGGGCCTGCCGGCTATTATTTTGAACAATGGACTTCGAGATTTCTACAGAATTACGGCTTTGAAACGGTAGAAAATCTTGTGATTAGAGGCCATGCGGTCACCCATGAAGCAGATGTGATCGCTAAACAGGCGAAAGAGCTGTTGTGGATCGAATGTAAATTCAGGAATACCGTAGATGCTAAGATCAGCGTGACAACACCGATGTATCTGTTATCAAGAATAAAAGATATCTCCGGTATTGATTATGAAATTTTCGGAGAAACACAGCGTTTTACCCAAGGCTGGCTGATTACCAATGCTTATTTGACCAAAGACGCCATGGATTTCGGGGAATATTACGGAATACGAATGCTCTCCTGGGATTATCCGGTTGGTAAGAGCATTAAGAATTTAGTGGATCAGAAAGCGTTATATCCCATTACCTGTCTTACAACAATGACCAAAAGAGAAAAGGATTTTTTGCTCAGCAAAAAATGTATCCTGGTGAAAGACCTCTATGAAAATCCTGAAAAGCTGGATAATAACTTTGTTTTTGAAAAACGGAACAAAGCTAAAATTATGCAGGAAGTAAAGGAGTTGGTAGGGGAAGTCGGAACGTGATATTTCCTATTTTTTTGTGAGTTTTCTTTCTCTTTTGAAAACAGCAGTACAAAGTTGTTTTTCCATTCATCAAACTTTCAGATTCCGCCATTTAATGCCCTTGGCTAAAGTCTATTTCCTTAAGATTTCCCGAGCAGTAAGATGTTTTATTTAATCAAAATCACTGAAACGGCATTTTAGGGTTTTCCTCACTCGCCTTTATGTTTTTGGAGTACGAAGTAAAGTTTTGTAAGAAATCAATCTTTTAAAACAGCGTATTTATACGCATTAAAATCAGGTATTTATACCTAATATGAATTTGTGAAATGTTGTTAACATTGTGGGATAAATTTAAGTGTAAGTCATTAAATTATATAAACATGGAAGCAGATTTAAAATTAAAACTGGAGCAACTTCATCAGCGTGTCGATTCGTTAAAAGATCAGATTAATACGGAAGAAGCAACAAAAAATGCCTTTGTTCTGCCATTTATACAAATTCTCGGATATGATATCTTTAATCCAATAGAAGTAATTCCTGAATCTATCTGTGATATAGGAACAAAAAAAGGTGAAAAAATTGATTACGTCATTAAAAAAGATGATGAACCAATTTTAATTATCGAATGTAAGCATTGGAAAGAAAAACCAGATGCGCATAACTCTCAGCTTCATAGATATTTTCATGTTTCAAAAGCAAGGTTTGGTGTCTTAACAAATGGACATATCTATAATTTCTATGCTGATCTGGAAAGACCCAATATTATGGATGAAAAGCCATTCTTTACACTTGATCTGTCAAATCTGAAAAGCTCCAGCATTAAGATTTTGGAAAACTTTACAAAAAGTGATTATAATCTTGAAAATATTTTAGACTCTGCGGAAGCATTGAAATACATTAAAGCGATCAGAAATGAGTTTGAGAAAGAAATTCAGGATCCTTCTGATGAAATAACCAAACTTCTGGTAAGTAGGTTTTTTGATAAATCGATAACAGCATCCAGATTAGCAACGTTTAGAGAATATACAAAAAAGGCTTTTGCAAATTCGATTAATGAATCGATAAGTTTCAGGCTTAAGAATGCATTGAACATAAATGAGTCTTTACCATCAAAATCAGCAGAAGAAATTAATCCGATTGATGATAATAGTACTGAACTTCCCAAGTTTATCACTACAGAGGAAGAGATCGAAGGTTCTCAGATTGTAAAGGCAATTTTAAGGGAACAGCTTTCAGCTTCGAGAATTGCTTTTCGTGATACACAATCGTATTTTGGAATATTATTAGATGATAATAACAGGAAACCTATTTGCAGGCTTCATTTTAATTCTTCAAATAAGTACCTTGAGTTGTTTAACAATGGAAAGGATAATGGTGAAAAGAAGTTGTTACATTCTGTAGATGATATCTATAATTATAAAACAGAATTATTGGATACTCTGAAAATTTACGAATAGTTTTTAGGAATTTATTGTAATTAAGGTATATAGGATTTTTTAAGTAAAAACAATCAGATCCTTTGATGCAAAAGGTGTTAAAGGCTTCTGGTGTGATTAATCATTGAAGATGAAAAAATATTATACGCATAACGGAACAGAGCAACAAGGACCCTTTGACATTGAAATCTTAAAAGAAAAACGAATAAATAAAGATACTCCAATATGGTGCGAAGGCTTGTCAGACTGGACGACTGCTGAAAAAATTGACGAATTGAAAGAATTATTTAAGATAACAACTCCACCACCATTTAATAAGGAACAAACACCACCACCTATAAACAAACAAACCAAACAGACAGAGACTAAGAATATTGTAGCTCCTACAATTAAAAAGAAAAGTAACGTTGGTAAAATAATCGTAGTTGTTGTAATTATTCTCATAGTAATCATTTGTGGGCGTATAATTTTTGACGATATGAATAGAGGTAGTGGTTACGAGACTGCTGGTGATGAGAGTACCTATCAGGAAAAAGTAATGACAGTAGAGGAAATTGAGCGTTCGCAGCCAACCAATTTTTTAGCTGCTGATGGTAAATACGAAGAAAACTTTTGGGGGAATAAAATTAATGTCCACGGAATAATAAAAAATACAGCGACAGTTGCAACATATAAAGATGCAGTAGTCAGAGTTACATATTACAGTAAAACAAGAACCGAATTAGGCAGCGCAGATTACACGATTTACGAAATATTCCCACCTCATTCTACGACCAGTTTTGAGCTAAAGATTGATAACTATAAAAATGTGAACACAATTGGTTGGGAAGTAATTCAAGCTATAGCTGATTGAGATATTAAAGAACGTTTCATAAATCATTTACGTCTTTCGGGCTTTCTTTTTAATCCCATTCCTTCCCTTCAACACCTCTTCAATATCTTCCAATCTAACCCCTTTTGCTTCCAATAAAATCAAATAATGATACAGTAAATCCGCTGCTTCATTTTTGAATAGCTCATCGTTGTTATCTTTTGCTTCAATAACCACTTCAACCGCTTCTTCACCTACTTTTTGGGCAACTTTATTGATTCCTCTTCGGAATAATTTATTGGTGTAAGAATGTTCGTCATTACTGCCGATTTTATCGGAAATGATTTGTTGCAGCTGATAAACAAAACCTTTTGACTGGTCGTTATTGAAGCAGGAAGTTGTTCCTGTGTGACAAACGACTCCTTCCGGTTTCGCCTTGATGAGAATGGTATCCTGATCGCAGTCGATGGCGATGCTTTTTACCCATAAAAAGTTTCCGGATGTTTCGCCTTTTGTCCACAAACGGTTTTTACTTCGGCTGAAAAACGTGACTTTTCCTTCAGCTTTTGTTTTTTCAAAAGCTTCTTCGTTCATGTATCCCAGCATCAGCACCTGCAACGTTGTTTCGTCCTGAATGATTACGGGAATTAATACTGATTTACTGAAATTTACAGACATCTTACCTGGATTTTATGATTTGACAATTCTTGTTTTAAATCGCCGATCGTAATTTCTTCAAAGTGAAAAATACTGGCTGCCAATCCTGCGCTTGCTTGTGTTTGTTGAAATAATTCAATGAAATGTTCCGTTTTTCCTGCACCGCCTGATGCAATCACGGGAATAGACAGTTCACTGCTCAATAAAGCAACTTGTTCAAGCGAGAAGCCATTTTTCGTTCCGTCGTGATTCATGGAAGTCAATAAAATTTCTCCAGCTCCAAGTAATACGACTTCTTTTGCCCAATCGAGCAGTTTTAGGTTTGTTTTTTCAGAACCACCTTTCACATAAACAAAATCACCACCTTCATCCGATTTAAAATCAATGGCAACAACGACACACTGATTGCCAAATTCCTGTGCAATCTGGGTAATCAGTTCCGGATTTTTTACAGCAGAGGAATTGATGCTGACTTTATCTGCACCTGCATTGATTACAGCTTTGGCATCTTCCAACGAGTTGATGCCACCGCCAACCGTAAACGGAATATTGATTTCTCTGGCAATTCGTTCGATCAATTCCGTCAGTGTTTTTCGTTTTTCTACCGTTGCTGTAATATCCAGAAACACCAGTTCGTCCGCACCTTCCTGCACATAACGTTTTGCCAGTTCTACCGGATCTCCGGCATCACGAAGTTCTGTAAAATTGACTCCTTTGACGGTTCTTCCATCTTTGATATCCAGGCAGGGAATGATTCGTTTCTTTAACATACAAGTTGACTTAGTTCTTTTAAACTGATTTTATTTTCATAAATGGCTTTTCCGATAATGACACCTTCACAGCCGATTTCCTGCATGGTTATTACATCAGAAAGGGTTGCTATTCCGCCACTTGCAATGAGTTTTATTTCAGGTGTATGCTCTAAAATGGATCGATACAGTTCTGTTGACGGTCCTTGCAGCATTCCGTCTTTTGAAACGTCCGTGCAGATCGTGTACAGAATACCTTTGCTTAAATAATCAGCGATAAACTCCAGCACGTTTTTTTCAGAACTCGACTGCCAGGCATTGGTTGCTATTTTTCCATCAATTACATCCGATCCAAGAATAATTTTCTCTCCTCCATATTGTGTTATCCAGTTTTCAAAAAGTTCCGGATTTTTAACAGCAATACTACCTCCGGTCACTTGTCTGGCCCCGCTTTCAAAAGCAATTTTCAGATCGGCATCTGTTTTCAGGCCGCCACCAAAATCAATTTGAAGTGTTGTTTTTGAAGCAAGCGTTTCCAATACTTTGTAATTGGTGATTTTTCCGTTTTTTGCTCCGTCCAGATCTACTAAATGCAAGTAGGAGAGGCCTGCATCTTCAAATTGTCTTGCCACTTCCAGCGGATGTTCGTTGTATGTTTTTTGTTGGCTGTAGTCACCTTTCGTCAGGCGGACACACTTTCCGTTGATGATGTCTATTGCGGGTATAATTTTCATTTTTTTGAATTTTGAATTTTGAATTTTGAATTTTGAATTTTGAATTTTGAATTTTGAATTTGATGGGCATACCCATCCATTATTCAATACTCATCATTCAGTATTGACCAAAAAGTTTCTCAAAATCTGTTCTCCGACCGTAGCTGATTTTTCAGGATGAAACTGAACGGCATAAAAATTGTCTTTTTTCATTGCTGCGCTGTAAGGTAAAATATAATCACATGTCGCTATGGTATAATCACTTAATTCCGCATAGTAGCTGTGAACAAAATATACATCATCTGTTATTTGTATTTCTTCAAATAATCCGGATTTCATATTCTGTAAATTGTTCCATCCAATGTGAGGTACTAAATCAGTTGCAGGAAAACATTTGACATTCACAGGGAAAATCCCCAGGCATTCGGTGGTTCCTTCCTCTGAAAAACTGCACAAGAGCTGTTGACCGAGACAGATTCCTAAAACGGGCTGTTTCAAAGAAGTAATTACTTTATCCAGTTGCTTTTCTTTCAGAAATTTCATTGCGGTACTCGCTTCGCCAACACCGGGAAAAATCACCTTATCCGCACGTTTAATACGTTCAGGATCGTTGGTAACAATAGCGGGAAATCCCAGTCGTTCGATGGCATTTTTAACAGAAGTCGTATTGCCTGCGTTGTAATCAATAATTGCAATCATAGTATTCCTTTTGTGCTTGGGATGGAAAAATCTCCGGTTTTCTGAACGGCCATTTTGATAGCTTTTGCAAATGCTTTAAAGATGGCTTCTATTTTGTGGTGCTCGTTTGTTCCTTCAGCTTTGATGTTTAAATTGCATTTGGCTGTGTCGCTAAACGATTTGAAAAAGTGAAAAAACAATTCCGTTGGTACATCTCCAATCTTTTCACGTTTAAATTCCGCATCCCAAACAATCCAAGGGCGACCTCCTAAATCAATGGCTACCTGAGCAAGGCAGTCATCCATTGGTAATAAAAAGCCATAACGTTCAATTCCTTTTTTACTTCCAAGCGCCTGAAGAAAAGTTTCTCCCAGAGCCAAAGCAGTATCTTCAACTGTATGATGTTCATCCACTTGTAAGTCTCCATCTACTGTAATGCTTAAATCTATTTTCCCATGTTTGGCTATTTGTTCCAGCATGTGGTCAAAGAAAGCTAAACCGGTTGAAATCGTACTCTTTCCTGTTCCGTCAAGGTTTATTTCAATGGAAATATCGGTTTCTTTTGTTCTTCGGACAACCTTTCCTTTTCGTGGTTGAGAAGATAGAAACGTATAGATGTCACTCCAGTTTAACGTGGTAATTGCTGCATCCTGACATTCCTCTTTTCCGATAAATATAGCTTTTGCACCCAGATTTTTCGCCAGTTGCACATCGGTCAGCCGATCACCGATTACATAGGAATTTTCCAAGTCGTAATTTCCCTTTTGATAATGCAGGAGCATACCTGTTCCGGGTTTTCGTGTCGGTAAATTTTCGTGTGGAAATGATTTGTCTATCAGTATTTCTGAAAATTCAATCCCTTCATTTTTGAACGCCTGAATCAGTTTGTTTTGTGCCGGCCAGAATGTTTCTTCCGGAAAGGAATCAGTTCCCAACCCATCCTGATTGGTGACCATTACCAGTTCATAATCCAGTTCCACAGCTATTTTCGACAGGTATTGAAAAACACAGGGATAGAACTCCAGTTTTTCCAGACTGTCCACCTGAAAATCAACTGGCGGTTCAATGATTAATATGCCATCCCGGTCGATAAAAAGTACTTTTTTCATGAGTGTTTTTTTAATTCGTTAATTAATAAATCGTTTTCTTCCGGCGTTCCGATTGTAATCCGGATACAGTCAGAAATGACAGAGCTTCTGTTTCGGGTAATGATTCTTTGACAGACTAATTGCTGGTAGACTTCTGTCGCATCCGGAATCTTTACGAGTATGAAATTTGCATCTGTCGCATAGATTTTCTGAATAAAATCGAGCTGCTGTAATTCATCAGCAAGTCGTTTTCTTTCAGAAAGAATAGTGGTGAGATTCTGTTTAAATTCCGGCTTGTTTTTCAATGTTTCGATCGCTGCCTGCTGGTTGAGTTGACTGATGTTGTAAGGAGGCTTTACACGATTGAAAACTGCAATAATTTCTTCTGTTGCATAAGCCAATCCGACACGTGCACCAGCCAATCCCCACGCTTTGCTGAAAGTTTGAGAAACAATCAGATTGGGATAGTCTTTTATTTTCCGAAGATACGATTGTCGTTCACTGAAGTCAATGTACGCTTCATCCACTACAACAATTCCGTTGAATTTTTCAAGTAGCACATCAATGTCATTCAGGGAGTTCCCTGTTGGATTATTCGGAGAACAAAGAAAAACGACTTTTACGGGTTCTGTTTTTATTCTCTCTAAAACAGTTGGAATATCTAATTGAAAATCGTCTGTCAATGGTACTTTAATTGTTTTGATGTTATTGATGTCCGCACTTACTTCGTACATGCCGTAAGTAGGAGGGCAGATGAGTATTTTATCCTGTTGTGGTTCACAAAAAATCCGCAGCGTCAAATCAATGACTTCGTCACTTCCGTTCCCGATAAAAATGTTGTTTTCCGGAATGTTTTTTTCTTCTGAGAGCAAAAATTTCAGCTCCCGCTGGTAAGGATCCGGGTAGCGGTTGAGTTTCCCAAACGGATTTTCATTTGCATCTAAAAAAACCGCATCATTTCCCTTAAATTCATCACGTGCACTGCTGTAGGGTACAAGATTTCGAATGTTTTTTCTGACAAGTTGCTGAATCATAATTTAGTGTTTTGATAAATAATTTAACCGGATAGTCACAGCATTTTTATGTGCATCTAATTGCTCTGCTTCCGCCATCAGTTCGATTGCTTTTCCAATATTCTGAATTCCGGTTTCGCTGACTTCCTGAAAGGTTATTTTTTTTACGAAACTATCCAATGAAACGCCGCTATATGCTTTGGCATAACCGTTAGTGGGCAGCGTATGATTGGTTCCACTGGCGTAATCTCCGGCACTTTCACAACTGTAATTTCCGAGAAATACAGAACCGGCATTACTGATTTTCCCTGTATAAAACCGTTGATTAGCTACTGCAAGAATTAAATGTTCCGGAGCATATAAATTGCTAAATTCCAGACATTCTTCAATGGATTTAAAGACAATGACTTTGCTGTTGTTCAGAGATGAACCGGCTAATTCTTTTCGGGGTAATTTTTCTAATTGGAAATCGATTTCTTTTGAAATATTATCGGCGACTTTTTCAGAATTGGTTAGTAAAATCACCTGGCTGTCCGTTCCGTGTTCTGCCTGCGATAACAAATCGGCCGCAACAAAAGCGGGAATAGCTGTTTCATCAGCGATCACTACCACTTCACTTGGCCCGGCAGGCATATCAATAGCAATGCCGTAATTTTGAGCTAATTGCTTTGCTGCCATGACGTATTGATTTCCCGGACCGTAAATTTTATCAACTTTGGGAACACATTCTGTTCCGAAACTCAGTGCTCCAATTGCCTGGCTTCCCCCGATTTTAAAAACAGATGTAATCCCAATAAGTTCTGCGGTGTATAAAATAGCAGGGTGAATATTGCCGTTTGCATCAGGAGGTGTGCATAAAACAAGCTCTTTACACCCGGCGATTTTTGCGGGGATTCCGAGCATTAAGACAGTAGAGAAGAGAGGAGCGGTTCCTCCGGGAATGTAGAATCCGACTTTTTCGATAGCACGACTTTCTCTCCAGCAGATGACACCATCTGTCGTTGTAATTTCCTGGATCGTTTCACGCTGTGATTCGTGAAATGTGAGAATGTTATTGTATGCAACCTGAATGGCCTTTTTTAATTCTTCAGACACTATTTTCATGGCAGTTTGAAACTCTTTCGGACTAACGGCGAGTTGCGTTAATTGTACCTTGTCAAATTTTAGTGTCAGCTCTTTGAGAGCATTATCTCCGCTTTGTTGTACAGCATTAAAAACTGATTGCACGACGGGAAAAAGGTCGCTCAGATTCATTACAGGGCGTTTGATTAAATCAAACCATTCGCTTTTAGCCGGGTATAAATATGTTTTCATAATCAAATAACCATTTTTTCGATTGGTAATACTAATATTCCTTGTGCACCTAACTTTTTCAGCTGGTCGATTATATCCCAGAATTGTTCTTCCTGAACAACGGAGTGTAAGCTGCTCCAACCCGGTTCTGCCAGTGGCAATATCGTCGGTGATTTCATTCCGGGAAGTAAACCGGAAATAGCGTCCAGAGATTCGTTTGGAGCATTTAGCAGGATGTATTTATTGGAGGAACCTTGTTTAACGGCATTGATCCTAAAAAGGATCCTTTCTAAAATTTCCTTCCGGTCGGGTGGGAGAGAAGGAGTAGAGATCAGCACTGCTTCACTTTTTGTAATGACTTCCACTTCTTTTAAACCGTTCATCAATAGGGTGCTTCCCGTACTGACAATATCAAAAATACCGTCGGCCAAACCAATTCCAGTTGCAATTTCAACGCTGCCACTTAGTTTCTCGATAGAAACAGCAATGTTTTTCTCTGAAAAAAAGTGGGTCAGAATATTCGGGTAGGACGTGGCGATACGTTTGTTTTTAAAGAAATTAATTCCGGTATAATTTTCATCTTTCGGAATTGCCAGAGACATTTTACAGCCGGCAAATCCTAATTTCTGAATGATCCGGATGTTTTTGTTTTGTTCCCATATTTCATTTTCGCCGATTATTCCGATATCTGCAACGCCTTGTTCTACGTATTGCGGAATATCATCGTCACGAAGGAAAAGAAATTCTACCGGGAAATTTGATGCTTCGGCTTTGAGTTTTCGTGTTCCGTTGGAAGTCTTTATGCCGCATTCTTCGAATAATTGCAGGGATTTTTCACTTAACCGTCCGCTTTTCTGTACTGCAATTTTTAATTTACTCATCTCTGTCAATTTTGATTTTTTGAGTCTGAGTAAACCGGAACGGAAATGATAGAAATGAAAAAACCGCCTGATTTACTCAGACGGTTTGTAATATTTTTATGAATTTACATATATCACGACCAGCTCGCCTGAGTGCAAGAATGATGGTGATGATGATGCAAAGACGTGAATTTCATTTTTTTCTTTCTTTGGGGCAAAAGTAATAAAAAATGTAGAATGCGTATCAACTATTGATTTTTTATCTATACTCGTATAAAATAAAACATATGGATCCGCTGATAGATGTTACTCTTAGAAGTCTTGCTGTTTACGCGTTTATGTTAGTATGCCTGAGATTGTTTGGCAAAAACCAGCTGTCACAGCTGAATGCCGGGGATGTGATTTTGCTGCTATTGATTTCTAACGCCGTTCAGAATGCCATGGTAGGTGAGAATACCAGCTTACAGGGAGGATTGACAGCTGCTTTGGTATTGTTTGCAGCTAACTTTGTATTGAAACGCCTGATGTTCAGAAATAAAAAGATCAGGGATTTGGTGGAGGAAGAGCCATGTGTATTAATAAAAGATGGGAAAACAGATCTCCGGGCGCTTCATCAGGAGGAAATAACACCGGAAGAGCTGCTGGAAGTAATCCGCGAGCACGGAGTGGAACGGGTGGATGATGTGAAGCTGGCTGTTCTGGAAGTGGATGGTAATATCAGTATTATCTCACTGGATCATAACCAGCAGATCCATTATACACATCATAAAAAACGGTTTAAACGGAAATTCAGGAACTGATTTTATTTGTTGTAAAGGAAATAATATGCTTCTACATTGTCAAGATACGTTCCGTCAAAGCCGGCATTGATGATCTTCTTTACATAAGAAGCATCACTGCCGTAAATGATATTCTGCCATTCCGGATCCCAGAACGCGACATAAAATTCATCTTTGTATCCCGGATATTTTTTTTTCAGCCAGGAAGGTTGGTGAAGCTTCCAGTCGCTTTTCCAGTAATAGCGGTAATTTTCCGCGGAACCGATATTCATGTAAGCGATCACCAATCGTTTGCCGCCGTTTGTTTTTGTTTTCAAAGATGCAATATCCGTGCTTGTTAGTTCTTCATCGTTAAAGAACAAATCGATCAGGATAATGTCAAAATTGGTGGCTTTTAGAGCATTCAGATACTCACTTTTAGAGTTGTAATTCTCAGGGTTTAACAGATAAAGAAAATTCTTAGCTTCCGAGAGTTGCGTAATATCATTTGTGTTTTCGTTTATTACAACATCAGGGATCCGGGTGTAGTAATAATTGTCTTTTGAGCGAGGAAAGCACAGGAAATTATTACCTGAATTTTTTTCAATATCGTCAGAAATATTGCTGTCATCCTTTACATAGTCAGATACCAGGATCGGTTTTTGGGTTTTTAGCTGTTGAAGCATATCAAGCCGCTCATTGTCCACTTTATATTTCCCATTGTAGAAAATTTCTTCCACACCAAATCCGTCAACAGCATTCATAAACCCACTGTGAAAACCTTCTTCTATATTAGCATTGTTGAATGCCAGCTGAATCCCGTTTTGAGGAATAATGAGAAAATCAGGATTATCCGCTTTACAATAAGTGGAAATGTTCATGACGAATTCCTGCATTTTTGCGGCTGCCTCAGCGGTTTTTTGTTCTTTTTTACAACTTAAAAACAGAAGTATAAATGAGATGGAATATAAAAAAAGTTTCATTTTAATTGATTTTGAAATACAGTTTTAAATTTCTCGATCTTCGGCTTCACAATCATCTGGCAGTATTGATTTTCCGGGTGGTGGATGACATAATCATGATGGTAGTTTTCCGCTTCATAATAAGTCGTTAGTGGCTCTATAGCTGTAACAATCGGGTCGTCCCAGATCTTTGATGCTTTAAGCTTTTCGAGATAAGCTTCGGCAATTGCCCTTTGCTCTTCATTATGGTAGAAAACTACAGAACGGTACTGTGTGCCGATATCATTTCCCTGACGATTCAGGTGCGTTGGGTTATGAACAAACCAGAATACTTCAAGTAATTCCGTATAGCTGATCTGTGCAGGATCAAACGTGATCCGGACGACTTCCACATGCCCGGTGGTTCCCGTGCATACTTCTTCATACGTCGGATTTTCTGAATGTCCTCCTGCATATCCCGGTTTTACGTCAATCACTCCTTTTAAAAGTTTGAAGCAGTGCTCCACGCACCAGAAACAGCCTGCTCCGAATGTTGCCTCCTGTGTCATTATCTGAGTGTATTTATCCATTTAACAATATCTTCCAGCACTTTTTCTGAAAATGTAATTTCTATTTGCTGGTATTCTCCGACTGCTCCCGTTTCACACGGCTGGAAAAGATGGTTGAGCTTCGGATATAAAAAAGTCTTATAGTATTGGTTCCCTGCTTTTTCGAGTCCTGCATCCACGGCTGCCAGGTTGGATTTTCCTTCTACCTGTATATCTTTGTCTCCGTTGAGCGCAAGAACGGGAATCGTTATTTTTTCAAGGTAAACCTGCGGATCAAATTTGATGAATTCCTTAAACCATTTTCCTTCTGTTTGTTTTGCAAGCATGGAATACTGCATCATTTTTTCATTGAAATCAGGAAAGTTACTTTTCATGAACTCCAGCAGACATTTGCTGTCACAGTTTTCTTCTGCTTTTAGTTTTGCATAAAGCAGCTTCATATTGTTCAGGTAAATATCAATTTCCTGCTGAGGAGCTTTGCTGAGCGTCAGGATGTCTTTATTTTGCTGGATCATCAGTTCACTTATAGGAATTGCCGGGCCAGCCAGTAAGATGGCAAAACTGATGACCTGAGGTTCCTGGGCAGCGAGTATTTCAGCGACCATTCCTCCTTCTGAATGACCGATAACACCTACCTGATTTTTATCAATAAAAGAAAGTGTTTTGAGGTAATTTACGGCTGCTTCCGCATCATTTTTGAAATTGTAAACTGTTGCTTCGGAGAAATTGCCTTTTGATTTCCCGACACCCCTGTCATCGTAGCGCAATACTGCGATTCCGTTTTTTGTCAGGTAATCGGCAATTACTAAGAACGGTTTGTGATCAAATAATTCTTCATCCCGGTTCTGAGGTCCTGAGCCGGTAACTAAAACAACTGCCTTAAAGTTATTGCCTTCAGCAGGATAAGTGAGTGTCCCGGAAAGCGTGATCTGATCTTGTGTGTTTTCAAAAGTCACTTCTTCTGTTTTGTAAGAAAAAGGAGGTTTCGGATGCTGTGGACGTTTGGGCGGCTCCGTATTGATCACGGACTTATCGGCAACTAATTTCAGAGGAAAGCTCATTCCCATCTGCCTGAACGTCCCGTCCAGTCCATCACTGACAGCTTTTGCCCTGTATTCGATTCCGAGATCTTTGAACTGAATAAAAATACTGTCTTTTTTTGCTTTCACCTCGCTGGCAGAAAGCCCTGATCGTTTTTGAGAAGGGCTGTCAAGTGTCGCACTGTATTTGTTTTTTTTGATTTCCTGTATATGTAAAATCAGCGGAATCTTATAACCTGCATCCAGATTCCCGTACCAGTCTCCTTTGAAGACCTGTCCGAAAAGCGGAAGCTGTGCGGTTAAAAACAGGGAAAGAAAAATTTTTTTAAGCATGGTTCTTTATTGTTTTTAGGACAGAAATTATACTCCAGAAAGAGTAGATGGCTAAGATTAATAAAATGTATTCTTCCGGTAGCCGGATATGCCCGAAATACGTGAAAATAACCGAGAGTAAGATTGCTCCTCCGAAAACGGCGAATAAAGTCCGGGAAGCTCCTTTCTGAAAATAAGCGTCCAGGTAAAAATGTACCTGGATAAACAGGACAGAGAGCAGGATCCACCATTCGGGAAGGTCAGCTTTGAAAAATACTTTGATTATTATAAGGAATACAAGGCCCGCTGCAAGCAGCCATTGAATTGTCTGCCTGGTTTTAGTTTGAGTGAGAGAAGCGTAACAGGCAATGCAGACGCTTATAAATGAAGCGGAAAACAGTAATAATTTAGTTGCGGTAGCCAGAAAAATAATATCCTTCGTCAGCAAAATAAGGATAGTCAGCTGGAAGATCAGGGTAATTATCAATGGAAAACGCAACAGCCACTTCATAATTTGATTTTGAATACAAACAAAGATAATTCTTCCGATTGGTAATTTTCAATTTTTCAATCTAAAATTCAAATATCTCCGTAAACTTGTAATATGAAATACAAAAGCTGGTTAGAAAAAGCTAAAAATGAACTTCCTGAGAACAAAAAGTTTTTTCAGAAATTGAAAAAAGCGAATCACAGAATATTAGATCAGGAATTTCACCTGCAACATGAGCTTGTTTTCCGTAAAACGGACTGCCTCGCCTGTGCCAATTGCTGTAAAACAACCAGCCCTATTTTCAGAGATGTTGATATCAAGCGAATTTCAAAGCGGCTGAGGATGTCCGAAACACAATTTATAGCAGCATATCTGCGTGTTGATGAAGATAAGGATTATGTGCTTCAATCGTCTCCCTGTCATTTTCTGAATTTGTCAGACAATACCTGCTTTATTTATGAAGATCGCCCGTTAGCCTGTCGTGAATATCCGCATACGGACAGAAAAAATATGTACCAGATTTTAAATCTGACTTTGAAAAATACAGAGATTTGCCCCGGCGTTTCACAGATAGTAGCTAATTTGAAAACTAAAATGCAGTAATGGACAGTAAGTTAAATGAGGCTTTCAGCAGCTGGTTTGATACACAGTTATCCGGACAGGAGAAGGAGCAGGTATTGATCCGTCATTTCGGATATTTTCAGGAGGATTTCGTTTACCGCCTGACGGAGATTATCGAGAAGCGCCTGTTAGAATTGAAGTTCAGTTATTCTGTTGCCAGAAAAGTGTTTGCTTCGGTCAGTGAAGCCATTTCAAATATTAATAAACATGGAAAATCCACTGCATTGGATGTGGGAGGCTTGATTGTATGTGTCAAGGAAGATAAGATTACCGTTTCTGTTTCGAATATTATTCCTGTTTCCGGAAGAATTTCACTAAGCTCCAAAATAGATGAGCTGAATGAATTGAACAAGGAAGAACTTTCTTCCCGGTTTCATGAACTGATGAAACGTTCGATCGTCAGCAATACTACGGGCTTCGGAATAGGATTTGTATCCATCCGTTTAAATTGCGATACACCGTTAAAATATTCATTTAAGCCGCTTGAGGCCGGGCATCTGATTTTCTCTATGGAGTTTGAAGTATAAGCACATTTTCCTGTTACCCGATTGAGATTTAATTTTAGATAAGAAAGTAGAGTTATAACGAAAATCTTTTCAATCAAAAAAGGGACCGCTGAAAACAGCAGCCCCTTTTGCTTTTATTCTGATTGTTGGTGGTGAAAGTTGTAAGAGGCAGGCAGGCTTATGCTGAATTATTTATTCTTAAAGTCAAATAAAATCTGTTTCTCTTCCGCTGTTCTGAATTGTTCAATTTTAGCTTTCGAATAACCGATCTGTTCCTGCAGATAACCTTGGAATATATGGCTAACATAAAGAGGAGACCGGTAATATTGCGGTGGCAGATCAGGATCTGAATCTTTCTTTATGGTTCCTGAATGGCATGAAAAACAATTGGCCAGATTTCCTGCGTTGATGTTGTTTATATCCTTTTTAAAGGTTTGTGTAAAGCTTTCCATCGTGACATTTGAACAGTTTAAGCTGCCACGCGCGTAGCTTCCCGGAGTGGCTTTCTGGATATCCTTTCCTAATCGACAGATAAGGTCTTTTTGCTGTGCGGCATCTTTACCGTCCATATCCAGCCAGATAGAACCGTTGTAGAAATAATTTTTCCAGACATCTTTCAGGTTCTCTTTGACACACTTGTTAATCCCGTCAATATTATTAAAATTGACTTCTCCGGAGCTGGAAGTCTCCATGAATGCTCCACCTTTCTGTCGTGGAACTCCGTATTGAAAAAGATCAAATACGTGATATGGATCTTTCCCATATTTAGTCACCGTATTGAAATCAATCCCATCTATACCTGATGTGCTTCCTGACTTAAACAACAGCTTTTCGGATTTACTTTCCGCCAGATTATCTTTCCAGTTGTAGTTAGGTGCTATATCATCGTGCTCAAAAGTTGCCCAGATAAATTCAGGGTGATTTTCGACTACTCCGACTATGTGCATACCTATAAGCGCGACTCTTTTATTCGTATATGTTTTTCCTTTATCACCCGAAATTGAGGCGGTAGTGATGTAATATAAACGTTGTTTGAATGCCGGAATTGCATCAACGGAAACCCATGCTGCTTTTAACTCCAGGGAACCTACGGGAAAGGCGAAAGTATTATCCAGGTAACGAGAGGTATCCGATTTTATAATGTTCGTGAATCTGACGGTATGTTTATACATTTCCCTGTTCATGTGAATTGAATAATATACCGTATCACTTTTGCCGCCATATCCCGGATTTGTTTTTAGCATAGCATGATCGCTGCCTGCCTGGGTATAGCCGTTAAGCACTAATTTCTTATCAGGGGAAATTATATTCATAAGTGTGTCAATCTGATCTATTTCTTTATCCCTGAGAAATAACGGAGTATTGTCTCTCTCACTTGCAGGTTTAGTTAACCAGAGAAATTTCTGCCAGGACCATTGGTGGAATATTTCATTGGTGCTGGTTGTTTTAGCGAACGGGCTGTTCTTTCCTTCTTCAGGCGGTGGTGTCTGACTGTGTGGAAACCATGACGGGTTGGCAATGCAAAGTGTTGTCGGCAGGGTTATGTTACTGCTCAGGTAATCTTTGTTAGCTCCGGAAGAGTTACAGCGGATAAAGACGAATAATACAAAAACTGCTATTGCAGCTAATGTAAGCAGAGAAAACTTGTTTTTCATACGTAATAATATTTAGTTTATTTCCCGCAAATTACCTGAAAAATAAAACAACAATACCAGTATTTTTACCTGTTTTTTTTCAGGTAGAAATACCTGTTTTTCTGAATTATAAGAAGTCAAAATCCAATTTCTGGAATATAGATCGAAAAGAGAGAGAAGATTTAAACTGCAGACAGGGCACATGAAAAAACGCGACCTTTAAGATCGCGTTTCCTTTGTATGTTTTTAAACTGTTTCTTAGTAATATAACAAACGACGTACTTTAGAAATATACTTAGCAAGGCGGATCACCTGTTTTGTATATCCGAATTCATTGTCATACCATGTGTAAAGCACGATGTTGGAACCGTCCGGAGAAACGATTGTTGCATTAGAATCGAATACGGAACAGCAGGTATTGCCAATGATATCATTCGATACCAGCTCCGGATCGAATGAATAGTAAATCTGGTTTACCAGGTCACCATTTAACGCGGCATCTTTAATTGCAGCATTGATCTCGGCTACATTCGTTGTTCCTTTTATATTTAAGCTCAGAATAGCCAGTGAGCCATTTGGAGTCGGTACACGTACCGCGTTCGCAGTTAATTTGTCTTTCAGGTCAGGAATAACCTTAGTAACGGCAGAGCCTGCTCCTGTAGAAGTAATAACCATGTTAATAGCAGCAGAACGGCCTCTTCTCGGTTTTTTGTGCATATTATCCAGCAAGTTCTGGTCATTCGTGTATGCGTGAACTGTTTCAATATGACCTTTTACGATGCCGAATTTGTCGTTGATCACTTTTAAGATCGGAGAGATCGCGTTGGTGGTACAGGAAGCCGCAGAATAAATGTTCTCGTTTTCCAGATCCAGTGTATTTTGGTTCAGCCCGTAAACAATGTTCGGAACTTCTTTCCCCGGAGCTGTCAGTAAAACTTTCGCAGCACCTTTTGCCTGTAAATGTCTGCTTAATGCTTCTCTGTTGGTGAAGACTCCCGTATTATCAATGATCAATGCGTTATTGATTCCATAGGCAGTGTAGTCAATATCTTCAGGATTATCAGCATGGATCATGTGAACGATCTGTCCGTTGATAATCAGTGATTTGTTTTCCAGATCTTCAATTACAGTTCCTTTGAAAGCGCCGTGAACAGAATCATTTTTCAATAAAGAAGCTCTTTTGATGATATCTGCGTCCGCGTTACCACGGGTTACAATAGCTCTTAAACGCAACTGCTGTCCTTTTCCTGCCTGTTTGATCAGCTCTCTTGCCGCTAAACGCCCGATACGCCCGAAGCCATAAAGAACAACATCTCTTGGTTCAATTCCCTTGATGGAGCTTTTAGCGTAGCTTTGCAGCTTTTCTTCTAAAAATTCTCTTTTGGAAGTGTATTTACCGGATGAGATCAGCCATTCATTTGCTAATTTCCCGATATCAATTTTTGCAGGAGCAAGGTCCATTTCATACAGCTCTTCTGCCAGTCCGGAAGTTGTAAAGATGTCAATTGGCTTGTTTACTACTTTTTTAGCATATTCATGCAGATTCAGAATTTCAGAAATTGTAGTGTCTAACAAGTGATTTCTGAATAAAACAAGCTCAATTCCTTTGTCATAAAGCAATTCACCTGTTTTAGAAGCTAAAACAACAGCCGCTCTTTCTCTTTTTACATGAGCATTAAGTTCACTTTCGTAACCGTTTAAAGATTCCATTCCCGTTTAGATTATTAATTTATTTTTTAGATGTATGTATTAAAAAAAACGGCTCAAAAAGTATAGAGCCGTTGTATCATTATCCTAAGTAAGATTTTAAAAGTTTGTTTCTCGACGTGTGTCGGAGCCTGCGGATCGCCTTTTCTTTGATCTGCCTTACGCGTTCCCGTGTCAGATTGAATTTAGAGCCGATCTCTTCCAGTGTCAGTCCGTGGTTCATTCCGATCCCGAAGAACAGGCGGATGATCTCTCGTTCTTTATCTGTCAGTGTGCTTAACGAACGTTCAATTTCTTTTTGCAGGGATTCTGCCATCAGAGAATGGTCTGCCCGTGGTGTGTCCGTGTTCGGCATAACATCCATCAATGTACCTCCGTCTTCTGAAGAAGAGAGTGGTGCATCCATCGATACGTGACGGCCGGATACATTAAGGCTTTCCTTGATCTTATCTTCCGGAACTTCCAGCGCTTCTGCCAGCTCTTCAGCTGAAGGCGGACGCTCAAATTCCTGCTCTAATTTAGAAAAAGCTTTGTTGATCTTATTTAATGAACCTACCTGATTCAGAGGTAAACGAACAATACGCGCCTGCTCAGCCAATGCCTGCAGAATCGACTGACGAATCCACCATACGGCATACGAGATGAACTTAAAACCACGGGTTTCGTCAAATTTTTGTGCTGCTTTTATCAGACCCAGGTTTCCTTCATTGATAAGGTCAGGAAGTGTTAATCCCTGATTTTGATATTGTTTTGCAACAGAAACTACGAAACGGAGGTTGGCACGGGTTAGCTTTTCTAAAGCTCGCTGGTCACCTTGTTTTATTTTTCGTGCTAATTCAACTTCTTCTTCTGCGGAAATTAATTCCTCTTTACCAATATCCTGCAAGTATTTGTCAAGGGATTGACTCTCACGATTGGTAATCGATTTGGTGATTTTGAGCTGTCTCATTTATTAATAGAAAATTATCTTTTAGAAAATAAACCGGGTGCAAATTTACACTATTTTTACGGACTTTCAAAAAAAATGTTCTGAAAAGTGGATAAAGATATTCACTATCAAAATCTGTGCCTAATCAGAACAAAGTATTGAAGCGTAAATATTTACGCTTCAATACCAGGTAATAAGAAAATTAATTTTATAAACCGAAGCCAACGTAATCCTTGCGGCCGTTTTTACCGGTAATTTCAAGCAGAACACCTCCGCTTTTTTTGTTAAGCTCCGCTGTCAGCTGCTCGACGGATTTCACAGGTGTTTCGTTGATTTTGGTGATGATCATACCTTCTTCCAGACCTAAGGATTTTAATTTACCCGGTGATAAAGAAGAAATCTTTACACCATAAGTTGTATTGTACTCTTTCAGCTCCTTATCAGAAAGCGGCTCGAAAGTTGCTCCCAGCGCATACGATTTTGAAAGTATTTCCTTGTCCACCAGCTTTGTATCGCCTTTACTGTTTCTTAGTACTACTTCTTTTACTTGCTCTTCTCCTCTAGAGTTAAGAATAGTCACGGCAACTTTGTCTCCAGGGCGTTTTTTGCCGATTTCTTCCTGTAATGCGGCAACAGAAGTTACGTCTTTTCCGTTGATCTTTGTAATCACGTCTCCGTTTTTGATTCCTGCTTTTTCAGCGCCGCCACCGTCTGTAACAGTACCGACATATACACCGCGTGTCGTTTTAAGATTCTCTTTTTCTTTCAGTTCCTGGGAAATATCGGAAATCTGAACACCAAGAAAACCGCGCTGAACAATACCAAAGTCAATCAGGTCGCTCATGACTTTTACCATCAGGTTTGCAGGAATAGCGAAAGAATATCCGGTGTAGCTTCCTGTTTGTGAAGCTATGGCAGTGTTTATTCCTACGAGCTCACCACGTGTGTTTACCAGTGCGCCTCCGCTGTTCCCCGGATTTACGGCAGCATCCGTCTGGATGAACGATTCGATCGGAATATTCTGATTGTTTTTGTCTATGATGTTGATGTTTCTGGCTTTAGCGCTCACAATACCAGCCGTAACGGTATTTGTAAGATTGAAAGGATTGCCCACTGCTAAAACCCATTCACCGATTTTCAGATCATCACTGTTACCGATGATCATCGGACGGAGATTTTTAGCATCGATCTTAATAACTGCCAGATCCGTAGATGGGTCTGTACCGATGATCTTTGCAGTATATTTAGAATTGTCATTCAGGATTACCTCAATTTCACTCGCTTCCGCGATAACGTGGTTGTTGGTTACAATATAGCCGTCCTGAGAAACGATTACTCCTGATCCCGAACCTGATCCGTATTGCTTAAATTCTCTTCCGCCGGCTCCCGGACCATAGAAGAATTCAAAGAAAGGATCTCTTTGTACCTGCGTCCGGACAACTTTTGTCGTGACATGGACCACCGACTGGACACTGTTTTCCGATGCGTCCACAAAATCAGGAACAAGCGGTGCTGTTTCTGTGTAATTCGCCTTTCTGATGTATTGATTATCCGCTAAAATTCTTTCGGAAGTACTGCCGTGCGTACCACTAAACATACTAACGGATAAATAAACACCCAATGGAATAATTCCACCGAGGACTCCCAAACCAAAATTTTTTAAATTTTTATTCATATCCATTATTTTTTGAGATTAACGTTTAGAACTTTCAAAAATTACAAATTCAAGTCTAAAATAAATGTTATATCTGTGAAATCAAAAAGGTTGCCATTTCGGGCAACCTTTCCTTTTTAGCAGTTGGAACTGAAAAAAAATCGGATAAACTGACAAAATTTCAGTTACAGTTTTATAAATTTAATAGTCTTTGGGTTGTTTTCTATGTTAATGAAATAAATTCCGGACTGTAAATGATCCACATTGACAGTATGCTGCAGGGCGGAATTGTCTGAAGTCATTATCCGGCGTCCGTCACCTGAAAGTACGTTGAATGTAAATTCAGTATCTCCTGAAATCGTCAGCTCGTTAATCACCGGATTAGGATAAACGCTGAAATTCTTTTCCTCTATATTTAAAGTATTTATTACACCAATGTTGTCAATAATGTAAATTTCATGTCCGTAATCATTATCAAAATTTCCGGAAGCAAGTATTTTTCCGTTAAGAAGAAATAAATTCAGTGTATTTGTGAAGGAATACTGTATAGAATCGTTTGGCATAACCGCTTCGAAATCAAAACCGGAAACATCATTTATTTTATACAATAACATGGAGTAAAGCGAATCGTTTGAAACGAAATAAATAGTATTATTGATTTTTTTAAATCCTGCAGGACTGAAAAAAGCACTTGTATTATTATAGTAAGAAACGTCCGTCATAGTCGTTAGATCCAGGCGGTTTAATTTTTTTACGTTATTGGCATCCGCGTACACATAGTGAAGAAAATTGTTTTCAAAAAATGCCTGGGAAACAGGACTTGACAATCCGGTGTGATTGGTCACTTGTACTGTTCCGGTAACAGTTCCGTCTGTTTTGTAAATATTATAGGAAGTTCCGTTGGTAGAGGAAAAATACAATTCATTGTTATAAATTCCGAGCTGTGTTGTGTTACTGGATCCTGTTCCGCTGAGGATGTCATTTAAAATAGAAATAATAGTTCCGTCATACATAAAAAGCTCATCGCCATTTACATCATCAGAGCCGTTGAAAATTAATTTATTACCTAACCCGATCAGGTTGTAAGGATTCGAACCGTTAGGAGCGTTTGGTGTCGTAATGATCTGCGTGCCGGCACTTGTTCCGTTTGTCACATACAGGTCAAAATGATGATTGGCATCCATCCCTGCAAAGTAGAGTTTATTGTTTACAATGGTAAAGCTGTTGGCAAAGCTGCCTGTATTACCCGGAGTAAGATCCGTGAATAAACTGGTGCCTGCAGCAGTTCCGTCTGAGATCCAGATCTCTTTGCCGTTTGTTCCATCATCGGCCGTAAAGAAAACTTTGTTATTGAAAACAATAAAATTGGCCGGAAATGAAGAGGCGGAAGCATTGATGTTTTTCAACAGGGTTGTTCCTGCGCTGGTCCCGTCCGTTATCCATAACTCCGTGTCGTTGTTGCTGTCGGTAGCGGAAAATAGTAATTTGTTCCCGAAAACCGTAAAATTAGCCGGATAAGCGTCTCCGTTGGTATTAATGTCTTTGAGTTCCTGGGTTCCGGCAGTGGTTCCGTCTGTGATCCAGAGTTCGTGACCATTGGATCCGCTTGCGGAAAAGATCACTTTGTTGTTGAACTCAACAAAATTGCCGGGGGCGGCATCTCCGGAAGGATTAATATCTTTCAGCACCGCTAAATTCTGTGAGCTCGAAAAAGAAATGGAAAATAGAGACACAGCTATTGTGTAAAAAGCTTTTTTCATGTTATTTAGTTTTAAAGGTTTAGTTGTAGAACGCTTATATTAGCGGATGAGTTGATTTTTCTTTGTAATTTTAACATTTGTTATTAGCAGTATATGAAGTTGTTTTTTCATAAATATCAGGGCACAGGGAACGATTTTATCATGATTGATAACAGCGATTCAAAATATAGCGGTCTGACGGTAAATCAGATAAGACATTTGTGTGACCGCAGGTTCGGGATAGGAGCGGACGGTTTGATCAAAATAAACAGCACGGACGGTTTTGATTTCGAAATGGACTATTATAATGCGGATGGTACGAAGAGCTTTTGCGGAAACGGGGCGAGATGTTCGGTGATGTTTGCAAAAGAAGTTGGTTTGGTGAAAGGAAACAAAGCCTCTTTTATGGCGATCGACGGCTCGCATGAAGCCACTATTTCAGACGGGCAGGTATTTCTGAAAATGAAAGACGTCAGGGAAGTCAGAACAATCAGTAATGATATTTTTGAAATGAATACCGGTTCTCCTCATTATATAAAATATGTTGAGGACATTGATAAAGAAAACGTGGTTGATTTCGGTAAATCTGTCAGGTATAGTGATACTTACAGCACGGAAGGAATTAATGTGAATCTTGCAGAGCAGATTGCTCCGGACACAATAAAGGTTTATACCTATGAAAGAGGTGTTGAGGACGAAACGCTTTCCTGCGGAACCGGAGTAACAGCCGCTGCGCTTTCTTTTGCCGTAAAGAACAAGCTGGAAGGGCTACAGCGTATTATTGTGCAAACGAAAGGAGGACAGCTGGAAGTTAGATTTAATAAGAATAGTTCATTTAGTGATGTCTGGCTGATCGGCCCGGCAATGGAAGTTTTTGAAGGGACGTGTGATGTCGTATAGTTTTATTTTTAAAAATATAAATCAGATAGATCGGTTCCCTGCTGCTGAAAACGCGCTGTGGATTTTTAATGCGGATAAAATCCCGCCTCATATAGGCTTAAAAGCCGGGGAAAAATATTTCAGCCTGAAATGGAACGGGAAAGATGTTTCTGAAGATCCGGAAAAAATATGGAGAATGGTTCAGCAGAAAAAAATCCCGTTTCTGAGTGTAGGCCTGAAAGGCATTGATTTGAATCTGAAAGAAGTGACCGATGTATTTGACCGCCTGACCTCTGCGAAATTCCATCAGTTCAGCTGTCTTATGCCGATTAATAATCTATTATTTCCGGGACAGAAAGGTGGTATATTAAAGGATTTACTTTTAACTTTAGAAACAATTCACGGAACTTTAGAAGTGGAAGGTATTTATCTGCCGGATAACTATAAGGGAATCCTTGAATATGATGCAGAGCAGATTTTGGCACATATAAATCAATATTAAAATGCTGAAAGGAGAACGGATTTATCTTCGGCCGATTGAGACGAAAGACGCGACGAAGGTCGTAGTCTGGGAAAATGATGTGAATAACTGGAGAGTAACGGGAACCGAAGCTCCGTATTCATTGCATACCATTTTGGCATATATTGATAATATCCAGAATTTCAGGCAATCGGGAGAATTACGGTTAATGATCTGCCTGAATGAAACGGATGAAGCCATAGGAACACTGGATCTGTATGATGCAAATTTCAGGCATGAGCGCGCAACTATCGGAATATTGATCGGTGAATATTCTGAACGGAAAAAGGGATATGCTGCGGAAGCGCTGGAGCTGCTGAAAGAATATGCTGTTCAGATTCTGGCATTTCACAATCTTTCGGCTTCTATCCTGGAGGATAATGAAGAAAGTATCAGGCTGTTCGAAAAAGCCGGATTTCAATTAACGGGATCCCGGAAAGAATGGTTTAAGGATAAGAATAAATGGGTGGACGAACGAATTTATCAACTATGTTTAAAAAAGGAAAGTTAGTTATACTTCTGGTGCTTGTATTAATAGTTCTGCTGGGCTATATTTTTCGTGGGCAGCTGAAAGAATTTATTCTGAACCGGATTGTTACGGATAATGACAGCGAGGTAGAGCTGTATGTAGTTAAAGAACAGGGGCTGGAAGGATTGAAGAAGCAGTTGATAAATGAACATATTATTAAATCAGAGTTTTTCTTCGACAGAATGGCTTCCATGAAAAATTTTTCTGCAGGTAAAATTGCTACCGGAAAATATATTATTGCGTCAAAGACACCGATCAGGAATCTGATCAACGGATTTACTGAAAACGCTCAGGGAAATGGTAACGCAGAAGTGGAGGTGATCGTTTCTTTTGATAACTGTAAAACGATTGGTGATATGTGCGGGAAAGTTTCCAAATCGCTGATGTGCGACAGCTCTGAGCTGATGGAGTATATTTCCGGAGAAGAGGTGCTGTCTAAATATGGCTTTACCAGCCAGCAGCTTCCGGCATTGTTTATTCCTGATTCTTACCGTTTTTTCTGGGATACGGATCCAAAGCATTTTGTTGCCCGCATGGCGAGAGAATTTAAAGAATTCTGGAACGATGCCAGAAAAGAAAAAATGAATGCTTTAGGATATTCTTCTCCTTCTCAGGTGGTTACTCTGGCAAGTATTGTTTACGGAGAGCAAAGCATCGTGCCTGTTGAATGGCCGGTTATTGCTCGCTTATACATGAATCGTCTGAAGATAGGAATGAAATTACAATCCGATCCGACCTTTAAATTTTGCTGGGGAAATCAATTAGATGGTGTGCAGGTGCTTAATTATGTACACAGAGACATTGACTGTCCGTATAATACTTATAAATATGCAGGACTACCTCCGGGACCAATCAATTTTCCGCCTGCAGGTGTTGTAGATGCGGTTCTGAATCCCGATCAGAATAATTATTTATATATGTGTGCTAAACCTGATTTCACCTACACACATAATTTTTCCAAGGATTACGCTGTACATCAGAAATATGCGGAAGCCTATCAGAAATGGATAAAATCGATTCAGAAATAACGAACAGATGAAGGGAAAGCTGCTGAGTTTACTTGTTATGATTACATCAGCTGCCGGCTCATTTTCTCAGGCACCACTTCAATGGACATTTCATCAGTTGGATACAGATAAAGAATACGAGCTGGGTGAAAAAGGATCCGTTCAGGAAGCATTGTTTAAAAACAAGGTGCTTCCGGATCCGTTTTATGGATTAAATGAATCAAAATACTTATGGATTGAACAGGAAGACTGGATTTTCGAAACACAGTTTCTGATTTCCGAAGCGGATCTGCACAATGATTTTATAGATCTTCACTTTGAAAATATTGATACGTATGCGACTGTTTTTATCAATGATCATGAAGTGGGGAAAACAGCTTCAGCTTTTATTCCGTACCGGTTTTCGATAAAGAAATTACTGAAAGAAGGAACCAATACAATAAAACTGCACTTTGTTTCTCCTGTCAATTATCATAAGGAGGCATACCAGGAGCTGAAAGTTAAATTTCCTGCCCCGAATGATGTTCATGATTCCGTCAGAGTGTCTTCCATGACACGGAAACCGCAGTTTCAGTTTGGCTGGGACTGGTCGTTGCGTATGAATACGATTGGTTTAAATGCACCCGCTTTTATTGAAATGTATAACGTGAACAAAGTCGAACAGGCTTCTGTTCAGACGCTTGAAATAACTGAAAATGCTGCTGATTTACTGTTGAATGTTATACTCGCTTATTCGCCGAATCAGGAAATTTCGATTCAAAATCAGTTCATTCATCCGTATAAGACTGAGGTGGACGGGAATGTCGTCCGGTTTCATTTTAAAATAGAAAATCCGCAATTATACTGGCCGTTTGGGGTGGGGCAGCAGCAACTGTATGAAGGAGAATTGAAAGTATATGAAGGAACGACACAGGTGGGGGACCAACCGGATTTTTACTTTGGGATTTCTACTAAAAAAATTGTGCAGCAGGCCGATCAGTATGGAACATCTTTTGAAATTCACTGGAACAATGAACGTATTTTTTGCAAAGGAGGTGATTATGTCCCTCAGGATGTTTTTCTTTCAACCGTTGATGAGCAACGTATGGCTTCATTGATTGACGCATGTGTGGCAGCTAATTTTAATATGATCCGCATCTGGGGCGGCGGTTATTATTTGCCCGATTTCTTTTATCGTTATTGTGCGAAAAAAGGCATTCTGATCTGGCAGGATTTCATGTTTGCCTGTGCATTATATCCGGCAGATGATGCTTTTTTAAGTCTGGTGAAAAATGAGCTGGATTATCAGATCCCAAGAATTTCCGCACATCCGAATATCGCTCTTTTCAACGGGAATAACGAAGTGATGGTCGCCGGAAAGTACTGGGGATTTAAGCAGCAATACAACATTGACAATCAAACGCAGGAACAGTTTGATGAAAATTATAAAAAGCTGTTCCAGACCCTGATGCCGGCTGCTGTGAAACAATGGACGACAGTACCGTTTGAGCATACATCACCTTTAAGTCATTGGGGTAAAGATGAGTGGTACAAGCACGGAACCCAGCATTATTGGGGTGTCTGGCACGGAAGCGACCCGATAGAGGCTTTTGCGAAAAAATCGGGAAGGTTTAATGCCGAATATGGTTTTCAGTCATTTCCTGAATACAGTACACTGCTGAAAGTCAGTGAGAAAAAAGACTGGAATCTGGAATCAGAGGTTATCAAACAACACCAAAAGTCATATGTAGGGAATGCTATGATCCTGAAGCAGACAGAAAAGCTCTTTGGAAAGCCCAAAAATTTTGAGGATTTTATTTACTTATCCCAACTGACACAAGCAGAAGCGGTTGGTCTGGCAATTGCGAGCCATCGGTTGCAGTATCCTCGTTGTGCGGGAACTTTGTACTGGCAGATCAACGATTGCTGGCCGGTTTCGTCCTGGTCAGGCATTGATTATTACGGAAACTGGAAAGCCTTGCATTATCGTGTAAAAAACGATTTTGAACAACTTGCTTTATTGCGGAATTTAGAAGGGAATTCGTTCAGGTACTGGCTGTTTAGCGAGTATAAAGAAAATATTCCGGTAGAAGTCAGATATAAAATCTACGATCTAAAAGGCAGAAAGATCCATACGAAAGAGTTGCTTACTTCTTTAGCTTCTTACGAAAAGAAAGAAATTATGCTACCATCTCGTCTGAAAAAAAGAAAAGCTTATCTTATAAATTTTGAGTGGACAGTTGGAGGGAAACAGCATTATCGTTCATTCATTCACAATGAGCATTTTTTTAAGAGGGATAAATCAGTCGTGGAAGTGGAAAGCGTGGAATTTGTAGAACAGGGAATTGCAGCAGTCCGTCTGCGTGTGAAAAATGTGGCTGCTTATGTCTGGATAACTTCGGAAAACGGAACAATTCATTTGAGGGAGAATTTCTTACACTTATTACCTGGAATCCAGACGGTATTAATGGAATTTACAGGAACGTTACCTGCAAAAGAGGAGGTCATTATCAAAAAGCTGTGATTTTTTATTTTTATGTATTATAAAATAAATCACTGGGCTAAAAGCAGTGGTTTATCTGAAAATTAAAGAGCATATAATATTCTGTTCTGACATTGTTTTTCTACAATGAACATAACAATCTCAAAATTGAATTGTAAAACAATCACGGACTTAAAAACAAGGGGAGTAAATTGTAACTTTGCAATGATGAATATTCTAATCATAGAAGACGACCAAAGAGTGGCCGAACTCATACAACGGGGTTTGGAAGAGCAGGGATTTACCTTGACTTTGGCGTATGACGGGCTTTCAGGTAAGAAATTAGCATTGCAAAATCATTATGACCTGATCATCACCGACATTATTCTGCCGAAGATGGACGGGCTTGACCTGTGCAGGCAAATCCGGGAAAGTAAACCTGATACACCTATCATTATGCTTACGGCATTGGGTACAACTGACGATAAAGTAGAAGGTTTTGATGCAGGAGCAGACGACTACCTTGTAAAGCCTTTTGAAATGAGGGAATTGCTGGTTCGCATTCGTGTATTATTAAAGCGAAACGGAAAAACAACCACTAACACAGGCAATATTTTAAAATATGCAGGCCTTGAAATGAATCTGCATACAAAAATCGTAAAGAGAGATGGAAATGAAATAAACCTTACTCCCAAAGAGTTTAATCTCTTGCAATATTTGGTTCAAAATCCTGAAAGAGTCCTTTCACGAGTAGAAATTGCGGAAAAAGTCTGGAATACTCATTTTGATACAGGTACTAACTTCATTGATGTTTACATCAATTATTTGAGAAAAAAAATCGACAGGGATTTTGATAAAAAACTTATTCGGACCAAATCGGGCATGGGCTTTATACTGAAGGCGGATTTGTGATCGCGGAGAGCGGATTTTAAAATCTGAATTAAAACATTAGTGATCGGAAATATGACGAAGGAAGAATTAAAATGCAGAACAAAACAATTTGCTTTAAGAATAATAAAATTGGTGGAAGAGATACCGAATACAAAAGCAGAGCCTATGATGGGCAATCAAATTATACGTTCAGGCTCTTCGGTGGCTGTAAATTATCGTGCAGCTCGCAGAGCAAGAAGTTCAGCCGATTTTATTTCAAAAATTACAATTGTTGAAGAGGAGAGAGATGAAACCTTGTTTTGGCCTGAATTAATTGTAGAAGCCAATCTGATGGAGACAGGGAGGCCGAAAGGTTTGTTGAAAGAAGCCGATGAGCTCAGAGCCATTTTCACAGCAGCCGGAACAACTGCTAAAGCAAACAATCCGAAATCAACAATCTGAAATTCGAAATGAAGATACGGACACGGCTTACCATATTATTTACGCTCATTACTGCTACTATTTTATTAGCATTTGCAGCCGTTATTTATTATAGTGCAAAAGAAAATCGGGAAAAAGAATTTTATGCGCTGCTGAAAAAAGAAGCCCTCACAAAAGCCAATCTTTTTTTTAATGCCAGGGTTGAAAAAAAAACCTTGCAGGACATCTATCATAATAACAGAAAAATTTTAAATGAGGTTGAAGTAGCTATTTATGATACAGCATTTACCTTGTTATATCATGATGCCGTTGATATTGATTTTGTAAGAGAGACCAAGCAAATGATAGATGAAATAAACAAAAAAGTGAAGATTAATTTTTATCAGGAAGATTGGCAGGTAGTTGGCTTACGATATGAATTTCAGGGTAAAAATTTTATAATTATCGCCACAGCTTATGACCAACACGGTTACAATAAACTGGATAGTTTATTTAAAAACTGTATTATTGTTTTTATCATTTCCATTTTATTCATCTACATAGCAGGGCGTTTTTTTTCGAAGAAAGCATTTGAGCCTGTAAAGGAAATGACTGAGAAAGCAGCAAACATTTCTGCTACAAATCTTGATTTACGTTTAACGAGTAACGGCAGCAAGGATGAACTTTCAGAGCTGGCAAATACATTTAACGAAATGCTGAACCGCCTTGAAAATTCTTTTGATGCCCAGAAGAATTTTGTTTCTAATATTTCACATGAACTGCGGACGCCTCTTGCAGCCATTATTACCGAGCTGGAACTTTCAGTCAACAAAGACCGGACTATTGCGGAATATAAAACAGCTCTTCAAAACGCCTTGAACGATGCAAAAAAATTAGTTCGCCTTTCAAACAGTTTGCTGGATTTGGCTAAAGCGAGTTACGATCCTTCCGAAATTGCTTTTAAACCAATTCGCATTGATGAGGTGTTGTTGGATGCGCGGCAACAGGTGCAACAAGCAAACCCTGATTATAAAATTGATATTCATTTTGAAAATGATTTTGAAAACGATAATCAAATATCCGTGAACGGTAACGAATACCTTTTGAAAGTGGCTTTTGCCAACCTGTTTGAAAACGGATGCAAATTTTCATCGGATAAAAGTTGTACCGTTTTTATTTCATTTAATCAGTCTGCAGTTCATAATTTATCATTCATAACTCTTAGCTTCACAGACAAGGGAGTTGGTATTTCCGAAACCGATTTAAAAAATATCTTCACTCCGTTTTATCGGGGAGAGAACAAGAAACATGCAGATGGTAACGGTATTGGACTTTCGCTCACACAAAAGATCATCGCTTTACATAAAGGTACTGTCAGCGTCCTGTCTAAAAAAAATCAGGGAGCAGTTTTTGTCGTGGAGTTATTGCCCATATAACCCTTTCTAACAAAATTCTAATTTTTTTCTGTTGCTTCTCTAACGGCCCTTTTAAAGGAGTAAGCAGACTTTTGTACCTGATTAATGATTCAGGTACAATGCATTTCCGTCTCCGATATACATTTTCAATTCTTTGTGTATTGTACTGCCTCACCGCAAGTGCACAAACTAACTACACTTTGCAGCAAGCCCTGCAAACAGCACGGGTAAACAACCTTGTTTTAAAAACAGAGCAGCTGAATGTAAGTATTGCACAAACTGACATTATCACCGCTAAACTTCGTCCTAATCTTGTTTTAAATAACCAGACCATACAATTAATGCAGCCTTCACACTTCCCTGCAAATACCAGTTGGTATAACGGGAAAAACCGTCAGGTATGGTGGCAACTAACAAAATCCTTTCAAATCGCGGGACAACGCAAATACAAAATTGATGTAGCCAATAAAAATGTTGCGTTTGCAGAGAAGAACTATACCGAAAGGGAACGTAATTTATATGCAGATGTTGCCGAAAAGTGGTTAGAAGTATGGACCGCTCAAAAGCAGTTAGATATTCTGCTCACTGCAAAAAGCAATATTGACAGCCTTGTAATTACTAACCAACTCCGTTACAAAAATCAGGTCATTACACAAACCGATCTGTTTCGTACCGAACTATTGTCAAAACAATATGCCATTCAATACAAAACAGCTTTACAGGAAGTCATTAACCGACAAAATGAATTGAAATTTTTGTTAGGCATTCAGGACAATGTAAGCATTGATACTGCCGATAATTTTCTTTTCAGTATTCCTGCAAATATAGACAGCTTACTTGCACAATCATTGCAAAGCCGCAGCGACATTCTTACAGCCAAATCATTGATTGAAGTTTCAAACAGCAATATAAAGCTGCAAAAGTCGCTTGCATTTCCACAACCCGAATTGGGTTTTATCTATAATCCGCAAAACACCATTCCTTATTTTGGCATTTATGCCACTATTGATTTGCCTGTTTTCAACCGCAATCAGGGTGAAATAAAAAAATCATATCTGTTGAAACAGCAGGCGGAACAGCAGCTTTTCACTATACAAAGCCAGCTGCAAACCGAAATAAAAACCACTTATGCAAGCTATCAGCTGCAACAGCAAAACGTTCAGAACTTCCAAACTGTGTTAGAGCAATCCCAAACCATTTTAGATAATGTAAAATACACTTATCTCAAAGGAGGAACAACTATTATAGATTTTCTGGAAGCACAGCGTGGCTGGTTGGAAACACAGCAACAATACTATGCGGCTTTGCAGCAATACCGCCAAAGCTACATTCAACTGCTTTACGCAACAGGTTTAATAAATCAATTAGCACAATGATGAAAAACATACCTTACCTATTCTTAATCCTCTTGCTTCTTACTTCTTGCGGAAGTAAAGAGAAAAAGCAGGAAGAAAAAAATACAGCTCCTGTAGTCAGCAATAACGGACAAACCATATTTTTTCCTAATGCAGAAACCCGTTCATTTTTCAAAACGGAGAAAGTGAGCAACAGCAATCTGACAGCAGCGCTTACTGCACCTGCAAAAATTGCCGCTACTATTTTGGCATCAGGAGAAGGAGCAAATCAAAATATTGTATTGTTTGAAAATCCGGATCTGGCAAGCAGTTACACACAGCTAATGCAACATCAAATCAACATCAGCCAAATTCAAAATGTCAACATCAGACAAAAGCAAATTGAATTAGAACGCACAAAAGATTTGCAGCTGCACGGAGCAGCCACAGGACAGGATCTATTAAATGTACAGACAGCATTGAGTATGGAACAAACCAATCTTGCTAATGAAAAAGCTGCTTTAACAGAACATGAAGTAAAATTAATTTCGGGAGGCTTTGCGCCCGACGTTTTACGGAAAGCAAAAGCGGGAACGGCTTATTTAATTTGTGATATTCCCGAAAATCAAATCAGCAGAATCGAACAAGGAAGCTCCTGCAATATTTTGTTCACCTCTTTCCCGAATGAAACGTTTACAGGCAGGATTGATGCTATTGCCGATGTGGTGGACAATGCAACACGAATGGTAAAAGTCCGCATCAGCGTAAACAATTCATCAAGTAAGCTTAAAGCAGGAATGTTTGCCAATGTTTCATTCAGCTTAAGTGAAGGAAATTTTATCAGCATCAGTAAAAATTCGTTAGTAACTGTGCAGGGAAAAAGTTATGTGTTTGTAAAAAAATCTGCTAATGAATCCCGAAACGAACCCGGTGCAAGTTTTGAATGCAGGGAAATTCAGACGGGGCAACAGCTTGGTGAAAGAATAATTGTATTCAGCGGATTGAATAACGGAGAGGAAATCGCTATTGAAGGCGTAATACAGCTCAAAGGGCTATCATTTGGATATTAAAAATTATGAATTACAAGTGATTAGTTATGATTGAACAAATACCAATCAAATAGCAAACTCACGTAGACTTCATCATTCATAACTAAAAAAGATGATTAAACAACTTTTGATATTTTCGCTTAAAAACCGCTGGCTTGTAGTTGGCATCAGCATAGTGTTAATGGCTGCAGGTTATTATTGTTTCACAAAGCTCAAAATTGAGGCCTATCCCGATATTGCCGATACTAATGTAATTGTTGTCGCACAATATCAGGGCCGGGCAGCTGAAGAAGTAGAGCAGCAGGTAACCGTTCCCATTGAAAGAGCATTACAAAATACACCCAATGTATTAGACCGCCGAAGCAGAACTATTTTTGGATTATCCGTTGTTCAGCTGACTTTCAAAGACGGTACAAACGATTATTTTGCAAGGCAGCAAGTTCTGGAGCGTTTAGCAACAGCCGAGCTACCCGAAAGCGTATCGCCGGAGCTTGCACCTTTATCCACAGCCGTGGGCGAAATTCTTCGTTATGTAGTAGAAGCACCGCCGACCTTTTCTCCCATACAGATAAGAGATTTACAGGACTGGGTAATAAAACCCTATTTACTGCAAACCGCAGGAGTAGCAGATATCGTAACTTTTGGCGGACCTTTAAAACAATTGCATATTCTCACTTCTCCTGATAAACTTCGTAAATATAACCTTACCATTTCAGAAGTAGAAAATGCGATAGCAGCAAATAACCAGAACACAGGCGGAAATATTTTGGAGCGGGGCGGTCAGGGCTTTGCCGTTCGTGGGTTGGGAGCAATTAAAAATGAAAAAGACATTGAAAACATTGTTTTAAAATCTGACAACGGAGTTCCTGTTTTTGTCCGTGATGTGGCAAGCGTGGAAATAACACCGCCACCGCCAAGCGGAGTGTTGGGCTACACTGTTACCAATGACAATATAAACGTAAACAACGGAGTGGAAGGAGTTGTTTTGCTTCGCAGATACGAGAACCCAAGTGAAGTATTGGCGGAATTAAAGCAACATATTGCCGATTTACAAGAGCACGAGTTACCCGAAGGCGTAAAAATCAGAACGCTTTATAACCGTAGTTTTTTGATTGACCATTCTCTGAATACAGTAGGAAAAACGTTGTTTGAAGGCGTTAGCATCGTGGTTATTATCTTGATTTTCTTTCTGGGAAGCGTGCGAAGCGCCTTAGTCGTAGCGCTCACTATCCCTTTTTCATTGCTTTTCGCTTTTATCATTATGCGTTTTACGGGTATCCCTGCCAACCTACTTTCATTGGGTGCTATTGATTTTGGAATAATTGTGGATGGAGCAGTGGTAATGACTGAACACCTGATTAGAAAATACAGGATAGCTACACCTGAAGAAAAGAAAAATGGAATTGTGCATATTACATTGCTTTCCGCACAAGAAGTCGGGCGGGAAATTTTCTTTTCCGTTACCATTATCATTTTGGCTTACATGCCAATCCTTTTGATGACAAGAGTTGAAGGCAAATTGTTTTCACCTATGGCTTTGACATTGGCGTTTGCAGTTATCGGCTCCATGGTTGCTGCATTGACATTGATCCCTGTATTGATTTCATTTGTTTACAATAAAGTTATTTCAAACCCCGATAAACCGTTTAAAGAACATAAAAACAGGGTTCTTGAATTTTTAGAAATCGGTTATTCAAAAACACTTGCCAAACTTTTAAAACATTACAAAAAAACAGTTCTCTTTGGTTTTGGAATAGTCTTGTTACTCATTTCGTCCGGGCTGAAATTAGGAACAGAATTTTTACCCGAACTGGACGAAGGCTCTATTTTTATTCGTGGTAACTTTCCTGCTGGAATTACCATACAGGAAAATGCCAAGTACGCGCCGGAAATTCGCAGTATTATTTCCAAATACCCGCAAATAGATTTTGTTATTACGCAAACAGGCAGAAACGATGACGGCACAGATCCTTTCCCTTCAAACCGAAATGAAATTTTGGTTGGATTAAAAGATTATCAGCTGTGGAGTGATACCATTTCGAAAAAAGAGCTGGTAAAGCAAATCCTTACCGAATTAGAACGAGAATTACCAGGTGTAAAATTTACATCAGGGCAGCCGATCATTGACCAGGTAATGGAAATCGTTACAGGAAGTGCTGCCGACCTTGCCGTTTCCATTGTAGGAGATGATTTGATACTAATGAGAAGCAAGGCAGACAGTATTTCCAACATCGTAAAATCAATGAAGGGTAGCGAAGGCGTAAATATTGAACAGGAAGGAACGCAGGAACAATTGGCTATTAAAATAAACCGTGAAAATGCAGCCCGTTACGGCATCAATATTTCTGATATTCAGAATATGATCGAAACTGCCATAGGCGGTAAAAACATTTCCGTGTTATATGACGGAACAAAACGCTATGATATTATCATTCGTTATTTGCCCCAATTCAGAAACAATATTGACGAAATCAAAAAGCTGTTAGTGCCTTCTGTCAATGGTTCTTTAATTCCAATGGAGCAATTAGCTGAAATCAATTTTGTGGAAGGTCAAACCAATATTTATCGTTACAACAACAAGCGAATGGTAACGGTGCGAACTAATATCAGGGGTATAGACCAGGGCGGTTTTGTAAAAGGGCTGCAAAAGAGAATTGAAAGTGAAATCAGCATACCGAAAGGTTATGAAATAATTTATGGGGGACAATATGAAAACCTGGGGCGAGCGGGAAAACAATTAGCGCTGACCATTCCGTTAACGCTGATAATGGTTGTTGTATTTCTCTTTATGCTTTACAAAAATTTCAAACATACCCTGATAACAACAAGCTGTGTTTTGTTTGCTCTTGGAGGTGGAATCGTTGCTTTACTCATTCGTGGATATTATTTTAATGTTTCGGCAGGCGTTGGTTTTGTCTCCATTTTCGGAATATCAGTAATGGCAGGTGTATTATTGGTTTCTGCATTGAACAGGGCAACATTTAATAATTCCATTTCTCGACCACTGATCCAACAAACATCAAAAGAACAATTGAGGGCAATTCTTTCCATTTTGATATTAGCTATTTTAGGACTTATTCCTGCAGCAATTTCAAAGGGGATCGGCTCCGATGTTCAAAGGCCATTGGCAACCGTTATCATTGGAGGGCTGACAAGCACTTTACTCTTTGCACCGATATTGATACCACCTTTGTATTGGTGGCTGAATAAAAATAATATTTCAAAGAGAGTGGAATAATTCCCGGGAAAATTAAAAACTGATCTCAGAAATTTTTGTTTCTTATTGGCTACTTATGATCAGGCTGAATATGAGAATGGTACAGGATAAGTTTCAAAAAACATCCTATATCTCTTTATTATAACAAAAAAGGTTGTCAAAAATTGACAACCTTTAATTTTTCAATCAATGCGAACTATTAGTTTACGCTTCCAGATAATTCTGAACCTGATTTAAATCTTACAACTTTTTTAGCAGGGATTTTAATTTCAGTTTTAGTTCTTGGATTTCTACCAGTTCTAGCTGCTCTTTCAGAAACAGAGAAAGTACCGAAACCAACTAAAGAAATTTTATCACCACCTTTTAAAGATTTACCAACAGCTGAGATGAAACCATCTAGAGCTTTTTTAGCGTCTGTTTTTGTCAAACCAGACTCGTTTGCGATAGCATCGATTAATTCCGCTTTGTTCATAGTTTATATAATTATCAATTGTTTACGTCAAACAAATATAGTTGAATATCTGAACTTTCAAAGCACTTGAATAAATCTTTTACAGGTAATTTTTAAGGTTTTTCCACAGTTTCCTGATGTGTAAGCAATGTTTTTTAAGTTAAGTCTCTTAAATTCAGTTTATTAATTGGTTTTGTGATTTTTTTTAATTGTGAGAAATTAGTTGAATTATTTTACTAAATAATGCTAATTTTCTCTGATCTGTAACCTGCAATGAATTCTTTTGCCAGCATTTTTTTCTTTCCTTCCGGCTGTAATTCGAGTATTTCCAGGTAGAAATCCCGGCACGGAATCAGGATTTCCTCTTTTGTAAGTATTAACAGTGTGTTGTTCTCCACTTTCTTATCTGTTTTTCTTGTCCTGAAAAGCTTTACGGATTTTTGTTCATTTTTAGATTCGAAATTGAACGTTGTCCATGCTGCCGGATACGGAGAGAAACCTCTGATAAAATTATGGACAGTTGCTGCCGGCTGCTCCCAGTTGATCTTACAATCGTTTTTAAAGATTTTCGGTGCAGTTTTCAGCTCACCGGTTACCAGTGATTCCTGTGGTATTTTCGTAAAATCTCCTGTTGCGATCATGGCAACACTGTGGATAATTAATTTTTTCCCTGTTTCCAGTAGTGCATCATGGAGTTCTCCGGCTGTCATATTTTCTGAAACAGCAACCTCTTCTTTAGCTAAAATAAGGCCGGTATCAATTTCTTTCTCAATGAAGAAGGTAGTGACACCTGTCGTTTTCTCCCCGTTTACAATCGCCCAGTTAATAGGTGCTGCTCCACGGTATTGAGGCAACAGCGATGCGTGAAGATTGATAGTACCTTTCGGAGGCATTGACCAGACAATTTCAGGAAGCATCCTGAAAGCGACAACAATAAATAAATCAGCATTGAGCTGCCCTAATTCACGGATAAAACTTTCGTCTTTCAGATTGGTTGGCTGTAATAACGGTATTCCCAGGTCTTCGGAATAGCTTTTTACGGCGCTTTTGGAGAGTTGCTGTCCCCGTCCTGCCGGCTTATCAGGTGCTGTAACAATCCCGACTACCTGGTGGTTGGTATCAATAAGTTCCTTTAATATTCCTGCTGCAAAATCAGGAGTACCCATGAAAACAATGCGAATATCTTGTGTCATATTTTTTTATTTCTCCAGTTAAAAAACTTCAAATATATTATCGTCATAATAAGCATTGCCGAAAAATAAACATATTCAATCGACCAAACCCAAAAAATATCCGCTCGAAGCACCTTCAATACGATATATGCATAGATAATGTAAACAAGGCATCCTAAGAATTCTATCAGAAAAGTAATAGTGGTATTTCCTGACCCGCTGATAGTTTGTAAAAAGACACTGGAGATACTGAAAATAAAAATAGAAGCGGACACAAAAGTCAGAATTTCAGCGCTTGCCTGGACATATTGCTCATGTGGATTGATCAGGCGGATAAGTGTTTCCGGATAAAGAAATGCTCCATGGAAAAATACGAGCATAAACAGAACAGACAATAAAATGATTCTGAACTGTATTATCTTAAGGCTATCCGGCTTATTATTCCCAAGATATTGGGAAATGTAGGTTTTTGTCGTGTAGGCAAAACCGTAAACAGGAATAAAGGCCAGAAAATATAAGCTCCGGATATTTTGTGAGATCGTCAGCTCATCCGTGCCCATATTTTCTATCCAGGTGAAAAATACAGTCCATGTCGCCAAGGCGAGAAAAGACTGAAAAAAAAGCGGTGATCCCACTTTTAGTGCATTCTTCAGATCTGTGAGGCGAATCTTTATTTTATCGAAAATAGAATAGGTCATTCGCTTGTTGTGAAGGAAAACAGCAAGGATGAAATATAACATTCCGAGACTTTCTGCAATAGTAGATGCCATGGCAGCCCCTTCCAGCCCTTTTCCTTCGATCCAGCTATTACCGAAGATCAATAATTTTGCGAGAAATATATTGGTTATGGCGATAATACCTGCCCCGAGCAGAACGATCCATGTTTTTCCGATGGCGAAAAAGTAAGATTCAATGCTCAGCGTAATGACAGCAAACAATAAAGCTATGGAGCGGATATTCAGAAATTCGACCTGCGCCTGTGCCAGCTCTTTATTGTTGGTAAAATAAGGAATCACAGATGCTCCAAACAATTGTATGCAGGAAAAAAACAGCAGGGCTAAAAATGATAATACCAGGATATTTGTCCGGAAGATAGTTCCTATTTCTGAAAATTTGTTTTCTCCGATACGTCGTGCAATAAGAATCTGGCTTCCGTCGCTCATTCCGAACATGGCAGAAAAAAACGTGACATAAAGTAAGCCTGCATTCCCATTGGCATCATAAGCCAATGTGGAATAACGGCTTAAAAAAGCTGCATCTGTAAGCAATACCAAAGATTGGACAAAGCTCGAAAACATTAAAGGAATGGCAACTTTTAGTATTGTTGAAAATTTTAAATCGAGCATTTACCGTATTTTGTTCATTGACCGTGCTGCAAAGATAACTTTGTTTGGATCAAGATCAAATTTCGCGGTAAAGATAACCGGCCACAGCCTTAAAATAGGCTTTGTAAAGCAGTAATTTATAATGAGATAATTTTAATCTTTTGCGGACAAATTAAAATCAGCTATTCAATAAAGCAGCTAATGTTTCCTGATCAATATACACATCTTTTACGAGTACCTTCGTTTTTTGCAGATCAACATTTTTCTTGTCAATTTTTACAGTTCCTTTTTTCAGCGTCAAAATCCCGTGATCGTTAACTCCGTCCAGATGATTAAATTCCAGCTCGATCGCAGGAGCACCACCCATCGCCGGCAGGTCTTTGATCTTTTTATAGAAAGTTAATTCATTGAGAAATTTATATTGTCCCGGTAGCGCCTCATTGAACTTATTGAGAAATTCATCAGTAACGATTGCAAATCGCTGGTCTTCTTTATAAAAACGATTGAGTTCCTCATTATAATAAGAAGGTTTTTTTACTATGAAAACCGGAATCAGGAAGATTGCAAATTCAACGAGATAGAATAGCTGAAGCACAATTCCTGAAAGCTGTAGGCTACCGGATGATCTTCCGAATCTCCCAATAGAAATAGACTGGAATTTAGAGAATAAGATAATAAAATCTATTGAGGAAACCGGCTGAAATAAAGCGGAGAAAAAATTAATCCCGAAATATTTCGCAAGATAAAAGCACCATCCGGAATACCACGCTACAATACCGAACAGCAGGCCTATTATTATATTAACAGTTACATTCCTGTTCTTTCCGAATTCAGAGACAATTTTAATGCTTCCTGCAATACATGCGGCTATTACTGCGATAATTAAGATATTCAGATAAATAATAGGGTTTAAATCTGACAGAAACCCGTAGAGAGCGCCAAGCCCGATAGCAACAGCGATCCCGATAAGTGTTCCGATTAATAAACGAGGAAATTCGAATTTGCCCGAAAAGGAGTAGTTTGTTCCAATAGTCATAAGTAATTTTTTCTCAAATATATTAAATTTAATTAGCTATCGATAAGATGCCGTTATGGATAAGAAAAATAATAACACCGGCTATTTACGAAATAATCATTTCGTAATGGTTACTTTATGTCCTGAAAAAGAAACACCGTTGACCTCATACGAAGATAAAAATGTGATTCCGTTACAACACGAAGCAGTTCCTTTTTTCAGCTTAAAATTTGTAATTTTATAGCTGGTTGAATCATTTATTGTTATAGTCCAGTCTTTTTGATAGTCTAATGGCTGTGGTGCTGATAACTGAAGGATATTTGCACCATAATTTACGGTATCGGAAATTAAAGTAAGTGTATCCAGTGTTGTTCCGCTTTTACTGTAAATCAGCGTGGGATTCTCAATGTTATTTGCAGAGAAATTTTCAAGAAGCAGGGTATCTGAATATTTTATGTCCTCTATACATTTGCAGCAGGCACTGAGAATGATGGATAGGACAGGTATAAATAAAAATTTTCCGAAGGTATTCATATCAGTTTTACAGTTGTAAACGTATCGATGATTTAAACCGTTGGAAAATCCCTGAAACCTGAATACGATTGTTTCGCTGAACTGAAATTTCCCGATCGGGTTGCTGCTTATAGCCTGGGTTCCGGTAAAGGAACGTAATCATCATCATTTTTGACTTTCGCAAAACGATGATTTTTCCAGTCCTCTTTTGCTTTGTCAATAGTTTCTTTGGAGCTCGAAACAAAATTCCAGAAAATAAAACGTTCCTCTTCAAAAGGTTCCCCTCCGAATAAGTAAATCTTAGAAGGTTGACGTACCTCAAAAGAACACAGGTGTGCCTCTTTAGTAATTAAAATTTGCTTTTCTCCGAATTCTTGCTCCTGGTGAGCGATCCCGCCTTCTAATACATAGAGGCCGCTCTCACCAAAGAGCTTATTTTCAAAGTTGAAAGAAGTCGGCTGCTCTACAACTAATTCGATCAGATAGAGTGGGCTGTGTACTGGAACAGGAGATTTTTTCCCGAGAACTTCTCCTGCAATCAGCTTATATTTCACACCGTTTTCTTCCCAGGCCGGTAAGTCTTCTGCATCAATATGATAAAAGCTGGGCTCGCATTGTTCCAGCTCCTTCGGAAGCGCTACCCAGATTTGTAATCCATGCAGTTTTTTCTCCTTCTCTTTCAGATAATCAGGAGTACGCTCGGAATGAGCAACGCCTTTTCCTGCAGTCATCCAGTTTACTGCACCGGGTTCAATAACAATTTCATTTCCTATGGAATCACGGTGCATAATGGCACCTTCAAACAAGAAGGTAAGTGTGGAAAGCCCGATATGCGGATGCGGGCCAACTTCCAGATTTTCGCCCTTGGAAAGCGTAGCTGGTCCCATGTGATCGATGAAGACAAATGGGCCGATATTTCTTTTCTGACGAAAGGGAAGCAGTCTCCCTACCAGAAAATTTCCGATATCTGCCGCTTTTTCAGGGAAAATAAAATCTATGTTTGACATATTGTTGTTTTAATGTCCAATAAAATTAGAATAAAAAACGTACTGAGTTCCTGATTCTTTTGCTTTTTTGTCGTTCCGGATCATTGATTGTGCCAGGTCTTTTACATGCACTGAATGGTATTTGGCAGCCCTTCCTCTTAAAAACAAATCGGCTAATATAACGAGCGGAACCGCAAGCTTTTCCAGGAAACGAAATTCTTTTCTGTCACCTCGTAACATTCCCGGCTGATAGATATAGAGCCGGGGAATTTTTAGCGATTGCAAAGAATTTTCTGCTTCTCCTTTTATTTTTTGATAGAAGTTGGAAGAGTTGGAGTTTGCTCCGATCGAGGAGATGAAATGGAAGGAATTTAGTCCTTTTTTCAGCGCCTCTTCCGCTGTTCTGTAAGGTATTCCGACCTCAATTTCCCTGTAAGCTTCCAGATCAGGTGTTTTTTTTCGGGTAGTTCCCAGGCAGGAAAAAACAGTATCAATTTTTTCAAATGAAGACAGATCAACCGTTGATTTAAAATCAGTAATAATTTCTGTCAGCTTGGGATGCTCCGGCGCCTTTTTTGAACGGTTCAAAACGATGATCCGGCTATAACCAATATCATCCAGAAGCTGTTTCAGAAGCTCCTGACCGGTCAGTCCTGTACTTCCGAGAATGATCGCAGTTTTCATGACTGATTTAGTTTACTCTTTTGCCTGTCCGGTCAATGTAAAACCACTCCTGCGACTGTAACTCGGTATGCTCATCATTTTCGTGCTTTATTTTCTGACAGTTCAGACTGACCTTCGCAAGTCCGTCTTCAAAAGGAAAAGCACATTCATATTGCGGTTTTACTATGACTTCTGCAGTCCGGCTGTTGATATAACCGATCAGTCCGTCTTTGACAATCCGCATTGTTCCTTCACTTTCATAATCCGGTCCGTTTTCGAACGGGTAAATGGTATGAAGAACTTTTCCGTCCTTTCCGATCATGATAAATTCACTGTCATAGATAATTGCAAAATCAATCAGTGTATCAGTGAAGACCATGGGGTAATCTCCGAGCACTTTTTCATTTTTTTGATTGTAATAGCCAAATAAGCCGTTTTTCGAATCTTGTTTTGCGATTAAAAAAATATCAGAATCATTTTTGGCTGGAGAACAGCTGAAAAAAATCAGTAATCCTGAGAAAATTAATAAGCTCGTTTTCATTTTATTTCGAGTTTTAGGTGTTCAGCGAAGCTAAAATACGATTTTATTGATTACTTTTTCTATTGACATCCGAAAATCTTGTAAAGGTTTTTCGCCCGGAACTTTCTTTTAAAGCCGGTTTTCTTTATGAAACTATATGGTTTCAGAGACAATATGGATAAAGTAGATGTTTCAGATTTTCTTTTCCATCCAGAAATGCGGAATGCTTTCAAAGAGTAGTTTTCCCTGATTGGTAAGGACATAGCCCAATGAAAGATAAAAGGGAACTGCATTTTCCCTGGCTTCGAGAATAATATCGGGAATATTGTTCTCTGAGGCAAATTGTTCGACAGCTTTCATGAGCTTTTTACCGTAGCCTTTGCCCTGAACGTCGGCTTCTACCGCAACAAAACGTACCTGGATCTTTCTTTCTTTTTCCATAAAATCAACTCTGGCAACTGCTTTTAACAGGTGATCTTCGAAAAGTGCGAAATGAGCTGCATTTCTATCTTCAGGGGTAATGGCGCTGCTTCTGGGCTGATTCCATGGCTGCCGGAGAATACGGTAGCGAAGGTCATAATAGGCTTCCCATTCTGCTGTTGTTTTTGGACTTCTGATCTCAATCATAAGTTGAAAGCAATGCTGGTTACACGTTTGGTTGCTTTTCCGTTGATGTTTTCTTCGCGGATAAGACACTTTGCCTGTGGTTCTGAGAAAACTTCATCCAGAGATTTGATCTTTCCGCATGGAACATGCTGCTCCAGTGCCCAGTTCAGAATTTCGGAACTGTTCAGATCTTTTATTTTCTTTTCAAGAAAGGAGGCGAGGACAGCCCGGTTTTTTACTCTGTTCTGATTACTGGAAAAGCGTTCATCTTCTGTTATTTCTTTTAATTGCAAATAGGAGAGAAGCTTCCTGAACTGCTGGTCGCTGCCGATAGCAAAAGTGATAAAGCCGGCATCTTTTGTGGTAAAGAGTTCTCCGTAAGGTGCAATGCCGGGATGTTTACTTCCGATGCGCTGAGGCACCTTTTGCTCCATTAGAAAAACAGATGCCTGATTGACAAGGCTGCATACGGCAGCATCGTAAAGAGATACTTCTACGGCTTTTCCTCTTCCGGTTTGATGACGTTCCAGCAAAGCACATAGAATTCCTTCTTTCAGCTGGTGTGCGGCAAGGACATCAATCAACGCGACCGGCATTTTGACTGGTCCGCTGTCTTCTGTTCCATTCATAGACATGAATCCTGTTTCAGCCTGGAGGATCAGATCGTAAGCTACACGGTCGGAATCCGAGCCGAATCCGGATATTTTTCCGTGTATCAACCGTGGATTTACCTCAAGAAGAAGATCATCCGTCAGATTGAATTTTTCAACATCTCCTTTTTTGAAGTTAGTGAGCAGTATGTCTGTGTCTTTCAGTAATTCGATTAGCTGAAAATGGTCATTTTCCTTGTTCAGATTTAGATGAATGTATTCTTTTTTATAATTGATGCTTGAAAAATAGGCCGAAGCAGATTCTTCTTTATTCTCTGAAGCAATTTTCCAGGAGCGTGTAACATCCGGATGTTCCGGGTGCTCCACCTTTATCACTTGTGCTCCAAGTTCCGCGAAAAACATACCTACGGATGGTCCGGCAAGAACGCTTGCCAGCTCAACGACTTTCAAATTGTTAAAAATCATTGTCATAAGTGTTTCATTAAATACTTATATAATTCCACCATGCACATAATGTCATATTTATACACTGTTTCGTGAGGAGAATGTACGTTATCTTCCGGTGCGCCGATAAAGCACCAGTCGATGAGCAGATCTGATTTCTGCAGCGCGCTTCCATCGCTTCCGCCGGCATTTTCCACTTCCAGCTGAAAATCAATTCCCGAGGCTTTTGCCAGATCGAGAATACGGTTCAAATAAGACCTGCGCGGAATCATACTGTCCCGCATGGAAATTGCAACACCTTTCCCGTGCGGAACGCCTTCTGTCACCCATGTGATATCACTGATCAGTGCCTGCCGGATGCTGTATTTTTCATACAGGTAGCGGGCACAGAAGCCCACGCTGTTGCCGCCGTGTTCCTCGTAAGTAGAGAAAACAATCGCACCGTTTTCAAGTGTTTCTGCGACTTTCAGTACATTCCATACACCCAGACGATTATCCAGGTAAGGTGACTGGATAAAAGTTTCCGTTTCCGTAAAATTTGGTTTGAACGTCAGGATCGTACCCCGTTCAATTTCTCTGTCAAAAACGTATTCATAAGAGCGGGAACCATTTTCATGCTCAATGACCATCAGCTCTGTCTCAATCGGGCCGTGATCATCACTTCCTACCAGCTCGTAACCATCCTCGCATTTCGGTCCTCCGATCTTGTAAAGTTCCCGTTCGTAAGCTACTGAAAAGCCGATCGTGTCCGTATGTGCATAGATAGCTGTGCGAGGCTGTCCGAAAATCAGAATAAATGTGTCCTGAAACTCTTTTCCGTCAATGATCTGTGGCTGAACTTTCCATTCGGAACTGCTTGTTCTGACATAATCAAGAATAAATTGTTTTATCCTGCTTTCATCTCCGGAAGCACCGCTGACAGCGATTAATTGTTTGAGTAATTCCATTAGTATATTCCTAAATCAATAAATTCTAAAGTAATAAATTGGGTTTTTTCTTTGAGCATTTCCACCTTATCAAGTGGAACCGCAATATCCAGCGAGCATTGAATATCAAACTGCTGCCCGGATTGCTGGAAATCCATCTGCTTACAAATGGACATGATCTCGGGGAGTACGTCGTACTGGAAGTTAAGCCGGAAATTCTGAAATACTTTTTTTTCAATGATTTCTCCGTTATCAATAGCTTCTTTCGCTGCTGTTTTGTAAGCGTGTATTAATCCTCCTACACCGAGTTTGGTACCTCCGAAATAGCGGATCACTCCGATCAGTACATTGGTCAGATCTGCAGACTGGATTTGTCCTAAAATCGGTTGGCCTGCACTATTGGAAGGTTCTCCGTCATCATTGGCACGGTAGATATTTTTATCCAAACCAAAGCGATAGGCATAACAGACATGCCGCGATTGATGATGTTCCTTACGCCACATTTGCAGATAGCTTTTTGCCTCTTCCTCCGAATGACAGGGAACTGCAATTGCGATGAATTTGGAGCCTTTTTCTTTGTAAAGACCTTCGCAGGGAGCTTTTAGCGTTAAATACGTATCGGTACCTGCCAACTTCTATCTCTGTATGATTATCGTGGTAGATCTGTTTCGGACATCGGAGAATTTATTCCCGTGAATTTTGACGAACTGCTTGACTGCTGTTTCGTCCAGCTTACCTTCTTTGACTAATCCGTATTCCTGGATGTATTGTGCCAGCTGTTTTTTGAAGCCGTTGCAGGGAATCTCGCATTTGTCTGTATCGTCATTCAGGAAAGTAACATCAAAATAAACAACACGGCCTTTCGGATTTCCACTGGAAATTTCTTTGGAATCGTAGTAATCCAGGCAATTGAAGATCGCAAGCTTTGTATCATTCAGATCATAAAGAGTGAATGTCTGCATTTGAAATGTCTTCAGCTTAAAAACCGGTATATTGTTGACAAGAACAATATCGTTATCAATCTTTATTTTATCTTTCTGGGAAAAGGTAAAGCCTATGCTTAGCAGGAGCATCAAGTTCAAAAACAGTATCCTTTTAATCATGAGATCTTATAAAATAGTTTTAGCTAAAAATACAAAAAAGGAGAATATGATCTCTCACTTCTCCTTTTCCTCTGTTATATTCTGAAAATTAAATTTCCGCGATAATTTTATTTAATGTAGGGCTTGGACGCATGGCTTTAGCTGCAAGCTCATCGTTCGGGAAATAATATCCGCCGATGTTTTGAGCTTTTCCTTGTGAACCGATCAGCTCTTCATTGATTTTTGCTTCATTTTGAGCCATTTCTTTTGCAATAGGTGCAAATTTAGCTGCTAATTCAGGATCTTTTGTCTGTGCAGCAAGCGCCTCTACCCAGTAAAGTGCCAGGTAAAAATGAGAGCCTCTGTTGTCAATTTGTCCGACACGGCGTGCAGGAGATTTGTCGTTTGCAAGGAATTTTTCCGTTGCAACATCCAGTGTTTCTGCCAATACCTGAGCTTTCGGATTATTTTGAGTTTGTGCAACGTGCTCGTAAGAAGCTCCCAATGCCAGGAATTCACCCAGGGAATCCCAGCGAAGGTAACCTTCCTGAAGGAATTGCTCAACGTGCTTAGGGGCAGAACCTCCGGCGCCTGTTTCAAACAAGCCTCCTCCGTTCATTAACGGAACGATGGACAACATTTTTGCTGAAGTTCCCACCTCGAGAATCGGGAACAAGTCTGTTAAATAATCACGTAACACGTTACCTGTTACGGAGATGGTATCTAAACCTTTTCGGATTCTTTCTACTGTGAATTTTGTTGCTTCAACCGGATCAAGGATACGAATATCCAAACCTGCTGTATCGTAATTTTTCAGATAAGCTTCTACTTTTTTGATGATCTCTCTGTCATGTGCTCTGTTTTTATCTAACCAGAAAACAGCAGGCGTGTCAGAAAGTCTTGCCCTGTTTACCGCCAGCTTCACCCAATCCTGGATCGGTGCGTCTTTTGTCTGACACATACGGAAGATATCTCCGGCTTCAACTGGCTGCTCCATGAATATATTTCCTTCTGCGTCTGTAACACGGATGGTTCCTGCAGCATCTGCCTGGAATGTTTTATCATGGGAACCGTATTCTTCTGCTTTCTGCGCCATCAACCCGACGTTTGGTACCGAACCCATTGTTTTTGGATCATAAGCGCCATTTGCTTTACAATCATCAATAACTGCCACATATACTCCTGCGTAGGAACGATCAGGGATCATTGCTAAGGTATCACGCTCTTTTCCTTCTTTATCCCACATTTTCCCTCCGATCCGGATCATTGCCGGCATGGAAGCATCCACGATGACATCAGAAGGGACGTGCAGGTTCGTAATTCCTTTGTCTGAATTAACCATTGCCAGATCCGGTCCGTTGTTGATTGCTGTTTCAATTGCAGCTTTAATTTCTGCTTCTTTAGGATGACCAGCTATTTTAGCATAAATCTCTCCTAAACCGTTATTTTTATTAATGCCCAACTCTGTGAAAACAGCACCATATTTCTCAAATACATCTTTGAAATATACTTCAACGATTGCTCCGAATATAATGGGGTCGGATACTTTCATCATTGTCGCTTTCAGGTGTGCGGATAACAGGATGCCTGCCGCTTTTGCTTCTTCTTTTGCTTTAACAACAAAAGCATTTAAAGCGTTTAGGTTCATAACAGAACTGTCGATAACTTCACCGGCTTTTAGCGGAGATAAGCCTTTCAACTCTTTTACGGTTCCGTCCTGGCCTGCAAATTCAATCTTGAATTGAGATTCTTTTTCAACGGTTACAGATTTTTCCGTACCGTAGAAATCTCCGTTTTCCATGTGAGCTACTTCCGTTTTGGAGTCTTTTGACCAGGCTCCCATAGAATGCGGATTTGCTTTCGCGTAATTTTTAACCGCTTTCGGAGCTCTTCTGTCAGAATTTCCTTCACGCAGTACCGGATTCACGGCGGAACCTAATATTTTAGCGTATGTAGCTTTAATTGTTTTTTCTGCATCTGTCTGTGCATCGTCCGGATAGTCAGGAACACTATATCCTGCTGCTTGCAGTTCAGTAATAGCGCCTTTTAACTGAGGAATTGATGCGGAAATATTTGGTAGTTTGATAATATTCGCTTCTGGTGTTGTTGCTAATTTTCCTAATAATGCCAAAGCATCTTCCGTCTTTTGTTCCGGTTTCAGATAATCTGAAAAATTCGCAAGGATACGTCCAGCAAGGGAAATATCTTTTAGTTCGACGTCAATGCCCGCGGTTTTAGAAATCGCTTTTACAACAGGTAAAAATGAGTATGTAGCCAAAAGCGGCGCTTCATCTGTTTTCGTCCAGATGATTTTTGAATTATCTGACATAATTTGTTATGTTTTTTGAGTAGTTTATATAAAACTTTAAATCGCCCGTAAATATAAAAACAATCTAAATAAAATGGCAGGTTTACTTTGAAAAATAGTGAACAGCCAACGGCTGGCGGCGTGTTTTTTATAAATCAGGAGAACGGATCGGAGAGGAGCTAAATTATAAAACGGGAACATTTCCTGTATCCGGCATTCCGGATGGAAGAAACATTCCCGCTTTTAGTTGTGTTAAATCTCACTAATTACATCTGAAATAACGGAAATCCGCTCATCAGCTGGTTAACTTCGCTTCTTACGCTGTTAATCGTATTTTCATCATTAATATCGCTTAAAACACGGTCGATCCATTTTACGATTTGGACAATGTGATCTTCTTTTAACCCGCGAGTGGTTATTGCTGCTGTACCAACACGGATTCCTGATGTGACAAACGGAGATTCCGTGTCAAAAGGGACCATGTTTTTATTGATGGTAATATCTGCTTTTACAAGTGTATTTTCAGCATCTTTTCCTGTAACGCCTTTGCTTCTCAGGTCAATCAGCATGCTGTGGTTATCTGTCCCTCCGGAAATAACTTTATAGCCTGATTTTGTGAATTCATCTGCCATGACAGCCGCATTTTTCTGCACTTGTTTCATGTATGCTTTGTATTCATCTGTGAGCGCTTCACCAAAAGCAACTGCTTTTGCCGCAATAACGTGCTCCAGCGGTCCGCCCTGAATTCCCGGGAATACGGCTGCATCCAGAAGTGCTGCCATGGATTTAAGATTTCCGTTGTTCCATTTTAATCCGAAAGGATTGTCAAAGTTGTGGCGCATCATAATTACTCCTCCTCGAGGGCCTCTCAGCGTTTTGTGAGTTGTCGTCGTAATAATGTGGCAGTGTTCCAGAGGATCGTTCAGCAGTCCGGTAGCAATCAGTCCGGCAGGATGTGAAATATCAGCAAGGATCAGCGCTCCGATCTCGTCCGCTGTTTTCCGAATCCGTGCATAATCCCAGTCTCTGGAATAAGCAGAGGCGCCGCAGATGATCAGTTTTGGTTTTTCTCTTCGGGCAACTTCTTCTAAAACATCATAATCAACGCGTCCGGTCTCTTTATTAACACCGTAAAAAAACGGCTGGTATAATTTTCCTGAAAAATTGACAGGAGAACCATGAGTGAGATGCCCGCCATGGGATAGATCGAATCCCAAAACTTTATCACCGGGCTGAAGGCAAGCGAGAAAAACAGCTGCATTAGCTTGTGCTCCCGAATGTGGCTGCACATTTGCCCAGGTAGCTCCGAAAAGCTTGCAAAGTCTGTCGATCGCGAGCTGTTCTACCTGATCCACTACTTCACAACCACCGTAATATCTTTTCCCCGGAAGGCCTTCGGCATATTTATTCGTAAGCACAGAACCCATTGCTTTCATGACATCTTCACTGACAAAGTTTTCAGAAGCAATTAGTTCAACACCATGTAATTGTCTTTGTTTTTCTTTTTCGATTAAATCAAAAATTTCACGATCTTTTCCCATAGATAAACTGTATTTGAAAATCACTGAACTAAGTCAGTAAAATAATGCGGGTAAAGTTAGCTTTTTATTGATAAATTCCAATTTTAATGAGCGTGAAATTATCGGCCCTTGAAATTTTTGATAGAGTTTAAAAAATGTGTCAGCTGTTTTGTTTCGGAACAGATAATTCCTTCCTGAGTAAAGGTATCTTCTTTGACAAACCCTGAAGCATGAATGATCTTATCGTTTTCCACTAAAATTCCCACATGAGTAATTTTAGTGTTCGCATTATGAAAGAAGGCGATGTCTCCTGCAGCTCTTTGTTCAAAAGTAACCGGATTGCCGTGCAGTACCTGTTGTGAAGCATCTCTCGGCAGCTCTGTGCATCTGAAACGCATTACCTGTTGGGTAAATCCTGAGCAATCAATGCCATAATGAGAACGCCCGCCCCATAGGTAAGAAGTATTTAAAAAGCTGTTGGCAAATGCTTTCCAATCCGGAAATTCTTTTTGCCTCTCAGTGATTTCGTAGTGTTGTTGCTGTAAGGAAAAAGCCGGTGCTGAAAAACATCCGGGAGGAAGTGTAAGAAGGCCTCTGCTGGTTTTTAGGATAATAAAAGAGAAATAACGTTTTCGGAGCGCTAGCCAGCTGTCTTTTTCTGTTTCAGTAATTTCTATGTATTGCTTGGGATCTGCGAATCCTTCATAACCGTCTTCAAGCGATTTTATCAAAATCCATTTTTCTGTTTTCTGAACCAGCGTTACAAGCTCACCGAAAAGCACTTGTGAAACCATCTCCGAGCTATCTTTTGCTTCACTTCGGACAGGAGAGCAAGCCACTCTGCAAAACAAGGTTTTACTCATAACTTTTTTCCGGGAAATTTGTGTTTTGTAACAGGTTCAGGATCTGCTGAATGTGCCGTTCATTGTGATAAGCTATAAATAACAGGACATCACCAAGACGCAGCTTTACAATTTTACTGATGGAAAGGCCTGTTTTCACTTTTCGCAAGTTAAAGTTTTTGGCTTCTTCCACGATTCCAAGGAAATCATTTTGCAGCTGGATATATTCCTCTACCGGATTTTCACTGATTAAACCTTCCGTATAAGTGGGGTTGAAGTTTTTCGGGGATTTAAACCTGCGTTTGATATTCTTTTGCTTGCCTAATTTCATTCCGTTCCAGGCTGATTTGCCAAGGGGAGAGGAAATGAAAAAATCTGTAGGAGTAGTGTGTCTGGTTGTTTGCAGGCGTTCTGAAATGGCTTTGTTGTAGAATTTGGTGTAAGTGTTCAGGTGAGCGAGAATTTCAGAAATGTTCCAGGAATCAGAATTGGGTTTCCAGTTGATTTGATTTGGAGCAAGATGTGAGAGTTTTTTTTTGACAAATTCGACGCCGGTTTGTGTGATTAACTTTACTTCATGGAGGAGTGTTTCTGATTTCATGAAATTTTTTTACCAAATATATCAAATTTGATTTTTAAATGGTATTTTTTTTGACGTATTTTGTAGATAATTCTGTTTTACATCATAATGCGATCAATTTTCGTCGGATTTCTGCTCCTGTTTTCTTTTTATGGTTTTGTTTTATCAGAAGGCTTGCCGAATGATTATACGAAAAGAGTACGGAATCTGAAATTTATAAGAGATTTTGATCTCCGGAAAGTAAATATAGATTATGAATATGTAAAAGCCTGTGCTGTAAAGTATAACAGGCAATCAGACCTGGCGGAAATTTATCGTTATTACGGTGATTTCTTTTCGTTAATCGGGGAAAGTAAAAAAGCAAAGATTTATTTTGACAGTTCTTTGAATTTAGCGAAATCCATAGGTGCTGAGTCAATTGAGCTGACGACGAGGCTACATAAAAACTATTTATTGTTCGGACAACAAAATGATAAGAAGATTTTAGAAGAGTTAAATTTTATATTGAACGAAGCAATAAAAAAAGATTTTAAAATCAATCAGATCGAAACTTATAATGCTTTTGGAATCTTCTATGATTCGAAAGGGCAGCAGGTAGAAAGTTTTAAGAATTATTCCAAAGGATTAAGCATAGCCCGAAAAACAGGGCATAAATACCATATTTCCTATTTGCAAAATAACATTGGCTTAATCATGCTTGGAAACGGGAAATGGGAGAGTGCAATAGGACATTTTGAAGAAGCATACAGGTTAACGGAAAGCTATCATTACCGGCTGAGAGGCAGTATTCTTAATAATTTGGGATATGTCAATGTTGAATTGGGGCGCTTTGAAAAAGCGGAAAAATATTTCCAAGAAATCATTAAGATGAACAGGAAAAGTCCATATAAGCAGAATTTAATTGCCGGACTTTTAAATATCGCGATTATCAGGGAAAAGCAGAAAAAGTATAAGGAAGCTTTGAAGTATATTGATTCTGTCTATTTTTTCTCTCACGACAGCCCGACGATCTTTCAGACGGAGATAGAGGAACTGAAAGCGTTATGCTATGAAGGAGTAGGGGATTTAAAAAAGATGAAACATCATATTGACTTGTATAATCTGCATCTGGAAAGAAACGATATTCCGCCAACGAGCAGCTTGTATGATTTATATGCTTCTTATTTTGAAAAGAACGGGCTAAAAGATTCAGCAATTTTTTATTATAAGAAATATATAGCGTTGACCGATTCGATCAATAAAGAAAATGTCCAGGTTAAGATTGCAGAAATAGAGGCTATTAATAACAATGAGAAATTAGAGCTAAGCCTTGAAAAGACGAAAATAGAGAAGAAGTTACTGACGGATAAATATGAATTAAATAAATCCCGGACGCTGGCTATTTATGTCATTGTGGTGTTTTTCATGATCATTGTCGTTTTAATTGTTTATCTGGTTTATTCCAATAAGCTTAAGAAAAAGCAACAGGAGTTTTCCAATCAGCTGCTGGACAGCATTGATCAGGAAAGGGTGAGGATTGGCGCTGACCTTCATGATGATATAGGGCAGACATTGTCAATTATGAAAACAAAATTTGATTTGTTGTCGAAAGATAAAACACTGGATAATGCCAGCCTGAATGAGGATTTCAGCCATCTGATCCAGAAGACACGAACACTTTCCCACAAATTATATCCGAGCTCGCTGTCCAATCTGGGGTTGAAGCGATCCTTAATTTCTCTGCTGGATAATGTTTCCAGACATACGCCGTTAGTTTGTACTCAGGAAATTGATGATGAAGCAGATAATTTTTTAGATGCCCAGCAGCAATTTAATATCTACAGAATTATTCAGGAAAACATCAACAATACGTTAAAGCATTCGGAAGCTACAGCACTAAAAGTAATCATCAGAATTTCTGAGGAATACGTGAAGGTGAAATATATGGATAACGGAAAGGGAATTGTTGAACGAAGAGCGAATGACGCCGGGATCGGATTAAAAATAATTCAGGAGAGGTTGAAATTACTGAACAGTAAAAGCATTGTGGAGACAAATACGAATCAGGGATTCAAAATGGTTTTTAAGATTAAGATTTTATGAGAATTGTACTTGCGGACGATCATTCTATATTCAGAGCCGGTTTAGAATTACTGATCAGGAATTCTTTCAATGATGTGGAGATAATTTCATTTTCAAATGGAGACGATGTTCTTTATTATTTCAATGACCATGAAGCGGACGTTGTAATCCTGGATGTCACGATGCCGGGGAAAGACGGCATAATAGTGTGCAAGCATTTGAAAAATAAGAGTGTAAAAAAGATTCTGCTGACAATGCACAATGAGGTTGAGCTGGTGAAGCTGGCAATCCTTAACGGTGCAAAAGGATATATTTTAAAGGAAAATACATCAGAAGATTTAATTGAATGTATTAAAGCTGTTCTTGAAGACAAGATTTTTCTGTCAAAAGAGATCAATTACGTCAACGCAAACAATACAAAAGATGTTTTCCGGGATAAAATAGTGGTATTAAATGAGCTTCTTTCTTCAACGGAGGTCAATATTTTAAAGCAAATCTCACAAAAAAAGACAAGTAAAGAAATTTCAGATGTATTATTTATAAGCGTTAAAACAGTTGAAAATTACCGTTCCAGAATTTGTAAAAAACTGGAATTGGATGCCAGGAATAACAGCCTTGCATTATGGGTAATGGAGAATAAAAATTTAGTTGATAATCTGTAAAATGTTTAATAGTACCTGTTAATTGAACATTTCTTTTTTAATTTTTATTATTTAATTTTCTCAAGATGTATAAAAATGCTTAATTTTACTGAATTGAATTGCTTATGTGCTTAACTATGAATGTTACTTTACGTAAAATTTTAGGAATAGGTTTATTTGCGGTGTTTATGAATGTTTCGAATGTAAAAGCTCAGGATGTTCATTTCTCGCAAATGTATTATTCTCCCCTGACATTAAATCCCGCTTTGGTTGGAATTGATAACCCTGTCACGGCTATTGTGAATTTCAGAACACAATGGAAAGCCGTTGCAACTCCTTATAACACAATTGCTGCTTCTTTTGATGCAAGGTTGAATGAAAATAAGCGTCAAAAGAAAGGTATTTTCGCGTTAGGACTTAATTTTTTTAATGATCAGGCCGGAGATGCAAAGATTTCTACTACAAATGCGAATGTACATTTCGGCTACCATTTGATTTTAAACAGGAAAAGTACTTTAGGAGCTGCTATCTACGGAGGTTTTGGTAACCGTTATATTAATACGGGTGCCGGAAGATGGGGAAACCAGTTTGATGGCTTGGGATATGATCCTTCCATGCCTTCTAATGAGTACTTTATGACAGATCGTTTTTCCTATATGGACGTGGGTGCCGGTATGGTTTACAGATACCGTTCAGGAGAGTCTTACATGACAAGAAATGATTCACGGCAGTTTACGGCAGGTTTTGCTGTTTATCACTTAAGTAAGCCTAATTATTCATTCATTAATACAAATGACGACAGGCTGTACATGAGATTTTCCGTTTTTGCAACGGCATTGATCGGTTTTCAGAGCACTAATTTTTCTTTGATGCCTGCAATCTATTATCAGCATCAGGGGCCGGCTAAAGAGATTTTAGTCGGAACATACGGACGCTATATGTTTCAGAATCTTTCATCCATTACCGGATTCAATAAAGGTACTTACCTGTCTTTAGGATTGTTTTACAGAAATATGGACGCTTTAGTTGCCAAAGCAATGTTTGAATGGGAAGACTTTACGCTAGGTGTGGCTTATGACGTAAATATTTCAACTTTAAATGTGGTATCTAACGCCAGAGGAGGTTTTGAAGTATTCCTTAAATACGGCTTGACAAAAGGTTACGCCGGAAGAAGATCTAAGATTTAACAGATAGAAATTATATAAATAGAGAAGGAGTGAATACAATGCACTCCTTTTTTCTTTACAAGAAAGATACCAAGTTTTCAAGTGCAATTCCCCTGGATCCTTTAAGTAAAATCAAATAGTCATTCAGCGAAAGTACCTTTATATAATTAATGAAATCGTCTTTTGATTCAAAGAAGTTGGTTTTATCACCTTTTAAATCGTAAAAATTCTTACCAATAAAATAAGTGGCGATATTCGTTCTTCCAGCCATTTCAATAATGATCCTGTGCTCTTCCTGTGATTCATCTCCTAATTCGAACATATCCCCAAGGATCATTAATTTGTTAGAACGTTCTATTTTTGAAAAGCTGGAAATGGCTGAGTGCATACTGGATGGATTAGCATTATAGGCATCCATTATAAGCTCATTTCTCTCCGTTCGGGTCAATTGTGAGCGATTATTTTCATTTCTGTAGGTTTCAATCCCTTTATTGATTAAATCGGAATGAACATTGAAATAATTCGCAACAGTAATAGCTGCCAAGAGATTGTAAAAGTTATATTCTCCGATAATCTGAGTAATAAGTTCCGGGCTTTCATAGCTTTGATTCCGCCATTTGAAGTGAATAAACGGAGTTAATCGGATGAGTTCTCCTTTTATTTCTGCAACATTGTTGCCTGCTCCGCTGTAATAAACAGTAGTGGTTTGATCTGGAACATTATTTTTGAGGATCACGTCGTCAAAATTGACAAACAACGTTCCCTTGTTATTAGCTACAGATCTATATAAATCTGTTTTTGTTCTTATCACACCTTCTATGTTTTTGAATCCCTGGAGATGAGCTTTTCCTATATTGCTTATAATTCCGTAATCAGGTTTCGCGATAGCACATAATTCTTTTATATCGTCAGGGTGATTAGCTCCCATTTCTATGATCGCGATCTGATGTTCTTTTTTTAAAAGCAGTAATGTCAGCGGAACACCGATATGGTTATTCAGATTTCCTTTTGTAAAAAGAGTATTGTAGGATGAAGACAGGAGATGAGCAGTAAGTTCTTTAGTTGTTGTTTTACCATTGCTGCCCGTAATACCTATAACAGGTATTTTAAACTTGCTCCGGTGATATTTTGCCAGCTCCTGCAGTGTTTTCAGGCAGTCGTCAACTAAGATCGTCTTTCCTTCAATCTCGTATTCCTTTTCGTCTATCAGGACATATTTGGCACCTTTTTGAACTGCATCTCCGGCAAAAAGGTTTCCGTTAAAATTTTGCCCTTTCAGACAAATAAACAGATTGTCTTGCCCGATAGTTCTTGTGTCGGTAGAAACACCTGAGCAATCTAAGAATTTCGCGTAAATTTTTTCCATAAAAAAACCCATCCTTGTGGATGGGTCTAAATTAATTATTTAAAATTATTTTTTACTTTTTTTACCGTAGTAATTTAACCCGGTAGGGCTGCCGACACGATCCATTGCACATCGGAATCCAATGGTGGCTGTAGATTTTTCTTCATCCAGATACCTTCTGTTGGAGCCGACTAACCAGTATGCTCTGTCTTTCCATGAACCTCCTTTGTAAACTCTTGCTCTGTCGGAGATCATAGTAGATGGCCATGATGTAGAACCGCTTCCTTTAAATTCGGAACCATCTAAATAATTTGATTCGAATTCATTTTGGTACATGATCAGGTTAGCGTCTCTTTGTCCCTGACTAATCTGATTTTTCACATCGTCGCTATTGTAGAAAATTGAAGATTCTAAATCGCCATCTAAATAATCGATGTAGTCAGATTTTCTATAGTTCAGACGACCGATGTTTTCTTCCTCAACAACATTTCTGTATTTTAATTTACCCGGAGTGTTGATGATATAAGAAGCAAATCCTTGTCTTAATATAGTAATGATCTCGTAGTCATATTCATAATCAATACCTTCTCTTAAAGCATCAGCAAATAAACCATTAATAATTTCATTTTCTACAAGTTCAGATGCTTCCAGGTCAAACTTCTGGTTCTTCAATGATACTGCAGAATCTAATAGTACATTTATTTGTGATAATAAATCAAGCTCCACTTCGTCTTTTCCGGGATCAAGAACAGCTACCTGTGTTGAATCATCCGGATTCGCATTTGTTGAAGCTTTTTTAGAAGCTTTAACTCTTCTGGATTCATAAACAGGGTCAGGAGAACTTCCCGTTACCGTTTTGGATGAATTCCGGGACTGAATCTGCATTTTAATTCCGGTAGGGATCAATGTATCTGTTAAATCATGTTGCTTCGCAGAAATACGTTGGAAACGGATACGTTCAAATTCATTGACATATTCTTTTAATCCGTGAACATCGTACATCACAGCACCGATTTTCTGATCTATTTCACCAGCATTATTCAATTGCTTTGTTTTGAATACATTTCCTCTGAATGGTCTGAACTCATCAAAATCTTCGGAAGTTAAAGGACGGTAAACATCCATTACCCATTCTGATACGTTACCTGCCATATTATATAGCCCATAATCATTTGGCCAGTAAGCTGTAACAGGAGCCGTAACATCCGCTCCGTCGTTCAAGTGGCCTGCAACTCCCATGTAGTCACCGCGGCCTCTAACGAAGTTTGCTCTGATTTCTCCCTGGAAATTCCCTTCATCCATACGCACCCAGTGTCCATTCCACGGATAAAGTTTTCTTTCACGTATAACTTCTGAATTAGGATCAAGATTTCCGATCAGTCCATAAGATGCAAATTCCCATTCTGCCTCAGTCGGGAGTCGGTATCGTGGTAATAAAATACCATCTTCCATTCTCACGATACGTTTTCCTAATGTTTTTCCGTTTGCTTTTGAAGGATCCAGATTCTGTAGATTTCTAACAGTTCCTTCTTTTCCTTCTTCCGCACCATATTGCCCTGCTAAATAAGCTTCAGTATCGAATACATCAGCGTTATTTTGCCCAAGATTAGGTTCCATAATACCTTCACGTATCATAATGTATTCGTTAACCCGGTCAGTTCTCCATTTACAGAAGTCATTTACCTGTAACCATGAAACTCCGACTACAGGATATTCTCTGTATGCAGGGTGACGCAGGTAATAATCAACATATTTTTCATTAAAAGCTAAAGGAGATCTCCAGCAAAGCGTATCAGGCAACGCATTTTTATATACCATCGGATATGTTTCGCCATATACACGGTTGATCCAGTATAAGTACTCCAGCCAATGGAAATTCGTAACCTCTGTCTGATCCATATAAAATGAAGACACAGTTACACGAGCAGGGCGGTTGTTATTATCGAACATTACATCCTGTTCACTTCTACCCATGGTGAATGTACCACCTTCAACCAAAACCAAACCTGGCCCGGTCTCTTGGTCTAGAAAAGGGAATTTCTGAAATCCGCCGTTGTTCGGATTGTTGTATTCCCATCCTGTTGCGTTGGAATATTCTCTTGCACAAGAGAACATCATGGAAGCAACAAATGATAAAGATAAAAGCTTTAAAATTTTCATATGCCTAATTTGACTTTTCAAAAATACAATAATATTAACGTTAAATAATCTTTTTGGTTACAATTTTATTATTAGAAAGACGGACAGGAAATAGTTCTCCACTGTTTTGATTTCTTTTTACAAGGAATTGTGTAACCTAAAGATACTTCGTGAGATCCTCCGGAATTATTGTTATTCAGTTTGGATACAGTTACGTCATAGCTGTAACCCAGTCTGAAGCCTCCGGTATTCAGTCCCATAGTAAGAATGAAAGCATCTTTATTTCTGAACCACGCACCGGCGGTAAAGATATTATACTTAATATAAGTACCGACATTGATCTCCATAAAGCCCTGCTGGTACTGGAATATCACGTTTGGCATTATAGATACGGGATTTGCATATTTTGAAGCAGCACCCAGTTTGATCTCGGCTCCTGCATGCGCAGTATATCGCATCGGTAATCTGGACTTAACACCTTTAATAATGGATTCGTCAGGCATATTCAAATGGTGAACGGCTACTCCGGCGAAAAAGTACTGGTTAAAGAACAGAGCACCTGCCGACGCATCGAAGAATCCTCTTGAAGGCCCTCTCGGAACGTCTCCTGTCGCATAGATAAAACCTCTTCTCGGGTCAATCATATCTCCGAATGTCAGCTTGTCCCAATCAAGGAATTTCTGATACCAGGCTGCTCTTACCCCGAAAATAAGAGAGGATTTTCTTGAAACCTTTAAATGATAGGAATACACCAATCCAAGCATAGAGGTATTGATTGTTCCTGAACCTTGCTGGTCATGCGTCATTAAAACACCGATACCCCCGCTTATTCCTTCGAAAAACTGGTCATAAGAAGCACTGTATGTGACATAATTAGCAGATAAGTTCGGCCATTGATTTCTGTAGTTAGCATTAAATCTTGCACATCTGGCTGTTCCCGCAAAAGCCGGATTCAGATAGAGCGGGTTAGCATAAAACTGCGTAAATGTCGGATCTTGTCCGAATACATCCTGTAAGCAGAACAATACGCTAAACACAATGACTAATAGGTATTTATTATTTTTCATCCAAATTGAATAAAAGCAAATTTGTACTAATTGAAACGAAATATTACTCACAATGTTACAAAAAAAATAATAAATAGAGCACACGGGGTAATTTTTTGCACATAATATTCGTCTGTATTTTGCGTTACTGGATTGATTATTGTCGATATTTGTCTGTAATTATTCAATAAGAACCCTAATATGATAAAAAAACTGACCTTTTATATTTTTGCTGTTTTTTTCAGCGGTTTTGCATTTTCTCAAACAGAGGTTAAGTCTCAGGAAATTATTTGGAAATCGCCGTATAAAATAAACAAGGATGAACAAACAGTAGTTATTCCTAATTGTGAGTCATGTCAATTGTTGAATGAGGTTCCTTATTATTCAAAAAAGATCAAAGAGACATTTAACGGAGAACCTTCTTTGAAAGTAGAAGCGTATGAAACAGCTTCTCTATCTTCAGAAGAGGTAAAGTTCCTTTCGGCTTATTCTCAATTTATTCCTTCGTCTCCGGTGTTCCATATATATAAGGCTGCCGGGAATGGATCAGAGCAAAGCGTTCTGCAGGGAGTTCCCCTGGTTTTGGAGAATGGACAGGTGAAAAAAATCACTAAATTCACCTATTCAGTTACGGTAGTGCCTCTGCCATTTAAACCGAAAAGTTTCGTTGCAAGTTCTGTATTGGGTGATCCTTCCAAAAAATGGTATAAGATAAGCATTGCCAGAGACGGGGTTTATAAAATAGATAAAGCATTTCTTTCCTCTATAGGGGTGAATGTTTCCGGCCTGAATCCTCAGCATATTAATATATATGGTAATGCTACCGGAAGATTGCCTGTAAAGAATAGTGTTTACCGGCCGGATGATCTGGTGAAAAACCCGATTTTTGTTTCCGGAGAATCGGATGGTATTTTTGATGACAATGATTATATTCTCTTTCATGCGTATAGTGCCTCCAAATGGAGCTATACGGATAATGTGTACAGAAGGGATTTGAATCCGTACACAAATAATACGTATTACTTTATTTGTATTTCCTCTTCTGAACCACCGCTCAGAATCTCATCACAGACACAGAATTTGACCGAAACAGCTACGATTACTTCGTACGATTATTCACTGATACATGAAAGTGAGCAAAGAAATCTTCTGAAAGCCGGACAACGTTTTTATGGAGAAGAATTTGATAGTGAGCTTACCAAGACATTCAATTTTTCAATACCTGATTTTATTACTTCTCCTGCAAATCTTTACATTTCTTATGCAGCACAGAACATGTTTCCCGGGAGCTCTATCAGGTTCTACTACAATAATAATCTGCTGAATACTTATTCACTTTTGATTTCCAGCGAAGATTCCTATGTCAGAGACGAGAAAAAAATGACCTTTACTCCGAATACTTCTTCCGTTAATATCAAAATAACAGTGAACAGATCAAATCCAAGTGTACTTACATATCTTGATAAAATTGAGATCTTTGCCAAACGCCAATTGGTATTATCAGGAAGTACCATGTATTTCAGGACTACGGATAATGTTGGTGCCGGAAATGTCAATAAGTATGTAATCGGTAATGTTGCTCCGAATGCTGAAGTCTGGGATGTTACAAGCAGAACCGCTCCTGTGCGAATGAACGGGCAGCATTCCGGTACGGATTATTCATTTAACTCACTGGCGGATACTATCAGAGAGTTTGTAGTTTTCACTCCTTCCGGTTATTTAAGCCCGACTTTTGTGGAGGAGGTATATCCTCAGAATCTTCATGCGCTGCCTTACGCGGATATACTTATTGTTACGCATCCGAAATTTTTAACATACGCGAACAGATTAGCCGATTTACACAGGAATGATGGCGAGAGTGTCCACGTTGTGACGACAAAACAGGTTTATAATGAATTTTCGGGTGGTCAGCCGGATCCTGTCGGAATCCGCTTCTTTGCGAAAATGTTTTATGAACGGGGAGCCGGAAATTCTGATCTGATCCCTGAAAATCTGATTTTATTCGGTAATGGCCATTACGACCCGAGAAGCATTGTAGAAGGAGAAAGCTATGTACTTTCCTATCAAGCAGAGAATTCAGAAACTTCGATTTCTGCTTTTACATCGGATGATTTTTTTGTGGTGCTTGATGACGCGGAAGCTTTCAATCCTTCGGATAAGCTGGATATGGGAGTAGGAAGAATGGTGGTAAGTACAAATGAGGAAGCGGAAATTTTGCTGAGAAAAACAGAAAGTTATCTCCATAATTTATATAACTCCGTTTCGACGCATGGAGACTGGAGACTGAAATATACGCTTATAGCAGACGCTGAGGATGTTTTTATTACAGGTGATTGTGAATACGTATATAATAAAGTGAAAAATGGCCATCCGGAAATGATAGCGACAAAGATTTATGCGGATGCATATCCACAGCAAATAACAGCGGGAGGAATTCGTTTCCCCGAAATGGAAAATGATATTAACAGGAAAATAGAAGAGGGATGCCTGCTTATTTCTTACGTTGGACACGGAGGAGTAAAGGGAGCAGGACAGGAACGATTTATAACACTAGAGCAGATTAAAAACTGGTCGAATCCGGATAAGCTTCATTTATTTGTATCCGCGACTTGTGATTTTACGCGTGCGGATGATCCCCGCATTGAATCTGCCGGGACAGTCAGCCTGCTGAACCCGAATGGTGGTGCGGTAGCATTAATGACAACTACCCGTTCTATATTCTACAATGTAAATACGGATGTTGATACTAACTTTTATAATGCTGTATTTTTGAGAGATGCGGCTTATAAGCCACTGAGTTTTGGCCAGATTTTTAAAATGACGAAAAACGGGGCTTCTTCCAGTGATAATAAACGAAGCTTTATGCTGATCGGGGATCCTGCACTGCGGCTGGTGCTCCCAAAATGGAAGATTGTTACTGACTCTCTGAACGGAGTGGAAATTGCGAATTCTAATATTGATACTTTAAAAGCACTTTCAAAAATTACTGTAAAAGGGCATATTACAGATGCTTCCGGCGTGCTGATGAACTCATTTAACGGTACTATCATACCAAGTGTTTTTGATAAGGAAAAACTGAATAAGACATTGGGACAAAAGGCGGGAAAAACGACCGTACTGGATTTTTATTCTCAAAATAATGTATTGTATAAGGGAAATGTTTCCGTAGTTAACGGAAAGTTTGAGTTTTCTTTTATTGTTCCAAAAGATATAAACTATCAGTTTGGAAAAGGAAAAATTTCTTATTACGCTGATAATGATGTGATAGATGCCGGAGGTGCGGAAACCTCAATTACTGTGGGCGGAGTTGATCCGAACGGGATCCAGGATAATATACCTCCGGTTATAGAAGCTTATATGAATGACGAGCGTTTTGTGAATGGAGGACTGACCAGCGAAAATCCTAAGTTTATTGCGAAGCTGAAAGATGATTATGGAATTAATGCTGTCGGTAACGGAATAGGACACGATATAAGCCTGGTTCTGGACGGAGATGAAGCTAGTCCCATCATCTTGAATAATTATTACATCGCAGATCTGGATTCTTACCAATCCGGAAAAATCTCTTACCAGATGAAAGACCTGAAGGAAGGAAAGCATACTTTAAAAATTAAAGCATGGGATGTGAATAATAATTCTGCTGAATATTTAATGGATTTTGTTGTTGCCAAAAAACAGGAGTTGGCCTTAAGCCATGTGCTTAATTATCCGAATCCGTTTACGACCAGCACGAATTTTTTCTTTGAACATAATCAGTTTGAAGAATTATTAGAGTCTCAGATACAGATTTTTACAGTCTCAGGGAAGCTGGTAAAGACAATTAATTCGTATGTTCAGACTTCCGGTTTCCGTTCTGACGGAATCCACTGGGACGGACGGGATGATTTTGGGGATCAGCTGGCAAAAGGTGTGTACGTATATACGCTGACAGTAAAGAATTCTTCCGGAGATGTTGCCAAAAAAACGGAGAAATTAGTTTTGTTGAAATAATATATCTTTAAAAAAGACGTTTTGCGTATATTTGCAAACTCTTATTGTAATCTAAATTCATGAATAAGAAAATTTTAATTTTACTTTCGATAGCAAGCTCATCGTTCTCTTTTGGTCAGCTAAAAGTTTCTGATCTTCAGTTAAATTCTATAACAACCTCTATGCCATTTCTGGGAATTAATACAGATTCCAGAGCAGGTGCGATGGGAGATGCAGGTACGGCTTTAAGTCCGAATGCAAATTCTTTGTACTGGAATACAGCGATGCTGAATTTCGCGAAAGAAGATCTGGAAATAGGAATTTCCTATACACCATGGCTAAGAGAATTAACAAATGATATGCACTTATCAGATGTTTCAGGATATAAAAGGATAGGAAAGCGTCATGCTGTAGGAGGAGGATTGAGATTTTTCAGTCTTGGTAATATCACTTTTACAGATAACAGCGGAGGTTTTATCCGTGAAGACCGTCCTTCTGAATTTGCTTTATTTGCAGGATATGCTTTTAAATTATCTGATTATTTCAGCATTGGTATCAATGGTAAGTTTGCTTACTCGAATCTGACAGGAGGCTATGTTACTCCTGGGGCACAGTCAAAAGCCGGGATCGCAGGAGCTACAGATGTTTCCTTTGCTTACAATAATAAGGATATTGAGTGGTTTGGGAAAAAAGGAAATATTGCGGTAGGATTAACATTAAATAATATTGGTAATAAAGTTGCTTATTCAGATGTGGACTTATCCCGAAAAGATTTTTTGCCGATGAATCTGAAATTAGGTGCTGCATATACAGCTAATTTAGACCAATACAATAAAATTACAGCCGCAATTGATTTTCAGAAGTTATTGGTTCCGACACCTCCGATCAGGAATAGTTCCGGAGAAATTTTATCCGGAAAAGAGAATAATATCGGGGTGATTTCAGGGCTGCTTCAATCTTTTTATGATGCTCCGGGAACACTGGTAAAAGATGAGGATGGAGATTATGTGAAGAACGAAGACGGATCTTATCAGGTGGAAAAAGGCTCCAAGTTCAAAGAAGAAATGAGGGAGATCAATATTGGTGTTGGTCTGGAATACTGGTATAATGAAATGTTTGCGATTCGCGGCGGATATTTTAATGAACATTACACCAAAGGAAACAGAAAATTCTTTACAGTAGGAGTAGGCTTAAAATATAAAATTTTCGGATTGGATATTTCTTATTTAGCAGCTCTTCAGAAAGGAAATCCGCTGGCAAATACAGTTCGTTTTACACTGAGATTTGCTATCAACAGCACGGCGGTTAAGAAAACAAAAGAAAGTACGGAAGACTAATCACAGAATGAATATTCGTATCGGATTTGGAGTTGACGTACATCAGCTCGTAAAAGGGCGCGATTTAATTATCGGAGGGGTCCATATTCCTTCAGAATTAGGAGCGTTAGGCCATTCGGATGCTGATGTATTGCTCCATGCAATTTGTGATGCCTTATTGGGAGCTTTGAATCTTCGTGATATCGGGTATCATTTCTCTGATAATGATCCTCAATATAAAGGCATTGACAGCAAGATTTTATTACGTGAAACTTTCAGGTTGATAAAAGACAAAGGATATCATTTAGTTAATCTCGATGCTACTGTAATTCTTGAAAAACCTAAAGTCAATCCGCATGTTGAAAAAATGAGAAATGTTATATCAGAAATTCTGGAAACAGAACCGGACAATATTTCCATAAAAGCAACTACACATGAAAGAGTAGATTCATTTGGAGAACAAAAGGCATTGAAAGCATATTGCGTTTGTCTTCTGAATAAGAATTAAGCTCTGATAAGATGGTAATTTGCAATCTGCTCATCTAATTCAATCCAGGTATTCTGATAGCTTGTTTCTTCCAGATTGAGTGTATAAATTGTATTATCCGGATCAATATTTTTTGATTCCAGATAATTCAGCACTTCATCATCCATTTGTGCGGCCTGAATCTTACAAATGATTCTGTTCAGTATTTTTTGTTCCACGATCATTTGCGAATCCGATTCAAATTCATTTGAGTTAATTCTGCAAAATACATTTACATATTCAGTGTTGCTTCCGAATTCAATTTTTTGAATGTTTATTCTGTTTATAGTGTTCATAATCTTGTGTTTTTTTAATTTATAAAGCAAAGCTATGTTATAAGAACATAATCTATTTATGGTTTACTTTTTTGTTTATATTTTCGGCTTTATATGTATTCCTGAACCACCTCTGATTTTTAATAAATAACTATATTTGACTACTAAAAAAATGTTGATGAAAGAAAACGTATATATTGTGGATGGTGTCCGCACAGCTATAGGGAGTTTTGGAGGAACTTTAGCAGTGGTACGTCCGGATGACCTGGCAACAGAAGTTATTAAAGCCCTGGTTGCGAAAAATCCGAAACTGGATCTGGAACGTATCGAAGATGTCATTTTAGGATGTGCTAATCAGGCCGGGGAAGATAACAGAAATGTGGCTAGAATGGCCGGGTTGATGGCTGGTCTTCCTGTGAAATCCGGAGGAGAAACAGTGAACAGGTTGTGTGCGTCAGGAATGGCAGCTGTCGTTAACTCCGTACGTGCAATTAAAGACGGAGCCGGAGATATTTATATTGCCGGAGGTGTTGAAAATATGACACGAGGCCCGTGGGTGATTTCAAAGACAGCAACACCTTTTGGCCGTGATGCACAAATGTTCGATACGTCTTTCGGATGGAGATTTATTAATCCTAAGCTGGATGCCGTTTATGGTACGGATGGAATGGGGAATACGGCGGAGAATCTGGCTGAGCTTTATAATATTTCCCGGGAGGACCAGGATCTATTCGCGTTTAATTCACAGATGAAAGCCGCTGTAGCACAGCAAAAAGGGGTTTTCGCAGAAGAAATAATTCCGGTCTTCATTCCAAGAAAGAAACAGGACGATTTGATTTTTGATACAGATGAATTTATAAAAGCCGGGACTACTTTGGAAGGTTTGTCAGGATTACGTCCCGCATTTAAAAAAGAAGGAAGCGTTACCGCAGGAAATGCCTCCGGGCTGAATGATGGTGCGGCAGCTTTGCTGATCGCTTCTGAACAGGCAGTAAAATCCCAGGGGCTGAATCCTTTGGTTCGGGTGGTGAGCGCAGCGGTTGCAGGTGTGGAGCCCCGCATTATGGGAATCGGCCCGGTAGAAGCTTCACGTAAAGCATTATTAAGAGCTGGTTTGACTTTAGACCAGATGGATGTGATTGAGCTGAATGAAGCTTTCGCCGCGCAAGTGCTGGCATGTACCAGAAATTTAGGACTTGAAGATAATGATGCGAGAATTAATCCGAATGGAGGAGCGATCGCGCTGGGGCATCCGCTGGGAATGTCAGGCTCGAGAATTCTGCTCACTGCCGCGCGTGAATTAGTCCGTACGAATAAAAGATATGCGCTTGTTTCGATGTGTATCGGAGTGGGCCAGGGATATGCAACAATTATAGAAAGGGTTTAGAACAACCCTTTTGTTGTTTAAAACGTTTTGTTCTTGATGAAAAATACTGTATTTACACTTACACTGACAATCGGTGTACTTTCCTTGTTCTCCTGCAGAAAAGAAAAGACATCCTGGGATTCGGATTACAAGCTCATTTTGGTCAATGATACCTTACGGCTGGAAAATTTATCGGAAGATTCACTTTTTGCGCACGATGTTTCAACAGGAACCTATCGTTTGTCTTTTGAAAAGGAACTGCTGGATTTCAATATTTTTGAAGTAGTGGAAATACCGGACACATCTATTGTCCAGAAATATAGTATTTCTCTCAATACTTATAATGTACAACCAGGATTCAGCTTTGTCAATAATGTAAAAGATCATGATTTTGATTTAAAAGATGCAAAGCTGACGTACGCCGGGGTAGCATCGGGCAAAATTAACCTGGAGGTGGAAAACCCTTATCCCACGGAGGTAACATTCAATGTGAGCCTCCCAAAAGTAAAGAAGAACGGGCAGATGCTTCAAAGAACCTTTAAAGTTGCGAAAGGAACAAAAACCAATCCGACAAAAGCGAATGTGTCAGTGGACGTAGCTGATTATGAGATTGATCTGACAGGAACGAGCGGAACCAGCTATAATAAATTGCAGTCGGTTATGAAATTAACTTCAGATCCGAACGGCCCGGTGATTACTATTGATAAATATGACACTACTGTGTTCAGAGCCTCGTTTCTGGATTTAGAAATCAATAGAGCAAAAGGATATTTTGGGAACAAATCGCTGAATGAATCCTTTAACCAGAATATTGCCTTTTTTAATAAACTATCGGGAGTGGTTGCTATTGAAGATTACAACCTTGATCTGATTTTAGAAAACTCCTGTAAATTAGAAGGGCAGATAAAAATTACAAATTTTAAAAATGAAAATCCCGGTACAGGGACAGTTGTGGCGTTACAGCATAATCTTATCGGCAACCCTGTTTTTATCCAGTCTGCAACAGGTGACTGGCAAAGTCATCAGTCGTTTATCCGCACATTTAACTTCAACCCGTCCAATTCGAATCTGGGAGCGTTTATTTCAAATTTGGGAAGTAAAATTACCGGTCAGATGGAGTTTCTGCTGAATCCTAACGGAAATACAAGTCCCGGATGGAATGAATTATTCGTTGACAGTCGTGTAAAGCTGAAAATGAAAGCAGATATGCCTATCCGGATCGGAGCTTCCAATCTTGCTTTTAAAGATACATTTGATGTCAATCTTAAAAACAATGTTGAAAAGACGCACCTGAAAGAGGGAAAGTTTATACTGGAAGTGGCAAATGCTTATCCGGTGGACTTGCTGGCTTCGATTTCGATGCTTGATGAAAACGGTACGGTGATCGGGCAGATTTCAGCGACGGAAAGAGTAAAAGCATCTACTGAAGGAACCGAATTTTCCGGCGGAGCTAAATACGCAAAATCAAGAGTGGAATTTGAGCTGAATGAATCTTTGTTTTTAAAGTTGTCTTCAGTCAGGAAACTGGTTGTGAATTTCAAAGTAAATACTTTTTCAGAAACTTCTTCTTCAACTCCGGCGATTACGGAAATTCCATACAACGGATTTATCTCAACGAAGCTGTATGGAGATTTTGGAGTTAATTATAAATTTTAAGGATGAGAATAACAGGATTTATAATCGCCTTCTTTACCGTTTGTTTAACGTTCGGACAACGGCTTTTTCCTACGGTAATAGACACAAACAGAAATGCGAGGTTCATTGACCTGGACGCATCGGCAGAGTCGGCTTCAACAACAATGAATAACAGTATGCTGAACCGTTTTTTATTTGGAGGAACGATTGAAAGCGGAAGTATTGACCAGAATTTTCAACGGCAAAAGATGCTGAACACTGTTGGGGCTATCCTTTCAGGAGGCATTGTTTATACGGATCTGAAAACGGATTTATTTAAGCATCCTAAACTAGGGTACGGTATCCAGATAGGATATGACCAGATTGCAAGTGTAAGTTATACAGACCATTTGTTTGGGCTGATGTTTAAAGGCAATGAGCAATATGCGGGAATGAACATGGATCTGAGCTCAACGGTTGTCCGGAATATCGCGTTTCAGAAAGTAGGTTTCGGAATAATTCTGAAGCCTTCACGTTCATCTTTGTTTTTGAACGTGGTAAATGTTTCTGATTATTTTAAAGGTGGAGTAGGACATGGGACTATTCAACAATCCAGCGGCCTTGATAGTGTAACTCTGGATGTGGAAGCAAGTATGCTGCAACCCTATAAATCAAATTTTTTCACGGGAACCGGGTTATCCCTTGATTTTAACTATAACATCCCGATTCGTTTTTTCAGGAACTCAACTGCTGTTCTTCAGGTTCAGTTCAGAAATCTGGGAGTAGCTTATGTGGAAGGAGGAATAAAACGCCATAAGCTGGATACTATTCATACTTATACCGGATTTACTGTTGATCAGTTATTTGACGGTGTTCTTTCCAAAGAAAATACAGTACTGGATACATTGGGAGTGAAAACGGATTCCTATTCCAAATGGATTGGCCTACCGTTTTATTTTCAGTTTTCAAAAGCTGTCAATGAAGATTATGAGGGAAAATTTCAGTCGCTATTCGGTTTGAGAGTCTATCCTATTTCCAGTTATAAGCCACTGGTTTATTTAGGGGTGGATTACCGTCCCATTCGTCCGCTGCATATAGGTTTAATGGCTACGTATGGCGGTTTTTCTACTTTCAGAGGCACATTGTATGTGCAATATATGATGAAGAACTTCGGTTTTGGCGCAGGCTGTGATAATATTGTTGGATCCTTCTCACAAAAAGGATTTGGTCAGACATATAATTTGAAATTAACATGCAGATTTTAAAAGTCCTCGGGATAGGAGCTTTTCTCCTGATCCCTTTTCTGAATATTGCCCAGAAAGCATTTTATACTGTTTATTCCAGTGGGAATTTTGATATCGGAGAAGGTATCTGTCAGCTTCCGGACAGCAGTTATCTGGTAACGGGAAGTTCCGGAGGGTTTAATACTATGTCAGCACAGGCTTTTGTGATGAAAGTATCAAAAACAGGGGATCAGGTATGGACAGTTGATAAAGGCGGGCCGGAAAGTGAGACAGGAAGACGGATTTTTTATTTTGACGATACGATCTATTTGTTTGGAAGAACTAATTCGTATGGAAATTCATTTGATTATTATTTTCTGAAATTAGATACACTTGGTGCTACAATTGAAGAAAAAACATTTGGATCAACAGAATATGACTGGCTTCAGGATGTTATTTTTCTCCCTAAAGACAGCTCATTTGTGATGTATGGCTATCAATTGGAAAATAATGGATTTAACAAAAAGAGACAATTAATAAAGATAAACCGGGCAGGAGAAATTGTGTGGCAATCGGAGCACCCGATGCATCTGGAAGCACGCTTAAACAATATGCGTGTGATCAATGATACGGTTTTTGCAGTTACGGGAAACGAATACAATCCGCAACGGGGATATTTTGACGGTCTTTTGAAATTGTATCTATATAATGGTACATTGCTGGATTCGATCACTTACGGTGATAGTGCAGAACAAGATTATTGCTTTTATGATGTGAGCTATTCTCCTGTGTCGAATCAATATTTTACTGTAGGGAATGCCGAAAAGAAGATAGATGAAGACATCATTTCTGATTATAAGATATGGAAATACATGATCTCCGTCCAGGAAATGGTGTTCTCCAGCTTGGGTTTACAGAATCCTGCTTATAACACTGCTTTGCAGTATGTACTTCCGAAAAAAAATAATCCTGCGCTGGCTTTTCTGATAGAAAGAGCAACTAAAAGTACATTCCCGACTTATAGTGATGGCAAGTGGGATGAGCAGATCAGCTTGTTTCATCATGAATATGACCTTTACTGGAACACGACCATTGTGAATGTTTCCAAGGAAGGAGACGATATAACCAACCAGTTCATTCAGACACTGGATGGAGGAGTCATTGCTGTCGGGTATAAAGAACGTTATGCGAATGAGGCACAGAATGTTTTTTTATTGAAAATAGGACCTGACAACGAAACAGTATCTTCAAGTGCTGTACCGGCAGAAGAATCATTATTGAAAGTGACGGAAAATGATTTACTGAATTTGACGATTTATCCGAATCCCGTTTCCAATCAACTGAATATCCAGTCGGAATTAATTAATGCAGTTGAAATTTATACGTTAGATGGTAAACAAAAAATCAGAACAGCAGAAAAAAGCGTTGATGTTTCACATTTGGAAAGTGGTGTTTACCTGCTCAAAGCGACATCAGCGTCAGGAAGTAAAATTATTAAGTTCATAAAAAACTAAAGCTGTCACTGACAGCTTTAGTTTTATCTTTATCTTGTTCCTCCTCCGATTGCTTTAAATAATTGAATTGCAATAACGCTTTTCAAACGTTGTGTTTCCTGCAATTCTTTTTGAGCTCTTAAGTAATTCTCCTGTGCGGTAATAATTTCCAGGTAACCGGCACGCCCGGAAGTAAATAAAGCCTGTGAAGTCTCTATGGAATTTCTCAGGATTTCAACCTGTTCTTTTTTTATCTGCACTTGCTGTTCTATTAATTCCATTTTGCTCGCAAGCTCAAAAACTTCTCCGAAAGCCGTAACAATTGTTTTTTCATAATTAATGTAAGCCAGCGATTGATTCGCTTTGCTGTTGATCAGTTCGGAGCGTAAAGCCCGGCGATTCAATAAAGGAGCAAAAAGCCCTCCGACGACATTGTATGCCAGTGATGAAGGATTGAACCAGTAATCCGCCCGGAACGCATTTAAACCGATTCTGGCATTAATGGTCAATTGCGGATAAAATGCCGCTTTAGCTGCCTTAACATTGGCATTTTCTGCCCTGAGGCGTTGTTCCGCGGAACGAATATCCGGCCTGTTTTGAAGCATGTGAGACGGAATGCTGAAATTAACGGTTTTGGTTATTTCATCATTTGCCGTTAATTTATTTCGTTCAATTGCCTGTGGGTATCTTCCCAGCAGGATATTCAGACGGGCTTCTTCTTCGATAATCAGCTGCCTCAATTCAAGCAGGTAACTTTTTGCGTTCAGATACTGCGCGTTGATCAGCTCAACAGCTAATTCCGTTACTTTTCCCCCTTCTTTTTGAAACTGTACTGTTTCCAGAGCTTTTTCCTGCAGCTCCAGATTCTGGGTGTAAATATCCACCTGGTGATCTAAAAGCATCAAGTTAAAATAACCTCTGGCAACTTCTGAAATAATAGTTGTAAAAATGACTTTCCGGGCTTCTTCGGTCGCTAAAAAGTGAAAGAAATTTGCCTTTCGCTTGTTATTTAATTTCCCCCAGATATCAATTTCCCAGTTGGTTGTCAGGTAAATATCAAAATCGGGGAGGTTCAGCGGAACAACCTGCTCCGGAGTAATATTTGTGGAGAACTGAACATCGTAGTTACCAACACCCGATTCAGTATATTCCCCGTATTTCTTCATTCCGGCTCCAACTCCGATTCCCAGATCAGGCAAACGGACACCATTGGTTAACGCCATCTGTCCTTTTGCCAGCTGGATATTCTGATAAGCTGTTTTTGCATCAAAATTATTCTGGAAAGCAATGGAAATCAGATTTTTTAATTTGTCATCCGTGAAGAAAGTAATCCAGGTTTCCGGCGCATTTTTTTCATCGTATTTTAATGAATCTATTAAAATAGAATCTGAGACATTTGTATAGGAAGCAGGAACTTTTATACCGGTATCCAATGCCTGTTGCTTGATCTTGCAGGCACCTGAGATTAGGAGGAGTGAAACCAGGAAGAGACTATGCTTTAATTTCATTTTTTTGTTTTTTTTCTAGTGAAGCAAATATTACATACAGGCCGGGAATGATAATTATCCCGAAGACCGTTCCGAAAAGCATCCCTCCTGCAGCTGCAGAACCGATCGTTTTGTTTCCGATCGCACCAGCGCCATGTGACATCATTAACGGAATCAGCCCCGCTGTGAAAGCGAAAGAAGTCATCAGGATAGGCCGTAAACGTGCGATAGCGCCGTCAATTGCCGCCTGAACAATTGTTCTTCCTTCGGAACGTTTTAAAATCGCAAATTCAATGATCAGAATGGCATTCTTACCCAGTAAGCCGATCAGCATGACCATTGCTACCTGCGCATAGATATTGTTTTCCAGTCCGAACATCCAAAGGAACGTAAAGGTTCCCAGCATACCTATCGGCAGGAATAACAATACAGGGAACGGTAATAAGAAGCTTTCGTATTGCGCGCTCAGGATCAGATAAACGAAGATGATACAGATTGTGAAAACGAAGTAAACCTGGTTTCCTGATAAGATCTCTTCCCGTGTCATTCCTGACCACTCGTAATCAAATCCTCTCGGCAGATTTTCTTTTGCAACTTCCTGAATGGCCTTGATTGCATCTCCGGTAGAGTAGCCTTTAGCCGGTTCGCCGTTAATCATGGCAGCAACGAACATATTATATCTTGTTAATTGTTCAGGACCGTATATTTTTTCAATTTTTGTAAATGCGTTATAGGGAACCATTTCTCCATCTTCATTTTTGATACGAAGCTTGAGGATATCGTCCGGCTGGGAGCGGTATTTCGGATCTGCCTGAACCATTACACGGTACATTTGCCCGTAACGGATAAAGTTGGTCGCATAATAGCTTCCGATCAGCGACTGAAGATTTTTCAATGCTTTTTGAACGCTTACTTTTCGTTTGGCGGCAACTTCCTGGTCAATGTGCAGCAGATACTGAGGGAAAGAAGGGTCAAAACTGGAGAATACCTGACCGATCTCAGGGCGTGTTCTTAGTTTTTCCAGATAAGCATCCGTTACATCCGCTGTATTTTGTAAATCTCCTGAACCGGTCTTATCCAGCACACGGAATTCAAATCCTGAAGCGTTACCAAATCCGGGAACAGCTGGTGGCGGCATGAACTGAATTTCCGCATCTTTGATGTGGCGTGTCTTTTCTTCCAATATTTTGATCAGCTCATCCGATGAATATTGTCTTTCTTCCCACGGTTTAAGATTAATGGTGCTCATACCGAAAGATGCTCCGATACCTTCTGTGATCATGGAATATCCCGACAACGAAGAAATCGATTCGATTCCGTCTGTTTTAAGTGAAATTCCATCAATCTCGTCCATTACCATTTCTGTCCGCTCGAGGGTTGAACCTACAGGAGCTGTCACATTCACATAAATTGTTCCCTGGTCTTCAGAAGGAATGAAACCTGAAGGTACAAGCTTGGAAATACCTACAGTGGAAATTGTAAAGATCAGCAGTACGATAATGGTGATTGCTTTCCTGTTAGCTATTTTCTTTAACAGATTGCCATATTTTCCTGTCAGCTTGTCGAAACCGTTATTAAACCCGTCAAAGAACTTCTGGATTCTGGATTTCTTATGATGATCGACAGGCTTCAGAATGATTGCGCAAAGTGCCGGGGTTAGCGTCAGCGCGTTAATACCAGAGATGACAATGGCCATCGCCATGGTGATAGAGAACTGGCGGTAGAAAACGCCGACAGGACCACTCAGGAAGGAAACCGGAATAAATACGGCCACCATCACAAGTGTAATCGCAAAAATGGCATTTGCAATTTCACCCATACAGGCCTTTGTCGCTTCCAGCGGACTCATGTGGTCTTCGTGCATCTTTGTATGGACGGCTTCCACCACGACAATGGCATCATCTACAACAATCCCGATCGCTAAAACTAAAGCAAAAAGAGTCAGTAAGTTAATGGAGAACCCAAACAACTGCATGAATGCAAAAGTACCGATCAGTGATACGGGAATAGCAATGATCGGTATGATCGTGGAGCGTAAGTCCTGCAGGAAGATAAATACAACTATCGCCACTAAGATAAACGCTTCAACCAATGTCTTTAAAACTTCATGAATGGAAGCATCCAGAAAGCGGGAAACGTCGTAGCTGATCGTGTAGTCCATGCTTGGCGGGAACTGCTTTTCCTTTAGCTCAATCATTTTTTCCTTGACTTTTTTGATCACATCACTTGCGTTGGATCCCGGCCGCTGTTTCAGCATGATGGCGGCTGACGGCTGCCCGTTCTCTTTTGAAAGCACATCATATTGGACAGAACCGAATTCTATTTCAGCAACGTCCTTTAAGCGTACCATTTCACCTGTTTCTGTCAGCTTGATGACGATATTTTCATATTGACGTTCCTCCGTATATTTTCCGGTATATTTCAAAACATATTGCATTGACTGCGCTTGCTTTCCGGATGCTTCACCGATTTTTCCCGGTGCAGCCTCAACGTTTGCCTGACGCAAAGCTTCGATCACGTCGTCAGCAGCCAGCTCATACGCATCCAGACGATTAGGCTTCAGCCAGACCCGCATGGAATAATCGCGGTTTCCCATGATCTGGGCGAAACCGACACCGTTTATTCTTCGCACCTCATGAATAACATTAATATCAGCGAAGTTGTAAACGAATTTCTCATCTACTGTTTTATCACTTGATTTTAAGTTAATGAACATCAACATGGAGTTGATCTCCTTTTCTGTTGTGATACCGTTTTTAATTACTTCTTCCGGCATTTCGTCAATGACGGTCTGCACACGGTTCTGCACATTCACCGCGGCAACATCAGGATCGATTCCTACTTCAAAATAAATCTGGATGATACTTGTTCCGTCATTGGATGAAACGGAATTCATGTAGGTCATTCCCGGAACACCATTGATAGCTCTTTCTAAAGGAGTAACTACTGCTTTAGCACATACTTCAGCAGATGCTCCTGTATATTTTGTCGTAACGACAACTGCAGGTGGAGCGATGTCCGGATATTGAGTAATAGGAAGCGTAAAGATGGATAAAACTCCCAGTAAAACGAAAAATATGGAGATAACGAGCGATAAAACCGGCCGTTCAATGAATTTTTGTACCATAATGTTTGTGTATCTTGAGGAATTAAAGTTGTTTTAAGCTACGAATGATCTGTTGCATCTTCATTTCTTTCATTTTGATCTCCATCCCTTCTTTCGCAAGCTGAACACCTTCGTAAATAATGTAGTCGTCAGGTGTCACACCTTCTGAAATAACATAGAAATGGGACAATCTGGATTCCACCTTAATCGGCCGTGTTGATATTCTTTTCGTTTTCTTATTTACGACATACACATAGATCCTGTCCTGGATTTCAAACGTGGATTTCTGAGGAATGATAATGGCATTTTCCAGCGATTTAGAAAGCCTTACACGACCACTTGCTCCGTGCTTTAATATTTTTTCCGGGTTGTCAAATGTGGCGCGAAGCGCTAAATTACCGGTGCGTTCGTCGATTTCCGCATCCATCGTTTCAATTCTTCCTTTCAGAGAATACTCTTTTCCGTCCGCAAGGATCAGAGAAACGGCCTGCCGGGAAAGCGCATCTTTATTTTTACTTTTCAGGTAAGAATAATATTCCCGTTCGGAAATATCAAAATAAGCATAGACCTGGTTATTTTGTGATAAGGTGGTTAAAAGTGTGCCTTCTTCAATTAAGGATCCGATCTTAATAGGTAAACGATTGATGTAACCGCTAAAAGGAGCTCTGATCTCACAATAGGACAGGAGTAATTTCGCATTGGATTCCTCTGCTCTTGCTTCTTCTACTTTTGCTTTTGCAGCAGCTAATTTGTTTTTTGCAAATTCGTATTCAATTTTGGAAACAATATTCTTGTCCAGCAAATTCTTTGTGTTCTGCAATTCCAGATCCGCCGATTGCTGCTCTGTTTCGGAAATTTTTCTCAATGCGGACGCTTTGGAAAGCTTTTCTTTATATTCGGCGCTGTTAATAGAAAAAAGAAGCTGCCCTTCTTTCACAAAAGAACCTTCATCTACATTTACTTTCTCTAAAAAACCTTGTGCTTTTGCCCGGATCTCAATGTTCTTTACAGCTTGTATTTCCGCTACATAATCCTGGTGCGTATTTGTGTCTAATTCAATGGGCTTTACCACGGGAAACTCTTCGACTTCTGCTATAGTTTCCTTTGATTTACATGAAATAATACCAATAAAAAGCGTCGTTAAAACGGCAATCTTTCTCATCATTTTAATTTTCTGAACGATAAAATATACTAAATTTTTCGTAAAGTCAGGGTAGTTTATTAGTTTGAAGTTCTGAAAATTAAAGCCTGGGCGGCCGGAGAAATCTGGTGACTTTCATCTCTGAAAAATCATCCGTTATATTGAATTTAGTAATGATGAAAAAGGATAAGCTTATAAAAAATACAAGCAGAATATCTTCGATGTTGAAAACGATAAAATCGGAAAAATCGACAAAATTGTCAATGACTTCGTGTGCTAATCCATCAAATTCATCAACAACAGTATATTTGTATTTGGTACTTTTTTGATAGACATTTCCATGATCGTCAGACGCGTAATCCATTGAGAATAAAACTGAATAGCCGATGATAGCAGCAAAAAGAATCCGACTGATCTTTGAAAATATGTTTTCTATCTGTAGAATCATTTCGCCCCAAAAATATAAAACGTATTCGACTTAGTACTTATTTTTTTGCTAAGAAAAAAGAACTATTCTATATTTCGCAAGCATTTTCACGCTCTTTTATTAATTTCGCGTCAATAAATTTTAGTTCATGAAGATTTCATTCAATTGGTTAAAAGAGATTACAGGTGCAGATTTATCTGTTGAAGAGACGAGCAGAATTCTGACAGATACCGGTTTGGAAGTGGATGGTTTTGAGGTGATTGAATCCATTAAAGGTGGTCTGGAAGGAGTGGTCATTGCCGAAGTGATTGAATGTGAAAAACATCCGGATGCCGATCGTTTGAAAGTAACAAAAGTAGCTACAGGAAATGAAATTCTTCAGATTGTCTGCGGAGCTCCAAATGTGGCTAAAGGCCAGAGAGTAGTTCTCGCGACGGTCGGGACTACACTTTATCCGAATGGCGGCGAAGTTTTTAAGATTAAACCGTCTAAAATCAGGGGTGTTGAATCAAACGGAATGCTTTGTGCGGAAGATGAATTAGGATTGGGGAAATCTCATGACGGTATCATTGTACTGCCTGAAAATACACCGGTTGGAATGAAAGCAAGTGAATATTTCCAGTTGGAAAATGATACGCAGATTGAAATAGGCCTGACACCCAACCGTGCTGATGCAATGGGGATTTACGGTGTGGCCAGAGATTTAAAAGCATTTCTGAATGTGCATCATTCGGCGGGGATCGAATTGAAGCCCGTGGAAAAATCCCCTGTTAAAGCGGTAAATCAATCGAAAGTAATTGATATTCAGATTGAAAATAAGGAAGCCTGCAAACGCTATGTAGGTGTGACTGTTTCCGGTATAAAAGTAGCTCCGTCACCAAACTGGCTGCAAAATCGCTTAAAAGCAATCGGTTTGTCACCCATTAATAATGTAGTGGACTGCACGAACTATGTGATGCGGGAGCTGGGAACACCTTTGCATGCGTTTGACGCTGATAAGATCGGTCCGCGTATCGTAGTGAAAAATGCAAAAGAAGGGGATAAATTTGTGACATTGGACGGAACAGAAAGAGTTTTGTCTGAAAATGATCTAATGATTACGAATGGCACTGATTATCTGGCTATCGCGGGAGTATTCGGCGGATTAAATAGCGGTGTGAGCGATGCAACCACGTCCATTTTTATAGAAAGCGCTTATTTCGATGCAGTTTCGGTCAGAAAGACTGCTAAACGGCATACCTTGAGCACGGATGCAAGCTTCCGGTACGAACGAGGTGTAGATCCGGAACTGACAAAAACAGCTTTGGAAAGAGTAGTGTTTTTGATTCAGCAGGTTGCGGGTGGTGAAATTTCAATGGATGTGAAAGAAGTATATCCCGTAGAGCTGACTGCCGAAACGGTGATCTTTACGTATAAAAAATGCGCCCAGATTATAGGTGTTGAAATACCAAAAGAAACCATAAAAACGATTTTAACGAATCTGGACATTGCGATTATTTCGGAATCAGAGACAGGATTGACATTGAGCATTCCGAAATACAGAGTGGATGTCACACGAGAAATAGACGTTATTGAGGAAATTCTGAGAATTTACGGATTTAACAATGTTCCGCTTCCCGAAAAATTAAATTCCAATCTGACATTGTCCCAAAAGCCGGACAGAGCTAAAATTCAGGCGGGAATTTCAGAATTTTTTGTGGGTCAGGGGTTTGTTGAAATGATGAACAATTCACTGACAACGTCGGATTATACGGAGAAATACGATGGTAAAGGCTTAAATAAAGCTGAGAATGTTGAATTATTGAATCCGTTGAGCAAAGAGCTGGATGTCATGCGACAGTCGTTATTGTTCGGCACATTGGAATCGATTGAAAGAAACCAGAACAGGCAGCAGCAAATCATCAAGCTGTTTGAATTCGGGAAAGTATATGCAAAGGTGAACGAAAAATATGTGGAAAACAATCGTCTGATCATTTCGGTTTCAGGACCGTTGTATGAAGAAGCATGGAATTCCGATAAACGGCTGGCAAGCTTTTATACGATCAAAGGAATTGTAACAGCATTGTTTGAGCGTTTGGGTCTGATTGGATTCCGGAAGGAATCAGCTCTTGAAAATTCACTTTTGGCAGACGGAATTCAACTTTCTGTTCTGAAAAATAAGACGGTTGAGCTGGGATGGATTTCGAAAGCGATGAAAAAAGATTTCGGGATCAGGCAGGATGTTTTTATTGCTGATTTAGACTGGGATGTTTTGATTTCCTCCCTGAATCTTGTAAAAAACACCTACAAGCCGTTAGCGAAGACATTTGAAAGTCGCCGTGATTTTTCTCTGCTGCTGGATGAGAAAACGACTTTTGAGCAGATCGTGGAAATCGCTAAAAAGGCAGATAAAAAAATATTGAAATCTGTCCGTCTGTTTGATGTCTATGAAGGCGATAAATTGGGAGCCGGGAAAAAATCGTATGCTGTTGCATTCTATTTTCAGGATCCGGAAAATACGCTGAAAGATGAGCAAATAGACAAAGTAATGGACAAAATCAGGACTGATCTGGGTACTCAGTTAAACGCACAGTTGAGATAATGAATAGGGAATTACCGGATAGAATTGTTGTTGTCGGAATCGGAACGGATGTTGGAAAAACCGTTGTATCCACTGTTTTATGCCGGCAATTTGGCTATGATTACTGGAAACCTGTGCAGACAGGAAACGAAGCGAGTAGAGATACTCGCTTTTTATTTTCAAACCTTCCTGATTTAAAATTTATTCCGGAAGTATATCATTTTCAGCTTCCTGCTTCACCACATCTGGCTGCAAGAGAAGAAGGGAAGCAGATTGAAATTGAAAAATTACTGCTTCTTCCCCCAAATGAAAAACTGCTGATAGAAATGGCGGGAGGAATCATGGTTCCTTTGAATGATAAAGGAGAATTGAATATCGACCTGCTTCAAAAATGGAATTTACCGGTAGTAGTAGTTGTCCGTCATTATCTGGGAAGCATTAATCATACTTTGCTGACATTAGAAGCATTGAAAAGTAGAAATGTAAAGATCGCAGGAGTTGTTTTTAACGGCGAAGAATATGGCAGCAGCGAGGATATTATCCGTAAAATAGTTCCGGAACCGGATTATTTCCGCTTACCTCAATTGCAGGATTTGAGAGAAGTAAGCAGCGTAAAAATCGAAAAATTATGAGCAGTCACTTAGTTGAAGATGATAAAAAATATGTGTGGCATCCGTTCACGCAGCACCAGACGAGCGGTGATCCGTTACCGATAGTGAAAGCAAAAGATACCTTACTTTACGATGCGGAAGGAAAGGCATACATCGATGCTAATTCCTGCTGGTGGGTAAATATTCACGGGCATGGAAACGAACATATCCGCAAGGCGATTTATGACCAGTATGCCGAAATTGATCATGTGATCTTCGCAAACGTAACTCATCAAAAAGGAGTGGAAGTCGCCAAACGTGTTATTCATTACCTGGGCGAGCCTTTTCAGAAGGTCTTTTTCTCCGATAATGGTTCTACGGCTGTAGAAGTCGCATTGAAAATGGCTATGCAGTTCTGGTATAATAAAAGAGAAAGCAAACCGAAGATAATTGCGATCGACGGAGCGTATCACGGGGATACGTTCGGGGCAATGGCAGTAGGAGACAGAGGAGGCTTTAATACACCTTTCGAGCCGTATCTTTTTCATGTGGATTTTTTGGATTTCCCGTCTGCAGAAAAAGAAGAGCAGGTACTGGATCAGCTGGAAAGATTGCTTGAAAAAGGAGATGTTGCTGCATTTATTTTTGAACCGTTGGTTTTAGGCTCCGGCGGAATGAAAATGTATTCGGCTGATTTTCTGGATAAAGCACTTTCTTTATGTAAAAAATATGAGGTTTTGACCATCGCGGACGAAATAATGACCGGCTGGGGAAGAACCGGGAAATTATTCGCTATTGAATATATTTCGGAACGCCCGGATCTGGTTTGTCTTTCTAAAGGAGTAACGGGAGGAGTTTTACCTTTAGGACTAACGGTGGCAACGCAGGAAATCTTTGATATGTTTCTGGGAGATTCCATGGCTTCTGCAATGCTTCACGGACATTCCTTTACCGGTAATTCACTGATTTGTGCTGCTGTCTGCGCTAATTTTGATTTAATTGACCAACCGGCTTTTTTCAATAATATTAACCGGATTGTTAATGCTCACAGAAGTTTTTCAGAACGGTTAAAGATTTATCCGAAAGTTAAAAATGTACGCCAGTCAGGAACAATTTTTGCTTTTGACGTTGTTCAGGAAACAGAAGGTTATTTTTCGTCTTTACGGGATAAAATAATTTCCTTTTACAGAGAAAACGGCATACTGCTTCGTCCGCTGGGAAATACCATTTTTTTTAATGCGCCGTTTTGTATTACAGATGGGGAATTGCAGCAGCTCTATGATGTGACAGAGCGTTTTTTGGAGGAAGTGTAGCATTATCCGGATTTGAAACCTGTTTACTAAAGAAGATAAAGATCTATTTAGATGACCCGTCAGAGGCTATTTGTTCGGTTATTATCTTGATGATATTGTTCCAATACATTTTTGTTTCTTCCCGCTGGTCTTCATTGAGCAGCTTGTCTATATGAAAGGCAATTGTTGTTTTGTCCTTATTATTCGAAAGAACTCTCATTTGCAGTGTCGCTTCATTTGTCCAGTCTTTCAGCTTCCATTTTGTTCTTATGTGAGAAAGCTGTCTGAATGTAGAGAATTTCTGATCTGCATCTTCCAGCCAGAGTTTGATTCCATTTTCCGAAAAAAGAAATTCCCAGACTTCATTTAATTTTAATGGAACACTTTTTCTGATTCCGAACTGCCAGCCTGCATCTTTCGTCTTCCCGGTGATTTTTGTTTTTTCCATACTGTTAGCTGATGGATGAATCAGAAGCTAAGATTAAAACAGCTCCTGAAGCTCTTTTTTCAGGTATTCAGCAGCAATATCCGTAGGCATGCTACCTACTTCCGCGGAAATTTCCATGATTCGGGTTGCGAAGTCAAGGCTTAATGCAGTAACATCCAGAGAATCACCGGCCAGATTGATAATACGGATCGTTTCTTCTTTCGCATCCTTTACAAGCTTCCACGCATCTGAACTGATGAACATCTGCTGGGCAACATTATGATCAAATTCTTCACGGATGGCTTCCAGAATATCCAGCTGTACTTTCTTTGCGGGCAATGCAGGATTGTGAAAACGCAAAACGATATTTTCCGGAGTGATCCTGTTCATCAGCAGAATAAAGCGCTGGTAAGCTTCCACTCTGTGCGGTAAAAAATAATTCTGGCGGTCTTTTTTTAATTCAAGGTTCAGGTTACGGATATCTCTTTCAATCAGCTGAACAGTAACAGACTGTTGTTTTTTCATCATAATAAAAACGATCAAAATCAGTGCTGTAAAAGCAGCTATTGCAATAATCAGGGGAATCCAGCTATTCATAAAGTTCAAATTTTGGGGTAAATATAGTGAATGCAGATTACATACTATCACCTGAAGTGAGCAAGATAACGGAAAATGATAAACACCTGCTATTTTAACGATTTAAACCCGGAATGTCTTTTATCTTATCTTTTTGACCTTACACTTTTTACTTTTTTGTATCTTGCATTCAATGCTTTATGGTTTTGAATCCGTTTATTTTTTTGTTAAACTATATAGAAAACAGGGCAGGGCATTTTATTATTGAACAACTTTGTTTTCGGATATGCTAAAATTAAAGTTACATATTGCCCGTTTGCTCTGTATCGTTACAATTTTTCTGATTAGTAGCAACACACTTCTTAACGCTTTTGAGATTAACATACCGGAATACCTCAAAAAGCTGGATGACTACAAAAAGAAGAATGTTCTTACATGGCATCAGGATGATATTACTCAGATCAACAATGCTCTTAATTTAGTAAAAGATCCGACAGAAGAAGATTTCTTTTTTGATTATATTCAAATTGATCAGCCCGAATTAGTCTGGGCGGTCTTTTCAGAAGTTCTCGTAAGAGGGAACGGTTTTATCAGTTATTCCCCTTTAATCAAAGCGATTCCGCTTTGGATTCAAAATCGTCAGATTTTAATTTAAAAACATGCGTTTTTTGCCGCACCTTTCTGATGCGGAAGCGTTTTATTTTCGGATAGATTCTGATTATCAGAAGTATCGATTCCGGTTCGCATACGTTTGTATGGAAAATCATTTCTGACAACTTACATTTCATTTCCATACAATTGTATCCCTGACAGGTGATCGTATCCCGTGTCTGAGAAATCAGGCGGTTAATCAGGATTTTTCCGGCAATAGCCGTAAATAAATCTGTTCATTATGATATTAAACCTATTCATAATGAACTCTATATAACAAACATAAAAATCAAAATTAAATTATTATCATTTATGAAAAAACTTTCAATTGTAGCTTGCTTTGCAGCTTTATTGTTGAATGCAGGATGCAAAAGCGGAGATCATGCGGAGCATGAAGATACCAAATTTGTGGTAACAAGTCCGATTCAGAGAGATACGCTTGTTTATCAGAACTATGTGTGCCAGATTCACTCGGTACAGCATATTGAGCTGAGAGCGCTGGAAAAAGGATATCTTCAGGATATTTTTGTGGATGAAGGAAAATTCATAAAAAAAGGACAGCTGATGTTCCGGATTTTGCCTTCAATTTACAAGGCAGAAGCACAAAGCGCGCAAGCAGAAAAAGATTATACGGAAATAGAGTATAAAATGACGAAAAAGCTTGCGGACAGTAATATTGTTTCATCAAGCGAGCTGGCGCTTTCCAAAGCGAAACTGGATAAAGCGAAAGCTGTTCTGGAGCTGGCACAGGCTCATCTGGGCTTTACGGAAGTCAGAGCACCTTTTGATGGTTACATGGGACGCTTCTCTGTACGTCTTGGTAGTTTATTGGATGAAGGTGATTTACTTACAACGCTTTCCGATAACAGTAAGATCTGGGTTTATTTCAATGTTCCGGAAGCGGAATACCTGACATTCAAGCAGACAAACCCGGGCGGCATCCTGCCAAAAGTTAAGCTGCAGATGGCGAATAATACCATTTTTGATAAAGAAGGTGTTATTGAAACCATTGAAGCGGATTTTAACAATGAAACAGGAAATATTGCCTTCAGGGCTACTTTTGAAAATCCGAAAGGAGTGTTACGACACGGTGAAACAGGTAATATTCTGATGCCGATTGATCTTAAAAACGCGATTATCATTCCTCAGAAAGCGACATTTGAGATCCTCGACAAGAAATATGTGTATGTCGTAGATAAAAATAATGTGGTTCATTCCCGTGAAATAACTGTAGGAGCAGAGCTTCCACATTTGTATGTTGTTACAAAAGGCCTGAGTAAAAGCGATAAGATCCTTTTGGAAGGAATCCGGAAAGTGAAAAATAACGAGAAAATACAATTCACATTCAAGAGTACAGATAAAGCATTGTCTGAATTGAACTCTTTGTTTGCGGAATAATGTAAGAACTAAAAAATCAGAATAATGTTTAGTAAATTCATTCAGCGGCCGGTTCTTGCAATATCGCTTTCTCTGGCTATTATTTTTATGGGGTTTTTAGCGATCAATACGAGACCGATCTCACAATTCCCGGACATTGCACCTCCGCGCGTGAACGTCTTTATTGCCTACCCCGGATCCAGCGCGGATGTACTTGTAAAATCCACTCTGATTCCTCTGGAAAGAGCGATCAATGGTGTTCAGGGAATGCAATATATTATCTCGGATGCGACCAGCGCCGGTGAGGCAACGATTCAGGTCGTATTTGAACCGGGAACGGATCCGAACGATGCCGTCGTAAATATTAAAACGAGAGTCGATCAGGTAATGAATAATCTTCCTCCTCTGGTTCAGAGGGAAGGTGTTATTATTTCTCCGATCCAGCCGAGTATGTTGATGTATGTAAATTTATACAGTACAGACAAACATGCTGATGAGAAATTTCTGTACAACTATGCCAATGTGCATGTGATCCCTGAATTACAGCGTATCCACGGTATGGGGCGTGCGCAAATTCTGGGGAGCCGTCAGTATGCTATGCGAATCTGGCTGAAACCTGACAGAATGAGAGCATACAATGTATCTACGGAAGAGGTGCTGGATGCTGTTGGTGAGCAAAGTATCATCGGCCGTCCGGGACGTTTGGGGCAGAGTTCGGGGAAAACTCCTCAATCTCTGGAATATGTGCTTTCTTATAAAGGACGTTACAGTAAACCGGAAGAATATGCGGATATTATCATCCGCGCGAATGCTGAAGGGGAAAATCTGAAATTGAAAGATGTTGCGGATGTCGAGCTCGGCAGCGAATTCTTTGATATTTATTCCAACAAGGACGGACATCCTTCTGCTTCCATTGTACTGAAACAGAATATTGGAAGTAACGCCAGCAAGGTAATTGAAGGAGTAAAAGAAAAGCTCGAAGAGCTGAAAAATGATTTTCCTCCGGGAATGAATTATGAGATCAATTACGACGTATCCAAATTTGTGGATGCCTCCATCGACAAAGTATTACATACCTTAGTAGAAGCCTTTGTTCTGGTAGCATTAGTAGTGTTCTTATTCCTGGGAGATTTAAGATCTACATTGATTCCGACGATTGCTGTTCCCGTATCGCTGATAGGCGCGTTTGTCTTTATGCAGTTTTTCGGGCTGACCATCAACCTGATCACGCTTTTTGCTCTCGTCTTGGCAATCGGGATTGTCGTTGATGATGCGATTGTGGTGGTGGAAGCCGTCCATGCGAAGATGGAAGAGAAGCACTTGTCACCTTATAAAGCGGTGAAAGAAGTATTAGGAGAGATCAGCGGTGCGATTATCGCTATCACATTGGTAATGACTTCCGTATTTGTCCCTGTTGCATTTATGCCCGGCCCGGTTGGAGTTTTCTACCGGCAGTTTTCGATTACAATGGCAAGCTCGATCATCCTTTCCGGAGTTGTAGCCCTGACGCTGACACCGGTTCTTTGTGCGATGATCCTGAAAAATAATCATGGGAAGCCAAAAAGAAAAACACCTGTCAGTTTATTTATAGGCTGGTTCAACAGGACGTTTGATAAGGTAACAGGAAAATACACCGCCTTGTTGGGAGTGATTGTAAACAGAAAAGTAATTACTTATGGTATTCTGATCGCTTTTGGATTTGGAATTTTTCTGGTCAATGAAAAATTACCGTCCGGATTTATTCCGAATGAAGACCAGGGAATGATTTATGCGATTATACAGACACCTCCGGGAAGTACGCTGGAACGTACGAACGATGTTTCCCGCCAGCTGCAGAAAATCGCGGAAGGAGTGGAAGGTGTACAGTCGGTGACCTCGCTGGCAGGATATGAAATTTTGACGGAAGGTCGCGGTTCAAATGCAGGAACCTGTATCATCAATTTAAAAGACTGGTCAAAACGCAGCAATAATGTGCATCAGGTAATTGAGGAATTAGAAGGAAAAACAAAAGATCTGGGTGCTGTTGTGGAGTTTTTTGAGCCGCCTGCGGTTCCCGGATACGGTTCATCTGACGGTTTTTCTCTTCGTTTGCTGGATAAAGGCAGTGAAACGGATTATCAGGAATTTGACAAAGTGAATACCGAATTTATGAACGCACTGAGAAAACGTAAAGAACTGGCAGGATTATTTACGTTTTATGCTGCTAATTATCCGCAGTACGAACTGATAATTGACAATAACAAAGCCATGCAGAAAGGTGTTTCTATCGGAAAAGCGATGGACAACCTGGATGTCCTGATAGGAAGTACTTATGAACAGGGTTTCGTCCGCTTTAACACCTTCTTTAAGGTATATACGCAAGCGGATCCTGAATACAGGAAAATGCCGTCTGATATTCTTAATCTCTACGTTAAAAACGACCGGGATGAAATGGTTCCTTATTCAGCGTTTATGACTATGAAAAAAACGCAGGGCCCGAATGAGATCACGCGTTTCAATCTTTATACTTCTTCCTCCATCAGAGGGATTCCTGCACCGGGCTACACTACCGGAGATGCAATTAATGCAATAAAAGAAACGGCGAAACAAACTTTGCCGAATGGATATGATGTAGCGTGGGAAGGCCTTTCTTATGATGAAGCGGCAAGGGGCCATGAAGCAATTTACATTTTTGCGGTGGTAGTATTGTTCGTTTATCTAGTTCTTTCCGCTCAATATGAGAGCTTTATCATTCCATTGGTGGTGATTTTATCCTTGCCGGTCGGTATCTTCGGATCATTTCTGTTGTTGAAAATGATGGGATTAGCCAATGACATCTATGCACAGATCGGATTGATCATGCTGGTCGGATTGCTGGGTAAGAACGCGATTTTGATTGTGGAATATGCTGTTTTGAAGCATCACGAAGGATTGAGCGTTTATGAAGCGGCGATCGAAGGTGCAAAGATGCGTTTCCGCCCGATTTTGATGACCTCCTTTGCATTTATCGCCGGGTTACTTCCGCTGGTTGTTGCTCACGGACCCGGATCCGTTGGTAATCATACGATTGGTTCTTCCGCGTTGGGAGGTATGCTGTTCGGAACTATTTTCGGTGTGATTGTCGTTCCAGGCCTGTACTATATTTTCGGAAAACTGGCAGAAGGAAGATCATTGATCAAAGATCAGGATGAGACTCCTCTGAGCGAAGATATTGCAGGAATCCTGGAAAATGAAAGTAAATGGACCAAAAATGTTAAGAAATTAATCAAAAAAATAACCAGAAGAAATGAAGACTAAATCAAGATACAGCTTAGTTGCAATAATTGTGCTGATGCTTGTTGTTTTGGGGTGTAACAGCTCCAAAACAACACTTCAGGACGAAGTGATCAATGACGGTAAAAAATACAGTCCTGCCAGCTTTTCCGATACAACGAAGGACACCGTTACCATTGCTGATGTAAACTGGAAAAAAGTGTTTTCAGACCCGAATCTGGTCGCGTTGATAGATACCGCTTTAAAAAATAACCAGGAGCTGAATATTACGCTGCAGGAGATCCAGATTGCTAAAAGTGAAGCGAGAGTGAGAACCGGAGAGTATCTTCCTCAGGCAGGTCTGAAATTAGGTGCCGGAATGGAAAAGCCGGGAGAATTTACCCGTGACGGAGCCGTTGAGAAGCAGCTGGAAGTGCAACCGGGAAAGGCTTTTCCGGAACCTTTAGGTGATTTTATGATTGGGGCTTACTTTTCATGGGAAGTAGATATCTGGAAAAAGCTTCGTAACAGTAAAAAAGCAGCCGTTTACCGTTATTTGGCATCTATTGAAGGTAAAAACTTTATGATCACCAACCTGGTGGCGGAGATAGCCGGTTCTTACTATGAATTAGTCGCCTTAGATAATCAGCTGGAAATCATTAATAAGAATATAGAGATTCAATCGAGCGTACTGAATGTGGTGAAGCAGCAGAAAGATGCGGGAAGAGTTTCCCAGCTTGCAATTAACCGTTTTGATGCGCAATTGTTAAATACACAAAATTTGCAGTACGATATTAAACAGCAGATTGTAGAAACAGAGAACAAAATCAATTTCCTGGTGGGAAGATTTCCACAGCCGGTTGTCCGTGATGCTGCAACTTTTAACGATATTGAGCTCGATTCTGTTTATATCGGTATTCCGGCACAATTACTTGAGAATCGTCCGGATATCCGTAAGGCGGAGCAGGAGCTGGTGGCTGCCAAATTAGATGTGAAAGTAGCGAAAGCGAGCTTCTATCCTTCTTTGAGCATCCGTGCCAATGTCGGAATGAACGCTTATAATCCGGGAGTCTGGTTTAATCCGCAGTCGCTGCTGTTTAATTTGCTGGGAGATATTGTTGCTCCGCTGATCAACCGGAACGCGCTGAAGGCAAATAGTATGAGCGCGAATGCAAAGCAGGTGCAGGCAGCTTACAATTATCAGCAGACAATCCTGAAAGCTTATACGGAAGTTGTTAATCAGCTGTCGGGAATAAGAAATTACACAAGTAGTTATAATACTAAATCGAAAGAGGTAGAGATACTGAATCAGTCAGTGACTATTTCAAACAATTTGTTTTCCTCTGCCAGAGCAGATTATATGGAAGTACTGCTGACACAGCGGGAAGCATTACAATCGCGTATGGAGCTTGTGGAAATCAAATTGAAACAGATGAATTCCAAAGTTGGTGTTTACAAGGCATTGGGAGGAGGCTGGAAATAGTGAGATTTCATGTTTGTTTAATTTAGGTTTAGCCCCGGATGTTCTTATGTCCGGGGCTTTTTTGTGTTTTGAAAAGCAAAAGGGCTGCCACCGACAACCCTTTCATTATTTTAAGTACCGAAATCAGAAAGAAATTGTTCCTATGCGTTCGATTTTTCCTCCGTGGGCAAAGAACAGAAGTGTATTGCTGTTATATTTTGAAATTTCATTAATATAAACATTTCCGCTGACCTCGTGAGATTTACAAATGTTTTGACGAGAGATTAAAGAGCCGTCACTGAAACCAATTTCAGCCATGCATAATACTGTTGCAGAGATGAAAGTGGTCTTTTTGATATCTTCAGGATTTCCTTTATAACCGGTGAATTTCTGTGAAGTTTCGTCGTAATTCCCCAGATTATCATTAAAATAAACATACACAATGTTGTTGGATATACATATGTAATATCCTGATTCTTCACCTTTAACCCCATTTTGCTGATCCAAACGAAGATTATTAGACCATATAACATTTTGATTTTGATCTAATTTCATAATTAAAAGGTTTTTATCTGCCCGATGATAGCTGATATCGCCTTTGCTGTTTGTGGTTGAAAAGATATAATTAATCTCAAATCCAATCAGGGATGAATTATCCTCAAATGTTTGAATTATATAGGGCTTCAGATATTCAACCGTAACGCGGTTGCCCTTTTTTTCTGCATTTGCTTTTTCCTTATCAAAACCTTTCTGAGAAAAGAAGTTTTTAAGCATATCATTTGTTAATGGAATTTCCTTTTTTGAGCTTAATTCCATTCTTTCCATATCGAATAAGAAGATGGCTGCAGCATCAATATCATTTACTTTCTCATTAGCTCCGACAGAAGCTGTAACTAATAATTTATTATTGTTTGTAATTTTTAATTCTGTGAATTTTACAAAACCGTTATCTGACTTAAGCTCTTTGTAAACAGATTTTTTTCCGTCAGCTTTAACGACAAAATATTGTCCGATCTTATTAGCGCCCATTACCGGCATTTCATAGCCGTGATAGTGTATAAAAACTTCTCCTGAATTGGAAATCACAGGTGTATTGACAGAAATTTTGGAAGAGGTGATCGGTAAATCTATTAACCCTTCATTGATCTTGTTTCCGTCTGCATCCAGAATAAAATAGCCAAAACGCGCATTGTGATTGTTCTGAGCCGGAATAGTGTAATAGATGCAGGCTTTGGTCTTATTCTCTGACAATACAACAAAGGATTCGTTATCCGTATTATTTTTGTTGACCATTCCCATAGTATTGATACTTGTGAACGCATCTACTTTTTTAGCTTCTCTTACACCTAATCTGGTTACTCCGCCGACAGGCTTAAGCTCTTTACTGATTTTTTGAATAGCAACACCTTTCAGGTCTCCTTCTGCTGTTGTCATTAAAATATATAAATCCTCTCCTAAAACGAAAGCGTTGTTCACATAAGCTTTGTTCAGGTTGACTTTTAATTCATCAAAAGAAACTGTTTTGGTTAACCGGAAGTTGTTATAGATACTCAGATAAAATTTATTATCAATCCATAATTTCCCATAATCATAAGAAATTTTATATAATTCAGTTTCGTTTTTTTGGAAATACCCAAAAGTAAATCGTTCAGTAGTAACGGGTTCTTTCCATTTTACCTTGTTTTGCGCGAAGCTGAACAAACTGGTAAATAAAAGGAACGCGGTGATTGTTTTTTTCATTTGATATTATTTTAGTTCGCCCCTAATATAGCCGTTCTTATGCTTTTTACAAACCTGAAAGGAATTTATATGGTAATAAAATAGTAAAATATTAAAAATTAGTTAACTAATTTTTAGCTACTAATATTTTGCTCAATCTGATGGATTGGACTTGGATTCTGCTTGATTTTTTGGGATAAAAGAAAGCGGCGAACACTGTTCGCCGCGTAGGAGTAAGTGGCAGGTATTAATTTATCAGTGAGTTTTCCGAATGTGTTGCTAACACTTATTTTATTAAAAATTCATTAATACCAAATTTAAAATAAATAGCTGCATACTTTATTACAGGAAAATCAACGTCACACACGTTTTAATAAAGAAGCATTTATTTTGAACCTTACTTTTTACGGAAGCCGGTAATTTTGCCGCTTTGTTGATTTTGTTGGTGAAAAGATCAGCTTTTAGAACATCTCAACGAACATTTATTGTATTTTTAAAGCCCTGATTTGAGCATTAAATACAAAAATAAATGAAGATATCCGCTTCCATCTATAGTGATAAAGACCGTTCGCTGAAAGAAACAATTCAGGATCTGGCGGATCATAATGTTGATATGCTGCATGTTGACTGCAATGATGATATAAGTGTTTTTGAAGATATCCGTCAAATCAGGCAATGGTGTACGCTTCCCATAGATTTACATATTATTACGGAAACTCCTTCGAAATACATGAGTCTGCTGGAAGAAGTTCCGGTAGAATACGTGACGTTCCAGTATGAGAATTTAAAAGAGCCATTGAAAATACCGTCTGCGATTACTGCTAAAAAAGGCCTGGCGATCATTACACCGACACCTGTGGAGGTATTTGAAGAATACGCAGACTTTGATTTTATTCTGATTATGGCAACTGTTCCGGGTCAGAGTGGCGGTGTCTTTGATAAATGGAATTTCAAGAAAATAAGAACATTCAAGAAGAAATATCCGGCAAAGTCAGTCCATGTAGATGGCGGTGTGAATGGAGAAGTATCTTTTATTCTGAGAAACATGGGCGTCAGCTCTGCTGTTTCAGGCTCTTATTTATTTAAAGCTCCGAGTGTGGGACAAGCGCTGCTGAACCTGACCAACCGGAGTATTGAATCGGAATTTGAAGTGGAAGATTTTATGGTTCCGCTGGAAGAATGTCCCGTGGTTTATCTGGAAACGCTGCGTTTAAAATTGACTTTAGAAGAAATTGAGCGCGGGCAATTAGGATTTACACTGGTGTTGGACAATGACCGGAAATTACAGGGAATTATTTCCAATGCAGATGTCCGGAAAGGCTTGTTGCAGCAATTTGACGCGCTGCCTGCTGTTTCCATTGATAAAATGGTAAACCGCAATCCGGTGAGAATTAACGATAAAAGTACGGTTGTCGAAATGCTTCAGGTGATCAAGCGCTGCCCGTTTCCGGTAATGTACCTGCCGGTTGTGGATGCACACGGATTTGCAAAAGGAATTGTTACATTTGTAAACCTGATAAAAAGTGAAATATGATTTTACAATTAACTAAAAATATTGGCAGAGAAGAAGCACAGCAGATTGCTGACAGCAATAAGGCTTTTTTGATAGATTATAAAAGTGAAAAATACCTGATTACAGGCTCTTCCATGAAGGAAGTGCCACAGCAGCTTCAGGATAAGATTTCTGAATTTTGGGTGTTTGAAAATGATAACCAATTGGCTTCCCGTAAATTTCAGTCCGAAACAAGAGAAGTGAAGTTCGGAAACGTTACTATTGGTGGTTCGACGAAAAATACAATTATGATCGCAGGCCCTTGTTCGGTAGAATCAAAAGAACAGATCGTCCAGTCCTCCGAATTGCTGACATCTCTCGGATTAAGTACGCTGAGAGGAGGTTGCTACAAACCGAGAACAAGCCCGTATTCATTTCAGGGCTTAGGTTTGGAAGGTTTGAAGCTGTTAAAGAAAATGCGTGAGCAATATGGTTTGAATGTGATTACGGAAGTACGTGATGCTACGCAGATCAACGAGGTAATTGAATATACAGATATTATACAGGTAGGAGCGAAGGCGATGTATGATCAGGGAATTTTACGTGCCTGCGCTAAAACGGACAAGCCCGTGCTCATTAAGCGTGGCTTTGGAACGACTCTACAGGAGTTTGTACAGGCCGCGGAGTTTGTACTTTCCGGAGGAAATCCTAATGTGGTTCTATGTGAAAGAGGGATTCGTACTTTTGAAACGGGAACACGTTTTACGCTGGATTTATGCGGCGTTGCCTGGCTGAAAGAATACACCAATCTTCCGATCGTGCTTGATCCTTCTCATGCAATGGGATATGCCTACGGTATTCCGGATCTGACAAGAGCTTGTGTGGCTATGGGCGTGGACGGTCTGCTGGTTGAAGTGCACCCGAATCCGAAAGTTGCAAAATCAGATGCCTCCCAACAATTGAACCATGACGAATTCAGACAATTGTTAAGCACTTTAAATCCTGTTGCAGAAGCTGTTGGTTATAAAATAGTTTAACTATGTTACTTGAACAAAATATTAAAGGGATTTGTAAGAAATTCGGGTTGGATTTTGAAGCATTTTTGTCCGATTTTCAAGTGGAAAACATAAAGGAGCTGACGTTATTCGATGTGGAAGCAATAGCGGAAGAATACGAGCTGGATCTGCAATCTTTATTGTTTAAGCCATTGTTTAATTTCTCGGTTTTCAGAGAACGCCTTTCCAAGATCAGGCTGCTGATCCTGGATGTGGATGGTGTGATGACAGACGGAGGAATGTACATGATGATGAACGGTGATCAGATGAAAAAATTTGACACTAAGGATGGTCGCGGAATAATAGAATTGCAAAAGAAAGGAATAGAAGTAGGTATCATCTCTTCCGGAATTTACGATGTGGCAGTGACTGCGAGAGCAAAGATGCTGGGAATCGGGCATTGTTATGTCGGAAAACGCCCGAAGATGGAAGTGCTGGAAGAATTATGCATGCAGCTAAATATTGATTATGAGCAGGTAGCGATTATTGGTGATGATATCAATGATCTGGAGGTCATGCGGTCGGTCGGCTTTAAAGCGTGCCCGGCAAATGCGGTTCAGGCAGTAAAAAATGCGGTAAATGTCATATTGCAGAAGAAAGGAGGAGAAGGTTGTGTGAGAGAATTTATAGATAATTATTTACTGGAGCATCCTCTTCAGTAAAACAAAATAAAAACTGCTAATCAAAAAAATAATGCTTAAAATCGGCATCGCAAGAGAAGGAAAAATACCACCGGATTTCAGAGTTCCGTTAACACCTGAACAATGTAGATTTATAAAAGAAAAATACGCGGAACAGGTAGATATTTTAGTACAGAAAAGCCCTATCCGTACATTCAAAGACGAAGAATATTCCCGACAGGGAATCCAGCTTGTTGATGACCTGCAGAACTGTGATCTGATCATGGGAGTGAAAGAATTTCCCATAGCAGATCTGATTCCAGGTAAGACCTATTTGTTTTTTTCGCATACAATTAAAATGCAGGCGTATAATCGTAAATTACTTCAGGCAATTATGGAAAAACATATTTCTCTGATCGATTATGAGGTAATAAAAGATGAAAAAGGGAAGCGCCTGATTGGTTTCGGAGAATATGCGGGAATTGTCGGCTGCTATAATGGTTTCAGAACGTACGGCTTGAAGACAGGCTGTTACAACCTGGTGAAAGCAGTGGAAACCAACGACCGGAAGCTGGTTGAAAAAGAGCTGGAAAAAGTGGATCTTCCGAAAGGCTTTAAAATGGTTCTCACAGGGTTTGGACGTGTTGGGAACGGAGCTATGGAAATCATTGATCTGCTTCCCATAAAACAGGTTACAGCGGAGGAATTTTTATCGGAATCCTTTGAAGAGCCTGTTTTTGCTCACCTGGATACGCATCAGTATTATCGTCGTAAATCTGACGGAAAATTTGATAAAAAAGAATTTTATCACGATCCTTCCGGATATGAGAGTAATTTATGGGAATATCTGGAATCTGCGGATATGTACATTCCCTGCCATTTCTGGTCAGACAGATCACCGGTATTGGTGACAAAAGAACAATTGCGGACAGGTATTCAAAGACTGAAGGTAATTGCTGATATTTCCTGTGATATAAATAAACCGATTGCCAGCACTATCCGTCCGAGCACCATTGCAGATCCGATTTACGGATACAATCGTTTGACCGGAGAAGAAGACAATTTCATGAACGAAGGAGTATTGGCGGTAATGGCGGTGGATAATCTGCCGTGCGAGCTTCCGAAAGATGCTTCCCGTGATTTTGGGCGTGAATTTACAGAAAATGTTTTGCCTTATCTGTTAAGCGCTGAAGCGAGCCCTGTTATTGAAAATGCACGAATTACAGACCACCAGGGAAGATTAACTTCCCATTTCAGTTATTTAACGGATTATGTTTCTAAAGTTGAAATATGAGCGAAATAAAAGCACTAAAAAAGGACAGAAAAAAGATCATTCGCGGATGGATCTTCTATGATTGGGCGAATTCTGTTTATAACCTGGTAATTTCATCAGCGATTTTCCCGATTTTTTATGACAGCGTTACAAAAAAACAATATCTCGCACGCATAGGCAGAGAGGAATTATTGCCAAAAGAAGAAGTCCTGGTTAATTTCTTTGGTCATGACATCAGTTCTGCGAGCTTATTTTCCTACGTTTTGTCACTTTCCTTCTTATTCGTTTCCGTTCTTTCTCCTTTGCTTTCCGGAGTGGCGGATTATCTGGGGAACCGGAAATTCTTTCTGCAATTTTTCTGTTATCTGGGTTCACTTTCCTGTATTACATTTATGTTTTTTCCGGATATTCCGATTGAGCTGGCGATGGTTTCCGTATTTCTGGCAAGTATCGGTTTCTGGAACAGCCTTGTGTTCTATAATGCTTATTTACCGGAAATAGCTCATCCGAGAATGCACGATCTTATTTCGGCAAGAGGCTTTACAATGGGGTATATCGGAAGCATGATCCTTTTGATTATCTGTCTGTTGCTGATTACACAGATAGGTCCGCAGATCACAAAATATTGTTTTCCTCTGGTCGGTATCTGGTGGATATTGTTTGCCCAGATAACTTTCAAAACACTTCCTGCTCCGAAAAAAACAATTGAGCGAAAAACGGATGGAAAACAGCGTGTAATTTTAAGCGGACTTACAGAATTACGTAAGGTATTCAGGGAATTCCGCACAATGAAAAAGCTGAAACGTTTTCTAATATCCTTTTTCTTTTACAATACAGGGGTACAAACAGTTATGCTAATGGCTGTTTTATTTGCCAAACAGGAAATCACTTGGGAATCAGAAGCACAAGGATCCTCCGGATTGATTATCTCCATTTTACTAATACAGATTCTCGGAGCTGCCGGAGCATTGCTGATATCAAGGATTTCCAATAAGATAGGAAATATCCCTACCTTGAAATATGTCGTGCTCTTCTGGGTATTAACCGTATTGTCCGCTTATTATATCACAAAGCCGCTTCAGTTTTACTTCCTTGCGGCAGCTGTCGGCCTGGTAATGGGCGGAGTGCAGGCCTTATCACGTTCCACTTATTCCAAGATGTTGCCGGATACGGAAGATACGACCAGTTACTTCTCGTTTTACGACGTAACTGAAAAGATCGGAATTGTCCTGGGAACGTTTTTCTTTGGTTTTGCAAACCAGCTGTTTGGTTCCATGCGTTATTCCGTAATTTCTATTGCTGTCTTTTTCGTAATAGGCTTGCTGCTGTTATTGACTATACCCAAAAAAGATCAGGTGATTGTTTACGACGATGAAACTGACAAAGGAAAAGAGAAGGACGATTCATTTTAAGTCTTAACGCTTTCCTTCTCACTCCTGATGCTTTTTTCTTCCCTGATTGATGTACTCAATTTTGGGATTGTCATGAATGAAATATTTGGCGTTTACTGCGCGACGGTTGTCGTTAAACCCCGGAATGTAATCCATTTCTAAAAACATTCCGTCAAAGCCGATAATGACCATTTTATCAGGAGATTCTTCGTAAATTTTGTTTGCCTTATGGAGAAAAGTATTCGTCCGCTCTTGTTGAGTGAACACAGAGGCCGGTATTTCTCTTCCGTAAAGATAATCCCATTGCCATTGAATCAGAAAGTCGGTGATAAAGACAGCTTTGGCATTTTTCTTTTTAACTTCCCGGTAAAGTTCTTCAAAAGCCCTGACTTCATTTACCTCTGCTTCATACCATGTCCGTTTGAATTTGGGCCCGTTATAAATACCTGTAAACGAAATAAAAGCAAGGCACAGGAAAACATATTTAGTAATATTGCTGTTGTAGCGCGTAATCACGACATACATTAACCAGAAGAGTAAGCCGCTGAATAGTCCCAGCCAGTATCTTCCGGCTATAACAGGAAGAGTTGAAATTAAAAACAGATATATTGTGACGGAAAGCCCGACAAATAGATAATAATAGAATTTACGGCGAAATGAAGTCAAAAAGTCCCAAAGCAAAATTCCTGCGCTCAGCACTAAAAAAAGACGAACCAGATGTCCCCACCAGATTGGTCTTTCCAGTTTCATTCCATAATAAAAAAAGTTACTGAATCCATAAGTGAGATTCTTGAAATGAGCATCTAAGTTATATTTTTGATATTCCATTCCTAGTTCCGTTCTGGGGCGGTTCCAGACAGTTTCTTCATAATAGCCGGTGAGGCGTAATAGAACAACAATAACAACAGCTGCTGTAGTAATAAATAGTATTTTTTGTAGTTTTTTATCCTGCTTCAAAAACCACATACCCAAAACAGGTAAAATACCTATTAAAATGAAAATATGACTCTCAAATGCAATACCTATGGAAATTCCTAACCAGACCAGCTGTCTGTAAGATGATTCTTTCCGGAAAACCAGGTAAAAGATGATACAATCGAACAGAAAAGCAGTGACATATCCGCCGCGTACCATTGTTCCCCAGAGATACCAGGTAGGGTAGCTGATCAGTAGTACAATGATGATATAGAATAAACCTGAAGAGATAGGGAATTGCCGGATCGTGCGTACAATAAAAGTTATTCCAAGGCTGAAAAGAAGCAGTCCGCCGAGTTTTAACGACCATGGACTCGGGCCTATAAAGAGTTCAAATACCGCAGTGGAGATAACTTCAAAAATGGAAAGCCCGTAATTTTGCCCATAGAAGTAAATAGGAAATGCTTTTCCTGCCAGTAAGTCTTGTGCCATAATACCGATCATGGCTTCATCACCATCGAACCAAAAGCTATCCGATAAAAAATTCGGTAAGCGGACAAGGATACAAGCTGCGAATAAAATACCCCACCAAAGAATGAAATCTTTTATTGATGATTTTTTATGAATGAAAGATCCGGTAGTTGACTGCATAAAGAATAGTATTATTAATCTGTACAAATTTATATTTTTATAAATACTATTTACCTTATTGATTTTTAAAACCGTCTCATCAATCTGATTAATTGATTATTTTTGCTCTCAAACAGAACGAAAATCATCATTATATTATGTCAGACGATAAAAAAATCATTTTTTCAATGGTGAACGTTTCCAAAACGACACCTCAGGGAAAACAAATAATTAAAAATATCTATTTAAGTTTCTTTTACGGAGCGAAAATCGGGATCATAGGTTTGAATGGTTCGGGTAAATCCACCGTAATGAAAATCATCGCGGGAATTGACAAATCTTATCAGGGCGATGTTGTCTTTGCAGATGGCTATACTGTTGGTTACCTGCCTCAGGAACCGGAGCTGGATCCGAAGAAAACAGTGAAGGAAATCGTGATGGAAGGCGCTCAGGAAACGGTAGATGTGTTAAAAGAGTACGAGGATATCAACAATGCGTTCATGGATGAGGAAGTATTGAACGATCCGGATAAGATGGATAAGTTAATTGCCCGTCAGGGAGTTGTTCAGGATAAGATCGACGCATTGGATGCCTGGGAGCTGGATACGAAGCTGGAACGGGCGATGGATGCGCTGCGCTGCCCGCCGGACGATCAGCTGATCGAAACACTTTCCGGAGGTGAAAAACGCCGTGTGGCTTTGTGCCGTTTGTTATTGCAAAATCCGGACGTATTGCTGCTGGATGAGCCGACCAACCACTTAGACGCGGAATCAATCGACTGGCTGGAGCAGCATTTACAGCAATATAAAGGAACAGTGATCGCAGTGACACACGACCGTTATTTCCTTGATAATGTCGCAGGATGGATCCTGGAGCTGGATAGAGGAGAAGGAATTCCATGGAAAGGAAATTATTCTTCCTGGCTGGAGCAAAAAGGAAAACGCCTTCAGGAAGAAGAGAAGCAGGCTTCCAAACGTCAGAAGATGCTGGAACGTGAGCTGGAATGGGTGAGAATGAACCCGAAGGCGCGTCAGGCAAAATCAAAAGCGCGTTTGTCCAATTACGATAAGCTGCTTGCGGAAGACATGAAAGAAAGAGAAGCTACATTGGAGATTCCGATTCCGAACGGGCCGCGCTTAGGAAACAATGTCATTGATGCCGTTCATGTGAAAAAGGCATTTGGAGATAAATTATTATACGATGATTTGAATTTCAAATTACCTCCGGCGGGAATTGTTGGAGTTGTAGGGCCAAACGGAGCAGGGAAGACCACTATCTTTAAAATGATCATGGACGAGCTGCAGCCGGATGCTGGTGAATTTGCAGTGGGAGAAACTGTGAAAATCGGTTATGTTGACCAGACACATAAAGACATTCATCCAGACAAAACCGTATTTGAAGTGGTTGCGAACGGAGCGGAGCTTATCGAGATCGGAAATCAGAAAATCAATGCGAGAGCTTATTTGTCGAAATTCAATTTTAACGGTGCGGATCAGAATAAGAAAGTCGGAGTGCTTTCCGGAGGTGAAAGAAACCGCCTGCATCTGGCGATGACACTGAAAACCGAAGCGAATGTATTATTGCTGGATGAGCCGACCAATGATATTGACGTAAATACTCTTCGTGCGCTGGAAGAAGGAATTCTGGACTTTGCAGGCTGTGCTGTTGTGATTTCACACGACAGATGGTTCCTGGATCGTATCTGTACGCATATTTTAGCGTTTGAAGGTAACTCAGAAGTGTATTGGTTTGAAGGCTCTTACTCGGATTACGAGGAGAACAAGAAAAAACGTCTGGGAGACAACGCACCGAGACGAATTCGTTATAAAAAGCTGGTTTAAGATATTGAGATATTAAGATTTTAAGATAATAAGACGAAAGATATAAACTTTCAATTCAACACTTAATATTCATAATTCAATATTCTCACTTCAAAATTCATAATTCGATTCACGACATGTTCAGGCACAAAGGAAAAAGCCGGAAGTTTAAGCAAAATTTAGGGATTGCTTCTTTGCTTTCCTTTGTTGCCGGAGTTGTCAATGTTGTGGGCTTTCTGGCAGTTCAGCAGCTGACTACTAATGTCACCGGGCATTTCGCTTTGATGGTGGAAGAAGCTTCTAAAACTCACACGTGGCAGGCTGTTTATTACTTCGCGTATGTTTTCTTTTTCTTTCTGGGAGCATTTTCTTCCCGGTTTATGATCGAGATCACCGGAAAGCTGAATGAGAAATATGTTTTTGTGATCCCTGTTCTGGTGGAATTTTGCATCATTACCAGTGTGGCGTTGTTGGGCTATGATATTGTCATGATCTATCCGCATCTGATCGCCTGTGCTTTATTGTTTGCGATGGGATTACAGAATTCTCTGGTAACAACGATCTCTGATTCTGTAGTAAGAACAACCCATCTGACCGGGCTTTTTACCGATCTGGGAATTGAGATGTCACAGCTGTTCTTCAGAAACACAGCCAAACAGCGGAAGAAGCTTATTTCTTCCATAGAATTACGATTAACCATTATTTTTACCTTTTTTGCAGGTGGTGTAATGGCAGGATTTCTTTTTTCATTTTACCAGATCCGGACATTGTTGCTGGCTTCCCTGTGCTTATTGGCGGGATTGCTGACAGACTATCTTATCGGTGAGATGAGGAAAAACAGAATTACGGTAACAAAGACCAGGCTTCATGAGCAATTAAAGAAATATAATGAAAGTTCAATTTAGCATGATCCGGATTTTTTAAGCACAAAATTGTTCCGACATTCGGGGCTTAAACTAAGAGCAGGCAATGGAAGCACAGATAACAATCAATTATAACAGGATCGCGCAGGCAATTGAATATATCAAAACGCATTTTAAAGAACAGCCTGATCTGGATGAGGTGGCAGCAGCAGTTCATCTGAGTCCCTCTCATTTTCAGCGCCTGTTTACCGATTGGGCGGGAACAAGCCCGAAAAAATTCCTGCAATATATTAGTGTGGAACATGCTAAAAAAATAATTTCAGAAGATAACCAGCTGACACTTTTTGATATTGCTCACGAAACAGGTCTTTCCGGTACAAGCCGCCTGCATGACCTGTTTGTTTCAATAGAAGGAATGACACCTGCAGAATATAAGAACGGAGGAAAGGACCTGGTAATTAATTATGAATTTTACGATTGCCCGTTCGGGAGACTTATTGTTGCTTCTACCTCTAAAGGAGTATGTTATATGGCTTTCACTGAAAATGAAAGAGAAGAATTTCAGGTAATCAGAAATAAATTTCCCAATGCTGATTTCCGGCAGCAAACAGATCACAACCAGCAAAACGCACTTTTGATATTTCAGCATGACCTGGAAGAGTTGCCAGTGATTAAACTACATCTGAAAGGAACTGATTTTCAGCTAAAAGTGTGGGAAAGCCTTTTGAAAATCCCCATGGGGAAACTGGCAACATATGGAATGCTTGCAGAGCAGATCGGGAATCCGGGAGCCTCACGGGCAGTAGGAACAGCTATCGGAAGTAATCCTGTTGCTTTTTTGATTCCCTGCCATCGTGTGATCCAATCTACCGGCATTTTCGGCGGTTATATGTGGGGAAATACCCGAAAAACAGCGATTATCGGCTGGGAAGCTGCTAAAGAAAATACTGCTGATTTCTAATTATATCCTTGTAATTTCAGTCCGTTTCTGTGAAACAGCAGCATCATTATTCCGCTGATCAGCATTGAGATAATGGCGATGGAGCCGACTCCCACGATGTGATTAATCCAGGGAAGGGAAGTTAATAACATTCCGAAAGCCCCTAAAGCGGTATTGGTAAAGTTGATCATGGAAGACGTCGCACCACCGTTCATGTCAGGTTGTGCCAGCAGTGTACTGGTCGAGAAGGCACGAAGGAAGCTCAGGCTTAGGGTTACCGGCATAAAAGTTAACAGAAAAAGATATTCGTTTTGCCGGCCGATTGTTGCAATTAAGATCCCGGCTATAAAAATGGAAGAGTAGGAGATCAGCGGGATTTTAGTCGGCGGGATCATTTTTCGCACGAGGATGTAGATATTCGGGCCTACCATCAATACAAGAGAATTTACAGCAAAGAAAATACTGTAAGTTTCTTCTGATAATCCGAAAAACTGGATATAGATGTAAGAGCTGACCGCAATGAAAGCCATATATACCATTGAACAGGAGCCAGAAGCAATTAAAAAGTACATAAAAGACCTGTTTTTACCTATTTCTATAAGGCCGTAAAATGAGTTCAGGATATTCCCGCTGACTCTTTTCTCTTTGGGAAGTGTCTCTTTCAGTAAAAAGGATAAGATCAGCGAAATGCCTGACAATGCTGTTAACAGTAGAAAAGTGACTCTCCATGTCGTATGCTTTACGATGAAAGCGCCGATAATAGGAGCCAGGGTCGGAGCAAAGACTGCCAGCATCTGGAGAATAGCAATGATTTTAGGCCGCGCTTCATCATCAAAAGCATCTCTGACCATAGCTGTCGAGACAGAAACCATCCCGCCGGCACCGGCAGCCTGTAAAACCCTGAAAATGATTAGCATTTCAATGGTTGCAGAAAAGGCGCACATCAGGCTGGCGAAGGAATAAATAATAATTCCGGTGGTCAGGATCGGCTTGCGTCCAAATTTATCGCTTATCGGTCCGATAAAAAGCATTCCCACAGAAAAGCTGACCAGAAAACCAATCAGTGTATAATTCAGCATGGTTTCGTTGGTGATGAATTCACTGATAATTGTCGGAAATGCGGGCAAGTACATGTCAACTGACAAAGGCGCGGTCATATTCAGTAAGAGAAGATAAGCAATCAATCCTCTTTTTTTCAGTAACGGCTGATGTACTATAGTCGCTGAATTCATGCAGCAAAAGTACTACAAGCTTCAGGATTAGAAGTGATAATAACGGAATAATAACGGAAGTGCGGTTATTGCTCTTTAATTTTTTGAAGTGAATACCTGTGTACCGAAAAAACAGCTGTTTTTCTCATTGTAAGTGACCGCAAATCCCGTAAAATAAAAATTACTGTTCAGCATATTTTCCCGATGCCCTTTAGAGTTTTTCCAAAGTTCAAATAACGCGTAAGCAATTACTTTAAGATCGTCTTCAGAAAAAGAACGGTTCTGCTGCTGATACATATTGCAGTTTTCCCCGTAGGCTGAATAATTTTGGTGCTTGATATAGAATATCCGTTCTTTTACAGTTTTAAGCTGCTGTTTTTTTTGGTAATGGCTTAAACTGTTATTTTTGGAATTATAATCCGACTGAAGTTTGGCTACACTATTCAATTGCCCGTCTTCATCCAGTGGTGTTTTTCTTTTAGATATGCGGTATTCATTTACCAGATGAAGGACTTCTTTACGGATGAGATTTTCTTCTGTCTCATTTACCTGAGCGGTGACAGAAAAAGAGATCAGGAAAAGTAAAAATGAGGTAAATTTCATAACAGCTATTTTCCGGATAACGATATTTTTCCCAAAGTTACATTTATTTTGAACAGGGATTACGCATCGGAAATTGATAAACTATTCTAAAATAACCGGAACCGCCACCGGAAAAAATCAGGAGAGAAACAGTTTAATCAATAATCTGTGCAGAAAAAGGTTCTTAACGGAAAATTTAAGCATAAACAGACCTTATCGGAGTTATTTTGTTACTCAAAGAATAACCTTATGAAATTAGGACTGATAGCAACGTTACTATTGTCTCTTATGATTTTTTCGTGCAGAGAATCTGAAAAGACAGTTGTAAGCACAGACGGAGTAAATTTTTCGGAAGAAGCGCACACTTCTAAAAATTCACTTGACTGGGCAGGAACTTATGAAACCGTACTTCCTTGTTCTGATTGCGAAGGGATCAAATCCAAATTAACGCTGGAAAGCGATGATTCCTTTTTATTTGAGGAGGAATATCTGGGAAAAGACACTACAATTTTTGTTACCAAAGGGACGTATGAATGGGAAGATAACGGAAATTATATCACTTATTTTAAATATGGACATAAAGAGCGGCTGAAAGTGGAAGAGGGAAGGCTGGTAATGAATTTTAAAGAAGACATCCGGCCTGCAAATCCGGTTATTTATTACAAGAAATGAAATAAGGACAAGTTGTTCTGTTGATCCGAATTATGCGATCAGTGGAGCATTTTCCATTTAGTTGCTTGAATTTTTAAACTGTCCGCTTTTACAACCAGAAATAAATCTTTACAACCGCCAAAAGCATTATTAAAGATTTCGAATAACAGATTGTTTTGCGGTTCAAGCGTTTCAGATGCGTTCTTAATGTCAGATTTTTGCGCTCAATGTGATTTGTACATCTCCTGTGTTTCTTATGAATATTTTCGGGAATGATTCGGGCTGACAGCTAAAATTCGTTCAGTGCTGCGAATACCGTAACTCTCTTTCGTGAGTGTTATTATTTGTTTGTCTTTTATTATATAAGACAGATAAGTATAATGTTCCTGAAAATAACGAAAACAATCTTTACATTGATACTTTTGACAGCCATGATTGATATCCATATTTTATAATGTTTGAACCATCACAATACTTACACTTCATAATTACCAACTAATTGACGACACTACTTACAGATTTTCTGAATTTAAGCAGTTTTAAACGTTCTAAAAATGATCAGGTGGATATATTCTCCACCTGATTTCAAACTTTCTGAAAAATTATTGTTACTGATTAACAATTGATTATTTATTAAAAATTATTCTACCAACTAATTGACGACATTACCTCATAGTTTGATTTTTGCAAATCAAGAACAATGACACTTTCAGCACTATCTTTGAACCGACCTCCGAAAGCGCTTTCAAACCTGCTGGATTTGGCTATTTCGCCAAACAATTTCTTAAACTCTTTATTATTCATATCAATAAGTATATAAAAAAGTATTACTAACAACTATCTGTTTTTATGGCTTTAGTTTTCTACCTTGTAATACTTATTCGCTTTCAATAATATTTGTTGTACTACAGTATTTTCTTCCTTATAATAAAAACCAATACTTCCTGTATGATGAAAGTAAAAAAAGAATTTATTTTCCATATCGAAAAATATTGGACTGTAGGGAGCTCTGTGATTAATGATACATCCTAGAACAACTTGTAAAAATCTATCCCAATTTTCACATATACAACATCCAGAATAATTTATCTCTATTTGAGATTCTTTTAGTAATTTCAAATATTCTTGGGTTTCAGTGGATTTACCTTCTAAATCATAATTATAAGTATCTTTATTAAAATCCCAAGTGTCTAGACAAAAATCCCACCATGATTTATTATATATTGACAAACTATTCTTTAAATTACCGAACAAAGAGTAGAATAAATAAATTAAATCATTAATCACATTGTTTTGTTCTATTAAATAAATCTCCTTTCTATAAGCAGTACTATCTCTATAGGAGTTAAGATTTACCCAATCCAAAGGAAGTTCTCTAACTGTTTCTTTTAAAATCATTCTCATTATTATTTTATTGTTTTTAACTCTCCCCAAGGAATAAATTTACCAGTGGGGCTTTTATGCTGATTCCTAATAAAATCACCAAACTCGTCAGCATTGTTAATCCATTCTAAGCCCTTATCCGTTTCTTTGAATACTTTAAATCTGCTAGATCCATGCTTAGTAATATCTTCAGCCCACCATAAACCATCCGATCCTTTATAAAATTTACCCCATGTTCTATGATTTTTTATAGCTGAAGCTCCGGCATCTGTTAATTTCCAAAGTCCTCTACTTGTTTTACCCACCCCTCCAAAAAAGAACATTATCGCCAAATCCGCAGATGCCGCAGCATAATGTCCTTCATAAACGTTTTTACCTATTTGAACAGCTGGATCTGCAAATACCGAATATATTATCCCGAATAAATTTTGGCTTCTATTATATTCATACACAGCCTGTTTTTGTGCGGCTGCTTCGTACTTAGCATACCTCTCCATAGCAGAGAGTTCAGCATGTTTTTCCGCTTGTACCTGCCACTCATTCATTTTCTGGATGAGATCGCTGCCTTTGATAGCATCACTGTACACCAGTCCCGATTCTATATATCCGTGTCCGGTTGGCCTGTAATACTTATCGTTTTGGATAACGGTAGGTGATGGTGTTACTTTTAGACCAGTAACCGTTGGATACCATTTCCCTTCCGGATCACCTTCAAATTGTTCAAATAACCACTCCTTTCCATTCTGATCTGTAAAAACATCTCCTAAGTCAGCACCGGGAGGAGGCCCGACAGGATTAAGATCCGCCACTGCACCGCCTGCGGCAGGTAATACCTTAAATGGGAAGTCTTGTTTTATTCAAAGAACGCTTGTTGAAATAAATAGAGTTACTCTCCACAGATTATTAGCTACTTATCTCCAAAAAATAAAACTTAATAGTCATCTTTACAGGAATAAAATTGAATATCTGAACGGCTATTTCCGTTTTTTTTACAACTTTTTTCTAAATAGTTTTTTTATATATTCATCTCACCAACTAATTGACGACATTACCTTTTCTATTGTTTATTTATAATCTGGATAAAACCCATCATACTCTCCTGTTTTCATTCGATGAACAATACTTTCACCATCCATAATAACTCCTATTTCTGCCTTCTGGTTTTCACCTATTAAAAGTCCTACATGTTTTTGTTGTTGATTGATTTTCCATACCCACCAATTTTTGGATATTTTTATTTGTGGATTACCATAATCACCGCTGCTTCTAAATAAAATGTGGTCTGTTTGTCCTACATCAGGTAAATTACCGGCCTTTTCCCAATAACCCATTTTGATACCCAATTTAGTTATGCAATGGGCATAAAATTGTACTTCGTCATTTATAATATCTGATAAGTCTGGATTACTATTGATTGGATGTAGTTTTTTAAAAGCCCTGATTACATCACTATTTAATTGAGTTAAATCAAATGCTATTAACTGAAAGTATTTCTTGTTACTATCATCGATCTTAACAGAAAAGATATCGCCTATTTTTGTATTTGTTCTTGCCATCTATTTTTTATCTCTTAATTTATTTCTTGCTTTTAGTAATAATTCTGAATAATTATCACTAAAAGTTTCCGGCATAGTTTTTTCTAATGCTGCTTCGATATCCCACAAAACTCTCTCTTCTGCTTGGTCTTCAAAAAAAACTGTATTATCAGTTTCATTAAATCTAAATAACCAGTTAAGTAAGACAAGAGCTTCTTCATTACTTAATTCAAGTATTATTTTATTATTATTTTTTATTGATTCCATAATTAAAAATTTTATAGGCCTCCATGATTAAGAACATTTTGTAGTTGTACAGGATTGAGTTTCCAACCGCTAATAAAGTGCCCTGATGGGCTTGATATTACATTTAAACCTGTTTTCGGATTGACATAGTGTATTACTGATTGTCCTCTATATGTACCAGTAATAATTCGAGTACCAGAGGAGTTAATATGTTGATTAATAGCTGCACTATACTTGGTTGCATTGATTTTATTATAGGTGCCCACTATACCGAAGTCTCCTGCATGTTTAAATTTAGCTTGCAACTTTTTTGAAGTATTTAGTAAAATATTACTACTTCCTCCACCCATCCCTCTAAGAAATATCGCTATTGCAACTTCAGCAGACAACGCTGCATATTGTCCATTGTAAGCTTTTTTAACTGTCTGAACCGCCGGATCAGCAAATACCATATATATTACCCCAAATAAATTCTGGCTTCTATTATATTCATACACAGCTTGTTTTTGTGCGGCGGCTTCATACTTAGCATACCTCTCCATAGCAGAGAGTTCAGCATGTTTTTCCGCTTGTACCTGCCACTCATTCATTTTCTGGATGAGATCGCTTCCTTTAATAGCATCGCTGTACACTAATCCCGATTCTATATATCCGTTTGCAGTTGGTCTGTAATATTTATCGTTTTCTATGACAACAGGTGATGGAGATTCTTTTAGGTTTGTAATCGTTGGATACCATTTCCCTCCCGGATCATTTTCAAATTGTTCAAATAACCACTCCTTTCCTTGCTGATCCGTAAAAACATCTCCTAAGTCAGCACCGGGAGGAGGCCCAACGGGATTAAGATCCGCCACTGCACCGCCTGCGCTTTGTGTTTCATTCTCTCCCTGCATGCCATCAATATCCACGGAATTAATTGGCTTATTCCCGGCATAATTGTACGGTGTGAGGTGCATATAATCCGCTGCCAGCGGGTCAATGCTGATAAACCTACACGTCCATGCTGCGTAATACCTTGCGCCGTAATAGTACAATCCACTTTCTAAGTCCTTTTCCTTACCTACATAGCGGTATCGCTTTTTCGTAAATGTCCTCAAAGAACTATCCCCAAAGGGGTAATATTCCTCCCGATCAATAATTGTACCGTTAATGTCCAGTCGTGCAACCGAGCTGCCGATCTGATCTTCCAGATTGTAAGTAACAGCATCCGCAATATCATCGGGAAACAAATCGCCAATACGTACCATTGCAATCCTGCTCTGGTCATCCATTACATGAACGTAATTTTTCTCAAAGGTTGTCCCGTTTTCCAGAATATGATATTCAAAAAAGCCATCAATATAAACCGTTCGCTCGTAGATCGGATTGGCACTCGTGCCTGTACGTACGAGCTTGCTCACGCGGTTCATTCCCGAATAATCGTACTGTGCAAATATAGTTGGATCGGCACTTCCGGCCTGATTGTAATAGGTGATTAGCTGGTTTCCGGCATTCCATACATAGTTACGGGTCGTTCCTGCTGTGATCTGGTTTCCGCAGGCATCGTAGGTAAAATCTTCAATGAGCGATGGTGCAGGTGTTTCCACTTTTTGCAGGGTGTTGTATCCCGCATCGTAGCTGAAATTCCGGGTAAATCCGTTAGCTCCCAGCTGCTTTACCTGCTGTACATTCCCGATTCTGTCAAAAGCATATTTTCGGGTATAGGCACGTACATTATTGGCATTTGGGCTGCCCGGTGCTGGCGCATCGCTGTACAGGTAATCATTCTCGTGCTGGGTATCGCTTTCACGGCCATCCGCTGAAATGACGCGGTACAGTGGATCGTATTCAAAATTATATTTTAAAACTTTTATTATCAATTATTTTAAAAAATTAGTCATAAAAGCCAGATATATCCAAAATAAAGAATAGTATGTAAGGAAGCAACGTCAGCCCTAAGCTAATTAAAATAAAAAATATCTTATATCGAAAAACAATATTGAAAGATTTGTCTAATTTATGATCAATTGGAAGATATGATGAACATATTTTTTTTAATATACTTTCAGGTATAATAAGAAATAATACGCTAAAAACAATTGAAAATAAAATAATTAACAAAGCAATGTCCCTTTGAAATAAAAAAATAGAAAAAATTTCGATAGGGAACAATAAGAAACTTATAATCATCAGACAAGTATGGTTCACGATACCAAATCTAGGTTTAAAATAGATAGAACATCGATAAAAAAAATTAAAAATTTTAGTCATAATTTTTACTATTTAAATATTATACCAGAAATAATAGATAATGCAAATGAACTTAAAAAACCCATCGGAGTTGCTCTAAAAAATAAACTTACAAAACTTACAAACAATTTTCCCCCAGCATTTATTCTCTCTCTAAAAGTCGCATTTTTATTTCTTCCGACTTTCCATGCCTCTGCAGCATTAGATATTAAGTCCGTTATACCAAATACTCTTCCTGTAAATGATGCAAAAGATTTAATTTTTGAGAAAATCCTAGCTGTTTTCTTCCAAATTTTTGCAGGAGTAGCTTTTATATTATTCTTTACTAATGTTTTATTTGCTTTTTTAACATTTGTTATAGTTTCTTTTTTCGCACTTGTTGCTGCTGTTTCTACCATTGAGCTTAATAAACCACCACCATTGATGATGTTACTCACTATTTTGTTAGACAATATGGTGGAAGTCATTTCTGCTCCTTTATCAACGAAGTTGATAGCTTTAGTGATAACCTTTTCTTCAGAATTATTATCTGTCTGAGATTTTGAGATAGTTTTAACAGTCGAATCTTCTTGTGTTGTACTATCACTATTACTCTCTCCATCTGTCCATTTAATACCTTTCCCATCCTGATAGTTAACTATTAAGTTATTTGGAGAGAGAACAGATTCCATTAAATACCAGGATTTTTCCTTTTCATTATACTCAAAAGTAGAACTTTTTGCTTGGCCATCACTGGAATCAAACTCAAAAATCATTTTTTGTTTATCAGCAGCATGGACCGGCAATTTAGATTCGACTTCATCTCGTGTTTCATTTTCAGTACCATTAATTTTAACCGTAATTGGTTTAGGCCCTTCACTATTCGCAGAATTATTATTCTGCATCCCATCAATATCGTAGTCATTAATCGGATTATTATCCGAATAGTTATACGGGCTTAACTGTGCATATTGAGCAGATAGAGGATCGACACTGATAAAACGTGCTACCCACGGAGCGTAATAACGGGCTCCGTAGTAATATAAGCCACTTTCTTCATCCCGTTCTTTGCCGACATACTGATAGCGCTTTTTGGCATAGCTGCCAAATGAAGTTTCGCCAAACGGGTAGTATTCCTGGGTATTAACGATACTTCCTACATCGTCTAACAGTACCATTGAAGAATAAATGTTATTCTCCAAGTTGTATTTTACGGAAGGTGTCGGATCTTCCATAGCATCGCCGATACGGATATTTGCGATACGACTTTGATCATCGATTACATAAACGGTATTCTGTTCCTCCGTCTCATCAGTGAAATACTCAAAAATATCGTCGATGTAAGTTGTTATTTCAAAATCACCACCTTGTTTCCTTACGATTTTTTTGACACGATTTCCGGAGCTGTCATAAAGATATTGCGCTATTATACTCGGCTCTGAGCTGCCCACCTGATTCTTAAACAACAATAATCTGTTTGCAGCATCCCATTCAAAATGGCGTTCAGTATTTTCTGTCAGCTGATTACCGACATTATCGTGGGAATAATCATATTGATTAGCACCGATTTCAACTGTTTGTAATTGGTTGCTTTCTGCAATATAGCTGAAGTCACGGGTAAATCCACTTGTCCCGATCTGCTTTATTTGTTGGATATTTCCAACTTTGTCGTAATTATACTTTCGGGTATATGCCTGTGTCGTATTCGGATCAGAACTTCGTATTTGGTCGTTCCATCCGGGAAAAGGATAATTTCCGCCTTGTACATTTTCCCTACCTGTAGCACTTAACAACCGATATAAAGGATCATAATCAAATTCCCTGTTCAAGCTGTCAGTTCCACCAACTCCGCAGGCAGTTGTATTCAGCTGGATATTAAGAATATTACCGATCAGATCGTAAATATACTTGTCATCCTGCTTATTAGTTCCGCTTTGTGGTGTATAAGTAATCGTATTTCCTGCCTGTGATTTGACATATTTCTCGCTTCGCTGGCGCAGTAAGCGAAAAGTAAAGCTGTCATAGGTATAACGTGTCATGATGGTATTACCAAAGGTAATCAATAATCGTTGCCCTTTGGCATTATAGGCAATATTTTCCACATATTCCGTTCCGTCATAGCTTACTTTTTCAAGTGCTCCGGCACGGTTATAAGCCGGTATGATCTGCTTCCGGTCGTTATTAACGTTTTCAGGAAGTGTTATCTGCGTGACGCGGTTTAGCGCATCATACGTACTGCCTGTTTCAAACACGATTGTATCCAAGATGTTCGGTAATCCCGTCCAATCGACCAGATAGGTTTCATAGTTGTCCAATGCTGTCTTAAGTACGGCATTGCTGATGACCTGTTGCTTTTTAGCAAGCAGGTTTCCTTTAAAGTCAAATGCGACACTTTCGATTTTTCCACTCTCGTCGTATTGCTGCCATAACTGTCCAAGCAGGTTGCTTGCTTTCGGATTAGTTGCATTTTCGCCATAAACTGCATAAGCCGTCAAACGCAAGCTATCACTTCCGTTATTTTGTGACCATCCGTATGTTGGACGCTGCAAAATGTCATAAGCTGTGAGCGAACGGGCATCTTTAGCATCTTTGCTCTCGATTGGTTTTTCTGTTGCATCAAATACAGTAGTACTTTCTGCGCTGTCAATATGTTTGGTCCAAAGTGGTGGTAGCGGCTGTGATTCTCCGTTTTCATCCTGTCCGGGTGGACGCAGGTCATAGATATACTCAAATACTTTACGGTTATAGGGATCACGTACTTCGAGCAGATTGCCACGAATATCATAGAGATAGCGCATCTCTACATTTTCGTAGGCTTCACTCACAGCGTTATAGTGTGCCTTATGCTCAATGGTGCGTATGGTCCTGCCCAGCGCATCCACGAGCGAGCTTTTCGGTGTGTACCAGTTGCTTTGCGGTACGGGATTATTGTTCGGATTAGTCAATGGCGCGAGGTCATTGGCATCATACGCATAGTTTTCCCACGGAGTAGGCAAGAAATTATCCGGATTATGCAGCGTATTCGGAATACCGTAAATAACCCGTTGCTCACTGCTGTCAGGGTTCACCGTGCGGATTACCCTGCCTAGCGGATCATAATACATTTTAAGCTTCACGCCCCGTTGCGGTGCAACGGTTCCTCCAATACTGCTTAACTGTGGCAGTGAATAATCAAATCCTTTGTCAAAGAACGGTTCGTACTGTTCGACTACTTTTCCTTTGTTGTTATAAATCTGCCAGCCGCTCACCACCACATTCAGTGGATCGCTTGTGTTCCGCTCTTTTCCTACAGCAGATGTATTTCCACTGTTTTGGTCGGGAGATAAGCCCGAAGTTCCAAATGTTTCATTGCCGAAGATCACATCCTCGGCCTGCGCCCTTGTCTGAAGCAAACGTCCGAAACCGTCACTATACTCAACTTTTATAATTGTTTCGCTATCCGGGTTTTGTTGGTAGTGCTCTTCGCGCTGGATGGTCTTTACCCATACCGGATTGCCTTCATTTTTAAAAGCGAAGAAATCATATTCCATCCGCATGGATGGTGCATATTTATCATAAAAACTGCCTGTACTGCTTTTATAATCACCTTCAGTGCCTTTACCGATCAGGGCAGTGGCTGCCAGTAGGCCCAATGGTGAATAATAAAAGACTGTGATATTGTTATTCAAGTCAATTATTTTATCAACTTGTAAAATACGGTAATCGTATTCCGCTTTGGTTTCCAGATATTCTGTTGTGTTCAACCATTGCTTCGCATTAACAGGGAGCAGCTGATAGCTGTCATATTCGATAGTGGACAGATTGTCAAACGCATCTTTGCTTTCCAGTACCAATCCGACAGGATTGTCAATGAAATTATCCTGAAAATCATATTTCAGCTTTTCTCCCGGAGCGTACCAGCCAGTCATTGGATACATAGTGCCGTTAGCTGTTCGATACAGATAACCTCCCTGTTCGGGATACAGGTTGCGGAACTCGACCGGATAGTCAAAAGTCCACACAGGGCTTTCTTGCAAGAGTAGAGGTACGCCACCGTAGGCTTTATCAACGATCTCTTCGGTCAGGATCAGCGCTTCAGTGCGTACAGGTACGCCAAAGCTTCCGATCTGCCCGTAAGGAAGTCCTTCGAAGGCTTCACCGTCATAATAGCTGAGCGTACAACCGATAACCGGAAGCGTATTACTGTTAAATATAGTATCCCTATACGCAAATACAGAAGTACTGCCAGCAAACCGGGTGGCATCATAAGAAACCGAGCGTTTCACCCGATCTACCATGTACTGCTCGTTTGCGATGTCTTTATAAATATACTCGCTGATCCCGTAAGTTCCGAGATAGCTTCCATTTCCGCCACCCAATGGATTGGCACCTCGTGGCAGCCCAACACTTAATTGTCCTATGGCATTGCCGTACTGATCGTAGTCTTTTGTAAACGAAAAGCTGTGCATCGGATCGTTGCCCCGTTCGTATTGCGTGGTACGCTGTGCCACACCGAATGGAAAGAATACATAGCCGCTGCCAGCCCAATAGCCCTGTCCTGATTTTTTCCAGCCTGCAAATAATCCGGGATTCTGCGAGGGTTCAAATTCCATGCGCAAGCCCATCAGGTTTTCTGTGACAGTATAAGGCCTGTCCTGCAAAGGCGAATTGTCCAGTGCGTAGGTTTCCGAATGCAACAGCGTTCCCCGGAGTGTGCGCAGCGCATCCCGTCTGGCTCTGCGTGGCAGTGAAGCCAATAAATCACTTGTCTGTCGTGTGCGTTCCAACAGATTGCGATCACCCTGCCAGTACTGATAGGAGAAATCAATGTCTTCCCACCGTGCAAAATCCGGCCCCACAGGCCCGGGATAAAACCAGCTTTTGGTCAGCACAGGAGGTGTATATTGTTCAAAGGAAAGATGTTCGGGTATATTCAGGTTATTTGCTTCCTGCTTGATGAGTGAAGTTGTTCTAAACCGCTCGAACGTTTCCGTATCCTGCGCATCTACCTGTGCAAAGCCCCGGAACTCCCGTTCCGCACCGTCCCAATAGCCATTATGATAGTTGTACTGTGTAGCCAGCTTTCCGCCGGAGAGCAGGTCTAAGACTTCTACTTTATTAACCACCAGCACAGGAAAAGGCAGCTGCGTTTTCCAACGGGTTTCCGCCTTTCTGTCATCACGTAAATAGTGATAGATAGATGATCCATATTCCACACGGGTAATGCTTCCCATATTGTTGTTCATTTCCTGCAACAGATACGGCTTGTTGCCTCCGGTGAAGTCAAGAAAATACATCCATCCTTCCAGTGGCAGCATGGAAATCTGGCTCCATAAAATGCCCGATTGTCCTGTTCCCATGATATCGACTAAGCGCAGGCTATCCAGTCCGTGAATTACAGGCGTTCCACTTATCCGCACACCGTCCGAAAAGCCGTTGCCGCTCTGGTTGACGTACAGCGTTACATCATCCATCTCTACAAAGGCAATATCCGCCTGTCCGTCACCGTCCAGATCACCCAGCAAGACCTGGTGTGGATGGTACTGCTCGGGAAAACGGGGCGCATTTTTCATGTTCACCATCTTACCGAAACGTCCGTAGCCGAGGTTCGGCCAGTATTGTACACGTCCTGATGAGATGAGTACGATATCCTGTAAACCGTCACCTGTCATATCCGCAAACCGGATACGGGGATCGGCAAAGCTGAAATCTGCAAAGGTCTTGTCAGCAACACGCATTTTGTCAAATCCCTGTTCGGGATCATTGAAGTAGCACTCAAATTTGGCACCATTGCGCAATACATCGGTGATGCCGTCACCGTTCAGATCCATAAATTGTACCTCCGGATCGGCAAAGCTGAACGAGGGAACCGAACGGTATGGGCGGTAGCTTTTTTCATCCCACACATTATTGAAGCTGCCGGAAAAATACCCTGCCTGGACACCGTTGTTCACGAGCAGATCATTGCGTCCGTCGCCATTGGCGTCGATCAGGCGCACGCCTTCACTTGCCAGAGTAATAGACGGCGATACAGGAATGGTTTTTGGCGATGCAAAATCCCCGTTGCCCTTGTTGGGCCAGTAACGAGAGCCTGTGCCGTCCATCTGCAACAGGTCGGGCAGCCCGTTTCCGGTGACATCGGTCAGCTCAAATCCCGGCTGAGCAAGCGAAAGCAGTGGAATTTCGCCGCTTAACTTTCTTAACGCTCTTATGGAAGGTTTAAATACCGAATAGCCAAACTCCAACGGCGGCATCCATTCGCTTTCATCTCCTTTATGGCCTTCCACACTTACATTGGAAAGCAAAGAAGCCCCATTGAGCGGAAGCTCCTTTGAATAGTTAAAATGATAAGTCTTTACTTTACGTACCTCGTCCGTATGGGTATAGGTTTCAATACGGTTGCACCGTCTGGTTGTACGCATTTCAAAACCCTGTCTATAGACTGAAAACGCATCGGGACGCTCTTCATAGCTGAAACGTACCTCGCATAAGTACTTTTTGACCGTATGTTCATAATACTGCGCATAGCGGATCGAGGAGAGGTAGAGCTGATCGTAGCTGTGCGGCTGCGCAGCATTTGTAGAAAGTACCAGCTCGCGCTCATATTCGTAAATGATCTCATTGCCGAACGGATCAATGGTTTTGCCCAGATGCCATGCAAAGATCGCAGTCCGGTTCTCCGGGTTAGCCACGGTCTGATCGTAGATGCTTATAAGTCCATCCTTGCTTTTTACTTCCCAGTAATCCTCTCCGTTTGATTTTTTATGATGGATGATCTTTGCAAACAGACCTTCGGTGCGGGGACGATAGTGCGTCCGCAGCCAGGTGATGCTGTCAGTTCCCGCCTGTACGGTTTCACGTTCCTGCTTGACAGGAACGAGGTCTTCGGCTCCCGAAAGCAGGAAGACATCTTCATTATCGTTGTAAACCGGGATACCCCGGTTGGTTTTGCGTGTCACACCCGGTATGCCCAGTGCCCAGCCCATTCCGAACGGGCCGTTACCGTTTCCGGTGCTGTAACCAAGTGTCAGCTCCGGCTGAAAACCGTTGCGTCCGGCAGGCACCGCCACAGGAACACTGAAGTTTCCCGTACCCGTAAACAGATCGGGAGAGAACTTTTCTCCCATACCGCTCTGCGCACCACCGCCCGAAGGCGGAACGATGGCTGATGTACCTTTAGTGTTTGACATACGCTTTTACTTTTTTATTTAGTGCTTTGTATTTTCTTCGGGTGTGAATGAACTCATTCGGTTAATCCTTTTTTGAGAGGATAATCATACTTGTTTTTGAGTCTCCTGATGTATTAGCAGTCATTCCGTCTATTTCATACCCTTCTGATTTCCATTTATTTATTTCTGATTGAATAGAAATACTATTAGCTGCCACAGCTTCTTCCAGTGATTTAAAAGTGATAGTCTTTAACTCTACGGTTTTAGAATTTCCAGATGGATCAACAACAATCATACGTGACTTATAGATCGCTGAAAATTCATATATCGTAATTATCACTGTTTGCTCTTGTTTTTGCTGTGCATTTATATTTCCCATTCCTAGAAACAGCATAGCCGTCACGGCCAGCAACATTAATTTTACATTTTTCATAATTTATAATTTAGTGTTATTCAAAGGCTAATTTTATAATTTTTACGTTTTGCCCGCCATTACTGACAGGAATTTTATTCACAACCCTGTTATCATATTCTAAAATCACAAAGGATACACCGGCAGCTCTGCTTTACAATTCACCAGCAATACAATATCCGTTACATCTTCGTTGGCGAACATTTCCCTGTTTAAGATGGTATTGGCAAATGCCAGCCGCAGCTTCACAAACGGTGTTGCCGGACTCTGGTTGTTCAGCACGTTGGATAATGCCCTTGCGGTAAATGTACCGTTAAGGGTTTCACCGCCCATCGGCTGCGCATTGGCTGCTGTTGTTACCAGACTGAAATCCGCCACGGTTATCTCGTCTGTAAATCCATCTTTACGCACGAAATGCAACAGCAGGTTGGAGCCATCCAGACGGATATCACGAACTCCCTGCGGAAACTGTTGTTGTTTCAGCTCAATTTCCACGTAGAACGGCTGCGAGGCCGCTTCCGCTTGCTGTAACTCATACCACTGATCCGGATAATCATTTTTGAAAGAGAATCCACGGCTGAAGCCAAGCGTATTGTCAATGTCCTGCAATACCTGAAAACGGTACTGATAGCTGTCAAGTGCCGTGTAGTCCACTTCAATGAGTACATCGGCAATAGTGCTGTAATCCATACGGTTAGAGAACATCGGCATCTTGAACTCCCAGCGAGATTCAACACCCATACCTTCAAACGGATTTAGAAATTCGCCCTGTGTAGCCTGGAACTCAAAGAGTCCTGTGGCACGGGAGGCTCCCGTGAGGGCGATCTGTTCTGCTTCCAAACGGCGGATCGGCACTTTCTGGAAAGTATTGTTGGCATTGACCACCGTATAGGAAGTTGTTGCAGCGGTGAGTGTTGCCTTGATATTGTCATAGACAGGGATCAGACCGACAACGGAAACTTTTACACCATTTATCAAACGCAGGTAATGCCCCGGAAAATCGTAATCAAACAAGCGGTCTGTCAGATCAAAATTCAATACGCCTGTTTCCCTGAATGTCTGGAACGCATCCGGAAAGAGCTGTCCGAGAGAAATTACCTTGGTCATTTGCAGCTTACGTTTGGTATTGTCAAAGGCATACTGATCGAGTCGTGTGATGTCCTGTAACAAGCGTGCACTTCCAGTAAGCCCTCTGCGGTCCGTACCGCCACCTGTCAGGCTGCCCGTTTGTGGCATTTCCCAATAATCATCCAGAATGAACGGTCCGCCTTGCTGCTGCTGCTCGAAGTAGAACTGCCGTTCGGCTGTTTTGGCAACAGAAGAGGCAAGGCTGAGCATATAGCTGTAAGCACGTTCCAGTACGTTACCCATCCAGCGGTACAGTTCGGCATTGGTAAACTTGGTCTTTAAAAATTCCAATGTATCCGCCGCATTATCCATTGTCATCGAAGCAATTTCCCGTTCCTGTGATACGATGCGGGTATTTTGCTGTGCAATTTGAATCTGTTGGGAAGCAATGCTGATATCAAAGTTAGCCAGATCACTTTGGAACAGCCATTCCTGTCGTCGCCGTTCAAAAGAAGCCAGCTGTGACATGATGGAAGAGGTTGCAGACAAAGCATCTGCTGTTGCGCTTAAACTTTTCATCACGTCAAATCCGCCTGGTAAAGAAAGAGCAAAAGCTGAGGCAGAAGTTTGAAGAGTTGCAGAAGCAACTAACAGGCTAATACTTGCAGTTTCATATCCGATGAGACCTCCATCAATCCATTCGCTATAAGTCGTTTTGACAAAATTAGCTTTCTGCAATTGCAGGTTAGCGATTTCCGTTTCCATTTCGGACTGTTTTACCCGCATATCCTGCAACTTGACGGTCGCTTTAGCGGTTTGCAGATCCTGCCGTGCCCGTAATTGGTTGTAATTCTCGGCATCTTCTTTTTCCATTGCCGCAAGGAACTGGCTTTCGAGCTGCTGCGCCTGTGCCACGAGCTGTTTTGCCCGTTCGATCAGTACCCGGAAACGGTACTGTGACGGCATGATGGCTCCTGATACCGGAAGTACCAGATTACCGCCTGCACCGATCACCGGAACACCTGTTGTACTGTCCGTTGCGGCAGCATAAATATCCAGTGAACGTTCCATACCTGCAATATTGCGGCAGTTCTGGATTTTGAAGAGTTCCAGGTTGGCTTTCAGCTCTAAGGAAGAATAAACCGGGTTGGACGGCAGACAGAACGCGTAGTCAATGAACGGTGTAAAGTCCTGCTGGTAGAAGAATGAAGTATAGAGTACCGGGGCATTGGCAAATACCAGGTTGGACTGTAAAGCTGTAGCTGAAGGGTTCAATGGATTAAATGCTACCTTTCTGTCGAGCTGCTGCACGCCCTCTTCGTCGATAAAACGGAAGGTCAACGGTGTAGTATTATCTGCCACAGGCTCTTGCAGCCAGTCAAGTCTCGTATTTTGTACCACTGCTTCGGGTATCTGGCTGGTCAGCTGTGCCAGCGTGAGTGTGAGCCTGTTTTCAACAGCCGCATTGAAGGTACGGGTGCTTGTACCTGCCAGCAGGTAACGGAAGGCATCGTTCATGCGTTCGCCCACGCCTTCGATTAGCCCGGACACACTTTCCTCTTTTGGTGGTGCGGGCTCTATACCATGCAGATAGGTAAATGCCGAGGTAAATCGCTGCATCATGGATTCTTCATCGTCATTGAGAATATCGGCCAGTTCTCCGGCAGTCTGCTCAATGAGATCGACACTGCCCAGCAGTTGCAGTTGATTTTGCAGCTGGCTGAAAGAATTGTTCCATTCCGCATCTATTGTCGCGGTTACGGCTGTCTGGAAGCAGTTATGCGATTTGGTATAGCACTGTGACGGCTTTGTTCTCAATTCGTTTACTTTCAGCAAATCCAATGCACCAGAATACAATTTGCGTGCATTCGGAACGGTTTCAATGGTGTCAATGGTAAATTCACGGTCGCCGTAGGCAAGCATACACTGAATAATGTTCATCAGCGTATATTTCGTATAGGCATTGGTACGCGTCTGTGCGATCAGGTGCGGATTCAGCGGATCCAGCAGCCAGTCCGAAGGACGGTTGTACACGTTGGTAACGGATTCTTCGAGCACCAGCCCGTAGAAAACTTTGCGCTTGGTGGAAAGATTGCTGGTATAGTCATACACGGAACGGTACCAGTTGAGGGCCGTCGGATAATCCCCGCGTTGCTGCTGATCGAGCGCCAGGAGCATCGGCACAAAATAATAAGCTTCGTACAGTACTTCCCGGATCGTGGAAGTGCGGTAAAAGCTGCCGATCGGGTTGCCCATCGGCATGTTCATGTTGGCCCGCAGGTGCTCTTTGATGTTGGCAGTACGCAGGTCGAAATTTTCAATGCACTCACCGGATTCGATGGCTACCGGAACCCGTTTTTCAGGAGCCAGCGAAAAGATCAGATCACCTGTAACTCTTGGTCCATCAACATTTATGAGCCTGTAACGCAGTCCTGCCAGTGTATTGTCGGTATAGACGCTCACTGCTTTGCCACCTTCCCAATTGGATTGGTTATAGTTTGGCGCAATGGAAAGCACATTTTTTTCAAAGGCATTGAGCGCTCCCGGAAGCGTATAGTTTGGTACAAGTGTGATAGCCCCACCACTCATGGTATAGGAGATAAACACTTCACCGTATCCGGTTTCCCCGGTATTGCCTCTTGCTGCCAGCACAAACCTGTCACGGGAATCCGCTTTTTTAAAGCCACCGATCAGGTTTTGATAGTCATTGTTGATCTGAGGTGGAACGGGGTTCAGCCCTGCCAGGTTGCCATAGTACCCTGTCTGTACCTGATCTTTAAAGACAAGCGTTACGCCGATCAATGGGGTAAGATTAGCGGCATTGCCATAGATTTCGTGACGTATGGAGGTGACAGGCAATGATCTGTAGTCAAAAAACAGCATACTTCCTATTGCGGTATCAAAGAAATCCTCTTGTGCCATATAACGCAGGTGTACGTGCCTCATACTGCCGTCTGATCTGCGGTAGGAAAAAATAAAAAATACAAAATCCCATGCTTCCGAATGCTGGCAAATAGACATAGCTGTAAGCTCATCATTGCCAGCAATAAGAGGATGATGTCCAGCAATGACAGTGTCTATTTTTTCCGCTACGGTATCATAAAACTGAAATCCTGTTGTATATGTAATGTTTTTCAGATCGGGCAATTCTATTTCTTCTTCCTCTGTCCAGCTGCTTCCCGCTGTCATGAGATCCTTTTTAAGGTAAGCCAGCTTGAATTTGCCGTCCTCTCTGTAGGTATAAAACAACCATAAAGCCGTACTGGTTGATTGTCCGTTTTCATCAAAATCCCTGTTGAGTGGCAGACAGCCGATAATTTTTGCATTTGCCCGAAGAGGAATTTCTTTCCAGAAGTCGTGCGCATCACTATTGGTCTCATAGAATGGTTTGTCGGAGATGTAGCCTTTACCCGAAATGGTGCTCTGGGCAATGTAATAGGTCATATACTCCTTCATGCTGTTGTTCAGATCACCGCAGCAGTCCAGTGGGTCTTTACGGAAAATATAAGCGTCCGCATTGGCTGTACAGACGATTTTCAGATTCTGTATGTCTTCAAAATACTGCTGGTATCTTTTTGCTGCCTGGCAGGCATTGAGTGGTGTAAAGCGGCTCGAGTTCTGAATGGTTTCTGCCAGTTCGATAAACGCGGGGCTTTGCCGTTTTTTGAGTGTCGGATACAGCAGGTTTTCCGGGTAGATATAGGTAAATACCGCGGATCGCCATGTAGCATAAGAACCCAGCCATGCCCATTCCCGGTCAAAATTCGGGGCAGTGAGCGTAAAGCCGTTCAGATAGTTGTCATATACGCCGCTTTCCAGAGCAAAGATTAATCCCTGCAAGGTTTCAATGGCGTGTGATACCCGGCTGTGTTTCACGCAGCAGTTATCTTTGGTCTCGATAAATAGCGTTCTTGCAAGGCGTTCCGCTGCTTCATTGAGTGATTCGCAGTTGTTGCGCAGAGCCTGAATGAGCGCATCACGCATAGTTGGCATAGTAATATCTTCGCTTTCTTCCAACACGGTCTGCCACTCGTCCAGTACGCTTTGCTTGCGATCAATGCGTGTGTTAAGGGTATCTTTCCATGCTTTCTTATCCGCCTGTGGTGCCCGCCATTGAGCGGTTTCCTGTACCATATCCAGCGGGAAGTTGATAATAGCCGGTGTATAGTTTTCAAAGTCACTGCCGGTAAGAACAATGTTATCGTAGTATTCCTGCTCTACAAATATGAAATAAAAGAAGTTGGCGCATCTCACCCGGATATTAATATCTATTACAGCCTCATATTCAGAGGGAAGCAGGTTGGGATAAAGAGAGCTTTCTTTTTCCAGCACTTCATAGACCTGCCGCAGCAGGCGGTATTCGGTTATGAAGATATTCAGCTGGTCGAGCTCGGGACGGATGTCTTCGCCTGCATCTTCTTTGTTAAAAAGAGCTGTGAAGTAAAGATAATAGTCCGAAGCGGAAGGTATAGCTATCGAGCGCATGATCATCGAACTCAGCAGCTGCTTAAAGTTCGAAAATAATGTTGCAGTGGGCAGATTGTCGTTGAACAGAGAAGCAGTCCCGTTGTACATACCATCCAGGATATTCTTGCGGTTCATCCAATAACCATGGACAGGGTCTGTCTGTACAAAATGCTTAATGTTTTCGGGTGGTACGATGTCCGGGAATACGGTCGGTACACGGTTCCACTTGGCGAGTGTCTGCTGCCATTCCGAGCGGTTCAGGATACTTCCCCTTACCGGGTCCAGCTGCATGGTGAGAACGTTGTAATATTTTACGTTCGCATCTACTTCCTGCTCGATCCATCCTGTTTCAAGGCCGTGAGTGAAATAGAACCTTTTTTTCTTGCAGGCAGTAACCAGCAATGCTGTTACCGAGCGAAGCTCAATGGTTGAAGGGCGTTGCGAAGGATTTCCACTTTGGTAGGCATTCCTAACAGGAATAATTGTCGAGAAAGCCTCCGGTGTAAGCGAAAAAGTCTTCCGTAATGCGATATTGGCTTTGAGCTGAAGGAACGGATCGGTGCTTTCAAAGTCTTTGATAAGTTGCTTCATATCTGTTCCGTAAGCGGGCCCCAGGTTATAATCATCGTCCTTATCCCCGGTATTGATATAGTTGAGGATATGGTCAAAACCACCTATGTCAAAAGGCACGAGCCACGAAAAGAAAGTGTCAAACTGATTGGCCAGCTGCTTGCTGCGGTCAGCGTACAGGTCTCTGTAAACCTCTGCATCTGGTGATACGAGCAGTCGCTGTACGGGTATAAGCTCCGGGTCAATGATCGGAATATTTTTAGCGCTGATGTCTTCCACCAAAGCAGGGATAGTCTGCAACGAGCTGTCCCACGGGCCAGCTTGTGGTTCGTTCAACGCTTTCCAGAAAAACTGTGAGCGCAGCATCAGTCTTTCAGGGTCTGTTCCGCCGGTCGGGATATGCTTGATTTCTTCTTTTACCCAAAATTCATTCAGCGCCTGCCGTGCGCTGTTGCGCGCAACGGATGCTACCTGGTAACGCTTTTCGGTATCGGGCTGATCGTAGGAATACATCGATTCCAGGTAGTGCTCACTTGAAATGAGCAGCTCCATCAGCAGGTTAAAACCATACATGTCCGTTCGCAGGTTGTGGGTGATAATATCAACAAATTTCGGATCGGTTGTCCCTGAAAGGATGATCTCGTAGAGTTTTTTAAGCTTTTTATAAAAGGTGTCTTCGGCATCCAAAGGTTCCGGCCATTCTGTCGGCTCAATAAATGCTGTATAAGCAAGTGGAGTGTTCATACCCGATGGTTCGGGAGGCAGACAGGAATATTCAAATTCTTTTTCGAAAAACGCATCGCAGACTTTCTCCGGATCGGGCAGAGTAGTGGTGTAGAGATTGACCTCTGCACGGTAAGCGAAGCTGATATTACGGCTAACGAACTCCTGCGATAATGCAGGTGTCACTACCAGTGTAACTTTTGATTCCGACAGAATAGTTACGGAAGTAATTTCAAGAGCAGGCGGAGTGGAAGCCGACGGATCATAAATATAGATGTCTTCTGTATTGCTGTCCTTACTAATGAGCTGTATGCGTCCATTGGCAACATAGTCAACGATAACAGGAGTATCTCCCCAGTTCAGCGTGATAGTGGTTTCATCCTTTAAGAGTGGCTGCTGCACTTCGGTAACACTGTCGTATTGCATTACGGGCTCGTCTCCTTCCGGCTGGAACATCTCCGGTTGGATGTCAATGGGGTCAGAAGAAGATTGCAGGAGCTCGATGTCGGTATTGGCTCCATTTGTTTCCAAAGGTGTGAGTACCTTGAAAGCTACAAACTCACTGTTGGATGGATCTTTGATATATACCTTATCATCCTGAAATCTAACACCGCTCAGGTCTTTGCCTGGCACGCGAAGCTTTCTTGCCAGAAGATCAGCGGAAGTGTGTGAAAGAACGGCAGGATTTGATACAAAATAGCTTAAAAAAGAATCGGTATCTGCTTTGCGGTGGCGCCACAGCTCGAGTGCGAACGCAGAGGACTCGTAAGTCATATCGCTGCGCCCGAAGCTGTCGGGATCAATGATCGGCTTCCATTCCGGCTTGAACGTATTATCATCTGATGGGTTGACGTCCTCTCGGCTGTATGCAGACAACGGAAAATCGACATTTTTCCACTGCTCAAACAGGTAAGGCCCTTTCCATTGCCGAATGAGCGCCATTGGTGTATTGGTCAGCACGTCCCGTTGCGTATCCCTGAACCCGAAAATAATTTCCAGGTTTTCAGCATCGAGCTCTTGCTCAGGCTCTGTACTGCCAAATGTCAGCCACATACGTTCAACTGTAAGCAGGGTTGTCGAGCCGGGAACATACAGCGGAATACCCAGTCTTTCAGACAGACGAAGAGCTGCTGTTTTCTTTCCGTCAGGGTCTTGCAGGGCTATAACATGACGGAGTTCTTCATAAGAAGTTCCCATCTGCGTCAGCAGTGTCTTATAGGTCAGCAGGATAAAATTCTTACGGTCATTTTCAAGACGTGTGAGCACATCCGCAGGAAGTGTTTTTGTAGCGACGTATTGCTCCAGGATTTCTGTTACAAGGCGTACGCGGCAGTATTCTTTATGGAGCGTTTCACAGTCAATGTCAAAGGAGCCGAACGGCTGAAAGAAATAATCTTCGAGCAGGGTCAAAAATGCGTTGTAATCAACCGGAGTGTAGGACGGCGATCCTGTTTTTTTGATGTGTTTTGCTCCGTATTTCAACAGATCCACCAGATAGGAGAACGGACTTACAGCAGAAGTGCAGTCTTCACATTCACAGCGGTTAATGAATTTGGAGAAAGCGGTCTGGGCAAAGCTGGAATCCGCAACGTCCGGGATATACTGATGTTGCAGCTCGTAATCCGCTATTTTACCGGACAGGATATTACTTACCAGCTTGAGGTTTTGCGCTGCCTTTTCATAGATGGAGGTCGCAAGGAACAGTGTTATGCCTTCCGGTGTATTCTCCACATCGTTCAGGAATATCTCTTTCGGTGTTTGGGCGATGGTATAAATGCTATTATAGCCTTCATCAATAAGCAGCTGGCCATGCTGCGGATTTATATCGAGGGTATAAAGATCCACATGTGCCTGCAAGAGCTCCACTTCTTCTTCTGGGATACCTGTTGTCGGGAAGTCATTGATAAAACGGATCGGGCCCGCTTTTTTCAGCGTGTTCAGTGTGGTCAGCTCTTTCTCTTCGAGGAAATCCACAAAAGCCGTTGAGAACGTAATCCCGCTGACTGTTTCAATGTCTGACAGGTTGGGGGAAAGGTCATTCGGCTCCGGGAAATCATCTGTTTCCACCATGATAAAGTTTCCGCTTCCGGCCAGTACATTTGTAAAAATTCCCTCAAAAACAGGAGCTTTAGAAAATTCAACTTTCAGTTCAATACTTATCGGAAAAATACCCCTGTTTTTCATTTTGATCGAGAACACTTCAAAAGTTCCGTCCCCAAGCTGGCCAGACACAATACTTCCTGTACTGCCATTAGTGGCATAGATACCGTCTGCTACTTGGTCAAGATGTTCGGGAAATTCGATCTGATAGAAGGTAAACTGATTGGAAAAATCCCATTCTTCGTCGTTCTCATCATACTTAGCAATAATCCCGGTAGCGGTTACGCCGATGATGGTCACATCTTCTAATCCGTTGGGAAGATCGCTTACGGTATAATAGGTGTCAGCCGCTTTCACGCATAAAGATCCATCATGGATAAGAAGGTCTGTAATAAGGGTATAATAATAGCCTGATGAGCCGTCGTCTAAACGGATATAACAATTCTGTGAAGCCGATTCGCCAGCACCTTCCAGTTGCAGGTTGACTACCAGTTCCGCGCCTTCTTTAATGGCTATGGGAACTTCCGGTAACAGTAGCTCGGCATATCCTTCTTTTTCAATGGTCTGATCTGTTGAAAAAATAGTGAACTCATAGGGAGCTTCACCTATGTATCCCCTGAAACGACAGGTATATCCTATTGGAACAGGATGGTGTGAGGATGCCTCCCGGATGTCAAATAGGATGCTCTTAAAAAGATTCTCCGGTTGGCTGGCGATTTCTGTCACCGAAGTATCGGCCGGATATTCGAATTTGGTTATTTCAATTTCGTAGACGCCTATATCATTAAAGCCTTCGTTTAGCGTGATGTCCTTTATCGGTCGTCTGTAATAAGCGGCAGAAGCAAATGAAGAAACTTCATCGTCGGTGTAAGGATTTGCACCGGAGATGAGATTGCCCCTGTAATAGATCTTTGCAAAAACATTTTCAATGGAGCTTTCAGCGAGATAGGAAGTGTCGTCAGTGACCTCAAAGCTGATGTTGAAATTTCCGTCTGCATCCGTCGATGCTTTGCCCAAAAAGAAAACATTCAATGGGCTTTTTTGCCAGAGTTCTACCTGTAGATTGGGGATTTCTTCAGCGAGTTCAGTAGAGGCAGGAGTGAATAAGCAGGTAATCTGTCCCTTTACAACAAATCGTCTGTTGTTTACGATGGTGGTTGACGTTGCCATAATAATAGTTCATGTTCATTAGTTTACGCTTTGAAAAGCTTCTAACTATACTATGAATATCAAAAATTACGTATAAGCAAAACCCAAGGGATCAGAATACAACTAAGGAGTAAGTCAGGAGCTTTTCGTTGCGTAAAACCGGTTTATAATTTATTAATACCGTTTAAACTTAGTTAATTAGTCTTAAAAAAACAAGAATCTGACAGGTTTTAGCGGGTAAATAGTTGTATCTTATTTTTTAACCCGGATTTTTCCTGAGAATTTATTTTACAATGTATGTCAGTAAAAACAGTAGTACAAATATAATAGGACTGGGTTTGAAAAAATAGAGTAAAAATACCTGTTTTTTATAGGGTAAAAATACTCTTTTTTAAAATCAATAGCAAAGATTTTGTATCTGTACCCAAGGAATAGACTAGTTTCTATTTGAGTGAGCGGGCAGGGTAGAAAAATAAAAGGAAGTCTGAAACTTCCTTCGTTTTATAAGTTTTAAGTATGGAATAAGTCTGAAATTCCGGATCTTCGAAATATTATAACAGCTTCTTTATTGTTCCTAATAACTCTCTAAAAAAGCAGTTACATTCTTTTCAATCCGCTCTTTAATATCAGAAGTGTCGGATTTTACAAATGCATTGCCTGTAATCCGCTCATATAATTCAATGTAGCGCTCCGTAATTGTTTTTACGAATTCATCCGGCATATCCGGTATATTCTGTCCTTCCAAACCCTGAAAACCGTTTTCAATCAGCCATTGGCGGACAAATTCTTTGGATAGCTGCTTTTGTATTTCTCCTTTTTCCTGGCGTTCTTCATAACCTTCTTTGTAAAAATAACGGGAAGAATCCGGTGTATGAATCTCGTCAATCAGGTAAATTTTCCCATCGTGAATTCCGAATTCATATTTAGTATCTACCAATATTAAACCTTGTTTTGCAGCAATTTCTGTTCCTCTTGCGAATAATTTGTAAGTATAATCTTCCAGCTGCTTATAGGTTTCTTCCGGTAAAATCCCTCTTGCGATGATCTCTTCTCTGGAAATATCCTCATCGTGCCCTTCATCCGCTTTTGTTGCGGGAGTGATGATCGGAGCTGGAAGCCTGTCATTTTCTTTTAATCCTTCCGGTAAAGTAACTCCGCATAATATGCGTTTTCCTGATTTATATTCTCTTGCGGCGTGGCCGGCCAGATAACCGCGAATTACCATTTCAATACGGATCGGTTCACATTTCAGGCCAATGGCAACACTCGGATCCGGTGTGGCGATCAACCAGTTCGGAACGATATCTTTAGTCGCTTCCAGAAAAAGCGTTGCTACCTGATTCAGCACTTGTCCTTTAAAAGGTATTCCTTTAGGTAATATATGATCAAAAGCTGATATTCTGTCACTTGCGACCATTACAACTAATCCGTTGCTTAATGTATAGACATCGCGGACTTTTCCTTTATAAACGCTTACTTGTCCGGGAAAATTAAAGTCAGAAGAAGTTATAGCCTGTTCCATTTATTTGTTTGATTTTCTGGTTGTAGATATTGTTTCTTTATAGTGAGTCATTCCTCCGTTCTCTGTTTTTTTATCTTCAGCTTCCGCTTTGTCAAAAGCATCAATGATCCTTTTTACCAGCGGATGGCGGACAACGTCACTCTGGTTCAGATTGATGATTTCTATTCCTTCCACACCTTCAAGAATCCTCGTAGCATAAGACAATCCCGATTTTTGCTTGTATGGAAGATCTACCTGAGACATATCGCCTGTAATCACGAATTTTGCAGTTTGCCCCATACGTGTCAGGAACATTTTCATCTGCATTACAGTGGCATTCTGAGCTTCATCAAGAATAACAAACGCTTTGTCCAGCGTTCTTCCCCGCATGAAAGCCAAAGGAGCGATTTCTATGATTCCGTATTCCAGCATTTCTTTTAATTTTTCCGGTGGAATCATATCGCGAAGGGCATCGTACAAGGGCATCATATACGGATCCAGTTTTTCTTTCATATCTCCTGGCAGAAATCCTAAATTTTCTCCTGCTTCCACTGCCGGGCGGGTAAGAATAATCCGCTTTACTTCTTTTTCTTTTAATGCCCTGACAGCTAAGGCAACAGCGGTATAGGTTTTTCCTGTTCCGGCAGGCCCGACGGCAAATACCATTGCATTTTTATTCACTGCCTGTACCAGCTTTCGTTGATTCAGGGTTTTTGCTTTGACTTTCAAGCCGCCATTTCCATGGACGATTGTTTCTGAACCGTCTTTCTTCTGCTGGTCATTTTCGTCGTGATCCCCGAAGATGATCTGCTCGATGGCATTTTCGGTAAGCTGATTGAACTTATGAAAATAATTAAGGATAAGCTGAAATTTCTTTTCAAACAATTCCATTACTTCGCTGTCGCCTATAAGAGAGAGCTTGTTACCACGGGCAATAATTTTCAGCTTGGGGAAATAACTTTTTATCTGATTAAGATAAATATTGTTTATTCCGTATAATTCGACGGGATTTATCCCTTCAATCTCGATGGTCTTTTCCAAATGCTATCTTTTATTTATCGCTTAAATATGCTTATTTTGTTAGAATAAAACCTTATTTTTGGTGCAAAAATAATATAATTTTAGGGCAATTATTTATTGAATGGGAATAATTACATTAACAACGGATTTAGGACTGAAAGATCATTACGTTGCAACACTGAAAGGAAAGATTTACAGTGCCTGTCCGAATGCAGTTGTGATAGATATCTCCCATCATGTAAATCCTTTTAATATTATTCAGGCCGCTTATTATGTAAATGGTGCGTTTAGGGATTTTCCTGAAGGTACTGTTCATGTGATTGGAGTAAAAAGTGAACCGGTTATCAATATTTTTGATGATTCGAAGAATTCTGTTCCCAGCATTATGAAATTTGAAAATCAATATTTCATTTCAAATGATAATGGCTTTTTTGGTTTGCTGTTAAAAGGAAAGCAGCCACAGGGATTCTGGAATATCGATGATGTGCTTTCCAATCCGAGGTATATGAAAGATCCGACTAAATTTATGCTGATCCCCGCTGCGTGTAATATCCTGAATCAATTGGATTTTGAGCATTTTGCCACTCCGTCGAACCGTTATTGCAACGCGAAGCTGATGACTCCTGTTGTTTCTGAGTATTCCATGCTGGGAAAAGTGGTTCATGTAGATAATTTCGGAAACCTGATCACCAATATTTCGAAAGAAGAATTCTATCAGTTCGGTGAAGATGTGCCTTTTGTTATTAAACTAAAGAGAAGCGGGAGAGAACAGCTCGATCAGATTTCGGGTTCTTACGGAGATGTTGAGATTGGAAATCTTGTCGCTCTGTTCAATCTGGATGATGTCCTGGAGATCGGAATTAACCAGGCAGTGAACGGAAACGGAGGAGGAGCCAGCAAATTACTGGGACTGACAGTGGAAGACGAGATTTATATCAATTTTGTACCCAGAGGTTCCAGAGAAACATTAGATTCATTATTTTGATATGATTACCCGGATAGTTAAGCTGCATTTTCAGGAAGACAGAATTCAGGATTTTTTAGATTTTTTTGAAACAGTCAAATACAAAGTGGCGGCATTTCCGAATTGCCATGGAATGAAGTTGTTGCAGGATATTCATCAGCCGAATATTGTTTTTACCTATAGTTTGTGGGAAAGCGAAGATGATCTGAATATTTACCGGGATTCAGAGCTTTTCAGTAATGTGTGGCCGACTATAAAGCCCTGGTTCGCAACGAAAGCAGAGGCATGGTCGGTGAATGAATATTTTAACGGATTTCCGGATTAGAAATTATTAGAATTATGCGATACCTGCTCTATTTTTTGTTGTTGATTTCTTCTTTTTTTGCCTGTGCACAATCCAATATAACTCATACAATTTTTCAGGATACTGTCCAAAGGAGTTTTCTGGTGCATTTACCAACAGGTTATCAGCCCGGAACTCCTGTAAGCTGTGTCTTTGTATTTCATGGATCAGGGGCAACCGCTGTACAGCAGCAGGTATATTCCAAAATGGACAATGTAGCGAATGCAAATGGTTTTATAGTGGTATATCCTTCAGGCATTAATAATACCTGGCTGGTGGGGACGACAGGAACCTATGCAAGCACTTCACGGGATGTTGAATTTGTAAATGCAATAGTAGATACCATTACCGCGCTTTACAGTATTAAAACAGACAGAATATATGCCTGTGGCTTGTCGCAGGGCGGTTATATGAGCCATCGCGTGGCTTGTGATCTGCAGGATCGTTTCGCTGCTATAGCTTCTGTTGCGGGAGGAATTTCTGACAGCTCGTCCTTTTACTGCAGTTCGGGGAGAAATGTACCTGTTTTACTTATTCACGGAACGGATGATCCTTACGTTCCTTATTCATGGGCCGAGCGTTCTTCCGATTTCTGGATAGCAAAAAATGGCTGTGGAATCGTAGCGGATACTTTTGATCTTAATAATTCAAATACGACTGATAATTCTACGGTACAGCACATTATTTATTCCAATTGCTCGAATGAAGTTGCTGTTGAACTATTTCGGATTGACGGCGGAGGGCATACGTGGCCAGGAGCGGCTGTTAATCTTCCGGGGTATGGTGCAACAAATCACGATATCAGCGCGTCTGCTGAAATCTGGAAGTTTTTTAACCGTTTTACGCTGAACGGCACGACGGTTGCGACGGATAAAGTCGTTCTTCAGGATATTACAATTTATCCCAATCCTGTACAGAATGTTTTAAAAATAGACGGTATTTCGGGAGACTTTGATATTAGTATTTTTAATAATACCGGTGTTTTAATACGTGAAACTGCTAATATCCACGAATTGCAGGTACAAGATCTGAGATCAGGTATGTATTTCATTCAGCTAAAATCCGCACAGGGACAATGGGTCCAAAAGTTCATTAAAGAATGATCGAAAATATTCGTTCGATTATTCGGTGACAGTTAACTTTTTTGTGAAATTAAGATCAGAATTGCTGATCTTTAAAATATAGTTTCCGGGTTTCAGGTCTTCTAAATCCAATGCTGTATTTGTACTTACATTTTTAAGTGATTTAATCAGCCTTCCTTGTAAATCCAGAAGGTAAATATCCGCATTGATTGTCTCGTTTGTTTTGATAACGAACGTTTTTTGAGCCGGGTTCGGATAAACAGCTATATTTTGATCCGCTTCCATATTTTTCCCGGTTGACAAAGTTCCTCCTCGTTCGTACTGGCTGAAGAACCGCCAGATTTCTTTGGTAGCGTTAAAATCCCTGCAGGTATTGCCGTTGGATGGCAGTGAAACCGTAGCATCCGGCCACGTATGTCCACCGCCGGTGACTTTATAAAGTTCAACCGTATTTCCGTTAGTTCCTCCGGAATAAACATAATGCTCTGCAGTTGCTCCGTCACTGGTGTTCGTATTCGGAACCTGAGTAATCGCCGGAGTAGTATTACAATTGTTCTGGTTTGCCCAGAAAAGCGTCACTTCTTCGGCCCCTTTGGAAGTGCTGTTCCCTGCATAAGGGACAACGTTGTCACTCGTTCCGTGAATACGGATTGTTGGTGTTGGCCTGGAAGGAGTGCACGAATTATACATTACGACAGACATTGATCCCGTAACGGAACCCACTGCGGCAAATCTGTCTGTTTCACAGGCAAGACAATAACTCATAAAACCTCCGTTAGACATTCCGACACTGTAAATTCTGTTCGGATTGATGGTATAATGAGCAGAAAGCGTATCTATAAGCGCTTCTAAAAACCCGACGTCATCTACGTTGGCTCCCAGGATCCCGAAATTCCAGAAACGCTGGCTGGTGGTTGCTTCGATCGTTCCGTCCGGATGTGCGATAATAAATCCTGCTGTATCAGCAATAGCCTGAAAATTAGTATAGAGTGATTGCTGGTTGCCATTCGAGGTGTATCCGTGTAAGTTGAGCACCAAAGGCGCTGCCTGTCCGGGCGTATAAGATGCAGGAACATAGAAAGAATAAGTTCGTGTTAGGCCACTGTGGACGAATGAACCGTTTATAGTTGTCTGAGAATTGATATATAAGGATGAGAATAAACAGCTGATTATAAATAAGAAGTAGTATTTCATAAATTATATTTTCCCGGAATTTAATGAAAAACAATTAAAAATGGTCTATACGTTGATAGAATTACTTATTCTGAATTTAGTACTTCATCCGTTCTGTTGCAAAATCCATGTTATTTAATTTTTACAGTCCTCTTTTACCTTCAAGCCAATAACCTTGCGAATTGATGTTTCCCTGTATTTTGTTTTTTAAAACTTTTCTAAATGTCTGAACAGATTTAACATTTCCAACTAATGCAAAATCTGCATTGTTCCATTCTTCCGTCTGCAATAAAGGTAAATTGCTTGCCCATTTTTCGTTTCTGAATAAATTAGTTTTGGGAAATAGTGTATAGTTTTCCAAACCTAAAAGCCGGGGAACGTTTTTATTCGTTTCGTCCAGTTCAAAATAAAATTGAAATTGAACTTTTTTTAAAAGTGGCAAAAGTGCTATAGCAACGCCCAGCGAAGTTTCATCACCAAAAAAGAATTGTTGTTTAACGTTTGGATGGTATAATTTCTTACCTCTTGGCGGACTGATAAACAATTCATCATTTGTTTGTAAGGTATCAATGTATTTGCTTCCGATTCCATTGCCGTGAATATGAAAGATAATTTCAAAAACCCCTTTTTCCTTATTGTGATTTGCAATGGTGTAATTTCTAAATTCAGTTTCGCTCACACGTACAACACTTGCATAACCAATTTGAAAACTCCATTTTGATATGTCGCCCTGAAAGCGGATTCTCTTTATTTGCGGACTGATATAAGAAGTTTCTAAAACTTTCACGTTGGGCCGCATTGTATTTCCGAACAAATTGCTAACCCATTTTGGTATGCTTGAAATCATTATTTAGTACATTAAAATTTAATGCAAAAAAACAACGAATGGCTATATGAAACAATGTAAAAAAACAGTAATTATTGGACTATTCAAGGTTTTTGTTTCGGAAGGTTAAGGCAGTCATTCCTGCCACTTTGGTAAACAGCCGGGAAAAATAAGGATAATCTTCATAACCTAATTCCATTGCAATCTCTTTTACCGGTTTATCAGAATAATAAAGTAATCGCTTTGCTTCTAAAACCACTCTTTGCTGTATGTGATGTGAAACAGAATGTCCTGTAGTATTTTTAACACATTCGTTCAAGTAAGGCGAAGAAATATGTAATTGTTGTGCATACTCCGTTGGACTTTTTGCTGTAACGAAGTTTCGTTCTAATAATTCTTTAAACGCTTTGGTTACGATTTCAAATCGTGAAAGTTTATCTAATGATTTTGATTGAATTAAATACTGTGAAATTACCAATCCAATCACAGTGTTACAACTTCCGTTAAGTAATGAATGATATAGTTTTTCATTTTTTCGCTCCGACACTTTTACACAAAGTGAAATAGCTTCAGTAATGATTGAAGATGTCTCTTGGGTTAATACCAGAGGTTTTGCAGGTGAAACGTCTTCCAGCAATTTCGAATATTCCACATTTAAATTTTCGTTGCTGATTGCCAAAATGCTTACTGTTGCATTTTTGAATGATAAAGTTCTGTGTACCTGATTTTGATGAATGAAAATAACCGACAAAGGTTTTAAAGTATATTTCTGAAAGTCAATTTCAATCGTTGTCGTCCCTTTTTCCTGTAAAAAAAATAAATGGTATTCATCCCGATGTGATTGTTTAATGTTGTCAAACGTCTCCAACTGTTCATATAAAAGTAGATCCTCACTTGTCATTCTTCCAATGAAAATATGTTCGCTTAGCTCAGCTATCATGGGATTTACAGGTATGGAATTTGTTTTTTTCGACATGATTTTCAAATTTACAACTAAATTTTCACGGCGTACATTTAGTTATGTTGATTTTTAGTCTGTTAAAAATCTGTCAGTTGATGTCTGCACGGCTCTTTTGTCAGGGTTGCCGGATTATTAGTGAAACTGAAAATAAACAAAAGAAAATGTTTTTTCAACTAGAATTCGATTTTAATTCCCGCTCCCGCTCTGAAATAGAATCGGGAATAGAGTGAGCGTGAGAGCGAGAGAAGAGTGAAAAAAATAAGGATTACCACTCGCGTAATAATCCCGATTCTTTTTTGTGCCCACGACTGGATTCGAACCAGCACACCTGATGGCACCACCCCCTCAAGATGGCGTGTCTACCAATTCCACCACGTGGGCAATTCGGGCGCAAATATATATAATTCACGCCTGATATGTCAAACAAAAATTACTTTTCAGTAAATTCTTTTACCGTTTTTTCTATAATAGCAACACATTCCATCAGCTGCTCTTCATTCATTACCAATGGAGGTGCAAATCGAATGATATTGCCGTGAGTTGGTTTTGCCAGCAGGCCGTTATCTTTTAATCTCACACAGAAATCCCAGGCGGTAGAGCTGTCAGGAGCGTCATTGATCAGGATAGCATTCAGCAGGCCTTTTCCACGGACACTATTGATAAGTGGAGTAGAAGCAATGATACGGTTCATTTCCTTGCGAAATAATTCACCTAATTTCTGAGCATTTTCAGCCAGCTTTTCTTCCTGAACCACTTCAAGTGCCGCAATCGCTACTTTGGCTGCTATCGGATTCCCTCCGAAAGTAGATCCGTGTTGTCCCGGTTTGATAACCAGCATGATATCATTATTGGCTAAAACCGCTGATACCGGGTAAACACCACCCGAAAGCGCTTTTCCGAGAATCAGGATATCCGGCTGAACATTTTCATGCTGTACCGCCAGCAATTTCCCTGTTCTTGCAATTCCTGTCTGCACTTCATCTGCCATAAAAAGCACATTTTTAGCTTTGCAAAGTGCAGCTGCTTTTGAAAGAAATCCTTCTTGCGGGACGTAAACACCCGCTTCTCCCTGGATGGGTTCAACCAGGAAACCGATAACATTCGGATTTTCCAGCACTTTTTCCAAGGCAGAGATGTTATCATAAGGAATGGAAATAAATCCAGGTGTAAAAGGTCCATAATTTTTGTAAGCATCGGGATCGTTTGAAAACGAAATAATAGTAGTTGTTCTTCCGTGGAAATTCCCGTCACAAACAATGATTATTCCCTGATTTTCTGCGATTCCCTTTTTTTCATATCCCCATTTTCTGCACAGCTTTAGCGCTGTTTCAACCGCTTCGGCACCAGTGTTCATGGGTAATACCTTGTCGAAGTCAAAATAGGAAGTGACAAATTTCTCGTAATGTCCTAAGCAATCGTTGTAAAATGCCCTTGATGTTAACGTTAATGTTTGGGCCTGCTCTGTTAATGCGTTGACAATTTTTGGATGGCAATGACCTTGATTTACTGCTGAATAAGCAGAAAGAAAGTCGTAATATTTTTTGCCTTCAACATCCCATACGTACACACCTTCACCTTTGGATAATACTACCGGAAGCGGATGATAATTGTGTGCTCCGTACTGGTCTTCGAGTTGGATAAGGGCTTCTGAATTCATAAAATTATAATTTATTTGAAATACTTATTTTTTGTGCTTTCGGACGAAAATCGAACAAATATAAGCTTAAAAAACTGTTTCATCAAGTCATCCCTGTTTCCAAAAATATTAAATTTGGGGATGCGTTTTTGGCTGGTACTTTTATTCATCATCATTTTTAATTTGGGTTTTTCCCAGGTGGAGCAGGCCGCTTTACCTGCTGACACACTTAGCCCGGAAGTGAATACGGAACCCTTGGATTCGCTGAAAAGCGACAAAGTGGACCAGATGATCGGATTTGCTAAAAAATATCTGGGAATCCCATATAAATACGCGGGATCTTCACCGGCAGGATTTGATTGTTCCGGATTTATCAATTATGTATTGAAAAAATATAATTTTGATATCAGCCGGTCGAGCGCTTCCATGGCTGCCTATGGGAAACGTGTCAAGCTCGCCGAAGTAAGAAAAGGAGATCTGCTGTTTTTTAAAGGAAGCAAGCTTTCTTCAACCGTAGTAGGACATGTAGGTATGGTGATAGAAAACGAAAACGGGATCATCCGGTTTATTCATTCTGCAAACAACGGAGGTGTACAGATTACTACCTTTAACGGAAGTAAATATTACGTTCCCCGGTTCATCATGGCGAAACGTTTGGAATATTAATGTAACTTTGTAATAAATAAAAAGAAGAATATGGCTAGTAAAAGATTAATTAAAAAGAATTTGAACAGTATGATTATCGAGGTTCTGGAAGAATCATTCGATGTTCAGTTCTTGGATGAATCTAAGAAAGAGAAGACAAATGCTTTAATTAATGAAGCTGTCGATTATAGAAATTCAGTAATTGAAAAAATACATGCTGCAAAAACGAAAAAAGATTTTGCACCGATTGTGAAAGATTTAGATGATAAAGTAGATTATTTTATCAATAAGCTGAACGAATTATAATTCATATTTACCATAAAAAAGGAGATATCAACCGATGTCTCCTTTTTTTATTTACCTCATTTCGAAAGAAAATGATCTAAGCTGTATTTTCCGGGACCAAGAATCAGGATGGAAAAATATCCGAGCATAAAAGCCGGTACAAGATCATAGTCACCAAATAATATCCAGTTGTGAAAATTCATAATTACAAATGTCGTGATAAGCAGAGGAATAGTCGCAAATCTGCTGAAAAGGCCTATTATTAAAAGTGCCGAGCAGATTAATTCAGCGAAAATGCATAACGCCAGAGAGAAGGAGCTGCCTAATCCCATAAAAGAGATGAATTTTTCACTGTAAGCGCTAAAGTTTTGCAGCTTTCCCCAGCCATGAGGAATCATTAATATCCCGAATCCGAGCCGAAGAATTAAAGAAGTCCAGTCATTGGCTGTTTTGGATACATTCGTGGAAAGAAGTATTTTTTTTAATTTCATATTTCCTTGTGTTTTATCACACTTTATACTGTTTTTCGGAATATTTGTTTCAAAATATGAAGGTAAAGTACTGACATTTATTTATAGTCTCCGGTTTTGTAGTCTTCCCAGATGGTAACAGCCTGCTGACTAAATGAATCATCCAGCTCCGAAAAGTTTTCCGAGAGCTCATAGCTGCCTTCCGAGTTGAATTCTTCATGTTCGGTGATGGCTGTCTTTCCGCGCAGTATATACTGTTTGTTCCTTTTAAGCAGTAGAACAATGATATTTTTGGGTCTTAGCCTGCTGGTTTCCCCGGAACAGGATTTATAGTAGGTGATCCAGAATTCGGCAATTCTATCCTGATCCAGGTCTGTAATAAGAATTGAGTTTTTTATTGGATATAGCTCTGTTGAGAAAGGGCATTCCAGGATCTGATCGTGATATTCCTGAACCTGTTTTTTATCATAGAGCAGCGAATCGTACATCCGGACGGATAATTCACGCGTTTCCGTTTGTTCTTTGCTATATAAGTGTGGCACCGAATAGTTCGTGGAAACTTTTATATAATGTACACCCAGATCGTCTTTGAAACGCCCGATGCAATGAACTGTTTCATTTGTATATTTACTGGAGTCCGAAACGAAATTTACTTTTCCAACCTGCTCAAATTTCAGCTTTAAAGGATTTTTTCCGGAATCATCAGAGCGATTTTTGGTGCAGGAAATCAATCCGGCTGTAGTTAGTATTAAAAGCAGGGAATATCTTTTCATGGCGTTTTGATAATTATCTCATTGTCCAACTAAAAATACGAGGTTAGATTTTTACCGGCAACTCTGTTTGGTTAAGAATTCATAAATGAAAGTTGCTGTTAACGGATTGCTTATATCCTCAAATAAATGTATATTTATAGTTAGTGTATTTATTGATAGCTTATGAAAGAAAAGAAAATCGAAGTGCTTTTAAACGAATATGCGGAAAGCCATCAGAATAAGACCAACAAGCTGATTCACTGGATTTGTGTTCCGGCTATATTCTTTTCTATTTTCGGAATGATCCGGGCGATTCCCGTGCCGGTATTTTTTGAAGATTTTTCATCTTATATAAATTGGGCCAACCTGATCCTGATCCTTGTATTGATTTATTATCTGTTTTTATCTGTTCCTTTGTTTCTCGGCTTTATTTTCTGGGGATTGTTCGTTTCTTTTGGAAATGAATTCCTGTTTCAGCTATTGGGGACGAAAGGGTTGTTATGGCTTTCACTCGGAATTTTTGCCTTAGCCTGGGTTGGTCAGTTCATCGGGCATGGAATAGAAGGGAAGAAACCTTCTTTCTTTAAGGACCTTCAGTTCCTGCTCATTGGCCCGGCATGGTTGATGAATTTTATCTTCGGAACAGTAAAGCTGAAAGCTTCGGAGCCAATGTCGAAATCAAATTCTGATGATATTTTATAGCTTTAAATCACTTATCATCTGAATTATAAAATAAAAAATGCTCCCGGAGTGAGAGCATTTTTAAATATGAAATGAAAAAGTAATTATAAGTGCATAAAATCTTTTTTTGCTAAAAGGGTTTCTTGCGACTCTCTGTAATCCGGATCGTCCACACAACAATCCACAGGGCATACAGCGGCACATTGGGGCTCGTCATGGAAACCAACACATTCAGTACATTTATCCGTCACAATATAATAAACATCCATGCTGACCGGCTCGAAAGACTCATCCGCATCTGCTGTTTTACCTTCCGGCGTTGTTACTTCGCCAACCAGTGATGTACCATCTGAAAACCTCCATTCCGCACCTCCCTCATAAATTGCATTATTAGGGCATTCCGGTTCGCAGGCTCCGCAGTTAATACATTCATCGGTGATCATTATCGCCATAGCGTTTTCTTTTTTTGTGCAAATATAGTCAGTTAAAAAGCGTTTGATGCTTTTTTTGATGAATTAATAACGAAAAACCGGCCTTTTCAGGGTAATTTATATTCAGTCTAAATTTTGAAGCAGTCTTATTCCAGTGCTGAACGAATGAGTGTTACGTGTCCTGTTTTACGAATTTCTTTTCCGTTGCCGTCCAGTACGGAGACCTGGTAGCCATACACGCCGAACGGGGCTTTCATTCCGTTTTGCATAATACCGTTCCAACCAGTCTGGATATCGTCAGAAACAAAAATAGTATTGTTCCAGCGATCGAAAATCGTCAATTTATAATTGTTGATTTCAGCAAGATTAATTACCGGATAGAACACCGGATTAAGACCTCCCGGAGTAAAAGCATTCGGAATATAGATGAGAGGCTTAAAGACATAACAAGCTTCGTTGGATAAGCTTTCTTCTTTAAATCCGTAAATATTCTGTCCTTCACGGGCAGTGACACGGTAACAGACTTTTCCGTCCATAACCAGTGATTCATTCAACTGATCCTCAAAATTGAGCTGATTACTGGCAGAAATATAGACAGGTGGCCATTCATATACATCGTTAACTGCCCGGTTCACCTCGTAACGTGTGACTCCTCCAGCAAAAATCGAATAAGAGCTCCAGTCTATATTCAGTGTTAATGTGGCTTCATCTGCCTGAATAATTCTCGCTAAAATCGTTGTTACTTCGTTTGCCGGATTAACAGGTGTTCCGCAGCTATCCAGGTAAAGCACACGGTAGGTGTAAGAAGATTTATTGACATCTATACCGGCTGAGTCGATGTACTCCACATCAGTTCCTGTAATGGCTGCTCTTCCGATTTCCACGAACTGATTTTTGTCTTTTCTTTCGATGACAAGGTCTGTCATATAGGGAAGTACCTCAATATAATGCTTGATCAGGATATTTTTTCCCTGAACAGTAGCCGTTTTTGTATAATGAAAAGCAGGGAGCTGGCTGGAAATTTTTGTCAGCTTAAGGATATTTGAGAAAACTTCTATTCCTTTATCATTAATCGCTTTGATAAAAATTGAAACTTCATCATCATCTTTCAGAGAAATATCAGCGGTATTTCCGGTCAACGTGGCGACTTCTGTCCAGCCGTTATCCGTCTTTTTATAAACTACATAAATAACTCCTTTATTCCATCCGATGTAATCGTTCCATCTCAATGTAGCGATCTTTGAGCAGGGATCATACGTATTCCTTACGAAAACAGAAGTATGCAGAGGAGATTTTGCAGAAGTCTGGAAAGTTATCGGTGTTGTTTCCGTATAACAGGAATCAAACGCGGAAATAGAGTAGGTAACAGAGCCGTCTTTTGTGTTCGTAACATGCGTGTAAGTGGTATCAAGGCGTCCGTAAACAGTATCTATCTCATATAAAATTCCAAGACTGTTCGTTTTATAAATAATATAACCGTAAGTATCTGTCTCTGAATTTGCATACCAGGAAATCAATGCGTTTCCGGTTGCTGTGTCAATGCTTATTCCGGCCAGTTGCGGCATTAGCGGTGCGATCTTGTCTTTTAAAGTATCACCCTCAATATCGGAGCTATATTCACAGCTTCCTTTTTGGATGCCGATCTGATAATTGATAAACGCTTTGCAAATAGTAATTGTGTCACGATAGACCGTTGTGGTTACCGGAACGCTGTCGTGAAGTATCCAGTTTCCTGCCGGGTATTCTCTGTAAATATAATAGTGAGTTCCGAAACTGTTCATATTGGCGGCCGGAGCATTCCATTGAAGCAGCGCTGTCCCGTTCTGAGGATTTTGAAGAACCAGATCAATTACAGCTGCTGACGGCCCGGCAGTTAACATTCCGGAACCGGCGCAGGAGCTTGTATAAGCAATATGAAAGCTTGTATGATTTCCCGGAGGAATGGTCACTGTTGTCTGAGTATTTGAGTTGATCGTAGCTACAACGGTATTCTGCTGGTTCCGGACATAAAAAGGCAGGCTAATGCTTCCCGTATTTTTGAAAGTAAGCAGGTAAGATCCATCAGCCATTACCTGAATACATTCCACTTCCGGTAAAAAACCTGCTTCCGGGTTTTTAACGTTGATCTGAATGGTTTTATAAACAAATTTCGGTACCTGGCAATAATTATCAATTGCCTGAATAACAAAAATGTATGTTTTTTCATTTTGCATAACACCATTGTTCATCAGGTGATCACAGGATGTCTGCCAGTTGAAAGAAAAATTTTTGGTTCCGTTGAAAGACACCGGAAATGTTTCTGTTAGTGTGGCACACGGTGGAGCAGTGCAACCTGCTGCGGCAGAAGTATAATTTGCCCCGAACATCTGGCCGCTGGCGGAAACTGTTACTGTCTGGGGTTGTCCGTCCTGCAGCAGATCGTTATCCGTTACTGTAAAATTGATAGAAATACCGCTTCCTGCCACTACATCAATAGGAACATTCACCGGAATGCTGGAAGTAATTACCGGTACGTTATTATCCGGTAAGCAATTGACCACCAATACCTGAAATTCACGTTGAACCACAGACCATTTTTCTCCGTTTTTATAAGAGGTGATCTCTACTTTTATAACGAAATTCCCGATCGTATGTGATAGAAAATAAACTTCTCCTGACAGTGGGTTTATTGTGAAATTCTGATTCTGGCTGTCGAAGCTGGCGTCAGGAGTTGGGGAAAGATAGGAGAAATTAGTTTCAAACTGTAATTCTGTCGGATCAGCCGGTGGATTAAAGGTGTTGTTTTGAATGTTGTTGAGCGGTTTCCCTAAAGAAAATACCAGTGAATCAATATCCGGATCAAAGGCATTCATGTTGTAAGTAAAAGGCGTTCCCTTACATACTATAATGAACGGATCTTCCAGAAATTGCGGAGAGCTGTCGACACAGCTTGAATTTTGTGTTTTAAAAATAGTAGCCGTGATCGTAATGCCGTAATTTGTCGGATCGACCAGGTTTGTTATCGATGCATTTCTGGAAAAACTGTCAAAAGTCAGGATCCATCCGTTCGCAGGTGGAACTCCTAATAATGTAACGGGATTACTCCTGTACACCAGCTTTTCAATAGCGCCCGCACCGTTCCCGGCAAAGCTTCCGCTTCCGCAGGAAAGCTCCGGAGGTGATCCGGCGACCGGCTTGCATGCCGGAGAAATGTCCACCCGTTCAACAAAATAAACCGGAACTGTGCTGGTGGAAGGATGGTTCCACACTTTTAAAGATTCCTGAGAAGTGCTGATGTTGGTCTGGTTGCAGTCTCTGTAAATGGTTAATTCGAAAACGTATTGATTTCCCTGGCATTTCCATGTGATTTCGCCACCCATAATATGAGTTGCCTGTACAAAGTGTACAGAAAAAAACATTCCTATCAGCAGTGCCCAAAATCTCATATAATCATATAACGTTTAAAACCTTTAAAAGTATGTCGGAAATCGCAAAAAATCTCTAAAAGTAAGCAATATATCCGAAATGAACTTTTCCGTCTTTCAGGTTGATGGTGCTGTTTTTTTGTTTTCCCAATGCGTAGGAGATTGAAAATGAGCCGATTTTTGTCCCGAATGTAAAGCCTGCGCCAAATCCCAGCGGGTAATCCTCGTAAAATGTGCTTGCCCGGTTTTGAAAGTAGCTCTGATCGTAGAAAGCGAAAGCGTACGAGTTTTTATCTACCAGAAAACGATATTCCAATGTAGCTGTTAGAAAAGCGGTGGCGTAAAGCTGTTCCTCGTTGAATCCCCGTTGAATAAGCTGTCCGCCGAAGCGATACACTTCATTCTGATAGTACGCAGGCGCTCCCATATAGTTTCCTGTCAATCCGGTACGAAGCACATTTCTTTTATGCAGGGTAATGAAATGCTGATAATTGATATAAAATTTATAAGTGACACTTTTGTCAAATTCCAGGGAATCCGGATGTTTGGTTTTTCGCTGCCCTACCGAAGCATCTACTGTTAACACATAGCCTTTGGACGGATTAGGTAAATAATTCAGCGTCTGCTTGGTCAGGGCAATTCCGTAATAGTTGGTTTTGCTGTCCCTCAAATTGGCAAAGGCAGAATTATTTACTCCGCCTTTCAGGAGGGAAGAGCTTTCGTTCCGATAATAGAATTTTACATAACTTCCGTTGTTTAAAGCATATTGGACACCTACCTGAAATTTTATTTCTAAAAACGAAGTATCTCTTTTGTATAGATTGAAATTCCCGTCAAATCCGAAACGTGTCCGGAACAGATTGGGAGTATTTAATAAAATAGAAAGTGATTGTGTCTGATACTGGATGCTTTTCCAGTTTAAGCTAAAAGTTTCTGCCCGTTTTAATTCATTGACTAATTTGAGCTGCAGCTCACCTGTTAGCATGTATCCTTTGCCTCCTGTTTTTGGCTGTAAGCCAACCACTCCATTCGCCAGGCTGACTTTTTTTGTCTGCAGGTATAAGAACAGCTCTGCTCCCCAGGGCGTAAAAAGCACTTCCGCCGGCTTTATTTCCTGAATAAACGGAAGCAGCGAAAGCCGGGAGGAAATCAGATCCAGCAGCTCCTGATTGAAAGAATCACCCGGTTTTATCTGAATGTAAGAGCTGATCAGCTTTTCAGCGATCCGCTGATCCCCACGGATGTTGATCTTCGTCCATTTTATTTCCGGTCCTTTTTTTATATCTAACCGGGCATGAAGCATTTCCTGATCAAATTCTATACTGTCAAGCCTGACGGAAGCAAAAGGATACCCGTTGTTTTCCAGTGACTGGTGAATGCTGTTTTTCAGTTGTGTTATTTCTGCCGGTGTAAAAGGATAATTGGACAGGTATTTTTCAGTTAGACGTGCTTTTTTTCGTAAAAAGTACAAATCTTCCTCAGGAATCCGGATTTTAGCAGCATTAAAGCGGTTTCCTTTATATAGCTGGTAGAACGTGCTGCCGGAATTACTGATAACGCTATCGACAGATGCAAGTAAAAAACCTTTTTTCTGAAGTGTTTTTATTTTTTTTTCGATATAATGATGTGCCTGAACAGAATCTTTTACTTTGATTCTTTGGATTTCATGATTGCCGGAATCTTTAAAGCCAAATGAAATAAAATAAGAACGTTGGGCCCAGCAGAAAGGGCTGAATGCTAACAGAAAAAAGAGTATAAAATAGTTGATTGATATTTTCTTCAGCACTTGTGAAAACAATTTAACGATGGTATGTTAATAATTTTTTAATATGACAAAAGAGTATTTTTCGTATTTTTGGTTCTATCGTTTAAAACAATTATCTATATCAAATTATGAGAAGCAGATTGACCTTAGTATTAGTTGCTACCGTTGCGTTAGTGGCTATTTCGTGTGGCGGGCCGAAAAAAGCTAAATGTGAAGCTTACGGTGCCAGAACCACTCACTCTAACGAGTTAGCAAGTAAATAAATTAAGGTCAACCATGTTGACCTTTTTTATTTCGATAAATTTGCTTTAATCTCTTTCATAAACTCAGAAGCATAAACGAATTCATTCACTTCTTTATTGTCAGTATTCGTAATTGTTTTATTTGTACCTGTCCACCAGTTTTTCCCGTTGTAAATAAAATTGATGTTTTCACCAATTTCGATTACAGAGTTCATGTCATGCGTAATCACAATTGTTGTAATATCGTATTCATGCGTGATTTCCCGGATCAGATTGTCAATCAGAATGGAGGTCTGGGGATCAAGGCCTGAATTGGGCTCGTCACAAAATAAATACTTCGGTTTCATGGCAATAGCCCTTGCAATGGCGATTCGTTTCTGCATACCACCGGAACATTCTGCCGGGAATAAGTGGTTTTTATCTTCCAGATTTACACGCTTCAGACAGAAGTTGACACGTTCGGTCATTTCTTTTTTTGACATATTCGAGAACATGGAAAGCGGAAATTTTACGTTTTCTTCCACTGTCATTGAATCAAATAATGCGGAGCCCTGAAATAACATTCCGATTTCTTTGCGGATTTCACGGCGTTCTTCTTCGTTCATTGTTACAAAATCCTTCCCATCGTATAAGATCTCTCCTTCATCCACTTCATGGAGTCCCACTATACATTTTGCCAGAACAGATTTTCCCTGTCCTGAAGCACCAATGATCAGGTTCACTTTTCCCTGTTCAAAAACAGCGGATACGTCATCCAATACCAGGTGTGTCCCGAAGCTCTTCGAAATATTTTTAACCTCGATCATAATAGCATAATTTGAGTAATAATGAAGTTGGCAATCAGCACAAAAATGCTGCTGGTAACGACTGCTTCCGTAGAAGATTTACCTACGTCAATTGATCCTCCTTTAACATAATAACCGTAATAAGACGAGATAGTGACGATCAGAAAGCCGAAGACAACGGTTTTGGTAAGCGCATAATACACATCATAAGCGCGGAAGAAAGAGCGTATTCCCAGAACATACGTGTCCGTATCACAGAGATTGGACAGCAATAATGCCAGCCATCCGCCGATCAGCGCGAGTGTCATTGAAAATATGATAAGAATCGGGAAGAAGAGCAGGGCAGCAATAACTTTTGGTAAAATAATGTAGCTTAAAGAATTAACTCCCATTATCTCCAGCGCATCAATTTGTTCCGTAATCCGCATTGTTCCGATCTCTGATGCGATATTCGATCCGACCTTGCCCGCAAGGATCAGGCAGATAATGGTTGGAGATAATTCCAGAATGGTACTTGAACGCGTGATATACCCGACTGTATAAGCAGGTAAAAACGGATTGTCCATATTCGAGGCGGTTTGCAAAGCAATTACACCTCCGATGAAAACGGACATTAAAGCAACGATCATGATGGAATCAATACCAATTTTCTGAATTTCTTCGAACAGCCGTTTTCTGAAGATCCTGAATTTTTCCGGCCTGGAAAATACAGTTCCGATCATTAAAAAATACTTTCCGATGTGTCCAAGCAATTTCACGCGTTATTTTTTGGGATATTGAGATGTAAATTTAAGTAGAATTCTCTCAAGTAACTTAGAAACCCTTTAAATTTTACCGACAGCAACCCTATAAACACAACTATATCTACTGTTCTTGCTCCGTTTTTGGAGTCTTTATTGAGCCTGTTTTTCACTTTCTTTCTTAATTCAGCCTGCTAAATCTGCTGATAAAAGTTAAAAAAAACAGCTTTAAAATTCCTCTGAAGCTAAAGCGATAGAATTAAAAACACTTTCTTATTTTTGTGCTATGAACCCGGAAAAGGAAGCCAGGAGAGCTAAAAAAATCGCTGTTTTGAGGAAATATCTTCCTGAAGGGTTTGAGCTGTTCGTCCTCCGGTTGCTGGAAGAATATCCCGTAAACTTTAAGATTGTTCCTCCGCGAGCCACAAAATTGGGAGATTTCCGGGTAGATAAGTTAAAGAATTTGCTTCAGATTACTATAAATGGCAACCTGAACGCTTATTCCTTTCTTATAACAACAGTTCATGAATTTGCCCATTTGATTACCTATAAAAAATACGGCTTTAAAGCGAAACCTCATGGGGAGGAATGGAAGCGTGAATATTCCGTGCTTGTTTCGGAAATGCTTCACTATCATTCTATTCCTAAGGATATAGAAACGGCGCTGGTGAATTCTCTTGTAAATGTAAAAGCTTCTTCATGCTCCGACTTAGGGCTGATGCGTGTCTTAAAAGCGTACGATACTGATCAGTTATCGGGTAAGAATATAGAAAGCCTCACTAAAAATACTATTTTTGTTTACCAGAAAAGAAAGTTCAGGCTTCTTGAGAAAAGAAGGACGAGGTATTTGTGTGAAGAATTAATAACGCAGCGGAAGTATTTGTTTCATGCGTTGACTGAAATTGATATGTATGAATAATAACTATTGTATCATTATGGCAGGAGGAATAGGCAGCCGTTTCTGGCCTCTTTCCGTACCTGAGAAACCGAAGCAGTTTTTAGATGTTCTCGGAATAGGGAAATCATTGCTGCAGATGACTTTTGAACGATTGAACCAGGTTTCTCCTGTCGGGCAGATCTTTATTGTTACAAATCAGCTGTATTTTGATCTGGTAAAAGAACAATTGCCGGATTTACCGGTTGAAAATATCCTTTGTGAACCGTTGCGTAAAAACACGGCTCCTTGCATTGCTTATGCGGCTTCTAAAATCTATCATCTGAATAAAGATGCGAATTTGGTAATAGCCCCTTCCGATCATTTGATCCTGAAAGAAGATTTGTTTTTGAAAATAATTGAAACGGCCGTTAAACAGGCTATTTCAGATGACCGTCTGGTGACTTTGGGTATAAAACCAACGCGCCCTGATACGGGATATGGGTACATTGAATTTGTGGACAAAGGAGATATTATTCCGGGGCAGGTGAGGGAAGTGAAGCACTTTGCAGAGAAACCAACGCGTGAGCTGGCCGAAATATTTTTGAAGTCAGGGAATTATTACTGGAATTCTGGAATCTTTATCTGGAGAGCAGAGGTTATTTTGTCAGCGTTGAAGAAGTTTAAGCCCGAATTATACGAACTTTTCAGCGTTGAAAAAGGTTTTTATAATACCGCAGAGGAGAAATCCTGCATTTTGCGGGCTTTTGAAACCTGCGAGGATATTTCAATTGATTTCGCAGTGATGGAAAATGCTAAAAATGTAGATGTGGTGCTGGCCAACTTCGACTGGTCTGATCTTGGAACCTGGGGAAGCTTAAATACGCATCTTGAAAAGGATTATAATGGAAATGCGGTTATCGGAGGAGCGGAAGTGCATTTGATCAATTCCTCGGATTGTATTGTCAATCTTCCAAAAGATAAAGTCGCCATTATCGATGATATGAACGGATATGTGATTGTGGAAGATCAGAACCGGTTGATGATTCTGAATAAGAAAAACGAGCAGAATCTGAAAAAATACCTGGATTTATTAGAGCGATAAGGCTGGAAAGCAGATTGTCTCAATCCTGCGCTAAGATATTTTTCTTTGCGGTCACTATCGTATGTACATCAAATGTTGTTTCGGAGGTTTTATATTTGACTTTAAATACTTGTAATTCATCAAATTTTGCTTCGAGAAGTTGCTTTTTCAAGTCTTCAAGTGTGTGAAAGTGAAAAAACACACGGCCTCCGCTGCCTGTTTTGAAACCTGATTCAGCGTGATCTCCTTCTACAAAACTCAAGTAGATCAGCCCATTTTCGTTTAACAAATCGTAAGAGCTGATAATTAGCTCTTTACTTTCAGCAGGTGAGAGATAAGGCAGGCAAAATCCACCAACAATTCCGTCATATCTGGCTGTAAGGGAGCTGATTTTTCTGGTATCCATGACGATAAATTCTGCTGCCGGATTATTCTTTTTGGCAAATTCAATCATGTTGGGAGCAATATCAATTCCTAAAATGTCGAAGTCAGGCCTTTTAGATAAGAGATATCTGGTGATGTTTCCGGGACCGCAACCGATCTCTAATAATTTTGCGTTGGGTTTAATAACAGAATCACAGATGTGATCGTAAGTGTCATTATACAAGTCTAATTCCATAAACTTGTCCTGATAGATAGAAGCAACGTTATTCCAGGTTTCAAATGTTTCGTTATAACTGTCCATGGCGTATTATTTAAGAAGTTTCTAATTGTTTATTGAAAGAGTTTTTGAAGTAAGAATAATAAAAGTTGAATTCAAAAAGCATTTTTAATTGGTAAAATAGTTGTTAAATAAAATAATGTATGTCATAGCTAGTACTAACCAAAGGAACCCCATTTTTTATGTGATTCATTTTCATTTATATTCTTTTAAAATATTTTACGGTCATAATCTTTAGCTGGAGTTTTATTTATGACATATATTCTTGATTTTGTCAGATCAATTTATTCAATATATCAGGTAATGAGCTAGTTCTTTTTATACGGCCAAAATAATTGTAGTTACTCCGGTTTATAAAGGGAACTTATATATGAAAAAAATTATTTTTGCCGCAAATTTGATCTTCCTGTGGTACGAAAATATCTTCTCCTGTTATTTATGATTCTTTTATCACTTAAAAGCTATACACAGTATGATATATTGCTTCACAAACCCTATAAGGAAAAATACCTTGCACTGGATTCGTTACTGGAAACAGCTAAGAGGTGCACCACCTATCTGGAGGCGTTGGCTGTCTCCGACAAAATTCAACAGTTAGGAAAACAGCATAATGATCCCGAAATGGTGCTGGAAGGGAAATACTATTTGGCATTTTATATACTGGCTTCTGAAAAGTATGATGAAAAACAAGCCGTCAACAGAGTGGAGAATATAGCTGAAGAAGCCGAAAAAAAGAAAATGCTTCCTTTACAGATTCGTGCCAATTACATTTTGGGATATTATTTCTGGAATGTCAGGAAAAATTATGAGAAAGGATTCCGGTATTATTTAAAAACTGACCGGTTAATGCAGCAGATTACACCGGATGAGTTTCCTAACTTTTCAAAATATTATAATGTTATTTCAAGTACTTATTATACATTCAAAGATTATCAGACAGCCATCAGACTGCTTAATAAAGTCATTAAACAACCATTCGATAAATATAACTGGCATGACAAATGGACATCTTACAATAATATGGGATTGTATTATGATAAGTTAGGTATAAAAGATTCTGCCTTGCAGTATTTTCAAAGAGCACTGGAAATACCCTTTTTAGAAAAACAAGACATACGTTATACTATAGCTAATGGAAATATAGGAAACTTGTATTACGATCAGGGAAAATATGAAAAGGCAGTTCCACTGCTACGAGAAAATTATGAAAATGCAGTAAAAAATGAAGATTGGGGAGTTGCTGCCGGAGCGGCCATTTTACTGGCAGATATTTATGTTAAAAACCATGAATTTGATCAGGCTGAACAACTCCTGTACCTTGCCCGTTCCTACATAAGCAAATCTGAAAAAAAACACCTTTTAGAAAGCTATTACCAAGTTGCGAGCAAATTTTATGCTGCTTACCGGCGGACAGAGCTGGGAACCATCTACCAGGACTCCCTGATAGCTGCCATCAAACAAAACCATAGTGATTTTGATGCCATGATATTGCTCCGGGCACAACAAAAATATGATTTGAACCAGTTAGAAGCCGAACGTCAGAGTGCTCATCTTTACCGTAAAATGACAAGAATGCGCACTGTAACAATACTTGCTGTTTCCATTCTGACGATAGGGATTCTGTCGGTGTTTTTTTTCCTGAAACGTAAATCACTGATCATGGGACAAGAACAAAAGCAAAAAGAAATAGATCTGGCAAAAAAACAACTAGAACTGGCGGAGATGCAACTTAACGGGCTCCGGAACCGGATCGAGGAGAAACGAGAAAATATTGAAGTTCTCAAAACTATTGAAAGTGATGAGACGATAGAGCGATTGAAAGATCTGCGAAGAAAAGCGATCATTACCGGAAAAGACTGGAAAGATTTTTGTGAAACCTTCGACACAGTATATCCAGGATATCGTTATCATTTAAAACTGGAAGTTCCGGAAATTTCTCCTGCTGAGACCCGTTCAGTTTTATTGTATAAACTGGGATTAGAAACCGAACAGGTTGCCGATGCTTTAGGCGTCTCAAAGGCTACCATCCGCACTACCTGGTACAGATTGAAAAATAAGCTTTCTGATACTAAAATAAAAAACATGCAGGAACTTGCTGCGAGCATAAAACCTAAAACTACAACCTGAAATCAGTTTTTCAACCTATCAGTAATACTGATAATATTCTTCATTCCGGAACAGGATTTTAACCCTACTGTTCAAAAAGCTCAAAAACGATCATCTGTCACTCCAGAAAAACTGTTTCTTACACAAAAGAAGTAAATCACTAATAAACAATATATTCAAAGTAACAAGAACACCGAAGAATGAATTTGTGACGCTTTTGTGACGCCCTTTCTGAAGAAGAGAGGCTTTGATATGGTAGATTTGATGTGATTTGTACTGAAAGTACCACATCCAATTTAAATATATAAACAATGAAAAAAAGTGTATTATTCTTCGGGTTTATTCTCATGATGAATATGACCTATTCACAAGATTCCGGTTCGTTAAAAGCCCGTATAGCGGAAAAAGAAACCGTTTTTCAACAAACAGCTAATACTTCCCGGCAGTTGCATAACACCATGAAGGAAGAACTAAAAGAATTATATGTATTGTATAAAAAAGAAATTGAGACAGAATTGGATCGGCTATCGGATAAAAATTTAATTCCGGCTAAAAAAGAAGAATTGCAACGTATCACGGAAAAAATTCAAAACTACTCACTAGAAAGGTAAAAATATGATGGAAAAACTACTTACATGCCTTGTATTAATTACAGGATTAATCATCCCCTTTGCTGGAAAATCTCAGGCATATACAGAAAATTTCGATGATATAACAACACTTACAGGCAATGGTTGGTTTATGCAAAACAATAGTTCTCCTGTGGGGAGCAATTGGTTTCAGGGAATTGCTACAACTGCAAATCCTGAACCATTTATTTCTTATAATGGTGCAGTCAATTCCTATATTGCAGCGAATTTCAGCAGTACGGGTGGTGGTATAGGAACAATCAGTAATTGGTTGATCACCCCGAACCGTACCATTCGGAATGGAGATGTATTTACATTTTATACCCGAAAACCAACCATCAGTAGTGGTCAGACAGATTATCCCGATCGTTTAGAAGTACGTATGAGTACAAATGGTGCAAGTACGAATGCAGGTGCTGATGCAGGAGAAACCGGAGATTTTTCTACACTTTTACTGAGCATAAACCCTACGTTGGTTGCAGATGTTTATCCGCAGGTTTGGACGAAGTACACGATTACGATTTCAGGCCTTCCTGCTCCAACTTCAGGACGTATCGCTTTTCGTTACTTTGTAACCAGTGCCGGTTCTTTAGGCAGTAATAGTGATTACATTGGCATTGACAACGTTGTGTACACACCTTATACATGTCCTGCTTTTACTATGACAACAGGTGGGATGCTTACCGGTGGAGTGGCTGGTTCCTCTTACTCCGCATCACTGGCACAAACAGGGGCATTGGGAACCCCCAATTTTGCGATTACAGCAGGAGCATTACCTCCGGGAGTAACTCTGGCAACAAACGGGACTATTTCCGGAACTCCTACAGCTACAGGAACCTTCAATTTTACAGTTACAGTGAGCGACGCAAGTGGCTGTTCCGGGGCTCAAAGTTATTCAATTACAGTTGTATGTCCGGCAAATCCGATTACACTGGCTGCTTCGCCGGCACTGTGTGACAACGGATCTGCTTATACTTTAATTGAGGGGTCTCCTGCCGGTGGAACATACAACGGAACAGGAGTGACGGCAGGTCAGTTTGATCCTTCCTCAGGATCGCAAGCAATTACCTACGATTACACTGACCCGTATGGATGTGTTTACAGTTCAAATTATACAATTACAGTAAATACAGCTCCAACCGTTACGCAAAGTGCAATTTCAGTCTGTGATAACTCCGGGACGTTCGTTTTGATTGGTGGATTACCAGCAGGTGGAGTTTACAGCGGAACAGGAGTAACAGCAGGAGAATTTGATCCTTCCGCAGGCACTCAGACAATTACATATACATATACTGATGCTAATGGCTGTGTAAGTGAGGCTACGGAAACAATCACAGTGAATACAGCTTCAACCGTTACACAGAGTGCAATTTCAGTCTGTGATAACTCCGGGACGTTCGTTTTGATTGGCGGATTACCGGCAGGTGGAGTTTACAGCGGAACAGGAGTGACAGCAGGAGAATTTGATCCTTCCGCAGGCCCTCAGACAATTACATATACATACACTGATGCTAATGGCTGTGTAAGTGAGGCTATGGAAACAATCACAGTGAATACAGCTCCAACCGTTACGCAAAGTGCAATTTCAGTCTGTGATAACTCCGGGACGTTCGTTTTGATTGGTGGATTACCGGCAGGTGGAGTTTACAGCGGAACAGGAGTAACAGCAGGAGAATTTGATCCTTCCGCAGGCACTCAGACAATTACATATACATATACTGATGCTAATGGCTGTGTAAGTGAGGCTATGGAAACAATCACAGTGAATGCAGCTCCAACCGTTACGCAAAGTGCAATTTCAGTCTGTGATAACTCTGGTACGTTCGTTTTGATTGGTGGATTACCTGCAGGTGGAGTTTACAGCGGAACAGGAGTAACAGCAGGAGAATTTGATCCTTCCGCAGGCCCTCAGACAATTACATATACATATACTGATGCTAATGGCTGTGTAAATGAGGCTACGGAAACAATCACAGTGAATACAGCTCCAATCGTTACGCAAAGTGCAATTTCAGCAGTATGTGACAACTCCGGGGTTCTGGTTCTGACAGGTGGATTACCTGCAGGTGGAGTTTACAGCGGAACAGGAGTGACGGCAGGTGAGTTTGATCCTTCCGCAGGCACTCAGACAATTACATATACATACACTGATGCTAATGGCTGTGTAAATGAGGCTACGGAAACAGTCATTGTCAATGTAGTACCTGATGTAGCGGTTACATTAAGCGGAACAACGTTGACGGTTACCCAGACAAGTGCTGCTTACCAGTGGATAGACTGTGAAAACAATCCGATAGCAGGAGCAACCAACCAGTCATTTACTGCTACTGTCAACGGGGATTATGCTGTTATCATTGAAAATGAATATGGTTGTGCTGATACATCTGCTTGTTACAATATCAATACCGTAGGTATTAAATCACTTGAACAAAATGAATGGAGTATGTACCCTAATCCTTCAGCAGGAAATATACATATCCGCTCAAGTGTATCGGGTAATTTTACTGTGATAAACAATCTGGGACAAGAACTGATTCGTTTTGATGTGCAGGCTGGTATAGAAAATATAGTTAGCTTAATACATTTACCTGACGGTGTATATTTCATCAAGGGAACAGAAAGTGCTGTGAGTACTATTGCTCAAAAGTTGATTATCCGTAAATAGAATAAAGTGATTTTTATAACAAGAGACTGTCCGAGAGGGCGGTCTTTTTGTTTTTAATAAGGTTCCTTCCAAAACCGAAGCTGTACAGAATAATAGTATTCATGATAGAAGGGTAGCAGTTATTTTTAATAGTGAATAGTTTGTTTTGATATTCAAAATGAGACCCAAAGGAATTACAAAACAAAAAAGCGGACAAAATAAGTCATTTAACTTTAATTGTCTGCCCGCTTTAGTGGGGTTGGTGCAACTAAAGTCAAACTCTAAATATAATTAGATGAATTTGTTAAATATAAAAATGCTAAAAAAGAGTGAGTTTGAGAGTGAGAGAAGAGGAACAGAGCAAGTGTGACCGCTCTCGCTCTTCACACTCGCTCTGTAAGTGGAGGCGGTGCAACTGAAATCGAACTCTAAATAATTGATTAATAATGAGTAGTGGTTTTGGAATTACATGTCTAAATGTGTTTGCATTATTTATTTATTTTCAATGAGTTTTAATGTAAACAACATGATCCTATCATAGTCTAAAATAAAATCTTCATAGCTCTTGTCAATAGTAAAATCCGGAATTAAACCATGTCCGTTATTTAACTCCAGATTGTTGAGTATACTACATTTATCTGCGAAACTGAACGAAATCTTTGTGTTCGGAGTTTCTTTGACATTGTCCCAAAGACCACCGCCCATAACGATTGGATTGCCACCCATTTCTGTTCCAATAAAGGTTGCTCTGTTTTGTCTGTCCAGCGCCGCCGCAAATACAACTGCTGCGGAAGTAGATCCTGCATTCATTAATACATAAACATCACCATTAAAGCGACGCTTATGAGGTCTGTAGGTTCCTCTTTCAAATTGACCGTAGAGTGCAGGCCGGGTTCGTTTCATCAAGTCTTCCTGATGTTTGTTCTTCACCACCCTAACACTTTGTTTAATTTTAAATGGAGAGTTCAACAAGTATCTCAGCACTTGTGCTCCGTTACTGGATTTTCCGCCATCATTATCTCTGATATCAATGATCAGGTTTGAATATCCTGTTTTTAGAATGAGGTCGAATTGTTCATCGATGACCTTTCGTGATGATGATTGATGATTCGCTTTGATGTCATTATTATCAAAAGTGTTTATGGTCAAAGTCACTGTCCGGAGTGAATCATTCACTTGGGTATAAATGTTCAATTCATTTTGAACCGGATTTCTTTCTTCATCAATTGCCCAGAACGTTTCTAAATTGATTCCCGAAATGGTTTCCATTTGGGTAGTACTGCCCTCATTTGTCTTTAATTCCAGTGTATACGTTTCACTTGGTCCATAGGTGAAATAGTAGTAATAAAAAAAATTCCCGTTCAGCCAAAAGAGAGGATGGCCTGTGTCATATCCTTCCCTGGGTAAAATGAGCGAGCATTTATGAATGATACTATCCATTGAAATTCCGTTGATACTTATTATTTCCTGGTTATGATCCAGGTTGCTGTTGCTTGAGTAATTTTCTTCAATGAAAACCTTTTGATCAATCAGTTCAATTTCCAGTGGAAACAAATGCTGGTTTTCGAAGAGAGTTTTTCTTATCGTTGCGCCAGGAGTTATTGAGGTATGCACATCTTTGAAAAATGCCTGAACAGGCGCGATGAGCCTAAAAAACTCAATACCGGTCATGGGTTCTGTTATACACTTATAGACACTGTCCAGATAATCATCTGTCTCCTTTTTTGTATTGTATAAATAAATAACAGTACCCTTGTCCTGAATGTATTTTCTCAAATAATTAAAATCTTCTTGCAATTCAGCCACCGAATATTTCTTTGTATCAAAGGTGTTTATCTGCGCGTTGATTGAAGGAACTACCGTGATAAGGTGTAGAAGAAAAATGACAGCTCGTTTTAGCATAGGATTTGGAATCATTAATTTAATTGATTTTATGCTTTTTTACTTTTGAAAATAAATAATTCAACTTTTTTACTTTTTCTAAATTGTAGGGTATGCCATTAAAGTCAGAAATCTGGAAACCAGGGAGCATCATTCTTTTGCCATCTACGACAAAAGCAAAATAAAATTCCCCTGGATACAATTGCAGATCAAGAACCCATTTGTCTCCAGCTTTCGTCATAAAACCGTCGGTTTTTGTCAGCAAGAAATTATCTATCACAACATGTTTTGCGCTCTCATATCCCTTGAGTTCGATCCTGTAATTACATGTTTTATCAAATTGTCCGTTCAAACGGTTCTTTTGACGGATTAATTCTGTATTTTCAGGATAAATGAGTAAGTATTTATCAATTGTTTCAATAGCTTCATTCTTTTTTCCAATACAATAAAGGGTAATACTTTTGTTTACAATGTCGGAAATAGCAGGTACTTTGCTGTTGAAATAGATTTCGTAAACCGGATAAGCTTCAAACATTCCTCCGGTTTCTATCAATCCGGTGGCTAAAAAAGACAATGCTTCGCTCTGGAAAGTGCTGTCGTGTATAGAATTTATTGTTGTGATTGCTTTTTGGTATTTACCCTGTTCGCAGAATTTCAAAGCTTTAACCAGTTCTTGGTCTTTGAAAAAATCATGGATACATATGGAAGTGTCACCCAGTGCTAATAATTCGCTGATCGAGGTTTTATACGGTTTTTGATAGTCAAGTCCATAATATAACCAGATTTCACCGGTTGACAAATTCTGGATATTTGAATAGATCGTGCCTGCGCCTTCAGGATCATATTGGTGTGTCGAGCTGCAAATTCGGGAGAACGATTCAAAAGTCGGCTCATTATTTTCCATGAGTTTTTGTGCAATAGGCATTCTCCAGCACGGTTCTTCATTTTGAGCAGGATTAAAAATGTTATAATTCGTCGAGACCTGGAATGAAGCTTGTGTGATTTTCATACTGTCACCTGCAATGATCCCGAGATTTCCATATTTATCCGCAATGTGCAGTTGAGATGACTCTAAATTATCAAGCCTGTATTTCTTAAACAAATCAATAACTTCCTGAACGGTAGAACAATGTTTTAAAATATGCTCAAACAGTTTGAATGTTCCTCCCGGATAGTATTCTTTTTTCTTACCTTGATTATAATCGGCACCTGGGATCCAATTGAAATTAAAGAACAATCCTGCATCATTCGTTCCTCCCTGCTGATCAAGATTCGGATGATTGTAAGTGAAATAAAAATATCCGAAAGATTTATCAGAGGCAGGCACTATGTTCAGGTAGCTTTTAAACGTGAACAACCAGTCTTCGTTGTTTCCTGCCCAGATTTGACCCTTACTGTCTTTTCCACTAAAAATTGTACAGGAATAAGCTTGAAAGTGAGTAAATGCGATGATTGAGACAATGAATATTTTTATCGTTTCCACTGATTTTATTGGGTTTAATAATCCAACTTTGTTTAACGGATCTAATTAGAATTTATTTCATGGCTGTAATAAACGCGTATTTGTAATTCAAAGATTAGAGTGAGTGATAGAAAAGAATAAGTAAAACAAACCGAATGAGATGCTCTACAGAAGAAAAAGTTAAAAATGAGTGGTAGTGAGAGAAGAGGGGCAGAGTGAGTGGAAGACGGGGATCGAACCCGGTAAGAATAACAATGTAAAATCAAGGTAAGTGTGATCGTTCTAAAAAAGAAAATTCAAAAAAGAGTGAGTTTGAGTGCGAGAGAAGAGGAACAGAGCAAGTGTGACCGCTCTCGCTCTTCACACTCGCTCTGTAAGTGGAGTCGGAGGGTTTCGAACCCTCGTCCAAACAAAGTATTCCCAAGTCTTCTACATGTTTAGTTCATTATTAATTTTCGATTTTGCAACGGGAATGAACACCCAATACAAAACTTAGCCTCTTAGAATCTCACGCCTTCCACGAAGCAAGGTCAGCGCCAGTCCATTTAGATGATACCACTAAATCCGGGTCCAACGGACGAAAACACCGGAGTGGTACTTGTCCCGCTTACTATACTTCGGCTGGGATTAAGCTTTTATCGAATCCTTCGATTAAGCCGCAAGTGCGTATGACTCGTTGTCATTTATTGTTCGAGACAGGATATTAAAGAGCTCCACCTCAACGCTCTACATGCTTACACCTGACAATCTCATTTGCTGTCAAATCCAATACGACCCCAAAGAACTTCCACAAAAGTAAGGAAATTCAAGCATTTACGCTAAATTTGTGTTCCCTTTTAATAAAAAATAACGAGACATCATGCAGACGTTCGAAAGCTTAGGAGTTAAGAAAGAACTTATTAAAGCTCTTAAAGAAAATAATATACTTACTCCTACACCTATTCAGGAGAAGACGATTTCTACGTTGTTAAAGTTTAAAACGGATTTTGTCGGGCAGGCACAAACAGGTACGGGAAAGACAGCTGCTTATTGTATTCCATTAATTGAATCGATAGATCCGAAAACAGAAAAGGTTCAGGCGCTTATCATTGCCCCGACCCGTGAGCTTTGCCAGCAAATCGCAAAACAGCTCTTTAAATATACAAAATACACAGAAAAAATTTTTATTGAGAAAATAACAGGAGGCGTGCCGTTGAATTTACAGATAGAAAATTTAAAGCGCCCGACACATGTAATTGTAGCTACGCCGGGACGTTTGCTGGAACTGATTAATAAAAATATCATCAGCCTGGATACGGTCAATACGGTTGTTATTGATGAAGCAGATGAAATTATCACCATGGGTTTCAAGCAAGATCTGGATGCGATTTTAAATGTAACGAATCAAAAAGCATTTACGTGGATGATTTCCGCTACTTATCCGGATGATCTGCATACAATGGTCAAAAAATATCTGTCTAAAGATTATAAGAAAGTGCATATTGATGGTGGAAATATGCTGAATAATAATATTTTGCATCAGTATTTTATCTGCCCTAAAGAAGAAAAAAAGGACTTTATTCTTGATTTTATCTGCAGCCATTCAAAAGTAAAAGGAATCATTTTTTTACGCACACAGCATCAGGTGGATGCGCTGGCCGCTTTTTTAGAAGAACAGGGAATATTAGCAGGAGTGATGCACGGTGAGTTAGCTCAAAGAGACCGGGAAAAAGCGCTAAGAATGTTCCGGACGAATAAAATAAAAGTATTGGTGGCCACGGATATTTCTTCCAGAGGACTGGACGTGGAAGATATAGCGTATGTTATTCATGAGAATGTTCCTGAAAAAGTAGAGACATATGTGCACCGGAGTGGAAGGACTGCGAGAGGGAACCGGAAAGGAATTGCGATGAGCTTTGTCGCACCGGAAGAATTAGGAGCGTTGAAAAAAATTCAATCTATGCTTAATTTGAAATTTAACAAAGTCGAATAAAATATTCATCAAATTATGACGTTTATTTATCAAAAGCACGCCTATGATAGATAATGTTACTAAAAACGCTGCTCCGCAGGCCTTGGAGTTGAATATAGGCCCCTCTGAAGAAGTTATCCAGGCAATTTTAAACTATAGTAAAAGTGTAGAGCCAATAGAGATAGATAATCAGAAAATATTATTAAATTTTAATTAGCTTTCAAAAGCCACTTTCACGAGTGGCTTTTTTTGTTGTATATAATTAATAAAAAGTATTTTACTCTTCTGAGAATAAAGCTGTCGATAGGAGACAGCTGTTTTTTGAAGTCATTGCTTCAGATTCAGTTCATCTTAATTAGTTTTAGCAGATCTGATTTTACTCCAAATAAGAAAGCCACTTCATTCTCGGAGTGGCTTTTCTTTAATTATTTCTGATATTTTTACTGAACTGCGTCAGCACGTTTTTTATATTCTATTGCTTTTTCATTGTTACCAATAGCCCGGTAAATCTTCGTCATGTTCAATAACGTTTGTTTATCATTCGGGTATTTGGAAAGGTACTTTTCAAGCGGTGCGATTGCTTTCTGAATAGTTTCTTTCGCTTCTGCCTCCAGCTCTTTTACTTTCGGATCGCTTGCCTTCATGTTGTCCAGTTTTTCATTGATAGCAGCATATTTATTAACATAAACAGCTCCTAATTGGTACTGAGCATCATAGTAATCAGGTTTGATTTCAACTGCTCTCTTTAATGAAGATTCCGCTTTATCAAAGTCACCTTTGCTTAAAGTGATTGTACCGATGTTATACAGCAAGACGTGATTATTCGGATCCTGCTGAACCGCTTTGTCAAGCAGTTGTTGAGCGCTCTCCATATCATTTACATTGAAATAATAATTCACTCCGGCAATCAGAACATCTTTGTCATTCGGATATTTTTTAATCGCTTCTTCGATCAAACCTTTTACTTCGTCTAGTTTTTTTGCATCCACTAAATTTGTAATGGCATTTGCGTAGGATTCGCCTGGTTTGTAACCTATCTCAGCTAATTTTTTGAATTTTTCGGCAGCTTCTTCGTGCTTTCCGGCAGCTTGGTAAGCAATTCCTGAATTATATAAAGAAGTACTGTCTACCTTACCAACTACATCATTAAAACGGTATGCCATTTCATAAAGTCCACCGGCTTCTAAGTATTTTTTTTCGTTAAACATTTGGGAAGCTCCCATGTTAAACTGAAAAACATACGTCCCTACATAATCAGTAACATCTTGCTTGAATTTTTTATCCTGATATGCTTTTTTTAAAGATTCAATACCGGTATTTAAGTTCTTCTCTAAATTTTCTTTTTGATAAACTGTATCTGTCGCGTATGCCATCATAGAGCCAATGTAAATTTTCCCTTTGTAAAACAAAGTTTTGGCGCTATTCATTGTTGTTTCATTAGAAGCTGCTTTGTCAATATAATCTTTCGCTTTATCATAGCTCTCACGGCATTCAAGCATTGCTTTTTCATTTTTTGCCTGGGCTGCCTGCATAAAGCACATTTCAAATGTATTGTACTCTAACGCGGCAGAAGTTTCATACATTTTTTGAGCGTACATACCACCCGTCGTAAACAGCGCCGTAGCTAAAGCTAATTTTAAATTTCTATTTTTCATAATCTTTATTCTTAGCGTTTTTAATCTTCATTTTCTTCAATTGCCGTGCCATTATCCAGGCCTTCCTCTCCGTCATAATTTTCGTCTTCTTCATCTGACTTCGGAACTCTGGCAATAGCAGCGATACTCTGGTTTCCTTTTAAGTTGATCAGGCGGACACCCTGAGCAGCACGTCCCATTACACGTATAGTATCCATGTGCATACGGATAGTGATACCGTTTTTAGTGATGATCATCAAATCATCTTCATCAGTCACACTTTTCAATCCTAACAAAGGACCTGTTTTATCTGTAATGGAAATTGTTTTAACTCCTTTTCCTCCGCGATTGGTGATACGGTAAACCGGTTCACCGTCTTCAGGATCATTCAGGAAGGAGCGTTTTCCGTAACCATTTTCAGAAACAACCAATACTGTCTCGGAGTTCGCATCTTTAATGGCAATCATTCCCACAACCTGATCGTTTCCTCCCGCAAGAGAAACTCCGCGTACTCCGGAAGCATTTCTTCCCATCGGGCGAACCTGGCTTTCATTGAAACGAATAGCACGCCCTCCGTAAGTCGCAATCACGATCTCATCGTTTCCGGTTGTTAACAATGCTTCCAGCAATTCATCATTTTCACGTATTGTGATGGCATTGATACCATTCGCTCTCGGACGTGAATAAGCCTCCAGAGAAGTTTTCTTGATAACTCCCTGTTTAGTACACATGATAATGTAGTTATTTTCTACATATTCACGATCTGTAAGGTCCTGAACTTTTACGTAAGCTTTAATCTTATCGTCCTGTTCAATATTCAATAGATTCTGTATTGCTCTTCCTTTTGCAGTTTTATTTCCTTCCGGAATTTCATAAACACGCATCCAGAAACATTTACCCTTTTCAGTAAAGATCAATAAATAGTTGTGGTTGGTAGCCACAAATAAATGCTCCAGGAAGTCTTTATCACGGGTTGCAGAACCTTTCGATCCCATTCCGCCTCTGTTCTGAACTTTGTATTCCGCTAAGCTTGTACGTTTGATATATCCTGCGTGTGAAATGGTAATGATTACTTCCTCATCAGGAATCAGATCTTCCATTCTCATTTCACTCGCACTGTATTCAATGATAGAGCGTCTTGCGTCACCGAATTTATCTTTTACGAAATTTAACTCGTCTTTAATGATCTGCATTCTGCGGGATTCATTCTCAAGGATATCTTTTAAATCCGCAATTAACGCCATTAAATCTGCATATTCCGCTCTTAACTTATCCTGTTCCAGACCTGTCAGCTGTCTTAGACGCATATCTACGATTGCGCGGGCCTGAATTTCGGAAAGATTAAATCGTGCAATTAATTTTTCTCTTGCGTCTTCCGGAGAATCTGCCGCACGAATAATTTTGATTACTTCGTCAATATTATCGGAAGCGATGATCAAGCCTTCTAAAATATGCGCTCTTTCTTCCGCTTTTCTCAGGTCAAACCTCGTCCTTCTTACAATCACTTCATGACGGAAATCAATAAAGTGCCTGATCATGTCGCGAATGTTCAGCAATTCCGGTCTTCCGTCAACAAGGGCTATGTTATTAACTGAAAATGAAGTTTGAAGAGCAGTATATTTATATAGTTTATTTAATACAACATTAGAAATGGCTTCCCGTTTTAATTCAAAAACGATCCGCATACCATTTCTGTCAGATTCATCACGAATATCCGAAATTCCTTCAATTTTTTTATCATTGACCAGCTCAGCAGCTTTTTTGATTAGCTCAGCTTTGTTAACCTGGTAAGGAATTTCTGTTACTATGATCTGCTCTCTGCCATGATATTCCTCAATTTCCGCTTTAGCGCGCATTACCACACGGCCACGACCGGTCAGTAGGGCATCCCTTACACCCTCATATCCGTAAATAATACCTCCTGTAGGAAAATCCGGAGCTTTAACATAATCCAGTAATTCTTCCGCTGTGATGTCTTTATTATCGACATAAGCGATACAGCCGTCCACAACCTCTGTAAGATTGTGAGGTGCCATATTGGTGGCCATACCTACCGCGATACCTGATGCTCCGTTTACCAGCAAATTTGGAATTTTCGTCGGCATTACGGTCGGTTCCTGTAAGCTGTCGTCGAAGTTAGGGGAGAAGTCCACTGTTTCCTTATCCAGATCTTCCAGCATTTCCTCTGAAAACTTTCTGAGGCGCGCTTCCGTATAACGCATTGCTGCCGGGCTGTCACCATCGACAGAACCGAAGTTACCCTGACCGTCTACCAGCGGATAACGTAAAGACCATGGCTGTGCCAGACGAACCATGGTATCATATACAGATGAATCACCGTGCGGGTGGTATTTACCTAATACTTCCCCGACGATCCTTGCGGATTTTTTATGTGGCTTATTAGAGCTGACTCCAAGCTCCTGCATCCCGTAAAGCACACGTCTGTGAACCGGCTTGAAGCCATCTCTCACATCCGGCAAAGCACGGGATATAATTACGGACATTGAATAATCAATGTACGCGGACTTCATTTCGTCCTCTATATTAATTTGTATTATTTTTTCTCCTTCTGCCATAATGTCAGTTTTTCTCTATTTTTAATGCACCAAGTTTAAAAAATTGCAATCCCCAAAGTTAATCATTTTTCTGTATTTGAAAAGGCAAAAAACCTTGAAAAAAATTCATTTATAAACAAAATTATGTGGATAAATGAACGTTTTGAATTAGTATATATTTTTAATTGGAACTATATTTGTTATGTTCGGGTAATTATGTCGCAATTGCGATGAATTTATAAAGAAACAATAGTAATATGGAAGCAAAATTCTCACAACGTGTCAAGGATGTTATGAGTTTCAGTAGGGAAGAAGCTTTACGTCTGGGAAATGACTTTATAGGCGTGGAACATCTCTTGCTGGGAATGATCAGAGAAGGAGAAGGGAAAGCGATTTCAATCCTGCGGGATAATAATATCGACCTGCCGCAAATCAGACAAGAGCTGGAGCAGGAATTATTAAAAAATACGACTGTAATCTCTAATATCAAAGGGAATATTCCTTTGGTAAAACAAGCCGAGCGTGTTTTAAAATTTATGTATCTTGAAGCTAAAATGTTCCGGAGTGCTACAATCGGAACAGAACACCTTTTGTTGTCTATTTTGAAAACAGAGGATTGCTTTGCCTGTAAAATCTTAAATAAATACGGAATTATGTACGAAAATATTTCAAGCGAAATGGATAATTTCTCCGGTGAATCAGACAACATTAATCTCCCGAAAGCGGAGTTCCCATCTTCGGATGATGAAGGAAGCGGGGATTTCGGAGCAACTAAAAAACCGGTAGATCCTAAGTCAAAAACGCCTGTTCTGGACAATTTTGGCCGTGATCTGACCAAACTGGCAGAAGCGGGAAAATTGGATCCGATCGTCGGACGTGAGAAGGAGATCGAGCGTGTCAGCCAGATTCTCTCCAGAAGAAAGAAAAATAACCCGATTTTGATTGGTGAGCCTGGTGTAGGAAAAAGTGCCATTGCGGAAGGTCTGGCGTTGAGAATCGTTCAGCGTAAAGTTTCCAGGATTCTTTTTAATAAGCGTATTATCTCTCTTGATCTCGCATCTTTAGTTGCTGGAACAAAATACCGCGGACAGTTCGAAGAGCGAATGAAAGCCGTTATGCAGGAGATTGAAAAAAATCCGGATATTATCTTATTTATTGATGAGATTCACACGATTATCGGCGCCGGAGGAGCCAGCGGCTCATTGGATGCTTCAAATATGTTTAAGCCGGCTCTGGCAAGAGGGGAGATGCAGGCAATTGGAGCAACTACTTTAGATGAATACCGCCAGTATATTGAAAAGGACGGTGCATTGGAAAGACGTTTTCAGAAAGTCTTGATTGAACCGACAACAATTGAGGAAACCGTTCAGATTTTGAATAACATCAAAGAACGTTACGAGGATCATCATATGGTCACTTATACGCCGGAAGCAATAGAAGCATGTGTGAAGCTGACAGAGCGTTACATTACGGACCGTCACCTTCCGGATAAGGCAATTGATGCGCTGGACGAGGTAGGTTCCAGGGTTCACATTTCCAATATCAATGTTCCGAAAGAAATTATTGATCTGGAAAAAGAGCTGGAGGAAGCGATTGCTAAGAAAAATGAAGTTATCAAACAGCAGCAGTACGAAGAAGCAGCAAGACTACGGGATGTTCAGCGTCAGCTGGAAGAACAGCTTGATGTGGAAAAGCGCAAGTGGGAAGAGGACAGCAAATCTCATAGAGTGATTGTAACGGAGGAGAATGTAGCAGAGGTTGTTTCAATGATGACAGGTGTTCCGGTTACTAAAATTGCTCAGAAGGAGAGCGGCCGTCTTGTGAAAATGGCAGAAGAACTTCGCGGAAAGGTAATTGGCCAGGATGAAGCGGTGGAGAAAGTTGTAAAAGCCATCCAACGAAACAGAGCAGGATTAAAAGACCCGAATAAGCCAATTGGTTCTTTCATTTTCCTTGGGCCGACAGGTGTTGGTAAGACACAGCTTGCCAAAGTATTGGCGAAGTATTTGTTTGACACAGAAGATTCCCTGATTCGTATAGATATGTCTGAATATATGGAGAAATTCTCTATTTCCAGATTAGTAGGAGCACCTCCGGGATACGTTGGATATGAAGAAGGGGGGCAATTGACGGAAAAAGTCAGAAGAAAACCCTATTCAATTATATTATTGGATGAGATTGAGAAAGCGCACCCGGATGTATTCAATCTGTTGCTTCAGGTACTTGATGATGGCCAGCTAACGGATGGTTTGGGAAGAAAAGTAGATTTCAAGAATACCATTCTGATAATGACTTCCAATATCGGAGCAAGACAACTGGCGGAATTCGGTACAGGAGTTGGTTTTGGTACGAAATCCAGAGAGGAGCAGCGTGATGAAAATGCAAAAGCTGTAATTCAGGGTGCTTTGCGAAAAGCTTTTTCCCCGGAATTTTTAAATCGTATTGATGATATGATTATGTTCAAATCTCTTGGAAGAGAGGAAATTCATAAGATCATTGATATTGAATTGGGTAAACTATACGGAAGAATCAAAAATCTGGGCTATGGTATTGAATTAACTGAAAAAGCCAAAGATTTCATCGTGGACAAAGGATACGATGAACGATTCGGGGCAAGACCGTTGAAGCGCGCAATTCAAAAATACATTGAGGATCCGTTAGCGGAAGAAATTATCAAAGCAAATCTTGTAGAAGGTAATAATATCTTGATGGATGTAAATGATGATAATACCGGTCTGGTTGTTAAAATAACAGACAATAATCAGATTAAAGAAAGAGAGTAAAATAATAAGAATTAATTTTGATTTAGAGGCTGTTTCATTTTGAGACAGCCTCTTTCTTTTCTCCTTAGTAACGAAGAGCTTTATTGATTCAGGAGAAGAAAGGAAAATACATCTATTGTGAAAATTTATTATAGATTCGTCTATTAATAATTATTATTGAACCATGAATATAGAAGCAATCATAGAAGAACATTCTCATCATTTTCTGCAAGGGGTAAAAACGGAATATGAAGGAGATAAAGAAGCAGTCATCATTATACAAAGCTATGTAAGAACGGGAATCATTAGTGAAGAGGAAGAACATCTGTTGAAAACCCAGCTGATGGATTCGCTTAAGATTGTCGGTATCGGTGTTCCTTTCGCATTAATTCCCGGAGCATCGGTTTTAATACCCATTCTGATAAAAGTTGCCGATAAATACAATGTCGAATTACTGCCTTCCGCATTTAATACAAGTGATGATAAACCAGAAAAATAAGATAAACAATTCTGTGTTGTGTGTGGGGAAGTCTTATTTTGAGGCAGATAAATATTTAAGCCTTGTTGATATAATTATTTCCTCGGAAAAGACTTGCAAAAAAGAAAAAAGTACTTATCTTTGCCCCCGTCTATAATTCGGTAGTGTATGCCGGATCGAACAGCGAAGACGAAGATTCGGTAGCTCAGCTGGTAGAGCACAACACTTTTAATGTTGGGGTCCTGGGTTCGAGCCCCAGCCGGATCACAAAGCACAGTACAAGCGCATCATGGGGTGCGCTTTTTTGTTTATAATCAATACTTTAATAAAATTTCAAATTTGAGATAGCTCAAAGAAGCTCATATAATTCGTGACCTATCGCATGACTCGTTTTAATTTTCAAATTTAGGTCACGAATTCTGAATTGGTATTCAGCTCACAAGATGCAATGAAAATAAAAAAGCCCTGATTAACAGGGCTTCATTACTATAACTTTCATATTTATGCGGTCTGGACGGGACTCGAACCCGCGACCCCATGCGTGACAGGCATGTATTCTAACCAACTGAACTACCAAACCAATTTTCTAACTCTTTTAAGTCTTCAGCTAAAGCTGAATTCGAAATTGTGTATCGCTTAACATTGAAAGCAGTGCAAAATTAGTGATTTTTTTGAGTATTCAAATAAAAAAGCCTGAATTTTAAAGTGAATAATATAATATTTTGATAATCAGTAATCATTGAGGATTAAATTCAAATTTTTTCAACTTCAATCCTTCCTTTTTGACAGATAAGCTAAAATTTCCGGAACCATTTATCAGAATTTGAATATCATTTTTGTTAAGCTTTAAATCAATGTTATTAATGGAAATATCGTTGATTTTTACATCGTTTTTTATTCCGAATTTAGTATTACCGACACCACTTTGGGCAAATGTGGTAATGTTATTCATAATATCGCCTACTTCGAAGACCAGGGCATCATCAATTAATTCCCGGAATTCCTCATTAAACATGTCTGCGATCGTGGCAAATACCTTATTATTGAAGACCGTTTCGATATCCACGTTTTTAATATTCAATAAGGTGTTTTTGTGAGTGAGCTCAGGGATTCCCTGCACCCAGACATTTCCGGACAAATCTCCTGAAATTTTTGCATGAAGGTAAAGATTTTTCTTTCCGATAATAGCTTCAATTTTCTTTATTTTCAGCTGATATCCCTTGATCAGAAATGTTTTTCCTGTAAGCTGATTTTCAAGAGTTTCGTTGATCTTTTTCAAAGGAACAAGCAAATGAATGGATATTTTGCTGGTATAATCATGATCGTACTCCTTCTGAATATCTACTCTTCTAGGCAAAGGCACTTTTGGGATATCCATGGTGTCTTTTCCGAACCGGGAATAAACCTTTGAAAGAATATGCAGGTTTAATTTTAAAGAATCGGAATTGGACTTATCAACATGCACAGTTACTTTTTCCGGTTTGATCCTGACAAACAGATCAGGCTGATGTTTGGTTGCCCGGATTGATTTTTGCAGATTTCCCCAAATTCGGGTGATTGGTTTTTTCAGATTAATTTTGGACGCAAGAATTTCATCGAGTCGTTTCGTTAGCTCATCCTGCCGCTGCTGGAGAATATCTTCCACAACATTTTTGAGATTAATATCAATGCCGGCAATTTTTGCATTGGGTTCGTTGACCCAGATAATTTCACTGATCACGGTTTTGGTTTTCAACTTTATGGAAGGATCCAGTGAAAAGGAAGATTTTGCACGAACAATAAGATCGAAAGAAATAGGATTTTTATTTCCGATCTTAATACTGGAATTCCCGATGAATTTCTTGATAAGACCAACATCAGCATGTAGAGGTAATTCGGAATAAATGTAATCCCCTTCCATTTTCAGCTTTAAGTTGCCCGTTCTTTTAAGATAAATGATCAACGAGTCTTTCTGGTTCATGGCAGGTACTGTTTTATTGATTAAAACTGTCTTTAATTTTCTGTTTGCCAGTAGCTCAATATCTTTTAAGCTCAGATAGACGGGGAAATTAAATTCTGATATTTCCGGTTCATACAAGACATGAGAATGGCTTTTCTCAATTTTCATTTTACGATGGGGAAGCAGAAAGCGGTAAACGAGAAAACCAACGATGATCGTAGTGATAGCAAGGAGGATAATTTTTCGTTTGCTCATGAAAAGAAGTTTGACGCAAATTTAGGAGGAGGAATAATGCAAAAAGGTTAATAAATCAAAAAATAAGCTATGCTTGTCGGATAGATTATTATCAATTAATTAGCCTCCGGCTACCTATAACAAAAAAACGTCATCTTTTCAGGGATGACGTTCTTTGTATTTCATTAAGATGATTATCTTTTTTTGTCAACTTCTACGTGAGCCAGCTCTTCAGACTGGTATTCACCATTGTCCAGTTTTGACTTTAATTTTTTGAATGTTTCAATCGTATAGGTAACATCCTCCAGGCTGTGAGCAGCAGTAGGAATGATACGTAACATGATCACATCTTTCGGAACTACCGGATAAATTACGATGGAGCAGAAGATACCGTGATTTTCACGCAAATCGAATGTAAGATTTGTTGCCTCTGCTAAGCTTCCTTTCATGAAAACAGGTGTTACCGGAGTATTGGTGTGTCCGATGTCAAATCCTGCTGCTTTGAATCCATTTTGAAGCGCATTTGTAATTTCCCACAATTTATCTTTTAATTCTGGTTTTGTTCTCAGCAATTCAAGGCGTTTTCTTGCTCCGATTGTTAATGCTATAGGCAATGCTTTTGCATAAATCTGAGAACGCATATTGTATCTGAAATACTCGATGATACCTTCTTTTGCACAGATGAAACCTCCGATTAAAGCGATTGATTTTGCAAATGTACCGAAGATAACATCAATTTCATCCTGAACTCCTTGTGCCTCAGCTGTTCCCTGACCTGTTGCTCCCAGCGTACCGAAACCATGAGCATCGTCCACGAAAATACGGAAGTTGTATTTTCCTGATTTTCTGAATTCAACGATTTCTTTCAGTTTCCCCTGATCACCAGCCATACCGAATACACCTTCAGTAATTACCAGAATTCCGCCTCCTGTTTTCTCTACCAAAGCAGTTGCGTTTTTCATCTGCTTGTCGAAAGATTCCATGTCATTGTGCTTGAAAACGAAACGTTTTCCCGGATGCAGGCGCATACCGTCCAGAATGCAGGCATGAGATTCGCTGTCATAAACGATCACGTCATTTCTCCCTACTAATGAGTCAATTGCAGAAACCATTCCCTGATATCCGAAATTCAAAAGGATACAATCCTCTTTTCCCATGAAATCAGCGATTTCATTTTCTAATTTTTCATGCTCGCTCGTCTGACCGGTCATCATACGTGCTCCCATCGGATAAGCAAAACCGTATTGAGCAGCAGCGTCTGCATCTGCTTTTCTCACTTCCGGATGATTTGCCAATCCTAAATAGTTATTTAAAGACCAGGTTAAACACTCTTTTCCTCGGAAAATCATGCGAGGTCCGATTTCTCCTTCTAATTTCGGGAATGTAAAATACCCGTGAACTCCTTTAGAGTATTGACCGATAGGTCCTCTGTTTTCATAAATTTTATCAAAAATGTCGTGTGCCATTTGACAGATATTAAAATTATTAAGTGCAAAATTACATAATAAATCGCAGAGTAGGACGGAAGAACGTATTGACTTATGAACAGTTCATTGTGCTTACTTTCGGGAATTCTAAGAAAAACAGAAGTTTTCACGTGCTTCTGAATTTTCAAAAGAACTCTTTTTAATTGCAGATTGCTTGTTCCGTAATTTTTAAAATCTCTCTTACTTCTTCCAATGTAGGCGCTTCCGCATAGGTACGCAGCACCGGTTCTGTTCCTGAAGGGCGGATCATCATCCAGCGCTGGTCATCAAAGAAGTATTTAAAGCCGTCTGTTGTCTGAATTTCTTTTACGGAATATTTCCCGAAAGCTTTATAATTTCCTGCTTTACAGTTTTCAATGATGCGGAGCTTTAAATCTTCCGTAATGTGTAAATCGTTGCGCTCGAATTTGAATGCTCCGACAATTTCATACACTTCATTGATCAGGTCATCAAGGGATTTTCCTGATTTTGCCATGAATTCCCAGATGATCAGTCCCATCCAGATGCCGTCTCGTTCCGGAATATGTCCTTTTACAGCAATTCCACCGGATTCTTCTCCTCCGAGCAACACATCTTCTTCGACCATAATTTTAGCGATGTCCTTGAAGCCGATCTTAGTCGTCTGATGCTCTAAACCATAGTAAGCCGCCATTTTCTCGATGCGTGGGGTACAGCTGAAAGCTGTTACCACTTTCCCGGACATGCTTTTATATTTCACCATATAGTGAAGCAACAACAGGATGATGTGATGTGAATCAATAAATTCGCCTTTCCCGTTGTACAATCCGATTCTGTCGGCATCACCGTCTGTTGCAAGAGCGCAGTCAACATTTCCTTTGGAAAGGATGAACTGCTCCAGCTCTTTCAGGTTCTTGGCAATCGGTTCCGGCGCCTGGCCCATAAAAGAAGGGTTGTAATCGGCATGCAGGAAATCAATCTCCGGGAAGAGCTTCTTCATCACGTTTTGTCCGGCACCATACATGGCATCGTACACAAATTTTAATCCTGACTTTTTAATCGCTTCAATATCGAAATTCGCGTAAATGTGATCAATGTAATCCTGTTCGACCGGCAGTTTTTTCAATGTTCCGTTTTCCAGTGCTTTTTTTATATCCGTTTTGGTATAATCAACCGGACAGGTTTCCGGAATGATATCTTCGATTTCCTGGACATACTCCGGCTGTAAAGGTCCTCCGAATTCCGCTTTTACCTTATATCCATGATAGGAAGGAGGATTGTGGCTCGCCGTCAGTATGATTCCCAGCTGGCATTTGTATCTGTTGGCTGCCAGAGAAAGCATCGGTGTGGAAGTAATCCCTTCTGCATAGCTCACTTTTAGTCCTTCATGTAAGAAAACCCTGATAGCTGTATCCATGAACAATTCTCCCGCGAAACGGCAGTCATGACCGATCACGATAGAAGGATTCTGGAATTTACTTTTCATCCATTGTGCAGTAGCATAAGCTACTCTGGACACATTTTCCGTTGTAAAGTTTTCGGCAATGATTGCTCTCCAGCCATCTGTGCCAAATTTTATTTTATGTGACAAAGTACTTGTGTTTTAATTTAAGGTTGAGCGCAAATATAATTCATTTTCATTATCTGTCTATGAAACAGCAGAAATACAGCAGATTTTCCGGATATGGAAGCCCTGTTTTTTGTGTTTCCGGCTCTATAATTTTATAAACCGGTGTATGGCGGACTGATTTTGATTGTTTGTAATCTTAAAGATGTAAGAGCCATTCGGATAGTTTCTTACAGGCAATTGAAAGCTATTTGTGAAAGTTACGGATTCAATAAGCGTTCCTCGTATGTCAATTATTTCAAGTGTATAATTGTCATTTCCACCCTCGATGGTAACATAGTCAGAGGCAGGAACCGGATAAATTTTAAATGAATCCGCTGCGTCTGCTATTTCAGAAGCCGATAGCATCAATGTAGTATCTTTTTTGATGTAATTGATCTTATTGATGATCCAGTTGTCAGGATCCAGTTGAACAATATTGGTGACGTTTGCCAGTCCCTGTATAAAAATATTTTCGTTGTTACTTGTGATCGGAACGCGAATCAGCGTGTCTGCTTCTCCCGTTCTTGCTACTTTTACAACTATAGGATTGGTAAATAACGGAGTTGTATTTTTTGAAGTAAAATGTTTGATGTTCAAATGCAGGTTGTTTCCGCTGTTATTCCAGTTGACGGTATAAGTAGGATAACCTTCACCGAAATACCATTGATCAAAAAAGTCATCCAATGAAATTCCTGTTACCGATTCCATTATTTCTTTGAAATCAAGAGCGCTTGCTGTCTGGTTTTTATAGGTATTTAAGAATGTTCTCAGACCGGCGAAGAAAAGGGAATCGTTATTAACGATAAAGCGCAATGTATGAACGATTGCAGCTCCTTTATTGTAAACCAGGCGGCTGTCAAAAATGGCGGACTCATCTGTTGAATCTGCTACCCAGACACTTCCTCCGGCTTGTGACATGATATTGGTATGACGTTGCTGCATATCACCTGCGGCCTGATTCGGAAAGAGATTTTGCAACATCAGATATTCCGAATAGGAAGCGAATCCTTCGTTGATCCAGATATTGGCCCATGTTTCGCAGGTAACATAATCACCCCACCATTGATGTGCAAGTTCATGAGCAGTCAGCGATTGTTCAAAAAATCCTTGTGTTGTCATTGTTTGGTGCTCCATTCCTCCGCTAATCGGAGCCATGCAGTGTCCATATTTTTCGTTGGCAAAAGGATACATTCCATATAAACCGGAGAATAATTCTATAAAATCTGCCGTATTTTCAATTTCAGTCTGAAACTGTGTTAATGTTCCCGGATTGTTGTAGATGTAATTCTGGATGAATATTTCATCAGGCGTTCCCTGAAAAGCGTACACGTTGTATTCTGCATACTCTGCTACGGCAACGGAGATCAGGTAATAAGCAACAGGATGGCGATGATACCAGTGATAGGTTGAAGTTCCGTTCCCGTTGTCGGTAATGCTGTCTAATATTCCGTTAGAACCTGCTTTCAGGGAATTATTTACTGTGATATTGACTGCACAGGAATCCGCTTTATCTCTTAAAACCTGTTTTACTGGAAACCATTCGTAAGCGGAAAACGGTTCGCTCAAAGACCATGTCACTTGGTTTCCCCAGCTGGGAGAACTGTCTGTCGTCATTCCGGATCCGCCGAGCGGGTTAGATGCAGCAGTAGGAGGAGCCCCGTAATAGAAAACGGTAATTTCGAATTCTTCTCCCGGATTCAGGTTTGCAGGTACTTTCAGCACCGACTCATTTTTGGAAAAAGTACTGTTTACGCCATTGAAATAAATGCTGTCAATAGTAAATGTTTTAAAAAGCTCAAATAATACGGAGTCTGTCGTTACCAGTGTTTTTCCTTTAATGGTTCCGCTTCCTTTCAGATAAGTGGAAGTATTGCTCATTTCCAGGTCCAGCTTATAGAAAGAAACATCGTATTTCTCTGTTTCTGACAACTGGGCAGTTGTCAGGGTAGGAGTTTTAGCGGAAACGCTTTTAGATTTTAAGTGAGAACAGCTGTATTCTTTTTGCTGTGCAAAAATGCTTGTTCCGGCAAGGATCAGGAAAGATGAAATGAAAAGTTGTTTTAACATATCCTATTTTTTATCCAAAAGTAAATTAATTAATGAAAGATCGCTTTTTCAGACATAAAAAAAGGCCTTTATTCAAAAGACCTTTTCTTAAACTGTATTTTTTATTTAGTGTTCTAAACCAGAGAGGTAACGTTCTGCATCTAAAGCAGCCATACAACCCGTTCCTGCTGCCGTAATTGCCTGACGGTAATTTTTATCTGCAGCGTCCCCTGCAACAAAAACGCCCCGAACATTCGTAAGAGAAGTCCCCGGTTGTGCATATTTAATATAACCCGTTTCGTCCATATCAATCCAGCCTTTGAAAATGTCGGTATTCGGCTGGTGCCCGATAGCGACAAAGAATCCGGTACACGGAATTGTTTTTTCTTCTCCGGTCACATTGTTTACAGCCAAAACGCCTGTAACCCCGTTGTCGTCTCCTAATACTTCTTTTGTTTCCGTATTGAACAAAATTTCAATGTTCGGTGTATTTTTTACTCTGTCCGCCATAATTTTTGATGCTCTGAACTCATCACGACGTACCAGCATTGTTACTTTCGAGCATAGCTTTGACAAGTAATGCGCTTCTTCGCAGGCAGAATCTCCTGCTCCGACGATTACAGTCTCCTGTCCACGGTAAAAGAAACCGTCACAAACCGCACAGGCAGAAACTCCTGCGCCCATTTTCAGGTACTTTTGCTCTGATTCTAACCCTAAATACTTAGCGGAAGCACCTGTTGAAATAATAATTGTTTTTGCATGAATTTCTTTTCCGCTGTCTGTCCAGCATTTATGTACCGGGCCTGTAAAATCCACTTTTTCAATGATTCCGAAACGAATATCTGCCTCAAATCTTTTTGCCTGCTGTTCCAGCTGGAGCATCATTTCAGGACCTGTAATTCCTTGCGGATATCCAGGGAAATTCTCCACTTCATTGGTTGTCGTTAATTGTCCTCCTGGTTGAATTCCCTGGTATAAAACAGGTTTCATATCAGCTCTTGCAGCATAAATGGCTGCCGTATAACCTGCAGGACCGGAACCGATGATCAGACAGTCTGTTATTTCAATTTCGCTCATATTATTTTTGTGAATTAGTTATTCTCGACTTAAAACTGCTGCAAATTTACAATTTCATCTAACAAAAGTCCTCCGTTATTGAAAATAGATTTGTTAAGCATTGATTAATTTCAAGAATCGCCGTGAATTTCTTTGTTTTTCCGTATTTGTGCATTACTTTTGTAGCCTGATTTTTCAAGATGATAAGCGAATTTAAAGCGGTAAAGCAATTGTACCCATTTCAGGAAAAGACAGTTAATGATATTTTAACTGAATTTGAAGATAATGGCGAAAATTTCAATTTGTTGTTTCAGTTACCTACAGGCGGCGGAAAAACGGTGATTTTTTCCGAAATAGCCAAGAGGTATATTCAGAAATGGCAGAAGAAAGTGCTGATTCTTACGCACCGCATAGAGCTTTCGCAACAAACATCCCGCCAGCTTTCAGCTATTGATGTGAAAAATAAGGTCATCAGTAGCGAAGTGAAAAAGCTGGAGGACGATGAAGATCTTGACTGTTACATTGCAATGGTTGAAACGTTGAATAACCGTCTTCAGGAGAACGAAAAATTTATTGACGGTGTAGGGCTGGTAATTGTCGATGAAGCGCATTACAACAGTTTCAGAAAGATTTTTCAGTATTACAAAGACGCGAATATTCTGGGAGTTACTGCTACTCCTTTAAGTTCCAATAAAGCGCTTCCCTTAAATGATAATTACAATAAGCTGGTCGTTGGTGAGTGTATTTCTTCTTTAATTGAAAAAGGATATCTATCTGATGCTGAAACATATACATATGATGTGAATCTTCACGGGCTGAAAATAGGATCCAATGGAGATTTTACTATCAGCAGCTCTGACCTGGTGTATGGAAATTACTTCATGCAGGAAAAATTACTCTTCGCTTATGAAGAGGTTTCTGTCGGGAAAAAGACCCTGATCTTTAATCCGGGGATCGAAACGTCATTGAAAGTGGAAGAATTATTCAAGAAGCGTAATTATAAAATAAGACATCTTGATTCTACATTCAGTGACAGAGACCGGAAAGATGTGCTGGAATGGTTTAGAAATACGCCGGATGCGATTCTTACTTCCGTTGGGATTCTTACAACCGGTTTTGATGAACCTACCGTAGAAACGATCATTATTAATCGTGCAACGCGTTCACTGACACTTTACCACCAGATGATCGGCCGTGGTTCCAGACGTTTACAAAATAAGGAACGGTTTTTATTGATTGATCTCGGAAATAATGTCCGCCGCTTCGGGTTTTGGCAGGATTATATCAATTGGCAGGATGCCTTCCGTTTTCCGGATCGCTTTCTGGAAGCCCGTCTGGCAGATGCAGATGATATTGAGTTTGAGATCGAATTTGAATATAACCGCTATCTTCAGGATTATCTAAATACGGATAAGCTGAAATCTTTTGATTTAAAAGAGCGCTATTATCATTATCTCGATCTGGGAGATAAAGGTAAAAAGGCTGTAGACGATGCAATGCGATTACATACGGAAGTATTGTTAGAAGCTTCCAAAAATTTAGATGAAGCATTTGAATACCTGAAAGCGCTGGATGAGCATGTGGAACACACGCTGAAACAATATACGAAGTGCATTGCTAAAAGCACACCTAATTATTTTAAATTTCTGAAAGAAACTTATTTACGTCAGATCGGGCAGGAGCTGAGAAAAAGCCTTGATTGGGGAGATGAGGAAGAGGAATAATTTCTGAATGATCTCAGAAAAGCAAGGAGACAGTAGTTCCGGATTCCGCAGAATGGATCTCCATTTTTATGGAATGTAATCTGAAAATGATGTCTGCCATTGACAGGCCTATTCCTTTTCCCTGATAGCCATTTGTATTCTGGCCTCTTACGAAGTTTTGCTTGATGATCTGAATGTCCTGTTTTAGGATTCCGATTCCTTTGTCTGTAATGTCAATTTTTAAACGCCCTTTTTCCAAGGATAGAGTAATTACGATCAGTTTATTATCAGAATATTTTATGGCATTTTCAACCAGATTGCTTATAGCAAGCTCCAGCAGCTGCTGGTTAGCAGAAACGATCATTTCTGAAGGTGTTTCTATCCGGATCTCCACATCAATAGTCGCATGGTGGTACAGTACTGCGTTTTCAACGACCTGCCATATAACTTCATCGATCCGGATGGGTTTGAATTCAAAGCTTGTTTTGGCACCTGACAGCAGCATCATATTGTTCAGTGTTTCTTCCAGATCCTGAACATATTGCTTTATTTTATTGATCTCCAGCTGAATTTCTTCCTTACTTTTCGCCTGTGGGAAAGTTACTTCAAGTGTTCCCAGCAGCGCGGTGATCGGTGTCCTAAGCTCATGGGAAACGTAGTCAATGAAATTTTTCTGGACGTGAAACATTTCCGATACACGGGCAATAAATAAGTTATACGTTTTTACCAAATCCTCTATTTCCGCGTAAGAATCGGTAATAATTACCGGTGTGTGAAAATTCTGATTGTCTCTTTCTTTCAGCTGGTTGACAATGTTAACAATCGGAACATAAGCAAATTTTCCCAAAATTATAGAAAACAGATAGATAACCACGACTCCTCCGATGCACACAAAAATCAGGATGGTCAGAAGCGATTGCAGCTGCTGATTAAAATCAGTTTTATCTTCCCGTGCTATCACCACGAAATCACCTTCGTTATCGTGGTAGAAGATCCCATTGTAAAAATAATCATCTGCAATGAAATGATCCTGGTTTGTTTTCCGGATGTTGTTCAGGATTTTTTTAGTGATATTGTCATCATCAGGCATACTGCCTTTTACTTTCTGATTCTCGAAATTAAAAATGGCAATATCTTTTCTCGAAATGGTTTTCCGGAGCTTGTCTTTTATTGTTTCGTGTTCCGAATGGCTGATCTCGTCTTCCTCCAGGTAGTAAAGGGCAGCTAATAATGTTTTATTCTCCAGTGTATGGATTTCGTAGTTCTCCATCCATTTATAAAATAAAAAATAGATAGCTCCGGAAGCGATCAGTATTACGATGCTGAAAACAGTTACTAAATAAAGAGAAAGGCGGTGTCTTAGCTGCATAAGTTACTTTTAAAACCGGAATACATAACCTATTCCTTTAACAGTGAAGATAAACTTTAAATCCTCTTTTTCAATTTTATTTCTCAGATAGGAAATATAGACATCCACCACATTTGTCTGGTTGTTGAAATTAATTCCCCAAACTGCGTTTAACAACTGAATGCGTGTTACAGCTTTATTTTTGTTCTCAACAAGATAGAGCAGCAGTTTTAGTTCTTTAGGAGAAAGCTCTATGATTTGTCCATCCAGAAAAGTCCGGTATTGCTGCATGTCAATGGTGAGCCGCCCGAAATTGAGAATAGTGGAAGTATTCTGTGTATCCTGAATGCTGTTTCGCCGGGTTAATGCTTTTATCCGTGAAGATAGTTCATCGAAATGAAAAGGCTTGGTCAGATAATCGTCCGCACCAGAATCCAGAGCGTTTACTTTATCGTTTACGGAATTTAAAGCACTTAACATTAAAACGGGAGTGAAGATCTTTTTATAACGAAGTGTTTGCACCAGCTGTATTCCGTCAATTTTTGGTAGCATTACATCAATAATGAAGAGGTCAACAGGCGTGGAAAGATAGCTTTCCAGAACTTCTTCCGCAGAGCGGCATAAAATAATGGTATAGCCCTGCTGCTCAAGTCCGGCGACTAAAAAATCACTGATGCGCTTATCATCTTCGGCAATTAGGATCTGCATTTTTTATTTAGGCTGATTAAAATGTGTCTGTATAGCTAAACTATTCAAATACTAACTCACTTGATTTAAATACTTTGCTCCATTTTGCAACAAATTCAGAAGAAAGTTTTTTCTCTTTTATCGCAACAAAACTGGAGTACAGTGAAGATTCCCCCTGTATGATATAATACAATTGTGATTCCGGTGTTTTATCACCCTTAAAAGAAGGTGATTCTATTTTGAACAGAGCCCAGTGATTTTTATCAGTTTCATTTTTTTCAATTATTGTTAGCTGTGCTTTAGGTGCGGAAGCCTTAGTTTGCTCGTACATGAGGCTGATTGCCTTATCCATCGGAATACCTGTTGCTCCTTTTATAGACATCATTGTTCCGATAATGGTCCAGTTGTCAACACTTTCATTTCCGGGAATGATTTCCATGAAATGAATTTGTTGTGTCTCTTGATTAGACCCAAGCTTCCATTGATATTCTTCCGGCCAGTTAATTTTCAGGTTTTCAATTTTTTCCTGTGAAAAAGAATTGAATGCAACCAATAAAATAAATAATTTAAAAACTTTCATCTGATAGGATTTTATATTTAAATTGAAGTATGTTCGCTATTTTTCTATAACACGTTTACTTTTACTCAATATTTACTTCACAAGGTAAAAATAATAAATTATCTCTCATTCCTTTGACGTTAGCTGTACTCTGTAATCATTAATTGCAATGTTTGCTAACGCTGATCTTGCATATAAGCTTAAATTTTGTACTATTATAGTACCGAAAATTAAAATCAGATGAAAGAAGTAATTTCATTATTATTGATTACAGGAACAGGTTTTCTTGTTTTTTTGGTATTTCTGCTAATCGGGATTATAAAAAAGAACCTAAGGCTGGTCATGATATCCGTGCTTATTTTTGTTGTTTCTTCAGTCGTTGGTATCTGGAGCATTATAGTGGTAACAAAAAAAGCGTATGACCGGTTTTCAGAACTTGCTGAGCCCAGATCAGGAGTTGCAATTTATGCAAGCCTGTTCGGACAGCAGCATTCCGATTGTCTGGAGATAATAAATTATAAGGATCAGCTGATCCCAAAGATAGATGTGGCTATCTGGCTGCATTTCAAAACCTGCCCGGAAGAGCTTGAAAGAATACTGAGCCGGAAAGAATTTAAAATGGAGAAAACCGCTGCTGTAAATCTTCACTTTGAGCAACAGCCAAGCGCAAATGAAAACTGGTTTAATCCTAAAAAATTGGGAGATACTGTCTTAATTTTTACCTGGTACGATGAAAGAAATAACGGACAGGAAATTTACTGTTCGGCGGATAGTACAGAAGTATATTTAAAAGATATTTTTGATTGATTATTTTTTAAAAATTCCCAAAAAACGCTTAAAAATGATTATTTTCGCTCGGCTCAATAAAATGGGTGTTACTAATCATTAAATTATGGAAAAAGTACTTCCTTATCAACCTAAAAATAAGGTCAGAATTGTAACAGCAGCGTCTTTGTTTGACGGGCATGATGCTTCTATCAATGTGATGCGCCGGATTATTCAGGCGACCGGGTGTGAAGTGATCCACCTCGGCCATGACCGTTCTGTTGAAGAAGTGGTAAACTGTGCTATTCAGGAAGATGCACAGGCAATTGCGATGACCTCTTATCAAGGTGGACATACGGAATATTTTAAGTATATGTATGATTTGCTTCGTGAAAAAGGAGCACCACATATTAAAATAGTTGGTGGTGGTGGTGGAACGATCCTTCCTTCGGAGATAGAAGAGCTGGAAGCTTACGGAATCACGAGATTATACCATCCGGATCACGGTAGATCCATGGGATTACAGGGAATGATCAATGATATGATTGAGCGTTGTGATTTTCCGGTTGGAACAGGTCTTACAGACGAGATAACGAAAATTACCGATAAAAATATTCCCGCGATCGCACGGCTTATTTCTGCAGCAGAGAACTTTCCGCAAGAAGCGGAGCCGTTTTTTGAAAAGATTCACGAAATGGCAGCTAAAAATCATGTTCCGGTTCTAGGTATTACAGGAACAGGTGGAGCAGGGAAGTCTTCTTTAGTGGATGAGCTGGTTCGCCGTTTTTTAATTGATTTCCCCGAAAAACAGATTGCCGTGGTTTCTGTCGATCCGTCAAAGCGTAAAACGGGCGGAGCGTTATTAGGCGACAGAATCCGTATGAACTCAATTAAAAGTGATCGTGTTTATATGCGTTCACTGGCAACGCGTCAGTCGAATCTGGCATTGTCAAAACATGTTTCTGAGGCTGTTTCTGTTCTGAAAGCAGCAAATTATGACCTGATTATCCTTGAAACTTCCGGGATCGGGCAGTCAGATACGGAAATCCTGGATCATTCAGATGTTTCATTGTACGTAATGACACCGGAATACGGTGCGGCGACACAGTTGGAGAAGATCGATATGCTGGATTTTGCGGATGTTATCGCGCTGAATAAATTTGATAAAAGAGGTGCATTAGATGCACTTCGTGACGTAAGAAAGCAGTACCAGCGGAACCATAACCTTTGGGACAGTAATGTAGATTCCATGCCGGTTTTCGGGACAATTGCCTCGCAGTTCAACGATCCGGGAATGAATACGCTTTACAAAGTCATTATTGATAAAGTAAAAGAAAAAACCGGAGCAGATCTAAGTTCTACATTTGAAATAACGAAGGAAATGTCAGAGAAAATTTTCGTCATTCCTCCGGATAGAACCCGTTATCTTTCAGAGATTTCTGAAAATAACCGTTCGTACGATAAATGGGTGGAACAGCAGGTAACAGTCGCAGATCAGCTGTACGGTCTTCATACTTCCATTGAAACGCTTAGAAGTTCAGCTATTGAAGATAAAGACCGCTTGATTAAAGGTCTTCAGGAAACATTTGAAAGTGTGAAGCTGAACTTTGATCCGAAAAACTGGGCGATCATTGAAAACTGGGATGCAAAGAAAGAATTGTATAAAAATCCGAAGTTTGAATTCAAGGTACGTGATAAAATCCTGACGCTGGATACACATACGGAATCTCTTTCTCATACGCAGGTTCCGAAAGTGGCGCTGCCAAAGTTCAAATCCTGGGGAGATATTTTAAAATGGAATTTACAGGAGAACGTTCCGGGAGAATTTCCTTATACTGCAGGGTTATTTCCATTCAAACGTGAAGGAGAAGATCCGACACGTATGTTTGCGGGAGAAGGCGGTCCGGAACGTACCAATAAGCGTTTCCATTATGTATCGCTGGGAATGCCGGCAAAACGTCTTTCCACGGCTTTTGACTCTGTAACGCTTTACGGAAATGATCCTGATCCGAGACCGGATATTTACGGTAAGATCGGTAATTCCGGTGTTTCCATCTGCTGTCTGGACGATGCGAAAAAATTATATTCCGGATTTGATCTTACACATCCGCTGACTTCCGTATCCATGACGATCAACGGACCGGCTCCGATGCTGTTGGGCTTTTTCATGAATGCAGCAATTGATCAGAACTGTGAAAAATACATTAAAGCAAATGGTCTGGAAGCAGAAGTAGAGGCTAAGATCAATAGTATTTATAAGAAGAAAGGAGTAGAGCGCCCGCGTTATAACGGAGATCTTCCGGAAGGTAATGACGGTTTGGGACTGATGCTGCTGGGTGTTACCGGAGATCAGGTGCTGCCAAAAGATGTTTATGAAAAAATCAAGGCGGAAACATTAAGCCAGGTTCGCGGAACGGTTCAGGCAGATATTCTGAAAGAAGATCAGGCACAAAACACCTGTATTTTCTCAACTGAATTCGCTTTGCGTTTGATGGGCGATGTGCAGCAGTATTTTATTGATAAGAAAGTGAGAAACTTTTATTCCGTTTCCATTTCCGGGTATCACATTGCGGAAGCGGGAGCGAACCCGATCACGCAGCTGGCGTTTACACTGGCAAACGGTTTCACGTATGTAGAATATTATTTGTCAAGAGGAATGGATATTAACGATTTCGGTCCTAATTTATCTTTCTTTTTCTCAAATGGTATCGATCCTGAATATGCGGTAATCGGCCGTGTAGCGAGAAGAATTTGGGCAAAAGCCCTGTCAAAAAAATATGGAGCAAATGCCCGTGCACAAATGCTGAAATATCACATTCAGACTTCCGGACGTTCCTTACATGCGCAGGAAATAGATTTCAATGACATCCGCACAACTTTACAGGCACTTTACGCGATCTATGATAACTGTAATTCACTGCATACAAATGCGTATGATGAGGCGATTACTACGCCAACGGAAGAATCTGTGAGAAGAGCAATGGCTATCCAGCTGATCATCAACCGGGAATTAGGATTGGCGAAAAATGAGAATCCGTTGCAGGGATCGTTTATTATTGAAGAGCTGACGGATCTGGTAGAAGAAGCGGTATTGTCTGAATTTGACCGTATCACAGAACGTGGGGGGGTATTAGGAGCGATGGAAACCATGTATCAACGTTCAAAAATTCAGGAGGAATCATTGTATTATGAAACCCTGAAACATACGGGCGAATTCCCGATAATCGGAGTAAACACATTCCTGAGCTCAAAAGGTTCGCCTACGGTAGAACCTAAAGAGGTGATCCGTGCTACGGAAGAAGAAAAGCAATATCAGATCAATATGTTGCATAATCTTCAGAAAGCCAATGAGAAGGAAACTACTGAAGGATTAGAAAAAGTACAGGAAGCAGCTATTCAGAATAAAAACATGTTTGAAATACTGATGGATACTTGTAAAACAGCATCTTTAGGGCAGATAACTAAAGCATTGTTTGAAGTAGGAGGACAGTACAGAAGAAATATGTAGTTGTTCGGATTCCGTATTCCTTATTTGGATTAAAGAAATAAAATATGATTTGAACTTCCCTTTAATAGATTATTGGAGGGAAGTTTGGTTTATGTGCTTGTAATTGATGGATGAATTATTAAGTTTGGATGTGAAATGAAATCGTTAATAATAGGAAATTCGCTAGTGTTTCTGTGATCTTATAGAGCCCCGGTTTAAGTATAAAACTACAAGTATCACTACGAGCTTAGTCTAATACTAGTTTGTGTTTTACTCTTCCTTTTTGTTATTGTTACATTGTATTAAAATCTCCAGAATATTTTGTTGGATAAATAACTTCATAGAACCAGTCATCCTCACTTATTAAAACTCGTCTGCCGATTAGGACGTTTTTGTCTAATTTATTTTGTTGTAGAACGTCAAGAATTATTTTTAATGATTTGTCTGTATTCGTTACAATATAAAGTATATTTCCACCACCAGGACCTAAGTCGCTAGCAAGCCATTCCCCAAGTTTTTTATTATCAAGAGCTTTATCTAATTTATCTTCAATTTCTTGCCGTTTGTTCAGTAGTTGAATTTCGTCTTTGAAAACTGTTGGTTGAATTTGAATAAATAAAATTTCATTTCCTTTGAGAGGTGTCCACTTGTAACTGTTTTGTAATTCAGCTTTTTTAATTTCAAGTTCTTGCTTCTTTAATTGTTGAGTAGAAGTAAAAGCCTGTTTAACATTTCCAGGAGTTGATATATCTACTTCATATAAGTGCAAGTCAAACTTGTCATCACTAAGTATTAATGCTCTTGCAACATAAATGATGCTGTCTGTCTTTTTGTATAAACTAAAATATTCTTTATTAGTTAATAAAGTTGGGTTTATTAGCTCACCAGTTTGCTTTCCTGAGAAGTTGTTACAACTTATTAACCCTAAAAATGTTATGAGTCCTATTGTAAATATTTTAAACATCATTTTTTCTGTTAAGACTATTTCTGTTGTTTTAGAAAATCCTTTTTAGTTCTTATTAATTTTTTATTCAATCTAGGTTGATTATTCTTACTAACATAAACTATGGCAACATCGTAGCCGTGTTTTTCTTTTTCTGCAGGTGTGAAAAATATCAGAGTTCCTAGTGCGTGTTGTGTATTTAAATCATTAAATTCCAGAACTTCAAAGTAATGTTCATTAAATCTTTGTACCGTACCTCCGGGGCTTGAAAAAAATGCAACTTTCATTTTTCTGAAATCATGTCCACCGCGGGCATCTTTAAAAATATCATTTAAGATTTCTTGTTTTTCAAGAGGTAGAATGTCTTCATATAAATGCTTTTCTGACTGAGCATAAATATTTAAGGTTTTAAACACAAGAAATATTAAACAGAAGATGTATAGAAATATGTGTTTCATTAGTTGTGTTTTTAGGCGAAATTAAGGCTTTTATTACTGCAAATAACTTATTTAACTATTAATAAAAAAGAGGTTACTCTGCCTGAATAACCTCTTTTATCATTTTTTGAAAATCAGTTTCTTATATAATGAAACAGCTTCCAGTAAGTAGCATCTCCAATTTTTAAAACATCTCCTTTTACGAAATCCAATGAGATATATAAATCTGTTGCTTTTGTATTTTTTTGGTCAGAAAGAAGTGTTACTTTATTATATTCCAGTTCTTTTGCCGCTTCCATAACATGTAAGATCAATTCTCTGCCATAACCCTTTCCTCTGGATTCTTCTTGAACAGCCAAAGCATCAATGTAAAATTCTCCTGTCTGCGTTTCTGCCGGAATGTTCAGCTTTTGTCCGTAAGTGCTTAAAATCGCATTTCTTCTCTCTTCGAATAATAATCCGTTATACGCCAGAACAGCTCCTATGATCTGATTACTGTATTCTTTCACCCAGATATTCTCATAACCGTACAGATAATCATCTGCTGCAATGCTCTTTTCTAAAAAAGACAATTGTTGTGCTTTGTCGGTCAATCCTGTGTAACATTCGATAACTTCAGGCATTGCTTCCAGTAATAACGGAGCAATAATAGCGGCTTCTTCAGGTTTTGCTTTGCGAATCATGACGTATAAAGATTAATAAATCCAAAATTAAAAACTTTTATGAATCCATACTCTTTAACGAAGTATTTTCTCAACGGAAAGACTTTCTGATTCTCAGGTTTATTGCGCTTTCCGGTACGCATAATAAAATACTACAGGTAGAACCGTAAAGGACAGCAGCAGACAGATCAGCATTCCGCCAACGATCATGATCGCGAGCGGTTTTTGGATCTCTGATCCCATACTGTGTGACATGGCAGCGGGAAGAAGTCCCATTGAGCCCATCAGTGCAATCATTACAATAGAACGGATCCTTGATTTAACAGCGGCGGAAATGGCCTCTTTTAGTTGTAATTTTTTCATTTGCTCCCGCATAACTGCTATCAGGATGATTCCGTTAATGGTGTTTACACCGAACAGGATAATAAGCCCGATTCCTGCTGAAATCCCGAAGATGGTACCTGTGATCCAAAGAGAGAGGAATCCGCCGATAAACGCAAAAGGGATCGTGATAGCCGATATAAGTGTATCTCTGATATTACCGAAATTACTGTAAAGCAATACAAGAATGAGACAAAGAGATACCGGAATTACGGTCATCAGCTGTTTGGTTGCCCGCTCCTTACTTTCAAATTCTCCCGCCCATTCCATGTAGTTTTCTTTGGGTAGCTTGATTTCTTTTGCGACTACTTTTTTTGCTTCCTGGATGGTCGTTCCCAGATCGCGGTTTTCAATGCTGAACCCGACTCCGATATAACGGCTGCTTCCTTCCCGGTAAATGAATGCCGGCCCTGTTTTATACTGGATTGTTGCTATTTCCTGTAACGGAATGCTTCGTCCGTTGCTGGAAGGAATCAGGATATTACCGATTTTTTCCGGCGTGTTTCTGTAATCCTCTTCAAAGCGCAGCACGATATCAAACTGGCGGTCGTTTTCAAAGAATTTTGTAGCAGATTGTCCGCCGATGGTCATGGCAATTACGGCCTGAACATCAGCAGTATTTACTCCGTATTTAGCCATTTTTGAGTCGTGTAGCTGGATCCGTAATTCAGGCAACCCGATATTTTTAAATACTTTGATATCAGTGATTCCCCGTACTTTTTTAATGGAAGATGCAATGTCATTGGCATGTTTTTCCAGATCATACAGATCGTCTCCGAAGATTTTAATTACCAGCGAGCTTTTAACACCGGCAACATACTCTTCCACATTGTCCTGGATCGGTTGGCTGAAGCCGAATTCAATTCCCGGATAATGCTGTAATTCCGTCCTGATCTGCCGGATAATTTCTTCCTTGGAAACTTTTCGTTTCCATTGATCCTCATCTTTCAGCTGTACGTTAAATTCAATATTGAAAAAACCGGTTGGATCAGTTCCGTCGTTCGGACGTCCTGTCTGTGTCAGAATAAAATCGATCTCATCGAATTTTGACAGCAGAATCTCCTTCATCTCTCTGGTCAGACGGGAAGATTCGTCCAGGCTGACGCTGTTAGGAAGCGTTGCTCTGATATAAATAGCTCCTTCGTTGAGCTTCGGAAGGAATTCGGAACCATAGCTGCCAAAACGAACAATACATAGCAAAAGAATCACTATAAAGCTGATCAGCGTTATTTTCTTATTTCTGAATGAGATTTGAAACAACCCGGAGATCGTTCGGTTAAAGAAACGTGAAATCTTATTTTCTCTTTCAACAATGTTACTTGTAAATAACAGCTTGCACATGGCGGGAACATAGGTGAGGCTGAGCAGTAAAGAACCGATGAGTGCGTAACCCAGTGTAAATGCCAGCGGAGAAAACATTTTTCCTTCCACTTTCTGAAAGGAAAATATAGGGAGCAAGGCTACGATCAAGATCAAGAGCGCAAAAAAGATATATCCCGCAACACTTCCTGCACTTTTTTTGATAATTCCCATTTTGCTGATCTTTGAAAAGCGTTTGTTTCCTATCTCGTGATTCTTTTCCGCGAGCGCGACAAAGACTGTCTCCACAATGACCAGCGTACCTTCCAGCAGCAATCCGAAATCCAGTGCTCCCATCGAAATCAGGTTGGCGGGAAGCCCCTGGATTTTCAACATGATAATGGCAAACAGAAAGGCAAGCGGAATAACAGAGGCCACGATCAGTGTTGATTTCCAGTTGTACAGGAATATGAATACGATTACGGAAACGAGGATAATTCCTTCCATAAGATTTTTAGATACTGTCTTAACAGTGCTGTTGACAAGCTTCGTACGATCAACGACAATTTCTATCTGTGTTCCTTTCGGAAGCTTTCGCTCGTTCAGCTCCTGGATCTTATCTTTCAGCCTTCCGATCACATCTGAAGGATTCTCACCGCGCAGCATGATAACAATGCCTTCCAGGATATCATCATTTTCATTGTAACCTGCAATGCCGAGCCGTGGTTTATGTGTCACTTTGACATTTGCAACATTCTTAATGAGAATAGGAGTGGAACCGTTCAGCCGGATAGTAATATTTTCAATATCCTGTAATTTATCCAGTAAGCCCACACCCCGGACAACATATGCCTGATCTCCCTGCTGGATGATGTCTCCGCCGACATTGATATTTGATTTGGAAACAGCCTCATAAATATCCAGTGGTGATAAATTGTAATTTTTCAGCTCTGTAGGATTGATCTGTATTTCGTATATTTTCTCTTCACCTCCGAAGCTTACAATATCGGCAACACCGGCAACACTTAAAAGTTCGCCTTCAATTGTCCAGTTCTGTAAGGCGGTAACTTCTTTAATCGGCATATCACTTTTGATCACATAGCGTAATATCTCGCCGGTGGCCCCGGAAGGCGGTTCGATTGCTGCATCAGCGCCCTCCGGCAGATGAACAGAGGCCAGTTTATTGGAAACATACTGCTGGGCATAAAAATCTTCCACTCCGTCTTCAAACTGGATGGTCACCACGGACAAGCCAAATAAAGAAGTGGAGCGGATAGAGCTCTTTTTCGGAATACTGTTCATGACTTTCGTCAGTGGTAATGTTACCATCTTTTCCAGTTCTTCGGCGCTTCGTCCCGGCCATTGGGTAATGATCCGTGTCCGTGTATTGGTCACATCCGGAAATGCTTCCACCGGTGTATGAATGTAAGTGTAAATACCGGCTATCAGCAGAACAGCAGTGGAGAAAAGGACGAAAACAGCATTTTTCAATGAAAATGCGACAATATTTTGTACCAGCTTGTTCATAATATCAGTTGTTTGAAACTCCTTCGTAAATCAGCAGGGCATTTTTCGTAATTATTTTTTCCCCTGCTTGAACACCTTCTTTCGTATAAATAAAAAGCTCATTTTCAGCAACAGGAGCTATTTTTCGGATTTCCAGGTGATGATCATCTTTATAAGCGACGACATATTGCCGGTCGTTATTGAAAATAACAGCTTTGCGGGGAATAGCAACTGCTTTTGCAGCCTGGATATTTTTGTCGATGAATATATCCGCGCTGAGGCCGGGTAACAGCTTCAGATTTTGGTTCTGGAGAATTACGCGTGCTTTTAGAACGTGCTCGTTATCGTCGAATACATTGTATATCTTGTCTATTTTTCCATCGTAATAAACATCCGGGTAGGCGATGGTACGCACTTTAACTTTGCTTCCTTCCTGAATATATTTCAGATTGCTTGCATAGATATTAACCATTACCCAGACTTCTTTAAGATTTGAAATGGAGAATAAAGGTTCGTCTTCCATGCTTACGGTTTGTCCCACGCTTATTTCTTTCTGAACGATATAACCGTTTTTCGGAGAGATGATATTGTAAAGTCCGGCAGAAGTTCCCGCGCTGTACATTGACAGGGTTTCGTTTATTTTCTGAATTTCCACACGAACCTGCATCAGGTCGGTTTCCAATTGATTCACCTCCGGAAGGGTAGCAAGACCGTCATTGAGCATTTCCTTCTTGGAAGAAACCTGAGATTTCAGAAGCTTTTCCTGATTTTCAAAAATGCGCTTTTGCTGGCTCAGAACGATGATATCATTTGATTTGATAACGGCAAGCACCTGTCCTTTTTTGACAAAATCTCCCAGCTCAAATTTTACTTCCTGAACTACTCCGTTCAGTAAGCTTTTAAAGGCAACCAAATCGTTTTGATCATATTCGATCTTTCCTGTCAGCGTTAGCTGCTCTACAATGGGCTCTTCTGAAGCGACAGAAATTTCCGTATTTTTTTTCAGCGCTTCATTCAGGAAAAAATGGGGCTGATCGATATCGGCTGCCGGTTCATTTTTTGTTTTGCAGGCAATAAGCAGAAGCATCAATTGCAGGTATATAAGCTTTTTTTTCATATATGAAATTTGTTTTTCAATGGTTGTGAGTTATAAGTCTTTCCCGATTAAATATTGCAGCTGTTCAAATGTCCGGAGGTAATTTTTTTCAACGCTGAAATAATTCCCCTGCGCTTTTACGTAAGCATCCGTGAAATCGATAAATTCGAACAGTGAAACCTGCTTGTTCTTTAAATGCCGGATATAACTTTCGATAAGTGTCTGAAACTCTTCAAAAGAGGTTTTCGGGAACTGAGAAAGCAATTCTTCATACGACCTTAGCTGTTGTATCAGCTTAGTGATACTTGTTTCTAAATTTATTTCCAGGGATGTCAGCTGGTATTTCTGTTGTTCTAACTGTGCCTGTGCAGATTTGATATTTCCCTGGTTCCGGTCAAAAAAGGGAAGATCGATTCCGATTCCTATCCCGAAAAAATCGCGCATCATACTTCCTCCGCGATCATAATTCATAAGGATTCTGACGTCAGGGCTGGCATTCGCCTTTTCTAATTTTAATTGTTGTTCGGCGAATAAAAGCTGCTGTTGAGCATGCTGTTTCAGAATACTTGAATCTTTTGCCGATTCGATGATGTCCTCAGGAATCTTCCGGCTTATATCAGGTTCTTGATATTCCCCGAATTCAAGCATTTCAGTTGTCAGGTTGGGAATCTGGGTCAGAATTTTTAATTGCTGCAATGCTTCCGCTTCTTCTGCATTCCAGCTGATCAGCTGCTGCTTTAAATCAATATAAGCTGTCTGAATGCGGTAGTATTCTGCTTTTGAAAAGTTCTGCTTTTCCATTTGCTTACGGAAATGCTCGGAAAGCTCGCCGTAGTAATCTAATAATACGGAAAGCTGTTTTTTTTCCTGGGTAATTTGCTGCAAATCAATAAACGCAAGACGAAGGTTCATCTTCAGCTCACGTACCAGCTGCTCAAATTCCAAAAGGACGGTATTTTTTTCAGTGGTCTTTAAATCAACTCTTTTCCGTCTTTTTCCTGCCGTTTCGATTACCTGCTCCAGATCAAATGCGAATTGCTGGTGATTGCCGTAATTCCCGAAAAGATAAGGCAGGTCATCCGCGGAAGTATTGGACCATAAGTTAACCTGGCTGATGCTGAGGCTTGGGTTTTTCCATAACTTGCTCTGCAGGATCTCTGCATCCGCTTTTTCAATGGAATACTTTGCTGCTAATAATTGGTAGTTCTTCTGAATGAACTGCTGTTCTAAATCCTTGATAGACAGCTTTTTTTGCTCCTGAGAATAAGCAGCTGAATAATGAAATCCATGGACTATGAAGATCAGGAGAAATAAAATAACTTTCTGCATATCCTGTAAGTATTCTGCAAAAGTATCCTCAGAAGTTTAGAACAACGTTTAAGATAGATTAGAAATAGATTAGAATACTGCTGCGAACATCAGGAAGGATCTACATCAATGCTTATCCGGACGGATTTGAAAGGAAGCTGCGCGTAAAACTGATCGATTATTTCATCAATTTTCAGCTTGATCTTTTTAGGAGATAACTCACGTTCTATTTTAATGGTGATCTGTTTCAGGTACAGATTATTAATCCGCTTGATGATAGGATATTCAGGTCCTAAGACACGATTTCCCAGAAATTGTCTGAGCTCTTTTGCAAGGAAATTTGCGCCCTCGTTCAGATTTTTTTCTTCTTTGTGCTTTAAGGTAATGGTAATGAGCTTGAAAAAAGGAGGATACATGAAGTTTTTCCGTTCCACGATCTCGTTTTTATAGAAACCGCTGTAATCATGTTCCATTACCTTCTGTATAATCCAGTGATCGGGCTGTCCTGTCTGGATAATAACTGTTCCTTTTTTATCTTTTCGTCCGGCGCGTCCCGCCACTTGCGACATCAGCTGAAAGCTGCGTTCAAATGCACGGAAATCCGGGCGGTTCAGCATCATGTCTGCATCCAGAATTCCCACTAATGAAACGTTTTCGAAATCCAGTCCTTTAGACAACATCTGCGTGCCGACCAGGATATCTGTCTTTTTATTTTCAAAATCTTCAATAATGTTCTGATACGCGTTTTTGGAACGAGTAGTGTCCAGATCCATCCGTTGAATAACCGCTTTCGGGAAAAATACAGCGAGCTCATCCTCGATTTTTTCAGTTCCGAATCCGTACATATTCAGCCGGTTACTTCCGCAGTTTTTGCAGGAACCGACAGGAGCTGCCACATACCCGCAATAATGGCATTTCAGCTGGTTGGAAAATTTATGATACGTTAAAGAAACATCGCAGTTGGTGCATTTCGGGGTCCAGTTACATACTTCGCACGTCCATGCCGGTGTGTATCCACGGCGGTTCTGAAATAAAATAACCTGGCTTTTATCTTCCAGAGCTTTATGGATGTGATCAATCAGCATGGAAGTAAAATGAGATTTCATTGAACCGTTTTTTCGTTCCCGCTTGATATCTGCGCATAAGATTTCGGGAAGCCTGGCATTTCCGTAACGTTCTTTCAGCTCTACCAACGCAAATTTTCCTGTTTCTGCGTTGTGATATGTTTCCATAGAAGGAGTCGCTGAGCCCAATAGACAGTCCGCTTTGAAAAGTTGCCCCAGAACAACCGCCATATCCCGTGCATTGTAGCGCGGAGAAGGATCATATTGCTTGAAAGAGGATTCGTGCTCTTCATCAATAATGATCATCCCAAGATTTCTGAACGGTAAAAACAGGGAAGAACGTGCTCCGAGAATAATACGGAAACGCTGCGGATGATTGTTCAGTACATGATTCCAGATGTCCACACGTTCATTCTGGTTGAATTTTGAATGATAAACACCTATCAGTTCTCCGAAATAGGCTTCAAGACGTTGAATTAACTGCGTTGTTAATGCTATTTCCGGCAATAGAAAAAGTACCTGTCGGCCTTTTTCTATTGTTTCTTTAATGAGCTGAATGTAAATTTCCGTTTTTCCGGAACCGGTGATTCCGTGAAGCAAGGTGATCTGCTGCTGATCAAACGCGCTTTTTATCTGCTGATATGCGAGATCCTGTGCTTCTGATAATCGCAGGTCTTTCAGCGAATGTTCTTTCTTGTTTTTATCGAAACGGTCAATTTTTAATTTTTCAATCCTGAAAACTCCATTTTTGACCAGTGTGTTAATAGTAGATGCGGAAATCCCTTTTTCCTCCAGTGTTTTTTTCATTACCGGCATTCCCAGCATTTCGTGGTCGATCAAACCGATAAAATATGTGATCGCTTCTGCCTGCTTTTGTTTCGCTTTATTTTTATCCAATTGGTCGAGTAGGAGCGCCAGTTGTTCCAAATCCTGAAAATTCTGCTCTAAAAAGATAAAAGAAGCCGTTTTGTCAATGTACTTATAGGAAAGCTCTTCAACGGAAATAACGATCTTTTCATCGATCATTTTCTTTATCAGCGGCTGGATGGTTTTTATATTCAGCAAATCCGAGATCTCTTTCAGGTCAAGAACTTCTTTTACTTCTAAAGCATCAATGACGGCGGTATATTTATCGTTGGAAAGCAATGTTGACAGGTCAAAATCGGGATGCAAAGTAATTTTTGATTCGGAGGCGAGTTTTAAATTAGATGGTAAAGCCGCATTCATTACATCTCCGATAGCTGCCATATAGTATTCTGCCATCCAGAACCAAAGTTTGAGCTGATGAGGAGTTACAATCGGGGTGTCGTCCAGAACGGTCTCAATATATTTTGCCTGATATTCCGTGGGAATTTCTTCGTGAACACGGGAAACTATTCCAGAATAGAATTTGGATTTACCGAAGGGAACAACTACCCGGACACCGATTTGAATCAGATCATTTAATTCATGAGGGACGCGGTAAGTAAAAACATTTTTTACGGATAAGGGTAAAATGATATCTGCAAAAAACGTTTTACGTTCATTCATGATAAATAAAACATGGTTATTTAAAGTTAATTACAGAAAAATTGCTGTGACTGGTACTGGACATCCGGTGTACAGAAGCTCAGCAGCCCGGTAATGCTTCCCAGGCAAAGCTCCCGCATGGAATTCAGGTCAATAGCTGTCATTTGATAGCCGTTCACATTGACATTTTCTTTTTTAGAACGGATGATGGTTGTTCTTGAGGTAAAAATTCCCAATACATTTCTGTCATTGGTTGCCGTCAGATTCGTGTAAGTGATTTTATTCTGAGCAATTGAAGAGCTTGGTTTTGTCAGTGAAATATAATTGTACAATACTTCAGATCCGGAAGTAAGCACGATATCAATTCCCAGCAGATTACGTTTTATAACGTTCGGATCATTGGAAACATTGCTTTTCATCAGCTCGTAAAATGTTTGCCCGTTTGCGCTGGTATTGATCTTTTTGCTTGCAAGATCACTGAAATTTCCTGTTTTGATAATCCAGTCGAAAGATCTGATCACGGAATCGGAAGCACTTGTAAATTCAGCGAAGAAAACCCGTAATCTCATATCAAACATAGATCCTGTTCCGTAATTTCCCGTTAGTGGCTGGCTTCTGTAACGTTCATTATTTGTTATAGGATTTGCAAAAGCAAATTTTGCCACATTATTCGCCAAAGAGGTAATTTCCACGTCACGAACTAATTCAGTCGCTCCGTTCACATAAAATTCTCCGTTGTTAATGTTCAGCTCCAGGCGGTATTCATAGCCCGATTGTGCTTTCAGGGGATCTGCTTCCGTTGTTTTGAACATGTACACCTTTTGGTAAGGATAGTAGAAAACACCGCTTTCCTTGTTCTCAATTAAAGTATCGATGAGATTGAAAGTTCTTTTTAAAACACCGTTCTGGTATTCTTTAACAGTTCCCACAACGGATTCAAAGTAATTGGAATCTGCAATTGCAGCCGTCGTAAGGTTGTTATCCGATGTAACAAATGCGCGGTTCACCTTTACAAAATGTGTCGATTCATTAGGATCAAGGACAGCGTAAACGACTGCGGAAGGTTTTGCGGAACCTGTGATTTTGATATCGTCATTACAAGCTGTCAATGTTAACACGATTGCAATTAGTGCTATAAAAGAAAATTTCATTTTTTTCATTCGTCAATATTCGGAAGACCAAATTTACAAAACTATCTGATTGCTGTACGTCGTTTCAATCAAGGTTTTGGCTATTTTGCTCAATTTATATAAAAATCAATCCTTAACACGGTTAAATTTCATTGCTTTCAGCATCCAGTTAGGGAGTGACTGCCCCGGCTTTTTACCATTCAGGTTGATATACCAGCCCAATTTTTTCATTACCGGAACTTTATGAGTTTCTACAAATTCAATCCATGTCCCGTCCGGATCTTCAATATAAGAGAAACGTCCGCCGGCCTCGCCCATGTCAAATGTTTTTCCTGAATCTACCGTGAACGGGAATCCTGCTTTTTCACAAGCACTTTGTAAAGCGTCCATTCCCTGAATGTCAAAGCATAAGTGAATAAATCCCCAGTCGCCCCAAAAACGGTTCTCGAAGATATTCCGTACATCAGTGCGCTCTACTGCCTGGATCAGCTCAATTTCCGTAGGCCCCAGCAATTTGGCGAATGGCCCTTTCCGCTCCTTGCTGTGACGCAGCAAAACACGGCGTACAGCTTTGTTTCCGCCCGGAATATTTTTATAAGCGTTAAATACTTCTGTCACATCGTAAACAATCTGGTCATATTCCAGAACGTCCTGGTATAATTTAAGCGAATTCTCAATATTACTGACACCGATTATTGTGCCTGCAACACCACCGGTTTTTCCGGAGAACTTCGTGTCTGAGAAAAAACCAAGTCCTTCCACTATTTCAAATAAATTCCCGTTCGGATCTCTTACAAAGAAATGATCCTTTCCTTCCGGTGTTTTTTCTATCTCTGAAACAAGATCAAAATTCAGCTTTTTGTAATAATTGTAAGTTGCCTGTACATCACGGGATTTGATCTTGCAGGCATAAAGTCCGTAGTCACCTAATTGTACTTCAAAGGCAGGCTTTTCTGTATTGCGGGAAGTGTATTGCCAGATCTCGAAGCCTCCGCCTCCCTGCATGCTCAGCGCTAAAGTAGCTGTCCTGCTCTGAACTTTTCCTCCTGTATATTTTGTCATTAACGGTGCTTCGGCAGCTTCTTCAAAAACTTTTACATCTGTACCAAATGCTTTGCGGTACCATTTCCATACTTCCTGAACGTTGGGAACACCTATTCCCATTTGCTGAATTCCACAGATAATCTTTTCCATTTTCTAATGATGAATTTTTACAAAGCTAATAGAAATTGATTTACGGGCAAGCCTCAAAAAAGGATATTAGACTTTCGATATTGTCATAAACAAAGATATGCAGATGCTGCCGAAGTTTCTATTGTCCGGAATCTGATTATCTTAAAGTACGGATTGTGCAATAATTAACGATTTTATAGTGCTCCTGATTGATGAAAAATACTATTTTTAAAACTGATCAATAATTTACAGAGAATATGAAAAGGATAGTTTTAAGTTTAGCGGCACTAGGAATCATGTACAGTATTTCTTCCTGTAATAATTCTGCTCCTGCTTCCGGGAAAGCAATGGAAATAAAGGATGTTTCTGAGGAATCGACTGAGTACAAAGTAGATCTGGACAATGCAAAAATCGAATGGTCAGGAAGCAAAATTATAAGTGGCGGCCACCATGGAACAATTAAATTAGCGGATGGTTTGTTTTTTGTTACAGACAGGAAAATTGAAAAAGCTTCTTTTCTGTTTGACATGAATTCTATTGAGGTAAAGGACCTTGAAGGAGATATGAAATCTAATCTGGAAGCTCATCTGAAAGGTACGAAAGAAGAAATGACCGATGATTTTTTCAATGTAAATAAATATCCTGAAGCTAAATTTGAGTTCGGAGATGTGGAGCTCAAGGCCGGGGAGCAGCAGATAAAAGGGAATCTTACGCTGAAAGGGATCACTAAATCCATCTCTTTTCCGGCAACTGTGGTGATTACAGATGAAGTAATCACTTTAAAAGCCCCGAAAATCACATTTAACAGAACAGAATGGAACGTGAATTTTGGATCAACAATGACAGGTGCTGCAAAGGATAAGGCGATTTCCGATGAAATTGTTTTGAGTGTTGAGCTGACAGCCCGTAAGTAGATTTGGCCATAGAGGCTCTAAAAATAATCTGCGCATCTGCAGTTGAGATTATCTTTAGGATAAAGCAATAAAAAAACTCCGGAACTTCCGGAGTTTTTTTATTTATCAGATCGTTGTTATTAATCTTCTTTTTTCTTTTTTGGAGCTGCTGGTTTTTTAGCAGCGGTTGGTTTACCTGCAGCCGGCTTTGCAGCTTTAGGCGCAGCTGGCGCTTTTTCCGCTTTTGGTTTTTCTTCTTTTGAAGTTTCTTTTTTAGCAGTTGCTTTTGTTGTTTTCTTAGGTTTTTCTTCGGTTTTGGATGCCTCTTCTTCAGTAGCAACAGCTTCCGTTTCTTCCTCTTCCATTTTGATAAATCCTTTTTCATTCAGCATATTATACCACTGAAATATCTTACGGATATCAGAAGGATAAACACGCTCTCTGTCATAATCAGGCAGAATTCCGGCAAGATAATCCTCCAGCTTTTTTACATCTTCTTTATGAGAAATTGTATTCTGTCCATTTTCTTTTGAATAAATGGAAGAAAAAACATCTTTTAACGGAACGTCATCTTCATAAGTGTAAATGCTGATATCTTCAATAGCAGATATCCGATCCGTGGCATACGCAGGCACTCTTTTATTATTGTCCAGTGACTCGACAATAATGCTGTTCTTGCTTTGTGCGATTACTTTATAAAGTCCCGGTTTACCTGAAATCGAAATTATTCCTGTTAGATTCATAAATTTTCAAAATTTGCCCAAAAATATAAAGTTTGTCCTACTATCCAAATTTAATTCTTCAATATTTTAAAGGTTTTAACGAAAAATGCATTTTCCACTTTTACAATATAGGTCCCGTTCGCTAATTTTTTCATGGAGACAGGTGCTCCTTTAAAACGATCTGATTCTATTAAGACGCCGTCAATCGAATAAATACTGTAATTTTCAATTTCTGCATCTGAGCTTATAAACAGCAAATCCTCTGTGGGATTGGGATAAATCGTTATATGCTTACCGATTTCACTTACAGACAGCGTAGAATGATAATAGTCTGAATAATTGGAACAGCCTGCGCTATCTGATACTTTTACCTGATAATTTCCTCCGGTAACAATGGTCAGCTGCTGGCCGGTTTCGTTTTCCAGCTTCTCTCCGTTCCGGTACCACTGGTAGTTATGCGCAGAGGTGGATGTCAATACATTTCCGCTGGCGGAAATAAGCGGTTGAACAGGAGGAGAGCCGGCTTCAACTACTTTGGTAAGGGTAGAGTAGCAGTTCTCTCCATATTCGAAGCTCACAGAATAAGTTCCGGGAGACGATATGACGATCTGTTCGGTAGTATCTCCGGTGGACCACTGGAAATTACGCATGGAATCCAGTGAAGTAATTCCCAGATTAAAATCTGCGCCGCAGTATCCTATATTATTTGAAAATGTCCCATTGTGTGCTACTAACTTGTACGCGTTAATACGCCCCGGCCCGTATGTATAGTTCGGAACGGTTCCGTAATGAATATAGACGTCCGTATTGTTCATTGCATCCCGGATAAAGTCGCTGTAAGAGCTGCCCGGGCATTTTTCCAGGTATAAAGCCGCGATTCCCGCAACGACAGGAGATGCCATTGATGTCCCGCCGTTCCTTGCGTGCCATCCTCCGAGATCCAGTGCTGTATTATAGCTGCTACTCGCTCTCATGAATGCAGGTGCTGCTCCCAGCATCATATCACCGTTGGAAGTGACATTCGGTTTCAGCACGCCTTTTCTGGAAGGGCCACGACTGGAATGATGCGCGATGTACCCAACCGGAGGATATGGATTGTATGGATTTTCAACACCATTATTATTAATATGCGTCAGTCTGTTTCTGATATTTCCGACCGTCATGATCTTTTCAGAGCAGGCCCACGATGATACAAGAGTTGAAAGCGAATCCGGACGCATGTATTTTGTTATTCCCGGAAAAGTTGAAACATCCGGCAGGTTAGTAATCATGTCATTCAGGTCTGCCCATTTTCCGCTCCACAAATCAAATTGGCCCAGTCCGCTGACAGCGAGCTGATAGAAATATCCCAGAGAATCATAATTTCGTATTAAGGCTTCAATATTATAGCTGTCACCTACAAGTGTTTTGTAGATTTCAACGACGGCTAATTTACTACCGTTGACAGTGCGAAGCGTATCCTGAACGTAACTCGCCATTGTTTTAAGATTGTAGAAAGTTGAGTACGGAGTCTGAACAAATGTCAGTGAATCGTTCGCTGCAAAAGCAATGTTGAGCTGATTGGAAAGAGTAGTATCAGACCACCAGTCAAAGTAAACGGAATTTGCCAGGATCTGATTGGAAGGATTGTTTCTGAACCAGACAAAATTGGTATCATTATAAATTTTCCCTTTTAAGTGGTAATTTCCTTTATCACCGCTGTTTCCTGCAGCTCCCACAATGATACGCCCTTTTTTAGCATCGATCATTTGCTCCATCAACTCAGAAGCGGGATCATTTCCGTCATGTGAGCCGAAATAAGAACCTACGCTTAAATTCATTACAGCAGGAATTCCCAGGCTGTCTGCGATTTTGAATAAATAATCACAGGCATCGGCAACGGTTAAGGTCCAGTTCGCTTTGCCAAAGTCTGTTTCAATTACGACAATTTTTGAATCGGGAGCCATTCCCTTGTTTTTTCCGTTTGCCCTGCCGTTCCCTGTCGCAGCGCCTGTGACAGTTGATCCGTGATAGGTGCCGGATTCTGTTAGCGTACACGTTCCGTTGGCAATAGAAAGCGAGTCGCAGCTCTGTCCGTAATTATAAGGCTGCGGAGCCGTTGTGTTGGTCGGAGCACTCTGATCCCAGTAAGCAATCACCCGGCGGACCCCGTTTTCATCAACGAAGTCGGGATGTGTCCAGTCCAGCCCCTGATCGACAAAACCTATAAGTACATTTTTTCCGGTATAACCGCGTATTAAGTCGCCATAACCGTCATGCACTTCCTTTACATGCTGAACGATCCTTGCCGTATCTGATAATGGCTGCCCGTTGTGAAACTCAAAATAGAACTGTTCGATTTCCTTATTCTTTGATAAGCTGTTAATAATTGTCGGAGTTGTCTGGATAAACACCCAGTTTGGGGTAATGTGCTTAATGCTTATATTGTGCCTGCGCAACGTACTCAGCGTTTTTTCTCCTTTATATGCAACCGCAAAAGCAGTAAGTTCATTTGGCTTTTCCTGAAGATATTTTACAAACCGGAAATTATCAGATTGTGAGAAGCAGGCAGAAGAGAAAAGCGCGATCAGGAAAACGAGCAGAGATTTTTTTAATACCATTTATCCTTATTTTAAGTTAGTTCAGAAAGAATTTAAGACGAAAGTCACTCTTTCGGCCAATAATTATACATAAAAATATACTTTTATAAAAAAAAATGAACGAGAGCATGAAAAAAATTATTGTGAGATTAACGTTTTCATTCTTTGCACTGGGATTAACAAACGTAGTGTTTGGTCAGGTTGACAAGGATATTTTAAATTGGTACAATACACATAAGGCCGGATTACAGACTGAAAAAGCATATAAAGCTTTGAAGGGAAAAACGTCTAAAACAGTTATTGTAGCGATCATTGACTCAGGAATTGATATTGAGCACGAAGATTTACAAGGTAAAATCTGGGTAAATGAAAAGGAAATTCCCGGAAATGGAATAGACGATGATAACAATGGTTATGTAGATGATATTCACGGATGGAACTTCTTAGGTTCTCCGGACGGAAAAAATCAAAAATATGCTCGTTTAGAGAAGACAAGAATTTATGCTAAATACAGAGCGGAATTTGAAAATGTAGAAGCTGCTCAAGTTCCTGCTAATAAAAAAGCGGAGTATGAGCTGTTTATTGCAGCTAAAAAATCCATGGAAGAAGATAAAGAAAAATATTCCATGTACAAAGAGCAAATGGCACAATTGCCAATGATCCTGGAAATGGTTCCCCAAATGGTTGGTCAAAAACTGGGAAAATCAGATTATACGCTGAAAGATCTTGAGAAATGGAAGCCAAAAGATGTACAGGACATACAGATCCGCCAGCTGGCAATTGCGATTAAATCAGGTGAGTTAAATAAAGAAGTGATTGACAGCCAGATGGATCAGATCAACTCTATGCTGGATTACTACCTGAATCCTGACTTTAACGACCGTGAATTTATCGGAGATGATCCGGATGATTTTAACGATGTTAAATATGGGAACAATGATGTTGAAGGTCCGGATGCACTTCACGGAACACATGTTGGAGGTATTGTAGGAGCGGTTCGTGGAAACGGAAAAGGAGGAGACGGTGTTGCTGAAAATATTAAGCTGATGTCTTTAAGAGCAGTTCCGGACGGAGATGAGTCAGATAAAGATATCGCTTTAGCTATTCGTTATGCAGTTGATAATGGTGCTTCAGTGATCAATATGTCCTTCGGAAAAGCGTTTTCAATTCATCAGAAAGAAGTTTATGAAGCGTTGAAATATGCAGATGAAAAAGGAGTGCTTTGTGTGCATGCTGCAGGTAATGATGCTAAAAATCTGGATGTAGACACAAATTATCCGACAGATAAATATTCTTTCCAGGATAAAAGTTTCACAAACTATCTGACAATCGGGGCATCTACGCGTTTTCCTAAAGGAAAATTAGCAGCTTCTTTTTCTAACTACGGTCAGACAAAAGTAGATGTTTTTGCTCCTGGTTTTGAGATTTATAATACTGTTCCTCAATCAGATTACAAAAAATTACAGGGAACTTCAATGGCAGCTCCGATGGTAACAGGTGTGGCAGCGTTGCTGAAATCTTATTTCCCTGAGCTGACTATGACACAGATCAAAGATGTGATTTTATCAACTGCTAAGTCTTATAAAGGTACACAGCAAGAGTTGCCTGGTGCTGAAACGAAAGTAGATTTCGGTACTTTAAGCGTAACCGGTGCAGTGGTTGATGTAAATGCAGCCGTGAAAAAATGTATGGAGCTGACGAAATAATCAGTTCTGAGAATAAACAAAAAAAAGCGGAATTTCAGATTCCGCTTTTTTTGTTTTGATACACAGGAAGCAGGTCGATGCCGTTTTTTCCTTTTCCTCTGAATTTCTTTTCAAATGAGCGGAACAGATAAAAGCTTCCTGTTCCGATACCGAATCCCACAATTCCTGATCCTGCCGTAATTAAGTAATTTCTGGTTTTATTAGCATCGTTTGATACAAGACTCACGATCGGAGCAATTACAAGTGTGGTTACTGCAGAAGCAGCGGCAAAATAGAAGCTCGTTTTCATTCCGATTGTCGAAACCGGAGTATATACTTTCTGGATATTCTGCTTCATTATTTCAATCGTTGCCTTTTTCCCGCTGAACAGCTCTAATTGACGCTGCACGGAATTATTCTTGGTGAAGTTTTTTTCGTGGATCAGATGCGGCCGTATCCAGATGCTGGTGTCTGTAATTTTTAAAATTTTACCCTGACTGCTGTTTGTTCTCTGGATATATTTGTCAGAATAGCTGTCCGTTTGAGAAACGAGCGTAAAATATGCCGACCGGTATTTTTTTGTCAGGCTGTCACTGCCGGCGATCAGGTAATAATGCTGAGTATCAATGATCCTGTTTTTCCGCTCCTGTTCTGCAAGATATTCAGTATAATCATCATCAAATGAACTAGTAACATTCTGCTTTTTGTAACGTTTCTGAAAGTCGCTTTTTTTGTACTGGTCGGTGAGAACCAGATAGTTTTTATTATTAAAAAAAATAGGAAATTCATTGTAAATCGTTTTGACGCTGATATCCTTCTGATAACGGTTCTGATCGTTGAACAGAATGATTTTAGAGCTGTCTTTGGAAACGATCCATTTACCGGAAACTGTCTGGCTGATCAGCTGGTGATTGATATATGTATTAAATTGGTGCTCAAACGAATAATCTTCTGAAAGTGTCAGTTTTTCCTGATTCCAGTTGTTCGTATTATAAAATGTACCGAACATTTCCGCTCCTTCAAAAAGCCATTCCCCGAAAAGATTTTTTTGTTCTGGTTGCGAGAATCCACTGAAAGTGATCAGCATACATAGAAATACGATGCGCATAAAGACATTAATTTGAAAATTTTATTTTGTTTTTTGTCGTCCGGTGGTTTTTGGTTTTGAACCGGTAGCCTCCCGTCAGCTTAATGTTGAAAAGCGCGTTCCGATAGGTGAGATCATCAAAATTGATTTGTTTATAATCCAGCTCTCCTCCAAGCATAATAAACCAGTTTACAGGATTGTACCCCACATTGATTTTTGCGTCTATCCGTGGTGATACACCTAAAAAAGTCCGTGTATAATCATCTATCGAATAAAATTTATGCTGAATGGAAATTCCCAGCCCGAAAACTCCGGAGAATTGCCAGTTTTTCTTACGGTTGACATAGGCGATGCCGGGCAGTGCCCCGAATTCCAATGCGCCGATCCGGTTGGATTTATTACGATTTGTTTCCTGTGACGAGAGAAAAACTTCCGGAACAATAGGCTCTCCGTGATTTGAAACACCCGTATATCCAAAGTTCCCTTTCAGATACCAGGAAGTAACCTTTTTTTTGTAATGCCCGGAACGACCTTTCATTGAATTTACTTCAAATTCGGGATTGAAAAAATAGTATGCGGCAATATTCAGGTTGATTGTCGATGTCTCCGGGAAAAGCATGGTCTTAGATGTCACCTGCGGCACTTTTTTGCTGGCATTCAGCAAAGCGTAGCCGCTGAATCTGAAAAGATCGAATTCAGTATAAACCCGCTTGATGGGAAGATCCAGCTGCAGACCGAAATATTTTGTTTGTCCGTAAACATCGCTGTTTTCAATATTGCTTAGAATCATGTAGCTGAGACGCACAGCGATCCATTTATATGAACCTCCTATACCGAGCATTATTCCGTGATTTACTCGGTAGGTAAGCTCGTGCATGACGCTGTTGGAATCTTTGAACGAGAGAAAGAAAGGAGAAGAAATAAACCCGATGTCTCCGTAAAGTACCAGGCGGTTTTTAAACAGAATGTATTTATCAATAGTGTCGGTGTCATTCTGATCTAAAAGGCTTACATCCGTCTCCTGTGCATGCGTATTGTGAGGTACACAGAGAGAAAAAAGCAATAAGATAAACAAAATGTTCCGCATCAATATGAATAAAACTACAACTAATTATCAATCCTGATTTAAAACAGGCCGGCCGGTTATTACAGCAGTTAACCTGTATAACAAAACCTACGAAAATAGTGAATTAAAAGGTTATTTTTGTAATCAGATTAAAGTTTTTACCTGATAAATGTTTGAAGTAAGAAACTTATTTTTCAGAATGGTGATATTATTGCTTCTTACAGAAGCGTTTTCAGCCTGTACGAACGAATGGAACCAATACAGCATATTGCCGTTGAAGCCGGTTGAATATCTCCCCGAAGGGACGATTGAAAGTGAAGATGCGTTCGTATTTGGAAGAGCTTTATTCTTTGATAAGCGATTATCCCGGGATTCTTCCGTTTCCTGTGCTGTCTGCCATAAGCCGTTTCTGGCATTTTCAGACGGTTTGGATTTAAGCGACGGAGTTTTTGACCGGAAGTCGAAGAGAAATTCTCCGTCTATTATAAATATGCGTTACAGCCCTGTTTTTATGTTTGATGCCAATATTCCCACCCTTGAAATGCAGGCACTCTCTCCTGTTCAGGATCACAATGAGATGGATATGACAATGAAAGAAATCATGGAGCGTATTCATAAGGACAGCTTGTATATCACATTGAGCCAAAAAGTATATGGAAAAAAAGTAGAGCCTTATACCATTACCAGGGCTTTGGCCGCCTATCAGCGAAAATTAGTTTCTTTAAATTCTCCGTTTGATCAGTATTATTACGGGAAAAATCCGAAAGCGATAAGCCTGGACGCAAAAAAAGGTTTTCTTTTGTTTAAGGATAAATTTAATTGTGTGAGCTGTCATCCGTTGCCGATGTTCACGAATTATAAGCCGGAGAATAACGGTCTTTCTGTTATAAACGGAGATTACGGACGGTACCGGTCAACGGGCGATTCGTCCGATTTCGGAAAGTTTAAGGTTCCCAGCCTGAGGAATATCGGCATTACTTCTCCTTATATGCACGACGGGAGATTTAAAACGCTGGAAGAGGTGATCCAACATTATAGGGAAGGAGGTGAGGCAACAAAATACAAAAGCGAACTGATAAAATCGTTGAAAATTTCCCCACAAGAAGAAAAGCAGCTCATAAAATTTCTGGAAAGTTTGCAGGATTTGGATTATTTCGTTAATTTTTGAGTCATAAATGTTAAATTTCATCTTTTTGGAACGTTTCTGGATGTGTGAATTGTAACTTTTGGAGATTTCAAGCTTATAATATAAAATGAAGTCTGCAAGCTTTGTTTTTTAAAACCAAAAACCAAGAAATTATGAGAATGAACCCGTATTACCATCAGACGGATTTTCAGCAGATCAAAGAGCTGGAAATTGTTGAGCTTGCTAAAAGCGATCCGACAAAGTTTGAAGCTTTGTACAAAAAGTATTATGAACAGATCTTCCGTTACATTTATCAGCGTGTGGAAGATAAAGAAACTGCTTTTGATCTGACTTCACAGGTATTTTTAAAAGCGATGAACAACATTTCCAAATACGAATACAGAGGAGTTCCGTTTTCCTCCTGGCTGTACCGTATTGCTAAAAGTGAGGTTTATCAGTCTTACCGGGATTTGAAGACGAACAGAGTGGTGAATGTTGATGTTTCAAATATTTCCAATTTGATGGAAGAAATGGAAGATGAATCCGGCCGGGAAGAACGTGTTTCAAAAGTGCTTCAAAACCTGAGAAACTTAAAGGAGCAGGATTTGTCGCTGATTGAGCTGCGTTTTTTTGAGAAACGTTCGTTCAAGGAAATCGCGGATATGTTGTATATCACCGAAAATAATGCAAAAGTTAAGTGTTTCAGAGTGATCGAAAAACTTAAAAAGATGATGTAAAAAAACAAAAGCCTTGTATCTTCAGTCAGGATGCAGGGCTTTTAAATTATAAATATTAATAGTAACTGCTTATGAGCAAAATTTTATTCATTGAAAAAGAAAGGCTGACCTCTGAAGAAATTTCCAGATATATGGATTTTCAGCAGTTGTTTCAATTCAGGGAAGCAGCAGGAGTAGCAGAGGAAGAGTTGTTTGACATGGTTCCTGTAGAGAACTATGAACAAATTGAAGTTGAGTTAAATGTGATTAACAGTATTTCTGAATTAGAGAATAAAAAGAGATTTTTGAAATCATCCATTAATTAATATAACCATCTGAAAGGTTTGAGAATAATGTAAATTATTAACAATTATTTCTTTATATTTTTTCAATATTTAATACTATTATCACTTTGATAAATAATTATTTATTATAACTTTGTCATTCAATTTGAATATAACTCAAATTATATGAAATTTTTAGCAACTACATTCTGTTTAGTCTCCATGTTGTCGGTTTTTTCCCAGGCATCAAATTTTAACAGTCAGGGAGCATGGTCAAGAAATAAGAAAGAAATCGTAATGAGCTTAGGAGCTACTCAGTTTTTAGGTGATTTGGGAGGAAGAAACCGTATAGGGAAAGACTATACGATGGGAGATTTAAACTGGAAATCAACTAACTTTAATATCGGAGTAGGATTCAGATATCGTTTCCATAAGAATTTCGCCACAACTACCATGTTGAATATAGGTATGCTGAAAGGAGATGATGCGTTGACAGATGAGCCGATCCGTAACGCAAGAAATTTACACTTCAGATCACCATTGATTAACTTGAACCAACGTATTGAATGGATTATCTGGGCGAATGACAAAACAGGAAGCCGCTACGGAATGAAAGGAGGCGCTAAAAATCACAATTTTCAATTGTACGCTTTTACCGGGATCGGAATCGCATGGTTTAATCCTCAGGCTCGGTATCAGGGAAAATGGGTTAATTTAAGACCATTGAAAACAGAAGGACAGGGAATGGAAAATGGCCCTAAAAACTATCTTCCTATTACAGCTACGATCCCTGCAGGGCTTGGTGTGAAATTTGGTATCGCTAAAATGTGGACGCTGGGTATTGAAGCCATTTATTTAAAAACATTTTCTGATTATATAGATGACGTTTCAGGTTCCTATTATGATCCTGCTATTCTGGCAGACAGAATCGGGCCGGCTTCAGCTTATCTGAGTAACCCTTCTTCGACACCGAGCTTGTTTAATCCGGGGTCTCAAAGAGGAGATAAAGACAAAGATGCTGTGTTCTACCTGAATATCATAGCAACTAAAAACATTACCTATAAAAATTATAGCTCTTCATTGAAAGTTAAGAGATATAAATACAAAAGATCTAAATTCTGATATTCAGAAATTAATTATATTCAAAGCGAGATTTACTTCTCGCTTTTTTTTTACTTAAATGTCATGTATAAAATAGTTCGTTTTTTCTTATTCTTTTTTGACCCTGAAGAAGTACATTATTTTACCGCAAAAGCATTGAATATTACTCTGAAAATTCCGGTTATAGGAAATATCTGGAAAAAGGTATTTGTTTTTGAAGATCCGCGGCTGGAAAGAGAAGTTTTTGGTTTGAAATTTAAAAATCCGGTGGGATTGGGAGCAGGCTTTGACAAAGATGCTAAAATGTACAAAGATCTTGTTCAGTGCGGGTTTGGATTTGTAGAAGTTGGAACGCTTACACCTGTAGGTCAGGAAGGAAATCCTAAAAAGCGCCTTTTCAGATTAAAAAAGGATAAAGCAATTATAAACCGGATGGGATTTAATAATGAAGGAGCTATTGCTGCTGCTGAACGGCTGAAATTGCGGAAACGTCAGATCATAATAGGTGGGAATATCGGAAAGAATAAGCTTACTCCAAATGAAGAAGCGACGTCTGATTACCTGAAATGTTTCAATGTGTTATACAAGCATGTGGACTATTTTGTAGTCAATGTTTCTTCTCCGAATACACCCAATCTTAGAGAACTACAGGAAAAAGAACCATTGAAACGGCTGCTGATAACACTTGTTGAAGAGCGAAAACGTTTGAATATTACTAAACCGATCTTACTTAAGATCGCACCTGATTTGACAAACAGCCAGCTGGATGATATTGTTGAAATCGTTCTGGAGTCTGAAATTGACGGAATAATCGCGACAAATACGACTATTTCCAGAGATAATCTTAAAACCTCAAAGCAGGAGATTGATGCAATCGGAGCAGGAGGACTTTCGGGGAAACCTTTGGCTCAAAGATCAACGGAAGTAATTCGTTACATTTCAGAAAAATCAAATAAAGCGTTTCCGATTATCGGGGTAGGCGGTATTTCCTCGCCTCAGGATGCAATTGATAAATTAAAAGCAGGCGCTTCTTTGGTACAGATCTATACCGGATTCATTTATGAAGGTCCCGGTTTGGTAAAGCGGATCAATAAACGAATTTTGAAAGAAAAATTATAATATGGAGAAATTGAAGCTGATTGAATGCCCCAGAGATGCAATGCAGGGGCTTTCGGAATTCATTCCGACAGAAGTAAAGATAAAGTATCAGAACGTTTTGTTGAAATGCGGATTCGATACGCTGGATTTCGGAAGCTTCGTTTCTCCCAGGGCAATTCCTCAGATGCGTGATACGGCGGATCTTTTGAAAGGTTTGGAGCTGGACCGGACAACGACCAAGTTGCTGGCCATTATCGCCAACGAAAGGGGAGCAGAAGATGCGTTACAGTTTGAAGAAATAAGCTATTTGGGATACCCTTTCTCCATTTCAGAAACGTTTCAGATCAGAAATACGAATGCAACGATTGAAGAATCCTGGTCAAGAGTGGCAAATATTGCTGAATTAACTTCTAAAAAAGGGAAGGAGCTGGTAGTTTATCTTTCCATGGGTTTCGGGAATCCTTATGGTGATCCGTGGAATGCTGAAGTGGTTTTTAAATGGGCAGAGCGTTTGAATAAAGAGCTGGGAATAAAAATATTAGCGTTGTCTGATACGATAGGAGCAGCTTCACCGGAATTAGTGTCGGATTTATTTACGAACATCATTCCGGCTTTACCGGATGTGGAATTCGGAGCGCACCTTCATGTCAACCCTGTAAATGCTGAAAAAATTATTGCGGCAGCATATAACAGTGGCTGCAGGAGATTTGACAGTGCTGTAAAAGGTTTTGGGGGTTGTCCGATGGCAGAGGATAAGCTGACGGGAAATATGCCAACCGAAATATTGATTTACTGGCTGGAAAAAAATAAAATCGACACAGGAATTGATAACTTTTTCTTTGATGAAGCGTTACAATTGAGTACAACCGTTTTTCCAATACATTAAAATATGAAGAAAGCAGGAGATATTTTTTTTATTCTTTCTTTACTTGCACTGACAGTTTTAACAGCATGTAAAGAAAATTCAAATGAAGGAGAAGAAGGAGTGTCCGGAGATTCAGGTTCAAGCTCTGAGTCTGCCCCGATCAAGCCCAAAGAATATGAAGAAGAAATAGAAGTAATTTTTCAGGATAGTAAAGCAAATACGCCTTTGGAAGATTCATTGCTGAAGGCTGTAAATCTTTGCAATCCGGACCAAAAAGATTTGAAGAACTATATGTCTCCGTCATGTAATTCTAAATTTTTTGAAGTATTTCCGTTAGTGAACAAAGCGACAATGCGTGATCGTTTTTTAGTGCTTTGCAGATCGGGCGTACATGGTTTTCCCGTGAGAAGAGTGATTGTCTTTGAAAAAGAAAATGGTACTTATATGACGACTAATACTTTTGTAGCTGATTTGGTAGCCATGGAAAAATCAAAAAATTCAGAATATAAAGATTTAATTCTTCAGTTCATGGATACGGACGAGAACCGTTTTGAGTGCCGTTATACCTGGAGAGAAGGAAGATACGCGTACGACAAGGTCATGAAAATTAATGGAAACCGAATTAAGACACAATACCTGGATTCCATGAAAGTGGAAATAGGAAGAGAGATTAGCAGATTGAGATTATCGTATTAAGATATTTGCTCTTAATTCTTTAGCAGAGTAGCTTTTAGGCTTACTTTCCCCACTAGAATTTTTGCCTGGCTGAATGTAGTATTTAAACGGTCAATGATAATTTTAGCTTTTTCACGGTCAAAATATTCTCCGGCCTTAACGTTCAGCTCTTCCTGCAGCCGGAACAAAATAGAAGCAGTTCTATAAGCGCTTAGTATTTGATTATAGGTCAGGTTATTCTTATTTTTCGCGTCCGCCACACTTTGATTTGTAATCTCAAATTTACTTCTCACCGGATCAGTGAAAGAATTGATTTCCATAATAATGGCGCGGTCAACAAAAATGTTTACTTCAGATGTTCGTAAACGCTTGAATGTGCTGTCTTCTTTTGAAGTAGGATAACTTTCCAGTTCTGTCTGAGAGGCATTGTAAACAGCTGCAAACCCGTTCCATTTCCCGATACCGTTTCCTCTGGTGATCAACCTGAATTCCTTTTTCTTGTCCAGGAGCTGCTCTAAAAATACACGAACGCTCATGCTGTCTTCTTCCTGTAATACCGGACGGTCCAGCTTCCAGCTGTTAGAAGCAAACACATCATTAAACCGCAGTCGGACACGCGCATTATAATCCGGTTCCGTGGAGGTCACATTGATATGCATCATCACTTCATCTGCCTGATTAGTGGTAGCTGTATTCGGGATAGCCAGCAGACGGATCTCAAATTGTTCTGCTTCCTGTTTTGCAGGAAATCTGAATTCCTGTGTTGTCATGTCGAAAGTAGTGGAATCTTCATAGATATATAATCCTTCGTTTACTGTAAAAGGAACCCAGTTTCTTCCAAATGCGTCCACTGCATGGTCCAGCTTGCTTTGTAAAATACTTCTTTTTTCCAGGGCAGCTTCTTTCTCTTTTTTCAGTGCCTGTATTTTTCGTTTGGTATCTTCCAGTTCACCGTTCTTCTGGATATACAGCTGCTGCTTTTCCTTTCTGGTTTTCTTGTCATAATACGTTTTATCCAATTCTCCTGCGACCGCTTTTTTACTGTTTTTCTTCGTATGGATGGTATAGCTTGTAACGTTTGCAATATCGTGCTCAAGATTAAAAATCTGTGCCTTTAGGTCTTCTTTTTTATTTTCGTAAAAGCCAATCCAGTAGTCATATCCTTTCTTTCCATGTATTTTTTCGTCGATTACTGCAATCTGGTTTTTCAGCCCATTAATGATGTACTGATACGTAGTTCCTTTGGCAAAAGCGGAATCCGGTGAAAGAAAACGTGTCTCGCCTGACCCGAAAAGATGATAGGTCCTGCCGTTTTTTTCAATGACTACGGTTGTTTGTTTGTCGGTATTGTATCCCCAGATATCCAGATGGATGTTGGTGATTTTATTATTCCCGAAGGTCTGAAAATCATTCCCTGCAACACGTCTGGGCTGGATAGGGGAAATGTCCTTTTCTTTTTGAGGAATAAACTGCAGCTGATAAGGGAACAGCCCGATGGCTTTAGGCAATCCTTTGTTCCAGCGCCCGTTTTCGTCTTTTTCCCGCTCTTCCAGCAATCCGGCAGTCAGGCTTCCGTCTCCCGCCGCGACAAGGACATTCTGAAACTGGTCGCTTCGTCCTCCTAAATGCTGGAAGATTTCCTGCGTACGCTGTTTAACATATTCATTGATGGATTTATTTATGGCGTTCAGTGTTGTCAACTGATCATTGTCATTTAGAAAATGAAAAGATTCTGCCATTTTGATCTTATCATTCAGATGCAGGCCGGGATTGAGCAGCTGCTCTGTTTTGGGATGAATGACTCTTCCTCCGTCTTCGTCTTTCAATGCTGCCGCTGGAAGGTGAAATAACAGCAGGTTTTCAAAACGTTCGTAACGGGACTGATAGATTTTAAAGGTTTCGTCATCCTTCATTCGTTTTGCCAGGAGTATTTTATTGAGTTCCCAGATAGCTACTTTGTTAGATGCTTCTGCCAGAAGCCCTATCGGGGACTTTTGAATTTCGGAAGTATAGATTGTGAGAAATTCCGGGTTATTGATGATATGTGTTTCAATCGAGTCGTAATTCAGCTTATTGTTACCGAACGTAATTTCAGGGCCTGTATAATTAAAGTAACGCCCGATATTATTTTCCAGAATCGGACTTTTCCTGACGATGTGGAATAAATAAGCCCGCTCTTCTGTTGTTAAAGCATCTCCCTGAGCTGAAACATACAATGGTAGTATAAACAATAATGTAGTTAGTAATCGTATCATCATGAATGTAAAAATAGAAAGGATTTTGTTTTCAAAAGAATTCCGGTCTTAAAATAATGCACAATATTTCTTTCGTAACAAAAATAAAGCGGGAAATCGTTAATTCAGAGTGATCTTTTCTTCTCCCAGAAAACGGATGGCATCTCCTGCAGGCTTCAGCTTGATTCCTTTGTGCTTACCGGCATAATTTGTAATATGTTGCACCACTTCCTGAACATCATCTGAAAATAAGAATAACCTCAGGTCTTCCGGACTGATGGTTTTTTCCTGTTCCATCTGTTCAATATGTTCCTGGATATTGCGGTGATATTCAACGCCCATAATAACAATGGGAAATTTTTCAATTTTGCCTGTCTGGATAAGTGTAACTGTTTCGAAAAATTCATCCAGTGTTCCGAATCCGCCGGGAAGTACAATGAAGGCAAAAGAATATTTACGCAGCAGCTCCTTTCTGACAAAGAAATATTCAATCGTAACAAATTTATCCATGTAAGGATTTTCTTTTTGTTCATGAGGCAGCAGGATATTACATCCGACAGAAAGTCCGTCAACATCTTTTGCACCCCGGTTGGCTGCTTCCATGATTCCGGGGCCTCCGCCGGTCATAATTGCAAAGCCTTTTTTCGCCAGCTCAGCCGCTACTTTACGGGCAAGGATATAATAATGATTGTTTTCTCCGAAGCGCGCGGAACCGAATATGGTAACTGTCGGTCCGAGAAAGTGCAGAGCGCGGAAGCCCTTTACAAATTGAGCAATAACTCCCAGTGTATATTTTAGTTCCTGCCAGCGGGTACGTGCTCCGCTCAAAAAACTTTTTTCTTCTCTTGAGAATGGATTTTGTCTGTTCATTATCTGTTGTTCAGTTAAATAATCAGTGTGTTTATGTGAAAAATAAAAAATCCGACATTTCTGCCGGATTTTGTCTTTATTGTAATGTCAATTTTTTCTCTAAATCCTCTAAGTAGCCTTTGAACTGCTTATCCGTTTCCGCTAAATTAATGACAGTTCTGCATGCGTGAAGAACTGTGGCGTGATCTTTCCCGCCGCATTGTGCACCTATGCTGGCCAGAGAAGATTTTGTCATTTTTTTGCTGAAGAACATCGAAATCTGGCGTGCCTGAACCACTTCACGTTTCCGTGTTTTTGATTTTAGCATGTCTATTGATAGATCGAAGTAATCACAAACGATTTTCTGGATATAATCAATGGAAACTTCCCTTGCAGTGTTTTTAACAAACTTATCGATCATCTGCTTTGCCAGATCCAACGTGATCGCTTTTTTATTCAGCGAAGCCTGTGCAAGAAGCGATGTAAATGCGCCTTCCATTTCGCGGATATTCGTATTTACGCTATAAGCAAGGTATTCTACTACTTCATCCGGAAGTTCAATACCATTGCTATACATTTTCTTTTGAAGAATAGCGATCCGTGTTTCGAGGTCAGGAGTTGTTAAATCAGCTGATAATCCCCATTTGAAACGCGACAGAAGACGTTGTTCCATTCCCTGCATCTCAACAGGCGGTTTATCTGAAGTCAGAATGATCTGCTTGTTGTTCTGATGTAAATGGTTGAAGATATGGAAGAAAACATCCTGTGTTTTTTCTTTTCCTGCAAAAAACTGAACGTCATCAATAATCAGCACGTCAATCATCTGATAGAAATGAATGAAATCATTGGTAGTCTGATTTTTGATCGCATCAATGAACTGGTGTGCGAATTTTTCCGATCCGACGTACAGAACGGTTTTGTTAGGATTCTGTTTTTTTATCTCAATACCGATGGCATGTGCCAGATGTGTTTTTCCAAGCCCTACGCCTCCATAGATTAACAAGGGATTAAATGCGGTTCCGCCGGGTTTATTTGCAACGGCAAAACCTGCGGATCTTGCCAACCGGTTACAATCTCCCTCTACAAAATTCTCAAATGAGTAGGACGGATTGAGGTTGGAATCAACATCTACCTTTTTCAGTCCGGGAATGATAAAAGGATTCCGGATTGGATTATCTCCTAGATTGATCGGCATATTCATCGGTTCATTTTTCAATGAATTCTTATCTGATGTAGGAAGCTTTACTGTATAAGGTTTCGTATTCCGGTCGCTATTTTCCATAACGATGCTGTATTCAAGTCTTGCTTCGTGCCCGATTTCTTTTTTAATAACTTTCTTTAATAAAGTAATATAATGTTCTTCCAACCATTCGTAGAAAAAATGAGAAGGAACCTGGATCGTCAGGATATTGCTGTCAAGTCTTACAGGAATGATTGGTTCAAACCAAGTCTTGTAAGCTTGTAAAGCAATATTATCCTTGATGACTTTCAGGCATGCATCCCAAATTTCTGTATGGTTTTTGCTCATTATTTTGTGGTATTTATAAGTTATTTTATATTTTGGTTTTTTGTAATGGTTTCCTCTCAAAAGGGGAAGACAAATATTTGGATAAATTAGTTTAAAAAAAAATGATTTGCCTATTGATTTTTAAAAATATTTTACTTGTAACGAAAAGAGAGGGTTTCAGTAAAGCGATTTTCTGATATGTAAAATATTTCTGTAAATCAAGGGTTTTAGTAAAAAAAAGTTAAAAATAGCCAGGGAGATGGACATCAATTTTATTAATCAGACGACGTTAAGAGTGAGATACGGGGAAACAGACCAGATGGGGTATGTTTACTACGGTAATTATGCGCAATATTTTGAAGTAGGTCGTGTCGAGGCGATGAGAGAAGCGGGGATGTCTTACCGTGAACTGGAAGAAACAGGATATATGCTTCCGGTGGTTAACTTGCAGGTTAATTATTTGCTTCCGGCTAAGTATGATGATCTGGTTACTGTAAAAACAGAAATTGTATCTTTAAAAGGAGCGCGTTTACTGTTCCAGTATGAAATCCTGAAAGAAAACAGTGTTTTATGTAACGGAGAAACTACTCTTGTTTTTGTGAATAAACTAACAATGAGGCCGACTCCGCCACCGAAAAATTTTATCGGATTAATAGAGAGTTTGAATAAATAATCCTGCTTGTTTGTATTTTCATTGATTTTAAATGTATATTTAAGAAAGTAAGCATAAAGTTATGGACAGTCAAAATAAGCGATTTGAATTTGTACCGTTTACTACACAGGTACTTCAAAGAAAAGTTTTCCCCAGAGAAGGAGAAATAAAGCTGGGAGAACGGTTAAAAGCTCTGGACAATCACGCAGGATCACGTTATTACCTGATCGGTATAAATGAAGATATCGGTCCGCAGGCGAATCATGGAAAATCGGGTAGCCTCGGAGCTTTTGATTCTTTTCTGGATTATTTCCTGAACATTCAGTCCAATGAGCATTTAGCAGGAGATAATATTTGCGTGCTGGGCCAGGTAAACCAGATGTACAGCCATGCTGATGTGGAAGCTTCCCGGTTAATGGTTGAGGAACTGGATAATTTTGTTTTACAGATACTAAATGAATATCTACCGGAGGACGCGGTTCCGATTGTGATCGGTGGCGGGCATAATAATGCGTATCCGCTTATAAAATGGTCTTTTCAGAAGCTATCACATCCGATAAATGTTATCAATATTGATCCACATGCGGATTTGCGCCCTCTGGAAGGAAGACACAGCGGTAATCCGTTTTCATATGCAATAAGCGAGGGGATGCTGAACAAATACCATGTAATGGGATTGCATCAGTCTTATAATTCACAATATATTCTGGATGAGCTGAGAACAAAGGAATGTGTTTATTCTTTTTTTGAAGATTATGTGAGAGGAGAGAGTTTTTCCAAAGATCTGGAACGTTTTTTTGAGTCAGTGAGCCAGAGAGAATACGGAATTGATCTGGATCTGGATGCTATTGAAAATATGCCGACAAGTGCGATTACGCCCAGCGGTATTTCCATTCAGCAGGCAAGAAAGTATATTTGTAAGATGGGGAACAGCCCAAAAGTTCAGTACTTCCATCTGCCGGAAGCAGCTCCCGTAGCTGTTGACAAATTGAAATACCTGGTAGGGAAGACGCTCAGTTACTTTGTTTCTGACTTTATTAAAATGAATATGCAGGCGGTTAATCACAAGAAATGATTATTTTAAGGAAGACGCGTAAATTTTTAGAATGTTTTTTCCCTTTGAGATTGCTGCTGGCACATCTCAAATACAATTTAATCACCTGTATTTACTGGGTGATCTTGTTTGGGATTGTAGCAGATAAATTTGCGACGGATTACGGAGTTCCTTATTTATTTCTTTCTCCGGAATATAACGGCGCGGTTAGCTGGCTGTCATTTTTATTCATTGGTTTTGCCGTAGGAGGCTTTTCCATTGCTTATAACATTTACAGTTATATGATCATGGGAAAAGTATTTCCCTTTATATCAACTTTGTCAAAACCGTTTTATAAATTTTGTATCAATAATGCTGTTTTACCCGTTTCATTCTGCATTTTTTACCTGATCCGTGCTTCAAAATTCCAGCTGGAAGAAGAAATGGCATCGGGCATTGATGTATTTGTATTTAACCTGTCTTTTATCGCCGGCTTTCTTCTGTTTGTGCTATTATCATTTTTGTACTTTTTCCCTACCAGCAAGGATGTTTTCAAGCTTTCAGGAGATACTTACGCTGATCTGGAGGAAGAACCTGTAAGCTCGTTTTTTCACAAACAGGAAGATTGGACCAAGATCCGGAAGTACAAACAGAAAACCTACATTTATCTCCAGTCATTTTCCTCACTTAAATTAAGCCGGCCGATTCAGCATTATGACAAAATGTTGCTGGAGAAAGTTTTTTCACAGAATTATATCAATGCGACCTTATTCGAAATAGCTACGCTTATCGCTTTCTTTGGGCTTGGCCTCTTTAAAGAAATTTCATTTTTACAGCTGCCCGCCGGGATGAGTATTATCATGCTGCTGACAGTTATTTTAATGTTGTTTTCCGTCTTCTCTTCCTGGTTCCGGAAATGGACTTATCCGTTCCTTATCATTCTGTTGGTCTGCTTAAACTTTTTATCTAAGAATACGGCATTATTTCGTTATAATACTTATGCTTACGGATTGAGTTACCAGGTTAAGAAACACAAAAATTATTCCTGGAAAACTATCCAGAAAACAGCGGATGACTCTTTGCTGAATCTGAAAACCATAGAGAATGCAAAATTGATTTTATCTAACTGGAAACAATGTACTCAGGTTGAAAAGCCGAAGCTGATCATAGTAATGACTTCCGGCGGCGGATTGAGAAGCTCTTTGTGGACATTTGAAGTTTTGAATTACCTGGACAGCATTTCAGGACGTAAGTTTAATGATCATTTACACATGATTACCGGAGCTTCCGGAGGAATGATCGGAGCAGCATATTACCGGTCCCTGCTGCTGGAAGAAAGCCTGAAAACCAATTTTAAGTGGGATACACAAAAATTCAGAGAGAATATTTCGTCGGATTTACTGAACAATCTGTCATTATCAGCTTCTGTAAACGATTTATTTTTACGTCTGGCAAAATTTGAATATAAAGGAAAGCTATATTCAAAAGACAGAGGTTATGCTTTTGAGCATCAATTACATAAAAATACGGGTAACATCTTGGAACATCCGCTTTCTTATTTTGCCCCGTATGAAAAAACAGCAACCATACCGTTGATGATCTTTTCTCCGACTATTGTAAATGATGGCAGAAGACTGATAATCAGTTCTCAGTCTTTGAATTTCATGAGCCATGCAACAGGTGAGGACCGGCTGACAAGATCTTATGAGAATATTGATATCCATTCTTTTTTTAAAGGAAATAATGCCGGACAGCTGCGGTTCAGCAGCGTGTTGAGAATGAGCGCAACCTTTCCGTATATCCTTCCGATGACAAGCTTACCGACTTATCCCGAGGTGGATGTGATGGATGCCGGGATCAGGGATAATTACGGAGGAAAAGTAACATTAGAGTACTTATATGAATTAAAAGACTGGATAAAGGAAAATACCAGTGGCGTCATCATTGTGCAGATCCGCGACAAAAAGAAATTGCTTGTTGATGAACGAATGGCACAAATTTCCCTTTTTGATAAATTGACCGTTCCTGCGACAACGATGATGAGAAACTTTACCAAAACGCAGGATTATGATATTGATGAAATGATGAAGTTTGCGTTGGGAAGCTTTGCTTTTCCGACAGATATTGTTACCTACAATCTTAAAGAAGCTGAAAATATGCGGATTTCCCTTTCATGGCACCTCACTAAAAATGAAAAGAAAACCATCAGGGAAGCGATTTACAGCAAGGATAATCAGGAAGAGTTCAGTCATTTCCTGAACCTGTTTAAGTAAATCATTTTTTTACACGTACTCCGATCACATTCGGTAACGGCCAGAATTCCCCGTTTGCATCTGTAGGATAAGTATTGGAAACGTAGCTACCTAATTTTTCAATACGGTGCTCTCCTATGTTAACATACAGGCTGGTTTGTGGTCCTCCTTCCATATAAACGGCATTGCGCAATCCCATGCTGACCATGAAATTGATCATGTAGTTCTGGCTGTAAGGGGAACGTGTAAAAATAAAATAAACCATTCCGTCTTTATCTTCCGCAACGATCAGCTGACTGCAATACTGAGCCCGCTTGTTCCAGCTCATCGGTCTGCCTTCCGCATCAATCATGCGTAAGCCTTGTGAAAAGCTGCTGTATTTAGAGCGGATAGTGCTCCATGGATGAAAAGTTAAATCGACCACATTAAAATTAGAAAGCCCTTCTTTTTTCGGATTTGCGCAAATCATCATGTTGTAGTTGGGGTAGAGCTGAGGATTATTGGCATGTTCAGCGTTATTGATGAGCAAGCCTTTACTTTTGTAATAGTTCCGCAGATCATACATGCCGGCATTGATGACAATATTGTAATCAAATTTTTCGGCGTAATCCACTACACAAAGCAGTTCCCTGTTATTTTGAGTGGCAGACTTAAATTCGAATTCCGCTACGGCAGGATCAATTTTTAAAATGCTGATTTTAGAATTGTTGACGATCGCTGAATCCGGAGCAGTTCGTTCTATATAGGAAATTCCTTTGGAAAGCTCGATCCATTTATTGTCATATCTGGTGTAAGAAGAGTTCTTGAACGGAGAGATAAGGGCTGTATCCTGAGGAATGGCCAAACTGTCTGCCTGCTGCACGATATTTTCTTCTTCCACCTGAGAACATGCAGTAAACGAAAATGTTAAGGTCAATGTTCCGAAGAAAATCAGTTTTTTTACCATCTCTTTAGTTTTTTGCTAATAAACAAATTTATTATCAAATTTCTTACCATGAATCGGAAAAACGTTGGATAATTCACCCGAATAATAAAATTCATAGGTTATCATTCCGAAGGTGTAACGTTTTCCGTGGACATCAATTCCCGAACCTCCGACCTTGGGATCTTTTTTCGGGACACTCTGCGGATAACCGACATTAAATAACGTTGTCAGAATTTCCGGACGGTCATCAATCGGGAAGCCTGCACGCTGCCACTGCATTTTTATCTGTTTCACAAATAAAGCAGCATACAGATAAGAATAATAATGATTCCTGTAATCAACCAGGCGGTTCATTCGTATAGCGTCTTTTCCGCTCAAAGTATCCAGCTTGTCTCTCACGGCCGAGTAATCACTTCCCGAATAAGTGCTGTCATCCTCTCCGGGATAAGTGATCAGCCTTTCGTATTCTTCTCCCAGATAATAAGGTGATGAAGCATCTTTCAGATAATATTCGATTTTCTTCGCAGTATTCTCTTTGATTCCTGTTACTCCGTAGGAATACATTGATTCCACGGAAAGGATCTTCAACGGTCCGATCACCTTTTTGTAGGTCTCACGGTTAGAATTGAACAAACGGATCTGCTCTCCGACAAGACAAGCGACAATTAACCGGGATTCCACACCTGTGACTTTCGAAACGGAATCGATCAGGTGCTTGTCTTTGATAACCGCCTGCTTAAAATCTTCCCACTCGATATAATTTACCCAGTCAAAAGCATTTTTTTTACTGATCTTTTTATTTCCGTAGTCGATGGATTTGCTTTTGTTGTAATGCCGTACTGCCCGGATATACGGATCATTTCGATCTAAAGTCAGCTCAATAACATCCAGCATTTTGTATAATTCAGTAACATCAGCCTTCTTGTGGTACTGCGCAAGAATCGTATCTGCATTGACAGGATAATAATTATTCAGCAGTGTGATCCGGCGTAAGAAATCCATTTCTTTTCCTTTGGAAAGTTCAAATTCACGTTCTTTTCCTTTGTATTTCTCATTGATTTGTGCCAGATGTCGATTGTTGATATCTACTTCTCCTTTCTGATTGGTAAATCCCAGCATAATGGCAAAGTAAGAAGCGCATAGGAAAAATCCGATTAACGCAAACAAAATAGTAATAGTGGTGATGGTGACCCTAACCCATCTTCTAGAGAAAAATGCTTTCACGTATGCTTTAAAATTTGAGGTCAAATTTATTGCAGTTTTCGATTGGGAATACAAAATCTCAAAAAAATATTGCAGAATTCTGCTGAAGGGATTTAACGTGTTTTCCGGAATTGGAACCGTTCGTCATAATTTGCAAAAAAATAAGTTCATCAATGCAAATGGATTTGCTAAATTTGAACAAAAAAAATTATGGCGTTACAACATATCGAACCGGCTTCATTATGGAAACATTTTTCTGATTTGAATGCTGTTCCAAGACCTTCCAAAAAAGAGGAAAGAATCATTCAATTTATAATGGATTTCGGTAAAAACCTTGGATTGACAACTATCAAAGATAAAATCGGGAATGTGATCATCAAGAAACCGGCAACACCGGGAATGGAAGACCGTCAGACGGTTATCCTTCAGTCACATCTGGATATGGTACACCAAAAGAACAATGCTACTGTTTTTGATTTTGATAAGCAGGGAATTGATATGTTTATCGACGGTGACTGGGTGAAAGCAAAAGGAACAACTTTGGGCGCAGATAACGGAATCGGCGTAGCTGCCATCATGGCTATTTTAGCATCTGACGAAATCGAGCATCCGGCTATTGAAGCGATGTTTACCATTGATGAGGAAACAGGAATGACCGGGGCAATTCATCTGAATCCTGAAAATTTCAGCGGAACTATTTTACTGAATCTGGATACGGAAGACGACGATGAGCTGTCGATAGGATGCGCAGGAGGAATTGATACAAATACTACTTATAACTATAAGACAGTTCCTTTACAGGGAGACAACACATTGATCGCTATCGAGCTGAAAGGGCTTATCGGCGGGCATTCCGGGATGGATATTCACAGAGGAAGAGGAAATGCCAATAAGCTGGTGAACAGAATACTTTATCACCTGGTTTCTCTTTTCGATGTAAAGCTGGTGGAATTTGACGGAGGAAGTCTTAGAAATGCAATTCCCAGAGAGGCAATAGCGAAGATCGCAGTTCAGAAAAGTGACAGAAAAGATGTTATTGTGGAAATTGAGAAGATCGCGGGGATCATCAGGGGAGAATTTCTTACAATTGAAAAAGGATTGGAAGTCTTTGTAACAGCGGAAGGAATTGTTGAGGAGGCGTTATCTACAGACGATACGATCAAAATTATTAATACGCTTTACGCTGTCCATAACGGAGTTTTCAGGATGAGCCCGGATATGGAAGATTTAGTAGAAGCATCTTCCAGTCTGGCAAGAGTAATTGTAAAAGACGGAAAATTTATTACACAATCGCTTCAGCGCTCAAGCGTGGAATCAACAAAAGCGGATGTTGCGAATACAATAAGAGCGGCATTTGAGATCATGGGGTGCGGAGTGGTTCAGAATGGTGATTACCCGGGATGGAAACCAAATCCGAATTCACCGGTTTTAAAACTGATGGCTGATTTATACAGAGAACGATTCAAAGAGGAACCGAATATCAAAGCTTGTCATGCGGGATTGGAATGTGGTATTTTGGGAAAACATTTTCCCGATCTGGATATGATTTCTTTCGGCCCGAACATAAAAGGCGCACATTCTCCGGATGAAAAAGTTCAGATTTCATCTGTTCAGAAATTCTGGGGGTATTTACTGGAAACCTTAAAACGAATCCCCCAAAAATAATGTTCGATTCCGCAAATGCAAGAGAACAGCTGGTGGAGCTGGCTAATACCAGGATTCATTTCGGGAAGTATCAGGGACGTTATCTCATTGAGCTTCCTGAGCCTTATCTGGTATGGTTCAAGCAGAAAGGCTTTCCGCCGGGAAAGTTGGGGGAACAACTACAACAAATTTTGGAAATTAAGATGAACGGGCTGGAGCAGTTAATTTATCCGTTAATCAAAAGATAATATAAATGGAAAACAGGATTTATAAAACAAAAGTACTTTGGTCACAAATGGATCCGAATCAGCATTTAAGACATTCAGCGTATGCGGATATTGCAGCATCAGCCCGTCTTGATCTCCTGGAAGCCGGAGGAATAGATATGACTGTTTTGGCGAGAATAAAATTCGGTCCAGTGCTGTTTAAGGAAGAACTGGTCTATCGGAAGGAAGTTCACGGAGTTCAGGAGATTACTGTGAGATCTTATCTGAAGCGTATCGAAAGAGCTTATTCAAGATGGGCGATTGTTTCTGAAATATACCGTCAGGATGGAGAATTAGCTTGCATTGTTTCGGTTGAAGGAGCTTGGATTGATTTGAAAATAAGAAAAGTAGCTTCTCTTCCTGAAGAATACAGAGCTGCGTTTCTGAATACCCCGAAAACAGAAGACTTTCAAATTATTGACTGATTATGAGAAAAAGAATAATGTTCGCTGCAGTGATGCTGATTGTAACTTCAGCATGCGCACAAGTTAAAAAAACAGGAATTATTGGCTTCTATAACGTGGAAAACCTTTATGATACCCTTAATGATCCGGATAAAGATGACGAGGAGTTTTTGCCGGAAGGAAAGAATCAGTGGACACAGGAGCGCTACAACGACAAGCTGAAAAAAATGGCGCAGGTGATGAACGATATGGGAAATCTCCTGGTGTTGGGTGTTTGTGAAATTGAAAACGAAAGGGTTTTAAGAGATGTTCTGAAGCAGCGGACGGATAATAAGCTGGCAATTGTCCATTATGATTCAGATGATGCAAGAGGAGTGGATGTTGGCTTATTCTATGATTCGACACAATTGAAGCTGGATAATTCAGGATATTTACGGTACCGTACTGTGGTGGAAGACAAGCCGACAAGAGATATTCTGTGGGCGAAATTCTCTGCCGGTAAACAAAATGTTTATTTCCTTGTTAACCATTGGCCAAGCAGAAGAGGAGGTGAAAAAGAATCAGAACCGAATCGTCTGAAAGCAGCAGACGTATCAAGAAATTTTATTGATTCAGTAACATTAGTGGATAAAAAGGCTGCTTTTGTTTTTATGGGAGATTTGAATGATTACCCGACAAATACCGCTCCTTTGAAGATCGCTGAAAAGTTAACACCAATGATTACAAAAGCATCCGGAGAATTTGGGGGAAGCTATAACTATCGTGGCGAATGGGACGTTCTGGATCATATTATGGTCAGTTCTTCCTTGTTCAAAAATAAAGGATTTACAGTGATCAGTAATTCCGGAAAGATCCTGTCTTTTCCTTATCTAATGACTGTTTATAAGGGGAATAAGGTGCCTAATCGTTTGTACGCCGGAGATAAATATTTAGGAGGGTATTCAGATCACCTTCCAGTGAGTATTGAAGTGCAACTGAAATAGAAGAAGATATTTTATCATGAGATACTATTCGTAACTTCTGAATTGCGGATAGTATTCTGTCAAACTGTTATTTTCCTTATCAATTCAGCTAATTTCTCAATTTCTTCATCGCTGTTAAAGTTGTGAATACAGATTCTTAATCGTTCCTGACCTTCGGCAACAGTAGGGCTCATGATGGCTTTTACCGCAAATCCGTTTTCCTGTAAAAATGAGGCTGCTCTCTGCACATACTCATTTCCCGGAAGCAGGAGAATCTGAATAGGAGAATAGGGATCACTGATGAAGCTGAAACCTTTTAATTCTGCTCTGAATAGTTTAATTTTTTCTTTAAGTGAATTTATTTTAATTTCTGATAAAGATTTATTTATACATTCTGTAATGTGATCGTATTGATAGGGTGGAAGCGCTGTAGTGTAAATAAAGGAGCGGGAAAAGTTCACCAGAAATGCTCTTACTTTTTCACTGCATAAAACGGTGGCACCGTGTGTTCCGAAAGCTTTCCCAAAAGTGATCAGCCGGATAAAAATACGTTTACGGAGTGATGAGTCGAATGTCATCCCTTTCTGATTTTCGCCGTATATCCCTGCGCTGTGAGCTTCATCAACAATCAACAGCGCATTGTATTGTTCACATAAATTGAGAATGGATTCGACCGGTGACAGATCTCCATCCATCGAATACAGCCCTTCAATTGCCACAAATACAGTTCCTTCAGCATTTTTCAGCCGTTTTTCAAGATCTTCTGTGTCGTTATGCCTAAACGAATAGCTTTTAGCAAAGCTCAGTCTTATTCCGTCACGGACAGAAGCATGAATGTACTGATCGTAAAGAATAGTATCTCCTTTTTGCGGTAAAGAAGAAAAAATTCCCAGATTTGCATCATAACCGGAGTTATAAATCAGACAACTTTCTGACTGGAAGTGAGATTGTATGAATTTTTCACAATCAATGGCTTCTTTACTGTTTCCTGAAATGAGGCGTGAGCCGGTGCTGCCTGAAAGCCGGACTGTTTTTTCCGTGCTTTCTTTCGCTATCCCCAAATAATCGTTGGAATAAAAGTCCGTCAGCTCCGGAAATGAAAAAAGGGAGCGTAAACTCCCATTTTCTATTCTTTCATTTAATTTCTTTTCAAATGAATTCATATTAAAATATCATGAAACAGTTACTTTTCGCGGTGTAAAACCTCCTTTTCGTGCTTCTTCACGACGCAGTTCTTTCTCCGCTTCTTTACGTTTCTTCTCCTCAATGATCTGATCCGGCTGAGAAACCGGTTTTTCACCATCAGCAAATGGTTCTTTGGGAATTAACCCAAGAATATTAAACATTTCTTTATCCTCGTTGAACTCCGGGTTTGGAGTGGTCAGCAGCTTGTCTCCTGCGAAAACAGAGCTGGCTCCGGCCATGAAGCACATTGCCTGTGCTTCCATGGACAATTTGGTTCGTCCTGCGGATAACCGTACAATTGACTGTGGAAACAAGATTCGTGTAGTGGCAATCATCCGGATCAGCTCCCATTGCTCGATCGGCTTTTGCTGCTCCATCGGTGTTCCTTCAACGGCAACCAGCGCATTGATAGGAATGGATTCCGGCGGCGTTTCCATGTTCATATACGACATCAGCATGCCGATACGGTCTTCCACCGCTTCACCCATACCGATGATACCACCCGAACATACGGAAATACCTGCTTTCCGGGCATTATCAATTGTTTTTAAACGGTCTTCATATTCTCTTGTGGAAATAACATCACCGTAATATTCCGGAGACGTATCCAAATTATGGTTGTATGCGAATAAACCTGCATTTTTAAGACGAACCGCCTGATCCTCATTCATCATTCCCAACGTACAACAGACTTCCATATCCATGTTGTTTACAGCTTGTACCATTTCAATAACGGTGTCGAAGTCGCGGTTATCTCTTACTTCCCTCCATGCCGCTCCCATACATAAACGGGAAGATCCGTTAGCTTTTGCATTCTTTGCCTGTTCAACAACATCTTCCACTGTCATCAGCTTATGAGCATCCACATCAGTGTGATATCTTGCCGCCTGGGGGCAATAGCCGCAATCTTCAGGACACCCTCCGGTTTTGATGCTTATCAAAGATGACATCTGAACTTCTCGTGGGTTATGGTATTGTCTGTGAATTGTAGCTGCCTGAAAAACAAGTTCTAATAATGGTTGATTATACAAATCAATCAGTTCCTGCTTTGTTTTATAATTGGGGTTTATCTTCATAAAAATGCCGTTTACGGGAAACAAATATAATTAAATTGGTAAGAGCAGTACTATTTCACAAATGGAAATTACCAACAGCACCTGTTTAAATATACTTCGAAGTATTCTGCGGAGATTTGGATTGTTTTGTGATAAATGTTTCTTGCCACTGCACATTTTTAGCACAGAACCGGGATGAAATCGTTCGGAAAAATTAATTTTGGAAATCTGTTCTTAAGAAAAATGAGTATAGAAAAATACAGAAAGGAAATTCCTTTAACCGGATTATATCAAAGTAACCAATGGATTTTTCCATTGTTCTTTTTTATTTTGAATTTTATCCTGCGTTTTCTCCGTCTGACGGAAAATCCACTGAGCGGAGACGAGCCATTCTCTTTGTATCATGCACAAATGTCACCGGGAATGATTATTTCAGAGCTGACGAAGGGAAACAATCCACCTCTATTTGAGCTGATGCTTCATTACTGGATTTCATTGAAGGATGTCTCGATCGGCTGGATTCGGTTGTTTCCTTTGTTTTTCAGCGCATTGACCGCTCCATTTTTATTTTTGCTTGCGAAAGATGTTAAACGCGGTTTTTTTCCGTTCCTGGTGGTGTTGATATATACATTCTCTTCCTACCATCTCCAATATGCACAAGAAGTAAGGGTTTACAGTCTTTTCGGATGCCTGGCAGTAATTTCTATGTGGCTGTTTTTGAAAATCTGGAGAGATCAGGAAAGTTTAAGCAGTTGGATTGCTTTTACAGCTGTCAACATTCTGATGATCTATGCCCATTATTTTGGATTCATCCTGTTGTTGATCCAGACCATATTGGTTATTTCAACAGTAGAAAACCGTTTGAAGAATCTAAAAAAATATACCGTTTATGTCTTGATAATGCTCGTTTTGTATGCACCGCTGATTCCGGTTTTATTACGACAATTTATCTTTTCAGGTGGAAAATCAAAGACCTGGTTAGCCTCTCCCGATTCTGCCGAAGCTTTGTATAATATGTTGTGGAAGTTTTCCAATAAACCTGTGGTAACTGTAATTGGAATAGCCATTTTACTGGCAGCAGTAATAAAATTCCTTATTTCAAGGAATAAAAAGCTATCCGTTGAAATAAAGCTCTTGCTGACTTGGTTTATCATCTCATTTTTCGGAATGTTTTTTATTTCGTTCAAAATTCCGATGTTCTTAGACCGGTATCTGATTTACGGCTCTTTTTCGTACATCCTTTTACTGGCATATTCACTTCAGTATTTATTTCCGAAGAAATTATTTTTCATTACCTCCGGAAGCATCCTGGTTGCTTTATTTGGAATCACATTCTCTCTTATTGTTCTTGTCCGCAGAGATGCGCCTTTAATAGCGGAAACGGTTCGGAAGGCACAATTAAATGGTTATGCAATAGTGATTTGTCCCCAGGTATACGCTCCGAACTTTACTTATTACTACAATCAAGCCTATTTTAAATTAGTTAAAGAAAATCCGCTTTATAGTGAAATGCTCCGCCGGTTACGAAAAGAAAACATATATTTGGTGTACAATCACATCGAAATTGAACAACTGAAACGTGATAAATGGCTGTACATTGACGTGGCAGCGTCACTGATCGTACCGGAAAATCAGATTCTGGAAAAGCTGCAGTCCAATCATACTTTGAAAATACAGGAAAATTTAGACGAGATTACAAAAGCGTATTATTTTGAATAAATTATGAATGTAGAGATAGAAAAGATAGGGCATCATCTGGCACATCCGAAAGGAGAGGACGGGATTAAAGTGGCGGAAATGATGGCAAATTCCAATTACGGAATGATTGAAAAAAGCTTCCGTCAATTAAGTGAAAAAGATAAATCTGTTCTTGAAATCGGATTCGGAAATGCCAGCCATCTGGAACCCTTATTGTCCGGGCATCCGGAAATTACTTATGTAGGAGTGGAGCAATCGGAAACAATGATCCGTTTTGCGAGAGAATTATGGAAAAATACACCTTATTATAAATTCATTCGCTCAGAAGATTTTGCTGTGGATCAGTGGCAGGAGGCTTTTGATGCTGTTGTAAGTGTAAATACACTTTATTTCCAGGAAAACCCCAAATCTTTTGTAGAGAATTTTTATCCTGTTATACAGGATAACGGATCCTTTATTCTGACCTTTGCAGATAAGGAATTCATGGCAAAAGTTCCCTTTGTCAATGAGCTTTTTACGCTCTATTCACTGGGAGACGTTAAAATCATTTTTGAAGATACCATTTTTGCTAAAACAGAATACCATACTTTTAATGAAATTCTTACCAGTCCTGACGGAGAACAGTTTGGAAGGGATTTTCATGTGGTATGTTTTTATAAGTAAAAATGAAAGTACATTTTATAGCGATAGGAGGAAGTGCAATGCATAATCTTGCCATCGCATTGAGCAGAAAAGGAGTCGAAGTGAGTGGTTCCGACGATGAGATTTTTGAACCGTCACGCTCCAGATTAAACAAGGAGGGAATTCTTCCGCATACGATTGGCTGGGATGAAACAAAAATTTACGGTGATCTGGATGCGGTTATCCTCGGGATGCATGCGCGTGAAGACAATCCGGAGCTGCTGAAAGCCAAAGAGCTGGGAATTCCGGTTTTTTCTTATCCCGAATACCTGTATGAGCAGTCAAAAGATAAGAAACGTCTTGTTATCGGTGGCAGCCACGGAAAGACAACCATTACTTCTATGGTTTTACACGCTGCTAAAGTGTTGAACGTTAATGTGGATTATATGGTAGGTGCGCAGCTGGAAGGTTACGATTGTATGGTCAGACTTTCCTCGGAAGCTAAATTCATGATTTTGGAAGGAGATGAATACCTTAGCTCACCGATTGACAAAAGACCTAAATTCCATTTATACTACCCTGATATTGCGCTGATCAGCGGAATCGCCTGGGATCATATCAATGTATTTAAAACGTTTGAAGATTATAAAGATCAATTTGAAATTTTTGCTGATCTGGTTTCTGATACGTTGATTTATAATGAAGAAGATGAAGCGGTGAAAAGTGTAGGCGAACGCGTAGCCAGACGGATCAATGCCATTCCTTATAGAACACCGGCATACAGAGCAACTTCTTCCGGAACAGTTATAGAATGGGATGGAAATTCATACGAGTTACAAATCTTTGGGAAGCACAACCTGCAAAACTTGATAGGAGCTATGCATCTGGCTTCATTTCTGGGAATTGAGACCTCTGCCTTTTTCGAAGCAATGAAAACATTTACAGGAGCAGGAAAAAGGCTTCAGAAGGTAGCCGAAAGTGATTCATTTGTGATGTATAAAGATTTCGCGCATTCTCCTTCCAAGCTAAAAGCGACGACATCGGCTGTTAAAGAGCAATATCCTGAAAGAAAAGTGGTTGCTTGTATGGAGCTGCATACTTTTTCCTCTTTAAATAAAGACTTTTTACCGCTTTATGAAGGAGCGATGGAAAAAGCGGATGTGGCTATTGTCTATTTTAATCCCAAAGTAGTAGAGCATAAAAAATTACCTGCATTGGAAATTGCGGAAGTACAAAAAATTTTCGGAGCTAATGTAAAGGTAGAAACAGAAACGGAAAAAATTCGCTCCTGGCTGATGAATGAAAACTGGAATAACAGTGTTTTGTTAATGATGAGTTCCGGAAATTTTGACGGAATCGATTTTGACCAGCTGGGAGAACAGTTGATTAAATAGCAACATTTATAGATTTGTTCAATATTTCCCATGAAATAAACAATTTGAATACGGTATCCGGAAAATTGTTAATAAAATATTACCAATAGCTGTAGTTGATTAACAATTAATTAATTAAATTTAGTCCATATAAACTACTTTTAAATTGTTTTTTTATGAAGAAAAATTATTTTGTCTTGCTCCTTTTACTGTATGTATTCGGAGCGAATGCTCAACAGCAGCAGGTGAATACAATTCACAGCGGTCTGCAACAACTATCCAAGCCCAAGATTTCACAAAAAGCAGATCTGGCAGGGTTGAATCTTAATAATAAACTGAGTTCTTTCAAGAAGAAGAGTTTAGTTAGTGACGAGTTCATTTCTAAAGCTATGGGATGTACTGATACATTAACTTATTCCGATTTGAAACAACAGATGGACGATCCAAATAATTATTATATTAATATTATTGATAATATTAATCTGACGAATCCGGTATATGCTCAGGTATATAAGACGGGGTCAACACCTCTACAAATTAGTAAATTAGGAATTTTTTTGGGAAAAGATCAGGCAGATTTAAATAATGCAGTTAGTGTTAAACTATCTATTTATAATTTAACTGCCGGAGGCGCGCCAAATACAGAAATAGGGTCGGTAAATTATCTGATTCCTGACGTAAATCTTTCATTACGTTATGTTTCTTTTCCTTCTCCTATTACCGTAACTGGTGGGTTCGCAGTAGGCATCTCTATTATTACTGCAGGTAAAGAAATACAAACAATGATCAACGATGAGGCAGTTAATACAACTTATGATGAGGAATTGCTTTATCTTAAATTCGGTACAAATTCTTTTGCAACTCTTAAATCATTATTTGCAGGTATTGGCTATGATTATGATTTCGATCTGATAATGTATCCTATTGTTTCTTATAATGTAGATACTCCTTCTTTGACAGCCACGCCAACAGCAGGATGTACGAATAGCCCGGTTAATCTTGTTGGGACTTATACTCCTACAGACCTGGCCAGTAATCGTTTTTTGAATTTGTATGAATTTTTTGAATATTTCAACTACTCAGGAATTACTAATGAAAGTTTATCAATTTATCCTTTAGGTGCAGCAAATCCGAGTATAGTTTACCCTTCGGCAAGCACTTCTTATACTTATACTACTCCTGGAAATTATACTCCTGTATTTGAGTATGCTATATGGAGGTTTTCAATACCTACAACGATAGATTGTTATTCCAATGTAAGTACTAATATAACCATTAATAACCCGCCAAATGCTACTTTTTCTTACTCAGGGAATAGTTTCTGTCAGTCTTCTTCAAATGAAACACCAACAGCAACTACACCGGGAGGTACTTATTCTGCAACACCTGCCGGCTTGTCAATAAATACAAGTACCGGTGTAATTAATTTCTCGACTTCAACAATAGGAAATTATGTTGTTACATACAATGTGACAAGTGGAGCATGTCAGGCTTCTTCTACACAGAATGTAGCAGTCACAGCAGCTCCAAATGCTACATTTAGTTATGCGAACAGCTCTTACTGCTCAAATGGAACTAATCCGCAGGTAATTTTAGGTACGGGAGCATCTGCAGGTACTTTTACAGCTTCACCTTCAGGATTATCAATTAATACTTCCACCGGAGAAATTAATCTGTCAACTTCAACAGCAGGCAGCTATACTGTAACCAACACCATTGCAGCAGCAGGTGGATGTGCAGCAGACGTGAAAACATTCAACGTATCAGTGACAGCTGCTCCGGTAGCTTCAATAAATCCGATTGCGGCAGTTTGCCAGGATGCAGGTGCTGTAACGCTTTCCGCAACTCCGGCAGGAGGTACTTTTTCCGGTACAGGAGTTTCCGGTAATTCATTTGACCCGTCTGCTTTAAGTGCAGGAACTTATACGATCACTTATTCTGTGACACAATCCGGCTGTACGGCAAGTGATTCCAAATCAGTTACTGTAACTGCTCCGTTAAATGCCACATTTAGCTATGCAAATACTTCTTATTGCTCAAACGGGACTGATCCGCAGGTAGTTTTAAGTTCCGGAGCATCTGCAGGTACTTTCTCAGCTTCACCTTCAGGATTGTCAATTAATTCCGTAACAGGAACTATTAACCTGGCAGCTTCAACAGCTGGTAGCTATACTGTAACCAATACAGTTGCAGCAACCGGAGGATGCTCAGGAGATGTTAAAACGTTCAATGTATCCATAGTAGCTGTTCCGACAGTTGCAATAGATCCTATTTCTTCCGCAGTTTGCCAGGATGCAGCTGTAATAACACTTTCCGCGACTCCGGCAGGAGGTACTTTTTCCGGTAATGCAGGAGTTTCCGGTAATTCATTTGACCCGTCTGTTTTGAGTGCAGGAACTTATACGATCACTTATTCCGTAACACAATCCGGCTGTACAGCAAGTGATTCAAAATCAGTTAATGTCACTGCACCTTTAGATGCAACTTTTAGCTATGTGAATACTTCTTATTGTTCAAACGGAACTGATCCGCAGGTAGTTTTAAGTTCCGGAGCATCTGCAGGTACTTTCTCTGCTTCACCTTCAGGACTGTCACTTAATCCTGTAACAGGAACTATTAACCTGGCAGCTTCAACAGCAGGCAGCTATACTGTAACCAATACAGTTGCAGCAGCAGGCGGATGTGCAGCAGATGTGAAAACATTCAATGTAGATGTGGTGGCTGTTCCGACAGTTACAATAGATCCGATTTCGGCTGCAATTTGCCAGGATGCAGGTGCTGTAACGCTTTCTGCAACTCCGGCAGGAGGTACTTTTTCCGGCAATGCAGGAGTTTCCGGTAATTCATTTGATCCGTCTGTTTTAAGTGCAGGAACTTATACGATCACTTATTCCGTAACACAATCCGGCTGTACGGCAAGTGATTCAAAATCGGTTACTGTCAGTACACCGTTAAAAGCGACATTTAGCTATGCAAACAACTCTTATTGTTTGGATGATCCTAATCCGCAGGTAGTTTTAGGTACAGGAGCGTCTGCAGGTGCTTTCACGGCTTCACCTTCAGGATTATCAATTAATGCTTCTACCGGAGCTATCAATCTGTCAGCTTCAACAGCTGGTAACTACACTGTGACTAATACAGTTGCAGCAGCAGGAGGTTGTCCGGGAGACGTTAAAACAGCTACAATCACAGTGGATGAATGTTTGTCTGTTAATGAAATTGAAAGTATCAAAGTTCAATTATTCCCTGTTCCTGCAGGAAATGAGCTGAATATTTCCGTAAGTGAGGATGTTACTGCTGCAATATTGACAATTGAAGGTAAACTTGCCTTAGCACCGTTCAATATTTCCAAGCAATCGACATACACTTTAGATACACGACCTTTAGCGAAAGGAGTTTATTTGTTGAAACTTACCACAAATACTTCTGAGCTGGTGAGAAGAATTATTCTTGAGTAAGATATTTTTCTTACAATTAATACGAATCCCTGTTGATGAATTTCAGCAGGGATTTGTCTTTCTGCCAATTCGTCTTTATTTTTGTATGGCATAAATATTGAAAATACCGTCACACAGGTTTTCTGATTTGCAGAAACGTGAATACGCATAAAAATAACGGTATTAATGACAGTTTGGCTGTCAGCTATTAAAGATTTGAAATGGATAGAAATAAAGAAGAAGATATACTGAGCAACTTATCTGAAGCGCTTGTTCAGGGAGAAGCAGAGCTGATTCCCTTATTAACGTCGGAAGATGAAGAACATTCAGAGAATGGAAATTACCCGGAAGATTTATCGATATTGGCCTTAAGGAATAATGTACTGTTTCCGGGAGTCGTGATACCAATTACTGTTGCGAGAGATAAATCATTGAAAATCATTAATGAACAAAATAAAAAAGATAGACTGATAGGTGTTATTTCTCAGACAGATCCTGATATGGAAGACCCTGATTTTGAGCACTTATATGAAGTGGGGACATTGGCGAAAATCATGAAAGTGATTAAAATGCCGGACGATTCCACGACGGTAATATTACAGGGAAAAAAGAAATTTAAAATCGTTCAGCCTTTACAGACAGACCCGGTTTTAAAATCACAAGTGGAGTATATTACAGACAAGAAATACGAAGTTATTTCCGAAGAGCTGGATATGTTGTACAAGACCATCAAAGAAAAAGCTTTGTACATTATCAAAGAAAATCCTTCTATTCCCAACGAAGCATCTTTTGCAATAAGTAACATCGATTCCCCGGCATATTTATTGAATTTTATTGCTTCTCATATGGATACGGAAGTCGATAAAAAACAGGAGGTGCTGGAAATTCAGGATCCTTTGCTGAAAGCCTACAAGATTTTGGAGCATCTCAGTGTTCAGGCACAGGTGCTGGAATTGAAAAACGATATACATAATAAGGTTCGTAAAGATTTGGACCGCCAGCAACGTGATTATTATCTGAATCAGCAAATAAAAACAATCCAGGAAGAATTAGGAGACAATCCTGCTGAAATGGAGCTGGAGCGCCTGAAAAAAAAGGCTGCTGAAAAGAAATGGACGGAGAAAGAATCCAAAATTTTTGAAAAGGAGCTGATGAAGTTTCAGCGGCTAAATCCACAAGGAGCAGATTATTCCGTGCAGCTGAACTATCTGGACTTATTGCTGGATCTGCCTTGGTTTGAATATACTTCTGATAACTTGGATATCAAACACGCGCAGGAGATTCTGGACAGGGATCATTACGGATTGGAAGATGTAAAGCGCCGGATATTGGAATATCTGGCTGTTCTGAAGTTGAAAGGAGATATGAAATCCCCGATTTTATGTTTCTACGGTCCTCCGGGAGTTGGTAAAACATCTCTTGGAAAATCCATAGCGACTGCATTGGATCGTAAATATGTACGGATGTCATTAGGAGGGCTGCATGATGAAAGCGAGATTCGCGGACATCGCAAGACATACATTGGAGCAATGCCCGGACGGGTGATTCAGAGTCTGAAAAAATCCGGTTCGGCAAATCCGGTATTTATCCTGGATGAAATTGACAAGCTGGGACGAAGCAATCACGGTGATCCGTCTTCCGCTTTGCTGGAAGTGCTTGACCCGGAACAAAATGCTGAATTCTATGATAATTATGTGGAAACAGAATTTGACTTGTCCAAAGTAATGTTCATTGCGACAGCAAATTCACTCCAGACAGTTCAGGGGCCGTTAAGAGACAGAATGGAGATCATTGAAGTTTCCGGTTATACCATTGAGGAAAAAATTGAAATTGCCAAACGCCACCTGATTCCTAAGCAATTAGAAGCTCATGGTGTTGAAAAGAAGCAATTTAATTTAGAGAAAAAAATTATTGAGAAAGTTGTAGAAGAATACACACACGAATCGGGAGTTCGCGGCCTGGAAAAGATCATTGCGAAGCTGGTACGTAACCGTGCGAAGCAAATCGCGATGGAAGAGGAGTTTGATCCAAAGCTCACCTATGAAGAAGTGGTGAAAATCCTGGGGCCCGGCCATCCGAGAACAAAATCAATCTCCAATGATGTCGCAGGTGTGGTGACAGGATTGGCATGGACAAGCGTAGGCGGTGATATCCTCTTTATTGAGTCGTCCATTACCAAAGGAAAAGGAAAAGTAACACTGACAGGAAATCTGGGTGAAGTAATGAAAGAATCTGCGATTATTGCATTGGAATTTCTTAAAGCGCACAGTAACTGGATCGGTCTTGATCAGGAAGTTTTTGATAAATACAATGTACATATCCACGTTCCGGAAGGTGCAACGCCAAAAGATGGGCCGAGCGCAGGGATTACAATGCTGACTTCACTTGCTTCCTTGTTTTCACAGAGAAAAGTAAAGAAAAATCTTGCAATGACGGGAGAAATAACGTTACGTGGAGAAGTTTTACCGGTTGGAGGGATTAAAGAGAAAATATTGGCAGCAAAACGAGCTTCTATCAAAGAAATCATCTTGTGCGAAAAGAATAAAAAAGATGTGATGGAAATCAATCCGGAATATATCAAAGGCTTGGTTTTTCATTATGTAACAACAATGAAAGAAGTAATTGATATTGCACTGACGAGTGAAAAAGTAAAGTATCCGATAACAATTGAATGATAAATGATTGATTCATATAAACATAAAGGATTAAGAAAAAAGCTGATAGAGGAATTAAGGACCAGAGGCATTTCCAATGAACGGATCCTGGATGCCTTTGATAAAGTTCCCCGTCATTACTTTCTGGATCTGGCTTTTGAGATGCAGGCGTATTCCAATATGCCTTTTCAGATCGGTGCCGGCCAGACAATTTCCCATCCTTTTACAGTTGCTTTTCAGACACAGCTTTTAGAGCTGAACAAAGGAGATAAAGTGCTTGAAATAGGTACCGGGTCCGGTTTTCAGACTTCGATCCTTTGTCAGATGGGAGCGAAGGTTTTTTCCATAGAAAGACAACGGGAATTATTTATAAAAGCCAAATCCATCATTGATCAGCTCGGATTTAATCCCAGGTTATTTTACGGTGATGGTTACAAAGGCCAAAAAGCGTATGCACCTTATGATCATATTCTGGTAACGTGCGGTGCACCTTTTGTCCCTGATGCGTTGCTGGGACAGCTTAAAATCGGCGGAAATCTGGTTATTCCGCTTGGGGCAGGGGCAAAACAACAGATGAAAAGGATTACCAGACTTTCCGAAACGGAATATAATGAAGAAGATTTCGGAGAATTTAGCTTTGTACCCATGCTGGAAGACAGAGCAGATCTGAAACATTAACCGGTAGATATGAGTAAAGAGAAACAACTTAAAATAGACGTCGAACAATTGATTTCCAGCAAGAATCCGAAATTGCTGAAATGGTTGCCGCGTTTTGTTGTTTCTTATCTGAAAAGAATCATTCATCAGGATGAAATCAATGATTTTATCCAACGAAACGGAAATAAGAAAAATCAGGAATTCTGCGCAGCAGTTGCAGCTGAATTTGAGCTGGATATCACTATTACCGATTTAGAGCGAATTCCCAAAACAGGACCGGCAACTGTTGTTATGAATCATCCGCTGGGAGGAATGGATGCTATTGCTTTTGTTCACGCTTTAGCAGATTACAGGACAGATATAAAGTTTGTGGTTAATGACCTGCTGCTGAACCTGGAAGGAATGAAAGAAATGTTTGTCGGAGTGAATAAATACGGGGCTAATTCTCTTGCATCCAAGAAAAAAGTATCAGAGCTTTTTGATACGGATCAGCTGATCTGTATTTTTCCGGCGGGCCTTGTTTCCCGTAAAAAAGGAGGTAAAGTAGTTGATCTGGAGTGGAAAAAGACATTTTTGACAATGTCCAGAAAATCCAAAAGACCGATTATCCCTGTCTATATTGACGGTAAGCTTTCCCGTTTTTTTTATAGATTTTCCAATATCAGAACCTTTCTGGGCATCAAAATTAATTTGGAAATGTTATATTTAGTTGATGAATTGTTCAAACAACGAAAAAAGAAGATTGGTTTTATTGTTGGAGAACCTGTTGAAATTGATTTTTTCGATAAATCAAAAAGCGATAAAAAATGGGCTGAATGGATGAAGCAGACGGTTTATCAGTTAGGAGAAAATAGATGAAGCAAGAAGAAATTATACCGGCAGTTGATGTCAGATTACTAAAAACGGAATTAAACTCATCCACTTTTTTGCGTAAAACACGTAAGGGAGATAATGAAATTTATTGCGTTAACATTCATAATGCTCCGAATGTGGTGCGTGAAATCGGGCGTTTGCGGGAAATAACTTTTCGTGATGCCGGAGGCGGAACCGGAAAATCATTGGACCTGGATGAATTTGATACAAATGAAATCTGTTACGATCAGCTGGTGTTATGGTCACCTGAAGACGAGGAAATCATCGGCGGTTACAGGTATATTTTGTGCCAGAAGGCGATTCAGCCGGATAGTATTCATCTATCCACCACTCATTATTTCCATTTTTCGGATGAATTTATAAACGAATATCTTCCGTTTACGATAGAGCTGGGCAGAAGCTGGATCCAGCCTAAATTCCAGCCGTCGAATAATCCAAAGAAAGGATTGTTTGCCCTGGATAATATTTTTGACGGTTTGGGAGGCTTGGTCAAGCAATATCCGGAGATCAGGTATTTTTTCGGAAAATTTACAATGTATCCGAGCTATGCTACGGAAGCACGAAATTATTTGCTGGAATTTTTAAATTATTACTTTCCGGACGAGGAAAAACTTGTAACCCCTGTAAGGCCACTGAAAATAAAAGAAAATATATCTTTTGTGGAACGTGATTTAGAAGGCCTTGAATACAAGGAAGGATACAAAAAGTTAAATGCCTATGTCAAACAATACGGAGAATTTATTCCTCCTCTGGTAAGTGTTTATATGAGCCTTTCGCCAACAATGAAAACTTTTGGGACTTGTATCAACGAAGATTTCGGAGGAGTGGAAGAAACGGGGATTCTGATTAAGATCGAAGATATCTACGAAGAAAAAAAAGAGCGGCACCTGCAGTATTGAACCATACAGTTCATTTGCTGAGCAGCGTCCTTAACGCCTTTTTCGTAATATATTTCGTTTCCTTTGTATCGCTTTCAGCTTCCCAGCGTTCGCAGAGCGTCCTTACGAATTCCGGTTGTGTTTTGCTTGCATCATTGAGCCAGTTCCCGACACTGTCCTGAACATATTTTGCTTTGTCAGATTTCAGCATTTCCAGTATAGGTAAACCTATTTCAGGATTTTGCTTTAATTCTTCAATATGCTCGCACCAGACTCCTCGTGGCCTGGTTGCTTCTGTTGTAAATCTCCTGATATTTTCATCCGGATGGATTGTCCATCCGGAAAGGATCTCAATACTTTTTGTGAGATTCAGAGTGATTTTAGATCTGACCGCTAACCACGAAATTTCCCGTACTCCGAAATGTTTGTCAGCAGAAAATGGAAGAATTTGTTCAAGTGTCCCGACAATATCCAGGTTTTTATTCTTCCCGATTGTATAAGTCGCCCAGCAACGGACCACATCGGCGGGATGAGCTGAAATCAGCTCCAGAAATTCTTTGTCATTATTTTTTTCTGTCTGTTCCAGAATACCCGTTCCGATCGCTTCATTGATTGTATTAACGGTTTGTTTTTTCAACCGGTCGATTTTTTCCAGAACAGGCTTCAGATAATCTGTCCGTTTATTTTGCAGGAGCAGATTCTCCAGTAATAACTTCTGGTCAACAGCGAGCCATTCCACAAGATTCGCTGTTTCAATCTGCCCCGTGTTCAGCAGCTGTAAAATATCAGCCGGAATATCTTTTGTCGAACGTGCTCCTTTTCTTTTAGTCTCTGTCATCGTATTTTAATAATTTTCCGGTTCAGTTTTTAGATAGTGAGAACAGGAAATAACCAGGTTCATATCCGGGTTTTAGCTTCCAGTGTTTTCTTTCCGAAAAAATAGTGTGTCGTTTTTTCATCCGTAAAGTAAATATCTCTGAAGTAAAAGATCTGTTCTTCGTATTCATCAGGTTTGTCTTTGTGCTTTTTGACGAGGACTGGCGTAATCGAAATGGAATTGTATTCGATGTAAACAGGGATGCTCTTTTTAAGACGGATCAGGTGTTGCTCTCCTTTTGAAAGCAATGTATCCAGAGAATCGGGAATGATTTTATTTTCATCAATTTCAAGGATTTTTTTCGCCAGCTCAATCGGATTCTGACACCTTACACAACCGTGTGAATACATTCTGTTCGGTGTTTCTAAAAGTCCTTTTTGGGGTGTGTCGTGTATATAAACATCATATTTATTATAAAATTCAAATTTAATGATGCCCAGTGAATTTTTATGTCCCGGAAGCTGGCGGACCTTATATGGAAAGTTGTTTTTATTTAATTTCTTCCAGTTGATCAGATGCGGGTTGACAACTTTATCACCCTTAAGAAGCTCCATCTGGTTGCGTTCGAGGTAGTCCGGATTATTTTTTATTGCGGGAAGTATTTCTTTTGTGGCAATCGAATAGGGTACGTTCCAGTACGGATACAATTGAATCCTGTTTAACTTGGATTCCAGCACCGGCGTATTGTTTTCCACTTTCCCCACTACAACATTGTGTATTGAAGCTATAGTGTCCTCATTGAAATAATAAAGCTTAAATGCCGGAATATTAACACGAATGAATTTTTTCGGATAGCTTTTTTCATAACGGGATTTCTCCATGTACCAGGCAATGCGTTCCGCGAGATCTAAAGGGGATTCTTCCAGGATATGCTTGGTGGCCTGGCCGATAATTCCGTCTGCGCGAACATTGTTCTGCTTCTGGTAGCGTTTAATGATTTCTACCGGATCTTCATCTTCCGAAAAAGGGAATTCCTTTCTTTTGAGATTTTCCAGCGCATTTTTATAAGCTAAAGCTGAATCTTTTTGTGAAAGAGGAACTTCAAATAATTTCAGGGAAATATCAGCAGTATCCAGATGGTTCTTTAGTGCTTCCGCGAGCATCAGATAATGGTTGTTTTTGGGAAGAAATGAGTTAGCAACCGCATAAAAAACATTTCGGTTAGAGATAGTTCTGAATGTGCTGAGATGTTTGAAGTCAGCCAGATCGAAAGCTCTGCCTTTCAATTTTAAAGAATCGCTGAATCCGTTTTCCAGATCGCTGAGTAACCGTAAAGAGCCTATTGTAAGTTGTACATCGGATAAAACAAAACGTACATTATCAGGTATTTTACTATCGCTTTCAGCAGGAATATAAATCCGGTTTTGAGGCAATCCGAAATACAGTGTATTTGTCAGAAGACTATCTAAGATCCGTCCGCTGGCTGTTAAATTTCCTTTTTTATCGTGGAACAGACAGGTAAAATCATTCTGCTGGTAAAATTGAATAACTTGTTCTTTATCTGCAGCTGAGAGTGAATCATAAAGTGCAATATGACCAGCTCCTTCATGAAATAACTCTTCAGTTGTTTTGATTTTTCCGTTAGCTTCGGAGCTCTGTCCTTTTTGAGAGCAGGAAAAGCTTAAAAAAGTAAGTATGAAAGCAAAAAATAGGCGATAGGTCATGTTTTTAGAAGGGTTTTGTTTATGTTTGTTGTTCAGGACAAATATAAAAAAATATATGTTTATTGTTACCTATTTGCTCATTGGTTTAACGGCCTTGATCTCTTTTTACGGATTTAATAAACCTTCACTGATAGACCGTTTTTCCTTCAGTCCATACAGAATAAAACATGACAGGCAGTATTACAGGATCATTACACATGCTTTTTTGCATGCTGATTCCATGCATTTGTTGTTTAATATGATGTCCTTGTATTTTGTCGGAAGATATATGGAAGCCGTTCTGGTTTACTCGTACGATATAACAGTAGGTGAATTTCATTTCCTGGCCATCTATCTGGGAGGCGCTATTGTCGGAACCATTCGTTCATATATGAAAAATGCGGATAATTATAATTACCAGTCTATCGGAGCTTCGGGAGCCGTCAGCGCAACCATTTTTGCATTTATTCTCTGGATGCCCAATGTTGAATTCCTGTTTTTCTTTGCGATCCCGATGAAAGCATTCGTTTTCGGTTTCCTGTACCTGGCGATAGAATTTGTCGCAATGAAGCGCGCACAAGGACGGATTGCACATGATGTACACATTATTAGCGCTTTATATGGTGTTGCTTACGTTTTATGTATTAATTTTGACAAAGGAAAAGAATTTATTGACCTGATATTAAGAATCAATGGCTGAATTATTCATTAACAATAACGGAGCAATCCTTCCTGCTGACAAGCCCACTATTCAGACGGGCAGCCGTGCTTTTATGTATGGAGACGGTCTTTTTGAAAGTATCAGAATTATCGGAGGAATTCCCATCAATCTGGCAAATCATTTCAAGCGTCTTGAAGATGGTGCAAAAGCAATCCAGCTGCGTTTACCGGTATATTTTACACTGGATTTTTTGAAATCAAAAATTGAGGAGCTGATTCAGAAATCGGGAATTACAGAAGGAGGTAAGTGCCGTGTTTCCGTTGACCGTATGAACGGAGGAACTTATTTCCCGGAAACCAATGAGATCAATTACTTTATTGAAGTTGTCCCTTATACTTCTAATTTCTTTGAATTGAATAATAAAGGCCTGGAAATTGATATTTACCAGCCATTAAAAAAGCAAAACAACTTTTTAGCGAACTACAAAACCAAAAACGGCCTGATGTATATCATGGCTGCAATTATGGCTAAAGAAAAAGGACTGGATGATTATCTGATAACAAACGAAAAAAGTGTTATTCTTGAATCCAGTAATTCTAATTTGTTTATCGTCAGTAACGGTGTTCTTTATACGCCAAGCCTGGAAGATGGTTGTATAGCAGGGACGATGCGGATGCAGGTCATCAATCTGGCAATCAAGCACGGGATTCGAGTATATGAATGTTCTATCTTACCTCAGAATTTACTTTCTGGCGATGAGATTTTCTTCACGAATGCTATCCGTGGAATTGTTTGGGTGGGTGGTTATCGCACCAAACGTTATCAAAATACTATTGCCAGAAAAATGCAGGCTTATCTGAATGATTTTTGGGAAAATGAATTGGGGATTCAGTACTGATCTGTCGCTTTCTATTTGATAGTTAAATTTTCAGGATTTCTTCTGCTATCCCATATTATAAGGATGATAATCTCAGTTTTCGAGATTTCATATAATAACAGGTAGTCCCGAATTATTCTTAGACGAATATTCTCATAATTTGTTTTCTTTCCCGTGCTTGGATTTAAAGAAATGAGATTCAATTCTTTTAAAATCAATGTATTTAGTTTGATGCTAAATGACTTGGACTGATTTCTTCTGATCCAATATTCCAGTATTTCTTTTCTTTCAAGGAAAGCTTTTTCCGTCCAGATTACTGTTCGTTTAGCCATTTGTTAATTTCAGAATTTGCCTGTTTGTCAGATAAAATTTTTCCTTTCGAATATTCTTCTCTTGCTTCAAAAACACGTTGTTCCTGCTCTTCGGATAATTTATAGGTGTCTTCCTGAAGCTCAAAGTCGAGAAGTCTTTGAATTTGTTCAATAACAGCAATATTTTTCAGATTAGCTATCTGATTAATAATGTTCAATTTTAATTCAGCAGAAGACATTTTGAATTTTATTTCTCTCAAATATACAATTTTGGAATGAATTTTAAAAATGATTTTTAGGAAAATGAATCCGGAATACATCTTTGATTTGTTGCTTTTTTCTTACATTTGTCGCTGATGGAAAAGCAGGTCATTTTAAACTCAGAGCAATTTCAATTAACCCTGAAAAGGATTTGCTATCAATTAATTGAAAATCATGATGATTTCTCGGATACTGTTTTAGTCGGCTTACAACCGAGAGGTATTTACGTTTTAAGCAGGATAACTTCCATTCTTGAAGAAATCACAGGACATAAAATCGTATGCGGACAGCTGGATATTACCTTTTACCGTGACGATTTCCGCCGCCGAGAAAAACCGTTGGTTCCCAGTGTGACGAATATCGATTTTATCATCGAGGGTAAAAAAGTAATTCTTATTGATGACGTCTTATTTACGGGAAGGACCATTCGTTCCGGGATAGACGCATTAATGGCATTCGGACGGCCTAAATCAGTGGAACTGGCAGCATTTATTGACAGACGTTTTAAACGTGATTTGCCGATTCAGGCGGATTATGTCGGGAAATCCATTGACACGCTTATCTCAGAAAAAGTGTCGGTCGAATGGAAAGAAATTGAAGGAGAAGACAAGGTAATTTTATATACACCGGAAAGCAATGGATAATTTAAGTGTAGATCATCTGACAGGAATTAAAAATTTAACGGAAAATGACATTCAGTTAATTCTTCAGACGGCGGAAAGCTTCAAACAGGTTATTAACCGCCCGATTAAAAAAGTTCCTTCGCTCAGAGATATTACCATTGCCAACTTATTTTTTGAAAATTCAACACGTACAAGACTTTCTTTCGAATTGGCACAAAAACGCCTTTCTGCTGATGTCATCAACTTTGCAGCTGCAAACAGTTCCGTAAAAAAAGGAGAAACGTTAATTGATACGGTCAACAATATTCTTTCGATGAAAGTGGATATGGTGGTAATGCGCCATCCGAATCCCGGAGCAGCCGTTTTCCTTTCCCAGAAAGTAAAAGCGAAAATTATCAATGCGGGTGACGGAACACACGAACATCCTACGCAAGCTCTGCTGGACGCATTTTCCATTAAAGAGCGTCTTGGAGATGTAGCAGGAAAAAAAGTAGTGATCGTTGGTGATATCTTACACTCACGGGTAGCGCTTTCTAATATTCTGTGCCTTCAGAAATTAGGAGCAGAAGTAATGGTATGCGGCCCGGCAACACTGATTCCTAAATACATTGACCAGCTTGGAGTAAAGGTAGAACATAATTTACGTAAAGCATTGATGTGGTGTGACGTTGCTAATATGTTACGAATTCAGCTGGAGCGCCAGGATATCAAATATTTTCCTTCTCTCCGGGAGTATTCCATGCAATATGGTCTGGATAAAGAGCTGCTGGATTCTTTAGATAAGGAAATTGTTATCATGCACCCCGGGCCGATTAACAGAGGTGTGGAAATTACCTCAGATGTAGCTGATTCCGAACATTCCATCATTCTGGATCAGGTAGAGAACGGTGTGGCTGTGAGAATGGCATGTACTTATCTGTTGGCCGGAAAAATCAAAGTTTAAGTTTATTTCAGCTTTCAAAAACCCTTAAATCAAAAGCAGATCTTATTTCCTGTTTAGAGAAGCTGAACCAGGAAAAAGACAATCCGTACATTTTGTTGAATTGCCGGAATAAATAAAGGAACATCCCAAAATAAGCGGTACTGGTTGCTATTCCACCTGCGAGAATTCCGAAATATTGAATAGTTAAAAATCCCGTGATTACCGTAATAATATTCCCAAGTAAAGAAGCTTTTACATTGATCATGTTTTTTTCTACTCCGGAAAAGTGATGATTAAAAATAGTGAAGACAGCCAGAAATAAAACGCCTGGAGCCAATGATAAAAACAAAGGTTTGAAATCGCCAAAGCTCTTCCCAAGGATCCAGGAAAATAATTCGTTGGGTAGCAACAGGAGAATTAATAGCGAAGGAACAGTTAAAATAAGGCTCATTTTGGAAAGACGCTGTGTCAGCAGAATTTGCTTTTCTGCAGATTTCAAATTAACTGACTTGCTGTAATGTATTGCGCTAATACTCTTGCATATAATCCATATTATTTCAACTAAAGATGTCGCAACAGAGAAAATACCCAGAGCTGCCAGACCTAACGTTTTTTCAATCAGGTAATAACAGAAACGGTAATTGATCATCTGTGAAATATTGTTCAGCTGCATCTGAAAACCGATTTTAAAAAACGCTGCCAAAAAAGAGCGATGTTCGCTTTCAGTTGGCTTTTTCCGGGCAATTTTAGGAAGCAGAAAAAGCACTGCTAAAGCAAGTGTTACGGAATAAGACCAGTAAAATGATTCAACAACTGCTCCGGTAAAATGTTTTTTCTGCAATACGATCAAAAATACCATGGCGGTAACGGAGCTGAACGCTTTTGTAATTTCGATAAGATTTTGACGGTTAATCTCTTCTAATCCTAAAAGGGAGCTCTGAATTAATGAAATTGATCCCAGAATAAAGGATAATATTATTAAATCAAAGTGGTAATGCTCGGGGAATAAACCGGAATGCACTAAAATAAAAGGCAAAATAAAAGCCATGAGCAGATTCCATAAGCTTGCGGTTGCCAGCAGTCTGATGAGCTGAAATCGTGGAGCAAGATAGGTGAGCACTGCTCCGGAAAATATGTTTTGGAAAATTCCGACAATTGTGATTCCCAGAACAATAACGGCCATTTCTCCACGGCCGTATGCCCCAAGATATTTGGCTGTAATGAGTAATATCAGCAAATTGCATACTGCCGTAAAACCTTTGCTGAAGATGGTTTCCAGGATCTTACGAAACATGATGAGCCAGTATTTCGTTGTAAACTTCGTCAAATTGCCTTCCGACAGCTTCATAGCTAAAATGCTTCAGCGCGTATTTCCGGATTTGGACTGCATCAAAAATATTTTGTTGCTGAATAACAGACAACATTGCTTCTGTTAGCTGCTCTTCATTCCGGACATCAATTAATATCCCGTTGTGTGAATTGACGTGTTCGGGAATGCCGTTGACAGCTGTCGAAATAACAGGTTTTCCGAGCATAAAAGCTTCCGGAATGACACATGGAAAATTTTCATAATTACTGAACAGCACTAAAGCGGTGCTTTCGCTGATTGCTTCTGCTATTTCCGTAGTGGTTTTTGTTCCTTCAAAAGACAAGAGTGAGGCTGGAATATTTAACTGATTGTAAGCTAAATCAATAAAGGGTTCTAAAATACCATCGCTGACAATTAAAAAATGAAAATCAGCTGTGCGTTGAGAGAGTTTTTTGATGCTCCGGATAATTCCCGAGACATTTTTATGTTCATCTATCGCTGTTGAAATATGAATGAATTGTGATTTTACAGGTTGATTTACAGTGGTATTATGAAAAATATTTTCATTCACAACATTCGAAATAACACGCATCGGAACTGTCACTCCGTGTTTCATCAGCGATTTTTTCAGGTCTTCGCTGACAGGCAGTATTTTTGCGGCTTCGTTCATAGTACGTATTGCCATTTTTAACGGCAGAGCGGGCATTTTATTTTTTCCTTCATGGAAAGCCGTGGAATGCTCGGTGACTACGAACGGAATATTGAGCTTTCGTTTTAGTTGCGTTACGAAATATCCTGTCGGATAAACAACGTTCAGGTGAACCAGCTCCGGTTTTTGGCCGGATTTCAGGTAGAGTGAGAAAGCTTTGTCAAATGCTTTCCGGGTTCTGTAAAGCTGTAAAAATTGCTTTAAAAGCGGAACAGAAATCGTGACCTTCGGATAATAACAGGTAATGCTGCGGACATTATTCTCTGTTACATCTACAATTTCGTAAGCACCCGAGGTGTGGGAAAATACAGCTATAACGGTGATTTCATTAAACAAGGCCGCTGCTTCTGCATGCTTCTGGACGAAATTCCCCAGAGTTGGCGCGTTTTTGTTCGGATACCAGGAAGCGAGAAACAGGATATGTTTTTTTTTCTGCAAAATTCGTTATATCAGTGTTTTTTCAAAGATAGCCACCAATTGTTCTACTGCAAATTCAATTTCTTCTTTTGTCGTGTAACGGGAGAATGAAAAGCGCACATTTGGCCGTGAACCGTCCGCATTTATTCCTTCCAGGACATGAGAACCTTTAACAGCCCCGGAAGAACAGGCACTTCCGCCGCTTGCACAGACACCTTTCAGGTCAAGTGTAAACAGTAACATTCCTGCTTTGCTCGTTTTTGGAAAACTGACATTCAAAACGGTATATAAGCTGCGTTCAGGGATTGTGTCACCGATGAAATAAACGCCATCTATCTTTTCTTCCAGCTCCCGCATCATGAAGCTTTTCAACTCCTGAACGTGTTGTTGATGCCCTTCTACATCCTCGTAAGCCAGTTCCATTGCTTTTGCAAGGCCTGCGATTCCATACAGGTTCTCCGTTCCTCCACGGAAACCACGTTCCTGCGCACCTCCGTGAATCATCGGCTCAATGGTATTTTTTCTGTTGGCATACAGAAAACCGATTCCTTTGGGTCCGTGAAATTTGTGTGCTGCACACGTGATGAAATCAATATCTAAATCCTGTAAATCAAAGGTATAATGTCCCATGGTCTGAACCGTGTCAGAGTGGAACAATGCATTGTATTGACGGGTTAATTCGCTTACTTTTTTTAACGGGAGCAGGGTTCCGATCTCGTTATTGGCGTGCATTAACGATACCAGTGTTTTTTCTGTGGAAGCCGCCAGAAGCTGTTCCAGGTGATTCAAATTCACGTGACCTTTATCGTCCAGCCGAACGTAAGAAACAAGCACATCTGGATATAATTCTTTCATGAACTCCGCTGTATGACCAACGGCATGATGCTCAATCGGGGAAGTAATAATATGGCGCACTCCTAATTTCCTGACAGCGGTATGAAATGTCATGTTGTCTGCTTCTGTTCCTCCGGAAGTGAAAATAATTTCGGAAGGAAGGCAATTCAGCTTCGAGCTGATGGTCCTTCTGGCATTTTCAATAATCGCTTTTGCCTGACGGCCGAGATAATGAGAAGAAGAAGGATTACCGAATTCATTTTGCAGCAGGGGAATCATACATGCTGCAACTTCAGGAGCAATTGGGGTAGTAGCGGCATTGTCCAGATATACTCGCATTTTGACTTGAATTTAAACAGTTACTGTTTCTAAAATTGACACTTTGAATATTCCGTCACGGTCAATTTCATCCAGTCTTACCTGAACAATCTGATTGACCAGTGTTTCATCGTAAGGAATCTTCACTTTTATGTAGTTTTCTGTAAAACCATACATTACACCTCCGTCTTCTTCTGCTTCAAAAAGAACCGTTCTTACAGAATCAATATTCTGCTCATAGAACTGACGTTTCTTTTTATCGGACAGGATATGGAGCATTTTGCTGCGTTCACGGCGCTTTTCCATCGGGACACGCTCGCCTAATTTCGGAGCGCTGGTATTTGCTCTTTCGGAATAAGTAAACACATGTAAGTAGGAGATATCCAGCTCTTTGATAAAATTGTATGAATCCATAAAGTCCTCATCTGTTTCCCCCGGAAAACCGACAATTACATCCACACCGATACAGCAATCAGGCCGCAGCGCTTTAATGCGTGCTACACGGTCTGCATAAAGCGAGCGCTCGTATTTACGGCGCATTTTTTGCAAAAGACGATCATTTCCAACCTGTAACGGAATATGAAAATGCGGAACGAAACGTTGCGAGCTTGTCAGGCAGAAATCAATGATTTCATTATTCAGCAGGTTCGGTTCGATAGAAGAGATGCGGAACCGTTCAATCCCCTCTACTTTATCAAATTCCTGGATCAGCCTAAAGAAATTCTCATCGCTGCCCTGGCCGAAATCGCCGATATTGACGCCTCCGATCACTATTTCTTTTACATCTGTCTGAGCTACTTTTCTGGCTTCACCAACAGTTGCTTCAATACTTGCATTGCGGCTTTTTCCTCTTGCCAGCGGAATAGTACAAAACGTACAGAAATAATCACAGCCATCCTGAATTTTCAGAAAGGTACGTGTGCGGTCACCGAGTGAAAATGAAGGAATGAATTCTTTCGTTTCCTTAATATTCTTGAAAGCTACTTTCGCGGCTTCTTTTTTCTGAATGTCTTCGATGTATTGAAGAATATCAAATTTTTCATTTGCGCCCAATACCAGATCAACTCCCGGAATCCCGGCAATTTCTGTTGGTTTTAGTTGCGCATAACAACCAATGATGGCAACAAACGCATCCGGATTAATTTTTAATGCCTTTCGAACCAGCTGCGCACATTTTTTGTCTGCAAATTCAGTTACAGAACAGGTATTGATGACATAAACATCCGGCTGATCTTCAAAATCAACCCGTGCAAACCCGGCGTTCTCGAACAAACGAGCAATGGTTGAAGTTTCTGAAAAATTCAACTTACAGCCAAGTGTATGAAAAGCTACTTTTTTGTACTGGTTCATAGTCTGTACAAAGATACATCAATTGACGGAATTTTTGGACATAGTTTAAAAGTTAGAAACTTTTTAAAATCTTTATTACTTCACTAAAGTCCATTTGTTGTTCTGGAAAGAATAGTGATTTTTACTTATATTCCATACTTCAATTGGAATATTGTTTTTAGTTTTCCCTCTAATTATTATATTTCCTTTGTTATCTCTCATAATTATTTCTTTTTCAGTAGATTTATCTGTAAAATTTAGATAATCTATATACATAGCCCCACAGTAATCCTCAGGAAAAGGTACTATATCTTTAATACAAATAGAATCATAATACCATACATTGTTTTTCTGTCCGTTAAGATATTCTCCGGTGATAGTAATTTTGGAAAGAGTGTCAAAAGCAAAAATTGTTTCACAAACAGAAGTAGGAAAAGTTCTTTTTTTATTTCGTATGATTTTCACACTATTCGAAGATCTAAAATCATCAGCAAAAAAGGTGTTATTACTAAAGAAAGAGTAAAGATTTTTTTTGAATGTAATTGAAGATTCAATATAATATTCATTCCCTTGATAAACAGACTCTAAGTCCAATAAATCTAAAATGTTAGTTCGTAAATTAGCTTTATCAGACAGACAGTCGGTAGAAATAAATTCTTTTCTTTTTGAAAAAGCAGATAAACTTCCTAATAATGTATCAAATTGATTAAAAGTGACAAATTGTTGGATCGCTTTGTTGAAAATAGTGTCTTCGCTGATTTTTTTATTGTTGGGAACAATCGTTTTTTTTGAAAAAATCAGATCATCATCGGGAGGAAAAAAATTATTATTAAAAAGTGCTTCATTTGTTTCGAAAAGTAACAGACAGATAAGCTGTTTTTTTAAATAATTATCTGCAGAAGTTATGGAGATAATATCAATAGTTTTATTGTCTTTAAAATGTTCAATAGTAGTGAGATTTTGAGTGTTTTTAAAAGTGATCTTCTCTTTATTGGAATTAACTCCTTTGTGACACCATGTTCCCTGTGGAATATAATTGATAAATCTTCCTTTCTTTTTAAATTGATCTAAGTGAGTTTCTAATTTTATTGAAATACTGTCTGAAAAAATGATTTGCAGGAATGCTTGGTTTCCTGATAATAGTGAAAAAAGCAGAAAAAGGAGTTTATTTTTCAACATATTGCAAGATACACATTTTAACAAAAAATCGCCGGAGTTACCCGGCGATTTGTATCATTATTTACTAAAAAGTTGATTTATATCAACGTGGCATATTTTTTTCCGTAATACAGCATCTGTTCCACAAATCCCTGTTTGTTGATCAGCTTCACATCAGTGATTTTGCCATTCGCATCTTTTACCAGCTCGTAAGTTGGATTCACAAAACCGCTGTATGGTGCGATGTTCAAAGGTTTAACACGTTGTAATACCTGCTCGTGTGTTGCTTTGTCCACTTTTGTTCCGTAGTTTTCCACAAGAGCTTTTCCGGCAGCGTAATCGCCTTCGGATTTGATGCGTTGAATTTCTCTCAGCAGCTCACCGAAAAGGACACGTAATTTATTGTAATCTTTGATATCGTAATAGATTTTTCCGTTCTTTATTACTTTCTCGATTACTTTGTCTTTCTGTCCTTTTTCAAACACCCATGCTGCCACCAGCTGACGGTTTTGCATGTGCTCTTCTTCCAGGTGGTTGCCTAATTCCAGGCGCTGTAATTGTGTTAATAAGCCATTTCGGATATAGGAATCATATTCCGCTTTTCCGACTTCAAGTGATGGCATTAATCCGATATTAACCAGTTTTTCATCCAGCAGGAAGTACAGGGCAACTAAGTCAGCGCGAGCTTCTTCCAAAGTGCTGGCAAAGTTTTTCAATGTTTCGTTGGGCTGGCCGACACCTTTATTAATTTGTCCTGACGCGTGTCCGATCACTTCATGCAGCGCAGTGTGTAATTTTCCTGCTAATGCAGCATGTTTTTTACCTCGTTCGATTTCTTCTTCATCGTGAGCGAATTCATTCAGCATTCCCGGTCCGCTTGCTTTGTCATAAGCAGTAATGATATTTCCTAAGCTTACGGATTTGGAACCGTGCTTTTCACGAATCCACTCGTTATTCGGAAGGTTTACACCAATAGGAGTAGAAGGCGAACAATCACCCGACTCACTAGCTACCTGTACCACTTTATAGCTGACACCGGTTACTTTCGCTTTTTTGTGTGCAGGAAGAATAGAAGAATTGTCTTCAAACCATTGTGCATTTGCTGCAACAACAGACATTTGTTTGGAAGCTTCGAAATCGTTGATTTCAATAACACTCTCAAAAGTAGCTCTTTTTCCGATCGCGTCACCATATACTTCGATGAAGCCTAAGATGTAGTCAATATCACCTTCGGTTGCGTGTGTCCAGAGGATATTATATTCGTTCCATAATTTCAGGTCACCTGTTCTGAAATAATCAATCAGCTTCAGCAATGCTTTTTTCTGGGGTTCATTTTCAGCATATTTAACGGCTTCTTTCAGGTTTTCGATCATCTTATCCATTGCCTTTCCGTAACGCCCGCCACTTTTCCATACATCTTCCGCCAGCTTGCCGTCTTTCAGGATCATGGTGGAATTCAGGCCGTATTCGATCGGCTCATGGTCGTTTTTGTCAATTACTTTTGAATAATATTCCTCGACCTGTTTTTGAGTAACACCTTCTCCGTAAAAGTTATTCGCAGATGCAGCAATCATGTCTTTATTGCTGTCTTTTACTTTTCTTTTTGCATACAGAGAAGGATTGAAAATCGCTTCAATGGCTTCGTTACTCAAAGAAGCATTATTTTCTTTCAGAAGCTTCTGGAAGTACTCTTTGCTGAATTCTGGCTTGAATTTATCCATTCCGTAATGATGGTGCAGACCATTTGCGAACCAGAATTGTTTTGCGAATGTCAGGAATTTCTGATAATCCTCGTTTTTCTCATTTTTATAGTTTCCTACAATTGTTTCAAATGCTTTCCTGATTTCCAGATTGTATTTGAAATTTTGGTCGTAATGAATGTCACGTCCGTAATGTCCTGCTTCTGACAGGTAATAAACCAGCAATTTTTGATTCAGCGAAAGGTTTTCAAATCCTTTGATATCATAGCGCAGCACCTGGATGTCTGCAAACCGGTCAACAATAATATCACTGTTATTTTCAGCGATTTCTTCTGTTTCTTTCATATTATTTTGTTCTGAATGTTCATTTTTACAAGCGCTTAACGTTAGTGTGAGCGCCAAAAAAGAAAAAGGGACGATGTTTTTTCTCATAGTTTACACTTTTGATGAATTTTCCGTTTAAAGTTAATTATTATCATGGTGAAAAGAGAAAAAAATTGAAATTGAACTGAAAAAAGAGGTTGAAAGGTAAAATAAGGGGACGACGGAGTTAATTCTATAGGAAATAAACAGTAACAGTCCTGAAAATTACTTTTAAGCCCGGTGCATAACAATTGTTGAAATCTTTTCTTAAAAGACATTTAACATACCAAATAATAGTTAACTTTGTGCTTTACCTAGAGAGATGTTGACAGAAGATTTACAGTCGAGAGTTAAAGACATTTTTTCAGCTTATCTGGAGCAGAACGGTCACCGCAAAACTCCGGAGCGTTTTGCAATTCTTGCTGAGATTTATAATTACAGCGGTCATTTTGATATCGAATCACTTTATATCAAGATGAAAAATAAGAATTACCGTGTTTCCCGCGCGACTTTATACAATACTATCGAATTGCTTCTGGCATGTAGCTTAGTCCGCAAACATCAATTTGGTAAAAACATTGCTCAATTTGAAAAATCTCATGGCTCAAAGCAGCATGATCATGTTGTTTTAACGGATTCAGGCGAGGTTTTAGAATTCTGCGATCCCCGGATCCAGCAGATAAAAGCAACGATCGAAGAGATTTTTGATGTTAAAATTTTACACCATTCGCTTTATTTCTACGGTGTGAAAAATAATGAGAAGAAACCGGAAAATCAGCCGGTTCACCAATAAATCAGTTTACAGTGGATTTTGAAGTAAAATTTATCAGCGATGATAGTGTTGTTTGTGAAATCAGAGGCCGTTTACTGATCGATGACGAGGTGAACAAAATTCTGTCGGTACTGGAATCACATCTGGAAAACAACATTATTCTGGACTTAGGACAGCTGACGTATATTTCAAGCGCCGGGCTTTCTCTCTTTATCAGGTTGTTGACCCGTACCCGTATTCACAATAAAAAGATTGTTCTTGTCAATCTCCAGGAAAATGTAGAAAAATTATTCCGGATAGCAAAGTTAAACGATATTTTTGCGATCTCGGATTCCATAGAAAACGCAGTAACTATTATTAAAAACAAGTAATGAGTGTAGATGTATTATTAGGTCTTCAGTGGGGAGACGAAGGAAAAGGTAAAATTGTGGACGTTCTGACGCCTCAATATGATATTATTGCCCGTTTCCAGGGAGGACCAAATGCAGGACATACGTTAGAATTCGAAGGCAACAAACACGTGCTTCATACAATTCCTTCCGGAATCTTCAGAAAGGAAGCGATCAATCTGATCGGTAACGGTGTTGTTATTGACCCGGTTGTTTTCAAAAAAGAAATAGACAAGCTGGCTCCGTATAACCTTGATTTAAAAAATGTGCTGCTGATCTCGAAAAAAGCACACTTGATCATACCAACACATCGTTTGCTGGATGCCGCTTCTGAAACTGCAAAAGGAAAAAATAAGATCGGTTCAACATTGAAAGGAATCGGACCTACTTATATGGATAAAACAGGAAGAAATGGTCTTCGTGTTGGTGATATCTTTTCCCCGAATTTCAAAGAGAAATACCAGACATTGGTGGATAAACACACTTCCATGCTGGGACATTATGAAGGTTTTGAATACGATTTATGTGATTCTGAACCTGAATTTTTCGAAGGAGTTGAGTTATTACGCTCATTAACATGTGTTGATTCAGAACAATACATCAATGAGGCGATTAAAGCAGGAAAGAAAATTTTAGCGGAAGGAGCACAAGGTACTATGCTGGATATTGATTTTGGTACGTATCCGTTTGTGACCTCTTCTAACACTGTTACAGCCGGAACCTGTACAGGACTTGGTATTGCACCGACTAAAATCGGAAATGTGATTGGTATTTTCAAAGCTTATTGCACACGTGTGGGATCCGGACCTTTTCCTACAGAACTTTTTGACGCAGACGGAGAAGCAATCCGCCAGGAAGGAAGAGAATTTGGTTCTACTACAGGTCGTCCGCGTCGTTGTGGCTGGATAGATCTGCCGGCAATGAAATATGCGATCATGATCAATGGTGTGACGGAATTATCTATGATGAAAGCCGATGTATTGAGCGGATTTGATACAATAAAAGCCTGTACGGCTTATAAAATAAACGGTGAATTAGTAGATTACATTCCTTTTGATATCGCAGATCATGAAATAGAGCCGGTTTATATAGATTTAAAAGGCTGGAAACAGGATCTGACAGGATTAAGTAATTACAACGAAGCACCGCAGGAATTAAAAGAGTATGTGTCGTTCCTTGAAAAAGAGCTTGAAGTTCCGGTAACAGTTGTTTCCGTTGGGCCGGACAGATCTCAGACGTTAAACACGAAGTAAAATTGACAGGAAATTCAAAAATATCATTTATTAAAATTGCGCTTTTTATCAGCGCAATTTTTTTGCTTTTTCCAATTGGATTAAAGGCACAGAAAGGTGTTATTGAATTATTGCCGGGAACACAAAAGCTGACATACGACAGCAAATCCGGCGCTCAAAAGCTTTTGGGCGGTGGTGTCAACCTGAATTATGAAGGAAATAAAGTGTATTCCGATTCCGCTTATTATTACGAAAATAAAAAGCTGATCAAGGCTTACGGACATGTGCACGTTACCAAGAACGATTCTTTAAATCTTTACTGCGATTCGCTTTGGTATTATACGGATACAAAAAAGGCAAAGCTGTTCAGCAGGGTGCGTGTAATGGACAATGAATACCGTCTGACGACCAATTTGCTGGATTATGATGCCGGAAGCGGGCTGGCAGTTTACCAGACAAGAGGAAAAGTGGAGAATCTGCTGAAAAATGAAGTGCTTACAAGCATCAGAGGTTACTTGTATCCGAATGAAAAAAACTTCCATTTCAGCGGAGATGTCCGTTACCGGAGTGATTCGCTGGATATGGATACCGATACGCTTCAGTATAAATACATAGAAAAAAAGGTCTATTTCTTTGGAGAAACAGTTATTAAAACAACTGATGCGGACATGTACTGCAATAAAGGCTGGTATCACACGGAAAAACAGGATGCTGTGCTGGAAGACAATGCGTTTGCCATTCAAAACGGAAAGCAGATTTGCGGGGACAGTCTTTATGTGAGTGATTCTGAGAAAATGGCTATCGGGCGAAAAAATGTTCATTTTATAGATACAGCGAATAAAATGGAATTTCTGTCACAAATGGCCTATTTTTCCGAGAAGCAACGGAAAGGGTTTATAACGGACAGCGCCTGTATCATTTACCAGCTGAAAGACGACACTTTGTACATTCACAGCGACAGCATCTGGATCTATACCGATTCATCCAATAAGCTGGAACGTGCGGAATTGTTTTGGGATGTACAGATTTACGGAACAAAAATCCAGGGTTCCTGCGACTCCATGACCTTAGACAAGCCGATTGAACGAATCACGCTTCACCGGGAGCCAATGATGTGGAATGAAAATTCAGAGCTAAAAGCAGACACCATGTTTGTTTTTATAAATGATTCAGTCATCCGGAAAGTTGATCTGATCCAGCGTTCGACAGTAGTAATGGAGCTTGATTCCGGTAATTATTATAACCAGGTAGGAGGAAAGCTGATAGAAGCCTTTTTCAGAGAAAATAAGTTGATACGCGTTGAAGTCAACCAAAATGCCCAGACGAATTTCTTTCCGCAGGATACTTTACGAAGCGATACGCTTGTGGAAATCAAGCGCCAGGGTATGTCGCGCTTGTATGCCAGCAGCCTGAAAGTATATCTTGACAGCGGAGAAGTGACAGGAGTAACGTATTTCGGAAATCCGGACGGCGCTTTTTACCCGATCCCTTTGATTCCTAAAGAGGAGCTGTTTGTCAAGAATTTTTCTTTTAACCCTGAATTCAGGCCTAAAACCCGAAAGGATATTTACCGGAGAAAACGGGGATTTAAGAAATAAATCCTTTATACTATCGGTTCGGCTTTAAAGCCCTTACTCTTGATAAGCGCTATTATTTCCTCTTCTGTAATGCCTTCTGACTTTACGGTAAGTATTTTGTCTGCGTTTGTAATGTTCACATCCCATTCGGAGATTCCTGCTGCCTGATCCAGGCCGGGTTTTACTTTTGATACACAACCACCGCAATTAAGATTGGTTTTGAACTGAAACTCTTTATTTTCCATTGCTTTAAAATTGATAGTACAAATTTCGGTACAATAGCATTAGAAATTGTTGTAGAATTTCCGGTTTGATTTGTGAGATTTACGGTGAAATAACAGGGTTTTCCGCATTATTTCTGAATGAGCAGCCATTTTATCAGCTCATTATTGTCCACGATGCTCCAGGAATGAGGATGCCGGGTATTGTTGGGTTTTCTGTATCCTTTGTTCTGTGTTAAAATTAATTCGGCTTTTTTGTTGCCAAGTCTGTTCAGTTCGTTAATGAACGCGGAGCATTCTGTCACATTCATGGATGTCAGATCCGCGTTTCTGTTTGTTAACCACCACTGGATATCCGGTTCGGAATATATTCTGACGGGAGTTTTCAGTATATTTTTTAAAGCCCTTTGTGAAGTATCCGAAAACGAGTAGGGTGAGAGCCTGTAATAACTTTCAATATTTGTTTCCGGTGTACCATTTGCCTCTTTTTCAATTCTGTCGATCATGTAAACATTCTCTCTGTTTACTTCCGTATCTTTAGGCAGCCTGATATCTCTTTTGGCGGAATTGTAAAATCTTTCGAAATCAAGCGGCGGATCAATCGCAAAGACAGCGACAGGCTTGATCGTTGCATTTTCAGCGTATTTGATCGCACAGCTTCCCCCGATTGAAAAGCCACCGATGAAAAACCGCTGATCCATCAGCTTGTGTCTGCTGGTGACATCCTGCAGAATGGCATTGAGCGACTGCTGGCTTAAGCTGTCAACACCAAATGACAAAACCCCGTCCTGAAAGTTGGGAATAATTGTCAGAAGCCCGTTCTGTGCGGTTAATTTCGGGAGATCGGTTTGCAGAAATACACTTTCCGCAGTTTCTCCAAATCCGGGAATGAGAACGATGTATCCTGTCCAGGGAAGCTTCGGCGGATAGATTATGGTGTAGCAGTTCTTGGTGCTGTCTGTTTTATCAAGATAAATTTTATCGGCTTTCTGACCGTAAACCGAAGTCAGAAAAAAAGTCAGTGCAATTAATAATATGTTTTTCATCGTTTGTGTATTTACGTTGCAGTTGATAAGATCAAAGAACGCAACAGGGAAAGAATTATTCGAAATTCTCTTTTATATTTTTTTTTGATCGTTTTTGGAACTTAAACGGATTTTCTATTACAATATCAAATGCTATGTAATGTACATTATAGGGATTTTTTCTGCCAATCAAATTGTTCATATATCCTATGCTGAAAATAAACGGCAGCGTTTTGGGTGAATACGAATAATATAATGAAAACCGGCTTTCACGATAATTGAAGTCTGTCCAGGTACCGGGCGTATTTTCTTTGCTGACTGAAAATAATTGTTCTGAACTTAATGTTACAGCTTGTGTTTTCGCTTTGTTCAGTGAGGCTACAATTTGTAAACGAAAACGTGAGCGGAACTGAAAATTTTCATCTGCATTTTTAAAGTCGGGTGAATAGAATTTGCGGAATTCCTGCCTTAATGTCGGTACAAATTTTATATAGGAAGTTTTGAGTATGTATGAAAGTCTGCTATACAAACGAAATTCCTGTTTTGATCTCAGTTTGTCGTGTTCGTAAGGAGAATTTTCTGAGTATTCGTCTTGTCTGCGGTAACTTAATGCAAATGAATACTGCCACGTTTTACGAGACTGATGATAGAATTCCTGGTTAAGAACAAAAATTGCAGGTTTGTAAAACGGGTCGTAATTGTCCGGATTGCTTTTTCTCCCGACACCAATGTACGACATGGATTGCCAGCTTTTTTCGATCTCCTGCCGGATGCCAAAAGCAAACCAGCCTGCTGTGCGGGCTTTGCCTTCTCCAGGCGGGCTGATTTGCGAAAAGGCTTTGCCTGTAAACAAGCCAAAAAACAAAATGCTTAGGCAATACTTTTTCACTTAGTCGGCAACTTTGCTTAAAATAGCTCCTTCAGCATCAAAAGACACTTTCCATTCTTCGCTGAAAGATTTTAATTCAATTTTGTAAATTACTTTGTCGCCTTCTGTGATTTTTTCTACATCATCCACACGATAGTCTTTAAAATCGCTGTTGATTTTCGCCACTACTTTCTGAGGCAGATCGCTTTTGGAAATTTCTTCTTTGTGGCGAATTAACTTTCCTGTTTTGTCGTACCAGGCGTCGTGATCTGTTCCAAGCAAACCTATTTCAAATTCTACCTTGTAATGCTCTCCCTTGAGTTTCCATTCTACGTCATACGCTTTGGGAAACGATTTTTGAAAACTGTTTACAATTACAGATGGAACCTGGCTTTGCGAAATACGCTGTGCCAAGGCGGTATTGCTGAATAATGTCAACGCAAACAAACCCGTTAAAAATACTTTTTTGCAAATAGCATTTGTTGTTTGATTTCGCTTCATTTCTTAAAATTTAAAATTATAATACAAAGTTAAAAGCAACAATCTGGAAAGAACCGGGAATTTTTAAGGTTCATAAATAATCCGCAAAAATGAATTGTAACTTTCATTCTTTTTATTTATCGGAATACCTGTAATTAAACCGATTGCCATTTTTTTGCTCAACTTAATTTTGACCTGTGGCCGGATAGTTATTTCAAATTTTCCGTTATTGATTTCTTTGTTCAGTTCGACACCAATAAAATGTTTGGTGTGTGGAATGGTATAAAGGAACGACGAGTTAATCTGCCAGTTAACGGCTAATTTATTTGTTGCAAAATCATGTTCAAGCAAAGGTGAAGCGTAGATCAGTGTGTGAAAATTTTCGCCCCAGCGTTTAGCAGCAATAAAAAACGGATTATAAGCTGTGCCTGTAACTAGGTTGTTTTTGCCAAAATGTCTGAAGTCGGTAAATTCAACAAGTTGTGTGTAACCAACAGCTAACGTAGTTTTCAGCCTGGTTGAAATAAAAAATGAATATTGTGTTGAAAATCGCAGGCATTCTAATTTGTTGTCAGGAATCTCAGCATTTTGTGCTGCTCTTTTGAAAAAAGAAAAATCAGCCTCTACTTCAAAACCCAGGCGGTTGATTGGTGCAAATTCATATTCGACTAAAAAAGCATTTTTGTTATAATGTCTGAAGTTTGAAAAATCAAAACCTGCATTAAACTCTTTTTCGCCTTTTCTCGCCCCCAAATCACGCACTAAGTCAAAATATAAAGGTTCTGCATGTGAAACCTTATCTGTTCTTACAGTTGTCTGAGTAAAACCATTACCAGCAAACGTAACGATTGCAACAGCTGAGAGATATGTTTTTATCACGTTCATGTTGCAAAACAACAACGTGAATCAGGAAAAATTTGGGAATATTATTTAAAACGAATTTTAAAATAATGCAAATCATTTTCAAAACGATAGTCGACAGAAAAACCGTATAGATCGCAAATTGCTTTTACAATTGCTAACCCAAGTCCTGTACCGTTGGTGCTGTTTCCGGATTTGTGAAAGCGTGAAAATAGCTTCTGTTCGTTTACCGGTGTTTTTATTCCTGTATTGCTGACGGTAATTGTTTTTTCCGAAATTTCAACATTGACAATTCCGTTGAGAATATTATGAAAAATGGCATTTCTCAATAAGTTTGAAATGGCAACGCCGGCGAGAGAAGCATCCATGTGCATGGTTACGTCTGCTGTTTCTGAAATTGAAATTTCCACATTTTTAAATTCAATAACTTCTTCCAGATCACAGACCGTTTGGTGAACAACTTTATTAAGAGAAACGGGTTGATTGTCTAAAAACTGCTTGTTTTCTATTTTGGTTAACAGCAACAGCGATTTGTTTAATCGTATCATCCGTTCAATTATCTGCATTACTTCGGCGATGCTTTCTGCTTGCTCATTTTCCAGGCTTCCTTTTTCTATCAGCAGCTCCAGCTTGTTGGTGGTGATTGCCAGAGGAGTCTGCAATTCGTGTGACGCATTCCCGATAAATTGCTTTTGTTGCTCATAAGTTTCAATTGTATGCTGCAATAATATGTTCACGGCATTTTGCAGGTCGGCAAATTCTTTTGTCTGAGTCTTGATCTCCGGAAATTTCTTACTGCTCCCGATCCGGTAATTCTTCAACTGGCTGAGAAATGAATAAAAAGGTTTCCAAAGCCGTTTCAATACAAGATTATTGATTAAAATAATGCTTATAATCAGAATCAGATAAAGACCGATCGTTTCCCGCAGCAGCTCTTCTACCAGATCGTCTTCTTCCACCATTGAATTGATAATGTTCAGCTCGTAGTAATGACCGTTATTTTCAAAAGCGGTTGTGAGCATCCGAACAGGTTCCGGCTCCGGTTCTTCATCGTCTGCATCCTGCATATACATTAACGTATCGATGTAGGTGTCTTTTATGGAAATTGCTTTTGCCTCCGGGATTTTGTGAATGGCAAAAAAGCTTTCCTCAAAATTACTTTTTGCAATGATGGAAGTATCTTTTTGTAATTGGTAAATTATCTGCCGTTTGTAATTATCCAGGCCTTCATCAACACTTTCTTTAATTTCATTGAGCATGTTAAAATAGAAGACAACCGACCATGCTCCAATGATGAAAAACAAGGAAACAGAAAGATAAATAAGTGATTTGTTCAGTAATTTCATCTGCTCATATTTTGCTTTTAATCATGAAGATAGTTTCAGATTGTTGAAGTAATAATTTATCTATCTGTCAGTTTGTAACCAATTCCATAAACGGCTTCAATCTCAATATCTGCGTTTGCAGCCTGTAATTTTTTACGCAGGTTTTTTATCTGGTAGTAAATAAAATCGTAGTTATCGGCCTGGTCAATGTTATCGCCCCAAACGTGTTCAGCTAATGCGTTTTTTGTTACCAGCCGGTTTTTGTTGAGTAAGAAATAATTCAGGATATCAAATTCTTTTCTGTTCAGCGGAACGTTCTCATTGTTTACAGCAAACGTTCTTTCCTGCAAATCCAGAAGAATATTAGCAGTCTCAATTGTATTTTTACCGTCTAATTTATTTCTTCGCAAAACGGCCTTTACCCGTGCATTAAGCTCTGCAATGTGAAAAGGTTTTGTAAGATAATCATCTGCGCCGAGCTCAAGCCCTTTCAGCTTATCATCAAGGGAGTCTTTAGCGGAAATGATGATGATATTTCCGGATTTCCCTGTGTTTTTGAGTTGTTCCAGCAGTTGTAATCCGTTGCCATGTGGCAGCATAATGTCGAGCAAAATGCAATCATAACTGTAAATTTCAATTTTTTCACTTGCGGAATAAAAATCACTGGCCGTTTCAATAACGAAATGTTCTTTTGCCAATGAAGCTACAAGCGTATTTAACAGTTCTTCTTCGTCCTCAACAATCAAAATTTTCATACTGCAAAGATAGTTATTGAATTTGGGAAAGAATCGGGAATGTCTCATGATCAGTCATCCGCCCGGCCTTTATGTACTTTTTTGACTGTTAACGTTGAATGCCCGGTTATTTTTTTAGCGCTAACAACAACTCGTCCAATTGGTTGAAGTCTATTGTCATTCCTTCTTTAAAACCCATTGTTAAGGTTGTTTCAAGGTCTGCCAATGTATCGAAGGTAAGCAACATATCTACCAATACTTTATCGTCTTTCTGGCTGAAGCTGTTTTCCAATAAGTTTTGAGGGTATTCGGGGTCCATTGTCCCGTTTTCATCACAAAATCCGTCTTTTTGGGTAAAGGATTTTTCTTTTATAATCTTAATATAATCGGCTTTGCTCCAATGTTTTTCACCTTCGGGACCTACCATTGCATACAACCAGGACCCGCCTTCCCGGAAATCCATTGTTTTGGTTTCTGCCCGCCATGGTTTTGGTCCCCACCATTGATCAAGAAGCTCGGCTGTTGTCCATGCTTTCCAGACTAATTCAAGATTGGCGTTAAATTCACGTTGGATGTGAATGGTATTGTTTTCCTTGTTGACCGTAAAGTCAAATAATAAATTACTGTTCATATTTTTTGTTTTAATGTTGCGTATTGTTTTGCATCTTTTTTAAAGTCTTTTCAAAAGTGTTCAGGTTGCGGGAGGTAAAAGCATCTTTAAGGTTTTTTCGCCCTAATATTTTCCCGAATGATGAATCAAGTGTATTGCCTTTCGGCACTTTCCAATAAAAATTATTTGTAACGATTTGTGCTTCTTCACCTTCTGTTTTTACCGACTTTTCAAATTCTGCCATCAGTGTTTTTTCAATACCGTCAATTCCCGTAAAGCCGTAAATGTGAAAATCAGCATTTGCCGCAAAAGGATTGTTGCTAAAAACAGCTTCCACCTCATTTTTATCTTTTACAAAAAGAAAGGCTTCGTAATTAAAATGTTCCGACATGGATTTCTCCAACAGCTTCTTCAATTCGCTCTTGCTTCTCGCTGATGAAAAAAGGATATTCCCCGAAGCCAATACGGATGATACATGCTCCATGCCCGCTTTTTCAAATACAGAACAAACATCTGCCATTTTCATATTGGTACCTTTTACATTTACACCACGCAAAAAGGCGCAATAACTGTTATTCTCAGTCTTATTTTTCATATTCAATTTTTGATTGTTGCCAATAAATCGTCGAGTTGATTAAATTTTGTTTCCCAAATTTTGCGGAACTGTTCCAGCCACTTATCTATTTCTTTCATTTTGTCAATTTCGAGAGAATAATAAATTTCCCTGCCTTTGTGCTCCTGTTTTATCAGCTCGCATTCTGTCAAAATACGTAAATGCTTGGAAACTGCCTGCCGGGTAGTATCAAAGTGTTCAGCAATGGTTTTGGGTGTCATTGCCTGTAATGCAATTAAAGAGATGATTGCCCGTCTTGTCGGGTCTGCGATTGCCTGAAAAATATCTCTTCTCATTTTATTCTGACTTGTATTTATGAAACCAATAGGTTACAAATTTAAATGCAACTTTTCGGTTTCGCAAATTTTTCCTTGATTTTTTTTATTTGATTACAATCGGATTCTGATAAAATACAGCTTTAATGGAACGCAGATGACGCTGATTTTTTATGATTTTTACCTGTGTTATCAGTATTTTATTGATTTTCGCCGAAATACGGCCAGGTTCTCACTTTTTCCATTTCAATCTCAAACTGTTACTCACTACACTTACACTGCTCAATGCCATTGCTGCTCCTGCAATCATGGGGTTCAGCAGGAAACCGTTGATCGGGTAGAGGATACCTGCTGCAACCGGAATGCCGATGAGATTATAAATAAATGCCCAAAATAAATTTTGCTTGATAGTGGCTACAGTTTGTTTTGATAAACGGATTGCCTGTGGGATCTTAGTGAGGTCGGAAGAGATGATCGTCATTTTCGCAACGTCCATGGCAATATCCGAACCTTTCCCCATTGCGATGCTTACGTCAGCTGTTGCCAAAGCAGTGCTATCGTTAATACCATCACCGACCATTGCAACAGTTTTTCCTTGTTGCTGCAATTCTTTTACAAAATCGGCTTTATGCTGTGGCAATACTTCTGCTTTGTAGTGTTTTATGCCTGTTTGCTCTGCAATGGCTTTGGCGGTTGCTTCATTATCGCCTGTGAGCATATACAGCTCAATGCCCATTTCCTGTATTTCTTTGATTGCCTGTACGGATGTTTCTTTGATTTTATCTGATATGGCAATAACGGAAAGAGCTTGTTTGCTGTCCGAAAACCAAATAACGGTTTTGGATTGTTTACCCCATTCATCGGCTTGCTTTTGTAGTTGCTCTGCAATGCTGATGTTGTTTTCAGCTAACAATTTTTTATTTCCTGTAAAATAAGTCTCGTTATTGTAATTGGCTTTGGCTCCTTTGCCTGTAATGCTGTCGAAGCTTGATAAACCTATGGCAGCTTCACCGTCCAAATGCTTTATTACCGCTTCTGCCAACGGGTGTTCGGATTGTTTTTCTATGCTGAATAAAATACCTTTGGTTGTATCGTCATTATTGAGCCATTGAATGTCTGTTACCTTTGGTTTACCTTCGGTAATCGTTCCTGTTTTATCTAAAATAACGGCATCCACTTTTTGGGCTAACTCCAGGCTTTCGGCATCTTTTATCAGAATACCCTTTTCAGCACCTTTACCAACTCCAACCATTATGGCCGTAGGTGTAGCCAGTCCCAATGCACAAGGACAAGCGATTACCAACACCGTAACTGCGGCTAATAATCCCTGTATTACTCCGTTATCGCCACCTAAAAAGAACCATAGAATAAATGTGAGAACAGCAATACTCATCACAACAGGAACAAAAATGCCTGCAATCTTATCTACCAATTTTTGAACGGGAGCTTTGCTTCCCTGTGCGTCCTGCACCATCTTGATAATTTGGGCAAGCATCGTTTCTTTTCCGACTTTAACCGCCTTAAATTGAAAACTTCCTTTTTGGTTAATCGTTCCTGCAAATACGCTGGAATTTTCTTTTTTCAATACAGGTACAGGCTCACCGCTCAGCATACTTTCGTCCACGTAGGAACTGCCCGAAATAACCAAACCGTCCACTGCAATTTTTTCGCCCGGTTTTACGAGGATAACATCACCTGTGCTTATTTCTTCGATAGTCGTCTGCTTCTCTGTTCCGTCCGTCTGTATCACGATAACGGTTTTAGGTTGTAAGCCCATGAGCTTTTTAATGGCGGAAGAGGTGTTGCCTTTGGCTTTTTCCTCCAACAATTTGCCTAAGAGAATAAATGCGATAATAACGGATGCTGCTTCAAAGTAAACGTGTGCGTGTAATCCTCTCTGATGCCAGAAATCTGCAAACAGCATATTGAACACACTGAACAAATATGCAATACCTGTACTTAATGCTACCAATGTATCCATATTGGCAGAGCGGCGTTTTGCCTGCTTCCAGGCATTGATGAAAAAATCTTTTCCTAACCAGAAAACTACAGGAGTTGAAAACAGCCACATGATTTCGTTACCATAAGGCATATCCATAAAAAACATACCAATAATAACTACAGGCAATGAAAGTATAATTGCCCCGATTGTTCGGGTTTTTAATTGCTGAAATTTCTTTTCATGGATAGCTTCTAACGTCTCCTGCTGCCTGGTCTCCTCTTCAATTAACAGATCATAGCCGATACTTTGTACTGCTTTTTGCAGCCTGTCAGCATTTGTCATATTGGGAAGGTATTCCACCGTAAGGTTCCCGGTCGCAAAGTTGACCGATGCACTGATTACTCCGGGCTCACTTTTTACAATGCTTTCAGCACTTCCCGCACAGGAAGCACAAGACATTCCCAATACAGGCAATGTCTTTTTAATGGTAGTAACACCATAGCCAAGGTCTTTAATCGCCTTTACCGCTTCGGGTACTGTTTCGTTGTTATCTACGGTGATGATAGCTCTTCGGTTATTCAGCTCTACTTTGTGATCTTCTATACCTTTAACCTGTTCCAGTCCCTTCTCAACAATTAATGCGCAGTGTTCGCTCTCCACACCTTCCAATGGGAGATAAATGATTTCTTTATTGTTATTTGTTGCCATATTTCGCTTGTATTACCGTACAATACAAAATTCGCAATAAGAAGGGAAGGTATTATTGTAGTTTTATGGAATTGATTTGTAAAATTCAAAGAAGACCGATTTATTTTACAGCAATAAAAATTTCTACTTCTGAATTTTCACTGTTTTGCGATTTCTCTCCGTACACCTCAAAATCATACGTATAGCTTCTGTTGAGCTCCTTGTCTTTTTGCCAGATTTCTTTCCATGTTTCAGCTATTGCATTTGGCATTGATCCTTTAGCAGTAAACTTTTTGAAGTTCGCACCTTCAAATGTTCTCCCGACAAGCCCGTCAGGAATGAGATCAAGAGAAGAAACCGGTGAACCGATTATCGTAGTGTATTTTCCTGTATGATCACTTTCATAATCGGTATAGACAGAATACACTTCATTACCTGTTTTGTTTGGGATCTTTTCGATTACGTTTTCAGTATAAAACTTTCCCCAAAGTGCACCTAAATCGGTGATTGCCTGTCCGTTTTCGTTTGTCGTTTCGATGGAAATTCCGATAATTTTAAAGTTATTGCTCATATTGTTTTGATTTATTGTACATTACCATCTTTGTATATTAGAATGCTGCCGTTAATATCCGTAAATGTGCCATTAAAATAGTGTCCGTTTACAAATTCACCTTTATATTCACTTCCATCAGCAAAACGATAAGTGCCTTTTCCATTTATTATGCCTTTGGAAAACTCTCCTGTGTAAACATCTCCATTTTCTAAAATCAGCTTTCCGGTTCCTTCGAATTGACTCTCTTTGAATTCTCCTTCGTACACTTGTCCGTTTGAAGAGGTAATTTTTCCTTTTCCGTCCGGCTTATTATTTTTAAATTCTCCTTCATATTTTGTACCGTTTTCATATAACAAAGTACCTGTCGTATTCATTGTGCCTTTCGAAAATTCACCCATATAAACATCCCCGTTTTTAGAGATCATCTTACCGGAGCCTTCAAACTGTCCGTTTTTGAAGTCCCCTTCATATTTCCAGCCTTCAGCAGAAGTATATATGATCTTTCCATAGGGAATTCCCTGAGAAAAGTCCGCTTCAAGTATATTTCCATCCGGGTAAATTAATTTACCGTGTCCGTTCAGATCATCACCGCTGAATTCACCCTCATAAACATGCCCGGATGAGAAAAAGAATTTTCCCTTTCCTGATCTTTTGTTGTCTTTATATTCTCCTTCATAACGCTCTCCTTCGGGAGATACAGAGATCCCGTAACCGTCTCTCAATCCTTTTTTAAAGTGTCCTGAATATTCTGATCCCGCTTCTCTGTATTTTCCGGATCCGTTATAATAGCCATCAAGAAACTCTCCTTCATACGTGTTTCCATCATGAAAGGTGAGTATTCCATATCCGTTAAAGTCACCGTTTTTTACCTGTCCGGTATAGGTCGAGTAGAGTAGTTTGCCTGAAAAAACTTTCAATGTCCCTTTTCCCTGAATATAGCCATCACGGCATTCGCCATCCCATTCTATACGTACATTTTCTATTTTATAAGCATCTTTATAACGGCACTCTGTTTCAGGTTTTACAGCTAAATTCTGACCATTTAAGCTAAATGAAAAGAAAAAGCAAAGCACAACAATTCTGTATGCCTTTCCAAAACCATAAGAGCTGATCATCCGGTTGTATAACTTTTTGTTTTTCATACTTTCATAACGTTATGACCAAATTTACGAAAAAATAAGGTGAATTATGCAGCCTTAAACTTCATCCAAAGGCTTTCTCTTGTTCCCGCGTATTTGTTTAAAGTGGCTTGGTGTAAGCCCGGTTACTTTTTTGAACTGATTGCTCAGATAGGCTACGCTTGAATAATTTAAACGGAAGGCAATCTCGCTCAAAGACAGTTCATCATAGACTAGTAGTTCTTTTACTTTTTCTATTTTTTGAGCGATAAAATATTTTTCAATAGTCGTGCCTTCTACTTCTGAAAACAGGTTGGACAGGTAATTGTAATCATGGTGCAATTCAGTGCTCAGTACCTCTGACAGATTTGTTTTCATGTTGTTGTCCTGATGATGAATAAGGTCAATAATTACATTTTTGATCTTCTCAATAATCCGGCTTTTCTTATCGTCAATAAGCTCAAATCCAAGTGAATTAAGCACTTTTACCAGATTTTGCTTCTGCTCATCGGTTAACTCTTTTTCCAGCAGCACTTCGCCCAAGGTTATGTTTTTAACGCTAAGGCCGAGCTTCTCCATTTCATGCTGCACTACCATGATACAGCGGTTACAGACCATGTTTTTTATAAAAAGTGTGTGCATATTCCGGCTTATATTGTGCAGTGTCACTTCCCGGAATTCAACCGGTTATTCTTCTGCATCAGGTTTTCTCTGGTTCTGGATTTTGTATAGCTTTCAAAACGAGTAGGTTGCTTTTGAGGCGGCCAGAAATTATTGTCCAGATCACAATCTGCTGTTTCGAGATAAGGATCTAAACGGAATTGTTTTACTTTTTTATTGAAGATAAAAACTTTCGTGATGGTCTGGTCGTTCATCCGCCAGATTTCGGCCGGAATATAAACTGTTTCGTACGTATCATCTTCAAATATTGCTTGTACAATAACAGGCATTACTAAACCGCCTGCGTTTGTAAATGTCAGCTCATACAGCTGAATGTTCTGATTCAGCAGCTGCTTCTGATTTTCAGATAAACTGCTCAGATAGTGCTCATATTCTTCGTAATCGATTTTATCGGCAACGTAAATATCTTTTTTCGCATAGAAATCATCTATTGTTGAATCGAGCTCGTTGATAGTTTGAGGAATACCCGTTTTGTTGCGGAGCTCAGAAATATAAACATCCCGTTTTTCGCTCTGGGCTTTTTGTTCTTTTTTTATTTCTGCAGGATCAGAAGCCATTAATTGCTTATGAGCAACCTTATCCAGTGAAATGTCCACAAATTCGGTCGTGTAGAACCATCCTCTCCAGAACCAGTCCAGGTCAACAGCGGAAGCATCTTCCATCGTTCTGAAAAAATCTGCCGGGCTCGGATGCTTGAATTTCCAGCGTTCGCAATAGGTTTTGAAAGCATAATCGAATAATTCCCTTCCCATGATTGTTTCGCGAAGGATATTCAAAGCGGTAGCGGGTTTTCCGTAAGCATTGTTTCCGAATTGTTTGACAGATTCGGAATTGGTCATGATCGGATTGATATTTTTCTGATCACCTCTCATATAATCAACAATCAGTGGGGCAGGGCCTCGCCGTGAAGGATAGTTACGCTCCCATTCCTGCTCTGTCAGGTATTGTACAAACGTGTTCAGACCTTCGTCCATCCATGACCACTGGCGCTCATCGGAATTAATGATCATCGGGAAAAAATTATGCCCGACTTCATGGATAATCACCGACCACATTCCGTATTTTGTTTCTGCGGAGTAAGTTCCGTCCGGTTCAGGGCGTCCTCCGTTAAAGGAAATCATCGGGTATTCCATTCCGATATTCTTGGAGTGAACGGAAATAGCCACCGGATAGGGATAATCAATCGTATATTTGGAATACGTTTTCAGCGTATGTGCGACCAGCTTTGTCGAATAGCGTTCCCAAAGCGGATTTCCTTCTTTCGGATAATAGGACATTGCCAGAATATTCTGATTGCCGATCTTTACATTCATGGCATCCCAAATGAACTTTCTGGAAGAAGCAAAAGCAAAATCACGGACATTAACGGCTTTAAAAATCCATGTTTTTGTTTTTGTCTTTGTTTTTTTCTCTTTTTCCGCTTTCCGAGCTTCTTCCTCTGTCACAATAAGAACAGGCTGGTCTGACGTCTGTGCCTGCTTAAAACGATTGCGTTGTTCTGCTGTCAATACGGTAGAAGCATTTTGTAATTCGCCTGTTCCGGCGACAATATGATCTTCCGGTACGGTAATGCTCACTGTGTAATCACCAAAAGGAAGCGTAAACTCTCCCTGTCCTAAAAATTGTTTGTTCTGCCAGCCTTCTACGTCGTTGTAAACACACATTCGTGGGAAAAACTGCGCAATGGTGTACAGGTAATTATTTTCTTCTTTAAAATATTCCATTCCTGAACGTCCGCCAACCTTATCCCGGTCGTTAATGTTATACCACCATTTTATCCGGAATGAAACACTTTGTTTTGAAGCCAAAGGTTTTTCCAGGTCAATGCGCATCATGGTTTTGTTGATAAAGTAGCGTATCTTTTGCCCGGTAACGGAAGCTACTTCTTCAATTTTAAATCCGCCATCAAAGTTAATCTGGCGGTGTTCGTATTGTTCAATGCTTTTAAAATCATTCATGTCGTCCACACGGATCAGCTTTGAATCGGAGTTTTTATCGTAGATGTTCTGATCCAGCTGAATCCATAGATAGGAGAGCAAGTCCGGTGAATTATTAGTGTAAGTAATTGTTTCTAATCCTTTGATCTGCTGATTTTCATCATCTAAAATGATTTCTATTTTATAATCGGCTTTCTGCTGGTAATACTGATGCCCGGGAGCTCCGGAAGCAGTACGGTAAACATTCGGAGTAGGCAGCAAATCATAGAGCTGGGCAAATTTATCCTGCGAAAAAGCAAAGCCGGCTACACTCAAAAAAGCTGTAAGAACAATTCGTTTTACCATGATATTAATTTAATACATGAACCCGGAAGAAATACTTCCGTTATTTTTTTATCCTCAGCAACAAAGGTGATCTTATTTTGTTGTTCGCTGAAAACGTCCATTAAATTACAAAAAGCAATTTCAATTTCACGTTTTTCAAGCTCAATTTTATCTGATTCAATGTAAATATACAACAATCCGTTTTTCTGAATTTCATAGTCGAGAATGTGTAAGGGAATGTTTTGCAGCTTATATTTCAGGCGAAAATTCTTCAGCAGATAGCGCTCAAGAGCATGGATCGTTGTGTCGTTTTTTTCTATATATGCCAGTCCTTTTTTTATGAAATTAACCCGCAATAAAGCGTCTTCCACATCATGCCCGGTAAAAGAAAGTGTTCCCTGAAACGTTTTTGTCTCTTCATTGTATTGCAGCTCTGCAAAAGCGAAATAAAAGTCATGCGCCCGCAATTGAGCCGATAAAAAGAGGAAAAATGTAATAAGGAAGTATTTCATATCATTTCAAAATTCCCAGGCAGATCTTCATGCGGATAATACGTTTTACCGAAGTATCCATTTGTGTTTTGAAGGCATTGTCAGACTGATATTTAGCGATTATATCTTTGAATGCTTTATCAGTATTGACAGGCATCAGCGCAATGTCACATCCCGCTTCGATCGCTTTTACATCACAGTTGGGTACACTTGCGACTCCTCCCATATTCAGGGCATCTGTCACAACAATTCCATCAAATTTCATCTCTTTACGAAGCAGATCCGTAACGATTTTCTTAGACAAAGTAGCCGGTAATCCGTTTGTGTTATAGTTCGGGTTATTAACAACTGCCAGGTGGCCAACCATGATGGAAAGCACTCCGTCCCGGATCAGCGGCGGATAATTCTGGATTTCTTTCAGCTCTCCGTCAATTGACTGCAGCGATTTATGCGTATCGCCGGAAACCAGTCCATGACCTGGGAAATGTTTTGCTGTTGCAATGATACCGTTTTCCTGGCTCGTCTGAATGAATGCTGCTGACCATGGAATGATATTTTCCGGAACAGCACCGAAGCTTCTCCAGCCCACTGTTTTATTGGGGCTCATATCTACTACCGGAGCAAAGTTATAATTGATGCCGATTGCTTTCAGCTCTTCGGAAATCGTTTTTGCGCATTCCCGTACTTCTTCTATTGTTTTAAGCTCATTCGCCTTTTTAACGGGTTCCGAACCGGTAATTTTGCGGTTAATCAAAGACGGCTCGGCGTCTGCACTGTATAAAAATGCAGGGACTCCAAGCTGTTGATTGATATCGTTGATAGAGTCAATCCAGGACTTGAATTGTTCTTTTGTTCCGTTCAGCATTAAAATTCCTCCGATTTTCCGTTCACGGACCAGGCGGAAAATTGTTTCTGTCGGCTGTCCCAAACGGCCCATTGCCGGCATGATCACCTGAGCTACTTTGGAAGTATCGTCCAGCTTAGCGAAGTATTCTTCTACTTTTTTATCCAAATCGCTGTTGGAAGTATAAAAATCCTTCAGTGTAAATGAATGTCCTTTTGTATCGTGTGAAACTTCCTGTTTTTTAACTGTTTTAACTTGTGATTCTTCCTGTTGTTTTTGTGAGCATGCGCAAAAGCTGACGGCAAGAACGGGAAGTGTGATCAATAATTTTCTCATAACTTTATTTTCTTATTACCCGGATAGATGAATCCAGGCCTATTTTTATAATTTGAGACGGAGTTGTGCAAATAGCGTGCAAACGTTCTTTGACGATCGCGTCTGCTTTTGATTTCAATTCATCGGAAATATCATCAAAGCAAGTAGGGCTTTTCTCACCTGAAAAATTCGCGGAGGTAGAAACAATCGGTTTTTTCAGCTGACGTATTAATTTTACACAGACAGGATCATTCGTAACCCGGATTCCGACAGAGCCGTCTGCCGCTTTCACTCTTTCCGACAGAGAACGTACCGAGGGATAAATGATGGTCAACGGTTTGGTGGCATAATCAATCAGATCGTAGCAGACCGACGGAAAATCCGTTGTATAATGTTCCAGCATCTGAATGCTGTCCACCAGGACGATAAAGCTTTTTTCCGCCCCGCGCTGCTTTAAAGCTATAAGCCTTTTGCACGCTTCATCGTTCGTCGCATCACATCCCAGTCCCCAGATCGTATCGGTAGGATAGAGGATGATCCCTCCGTTTTTAAGTGTTTCAATTACCTTCTCCATGTTCCAGTAAATCCGGTCGTCGTTGTTTTGTACGCTCCAAAGCCTGTTCTTCGCGGTATTTTTCAATTTTATTAAAATCTCCTGAAAGCAGCACCTCAGGAACTTTCAAGCCTCTGAATTCCGGTGGCCGGGTATAAACAGGAGGAGAAAGTAAATTGTCCTGAAAACTGTCTGTCAGCGCGCTTGTCTCATCGTTCAGCACCCCCGGAATCAAACGGATGACAGAGTCCGCAAGAACGGCAGCCGCGAGCTCTCCTCCTGACAAGACATACGAACCGATGGAGATTTCCCGGGTAATATACAGCTGACGGATCCGTTCATCAACGCCTTTGTAATGCCCGCAGAGAATGATGATATTTTTTAATAAGCATAATTGATTACTGATATTCTGTTCCAATAATTCACCGTCCGGTGTCATGTAAATGATCTCATCATAATCACGTTCTGCTTTCAGTTTATCGATCAGAGAAGCTATTGGTTCACACATCATTACCATTCCCGCGCCGCCTCCGTATTGATAATCATCCACATTTTTATGCTTGCTAGTGGCATAATCACGAATGTTGTGAATATGAACTTCACACAGGCCTTTTTGCTGCGCCCGGTGCAGGATCGAAGCGCTGAAAGGCCCTGATAATAATTCGGGAAGTATCGTTAAAATATCAATTCGCATAAGGCAAAAATAAGCTTAAAAAAGTTGGATAAGTTAATGAAGGCAACTATTTTCGCTATATACAATTGTTAATAACTCATTTTGGAAGGGCACTTATTACAGCGTATAATAGAAAAATCAAGTATAATTATTGCTCTCTGCGCTGTATGTACATTAGCGACTTTTTCCGTTTACTTCGATCAAAACATTGATTCCTTTTATTATTACCTGTTATTCTGCGGATCTTACCTCGCGTATGATTTCTTTCGTCATAACTACAAAAAAAACCGCCACTGGCTTTATTATCTTCTTTTGATCAGCCTTTTGATCGGGGCTCTTGATGCTTTTTGGGAAGTTTCGGCGGAATCGAAGCTGAAGGTTGGAATACTGGCGCTGCTGACATTTTTTTACAAGCCGGGAATTCCTTTCTTAAATCCGATAAGAGAGATCCCATTTCTGAAAACTATTGTTATCACTATCGTGTGGATGGGAATGTGCACACTTCCATTTTCCCTGAAATTTATCATTACTCATTCTTTTTTCTGGAGTGAATTTATCTTTGTCTTTATCCTGGTTCTCCCTTTTGATTATTTTGACAGGGATATAGATGGCTTTTCAACATTAATAAAAATCGTCGGTATTGAAAAAATGAGGTTTTGGATCATGGTTATTCTGGTGCTGATCTGCTTCGTGAATCTGACTCTTAATACACCTTACTTCCTTCATTTTTATTTTGTTGCGCTGATTCTGGCTTTCCTGGTTTATTTCTGGGATCGCTGGGAAGAAAAATGGGAACAGTACCTCTTATTTGACGGCCTGCTGATTCTGCAGTTCTTATTCTTATTAGGAGAGAAAGCGCTTTCGCTGTGAAGGAGTAGGGAAGTAGCATTTCGGATTTTGAAGCCTGCGTCTTCTTTTTGCAACAAAGTCATATACAGCATCCGTCAGGAATAAGGGCAAAAAGCGGAAAATACGCAGTACTCTGTAAGGGAACCGCAATTCTTTTAAGAGTTCAAAAAAACCTTTGGATTTTGAATAAATCCGGTTGTCTTTCAGATAATAAAATGTTGAATAATTAATTTTTATTTCTTTCTCAGCAAGCAATGTTTGTGCAAAGCCGGATTGTAAAGGGGCGAAGCGCAGCATTTCATTTTTTTCGTTTTCCAGAATGAACCCTACAATGTAGTTGCAAAAACCACAATCGCCGTCGTAGAATACTATTTTATTTTCCCGGTTTTGTTCCATAATTAACTGCAAAATAAGCAAAAATGCGCCAATAAAGCAGTTGTTAACATATTGACTTTCTGATGTTGAAAAGTATATTAACCATTTTATAACATCCATTCGGATTTATTTCTAATATTGTTCAGTAATTAATAATTAACAAATACTATTTTTATGAAAATCGATGTACGTTTACAGGAGAGCTACTCCAGAGGAGAATTATTGTTAAGGACGTTTTTTGGTCTGTTTTATATCATCATTCCTCATGCTTTTTGTTTATTGTTTTTAGGAATCGCAAATATGTTTGTGAAATTAATCGCTTTCTGGGCAATCCTTATCACGGGAAAAATGCCAAGAGGTATTTTTGATTTCCAGCTGAACATGATACGATGGGGATTAAGGTTAAATGCCAGAATGATGAATTTATCCGATGGGTATCCGGCTATCGGGTTAAATAAAACGGATAATAATACCATTATTGATATTGAATACCCGGAAACAATCAGCAGAGGTTCCATGCTGCTAAGAGCATTCTTCGGTGTGTTTTATGTTTACTTGCCGCATATATTTTGCCTGGTGTTTGTCAGCCTGGGTGTAGGTATTGTGAGTTTTATCAATTTTTGGGTGATCCTTATTACAGGAAAGCACATCCCCGCTTTACACGGTTATTTGACAGGGCTTCTCAGATGGGGAATCCGTATAAATCTATATTTGAGTTATTTAACTCAGGAATACCCGCCGTTTTCTCTTAAAGGAAATGAAAACGACTGGACCGTTTAATTAAATAATAACAGATGTTCAAAAAATGAGAGCTTGTAAAAGGTTCTCATTTTTTTATTAGCTTTATCTCAAACAAAGAATATGGAAGAACACTTGCATCTGCCACATAATGAAGAGGAATTTTCCGGAACTCCGGAAAAGACAGGATCAAATTTTATTGATGTTCAGTACATAAAAAATGAAATTGATGAGCTTACAAGGTGGATCCGCATTTTCTCGTTCACAAGCATCGTTCTCCTGATTTTAAATCTGGTGACCAATTTTTGGAGCATATTCTATGTAAAAGATTATTCCAGTATTTTGGGGATGATTATAGGAGTGGTTGCAGATATTATCATTCTGGACAAATTGTTCAAAGCAATAAATTCATTCAGTAAAGTAAACGCTCAGGATGATCTCGGAAGCCTGCTGGAAGGATTCAGCCACCTGGAGAAGAAGTTTTCCATCACTTTCGTATTTTCCATTATCGCAATTATCCTTTTTGCTTTTTCCCTTATCTTCTTAATAACGCTGATACCATGAAAACAGATCATTACAATATGTACTATACGCTTTCTCATTTAAAAGATGCTGTGAAGCGAAATTTTATTTCTTCTATTATTTTATTAGGCTTTTTGCTGGTATTTGTTGCTGTGGCGCTCATTACGGGAATGAAGCAGGCAGCTCTTACAGATCCGGGGCAGGAGGCCTTCGTAAAAGGAGTTGTGGTTATTGTATATATATTGTTTGCAGGACTGTTTGTGGGGCTTTACTTCCTGGTTTCAAACTACATGCTGAAGTTTACCAGATTTACCGAAGCTTTTCTGAACCATGAGAAACAGGAAGATCTGCTTCAGGCAATCAGAATGTTAAAGATCTTTTACAGAAATACATCCATCTGTTTATTTATCAATATTGCTTTTATTCTTCTGAGTTTTATAGCCGCATTTGGCTTTGTTGCCGGTTCTGTTATGTAGTTTCTGAGAAAAAAATAAAAGGAATGCTTTGTCAGCGGTTCTGAATCATTAATTTTGTGTAAAAAACTAATGAAAAATTTAAATACTTCAGAGCTGAAAGTTTCTCAATTAGCAGAAAATATTATTGGTTCTGAAATCATTAAGTTAGCTGCAGAAGTTAATCATTTAATTGCTCAGGGTCAGAAAATATATAACCTTACTATCGGGGATTTCAACCCGAAACAGTTTCCGATTCCCGCAGAATTAAAGGAAGCCATCATTGAAGCTTATCAGAACGATCAGACTAATTATCCTGCTGCGGATGGAGTTCCGGAACTGAGAAAAGCGGTTTCCAACTTGCTGAAGGTAAGAGGAAATCTGGAATATTCACCGGATGAAATCCTTATCGCGGGTGGAGCACGGCCTGTTATTTACAGTATTTTTTCTGCTTTGGTGGATCCGGAGGATACAGTGATCTTCGCTGTTCCGTCCTGGAATAACAATCATTACGCTTACCTTCACCGTGCTAAATCCGTGGTGATCGAAGGGAAGCCTGAAAATAATTTTATGCCTTCAGCAGCAGATATTCGCCCATCTATTCGCGAGGCAGCTCTTGTCGCGCTTTGTTCACCGCAAAACCCTACAGGAACGGTTTTTACGAAGGAAGGGCTGGAAGAAATCTGTGATCTGATATTAGAGGAAAACAACAGAAGAGGACCGGAAGATAAGCCGGTATATCTAATGTTTGACCAGATTTACTGGGAACTGACAATGAAAGGCACACAGCATTTTAATCCGGTGGTGCTTCGCCCTGAAATGAAAGAATATACTGTTTTTGTGGACGGAATTTCAAAGTCGCTTTCTGCGACGGGTGTCCGTGTAGGCTGGAGCTTCGGACCTAAAAAGGTGATTGCAAAAATGAAATCACTGTTGTCGCATATCGGTGCATGGGCGCCAAAGGCAGAGCAGATCGCTTCCGCTAATTATTTATCTGATCTGGATACTTACAGTACATTTCTGGATGGACAACGTGAGAAGATTTATGCACGTTTAAAATCTTTGTATGATGGTTTTCAGGCACTGAAATCAGAAGGACACGCGGTTGATGCAATCACGCCTCAGGCAGCAATTTATCTGACAATTAAATTTGACTTAATTGGAAAAACAACCGCTGAAGGAAACGTATTAGCTGAAACAAAAGATGTAACGGGTTATATTTTGAATGAAGCAAAAATTGCCGTAGTTCCTTTTTATGCCTTTGGAACATCTGTAGATTCTCCGTGGTACAGACTTTCTGTAGGTACCTGCGCTGTAGAGGATACGGAAGAAATCATTTCGAATTTGAGGGTGGCGTTGGAAAAATTGAGGTAAGGAGAAATACTGAATAAATAGCCGGAAAGTTTAATTCCGGTTATTTTTATAAATATTCTATTTAACATAATAGAAATTATAAGACAAATTAGACGGCTGAGTCAAACAGGGGTTAAACGACGCTCTATTCCGTTTGTTTTCTACACTTTTCGCGTAAGGGCCGGTTTTTAGATTCGGATTCTTCAGACAATCTTTTTACCAATATATCCAATCCAACATATCCGTTTGGTTTGATCAGGTACAAAATGCATTCTTTGACCATGTAAGGAGAAATTGCAGTGTAAAGAAAATAAACGAATTTCACTATCAGGACATACAATATTAAGACGATTGTTGAATTGATTTATTCTTGTTTGCGACTCTAACCTGGAATTACCTCCAAATGCATTTCTATCAAAATTACCGGTCCTCCAATTTGAAAAATAGTGATTCATTTCTATCAGACGATTTATAAGGTTTACAAGTAAATCACCTGAAAAACTAGCAATCTGTTGTTCAATTTGAGAACAAAAAGATAATGATGGAAAAAGCTCCTGCCTTTGTATCCACAACATAGCTCCAGAGTCTATTTCTAATGCTTCAAGTTTGTTATCTCTTAAAATACTTTGATCTATATACGATTCATGATACTGAACAGAATCTCCATCGTATGCATGTCGTACTTCGACATTCTCCTCTACTAATGAATTAGAGTCTTCATCTATATATTCCAATTTGATTGGTAAAGTTGTATGCTGCCATAATTGATCCATATCGAAGCTAATTGCTAACAAGTCATTTTCAAAGGCGTAGCCAAGACCTTTAGAATTTTCACCATTAAATGAGTAGTATGGATAATCTAGAATTAATGGTGACTTTGATACCATTGAAATAATAAGATTTTTCAAATCCTTAGTCTGACCTGAAACCCATTGTTGGAATAGTAAATCTTTATGAAAGTTAAACTCTGAAAAACGATTTACAGATATGATACTAGCTTTTCTGTTATGCGACTTTCCAGCATTAATACACATTTTAAAAAATGAATCATATAGATTGGAAACTTCTGCTACGGAACATTCTTTAATTGAAAGCTCATTCAATACGAGTCTCATATTATATTAGCTTCATTAAGTTATTATCCCATTCATCAAAAAAACCATCAGGCCAGAAATCTATTCTTCCATCAGAATCTAGTTTCGGACAAGAAATTTTGGAAAAATGCTCAGAAGAATTTAAGTCTCTATGAAGGAAGAATATTTTCACGTTACTTGAAGGTATACCAGATGAAACGGCAACTCTTATTCCATTTAACACATGATCGCTATGTGTTTCCACGAACAGTTGAACTCCTAATTTAGAGACTAGAGCTAATAATTTACCCATTATTGATTGTCCTTTAGGATGTAAATGTGATTCAGGATTTTCAATTATCAAGATATCTCCTGATTTGGCTGATAATAGTGATACAATTACCGGTAAAACATACGTCAAACCAAAACCGACATTGCTAGGCTTAATTTCATTTGTGAATCCGTCATTTGTTTCAAATTGATATTCTAATCGAACAGCGTCAAAACCTTTTAATTCCTCAACATTGATTTTTGTTCCTGGGGTTATCTCACCCATCCAAGCCCATACTTGATGTATCAAAGTATTTGAACGTGAGTTTTTAAGACATAATTCTTCTGAAACCAATTCATTTCCGTAAACAGAAAGATAATGTGCAACAAACTCGCCTTTATTTCCAATATTTCCATTTTGAACAACTTCAAAATCAGATCTATCATAAAACTTTTCAGGAACAAATCTTTCTGCATTTAAATATTGGAAGTTTTGATTAAAAAGACTTATACTTTCGTAATCAATGTTTTCAGGTGCTTGGTTTTTATATGGTAAAATGTCTGAATCTGAATTATAGGCAAAATCCCAATCAATAGTATTATTATTTTCAAATTCAAGAGAAAATATTATTTCTTCTCTTTTTGCGGATTGATAAAGAGCATCTTTACCTACTCCAACATCTACATAATTACCTTTCAAGGCTAAACCATTATTTTTTAAATAGCCGTTTTTGTAAGACTGTCTTAACAATAACAGGGTTTGTAACGCTGTTGATTTGCCCATACCATTTATTCCCGAAAATAAATTCAGGTTTGAACATTCAAACTTACCGTTCTCAAGAACTTTAAAGTTCTTAATATCAATTTTTTTGATCATGATTCAATACCTCAGATATTATTTTTTTTATCTCTCTAAATCTTATTCTTACTTGTCCTACTCCACCAGTTCCTGAACTAATTGCTCCCAAAAAATGATCATCGCTATTCATCAAGTTTAAAAACTTCGTATTCAGCAATTCTTTATTTTCAATTAGACCAACTAATTCTGCATCATTTAGTTTAGCTAATGAAGTTGACCAGACTTCAAAAAGAGCTTTATTAATTGGTTTTCTTCGTGTCTCAGTAATATCAAATCTCTTTCTGAAAGCATAGACATTAAATAATTCAAATGAAGTATTCATAGCTTTTGTAAAAATTTTTTGAATTTCGTTAAGTGATTTGTCATCTAACTTATTCAATTCAGCCATTGCTTCATTTAAATACGTGTCTAAGTCTGGTTTATAATTCTTAATCGGATCCTTCAGGTAAAAAGCAATGAATCGATTCACAAAGTCTCTATCCATCATGCGATCGGAGCTTATAGAATAAGTTGTAGCTTTTTGAAACTCATCGGATTCGGCTAATTGTCTCACTAACTCGGAGGCTTTTCCCTGATTAAGAGCATGTCTAATTTCTTGCGCTGATAATACTAGTCCTCCTGTGTTAATACGCTTGAAAACATTGTATTTTACTTTTTCTGGAGTTCCAGCATTAATAACATAGATTGTAATTTCGAATTCTTCAATTCGTCGTTGTAAATCTCTAGGTAAATCGGAGAATTTAAAATTATTGTACTGATGCAAAAATTCTAGATTTTCCAATCTTAAATCCAAGTCTATGACAAACCTTTTAAGTGCAGTTATCCGTTGAAGACCATCAACTATAAGCCATTTGTTGTCGTTAGATCCGTCAAAATAAAATGCGGGTAGAGGAAATCTAATTAGTATTGATTCAATTAGTCTGCTTTGTTTCGTATCATCCCATAATCCACCTTTTCTTTGAAATCCGGTTAAGAGATCAATCTCTTTATTTTTCAACCTTTTAAAGATAGCTTCAAGTATCAGAGGTTTTGAAGTAATATCGACTAATTTTGGATCGAACGGTTCATCTATTATTGTATCAGAGCTGTCATCTTCTGCTTCTACATCTTCATTATATATATCAGTTTCAATATCATCATTCTTAACCGATTTCTCAATTTGTGAAGAAGTCGCGACACTTTTTATTTGATCTACGTTCAGGTCAGAAGTCGACACTCCTAATGCTGTTAAACTCCAAAGAGTTCTTTGATTACTTTCTATTAATCCCGCATTTTTCAAATAATAACGAGCCCAAGCTAGCCGATATCCAAGTTCAGTTCTTCCACCTTCTTGATGATTATGAATCTCATTCCTGTCTTCTTCACTAAGGTTTAGATGATCCGCTACATATTTTTCTATTGCATAAATCGATGCAGTCCCTCCTGAAAATTTAATTGAATCAAGGGTTATTTGAAATAATTGATCAAATTTTGGAACTCCCATTTTAGCTTAATAATTTAATTTCTTTACAAACCTCTTTCAACAACTCACAAGGATCAACATCTATCGCCAAAGCAATCAAATACAACTCGTCTACCCGCAATTTCGTGCTGGAGTTATTTGTCAACTCACTTAATCGTGTTTTGCTAATCCCAGTTTTCCTGGAAACGTCTGAACGATTTACTGATTTTCGGGAAAGAAATAATCCTAATTCGGTCATTATTGTCTGTTTTTCTGAACATAAATGTACCAAAACAGAACAATTTTTCCGAAAATCTGAAAAATGATTTGGAATTTTATCCGAAATTCGATACATTTGTTTAGAAAATCGGATAAATCATTTCAAAAATAAGAATATGTCATTTTAAAAAACCTAACAATCCTCTATTAGTTAAAATATTTATTTTAACTTATCTTCCCAAAACCAATTACTAATTTTGTTAGTAATTCATGAAGAGATCCGGCAGCGCAGATTTACCTTTACATTATGGCCACGTTCCACCATGGCTGGCAGAACGCATGGCTAAATTAGGCAAAGCCGTTGTAGAAGAAATTCTGGCCGATCAGGGCAAAAACGCCTTATTATCCAAATTAAGCGATCCCTTCTGGTTTCAGAGCTTAGGAGCAGTAATGGGAATGGACTGGCATTCTTCCGGTATTACCACTTCGGTCATGGGAGCTTTAAAAAGAAGCATCAATCCGTTTACTAAAGAATTCGGTATTTTTATCTGTGGCGGTAAGGGCAAGCAATCAAGAAATACACCGAATGAGCTGTTACGGTTTGCGGAGATCAATGGCTTAGCCGCGCAGGATCTGATTCGGAGCAGCAAGCTGAGCGCAAAAGTGGATAATACGGCTGTTCAGGATGGATTTCAATTGTATCAGCATCATTTTATCGTAAGCGATGAAGGCCAGTGGACAGTCATACAACAAGGAATGAATGACAACAGTTCTACTGCCCGCCGTTACCACTGGCACTCCCCTTCCGTAAGATCGTTTACAGAAGAACCTCATACGAGTATTTACGGAGCGAATCAGGGTAATATTCTCAATCTTACCGATAAAATGGCACAGCCTTTAAAAGCAGCCATGATGGAGGTAACGACAGAAAATCCCGATAAAATGTTATCTGAGATTTCTAAGATCAGACACCTGGTGATGCCCGGACATCATGATGTAAAGGCAAAGGATGTGGATCTAAAGCGCTTAGGAGCTGTTTTATGGCTGGCACAGGAAAAGAACGTGAGCAATTTTGAAGAATTATTGCTGCTGGAGGGTTTAGGCCCGAGAACGCTGCAGTCTTTAGCTTTGGTAAGTGAAGTAATTTACGGGCAACCGTCACAATTTAAAGATCCTGCGCGTTTTTCGTTTGCTCACGGTGGAAAAGATGGCCACCCCTTCCCTGTTCCCACCAGCGTCTATGATGAAACGATCGATACTTTACAGCGGGCAATACAAAAATCGAAGCTCGGACAACGGGATAAAATCCAGGCGATCCAGTCGCTTTCAAAGATAACAGACCGGATGGCAGAAGATTTTGTACCGGATGGAAGCCTTAATGAATTAATTGCTCATGAAAGGGCAAACTCCTGGAAATATGGCGGCAGAACAATATTTGGTAAAGCGAAGCCTCCTAAAAACCGACAACTGGATTTATTCAATGATCAGTTATAATAATCTTACATTACCCCAGGCAACAGCCATACAGGAGGAGCTGAGAACACAGCTGCGGTTTGATCTTGTAAAAGAACAGGATTTCAATACCATTGGCGGAGCAGATATTTCTTTTAATAAGGGTAGTAACCAGTTTTTTGCAGCTATTGTTATGCTTAGCTTTCCGTATATGACCTTGCAGGGATACGCACTGGCCAGAGGAAGCAGTGATTTTCCTTATGTTCCGGGGTTTCTGGGCTTCAGGGAAATCCCCAGCTTGCTAAAAGCATGGGAGATGATTCCGGACAAACCTGATCTGCTGGTACTGGACGGACAGGGTATTCTCCATCCGAGAAAAATGGGAATTGCCTCTCATTTTGGTGTGCTTACCCAGCATCTCACCATTGGCTGTGCCAAGAATTCGCTTTTCGGAAAGTATGAAGAACCCGGCCTGCAGAAATATTCAGAGAGTCCTATATACGGGCATAATGAAATTTCAGGCTATGCGCTCCGCACTAAAGACCGTACGCAACCGGTATATGTTTCTCCGGGATACGGATTAAATGTGTCACAGGCATTAGCTGTTATCCGCAAATGTGTAAATAAATACCGTATTCCCGAGCCTACAAGAATAGCCCACGAAATCGTAAACCAATTCAGAACAGGTAAGTTAAAAGAAGGCTATCACAAGGTCATTCAAAACCCGGAGCTGTTTTAGATTCCCACATACGATCTGAAATTGTATATTTCCAAAACACCTGGTACATTATGTTAAATAAAACCATAGACAATGTACATGTATTTTAAGAATTAAATTGAAAACAAACCTTCGTCAATTCGGAATATTAAAAGTAAATTTGTAAAACAAACAATGTGTTTTATGAAAATCGTTCTTAATACAATTGAAGAAGCAATTGAAGATATAAAAAAAGGCAAAGTCATTATTGTTGTAGATGATGAAGACCGTGAAAACGAAGGTGATTTTATCGCTGCTGCAGAGATGGTTACACCGGAAATGATCAACTTCATGGCTACTTCCGGCCGCGGCCTGATCTGTGCTCCTCTGACAGAACGACGTTGTGAGGAATTGGAGCTCCACCTGATGGTAACCAACAATACGGTTCTACACGAAACACAATTTACCGTATCCGTTGACCTGATCGGTCAGGGCTGCACGACAGGTATTTCTGTTCATGACCGCTCGAAAACGATTAAAGCATTAGTAGATAAAAATACAAAACCGGCTGATCTGGGCCGTCCGGGACATATTTTTCCTTTAAGAGCCAAAAAAGGCGGAGTTCTGAGACGAACCGGGCATACAGAAGCAGCGATCGACTTAGCAAGGCTTGCAGGGCTGGAACCGGCAGGGATTCTTGTGGAAATCTTAAACGAAGACGGTACCATGGCACGCCTGCCCCAGCTGGTAGACGTTGCGAAGAAATTTGATCTGAAGCTGATATCTATTGAGCAGCTGATAGAATACCGTATGAAGCACGATTCATTGATTGAAGAAGTCGTGAATGTGCACATGCCGACAAGCCTGGGTGAATTTCAATTGTACTCATTTAAAGAAAAGCTGACGGATCAGGAGCACCTCGCTCTTGTGAAAGGCACATGGACAGAAGATGATCCGATTTTAGTACGTGTACATTCCTCCTGCCTTACCGGTGATATTTTTGGTTCCTGCCGTTGCGATTGCGGTCCGCAGCTGCACAAAGCAATGGAATTAATTGAGCAGGAAGGAAAAGGCGTGATTGTTTACATGAACCAGGAAGGCCGTGGTATAGGACTGACCAATAAGCTGAAAGCATACAAGCTTCAGGAGGAAGGATTAGACACTGTAGATGCGAATCTTCAGCTGGGCTTCAAATCAGATTTGAGAGATTATGGGATCGGCGCTCAGATCCTTCGTCATCTGAACGTAGGAAAAATGCGCCTGATGTCGAACAATCCGAAAAAACGTACCGGCCTGATCGGCTATGGACTGGAAATAGTGGAAAATGTTCCCCTGGAAGTGGGAAGAAATAAGTTCAACGAGAGCTATTTAAGAACAAAACGGGATAAAATGGGACATTCCCTTCACCTGGATGCCACAGACAATGATTAAAGTTTCAAATTTACATAAAGCGTATCAGTCACTTGAAGTTTTAAAAGGTGTCGATCTCACAATAAACAATGGGGAGATCCTTTCGATTGTCGGTTCTTCCGGCGCGGGAAAAACCACACTGCTGCAAATCCTCGGCACCTTGGAATCTCCATCCAAAGGAACAGTATATTTTGGTGATATTGATATCTTTAAGCTCAAAGAAAAAGAGCTTGCAAAATTTCGTAACACTGAAATTGGCTTTATCTTCCAGTTTCATCAGCTGCTTCCGGAATTTAACGCTGTTGAGAATGCTATTTTACCGGCGCTGATAAAAGGTGTCTCTAAAGAAGAAGCGATTCAACAGGCGGAAGCACTTTTCAGAATTCTTCATATTGAACATCGGAAAGATCATTTTCCGAATGAGCTTTCGGGAGGGGAACAGCAGCGTGTTGCCATTGCAAGGGCTTTAATCAATAACCCTAAATACGTTTTTGCGGATGAACCTTCCGGGAACCTGGATTCTCAGAATGCAAAAGAGCTGCACCAGCTTTTTTTTGATCTGCGGGAGAAATTCGGAACGGCTTTTATCATTGTTACACATAACCAGGAGCTGGCAGATATGGCTGACCGTAAATTAACAATGAAGGACGGGATAATTGCCGAATGAATTCCATTTAAAATAATCCTTATTTCCTGATAAAAAATACAAATGACAACCCAAGAGCTGAAAGACTTCCTGGATTTTAAAGCGGAACAGTATAACTGTCCGGATTTCATAAAAGATGATCCGATTCAGCTGCCCCATCAGTTCAGGCGACGGGAAGATATTGAGATTGTCGGTTTTATTATCGCGACAATTGCATGGGGAAACAGAAAAGCCATTATCAAGAGCGGTGAAAAGCTGATTAAGCTCATGGGAGAAAATCCGTATGAATTTGTCATGAATTATGAAGGACAGCCGCTTTCTTTTGTTCACAGAACCTTCAATCATCAGGATTTATCCTTTTTTATCAGCTCGTTGCAGAATATTTATCAAAAATACGGCAGTCTGGAAAACGCTTTTTCATTGAATTCCTCTGAAAAAGGAATGCAGCAACGGATTATGAATTTCCGTGAAAAATTTCTTGAAATCCGGCATGATCCGAGATCAGATAAACATTTATCCAATCCGGCAAGAGGGGCGTCTGCGAAACGGATTAATATGTTTTTACGCTGGATGGTTCGAAATGACGGAAGAGGTGTAGATTTCGGAATATGGAAAAGTATCTACCCTTCTGAACTATATCTGCCCTTAGATGTTCATACGGGAAATATCAGCCGGAAATTGGGATTGCTTACGCGGAAACAAAACGATTGGAAAGCATTGGAAGATATTCAAAAAATACTGATCGAATTTGATCCGTCCGACCCCGTAAAATATGATTTTGCGCTCTTTGGGCTGGGTGCTTATCAGGAATTGGACTGATTCTGATTTTCCTTTTCCGGATGTTCAGAACTGTTATTTTCTGTTATTGCTGTACCTTCTGTAGTATCCGTTAGCGCATTCTCTTCCTCCGGAATATTGTAAACAGGAGCCGGAATAGGTGACTTTGGGGTATAAGATATCGAATTCAGCGCATGATCTACTTCATTGACTTCTTTTTCAAGGGGAGCGACAATTTCTCTTTCAATTTCATCGGATGTATCTTTTAAGATCTTGTCGAGATTCAGCTCTTTTTTTATCTCCATTCCTGACTTGGTGATTTCCGATTTCAGCTCATCTGAGGCCTGTTTGATCTGATAAATGGTTTTACCAAACGTTTTTGCGATTCCCGGAATACTTTTCGGACCGAAAAAAATCAGGATTACTAATAAAATCAGTAATACTTCAGAACCTGCAACATCACTTAAAAAAAGAAGCATTTATTCAAGATTGATATCAGCAAAGTTACTAAATTGAGCGGAACTAATCATTTTTTGTCGAATTATTAACCTTCTCCGGCTTTCACAGCAGAACTTCCGGTCAGGAGTTTCATTTTCTTCACCTCTCCTACTATCCAGATAATATCTCCTTTTCTGAGTATAAAATCAGATTGCGGATTCAGGATCCTGCGACCGTCTCTTTCGATACCGACTACCATTCCTCCTGTGAGCTCCTTGATTCGTGATTCCCGGATGTTTTTGCCATACAGCTCTTCCTTTTTTAGCTCGATATTTTTCAATGCGATGTCCTGTTCTTCCAGGTCTAACGTTGCAATTAAGGTTTCTTTCAGATAGTTTGAAAACGCATTGATCTGATTATCGGAGCCGATTATATACAGCTCGTCACTTGGGTACAGAATATCTGTTTTAGTAGGAATGTAGATGGAAATCTCTCCCCTTTTTATGATCGCGATATTTATTCCGAATTTTTCCCGCAGCTCCAGATCTCCCAACTTATATCCTGAAACACCGGATTCCTGAGGGACAATAATTTTAGTCATGTGACCGTCCCAGGGTGTAAGATGGCTTTTGCCTTTTATTGCTTCATTTGCATCACGGCTGTTCAGATTTTTAAGGAAGTGATTTTCAAGTTTCTGATACCATAATTGTATTTTTTTTGGCATTGTAACCAGCAGAACAACGATCAGCAAAAAGGCGATTATAGCCGTTTGCCAGCTGAAGAAGCTCGAGATGTAGAATCCTAAAACCAGAAGGGCCAGGATCATCCTGAATAAGATTATAATGGAAACAGGTCCGATAAATTTTCTGTTCAGGCGCAGCTCCTGCATCGCTTGGACTGCCAGCCTTCTGAACGCCAGCGCCCATAAGAATGGAAGCAGGGAAAGCAATGTCAGGAATGCAAGGATAAATCCTCCGTTTTTAACCAAGCGTTCAGCTTCGTCCGTAAAGCTGGAGGAAATCAGAATGATAGCAACTACTACTACCGTGATCAGGATAATATGAGTAACATTCGCTCGGAGCACGATCTGCCAGGCTGTCTGCGTTTTTACTTTTTGTGTGTTCGCTGAATACCGGTCGATCATTCTTTTTACCTTTTTGGGTAAAAAATGTTCCAGGAAACGGTTGACCCTGTCTGTCCAGATAATAAAATAAGGAGTTGTAAACGTGGTTATTGCAGATACGGCAACGATAACCGGATAAATAAAATCACTGATCACTCCAAGTGACATACCTAAAGTGGCGATAATAAAGCTGAACTCCCCTATCTGCGCATGGCTCATCCCTGTCTGTACGGATTGCTTTAAAGGCTGTCCTGCAAGTAATGCTCCTGCGGTGGTAGAGATTATTTTACCGAAAATCACTACCAGTGTTATAACAACAACCGGAATAAAATAATTTACCAAAGCGGAAGGATTGATCATCATCCCGACAGATACGAAGAAGATCGCCCCGAAAAGATTTTTTACAGGTTCGATCAGGTGCTCGATTTTTTCAGAATAAATTGTTTCTGCAATAATAGATCCCATTACAAAAGCTCCCAATGCCGGCGAAAAACCTGCTTTATAGCCCAGGATCACCATCAATAGGCACAAGCCGAGAGAAAGGATCAGAAGCATTTCATCATTCAGGTGCTTTTTGGTTTTCCGAAGCAAGGTCGGGATAAAGAAAATTCCTACTAAAAACCAGATGATCAGGAAGAAAGAGAGCTTTAAAAAGGAGAATAACAACTCCTCTCCGGCAAACTGCTTGCTGACGGATATGGTTGTGAGCAATACCATGAGCAATATCGCTACAATATCTTCAATAATCAGAGCTCCGAATACAACAGAAACGAATTTCTTTCCTTTGAGGTTCATTTCATCAAAAGCACGAAGAATTATTGTTGTGGAGGACATGGAAAGCATTGCTCCTAAAAAGATGCTGTCAATTATTGTCCAGTTCAGCAAAATTCCGGTAAAAAAGCCGGCAACAAGCATAAAAACAATATGGACGCCTCCGGTAATCAGGGCGCTGCCTCCTACTTTCATTAATTTTTTGAAGCTGAACTCTAAACCAAGGCTGAACAATAGGAAAATAACACCTATTTCTGCCCAGACTTCTATACTGTGAGGATCCTGAACGGTTGGAAAAAAGGAAAAATAAGGCCCTGCCAGATACCCCGCAATAATATATCCCAATACAAGCGGTTGTTTCAGAATCTTAAATAATACCACAGATATTGCAGCTGTAATAAGAATTAATCCCAGGTCATTTATGAGTGGTGGTAATAGCTCCATTGAGTTTTTTTTAAACTTTAATCTAAATAAGACGAGTTGTTTTCAACCCCGGAAAAGTTACACAAAAATAAATTGTGCTCTTGTTATTTTCGGTACAAAAGTACTAAAAACAGGCGGTTTTATCAAGCCTTGTCCTTCACGATTGCTTTCAGATCAATAATTTCTTTCTTGATAGATAAGATGGAAGCTCTCAGATCATTGTCATCCAGTTTTACAGATGGAAGCTCCGGAGAAATGTAGTTGACAAATTTCCATATTTCGATCACCTCGTTAACATGGACAAAATAAGGCTCATACAGCGGGTTGGTCGATACCAGCTGAAAAGATTGCTTGTCATCTAAAAAGTTGTTGACGATTTTAAATACGATTCCATCTTCCTTTGTAACGACAATACACGGTGTTCCGTTTTTGATCAGCCGCCAGTTCTGGATAAATTCAGCAACGACAAAAGAACCATGAGTAACAGGAGGCATCGAATCCCCTTCGATCGGAAAAGAACGGTATTTTTTTTGCTTTGAAAGAAACGGAAGGGAAAATGTCGGAAGCACTTTCAAATATTCCGGGTCCGCATAACCACTGGTATAACCTGCTCTCGCCTTTTGAGGAATCAATTCTATCAGCTCATTGTCTTCTGAATCAATGGTCTGTGTCAGAATGCGGATTTTTTTTCCTTCCACGTCCATTTCCTGACTGCTTATAAACTGCCTCCACTCATCTTCTGAGAAAAGAGAAAAATTATTTTTCAGAAACGCATCACAGGATATTTTATAATATTCACAAATTTCCAGCAGCTTTTCCAGGCTCGGCTCCGCTACTCCGTTTTCGTAACCACTGTAAGTGGACCTTGTTAACCCGAAAACAGCAGCTAATTCTTCCTGTGATTTACCTGTGGATTTTCTTAAAAATTTTAAATTACCGCCAATATTCATGATTATATTTTTATCATCAACTGACGTAAAAGTAATCAAAATTATTTATTTTCCAATGGCTGGTACTTAGAAATTACAGGCTGGTTGGTTAATTCTCCGTAAGCGGCTGAAATACTTGCTCCTATAAAAATAGCCTGTGAACCATAATAAACAAAAGCCAGCAAAATCAGGATCACGCTGATCACGCTTCCCGACTTTGCGAAATAAGCGACATTCATATAATACTGAATCACAAATTGTCCTATTTGCAGTAACACAGACGCGAAAAAAGCCCCCACCAATGCCACCCTGAATTTCACGATCGCGTCGTTTAGAAAACGGTAAACAAAGGTCAGAAAGATCATCATTAACAGGATAGAAAGTCCATGCTGTGTAACACCCAGCCAGAACTTTGAAATAAATACAGAATTGTTCAGCATCGCTTTTCCGAATGAATTGAAAAGCAATTGCGCGAAATATGCAGCCATCAGGAGAACTCCGAAGCCACCCAGCAAAGCGATAGAGATCAGCCTAGAAATGAGGTTTACGAAAAACTTTTTCTTTCCGGACTCAAAATGTGGTGTTATTCCATAGAAATAGTTTACGCTGGTTTTCAGTGAAATAAAGATCGCAGAGCTCGAAAACAGCAAAATAACAATACCAACATTCTGAAACACGACATTATCTCCCCCGAATTTTATGGATTCCAAAAAGGACAATATCCCGCTGAAATCGCTGATCCCGAAGTATTCAATCAGATATTGATTCAATACATTTGTCACCGTTGCTCTTCCTACAATCGACCCAACCACATTTACCGCAAGATATAATAACGGAATCAGTGTGAAAATCAGGTAGAAAGATAAAGCGGCTCCGTGAAACAATCCCATATCAAGTGTGAACCGGGAGAATACACCTTCAAAGATCTGCTTTTTGTGTGTCCACGACAAATCCCTAAATCTCTTCCTTTTGCCTTTTTGATTCATACTTCGAAAATAAGCATCTTCAAAGAGAATCACGTTAAAAACAACTAAAAATAATTTGGGGATTTAAGCTTTTATCTATCAGGAGGCATTCGCCACTCCACGGAAAAACTGAACCGCGCCGAAGATAATTGCTCCCCATGCGACGACATATTTTCCTCCTCCGCTCGCAGACGAATAAGTGACAGCAGTAACCACTATTCCTCCGATACACCATAAAGCACCGTATAACATATCTTTCTGAGCTCTTTTCTTTTTGGCATCTCCGATATGGGTTCCCAAATTGTCAACAACAATTCGCGCCGTTTCTTCATCCAGCCCTTTTTCAACCAGGGAATCAATCACTTCATCAGGCGATTTTTTCTCTTTTACCAAAAGATGAGCTGCATATTCATAGATTTGGCTTACAGCCTCTTGTTCATTCTGTTCCATGGCTTTTAATTAGTTTTCTATTGTATATAGTTCACTTCAAAGGTCGTAAAAAATGATAAAAAGTTACCAATTTCTCTATTTTATTTGTTAATTTAGTAAGAATATGTTTTAAAATCTGGAAGTTATGAAATACGGTTTACTCTTCTTTTTATGTGTTATTTTTTTGCCGCTTCTCTCTCAAGGCTGGCTGAAATCCGGGGCGGAATGGCACTATTATTCCAACGGGGAAGGTCTTCAGGTGTATCATCACATGAAATTAGAAGGAGATGTAATTATCTCGGGAAAAACCTATCAGAAAGTATTCAACCAGCGCTATTTATATTTCCCTGTCTCTCCTTCCAAGGATACATTAACGAATTATGGCAGCGAATCGTTTTTATACAGAATGAACGGCGATACTCTTTTTCAATTAATACATTTCCAAGATACTACTTTTGAAGATATTGTTATTATCTTCCGGGACCAGGCACATTGGCAATCGAGAAGTAATCTGAACGATACTTCATGTACCCAAACACCCGATTATACAAGCACGTTTTACAATACTGAAACCGTCAACGGTATAACAGATAGCATTTTTATCGTAACTGTTTCAAATGTATATGATCGTGAAGATTTTATGATGGGACCGTATAGCCGTAGATTTGGTTGTAACTCAGGAGATTTTACACCCAGATACGATTGTATTCATGAAATAGCCATATTCTCTGTCTATTATCAGCTTTTGTGTTACCAGGATAATGAAGGCTTTTCAATAAAAAATGTACAAAATGAATGTGATTATTACTTGACATTAAATACGGGCGAATTAAGTCGTAACAATATTTCTATATATCCGAATCCTGCTACATCAAAAGTTACTATACAATCAGAGATAGCACTTGATGAAGTAAGCTTATATGACCTGCAAGGGAAAAAGCTTCCGGTTCAGTTAGACTTTAACTTGAAACAAATTGATATAAGTAATTTTAAACCGGGGATTTACTTTTTGGAAATTACTTTCGAAAAAATGAAGATAACTGAAAAGTTAATGATCGAATAAATAAACTTTTTGAATGGTACTCAACGATTGTTCAGCATACAGGACAACCGTTTCTTTTTTATTTGTAGTAAAATAATTCGCATAATAAAATCCTTGAAAAACAACATCTTTAAAGTTCAATAACAGCTCATTTTTTTCTTCCCCCTGCAATGTGTATTGATTCGGACGGAATAATAGTTTCTTCCTGTTTCTGCTGATTTGATTGATCTCTCCAAAAAAAGAAGCTTCAAAATAATCGGTCGGGTGAAAATAGAAATCTTCCGCCTTTGCAGACCGGGTGAATTTTCCGGCTCTGAGAAAGTGGATGGTATCGCACATTGCCATTGCTTCCGACCCGTTATGAGTAACTAATAATAAAGTAGTTTTGCGTACTTTCCGTAACTTTAAAAAATACTGTACGATCTTCGATTTCAGATGAACATCCAGATGGGCAAATGGTTCATCCAGCAGGATTACTTTGGGCTCTTTTGCAAGCGCTCTTGCCAATGCCAGCCGTTGCTGCTCTCCTCCCGAAATCTGATGTGCTTTTAAGTTTTCAACGGATTTTAAATCAAACAATTCCAGTAATTCTTCTATCATTGCTTCCCGGTCTTCTACTGTAAGATGCTGTGCCTGAACTCGTATGTTTTCACGAACTGTATGATAGGAATCCAGCGCGTAATCCTGGTTCACCAATTGAATGTCTTCATATCCGGGAATCATCTTTTCTGCCGGACCGATAATTTTCTTTCTCTCAAATGTGATTCTTCCTTCCGAATAATCCAAAAAGCCACCAATCAGCTTTAGCAAAGTTGATTTTCCTGCTCCGCTTACTCCGACAATACCATGGATTTCTCCTCTTTTCAGCTCGAAAGAAATGGAATTTAATAATTGCTTATCAGTAGCGTAAGAAAGATTTTTAATCGAGATCATTTAATTTCAGGCTTTTAGGAAATTCCTTTGACGCGATAAAGATTCCCGGCATTTCATTCCAGAACGGTTCATAATCACGAATATAGATTCTGATAACCGTATGCTCCGGAGTTCCTTCCTGTTCAAAATCCAGCAGCATTGACTCGGAAACGCCCATGTATCCTTTTTGTCCGCCTTTCAATATCAAAACAACCAGAAACATATTAGGAACAGCTTCATTAAAAGCTTTTCCATCAGCGAATTGTCCCTCAAGATGAAAAACAGCATTTCGCTCCACCTCTACTTTTTCAAGTGACTCGGAAACTTCCAGCTCATCCTCCCAATCGTATTTTAAATTGTTCTCTGATTCCTCTCCATTGTGATGCGCAGCCGCATGCTCTGGTGAAAAATCACTGTTTACCTGGAAAAAATGGACACTTACTTTCATGCTGATGTATTATTCCTGCAAATGTAAGTAAAACTTAGTGTTCTGACCGGTACTTTATTCAGTTGAACTTTAAAAATTCTGATTAATTTTGTCAAAAAAAGAATTTATGTCCACCATCATCTCCCCTTCTGTTTTATCCTGTAATTTTGCAAATGTTCAGCGTGACGTTGAAATGATCAATGCTTCCGCCGCAGACTGGTTTCATATTGACATTATGGACGGAGTTTTTGTCCCGAACATTTCCTTCGGATTTCCGGTGATGGAAGCCATTCATAAGCATGCAAAAAAGCCGCTGGACGTACATTTGATGATCAAGGATCCGAATCCGTATATAGGAGATTTCAAAAAAGCCGGAGCGGAAATACTTACGGTACATTATGAAGCGTGCACGCATCTGCACAGAACCATTCAGGAGATAAAAGCCTCAGGAATGAAAGCGGGTGTGGCGCTGAATCCGCATACACCTGTTCATTTACTGGAAGAAGTCATTCAGGAGCTGGATCTGGTGCTTATCATGTCAGTCAATCCGGGATTCGGAGGACAAAAGTTCATTCCTTCTGCAGTTGAAAAGGTTAAAAAGTTAAAGCAGTTAATCATTGAAAAAAATGCTTCTGTTATTATTGAAGTGGATGGGGGTGTCAATCTGGAAACAGGCAGGCTGCTGGTTGAAGCCGGAGCTGACGCGCTGGTAGCAGGAAGCTTTGTTTTCAACAGTGAAAATCCTCAGAAGACAATAGAAGCTCTAAAACAACTTTAATGCTCTCTTTGTTCGAAAAATGGTTCGCGTACAATTTCGAAGCCAACAAAAGCTGGTCGAAACAATTAGCATTGTTTGAGAACGACCTGACGGATTATTGCATTCGTTCCATGTCTCATATCATTAACGTAGAACACCTGTGGCTTTCAAGAATCCTGGGAAAAACCGTTGAATCCGGGGATTGGGATATCCTTCCTCTCTACCACTTTGAACGTTTTCATGTGGATAATCACGTGCTGTTCGAACAGATTTCGCTTCAGTTTTCGGAAGACCAGCTGATCACTTACACCAATTCAGAGAAGATGATCCGAAACAAGCTGTTATCTGATCTGTTGTTTCATGTATTGAGCCATTCCAATTATCATCGTGCCCAGATCGCAAAAGAATTCAGATTATTGGATCTGCCCGTGATTCCGACCAATTATATTGAATTTTGTTAATCAAATCCGGAAACTCCTGATTTCTAAAACAGAAAAACAATGCTACAGCTGAAAAATCAAATTTACACCGGAAGCAATCACAGAAAAAGTGTGTACGATCTGAACATTCCGGATAATTTCAATAATAAAATCATTGTTTTTATCCACGGATATAAAGGCTTTAAGGATTGGGGCGCATGGCAGCTGATGGAAGCGGCTTTTGTTTCAAAAGGTTTTGGATTTTGTAAATTCAATATGTCACACAACGGCGGGACAGTGCAGCAACCGATAGATTTTCCGGATTTGCAGGCATTTTCCGAAAACCGTTATTCGTATGAAGTAAACGACGCCAAAACAATAATTACGCTTATTCATAAAAAATACCCGGATGCTTCCATTATATTAATGGGGCATTCAAGAGGCGGCGGAATCGCTTTGCTCTGCGGAACACATCCGGCTGTTCATTCAGTAATTACACTTGCTGGTATTTCTTCCATTGAAAAGCGATTTTCCGATAAAAAGATGCTGGAACAATGGAAAGCGGACGGTGTCCGCTACGAAACCAATTCCCGTACCGGTCAGGAAATGCCGTTGAAATATATTCAATACGAGGATTTTATTGTGCATCAGAAAGATCTGAATATCGAACAGGCCTGTGAGAAAATTGAAAAGTTTTGCCTGCATTTTCACGGAACAGATGACTCCGCAGTTTCTATTCAGGAAGGCATTGAAATCGCTTCCCGGACAAAAGGACCACTATATGTTTTGGGCAACAGCAATCATACTTTTGAAACCGCACATCCATGGAAGGAAGCAAAAATGAGCGAAGCACTTTCTTTTATTGTTGAAAAAAGTATAACTTTCCTGTCATGAATTTTTACGATGAAATATTTGAAAAAACGACTGATCTTTCGATTGGAACTTATGAAAACTGCACATTTACTGATTGTGATTTTTCTAACAAACCGTTTTCCTCTTCTAAATTTATCGACTGTACATTTGAACGCTGCAATCTTTCAAACGCTTCCATAGCAGGAACCGCTTTTCAGTCCGTTACTTTCAGCGAGTGTAAACTGATCGGGCTGCTCTTCGAGCATTCAAACGATTTCGGTTTTTCAGTCAATTTTTCCGGCTGTATTCTTGATAACAGCGTGTTTTACAAAAAACATCTGAAGAAAGCAGCTTTTATTAATTGCTCGCTGAAATACACAGATTTCACGGAAGCACAGCTCAACGAAGCCATTTTTCACGGAAGCTCGCTGCTTCATGCTGTTTTTGACCGTTCGCAGCTGGAAAAGGCTGATTTTTCAAAAGCGCATCACTTCCAGATAAATCCTCAGAACAACCAGCTGAAAAAAGCTAAATTTTCCGAACAGGGATTACGCGGATTGCTGAGCGGATTGGATATTGTTATCGTAGATTAATTGTATCAGAAGCTGCAAATTTCAGGATAACTTATCCCGTTTAATTAAAGCTGTATTAATTTTTTAAGCGCCATTGCTTTTATAATCCCGGCCTGTTGCTTTTTACCCATCTTTTCTTTATTTTTAGGCAAAAAAAATAATTTATGGAAAACTACATCATTATTGCTATCCTCGTATTATTATTCCTTAGCACTATTATTATTGTCAAGGAACAGACCTCTGTTATTATTGAAAGATTCGGTAAATTCAGCCGTGTAGCACATTCAGGGATCAACTTTAAAATTCCGCTGATTGACAGAAAGGCATCCACACAAAACCTTCGTGTACAGCAGCTGGACGTCCTTGTGGAAACGAAAACATTAGACAACGTGTTTGTGAACGTGAAAGTATCTGTACAATTTAACATAATAAGATCCAAAGTAAAAGAAGCTTATTATTCCTTAGACAATGCTAAGGGCCAGATTGCTTCTTATATTTTTGACGAAGTAAGAGCGGAAGTTCCCCGTCTGGATCTGGATGACCTGTTCTCCAAAAAAGACGATATCGCAAATGCGGTAAGAGATAACATTGCAGAGATCATGGATGCTTACGGTTATTCCATCATTAAAACGCTGATCACCGATATTGATCCGGATGCGAAAGTAAAAGAGTCCATGAACCGTATCAATGCAGCTAAACGTGATCGTGATGCGGCATTGCAGGAAGCGGAAGCAAAGAAAATCACTATTATCAAAGAAGCAGAAGCAGAAGCGGAATCAAAACGGTTAGCAGGTGAAGGTATTGCCAAGCAGCGTCTGGAAATTATCCGTGGTTTCAAGGAATCCGTAGAAGATTTTCAACGAAGTTTACAAGGTGTGACGCATGAAGAAGTAATGCAATTTGTATTGATGACACAGTATTTTGATACGTTGAATAATATCGGGACAAATTCTAAAAATTCCGCAATATTAGTTCCGCATTCACCTGGAGCATTAAAAGATTTTCAGGAGCAGATTATTTCAGGTACATTCCTCGCAGATCATACGAAGAAATAAGCCATTATAAAATCAGGGAACGGTTGTCAGTAAAAAGGCAACCGTTTTTAGTAGGAATATAAAATGGAAAAGACACTATTTGATATTGCCTTTTCTGTTAATTTTACTTCCGTTCAAATAAAGAATATGCAAGAAGAATTACGCAATACAGAAACTCCTCAAAGAGTAATGGAAATCATGATGGAAAAAGACGAGTTCACCAAATGGCTGGGAATTGAGTTTATATCCATTGAATCCGGTGCCTGTCAGCTAAAATTCAAAGTCCGCAAAGAAATGCTGAATGGCTTTAATTCGATTCACGGTGGAGTGCTTTTCAGCGCTGCGGATTCTGCATTCGCTTTTGCCTGCAATTCTTACGGTTTGTTGAACGTCGCTTTAGAATGTAATATTTCATTCACACGTCCGGCATTCGAAGGACAGGAGTTGTTACTTACGGCGAAAGAAATTAACAAGGGAAAAACAACTGCCATTTATGAGGTTTCCGTTGTAAATGAAGAAGAAAAGCTCGTCGCTTTATTCAAGGGAGTTGCTTTCAATACACAGAAAGTACACGGATAAATCAGCTTTTCGCTTTACTGCGTTTCAGAACCACATATCCGATAATCCCGGCAGTAATCGAGGCAATTAAAATGGAAAACTTTGCTTCATTTATATGGGCAGCGTCCTCAAAAGAGAGCAATGATACAAAAATGGACATCGTAAAGCCGATTCCGCCAAGCAACCCTACCCCTATCATTTGTCTCCAGTTAGCCTGCTCCGGCAACGAAGCGATTTTTGCTTTTGTGGCAATATAGCAGGTAGCTACAATTCCCACCACTTTTCCTATGAGAAGTCCGGCTATAATGCCAAGTCCCAGAGGTGTTGTCAAACCTCCCAGCATTCCTTCCTGATAGGTGATGTTGGTATTGATGAGCGCAAAAACAGGAACAATGAAATAATTAACCGGTTTGGTTAAAAAGTGCTCTAATCGTTCCAAGGGAGATTCTTCTGCTGTTTCATTGGTTGGAATGGTAAACGCGATCAATACTCCTGCAATTGTTGCATGGATACCGGAATGGTGGACAAAATACCAGACGAATATTCCGGGGATCAGATAAAAGAAAAGATTCGTTATTTTCAGCCGGTTGAAAGCTACCAGCAAAGCAAGGATTGCAGCGGCATAAAGCAAATATGTAAAATTTAATTCTGTAGAGTAAAATAATGCGATTACCAATATTGCGATCAGATCGTCCACGATCGCCAGCGCTGCCAGGAAAATCTTTAAGCTGGCCGGAACCGATTTACCCAATAGCGAAATGACCGTCAATGCAAAAGCAATATCTGTTGCCATCGGAATTCCCCAACCATGAACGGTATCCTGATTGTAATTCAGGAACAGATAAATGAATGCAGGAACAACCGCTCCGCCAACGGCTGATAAAATAGGCAAAGCCGCTTTTTTGAACGAAGACAACTCTCCTTCCACCAGCTCCCGCTTGATTTCTAAACCTACCAGAAGAAAGAAAACCGCCATCAGGCCGTCATTAACCCAGTTTTCAATGCTGTACTTCAGATGCACGGAACCTGACTCAAAGCCCACGGAGTATTCCAGCAATGACTGAAAGCTTTCCGCAATGGATGAATTAGCAATTATAAGTGAGATGATCAGGCAGGCGAACAAAACAAAGCTGCCGAAATACGCTGTATTTACAAAATCGACAAAAGACTTTAAATTTATTTTCCCTGATAATTTCATACTACTGATTACAAATACATTTTGATATCCTAATTAATTTTTTGATTCAGATAAAACCTGCTTATACAGCTGTTCGTATTTTGGTATGATCTTATCAAACGTAAACACTTTGGAGCGTTCCAGCGCATTCTGCTTAAATTGGTTCAGCACTTTTGGATCTTTTAATATTTTCACTGCATTTTTTGCCATGTCCTCTACATTTCCGACATCCGATAAATAACCTGAATATCCCTGGATATTAACTTCCGGGATTCCTCCGGTATTGGAAGAAACTACCGGCACTCCGACCGCCATTGCTTCTAAAGCAGCCAGCCCGAAGCTCTCCGTTTGTGACGGCAGCAGAAATAAATCTCCGAATTCCAGCACTTCCTGTGTATTACGGACTTTTCCGACAAAACGGACAGATCCGCAAAGATCCAGGTCACGACACATCTTTTCCGCAATTGCACGCTCCGGGCCGTCTCCGACCAATAACAACCTGGAAGGTATCTCTTTATGTACCAGGTCAAATATCTTCATTACATCATCAATCCTTTTGACTTTACGGAAATTAGAAATATGGATCAGGATCCGTTCATCATCTTGGGCATAACATCTTCTGACATTCGGATTGACGTGTGGAATCTGCGGTACCGTGTGAATAAAATTCGGGATTACTGTGATCTCTTTATCTACCTTAAAATGCGCATAAGTATCTTTTTTAAGTGATTCAGAAACGGAAGTCACCGCATTTGAATTGTTGATACAAAACGTAATGACCGGCTCAAATGACGGATCTTTACCTACCAGCGTAATATCCGTTCCGTGAAGCGTGGTAATAAACGGAATTTTGATATCCTGAGCTTTCAGGATCTGCTGGGCCATATATGCTGCCGATGCGTGAGGTATTGCATAATGAACGTGTAATAAATCCAGCTTTTCATATTTAATAACATCCACGATCTTAGATGCGAGCAATGTTTCGTAAGGCTGAAATTCAAAAAGCGGATAGTCCGTCAGAGATACTTCGTGATAGTAAATATTCTTTTGAAACATATTCAGCCGGACAGGCTCTTTATACGTGATAAAATGCACTTCGTGGCCTTTTTTTGCCAGCTCGTTTCCTAATTCGGTTGCTACTACTCCGCTTCCTCCGAATGTGGGGTACAATACAATTCCAACTTTCATTATTTACCTTGAATTAATTCGTAAAACATCCGGTGTATTTTGGGCCGTACACCTTGTTGTGTGATCTTCCAGTTTTCCGCATCCGGATAAACGCGGTTGGACAGAAATACAAATATCAGCTCATTTTTGGGATCTACCCACACATAAGTTCCCGTAAATCCGGAATGCCCGTAACTCTGCACTGAGACCAGATCACATGCCGGACTTTTGGGATTTCCTACTGCCGGCCGGTCAAAGCCTGCTCCTCTCCGATTCCCTGAAAACTGCGCTCTGGTATATTCTTCCACAACTTCCTTTTTTATCAGCTCTTTTCCGGCGTAAGAACCTTTATTCATGAACATCTGTAAAACAGCCAGCAAATCGGTGGCATTTGAAAAAACTCCTGCGTGCCCTGCAACGCCACCCTGCATTGCGGCTCCCGGATCATGAACAAAACCGTGAACCAGTTGTTTTCTGAAAAGGGTGTCGTTTTCTGTCGGAGCGATTTTCGAAAGCGGGTAATAAGATAACGGATTATAGCCCGTGCGGTTAAGCCCCAGCTCTTCATAAATATGTTGCAGGACAAATTTGTCTAAGGTTGTATTCGCTTCTTTTTCCACGATCCGCTGCACAAAATAATAACCCAGATCCGAATAGAGGTATTTTCCGGGAGTTCCCAGCGGTGTTCTCAAGAGTTCAGCCATCATCGTATCCCTGTAATTTCCATCAATCCAAAGATTGGCGGCCACCTGTTTGCTGTAGAAATCCGTCTGCTCCTTGTTGTAAACGGAAGCTTTTAGTTCCCGTAGCAGCATCGTTCTTTTATAAAATGGTATGAATGCTTTAAATCCGGCCTGATGTGCCATCATGGAACGTAAAACAATATTTTTAACTACTGAATTCTCCACCAGCTCCGGCAGGTAATCCACCAGCTTTTTATCCAGTGTGAATTTCCCTTTGCTCTGTAAATACATTAAGGCGGAAGTGCTGGAAACAATCTTTGTAACCGAAGCCAGATCGTAAATATCATCGTTTTGCACTTCTTCATTTCCTTCGTAGGTCAGCTTACCAAAGCTTTTATTGTAAATCACTTTTCCTTTATATGCGAATGCAACCTGGCAGCCGGGAAATACACCTTCACTGATGCACTTCTGAATATAAGCGTCTATTTCACCAAGCTTCTCACGCGACAGCTTAAATTCTTCCGGATCGGAGAATGACAAACGGTTTAATGCGGGATAAGTTATTCCGGCATTTACATTCAGGCGATCATTGAGATGATACGGTAATTTTCCCTGCATCGGTAAGGCACCACAAATAACCTGAGCAGTCCTGTTCTGCACAAAACCGGTGTTTTCATACGCAAAAACCACTGATTCAAAGACATCCAGAAATACCGTATCTGTCAATATAAAAGGAGAACCGAAAACAACCAGTCCTTTTCGTGCCTGCTTCGGCGCGTGTTCTAATAGAAATTTAGGTAATTCCTTCTTTATTTCGCTGATCTCCTGCTCAGAGCTGTTTTCTAAATGCAATGTCAGTAGAAACTGGTTGACATGCTTATATTTATCCAGCTTATTTCCGATGTCCTTCAGGGATTTAAAAGATAATATCTGTGTATTGGTCAGATTAGACATCATGGAAGTGAACGGATAAGTGTAGTTTCCCGCCGAAACGATCAATCCTTCTACATTGTGTGTGGTAAAAGGGAAAAAATCAGCTTCATTTTTAACCATCGTCACCGCCTTTTCAGCGACTTTGTTCTTGAAATAGCTGACCTCATTAGAATTGATCTCTTTTACCGGAATGTTTTTTACTCTGTAAACATAATCGTATTTGAAGGAAAGGATCCGGCTTACCTTTTCGTTGATCTCTTCTATGGATATTTTCTTACGGTCAATTTCTTTTTTGATCAGCTGAATACTTTCCTCAACCGCTTTCGTGTTCAGCAAAAGGTCACAGCCTGCTTTATAGGCTTTCAGATTCAGCTCCGCAGGTTCTCCGAATTCCTTCAGAGCAAGCATATCCATTCCGTCGCTTATTACCAGTCCCTTAAACTGAAATTCAGAACGCAGCAGCTCTTTTATCACTTTAGCAGATAAGCTTGCCGGAACATCGTCCAATACGGGTACTTTCAGATGCCCGACCAAAATTGCAGGAAGCTGTTTTTTTAAGACTGACTTGTAAACAGGAAAATCGTATTTTTCCAGTGTTTTCCGGTCGTGATCGAGCAACGGTAATGTGGTTCTCGAATCTCCGGTAGTTGTTCCGTGTCCCGGAAAATGTTTGAGTGTTGTTAAAACAGCGTTTTCAGAAAATCCTTCAACAATAGCGGTTACCTGGCGCTCTATTTTTTCGACAGAAGAGCCAAAAGACCGTGCTCCGATAACAGAATTAGGGGAAACAATATCCGCGACGGGAGCTAAATTCAGGTTAAAGCCCAGCTCTCGGAATTCTCCCGCCATAGCGTATGCCAGCTGACGGGTCAGATAAGGATCGTTTGCAGCAGCAAATGTACCGGGTTGCGGAAAGGTCATCACATCCTTGACTCTCATTCCAATACCTGCTTCTCCGTCAATCGACATAAACAGGGGAACTTTTGAAGCGGATTGAAACGAATGAATCGCTGCTTTCAGCACTTCTGTGTCACCATTATAAAACACAACACCTCCGATCCGGTTATTTTTTATCTGATTTAAAACCGCCTCTTTACTTTGCTTATCATTCGGCGAAAAGCTGACCATGAATGACTGCGCGATTTTTTCCTCCAGCGTCAAAGCTTGCAACTGCTGCGCAATCCATTCTTCTTTCGGTAAAAAATCTTCTGACCTGACAGTTACTGTCTTATCTGAGAAAGAAAAAACACTGATTATCAGTAGAAAAAATATGATCGGGCGAAATTTAGGTTTCATTCTGGGTAAAATTCGTTATAAATATAATAGTTCCGAAGGCAAAAGCCAGTCCAAAACATATCATTAACGAAAAGCTATGAAAAGATTACCCCTGAATTTAATTTTGAATATTGAATATTGAATATTGAATGGCAGGATTACCTATCTAGTATTTAATACTCAAAGCTGCTTCAAATTCAGGAGGAACTTCAAACTGCATGCGGCATTTTAAGACCGGATGGTAAAAATCAATATAACCAGCATGAAGATATAAACGCTGTGCAGGTTTCCCATACAGATCATCGCCCAGAATCGGTAAATGAAGCCCTTTTTCATGAGAAGCATGCATTCTTAACTGATGTGTTCTCCCGGTTACCGGCCAGAAATGAACATGCGTAAACCGGTCCTCCAGCACTTTTATTTTCTGATATTTAGTCAGTGCGTCTTTCCCGTATTCATAACATACTACCTGTCTTGGGCGGTCGTTCAGATCGACACGCAAAGGCAGATTAATTTCTCCGGAATCGGCTGTTAAAACTCCGTCCAGAATGGCATCATACCGCTTGATGATGCTGTGATCAAGAAATTGCTGTTGTAATAACTGATGTACTTTTTTCTCTTTTGCAGCAATGAGAATGCCTGAAGTGGACATGTCTAGCCGGTGAAGCAATAACGGCCCTGTTGCGTCCGGATAGCGTGTTTTCAGCCGTTCCAGAACAGAATCTGTATAAAGATTTCCCGGAACGGAGAGAAAACCTTCCGGCTTATTAATAAGCACCAGATAATCATCTTCGTAGATGATCGCAAGCTCTTTTACTTCCTCTGATTTTTGGCGTAAACGAACCAACATCGGATTTTCCTCTACTTCCAGTCCTTCCAGCATGTGCGAAAGAATCGGTTCACATTTTCCCTTACAGGAAGTATAAAACTGACCATGCTTTCGTATTTCCGATTTAGGAGATTGTCCCCACCAGAACTCCGCCAAAGCCAAAGGCTTTAAATTGTTATTATACGCATATTGAAACAACTTCGGCGCAGCGCACTCACCTGCTCCGGCAGGCGGTAAAACACCAAGCGTTTGGGTAAATAGCTGATCCAGATCTTTTTCCTCGCCTTTTGCATTCAGGAAGCGGAATTCCTGAAAGATCTTCAGCTGAAGCTGACCGGAAAGCTGCGCACGTTGCTCTTTCTTGATTTCTATAAGGTTCGTAAGCTGCTGAAGCTTCGATCTCAAATCTTCAATTTCACCGTTTTTTTCTCTTTTAAACCGTTTGAACTGAATATGCTCCGTTGCGCTCTGACGATTCAGTTCTTCCAGCTCTTTCTGTTGTGAATCCTGCAACGCCACACGGTAACGGTCCCGCTGTTCTTTTGAAATTTTTAGTGCATTTCGCTGGTTTTCAATCTCTTTTTCAATCGATTGGATTTTATTGAGAATGAATTGCTTTTGCTGTGGCAGCGTTTCATCCGTTTCCAGTTCCCTGAGCTCTGCATTGATCTGGTTGATCGCTTCTACTTCTGTAAGGAAAAATCCATCCGGATCCAAAATATCAAATACCGGCGGCACAAAATAATCGTAAATATTCTTGTCACCCAGTTTCCCTGAAAAACCGGCTAAAAAGCCGATTTCACCCTTCAACGATTCGCACACCAGCACACCGAACATCTTCCCGGAAACGGTTCCTTCGTATTCCTTCTCTTGTTTAAAATCGTGCCGGATTTCATCTGAAACGGATAAATAACGCTTTAACTCATCTGCTGCCTGTATCGCCCAGTCATGTGGATTATAATTAAATGGATAATTTAATTTATCAGGTTTATTAATATTATTTTCAATATTTTGTAATAAATGAAATTTTTCCATTTTAAAAACCGGCTTTATCATAAAACGTGAGAAGCTGACGACTTACCGGATGATAAAAAGTCAATTCCTCTGCATGCAAAAATAAACGTTCCGCGGGAGTTCCGTACATATCATCACCGACAATCGGGGCATTTAATCCTGAAATGTGTGCCGCATGCACCCGCAATTGATGCGTTCTTCCGGTTTTCGGATAAAAATTCACTTTTGTCAGTCCTGCTTTCCGCTCTATCACTTCAAAATAGGTCAAAGAAGGCTTTCCGTTTACTTCATTTACTTTCTGGAACGGAGGATTCCATTCATCAGCAGAAAGAGGAAGCTCAACAGTGCCCTTATCCACTTCCAGAATTCCGTTTAAAACAGCGGTATAACGCTTGGAAACGCGCTTTTTTACAAACTGCTGCTGAAGATTCGCCTGTGCTTCCTTCGTTTTAGCGAATACCATTATACCGGAAGTCGGCATATCCAGCCGGTGTACTACCAACAGTTTTTGTTTTATCGTTTCTTCCAGTAGCGATAGCAATGAAACCTCCTGATTATTACCGGGAACTGCACATAAATTCGCTGGTTTGGAGGCAACGACAATTGCTTCGTCCTGAAAAAGTATTACAGGTTCATCGACTAATTGATTTTCTTTTTTCAGCGGATTCTCTTCAAGGGCAATTCCCTGAAGCATGAAATCCAGGATCGGCTTGCATTTTCCGGTACACGCAGGATAAAAATCCAGGTGTTTCCTTATTTCTGATTTCGGAGGTTTCCCCCACCAAAATTCACCAAAAGCCAAAGGTTCATAACCATTTTTAAACGCGAATTGGAGCAGTTTAGGTAAAGCGCAGTCTCCGGCAGCTGCAGGCGGTACTTTCTGAACAGTTTCTGCAAACAGATCACGGACATTTTTTAGTTCTCCGGATTGATTTAAAAAGTTGTATTCATCAAAAAGCTGCTGTTGTAACTGATTCGATTTTAAATTTCTTAAATTTTTTAATTTCAGTATTTTATTTTCTATTAATTCAATTTCTGATTTAATTAATTCCTGCTTATTTAAAAGGCTTTTCTTTAATTGCTGTAATTGAATTTTATCGAGTGAACTTTGCTTGTTAAGAATTTCTATTTTTGCGAAATCTGATTTTAAAATACTTATTTCCCGATTTTTATCTCTTTCTTTTTTATTGTTTTTATGAAATTCTTTTAAATCCGCTAATTTTTGCCGGCTTTCATCAATTACTTTTTGAAGATCATTTTTTAATTCAACCAATTGAAAATCTGACTCTAATCGCTCTATTTCTGCATTTAGCTCATTAATTTCCTGTTCTCCTTTTAAAAAGAACCCATCTTCTTTCAGCATGTCGAAAACCGGGGGAACAAATCCCCTGACATGATTAACACCAGCGAGTTTTCCGGAAAAACCTGCTAAATAACCGATCTCATTGCTCTTTCGAACTAACAATACACCAAACATTTTTCCAATTACCATTAATTCAGGATGGTTGCCCAATCCAAAATTATGTGGCAAGTCAAAATTATGCTGTAAATAATCCTGGACTTCTTTTGCGGCTTTTTGAATCAATTCATGAGGCTGGTAATAAAACGGAAAGGTGAACTTATCGGGCAATTCACCTTTTACATTTTCTAACTTATGGAATTGATTTTCAACAGAGAACATTATAAATAAATATTAATCTTTTTTGATTACTGTAACAAAAAATACAGGAAATTAAAATTACGACTATATTAAAATTCACAATGGTCAAATTCCTTAATTGTTATAATTCTTACTTTACTTTTTTTCCGCAAAAAAGTAACAAAAAACTCGTCGCCGGAAATTTCTAGTCACCAAAATGTATTTATTACCTACAAAAATAAAACTCGCTATGCTCAAACAATTATTTTTGTTCCAGCAATTTCATTGTTTTGGTACCGACCTTAAAATTTATGCGACGTCACAAATTTCGTTTTAGTTCTCGTTTATCATTATAATTTACCATATCCAAATAAAAACCAGCCTGAATAATGAATATTGAAATACAAATATTTTCACGTTTTGATAAAGAATATCATCTGTAATAAAAGTACTGTAACTCTCTCAGATTGTAATTGGAAGCCATCACTTCGCCATACGCTCCTGCACTTCGGATAAGCAGGTAATCATTTCTTTTTAAAATGGGTAATTCCACTTCTTTTCCAAACACATCCGAGCTTTCGCAAATAGGCCCGACAATATCGTACGGAAGTACCAGTGAGGAATGATCGTTCAGTTTTTCTATTTTATGAAAAGCTTGATACAGCGCAGGCCGCATTAGTTCTGTCATTCCGGCATCTACTACCGCAAAGTTCTTTTTAATTCCTTTTTTGATATATAATACTTTCGTAATCAAAGCTGCGCATTGCCCGACAACGGCTCTTCCCAATTCAAAATGAATTTCCTGTCCGGCTCTCCGCTCGATAAAATCATTAAAAATCCGGAAATAGGTTTCAAAATCTGGGATATCGCCGTCCGGTTGGTGGTAGTTTATCCCTAATCCGCCTCCGACATTAATAACCTTTAAGAAAAAACCGCGGTCTTCAAACCAGCTTTTCCATTCATTCACTCTCACACACAGGCTCTTAAAAACACTCAAATCAAGTATCTGTGAACCTACATGAAAATGAATCCCTACAAAATTAAGGTGGGCAGAACGTTTTAAAACTGCCAATACATCCGGCATATCGTAAGAGCTGATCCCAAATTTATTTTCATCTAAGCCAGTGGTAATGTAATGGTGCGTTTTGGCATCTACATTCGGATTGATTCGGATTGCCACATTGGCAATAACGTTCATTTCCTCAGCCAATCCGTCAATTACCTCCAACTCTTCCAGCGATTCTACATTAAATGCAAAAATCTGCTGCTGAAGCGCATACCTGATCTCCTCATCAGACTTTCCGACACCCGCAAAAGTAACTTTTCCGGCTCCAAAACCTGTTTCAATAGCTTTTTTAACTTCATTTCCGCTCACGCAGTCAGCACCAAGACCTTTCGCTGCAATCCGCTCTAAAACCTTATCATTACAGTTTGCTTTCAACGCATAATGAACATGAAAATTAGGATAACGGCTGAATTTATTGATGGCTTCCAGTGTTTCATCTAAAAACTGCAGATCATAATAATAGCAGGGTGTTTTAAAATCTTCCGGTAATCGTATTTCTGCTGCTCTCATCTCAAAATAATCTTGCGTGCAACGATCTCAAAACTTCCTTTTTGTGTTCTGTTTCCAGTAAGATGGAAACATTAAAATCGGATCCGCCATACGAAACCATCTGCACCGGTAAGTGCTTCACGGCATCCAGAACTCTGGCAACATAACCGTGCGAATTACGCCCGAAATCACCTACAACACAAACAATGGTCTGGTTTTCGTCAATATCAACGCTTCCGAAAGATTGTAAATCTTCAATGATCTCTTTTAAATAGGTAATATCATCAATGGTAATGGAAACGGCGACTTCGGATGTCGTAATCATGTCGATTGGAGTTTTGTAGCGCTCAAACACTTCAAAAACCCGGCGTAAGAAACCATAAGCCATCAACATCCGGCTGGATTGAATATGAATCGCAGTAATACCATCTTTAGCGGCAACTGCACGAATTGCTCCTTTTTGCTGCCCGTTCGCGGAAATCAACGTTCCGGGCTTTTCAGGTTCCATCGTATTCAACAGCCGCACGGGAATGTTGTATTTCTGAGCAGGAAGAATACTTTGCGGATGCAGGATTTTCGCACCGAAATAAGCCAGCTCGGCTGCTTCCTGGAAGGATAAGTTACCGATTGGTTTTGTTCCGCTTACAATACGCGGATCATTGTTGTGCATCCCGTCAATATCCGTCCAGATCTGTACTTCTCCGGAACGAATCGCCGCACCGATCAGCGAAGCGGAATAATCCGAGCCACCACGGCGAAGGTTGTCAATATCTCCAAAAGCATTTTTACAAATATACCCTTGGGTAATGAACCATACGGGCGTTTCCGTAGTTTCCAAAAGAGGTGAAAGCTTTTCTGTGATGTATTCAACGATTGGTTCGTTTTCTTCATCAATCCTCATAAAATCCAGTGCAGATAACAGCTTTGCCGGAATTCCTGTTTCCTGGAGGTAATGAAAGAAAAGACCTGTGGACATCAGCTCGCCCTGAGCCAGCACAATCTTCTCTTCTACTATGGTAAATAAATCGTTCGAAAAACCCTCAATCAATGAGAAATGACGATTAATAAGCTCTGTTGATTTTTGCTTGCACTGCTCATTCTCATAAAGCTCATCAATAAGAGCATCGTATTGAGCCTTTAGCTTGGTTAATTTTTCTAATCCTTCCTGTTTCTTATTTTCTGAAAAATCCTTTGAAATTTCCACCAGCGAATTTGTGGTGCCGGATACTGCTGATAAAACAATCAGCTGTGTTTTGTTTCGGTCAATTATATTGGTTAAGTTTTTAATTCTTGCCGCGCTCCCGACAGAAGTCCCTCCGAATTTTAATACGTTCATTTTATTGGAAAATAAGCGCAAAAATAATGACTTTTGATGAAGAATCAGGAATCAAAAATAAATTCCGAAGGTCTTTTTGCAGATTATAGCGTTTTTAGAGCGGGGAACATTTACCTGAAAGTAATAGTTCATTCAAATAAAAACTATCTCCTTGCTCCTATTTCATACAACCGGCGAATCCGGATTTCTTCATCCGGCTCTTTTTTTAATTTTCCGAAATAATCTTCGGTCAGCATCCGCCGGAAAAACCGTTCGATCTGCTGTATGGAATTCCTGGAAATATTTTTCATATGAAAAACAGATTCATCTGAAAATTGAAGAAGCGTTCGGTCTAATTCTTCATCCGTTCTGAACACCTGGATTTCAAAAGAATTCACCGCTGATTTTATAATTAAAATTGCTGCCATCGTCCCCTGTTTATCAATCTAATAACCAATTGATTACATGAAATGGATCTGTATAATTCAGAAGAAGAAATAAAATTCCGATTCCTGTCATTAGAGCTGTTTTCTTTTTGCTAAAGTGAAAAAAGCAGGTGATAACAAACAAGGTAATTAAAACAGCTACTCCAAATACCCATAAAAACAAATTCAATGAGCTCCACGATGAAAAAGGCAAGCTTTTAGGATCATGTAGTAGCAGTTCATTACCTAATATTCCATACACTACTGCAGCATATGTATAGAAAGAAATAATTATCAGGACAAAAAGGCCGATAATTGAGCTTTGCAAGCTGTTAATGTTATAACTTTTAATCATCCGCAGTATTTTCAATATTGATTTACTTCTAAACTCCAAAAATCCACAATGCTAATTTATGCTTAAAATCCATTCAGTTAAAAACTTCCCTATTGATTTTTTCTAACTTTAATTTTTCGAATGAAAATCAGCATGAGCAAATTTATTCACGATGTCAAATTGTCTGTTCTCGAGCTTTCCGTTATTAAAGAGAACGGAACAGCGCGGGAAGCACTGAGCAATTCTGTAAAAATAGCACAACATATCGAAAAGCTGGATTTTGAACGTATCTGGTTTGCAGAGCACCATAACATGCAATACGTGGCAAGTTCCGCACCTCAGATCCTGATTGGGCATATTGCTGAAAAAACAGCTTCCATCCGTGTGGGTTCCGGCGGAATTATGCTTCCGAACCACACTCCTTTGATCATCGCAGAGCAATTCGGCACACTGGAGACACTTTATCCGGGCAGAATTGACTTAGGGCTCGGACGCGCGCCGGGAACAGATCAGATTACTGCTGCAGCGATCCGGAAAAACAATATGCACCGTTCCATGAGCTTTGAGGAAGATGTTCTGGAACTGCAGTCTTATTTTGACAATGAGAATGAACAGAAAGCCGTTCGCGCATTTCCCGGAGAAGGAAAAAATATTCCGCTGTGGATATTGGGTTCCAGCCCTGACAGTGCCGTTTTAGCAGCCAGACACGGGTATCCCTACGCATTTGCGAGCCATTTTTCTACTAATTATTTCGAAATGGCTTTATCGACTTACTATAATCAGTTCACACCTTCTAAGCACCTGCAAAAACCGTATGTGATGGCGGGTGTGAATATACTTGTAACAGACACGAAAGAAGAAGCCGAGTTTTTAAAATCATCCTTAATCAAAATGTTTTTAGGAATCGTTACCGGGCAGAGAGTTCCTTTACAAAAACCGGGACCATTACCCGATATTTACTTTGAACCGGAAGTGCAGCACACTGTGAACAGCTCTCTGAAGTTTACATTTGCCGGAACAAAAGAAACTGTTCGAAAAGAATTGTCAGATTTTATTTCCCGTTATCGTATAAATGAGCTGATGATCAGAACGACGGTTTATGATTTTGAAACAAAGCTGAAATCTTTCAGCCTGCTTCACGATGCACTGCTGAAAGACGAAATTTAATTACTACATTTGACTATCATAATCAGCGAGATGAAAAAAATTATTTTCCCATTTATCCTTTTAGCTTTATTATCCTGTGATAAGGTCAATTCCAGAAGGCAGTTTTTCGGCGAATGGCTGGTGCTGAAAAAAGAACAGCAGGATGCAAACGGAGACTGGCAGGACATCACAAAAGAATGTGAAAAGGATGACAGCGAAGCTTTTCGAAATATGGGGAAATGGTATTATTTTCCGGGGAGCTTACGTTGCAGCAATACAGATAAGGAGGCGGTTGGGAGCTGGAATTATGAATCATCCGAAAAACGTCTGGTATTTGCCAACAGCGCAAATATCAATACCTCGGAAGCCATCGTCGAATCTATTGATGATAACGGAATGGTGCTGAATATGAATATCGCGGATACAATGAAGATGAGAATAACTTATCAACGAGTGAAATAAGAAATTTTCCTGACTTAATTGAAAACGATTACTTTTCATTAAATCATGTACATATCGCTGACAGCATTCATATTGTTTTTATCGCTTTCAACTGGTTGTAATCCTCCTTCTGAGAATAAAAGTTCATTCCGGGAAGCGGAAAGAAAACTCATTGAAGCCAATATACCGGATACAAATCCTCCGTCTTCTATTGAGGATACAAGAAAAAAAGCAAAGGAAGCATTGACTTATTGTAGGTTCAAAGGAATGAACGAAGCTTTTTGCATATTGATTGATATGAAAATTCATTCCGGCCGTAACCGGTTTTTTGTATGGGACTTTACAAAAGACACCATTTCACATAGTTTTTTAGTCGGCCATGGATGCTGTAACAATCCCTGGAGCGGTGATTATTCAAAAGAAAAACCTGTTTTCAGTAATACGGGAGAGAGTCACTGTTCTTCTCTGGGAAAGTATAAGATAGGAAAAAGAGGATACAGCAGCTGGGGAGTAAATGTGAAGTACCTTCTGCATGGATTGGAACCGTCGAACAGCAACGCCTTAAAGCGCATCATTGTATTTCATTCATGGGAAGCGGTTTCCGATGAGGAAATCTATCCGCGCGGAACACCTGAAGGATGGGGATGCCCTACTATTTCCAATAACAACTTCAGAGAAATAGACCCTTTACTTATGAATACTCAGAAACCCGTTCTTATGTGGATTTACTCTGATTGACCGGAAATGATAAGATTTTTTGAGTCCTTCAAAAGTTTACTCTACATCCACAATCTCAATATCATAAACAAGAACAGAATTTTCAGGGATATCTTCCAGATTACGATCACCATATCCCAGCTGAGGCGGAATGACAACTTTCGCTTTTCCTCCCTTTTTCAGATAAGCAAAAACTTCTTTCCAGCCTTCGATTAAAACACGGGCGTCATAGGTTATCGGGTCAGCGGGCGTTTTCCGGTCGAAAATTTTTCCGTTCAGCAGCTTACCTTCATAAGCGAAAGTAACCTTATCTGTAAGCTTAATATAGTTTTCTCCTTCACCTTCTTTTTCGATGAAATAATATAATCCGGAATCCGATTTCTCAAATTGTTCCGGTTGTTTTTTCACATATTCTTTTATCTGATTATCAAAATCCTGAAGCTCTTTATCTGAATAAGTACTACAAGAGCTTGCAAGAGCAAGAATAATTATCAGAAGTAAACTATTGATCCGTATTTTCATTCTTAAAATTTAACCGGTGTAACCGTATAACCTTCTTTTTCCAATAGCTTGATCACACCTGTTTCTCCTCCCAGATGACCTGCTCCGACTGCAATAAAAGCCGTTTGATCTTTAATGATCTCCTTGATCTTCGGAATCCATTTATGATTTCTGTTTCTCAAAAAGGCGTCTTCTTCCGAAGCAATGACGCTTTCTTTGTGGGCAATAAACAAATACAATGAGTCCAGGTATTGATTTCTGTAAAGTTGTTGCATTTTCTGCATTTCAGCTCTGGAATTGTCTTCCTGGCGGATTCCTTCCATCACTAATTCCGTTTGCTGCTCTTTTGTCAGATTATCAAAAATAGCTATCTGCTCTTCTATCGTTTCCAGACCAAGTGTTTTGATTTTTTTATTTTCAGCAATTTCTGAAATTGTTTTTTCATAAGATTCTGTTTTGCCAAGGAACTGTACCTGTGTAACTGTCTGTAGCACAACAAAAGGTTTCATCTTTTCAAAAGTCGTACGGAACATTGCTTCATCCATCCCGGTATTTTTTTGTACCCATTTTACTAATGAGTCCTGCTGTTCTTTATTGAAAAAATCGAATAAAGTCCCTTCTTTCAGCATAAAATGCTGCATCACATCCATTTGATTAATATTTGCGATCTCCATAACAACCGCATCGGATTTTGAAATATACTTTTCCAAAGATTTCGGGAAATAGAAATAGTCTTTTTCTATCAGGTGCATGGTGCCGAAGAGGTAAGAAGGTTTTGTCAGTCCATTTCCTTCGATTTTCCACAACAGCGATTTCTGCTCCGGTGCGAGATGGTTGGTAATCCATAAAAAAGAGCTCAATCCTGCTAAAGCAGTTAAAACACCAAGCTTATACAATAACTTTTTCATTTTCAATTATTTTATCAATTTAACTAAGTACTGGTAATCTTCTTCAAACAATAATTCCACTTTAAATCCAACTTTTTCAGCAGCAGCCTTCATTTTATCAAAATCCACATACAGCCACGGGAACCACTCACCTGTTATTCCGTTGTATTCCATCTGATAGTCGAAATTTCCGTAGTATTCGGTATTCAGATCCATCCATAAGCCGCCTTCTTCATCTTCGTACAGATAAATGATATCTGATGAATCAACAATTACTTGTCCTTTCTCATTCAAAAGCTGGTACGCTTTCAGAAGCGTGTTTTCCAGGCTGGAAAGCGTTCCTGCAATTCCAATGCCGTTCATCAGCATCAGGATTGTATCGTAATGTTCTCCCTGAAGTTCGTAAAAATCAGCTAAGCGCGCATCAATGCCCTGTGCCTTCATATAGGAAACGGCTCCTTCGGAAATATCAATGGCACAAACGTCTTTCCCCTGCTCTTTCAGATACAGCGCGTGTACTCCTGCTCCTGCTCCGACATCTAAGATTTTCCCTGAGCATTCACCTACGGCTATCTTTTCCAGCTCCGGAAAATCAGCATATCTGCGAAAAAGATAAGGAACAGGAATTACATCGTCTTCACAGATCTTAGAGTGAACGATAATTTCCGCCTTTTTTGAAGGTTTCTTCTGATAGTCGAGAATAGCTGCTCCTAACGGATCCCTCATGCGTTAATAGTCATAATCATCATATCCGCCGTTACCGTAATCCTCATTATCGTAACCGTCTTCATATTCGTCACCACCGAATTCGTCTTCAAAGTCTTCATCAAGATCAAATTCATCCTCATAATCTTCTTCCAGATCAATCATCCTGGAATCTTCAGGTGGCGCGATACCTACCGACATTACCACTTTGGGAGCATCTACCGGTTCTTTAACAATGTCGATCAATTCGATAAGGAAGATCCACATGCGCATAAAATCGTACACTAAGATCACTTTCTGGTCCGGATCTTTCACGAAATCCACCAGCTTGTTTTCAGACATGATTGCAATAGGCTCCGGCATATCTTCGTCAAACGACATATCCATCAGCGTAATTTCAAAGCCTTTATCCCATTCGTCATTGGACATGTAAAAAGATGCCATCTGGTCGCCTGTAAAATTAAACGAAGCTACAATGGCATTGTAAAACGTTTCAAACGTTTCCTCTCTGTTAATAACAATATCCCTGAAGATTTCCTGATTTTTATCTGAATCTAAAAGAACACGGAATTTGTATGCACTCATTATCTGAACTATTTTCGCTGTTTCGAAATTACATTTTTTTTGGTTTCATGCCAAGAGTTTCTGCAACTTTAAGCATGTAGCCATAAGCAGCTTCATATTCATTCGGAATCTCTCCCTCCAGAATAGCTTCTTTTATACGGCTTTTTATGATCCCTATCTCATTACAAGGTTTTAAATCAAAAACTTCCATAATAACAGCACCCGAAACAGGTGGCTGAAAATTCCTGACATGATCTTTTTCCTCAACTTCTCTCAATTTCTGCTTTACCAGCTCAAAATTGTTCCGGAAGCGTTTTACCTTCATTTCATTTTTAGAAGTAATATCCGCGGAACAAAGTGTCATAAGGTCATCAATATCTTCTCCCGCTTCAAAAAGCAGCCTGCGGATTGCAGCATCTGTAACATCTCCTTTTACCAGGGCGATCGGCCGTAAATGAAGCCGTACCAGCTTCTCTACATATTTCATTTTCGCGTCCAGCGGCAGCCTTAGCTTTTTGAAAATACGGTAAACCATCTTCGCTCCCACTTCCTCGTGATTATGGAATGTCCAGCCGTGCTGCGGGGAAAATCTTTTTGTATTGGGTTTTGCAATATCGTGCAGGATAGCCGCCCAGCGCAGATACAGATTGTCTGTATTTTCAGAAATATTGTCCAAAACTTCAATCGTGTGATAAAAGTTATCCTTGTGGGATTTGCCGTCAATCGTTTCTACACCGTAAAGTCTGCACATTTCCGGGAAAAATTGCTCCAGCAATTTGGTTTTAAAAAGGTAATCCAGTCCTTTGGAAGGCTTTTTGGAAAGAATGATCTTATTCAGCTCATCTGTAATACGCTCCTGGGAAATAATTTTCAACCGTTCAGCATTTCTCAAAATGGCTTCCAGGCTCCTTTTCTCAATAGAAAATCCCAGCTGAGTAGCAAAACGGATCGCCCGCATCATTCTCAACGGATCATCAGAGTAAGTTTTATCCGGATCCAGAGGAGTTCTCATAATTCCTTTTTCCAGATCACCCAAACCGTCAAACGGGTCAATCAGGTCTCCGAAGTTATCTTTCATTAAGCTAAGGGCCAGCGCATTGATTGTAAAATCACGTCGCAGCTGATCATCTTCAATAGTTCCGTTTTCCACTGCCGGTTTGCGGGAATTTTCAGAATATGATTCCTTCCTGGCACCCACAAACTCCACATCAATGTCTTTATACCGGAAATGAGCCGTTCCGAAGGTTTTAAAGTAAGATACTTTCTGAACTTTCAGCTTGGTTGCAACTAAACGGGCAAATTCCAGTCCGTCTCCCACTACAACAATATCAATGTCTTTTGACGGACGGCCCAGAAAGATGTCACGAACATATCCACCTATCACATACGCCTGAAAATCATGATCGGAAGCAATACTTTTTGCTACTTTAAAAACCGGATGCGTCAACTTTTCTGCTAAGTTCATTTTTGACATAGGAGTGCAAATATAGTCAATGAATTGCATAACTCAAATCTTCCTTTTTGCTTCGTCCAAAGGCAAAGGACAGAAAATAGATTTTTATCCGATCTGTGTTTCCTGATGCAGATTAAAATAAAATTAAGCCGAACTAAAAAAACAAGCTGTTTAAATTGTAACCTTAATCTAACTAATGAATTATACTATCAATTTAAAACCAATGAATTATGAAAACGCTAACACTAATCTTCTTGTTTCTGTCTGTGTTGGGAACAAGCACTGCTCCTGTCAACATTTCTGATGCGTTAAAGCAGCATAAAATCAAAATTAAAACTTCTTTCAACCAGCTCGGAAAGGATGGTATCGCCCTGGTGCTGACGAATCCGGGAACACAAACAATTTCCATTAAGATCCCGGCAGGAACGATTTTTCATCCGGAAAGCGATGAAGAGCAGACGCTTATGAACGTAGAAGAAATGCTCATTTCATTAGCGCCACAGCAAACCAAAAAAATAAATACCGGAGGTTATTGCACGATGCTCAAAAAGCACTGCCCGAAAAGTGAAAATGCCTTTAAAATTGAGGAAACCAACAATGAAAAGCTACTCTCTTTTATTGATTTCCTGAAAACCAATACAGTTTCCCCGGACAATTACCAGGCTGCTATCTGGGCACTTACGGATAATGAGGAGATCTCCTCTATCCTGCCACTGACGGAGGCAGACAAAAAGCTTCGGGAACATATTGCGAAATTAACCAACCGTAAAAATCCATGGTATTCCAGCGAGCAGCAAGTTCAGGCAGAACAGGGACGACCGATTCAGCGGAACAGAGTTGATATTCAGGGAGAGTTGTTTGTAAAGCTGCAGGAGAATACCGAATTTACAGTTTCCGTTGAAAATGCTGCTCATGAAGTAAAGCTGGAAATGCCCGGAACGCATCTGATCGAAAAAAATGTCGAGAACTCTTTCAGCTTTAAAGTTTCCGTAAAAGAATGGGAAATAGGAAAATACAGTGTTGTACTCCGTAAAAAATCAAATAAGGCAAAAATCGCGTTTCACGATTTCAATGTCTGAAAGCCATGATAGAAAAACGAATCCGTGGATACAACCAAATCTTTGATACTGTTCACGGATTTTTTTTATTTTAGCGCGCTGCTTATTAAAAAATTCAAATGACTTTTACCACCAAAGAAAAAATATCCTACCTGTTCAGTGTTCCTGTAATCGTGGCTGCACTCGGCTATTTTGTTGACATCTATGATTTATTATTATTTTCCATTGTCCGGATTCCCAGTTTAAGAAGCATGGGGCTGGATGTAGATACGTATGGAACAATGATCCTGAACTGGGAAAAGACAGGTTTGCTGCTGGGTGGAATTCTGTGGGGCATGCTGGGCGACAAAAAAGGCCGTTTATCCGTTTTGTTCGGCTCTATCCTGGTTTATTCGCTTGCGAATGTCTGCTGTGGATTATTGCCGCATGTCGAATTTATGGAGAAGCAAAATGCTTATGCGCTTTTTCGTTTTATTGCCGGATTGGGATTAGCAGGAGAACTGGGTGCGGGAATTACACTTGTATCTGAGTCTTTGCCCAAAGAATTACGGGCAATCGGAACTTCTATTGTTGCCGGGTTCGGGTTATTTGGTGCCGTCGTTGCCAGCCTGACAGTAGAATTGGCTGGTGACTGGACTGTTTCTTACTTTATCGGCGGCGGACTTGGATTGTTACTTTTAATATTGAGAATAAGTGTGGTAGAATCCGGTATCTACAAAAACATAGCTAAAAATGAGCAGGTTGCGAAAGGCAATTTCTTATCTTTTTTTACTAATTATAATCGGTTCGTTCGTTATATGAAATGTATCGCTATCGGTTTGCCTACCTGGTTTTGTATCGGAATTCTGGCAGTTTTTGCAAATCAGATAGGAGCTGCTTTGGGGATCCGTGAAGAAATTGATCCCGGGAAAGCTATTCTCTGGGCGTATGTCGGGATTTCCGCAGGTGATCTGGCAAGCGGTTTTATCAGCAATAAATTAAAATCCAGGAAAAGAGCCATTTTCTACATGATGCTGTTTACGATCATCGGTGTAGTTTTAATGTTGTCCGGAACCGTAAAAACAGTTGAAATGTACTATGTTTTCTGCGTATGGCTCGGGCTGGGAACCGGTTACTGGGCTTTATTCGTAACAGTAGGTGCTGAACAGTTCGGAACCAATATCAGGGCAACGGCAGCTACGACCATTCCGAATATGGTTCGGGGAACCTTAGTGATCATGATCTTAATTTTTAATTACTTCAAACCATCCTACGGTGTAATCTGGGCAGCGGTTATTGTTGGTATTCTGGCATTTGGGCTGGGAATTTATTCAACACTGACCATTCCCGAGACACACGATAAAGATCTGGACTTTACGGAATGATAAGATCCGTCCTCTGTAAATAAAAAATATAAGCGTATATTCACGTTTATATACTTTCGTGAAAAGTGCTTTTTAATGGAAACGTCAATTATCATTATTATCATCGGCCTGTTCATCTTTTGGGGACATTTTTTAAACGGTATTTTTCAGTCAAAAAATATTCCCGATGTGCTGGGGCTAATACTAACAGGTATCCTTATCGGACCTGTTTTTAATATTGTTGATCCGGCTTCATTCGGAAAATTCGGTTCTCTCTTTAGCAATTTAGTGTTGATCTTTATTCTGTTTGAAAGCGGAACGGAGCTTAGAATAGCCGAAATCAAAGAATCATTCAAAGACTCCGCAGGCATAACCACGCTTGGCTTTATTGTCACCACTATTACGATTGCTGCCTGCTGTATGTTGATTTTCAATCTTTCATTTATCACCAGCTTATTCATCGGATCAGCGCTTGGAGGAACTTCATCTGCTGTTGTTGTCGGATTGGTAAGGAAAACAGCCGTAACTCCAAAAACAAGTGCAACGCTCATCATAGAATCCGCTGAAACAGATGTATTCACATTAGCAATCCCGATTACACTGCTGCATTTAATGACTTCCGGGAATATAGAAGCCGTTTCCGTGATCTCCCAATTCGTTTCCTCTATCGTTTTCGCACTGATAATCGGAGTTGTCGGAGCATTTCTCTGGTCGTTCATACTTAACAAATTCCCCCGTTTGAAATCTACGAAGTTCTCCACTCCCGCTTTTCTTTTTTTGCTTTACGGTGCTTCCGAATATTTTAAGTTCAGCGGGCCGCTAACCGCATTATCTTTTGGTATCGCCATCGGAAACTTACGTTACCTGGAACCAAAAATCCTCGAAAGGATCATTCCCAATCAGCGGATTGTCTTACCTCAGAAAGAACGGGATTTCTTTAGTGAAATCGTTTTTCTGCTTCGCACTTTCTTCTTTGTATTTATTGGTATCAGCATCCAGATAACGCGTACAGACTGGCTTTTCTGGGGCATGATCATCACTCTGGCCGTTTTTATGACACGACTGGCCGTAGTTAAAATAATCGTTGCGAGAAATACTCCTTTGGCAGATAAAACAGTGATGTCTTACATGATTCCAAAGGGATTAGGAGCAGCTGTCATTGCTACGTTGCCTTTACAGCAGGGAAATAAAGACGGCGTGATCATTCAATCCATCTGTTTCTCTGTCATACTTTTCAGCACACTATTCTGCGTTTTATTCTTCTTTCTTGCGCAGAACGGAATTACAACTCCCTTTTATCGCCTCATTTTCGGAAAGGACAAAGATCAGGATCCAACGGAAGATCTCTCAACTCAACAGGAAAACATACAATGAAAAGGTATCTTTTCTTTGGGGACAGCATCACTTTTGGTGAAGGTGACATAATTGAAGGCGGCTGGGTAAAGCGATTGGAAATAAAATGGAATAATCCGGATGTTAATCTGGTAAACAAAGGAATAAACGGAGAACATTTAGTCTTGTTTCAAAAAAGATTTTCACAGGAACTTTCAGAAATTACCGGTAAAAATCAGGATCATATAATTTTTAGCTATGGCACGAATGATCTGGCAAAATTCAATGGGAATTACCTGGTGAGCATCAAACGATTTGAAACGATCTATAGAGAAATTATTGCCCTGACGTTACAAAAAACCAATTCTGTTTCGATATGTACTGTTTTGCCTGTTTCTGATACTTCGGAAGGTGTCAAAACATGGTATGGTTTCACACGGAGAAATGAAAATGTCCTGAAATATAATGTTGTGATCAGGAATTTAGCGACAGAATTTCAGCTGAACCTGATCGATTGGTATAACGATTTTGCTATGTTGAAAAATGAGCTTCTAAGCGAAGATGGTCTTCATCCTAATCCGAAAGGGTATCAATGGTTATGTGATTTTGCCGGACAAATTATTGATCATTAACCTGTAGAAAAGTCGCTCCAAGAGAAAAGATTCTAAATACATAAATATTATATAAAGTGAACATCCGAAAAGAAGAGATTAAAGATTATAATGAAGTATTTAAAGTAATTAAAAATGCTTTTAAAGATGAACAATATAGTGACCATAGGGAACAATTTTTAGTAGAAAAATTAAGAAATTCTGAATCATTTATTCCCGAATTATCTTTAGTTGCAGAAATTGACAATAAAATTGTTGGTTATATCCTGTTGACAAAAATTAAAATAGTAGATGATAATTCTAATCAGGTAACATCTTTAGCGTTAGCGCCGGTAGCAGTTCTGAAAAAACATCAAGGAAAGGGAATTGGCGGAAACTTGATACGAAAAGCACACCAAATAGCTAAAGAATTGAAATTTAAATCAATAATCTTATTAGGTCACAAAAAATACTATCCGAAGTTTGGTTACGAAATGACAAAAAAATATGGGATTAAATTGCCTTTTGATGTTCCTGATGAAAATTGTATGCTAATTGAATTAGAAGAAAATGCTTTAGAAAATGTAACTGGGATTGTGGAATATCCTGCGGAATTTTATGCGTATTAAATAAATACTACCACCAACATTTGTAGATTTATCTCATATAAATCCGTTTTGGATAGTGTCGGTACTAAAGCTTTTATATTCTTCACTGGAATAATTCGTGGTTTTGCCGGGTAAATTATTCCTGACCTGTAATTTTCTTTTTGTGCTTTGCGCCCCAATCTGCCAAAGTAGAAATTATATCTTTCAATGACTTACTATATTCTGTCGGCCTGTATTCTACTACTACCGGCTTTTGGTCAGCAAGAACTACTCTCTTCACTAAACCGTTCAGCTCTAAATCTTTCAGCTCTCCTGAAAGCACTCTGGCCGATATCCCTTTAATAGTACGCTGTAATTCATTAAAACGCGTATGTCCGGCCAGCAGCGCAATCATAACACGTAATGTCCATTTCCCACCTATAACGTACAAAGCATCTTCCGTTGCAGACAGATGTTTAGTACATTGCACTTCAGAAAATGCTTTTTTTTCAGTTGATATCTCTTCCATTTTTATGATCTGCTAATAAAAAAGTTAGTACTAACCTTTTATTTACTACTAACTTTTTATTAGCAAATATACATAGTTTTGACACATCAAAAAATAAAAAATGAAAGCAACAAAAATTATTTATTATGTAACAACAGGGCTTATGTCCTTTGCTATGTTATTTTCGACTTATGCTTATTTGACGAAACCCGAATTAAAAGAAGCATTTCAGCACCTGGGCTTTCCTGATTATTTCAGGATTGAGCTGGCAATTGCCAAAGGTCTTGCCGCAATTGCGCTCTGGATTCCTGTCCGTTTATTAAAGGAAATCGCTTACATAGGGCTGACAATCAATTTGATTTCCGCAGCTATCGCACACATTGCTGTCGGCGATCCGACAGGTGCTGTCATGTATCCGGTAGTCATTTTAACAATATTGATCACTTCTTATGTAACTTACAGAAAAGAAGCAATTAACTAGGAAATTTAATTCAGGGATTTTCAAACGAAAATCCCTTTTTCATTTAAAAGAAACGAAACAAAATTTAGAATTTTCATAATTACTTTACAGCTCTGATCATACGGTCTTTTCCCTGTAAATCTTTAAACAGTTGAATATGCTGATAACCGGCTTCTTCCAGCATAGCGACCGTTTCTTTTCCGAACTGTTCATTGATCTCAAAATAGAGTTTTCCTTTTTCTTTCAGAAGCTTCTGCCCTTTTTCCGCTATTGCCTCATAAAACAGCAAAGGAGCTGTATCCGGAACAAACAAAGCCATTTCCGGCTCAAAATCCAGAACAGTATTACTCATTTCAACTCTCTCGCTATTCATGATATACGGAGGATTTGAGACGATAATATCTATTGAATTATTTTCAGCATTCCAGTCATCAGTCAATACATCACATATTTCAAACGGAACGTCCAGCTTCAGTAATTGTGCATTGCCTTTTGCTGCTTCAACTGCCTTACCGCTTTTCTCCAAACCGGAAACCATTGCCGGAGGAAACGAGCTTTTCAGTGCAAGCGCAATACAACCGCTTCCGGAACAAACGTCTAAAATCCGGGGATTAAGAAGAACTTCTTTTTTTAGGTCATTTACAATTAAATAGACCAATTCTTCGGTTTCCGGGCGGGGAGTTAATACTTCAGGAGAAACTTTAATTTTAAGGTCATAAAACCCTGTAAATCCAATGATTTGCTGGAAAGGCTCACCTTTTAAAAGACGTTTTACCATAAAATGGAAAAACAACAGATCCGATTCTGAGAGGGCTCTGTCTTCAGGCAGCAAAAAAGCATTTTTCACAGAAAGACGTTCTTCAGCAGCTACATTAAACATGAATTTTATCTCGGAAAAGGAAAAAGAAAGAGAAAGTTTTTCCTGAAAATAGGTTTTTACAGAAGAGAGCTTATTATCTCTGACGAACATTCTTATCTCGTTTTTGCGTAAAAAGTATAGCCAAATCCGATCGTCAGAAATTGCTGCACTTTTCTGAAATCTTTCCCGGACATTCCTCCGTTTGATGACATTCCGATGGTGGTATTACTAAACGGTATTGTTGTAATATTATATCCCAGGAAAAAGCGAAAGGAGGATTTTTCTGCTGCGGTCAGAATAAATCCCAGGTTAGGCTCTATGTAAAAACCGGTATCTGTACTTGTTATTCCTGCATCTTTCAGCTTATTAGAGCTGTACATCGCCTGCGCAGCACCTACCTTTACTCCGAAATCCGTGGCGAAACGAGTGCTATGGAACTTCTCGTGAGACATTTTAAAGAAAAACCCGAACGTATTATTTCCTCCGTGTACATTTTCTGCAATTGTAACCGCGTTGATCTTTATGAAATTATAGAAAATTCCTGCCCCTATTGACAAATGATTCCGGAAAGAATACTGGTAATAGGGCGCAAAATAGATCAATCCGTCCATAAATGTCCTGTTGAATTTATTTGACAAAACGACCGGGAGCCCAAGCTCCATCGTAACCGAATGTTTAGGGTCTATTTCAGAAACGGATGACATGTAGAACATATCTGATTCTTCTTGTGAATAAAGCCAGCCTCCTGACAGGATACACATTAAAAGCAAACTATTTTTAATCCATTTTATCATAACAATCGATTTAATATTAAAAATATGCAGGTCTCATATTAATTGATTTTATCCGTGAAAATCTGCTCCATATGCGCTTTCCGCGTCCCATAATCTATTATGCCTTTGTTTCTAATGTTAATCTACTAAGTTCATTTTCTTCAGAAGAAAAGACGCATTCATATTCTGACAGACACCCTTCTTCCAAAGATAATCAAAATATAGCTCATCTCCCTGAATTGTCGAGTCGAAATAGCCATTAAAGAAATAATCACTTTTATCAGATAATTCGCACAATGCGAGATCGTGCGTCGCGATAATACCCTGTGTATTCAAACGTTTCAGCTTCTGCAAAAATTGTTTTGAACCTTGTTCTTTATCTATACTGTTTGTTCCCTTTAATATTTCATCCAGCAGAATGAATATTTTTTTTCCGGACTCAATTTGATCCAGGATAAATTTTAAACGGGTTAATTCCGCATGAAAATAAGAGCTTTCATTGCTCAGATCATCACTTGTCCGCATACTGGAATAGAGTGAATAGTGTGGGATGTTTACAGATTCAGCGAAAACCGTAAAACCGGCATTTGCTAAAACGAACAGTAATCCGACAGAACGCAGATACGTACTTTTCCCCGCCATATTAGGGCCCGTTAATATCATCAACCGGTGTTTTTCATCAAAGTAAACATCATTTGCAACAGCTTTACCGGAAGCTATCAACGGGTGTGTCAGAGATTTTACTTCTACTCTGTCTTCTTCGTTGAAAACTGCAAATGTTGTCTGCGGATGATTGAATTTCAAAAATGCTCCTGAGATATATCCTTCTAATTTTACCAGATCAGTTTCCCAATCTCCTATTTTGTTCTGATAAGCATCCAACCATTTCTTTAAGGCAATCCGTTGATGGAAATCCCAAACCAGAAAACCATTCAGAATAAATCCTACCAGAAGATTCATTCGGAACTCAAAACGCTTCTGGATCTTCAACAGCTCTTTTAAAGCAGTTATCGCACTTTCGTCTTCGGAACTCAACCGTTGTACAAACTGTTTTAAGGCAGGCTGCTCAGCTTTCAATTTCTTAATCAGTTGCAGCTGATCGGTCAGAAAACGGATTTTGCCTTCATAACGGCCGATTGTGAATATAATCCGGTTGGTATCTTTCAAATACCTTCCGACCAATAATAAATTAATAATCAATACAAAGCCTAAAACATTTCCGCCGACCAGCCCGAAGAAATAGGCTGAAATCAATCCGATCATCAAACCCGACAGTACAAAACGGATACTGTTCATCCATACGGTATTGGTAAATGAAAATGTTTTCAACTGTGTTAAATCATGGTTCAACGCTTCTTTCCGTTCATCTACAGCTCCGTTCACCCGGAACTGCATACACCAATCCATGTCCTTGCTCAATTCCTCAATGATTGTATTGATTTCTTTTTGCGAGTCAGCTCCCGTTTTGAGCAGATCTGCCAGAAATCGTTTCCCTTTTAAGGAAAACGTTCTGTTCAAAAACTGGTATACACTGTTTTTACCAAACAGATCCATATCATGCGCAAAAGGATGTCCGGAATCCCTGAACTCTTCACCGTCCTCAAAAACACCGGAATCGCCATTTAAAGCGGACAGCTCGTTTTCCAGCAGCTGTTTCCATTTTTTAGCTTTGCTCAGTGTTGTCTTTGCATCCTGAAAACGGGATACAGCAAGTAGAAACAAAATAAGTCCGGCGAGAACAGAAGGAATGACAATTTTCATGTTTCCCCAGAAAAAATAAACTCCTAAAGAAGTCGCCAGGAAAACCAGCAAACGAATAAGCACCCACTTTCGGAAGGTTTTGGTAGCTGTTTGGATTTCATTTTGGACGATCTCCAGCTTATTAAGGTAATAATTACGGGGCATGCTTTATAAATTCTTCATTTCAGATTGTAAGGACAAAAGTAGCAAATGAATCTTTATATCTGCTTATCGTAAAAGGCCGGAAAGACGTACAGCTTCAAACAGCTGCTGCAAATACACTTTTATCAATCAGCAACAAACTGATAATGAATAATTAAAGTCAAAAAATATATAACCATCAATAATTTAATACAAAAATCACAAAAAACAACTTCAAAACCACGTAATATTCAGCAGATAATCCTAATTTTGCAGTCTTTAATTTTAATAGTACAGTATAAAAAATGAGTCATGCATTAGGAAATCATATTCTCGTTGAGTTTATGGGTTGTGATCCGCACGTAATGAACGATGTTTCATCTATCGAGCGCGACATGGTAGGAGCTGCGCAAAAAGCAGGTGCTACGGTGATTAATTCTACATTTCATCATTTTTCTCCCTATGGAGTTTCCGGAGTTGTTGTAATTCAGGAAAGCCATTTGGCAATTCACACCTGGCCGGAATATGGTTATGCTGCTGTGGATCTGTTCACCTGCGGAGAAATGGATGCCTGGATCTCTTTTGATTATCTGAAAGAGAAATTCGGTGCGAAGCAGTATTCTGCCTTGGAAATGAAGAGAGGTGCCATCCAGTTGCTGGAACGTAATGAATTTGATATTTCCTCCATGCGTGAGAAAGCTGGTGAATGGAGAAACCCTGAAATGTACACCAGAAATGTATGGTTTACAGATAAAGATGACAGTCAGGCACTTTCTTTGAGATTTACAGGTGAAATTTTCTATGATGTACAATCTCCTTTCCAGCGGGTAAGAATCCTTGAATCTTACAAATATGGAAAAATGTTGACACTGGATGATATGGTAATGACCACTGAAAAAGATGAATTCCATTATCATGAAATGATTTCCCATCCTGCTTTGTTCACTCACGGAAACGCTAAAAACATTTTAGTGATAGGTGGCGGTGACGGAGGTACGGTTCGTGAAATTCTTCGTCACGAAGGTGTTGAAAAAGTAACAATGGTGGAAATCGACGGTGAAGTAATTGAAGCATGTAAGATCCACTTGCCAAAAATCGCTGCTGCATTTGATAATCCGAAGCTGGATTTAAAAGTAGCAGACGGAATTGCCTTCGTAAAAGAAGCGGCAGATGAAGCTTACGATATTGTTATTGTTGACGGTTCCGATCCTGTAGGTCCGGCAGAAGGGTTATTCTCAGTAGAGTTTTACAAGAACTGCTACCGTATTTTAAAACCGGGCGGAATTTTAGTTGCGCAGGGAGAATCTCCTAAATTCAATGAAAAAGCATTCTCTGAATTGAACTTTACATTAAGAGGTATTTTTGGTCAGGATAATGCTCCTGTATCCTTGTTCTTTGTTCCTACTTATCCGACAGGTATGTGGAGCTTCCAATACGGATTAAAGGGTGCTGCTCAGCCAAAAGCAATCAGTAAAGATTCAGAGATCGAAGCATTTGCTGATGCGAAAGGGCTGCGTTATTATAATGCAGATGTTCACAAAGGAAGTTTTGCAACTCCTAATTTTGTGAAAGCACTTTTAAAATAATTTAATTTTTAATACTTTTAAGGGTAATAATCGTTCAGTTATTACCCTTTTTCATTTAAAATAAAACTATGATATTTGATCCCAACGGTGTAGGCATCGCGAACGGCAATATTTTCGGCTTTCCTGTAACAGAACAGGAAGCCCAGATCGTTATTACTCCAATCCCATGGGATGCTACGGCTTCTTATGGAAAAGGAGCAAGCGAAGGCCCTCAGGCAATTCTTGAGGCTTCCACACAGCTGGATTTTTTCCACCCAAGATTGGAAAACGCATGGCAGACAAAGGTATTTATGTCAGCTGTGTCGCAAGAATGGAAGGCTATTAACGATGATCTTTGTGCCAAAGCCGTTGAATATATCCAGTTTTTGGAAGATGGAGGAAAGCTGGAAAATAATCCGGCTTTTCAGACACTGGTCGGAGTAATTTCGGAAACACAGACCGCATTAAAAAACAATCTGAAAGAGCGCGCTTTAGAACTCATTCATCAGGGAAAAATTCCCGCGGTATTGGGTGGTGAACATTCTGCTCCACTGGGTTTAATTGAAGCATTAGACGAACAGGGACAACCTTTCGCCGTTCTCCAGATCGATGCGCACGCAGATCTGCGCGATGCTTACGAAGGCTTTGAGCAGTCACATGCAAGCATTATGTATAATGTCGTTAAGAATACTAAAAACCTGGTCAAATTAGTGCAGGTAGGAATTCGCGACGTTGCTCAATCAGAGATCGACCTGATCCGGCAAAGTGAAGGAAAGATCAATACATTTTTTGACTGGGATATTAAAGAAGCGCAGTTCAACGGTGCAAGCTGGAGACAAATTACAGATGAAATCATCAGTGAGCTCCCTGAAAATGTTTATATATCATTCGACATCGACGGCTTAAAACCTTATTTGTGCCCGAATACCGGAACTCCTGTTGTGGGTGGTTTTGAGCTGGAAGAAATCAACTTCCTGTTTTTCCGTCTGATCGAAAAGGGAAAACGCATTATTGCTTTCGACCTGAACGAAGTGGCTCCGGAAAAAGAAGGTGACTGGAATGCAAATGTCGGAGCAAGAGCATTATGGAATTTAATTTGTGTGACTGAAAAATCAAGAAGATTATATGGAACGTTCCCAAATTATCGCTGAAAACCTTCGGAAAGGGTTCTATGGCGGCCTTAATAAATCATACAAGCAGCGTATTGATCATTTAAATCAGCTTGAAAAAGCGGTCCGGCAAAATGAGAAACATATCATTGAAGCTATTTACGGAGATTTTAAAAAGCCGGAATTTGAATCACTTTTAACGGAACTGCTTCCTTTTTATCTGGAGATTAAACATTTTAAAAAGAAGCTCAAAAGCTACATGCGTGAGCATTCAACTGATACTCCGATTACGCTTTTTCCCGCCAGCGGAACTATTCATTACGAGTCAAAAGGCGTGGTACTTATAATCGGGGCATGGAATTATCCGGTTAATCTGACACTTATTCCGTTAATAGGTGCGATCGCAGCAGGAAATACTGTTTTACTGAAACCAAGTGAAATCAGCTCTCATACTTCAGCGATGCTTGCCCGAATCCTGAATCAGATATTTGATGAACGTGTCTTAAAAGTCGTTGAAGGCGGTGCTGAAGAAACAACAGAAATTTTACGTTGGAAATACGATCATATTTTTTACACTGGCTCCACAAACGTCGGAAAAATCATTTATGAAAGTGCGGCAAAGCATTTAACTCCCGTAACACTTGAGCTGGGAGGAAAATCTCCTGCAATTGTTGATGAAAATACAAATCTTGATAAAGCAGTCAAACGTATCCTCTGGGGAAAATTCGTCAATGCCGGGCAGACGTGCGTTGCTCCCGACTACCTGGTATTTCCCAGATCTAAAAAGCAGGAGCTGATCCGGCTGATCACTAAATATGCTGCAAAATTTGAGATTGAAAACCCGGAATATGCTGCGCATATTATCAATGAACGGCATTTTAACCGCCTGCTTTCTTATATTCGTGAAGAAGATAACTTCTTATATAAGGGAACTACCGACAAAGAAAATTTATGGATGTCTTTACATGTCACTGATGTAGATATGCTTGAACATCCGCTGATGAAAGAAGAAATTTTCGGGCCGTTGCTTCCGGTAATTTTTTATGACGACATTGAAGAATTCCGGGAGATTTACAACAGGCATCCGGATCCGCTCGCTTTTTACATTTTCAGCAAAAACAAAAAGTTTATAAATCACCTGGTTAACGATTATCCTGCAGGTGGTGTTCTGGTAAATGACTGCCTGATGCATCTGGCACATGAAGGGCTTCCGTTTGGCGGAAGAGGCACTTCAGGAATCGGAAACTATCATGGTTTTTCCAATTTCACCTGTTTTTCTCATGCAAAAAGCGTCATGAAACAGAAATACTGGATGGAGGCTTTTTACCGTTACCCGAAATATACGACAAAACGATTGAAATTCTTAAAGAGAATCGTAAAGCTCATAAGCTGAAAGTAAATATCCTGACTAATAGTGAATAGTGTTCTTCACAGTATTCATTATTCGCTATTTTTTCTCAGGCAAATTCCGATAAATATAGCCAGCGATCGGTAGATGTTTCTATTTTATTCATCACCGCTGTCAGCTCATCGCCTATTTTCATAATCTCTTCATTAGAAAGGTCACCGGAAGAAAGCTTTGAAGAATATTCTTCTTTTTTCAGCTCTAACAATCCGAGCTCTTTTTCAAGCTGCTCAAATTCTACCCTTTCTTTATAGGAAAGCTTCTTTTTTTCCTGAGAGGCAATAATTTCTGTTTCCTTATTTTTTACAGGTTCTTCCACAGGTTTTTGTGATTGCTCTCCTCTTTTTGCTTCCAGCTGCCGTTTCCTGTAATCCGAATAATTTCCGGTAATATCTTTGACCTTTCCTTCGCCTTCAAAAACAAATAAATGATCGACCATTTTATCCATGAAATAACGATCGTGAGAAACAACTATCAAACATCCCGGATAAGAACGCAGGTATTCTTCCAGAACGGACATCACAAAAATATCCAGGTCATTTGTCGGCTCATCCAGAATTAAAAAATTAGGGTTCGCCATCAAAACTGTCAGCAACTTCAAACGCCTTTTTTCTCCGCCGCTCAGCTTATAGACATAATTATAGTGCATGTTCCTCGGAAAAAGAAAACGCTCCAGCAGCTGGGCTGCGGACAGCTCTTTTCCTTTTTCCAAAGGAATATATTCAGCTATATCGCGGATGACTTCAATAACTTTCTTGTCTTCATCCACTTTGATAACATCCTGGTTGTAATATCCGAAAACCACTGTATCACCAATCACTACTTTTCCGTTATCAACAGCTGATAAGCCCTGAATCACATTAAGAAAAGTCGATTTCCCCGTTCCGTTATTACCAACAATTCCAAGACGTTCCTGGCGCTGGAAATTATACGAAAAATCCGTTACAATTTTTTTATCCCCGAATTGCTTTCCTATTTTATGAAGCTCCACCACTTTTGTGCCCAAACGTTCCATTTTTATCGGGATATCCAGCTCTTCTTCCTCAATCCGCTGAGAAGCGACTTTTTTTACTTCATGAAAATTGTCAATCCTTGCCTTTTGTTTAGTTCCCCTTGCTTTAGGCTGACGGCGGATCCAGTCCAGTTCTTTTTTAAATGTATTTTTCGCTTTATCAATAGTTGATTGCAACTGCTCCTGCCGCTCTGCTTTCTTTTCCAGGTAATAGGAAAAATTTCCTTTATATTTATAGATTGTCTGATCTGCCAGTTCAAAGATGGTGTCACATATCACTTCCAGAAAATAACGGTCGTGTGTTACCATCAGGATGGTTGATCTTGATTTTGATAAATATTCTTCCAGCCATTCGATCATGTCCAGATCCAAATGGTTCGTCGGCTCATCCAGGATATAAAAATCAGCCTCAGAAATAAGCGCTTTCGCCAGGTTAATACGTTTCTTCTGGCCTCCGGATAAGCTTCCCGTCTTTTGGTATTTATCTTCCAGCTTTAAAATACTAAGGATCTGATTTACTTTCACTTCTAAATCCCACGCATTTACTTCCGTCATTTTTTCAAAAGCGGCGTTCAACCGGTTTTCATCATTTGAGAGCTGCGCTTCATTATATTCTTTCAGCACCTCAAACTCTTTGGTTTGCTGGTCAAAAATAATTTCAAGGATCGTTTTGTCCGGATCAAAATCTTCTGTCTGTTCCATAAAAGCAACCCGAAGATCGTTACGATAAACGATGCGGCCGCTATCAATAGATTCCAGCTGCATCAAACAGCGAAGTAATGTAGACTTGCCACTGCCATTTTTTGCAACAATTGCCGCTTTCTGACCTAATTCAATACCAAAGGTCAAATCCCTGAACAAAATTCTGTCACCAAAGGATTTGGTAATATTCTCAACGGAAAGGTAATTCATCTGAAATTTCTTAGCGGATCCGGTCAACAGAGTCAATTAATTTTTTGTCTTTTTTAATACCTCTGATCCCAAACAGGTAAAAAATATAACCGACTGCCAGTAAATAAACTCCTAACTCGAACTGAGCACTTTTTTCGCTTACCGTAGGATTTTCTGTCAGAGACTCTCCGATAAAATAAGACAAAACGATGATCATCAGATAAGCTGCATACATAAATGAGCCGATCCTTGCAGCAGACAGCTGCTTTTTTAAATTCCTGAAAGAAATGATTACATAGATTACCCACAATGTCAGTACGATAGCACCAATAAAATAATATTTCACAGAAGTTTCCGCAACCGGGTTTCCGGAAGTGGTTGCTATCAGCTCATTGGATTTCAGTAAATAAGAAATATCATTTCCGTAAAAGCTGATAATCGGAGCTCCTACTGAAAAATAAACCAGTACTAAAGCGGCCAATGAAAAATAGATTGTCTGAATTCTCTGAATCATAAAAAACTTTCTTTTCAACAAAGATAGCATATTCCTTTTAAAACCGGTTTGGTAATATATATGTAAAAATACTGTTCTGTACTTGTCAGGAAGATATCATCTTCGCAAATCCGGGAATTTTAAAGAAATGTTCAAAACAATAATTGTAACAGCCTAATCTGCTGAACTCCAATTCGAACCTCACTTATTAATCTGTTAAAAAATGATTGCAATTTTTTTTGAACAATCTTCGTCTATTATGAAATTTTATCTACCTTCATCTTTTAATAAAATTTAAATTTTAGGTTAATTATATAATATGACAAGGAAAAGCTACTCTTTAAAAAAACTGGTTTATTACTTTGTTTTTCTGGCGTTGTCCGAATTTTTCTCCCTATCCTTAAATGCTCAAAACCTGGTCTTAAACCCAAGTTTTGAAAACACCACAGGATCTTGTTCAGGTTTAACCGCCGGAGAGGGATTTAGTCAGGTTGTCAATTGGGATAATGCAAATTCCAATACACCGGGAGATTCCTGCTCTTCTCCCGATTTATTTTCTCCCTGCAACACACTGCCGATTGTAGGAGGTCCTTCCCCAACCTTTGCACCTAATTCATGGCTGGGTCATCAATGTGCAAAAAGCGGAGACCGGTATGCGGGAATCATTACCAATGAGATGGGCTCATCATTAGGGCAAAGTTATCGTGAGTACATTCAGGGAAAATTATCTTCTCCACTTCAGGCCGGACAAAAGTATTGTGTTTCATTTTATATCAGCTTAGGAGATGATGTGACTTTCGCATCAAACAATATCGGTGTCTATTTTTCCAATACGCATTACCTCCGGGATGCCTGTGCTCAGGGATCCCTGATCAATGTCACTCCACAGTTGAACTATAATTGTAATGTGATTACAGACACTGCCGGTTGGGTGCGATTGCAATGGGATTATGTCGCCACCGGAGGAGAGTCTTATTTTATGATCGGGAACTTTTACAACGATGCCAACACTCAAATTAACAACAGCGGTGTTACTTCAATGAATCCTTATGCTTATTATTTTATTGATGATGTGAGTGTAGTTCCAGGGCCCTGTGATTTTGCAGAAATCATGATGCCGAATGCAAGCTCATGCCCCCAATCTACAGCTTCTACTCCTTCTGCTCCGATGGCATCATTTTGTATCAATGATCCGGCAGTAAACCTGGTAGCCCAGACGGGAATAAATTGTTCAAGCCCTGCCGGCAGCGGTACATGGGGCGGAACGGGGATTACAAATCCTGCATTGGGAACATTTACTCCTTCTGTTGCGGGAGTGGGAACTCATACTATAACTTATACCACACAAAACGGCTATGTGGCCACCGCTTACGTGATAGTAAGCAACTGTACCGCCCTATCTGTCTGTCGTGAATCCAACGGCGATCTGACTGTTTCAGGAGGAACAGCTCCTTTTTCCTGGCAGCAGCAAACAACAACGCAGGATTGCAGCTCTTGTCTTCTGGGATGCGTAGCGCCTCCGGGATGCGCAGTAAATGTCACTTCCTGGTCAACATTTACAACAGGCACAACAATCCCTGCTCCGACAAATTTACCTGTAAGAGTAAGTGATGGTGCAGGAATGACACAAACCATAACGAACGTTTCTACTTTGACAGCATGTAATGCTACCGGCTGCCCGACAATAACAGTATCCGTCAGCTCCCAGTCAAATATTTCATGCAACGGTGCGAATAACGGAAGTGCAGTTGTTTCCGCTTCCGGGGGCGCTTCTCCCTATAATTATTCATGGGCACCGGGAAATCTTACCGGAGCAACACAAAGTAACCTCTCACAGGGAGCTTATACTGTAACAGCTACAGATAAAAACAGCTGTACAGGAACAGTAACAGTTACTATAACACAACCCTCAGCCATGAGCGTCACAACGAATGTGACCAATGGAAACTGCGGAACGAATAACGGTTCAATAACTGCTTCTACATCAGGCGGAACAGCACCATATACCTATTCCTGGTCAAACGGAGGAAGCGGAGCGACCATCAATCAGCTGGCTGTTGGAAGCTATACCGTTACAGTAACAGACAGCAAGGGTTGCCAGGCAACAGCTGCAGGTAACGTAAATACAACGTCAGGCTTAACTGTAAGCACAACAGTTGTTTCCAACGAAGATTGCGGACAGCAAAACGGAGCCGTTAATGCTACGGTCAGCGGCGGAACAGCTCCATATACCTATTCATGGTCGAATGGGGCATCCACTCAGAACATTACAGGCCTTACCGCCGGAAATTATTCTATTGTTGTTACTGATGCGAATAGTTGTTCAGCCACTTCCAACAGTATCATCACCTCTAATAGCACGTTGACCGTTTCTGTTTCCGTAGCTCAGCACGAAACATGTAACCAGCACAACGGAGCAGTTACATCAACTGTATCCGGAGGAACGGTACCTCTGTCCTACTCCTGGTCGAACGGAGCTACTTCAGCAACTATTCAGAATCTGGATAACGGTACTTATTCTTTAACCGTTACTGACGCTGACGGATGCTCAGTAAGCTCCAATTCTGTACAGGTCAATGATCAGGCATCCTTTTCAATACAGAATCAGACGATACAACCGACTTGTACTACTCCTACAGGTTCGATCACCATCACACCGAACGGAGGCATTTCTCCTTTTACCTATCAATGGTCAAACGGGGCAACTACCTCTTCTGTTAGTAATTTAGCTCCCGGAAATTATTCTGTTATCGTTACGGATAATTCAGGTTGTGGTATTTCTCAGAATTTTACAATCAACGCTGTACCGGTAATTGAATTCGGGGTAAATGTCACCAGCACGAACTGCGGGCTTTCAGATGGGGCGGCAACTGTTGAAATTATTACCGGAACAGGGCCTTTCTCTTATCTGTTTACTCCGGGAAATCAAACAACACCAACCGTGGAAGAATTAGCAGCAGGAAATTACGCTGTAACGGTCAGCAATGCTCAGGGCTGCTCACTGACAAAAAACTTTACCATCCAAAGCGGGAACAATTTGCTGACGGATATCACCTCTTCAAATGATCTGCTGGAAGACGGAGAAACAAGCATCTTAATGGCCACAACTAATCCTCCAAACGTTACTGCAACTTATAACTGGACTCCATCTTCTACCCTTTCGTGTAACGACTGTCCGAATCCGATTGCAAGTCCTACTGTCAATACCTGGTATTATGTGACAGTTATAACGGACAATGGGTGCATCGGAAAAGATTCTGTACTGGTGAGGATGAAGAAAAAATGCGGTGAAATATACGTTCCGAGCATATTCTCTCCAAATGGTGACGGAAATAACGACATTTTTACTGCAAGAGGAGCGTGTATAGCGAAAGGAATTGTAACAATTTATAACCGTTGGGGTGAGGTTGTTTTTAAAACAGATGACATCTATGAAGGATGGGACGGCACTCAACGACAGAAAGAAGCTAATACAGGTGTTTATATTTATCGAATAGAGGCTGTTCTGGAAGACGAGACCACTCACGAATTTAACGGAAGCGTTACATTGGTCCGATAAAAGATAAAATACTTATTTTCTGAAACAAAAGATGCTCCATTTCGGAGCATCTTTTGTTTAATCAATTTCAAATAGAATACCAGTTCACACTACTCTGACATATACTCTCCTTCTGTACGCAGCCATAATTGTATTCTTCCTTTATCTGTTTTTGAATAAATTTTCTGATCCGGCTGCTCCTCAAAGAAATAAGATATTTTTGAGCTTTCAGAATTGATAATACTTTCTCCCGGCCTTATAAGCTGATCTCTCACAAAGCCATCGACACGTCCGTAAATGATCTTTTGCAAAACCACATTCTCATTCCAGTCGTTAATTATCGCACAGGAAAAAACTGCCGGTTTTATACGGATCTTCCTCCCTGATTTCAGCTTATAACTGCTACTGCCGTATGATACATACGCCTTGTATTCTTTTTCAGCTGTAACAACATATACGTTAACTGACCATATATAAAGAACAACCGACAATAAAATGCCTGTTATAAAACCAATGACCGCACCCCTGCTTTCATTCTTTTGAAATTTTTTCCAGATCCTGTGAAAAATAATTGTCACAACAAGCCAGAGAACAAAGGGTAATATCGCCCCGAAATAATAATTTACAAGCATACTATATAGTTTAATGAAAAATTATTGTCAACAACTAAATTACGATTTTAATAATCATTCCATAGAAATCACCTGGTTTTTTATTCCCCAGAGAATCAGGCCCACTACATTTTTCGATTTGGTTTTGTGCAGCATTTTTTTTCGATGACCTTCCACTGTTCGTTCGCTGATACATAGCTGATCTGCTATTTCTTTTGTGCTTAACTGCATGCAAATCAGATGAAGCACTTCCACTTCCCGGTCAGAAAGGTCCAGAAAGCTGAATTTGGTTCTGCCCGAGCCTTCCGCTCTTTTCATATTCATAATAATATTCAGGATTTCAGGCTCAAAATAAACTCCATGGGTATGTACCTGATTGATCGTATGAATTACTTTTTCCGGAGCCGAATTCTTTGGTAAATAAGCAGAGGCTCCATATTGCACCATGAATTCTACAAATTTTTCAGAATCAAAAACAGAAAGAGCGATGATTTTTATATCCGGATATTTATCCGAAAGGATTTTTGAGGTCTGAACACCGTTCAAAACCGGCATCCGGACATCCAGCAGAACAATATCAGGACGAATATTGCCTTTATTTCCCAGGTATTTCAGGAGATCTTCTCCGTTTCCGCCGTCAAATACTACTGCCAGGTTTTTTTCCTCTCTCAATAAAAATCCGATGCTTTTTCTGAATAATAATTCATCATCAACAATAGCGATCTTAATTTTGCTGCTCATTTTCATTAAATTTTAAAGTGAAATGGAATCCTTTTTTCTTTATCTCATAATAAGGCACCGCATTCAACATATCAGAGCGAAAAAGAATATTTTTCATCCCGATTCCTTTACCCGGACTTACTCCTTCTTTTTCCATACCCGCTCCGTTATCGCAGTAGGTCATCATTTTCGATGCTCCTGAAAGCGTAAAGGAAAGCTCAATTTCAGTAGCTTTTCCATGACGTGTGGAATTGGTAATCAGTTCCTGCATAATGCGGAACAAATGCAGCTGCTGCTCAAGAGAAAAATCCCTGAAGAAGGACTGTCCTTTTTCGTTCTCATACCGGATTTTTGTCATCTCCGCTTCCGATATATTATCACATACTTCCTTAATCACAACATCCAATCCTCCGTTTTCTATCGAAGGAGGAATGAGATTATGTGTTATCTGTCTGGCGCTGTCAATAAGTAAATGACATGCTTCCAATGTACTGTCAGCTATTTCTTCTCTGACATTTTCTACCAGATTTTTACGCTTTAAAATATGAACATTCATGGAAACGGCATTCAGCTTGGAACTGATATCATCGTGCAAATCTCTTGCTATCCGGAGCCGCTCCTGCTCCTGCGCATCAACCACCGCTTTCAGAATCTCCTTCTGCATTTTGAGCTGTAATTCTTTATTCCTCAAACGCTGTTCGAGCACTTTTTTTCTGGATAAATAAATAAAAATCACTACTGTCGTCAATAAGATAAAAAAAGTCAATGCCGTTAAAAATATATACAGCACAAACTGCCTGCTTTCAATATTATTCATCTTTATTTTTTCTCTTGTAAACAAAAAAGTCAAACCATTGAACTGTGATCATCCCATGCAGGAATAATATTCCTAATTCATGCAATAACCAGATAATCATCATATCCTCCTTTTGTAAGGTAACTAAAAAATCTGCAAATAAGAAGACCAATATCTCGAGCGCTGCACATACCAAAACACCCAAAGCAATATATAAAAAGGATCGTGTTCCCGAGATAATATTATATAGATAGAAAAGTGAAGCTACCACCAGTAAGTAATTGGTAATAACAACTTCCCATAAATTAAACCTCATAAAAGCACCCGGATTCAAAGCATATACCAAAGCTAAAGTCAATGTCATGAACAAAATGTACCATCTGATAAATTTTCTTTGCGTGGAGTTATGACAGATCCTGAGATAAAACAGCCCCAAAATCGCAGATTGGGAGTAGGCGTAAATATGGAAAAGGGGAACATTAAAATTGAAAAGCAGCCGTACGGCTTCAGACCCGATCTCGATTAATAACATCAACCATAAAAAAAGAGTTATGATTCTTAACCACCCGCTATTTCTTCTCAATAGCTGTACTGAATACAGAAATACATTCAGAACAAGGAAAGCGAAATAAATCCAATATAAAACAAATGTCACACCAGTCATCGGAAAGTAGAGGCTGCAAGTTTTCCACAAAAGTAATAAGTATATGGAAAATTGCTAAATAAGAAAAATAAACACGTAGTAATACTACAATTATATACGTATAAACACCTATATAAAAGACAATGCTGTTTTTATCAACTAATTCATAATTTCTTTATTCTAAATTTTTTACATTTATTTGAAGATAAAAATCAAAAACATGCTCTTAAACCCTTATTTGAATTTTGACGGAAATGCCGAAGAAGCATTTCGTTTTTACCAGACCGTATTCGGTGGTGAATTGTTCATCCAGAAAATGAGCGATGCCCCGGGAACTGAAAACCTGCCGGAAAATGAGAAAAACCGAGCCATGCACGTTGCCATTGCAATCGGAAACGGGCAACATTTGATGGCATCTGATTGCCTGCCAAGTGCAGGACATGTGCTGAAAGTAGGAAACAACAATTACATTTCCATCACTCCGGACAGCCGTGAAGAAGCAGACAGGATCTTCAATGGATTATCAGCCGGAGGAACCATTGAAATGCCCATGGCAGATATGTTTTGGGGAGACTATTTCGGCTCTTTTACAGATAAATTCGGTATTTGCTGGATGATTAATTATACAAATCCGAAATAACTTTTGTAATTTTCTCCGGATTATAAAGTTATGTGATACAAATGAAAACCTTTGCGGAACAAGTCATCGATTTTAACCGGCAGCTTCGTTATGCAGGTTCCCTTCCTGAAGATTTTCAGGTACTGAATCCCTATCTTGATAACCCCGAGACGATAAAAGTCATGCAGGAATTCTATCATAAATATTATAATGACTGCAACCGGAGAAAATTCATTATCGGCATCAATCCCAGCCGGCACGGAGCAGGCGTTACAGGTATTCCCTTCACAGACACAAAACGGCTGGAAAGCGTGTGCGGCATCAAAATGAAATCTGCCCGTACACACGAAATATCCTCTGTATTTTTATACCAGATGATAGAAGAATACGGAGGAGCGAAGGCATTTTACCAGAATTTTTACATCAATTCCCCTTTTCCGCTGGCCATTATCCGGAAAGCAGAAAACGGAAGCTGGCTAAACGCAAATTATTACGATGATACAGCACTGTTCCGGGATGTCAAAAGCTTTATGATCGATTCATTAAAACGCCACATCAGCCTCGGACTGGATACCTCGGAAGTTTTTGTCCTGGGAAAGAAAAATGCGACATTCATCAATAAGCTGAACAAAGAAGAGCAGCTGTTCGAACGAATCACCGTACTGGAACACCCAAGGTATATACAGCAATACAAATCCAAAGAAGCAGGACTGTATATCGATAAATATATTTCACTGTTAAATCCCTGAAAACATGAAGCTGATCTGCAAAGCAACTATCCAGATTCAAAAACCGGCCGGTGTAGTTTTTGAAAACATTGTCAATCCCGGTAACATGACGCACTATTTTATTGCCACCAGCACGGGAAGAATGGAAGAAAAAGCAGAGCTTGTATGGACATTTCCGGAATTTGAGGACAAATGCCCTGTCAGTGTTACTGCAATTGTTCCTGATCGTTCCGTTGAATTCGTATGGGATCCGGAAACAGTAGTAAGAGTCGAGCTGAACGAGCTGGAAGATAAAAGCACAGTAGTTAAAGTAACCGAAAACGGAAAAGAAATTTCTGAAAACAACCTGAAATGGTTCGGAGGAAACACCGAAGGATGGGCAAATTTCCTTGCCTGCCTGAAAGCATTTTCAGAATACGGCATCAATCTCCGTAAAGGTGCTTTTGATTTTATGAAACAACTATAAAGATGAAAACGCTCCTGATCATTTTAGCAATCTTCTCTGTGGAATATACATTTTCACAGACAACATTTCCATCTTTTCTGGAAGGAACATGGAAAATGGAAAACCGGGATATCTATGAGCACTGGGATCAGCTTAACCCGCATTCACTAAAAGGTTTTTCCTATGAAATCTCCGAAGGAAAAAGGAACATTACCGAATACCTTGATATAGCAGAAGACAAAGGAAAAATCAATTATACCGCAACCGTAATCGGGCAAAACAGCGGTAAGGGAGTTACATTCCGGCTCATAAAATCCGACAGCGTTTTTGTCTTTTCAAATCCCAGCCATGATTTTCCAAAGAAGATCGTATACAAAAAACGATCTGAAACAGAAATTCTTGTCACGATTTCCAATGAAAAAGATAAAGAGTTCAGCTATACGCTGCACAAATATCCCGACAACAACTCCACTACGGATTATGACGAAAAGCTGGCTAAAAAGCTGGGAGCTGACGATTACGGAATGAAAAGCTATTTCTTTGTGATCCTGAAAACGGGAACAAATACGCTTACGGACACGATTGACAAAGAACTTATCAGCGAAAGCTTTAAAGGACACATGGATAACATCCACCGGTTGGTTGAAGAGGGAAAACTGATCGTCGCAGGACCATTTGGAAAAAACACAAAAAATTACAGAGGAATCTTTATCCTCAATAATATCAGCTCGGAAGAAGCCGCAAAAGAGCTCCTGCTGACCGATCCCGCCATAAAAAACGGCTTATTGGATTACGAAATTTTCACATGGTACGGCTCAGCCGCCCTTCCCGAATACCTGCCCGTTTCCGGCAAAATACAAAAAACGAAACCCTAACATAATCAAAGCTTATGCTGACAGCTATACATCCGAAATTACCCATGCGAAACAAATCCGTAACTAAGGACTTTTACGTAAACCAATTGGGATTCAAAGTATTCGGAAATGCAGATCATGCAGACTATCTGATGCTTGAAAAAAACAATCACCAGATTCACTTTTTTGAATTTAAAGAACTCAATCCCAAAGAAAATTACGGACAAATCTATATCCGGACAGAGGACATTGACACTTTATACCAGTCATTGCTGGACAATAAAGTCAGCATACACCCAAACGGGCCATTACAGATAAGACCCTGGGGACAAAAAGAATTCGCCCTGCTTGACCCGGACAATAACCTGCTGACCTTCGGGCAATGTGTATAATTGAAAAACTGAACGATCCGTTTATTTAAAGGAGAAAATAATGAGAACAGATAATACCAGAATTTACAAAATGTCTTTCGCCAGCGTTTATCCGCATTACATTGCGAAAGCGGAGAGGAAAGGACGTACAAAAGCGGAAGTAGATGAAATCATCTTCTGGCTTACGGGATACGATGAACAAACATTTCAGCAGCACCTTGACAATAAAACCAATTTCGAGAACTTCTTTGCTTTGGCTCCTCAGATCAACCCCAATGTTTCAAAAATTACAGGTGTGATCTGTGGTTACCGGGTAGAAGAAATTGAAGATAAGCTGATGCAGCAGATCCGTTACCTCGATAAGCTTATTGATGAGCTGGCAAAGGGAAAAGCAATGGAAAAAATTTTAAGGCAGTAAAGTTCCGTAACATATTGATTATTTAATACACGTACAGCCGGATTTCACACATTTGATAAACGAAAAGCCCAATCAAAAAAATCAGACACAATAAATGAGAAAGACACTTATCATCAACGGACACCCTGATAAAGAAAGCTATTGCTCATCGCTCGTTCAGGCATACAAAAACGGGGCAATAAAAGCAGGAGCGGAAATAAAAGAAATTACAATCGCTGACCTGCGGTTTAACCCAAACCTGCAATTTGGCTACAGAAAAAGAACGGAACTTGAGCCCGATCTGCTTGAAGCGTGGGAAAAAATAAAATGGGCAGATCACCTGGTCTGGGTTTATCCCGTTTGGTGGGGTTCCTATCCGGCAATGATGAAAGGATTCCTTGACCGGCTTTTTCTTCCCGGATTTGCCTTCAGCAAAAGGGAAAATTCGCTTTGGTGGGATAAGCTCCTGAAAGGAAAATCAGCGAGGATCATCTCAACACTCGATCAGCCGGCATGGTTTTACACGCTCATAAACAGAAGACCCAGCTATTGGGCGATGAAAAAAATGACCTTGAATTTTTGTGGTATAAAACCCGTAACAACAACAACGATCGGTCCGCTCCGGTTATCAAAGCCTTCCTGGCGGGAAAACTGGCTCAAAAAAACAGAGCAGAAAGGTTTCTCTGACAATAGAAAATGAATTAAAACACATAAGAATTTGAATATCTGAACAGGTAAATTCATCTGCAAACTGCCCGGTTAATTTATTATTTTTATAATATGGAAAGAGCACTGTACAACATTGATAACAACTTATTGGAAAACATTAAGCACATTGTTCTTAATGCAAGAAAAAATGTATCTCAAAAAGTAAATCAAGAGCTTATCTTAACTTATTGGCAGATCGGGAAAGAAATTGTAGAAACAGAGCAGAAAAACAACATCGATAATCAGACATCAAGACAAATCATACTTCATCTTTCCAGACAGCTAACCAACGAAGTCGGAAAAGGATTTTCCCGTTCCAATTTATTCAATATGAGAAAATTTTATATTGAATATCCAAATGTCCAGTCAGTGACTGGACACCTGACCTGGACACACATTTGCGAGCTTTTGATCATTGAAGATAAAGACAAACGCAGTTTTTATGAAAAAGAAAGTGCCAATGCTTCATGGTCTATCAGAGAACTTAAAAGACAAATAGACAGCTCGCTTTATGAGCGTTTATTGCTTTCAAAAGGAAAAACCAATAAAGAAAAAGTCCTGGAGCTGGCACAAAAAGGACAGGAACTCAACAAAGCAGAAGACGTATTGAAAAACCCTTACGTTTTTGAATTTTTGGGTATTCCCGAAAACAAACCGATTTTAGAAAAGGATTTGGAAGCCAAACTTATCCGTCATATTGAAGACTTTTTGCTGGAGCTTGGTAAAGGCTTTATGTTTGTCGGTTCACAACAACGGATAACTATAAATAACACGCATTACTACGTGGATATGGTTTTCTACAACAAAATTTTACGTTGTTATATTCTTATTGAGCTTAAAACCACAAAACTTAATATTGCAGACGGAGGCCAATTGAATACCTATTTGAACTATTACAAAACAGAAGTGAATGATGAAACCGACAATCCGCCAATCGGAATAATTTTATGTGCAGAGAAAGACGAAATTACAGCAGAATATATTTTAAGCGGATTTGAGAATAACGTATTTGCTTCAAAATATGTAACTATTCTTCCGGACAAAGAAAAGTTAATTGAAGAAGTGGAAAACGTAATGAACAAATAATGCCGAATATATAGCAATTAAGGGCAGAACCGATAATTAATAGTATTTAACTCAATAAAAATTAAAACCAACCACTTCCGTTAGCTATTCAAATTCACATAAAACACGACACGCTAAAAAAATGAAAGCAACATTCTTTTCAGATCAGGAAGAATTCAGAAAATGGCTGGAGAAGCATCACCGGAACGAAACCGAACTGCTCGTCGGCTTTTACAAGGTAAGTGCCGGGAAACCCTCCATGACGTGGTCTCAATCCGTAGATCAGGCTCTTTGCTTCGGCTGGATCGACAGCGTAAGAAAATCCATCGACGAAGAAAGCTACTCCATCCGTTTTACCCCAAGAAAGAAAACAAGCATCTGGAGTGCCGTCAACATACAAAAAGTAGAGGAGCTAAGCCAGGCCGGGATGATGACCGAAGCCGGCTTGCTCGCTTACAGCCACAGAACAGAAAACAGGTCAAAAATCTATTCTCATGAAAAAGAACCTGAAAAGCTGACTGCCGGATACGAGAAAATCTTTAAGAAAGACGATACCGCATGGGATTTTTTTCAGCAGCAGGCTCCTTCTTACAAAAGAATGATCACCCACTGGATCATGAGTGCTAAACAGGAAAAAACACAACTGTCACGGCTTGAAAAAGCAATTCAGGAAAGCAGTCAGCAACAACGCATTAAATTTATGTAACCATGAGCAAAACCGTCAACGAATATATTGCCACATTTCCCAGAGAAATACAGCAGATCCTGAACACCATCCGGACACTGGTCACCGAAGCAGCTCCCGGAGCAGAAGAAAGTATTTCCTATGGAATGCCGGCATACAAGCTGAACAAAAAACCGCTGGTCTATTTTGCAGCCTTCAAAAACCATATCGGATTCTACGCAACTCCTTCCGGACATTCACAATTTGCGGAAGAACTTTCAAGATACAAACAGGGAAAAGGCTCCGTTCAGTTTCCACTCGACCAGCCAATACCGCTTGACCTGATCAGGAGAATCGTGAAATTCAGAGCACAGGAAAACAAAAAATAAGAGATCATGAACAAAGACATCCAGGCATATCATAACCGGCAAACACCGGAAGACAAAGCCATCTGTGATTTATTGTACCAGGAGATCTGTCAGTCTCTTCCCGAAGCGGAACATAAGATCTGGCACGCACATCCCGTATGGTTTCTCGATGGGAATCCCGTTGCCGGTTACAGCAAACAGAAAGCAGGTATCCGGCTTATGTTCTGGAGCGGAGCAGATTTTGAAGAAGACGAACTGAAAGTCAGAGGCGGAAAATTCAAAGACGCATCTGTTTTCTATAATTCAGTTTCCGAAATCGACACAGCAAGCTTAAAACGATGGCTGGAAAAAGCAAAATCCATACAATGGGATTATAAAAACTTAATAAAAAGAAAAGGAGTTTTGCTCCGCATAGAAAATAAGGAATAATTCATGGGCAATAAATCCTATCGTTCCTGTTAAACAGAAAAACCGTGTATTTGCACACATAAAGTAAATAAGCCCGAAATGTAAAAACTAATTTCTTTCAGACAAATCAGGACAACAACCCAAAAGCGGCTGTTGCATTGTTTAATCTCTAACGAAAGGAATTATGTTGATCTTACAAAACATTTCATATACACATCCCAACAAGGAACTACTGTTCAGTGATATCAACCTGACAGTAAATAAGCACGAAAAAACAGCGTTAATCGGCAACAACGGACGTATTGTGTCTTATTTATTTTTCATCTTAAAATAAATACTCACCAATACATCATCTTTGCTTTCAATCAAACATTTTTCTAATTTAGTTGTGATGTAACCTATTTTTGAAAACCTTTTAAAAAACACTTTATCATTGAACTTTTTTAACCAATTTACATCAAATAAATCTGAATTAAAGTTCTCTGGGTCAATTATAAACTTCAAAATATCAGATTCAAGGGTATATTCTTTTAACTTTTTGCGCCCGAAATCAGAAAAATCACTTGAATATAACAAATAAAAGTAATCGAAAACAGGCTCTAATTGATAGCGATTTGCCTCATTATTGACGCTCTTAATTGTGTCATGAATTGTATTAATATATTTTTTACGTAATTTAGGTTCAACAGGAACCTTTTTTAGTAACATTCTATTAATTACTTTCATCTGAAAGTTTTTATTTAATTCGATATTTAGCCTTTTTAAAAAATCTGCTTGTTTGTCCTTATCCAGAGAGTGATATATAATTGGTACATGAAAAGGATCTGTATTTTTGTAATCTATAACACTTAAATCAATATCTTTATTTATATATTTCGGGTTCCTCTTAGATGTGAAATATAGAATATCAATATATAATTGATTAAAAACTCTTTTTGAATTTAATATCTCTAAAGAAGCTTCGATTGATTCAATTGTCAAAAGAGAATTCTTTTCATTATAAAATTCAATCCAAAAATTATAATCTCTGAAAATATTACTACTATAGATATTTGTGAATTTGAAAAACTCATTGATGTTTAAATATATCTCTTGTAGTTGATTTTGGTCAAATTTAAAATAAGCAATTACAGTACAAATGTTTTGAAATTGACGCTCAAATTTAGTTCTGAAATTAGGATTAATCTTCAGATAATTTATAAAATGATTATTTTCAAAATTTTTACCCCAAAAAGAATTAATTTCATATGTACATTTAAAGAAATTATTAATTATTACAACGATTTTCTTTTGACTTTCAACGTCTATTTCTATATCTCGCAATCCACTCTGTTTTATAAAGATTTGCAATTCAGCAGGCTTGTCGAAGTCAATAATTTCCTTAATTAGAAAAGAATTAAATTTTTCCAATTTTGAAATACCAGAAAATCTTTTTTGGAAGTCAGTCAAATCAACATCTTTTAAAGAATAACCCAACAGAAAGGCTTTAATGGACTTCTCTTTATTGTATGCAATATTTGAAAATCCATTTCCTAAAATGAAATTTCTACTTAAAAAGCGATTTAACTGGCCAATAATATTGTATAAGTTTGAATAATTTGAATTTTGAAAACTTCCGCCTTTTTTAGCGGATTCTATATCTTTTAATACCTTTCCATGTATATCATCCATATAATTACATAGCCATTGAATATAGACACCGTCTTTAACATTCTTTAAAAATTCAAGCTGTGATTCATCTACGTAATATTTAGTATTTGAAATTGCTTTTTCTAAATCTATTTTATCAGCTTTACTTTTTAAAGCTTCTAATTCATGTTTAGTAAATCTTGTATCAAAATTGGGAAATCGATTTAAGTTGATTTTTAACCTTTTTAAATTAAACTTACAGATGAAAGCAAGATCCATTTGTTTAAGCTTGTTGGCTTTTAATTCGATTTCTTCAAAAGCAATATAAGATTTGTAAAATTCTCCCATTTGATAAAGAACATAAGCATAAGACATATCTTCTTCAAAGTTCGAATTCTCCGTTATCCTATAAATCTCTATTCGCTCTATTATTTCCGCATATTTTAAAGCGTCATAAGAGCATTGAAAACAATCACATGAATTATTATTTGGATAATACTTATCATACAAAGCTATTCTTTTAGTCTCTTCTGTTTTCCAATTAACTTGATTTGGATTCTTCTCCACATATTGAACTCCAGAATGTAATAAAGTAGATATTATATAATTTAATTTCGTTTTTTCGTCGTCTTTAAATGACTCATCTTCTTTTCCTTTATATTTATCAAGCAAATCGAACAATTCATAATTATCAATTGTCAAATCAGTAGTATCAAAACTATAATATGCACTTTCTCCTTTATTCGATTTTATTGGATATAGTCTTACCAAAATATGTTTTGGAATGATTCGATAATAGTCAAATCGTTTTAAAGAGGTATATAAATCATCAATCAATTTTGATTCCTGAGAAACTGAATCTATTTTGTTACGTTTATGTTCGAATGAATCAAAATCACGGATGTAAGATAATTGTTGATAAACCTTATTTCCAGTAGCTGAAAGTTTTTTGTGCTCTTCTATGTTTTTCAAAGCTTTATCAGAATAATTAATCACATTTATCCCTAAATTCTTAAAATAATCTATTTCGCTTTTGGATGTATCGTTACGATGGTTTAATAGATAAGTTCTCTGGTGATGTTTTTGTAAAATGTGTTGAATATCTCTTATTAATATTTTTAAATTGACATCTCCTACGCCATAACCAATAAAAAGGATAATCTTGTTACTAAATAGAGATTTTACAAAGGTTTCCTTTAATGTATTGTTTTGAGAAAATTCTAAATAATCGGTTTCTTTAAAGACGATGTTTTTATTTTCAAAATCACCATGATACTTAATAATTAAATTGTTATGCTCTGCGTAGGGCAAATCCACATCTTTTGAAACAATTGAGAAAGGTAATCCTTTATTATCTACTACATTTTCAAAGTAATTATCATAATTTGTTGTAATTATATGTTGAGGCTCTAGCTCAAGAATTAATTCATGTAGTGGATTATATTGTTTGGCATTTTTAAACAAAGTCTTTTTTACAATATCATTGTACTCTTTTTCTCCCTTTTCATTGTAGAGCATTTGTGCTATTTTCAAAGAATCGTTTTCATCAGTCGGTTCATTTAGATAACCTTTCACTTCTGTAACTAGTTCATTCCAAAGAGGAATCCCTGAATCTTTAGAAATCCCAGCACCAGCAAATACAACTAATCTATTATTTTTTATGGCTTCATTTATTATGGAAACCTGATTGTCAAATGTTCTTTTATCCATTTCTTTATAATATCGGAACCTTATCTAAATTTTCTTTTGAACGGTTCAATTCTTTTAGTTTTGTTACAGAAAGACGATAGTTATATTGTCTTTCTGATGGCAAATGCGAGAGCAGTTTATTGTATATTAAAGTTCCGCTACCGTTATAAATTTCTTCAAATGTACCATCTTGATAAAGGTTTACAGCTATAAAATAGAGAGGAATTTCATCTAAGTTTTTTGTAAAATAAAAGTAATTGTTAAATGATGCTTTTATTTGTACTTCTTTATCAGGAGATAAGGTTACATATCCATCGTGTGTACGCGTATTATCATGGTATAGTGTTAGTCCATACTTTTCAGCTACAAGAACTTCTCCAATATCACCTACCAATTTACCATCTAAAGTAAATTTTTTGTTATGGTGCTTAAACTTGTCTTGAAGTTTTGAAATTGTAGCAAACAAAATCGTTAATTCTTCCTTCATTTTTTAGTTAAGTTGTTAGATGATAATTTAATTTCAAATATAACCATTTTCCCAATATTTCAATCTCAACCTTTTTATTTTCAGCACCATTACCCTATAAAACCTCCATTCCTTTATTTTCTTTCACTTCACACCATCGACCTTAACGCTAAAAAACACAAGCAAACAAATAACATTCACAACAATCAACACTTTTTAATAGCTTTGTCTTATGGTGGAACTGGAACTATTCTTACTATCATTCGGATTAAGTGAAGAAGAAATTGCTCTGATGAGCGATTTAGGTAAAGAAGAAAAACTTGCTTTCGGCAGCGAGCTTTCCAACTTCGGACACGTTGCGGAAAACTTTTATTTCGTCAAAAAAGGAATGATCCGTTCCTACCGCATTATTGACGGCGATGATTTTACCTATAATTTCTTTCTGCCGGGTGACATTTGCGTCGATCTGGAATCATACCTTAAAAAAACACCGAGCGGACTTTACATGGAAGCAGCGGCACATACCGAATTGATCCGGTGCCGGTTCTCACAGGTTGTTCCCTTGTTTGAAGAGCACCCGAGGATTCAGCGGATTGCCTTAAAAATGGCAGAAGCGGCTTATCTGAGGGTGTTGGAACGCATGAAGGAATTTCAGTCCGACTCACTGGAACAGCGTTACCTTAATCTGATAAAAAAACATGAAGAATTATTCCGGAATGCTCCTTTACAACACATTGCCTCTTATTTAGGTGTAAAACCGCAGAGTCTGAGCAGGATCAGGGCGAAGATAAAGTGAGATGGGGAGATGTTAGATTTTAGACGCTAGACAGAAGATGTTAGACGTTAGATATTAGACAGAAGACGATAGACATTAGATGCTAGATGTTAGACTTTAGACGATAGACCAAGGACGACAGCAGGATTTTAAGATTTTAGGACATTAAGACCAGAGAACAGGGATAAAATATTTTTTGTCTGAAAAATCGCTGTTCCGGTATTTCTTAACATAGGTGAATTTTTGCGTGAAGTGAGTGCTCTACTTTTGTTTCATAAAATGATAATGAAATGAAAAAGTACAGATTCACTATGGGTACTTTGTTTTTTTTAGGAACTTGTTTTCAATCGTTACACGCTCAGACAGCACCTACCTTGCAGGAAATTCTGGACAGTGCATTGACGCATGATTACAGTTATGAAAACAAACAATTAAGCCTGAAATCCATCGAGTTGGACAGGGAGCGTCTGAATGACGTGTACATGCCGCGAGTAGAGCTGAATGCAAAAGAAGCTTATCTTTTTGCAGCGGCCAATCTTACAACACCGGAATTTGCATTTACGCAGTTGCCGATTCCGCTGCCGCTTGTCATCCCGGAACACGAAAACCGCTACCAGATTGACAATTTTATGACACAGGCAGACCTGAAAGCTACTTTTGTATTGTTTGCAGGAGGAAAGGTCGGTTATCTTAAAAAGGCAAATGAAGCCCGGCTGGAGGCTGAAACAGCGTTGGTCAACACCGATAAGAACGGAATTGTTCAGAACGTAAGTGCTGTTTATGACCAGCTATCGATGTTGAAAGCCGTCAAAGCAATGCTGGACGAAAGTCAGAAACGGCTGGATGAAAATACAAAAACTGCCCGGAAAGCACTGGAAAACGGTCTGATTACTCAATACGAATATAACAAGGTCAACCTCGCTCAGGCACAGCTGAAGTCAAAATACAAAGAATACGAGGGAAAACGCCGGCTGGTTTTGCTGAACTTAAACATGCTGACTAAAATTCCGATGGAACGCCTTGAAAAAATAGACGAAGACCTTCAGGTAATGACCATCGCTTATGTGGATGCACCTCAGAACCGTCCGGAGCTGACAGCATTGAATGCGGCCGTACGTGCAAACGAATACAAGGTGAAAGCTGCCAAAACATGGTGGATTCCCAAATTGGGAGCGAGTGCTTCCGTCAGCTACCTGGGATTGCAGAATCCGCGGATCCGTACCACCCAGCCGACACTGATCACACAGGAAAAGATAAACTATACATTCAACAACTTCAACGCTGCTCCTATTTTCACTGCCGGAGTAGGTTTAAAATGGGATCTGTTTGATGGCCGTGAAGGAATCACGGAAACTAAAAAAGCACAGTTGGACCTTCAGATTGCCAAAAACAAGCTGGAAGACGCGAACGAAAAAATACAGCTACAGCTGGAAAAGAACAAAGTCGAACTGGAAGTTGCTTCCGAACAGCTGAATGTACGCCAGATAGCATTACAAATTGCTGAAAACTCGATGGATCAGGCCATGAAAGAATTCAAAATCGGACTGATAAAATCCACACAGCTGCTGGAAGCGGAAAATGACCTGCAACAGGCAAAATTAGACTTCTCCCAGGCCGTATTTCAACAAAGAAGAGCAGCTGTAAATTACCTGGAAGCTGCCGGCATTTTAAATTCAACAACATTAAAATAAAGAAACCATGACAACAAAAAATATAACACTGGGAATCGCTGTTGTAGCAACCTTACTCAGCTCCTGCTCTTCTTCTGTTCCGGAAAAACCGGTTCAGGGAAAAATAAAAAAAGAGATCATTTCCTTCACGCCAAAAGTAACCGGGCGGATTCTAAAAATCTACGTTCAGGAAGGAGATCTTGTGCACACAGGCGATACACTGGCGATGCTGGATGTTCCTGAAGTAGATGCAAAGCTGGCACAGGTAAGCGGTGTCGTGAAAGCCGCCACTGCACAAAAAACACTGGCAGATAACGGGGCAACGGAAAATCAGCGGAAACAGCTGAAAGCAAAATTAAACGCCACGAAAGAGCAATTCATGTACGCCGAAAAATCATACAACCGTTCTAAAGCCATGTTCGATGATGGCCTGATCGCACCACAGCAATTCGATGAAATTACCGCTAAATACAACGCTGCAAAAGAACAGCAGGACGCCGTTCAGGCAGAATGGAACGAAGTAGAGAAAGGTGTCCGCTATGAAACGAAAGACGCAGCCGCAGGACAACAGCAACAGGCACTTGGTGTATTACAGGAAGTCGAAATAGCTTATTCCGAAAAATACATCATTGCGACCAATACGATGGAAATAGAGACGATAACATTGCACGAAGGAGAGCTTGCAACCGCCGGATTTGCACTTTTCAACGGATATATTCCTAATTCCACTTATTTCCGGATGACAATAGGAGAAAAACAGATCGGAAATTTCCCGAAAGGCAAAGAGCTGACACTGGAAATTCCTTACCTGAAACAGGAAATAAAAGTGAAAGTACAGAACATCAAACAGCTGGCACGTTACGCCGATGTAACAAGTCCCTACCCTAACCTGGAAATGGACGAAGCTTTCTATGAGCTGAAGCTGATTCCTGCTGATTCCGGCGATTGGAGCAGCTTATTAGTAAACGCTTCTGTTCTTCTGAAAAAATAATACCATGAAAAATCTGATCATATTATTAAAACGGGAGTTTAAGATGTTTTTCACCAACACGACACTTCTGATGACGTTCTTTCTCGCTCCGGTCATCTATGCCGTCATGCTGGCATCCGTTTATAAATCCGGAAAAACAACAGAGCTTCCGGTAGTCGTGGTGGACAGAGACAACAGCCCGATGAGCACGCAGGTAATAGAAATGCTGAACGATAATGAAGGAATCGAGGTCATCAAGGTATTAGCCGAGTCAAACGATGTCCAGTCCGAAATGATCGAACGTCAGGCAACAGCTGTCGTTGTCATTCCCGACCGGTTTGAGGCAGACGTGTTGACAGCAAAGCATCCCGAACTGATGATCTATGTCAATACCGTTAACATGCTTACCGCGAATTTTGCCAGCAAATCCGTGCAGACTTCTTTGGGAACGCTTTCCGCCGGAATCGAGATCAAAGGTTTGCAGAAAAGAGGAATGCCCGGTTATTCTGCTGTGGATAAATACGAACCTTTCAAGCAAAATTATGTGCGTGTTTTCAACGAAACGGGAAATTACTTCAGCTTCATGTGGCCGCCGATGATGGCAGTAGTCCTGCAACAGGTAATTCTGCTCGCAATGGCTGTAAGCATCGCGTATGAAGTGGAGAAAAATACTTTTGGAATCGGAATTGTCAAAAAAACAAAATCGGCACTGGTCACTGTTTTTGTGAAAGTGTTTCCGTTATGGGTGCTGTCCATTCCGGTTATATTGATCTTTTACGGATTTCATCATTTCTTTAATGCCCCAATTCCGGCACATCCGATGAATTTTATCGGTATCTCCGCATTGTTCATTGTGTCCGCTACCCTGCTCGGCACCGTTATCAGCGCACTAATTCCGAATGCGTTAAAAGCAACACAAATTCTCATGCTGATGTCCGCCCCGGGATTTATCATCGGTGGTTATACCTGGCCGACATTCGCCATGGCAAAACCGATTCAGCTACTCGCAGATATTCTTCCGCTGACACCTTTTGTCAATGCGTTCAAACTGTTGTTGATGGAAGGAGCAAGTGTGCATCAGGTACAGCCTTATCTGTTGCAGCTTGCATTACAAATCGCTTGTTATTCTGTGCTAAGTCTTTTACTGGTAAAATGGCGGATCAAGAAAGAAGAAAAAGCTTTACTTGTAAAGAATTAGGGGAACAAGCGTCATTATCATTTTCAAAGAGCTGTCTGAAAAGGCAGCTTTTTTTAGTTGTTCATATTCAGTTTGATATGTGGGGTTTTTTGTATAAGTTTATCATTATATCATTGATTTATAGATAATTGTAAAAAAACATGAAATAGGAAGAAACTTTAAATAATTTACTACCATCAGAACTATTGATTGAGAAAAAAATCCTCCCAACAACTATGCTGATGATCTTTAAGAAGAGAAAAATTGATAAATTCTAGGGGGAATTTCCTAATGACTAATTAGCTAAAACAGACTCAAACAAACGGCTAAACAAGGATTTGGAATCAGACAGACTGATGTTCGTTCTTAGATTAAGAAATCATCTTACGGTCGAACACCAAGCTATCAGCTGATATGTTATTTCAACGCTACCCTTACTTTACTTTTTTTTAACCCTTTTCTTTGTTCTGAAATTAATTTAGGCAGTTTAATATTTAAAAAATCTTCAAATTGTTTCTCCGAAACAAATTTAAAAATTGACTCTGTTAATAGATAAACTTTTGTCTCTAATAGTTTTGGCATTTGATTATTTGAATCAGAATCCAATTTCTTTGCATTTTCATATGCCGTGCGAATTTCATAAATAAAATTTAATGGATTATAACCACCTTTATCAAATTCTGATATTTCAAATTTAAATTCATCACATTTTTTTGATTCTGTGGAATCAAAATTATCTTTTTTATGTAGATACAACCAAACCTCAAAACAAGGATTACTTAAAACGACATTCCAGTTTTCTTTTTCATTGCAATATTGAATTATTTCGTGTAACTGACTTATCTCCCATTTGTCAATATCCATTACAAACCATAACTCATCTTCGTCAATCAGTCCTTCCTGTTCAACATAATGAATTGCTCTATCGAGAACCCATTTTGGAGAAGATTTTGTTTCGTGCTTGTGAAACAACTCCTCATCTAAAACTTTCTTTTCAATTACATCAACTTTTACTCTAGTAGAAAAATGCTCAAACAATTTAAAATAGTCAGGTTCGCGTTTTCCTCCCTCACAAGCGATTGCAAATAATCTGTAATCTCTAACTAATTCTTGGGGTAACTCTCTGGAATATCCTCTCTTTTTACGACTGTTCATATTCACTCCAGTTTAATTCTTCCAAATTAGCCAAAAATGGTATACCTCCAAAACGACCTTTAAGATAACCTCTCCTAATGTCTAAATCATATCTAGGCTTAAACTCGCTTAATGAATATAATCTTGAACACTTCATTTCACTATCTTTTTCAACAAACCAAATTTCATCTTGTCTAAAAATATCTAAATCCAATAAATTTGATTCGTGTGTTGTGAATACTAATTGACCTTTCGTTTCTGGCTCATTCATTATCTTGGATATTAAAGCTTTCAATAATGCAGGATGCAAACTTTGGTCTATTTCATCAATTATAAAAGTCATTCTCTCATTTAAAACACCACTAAGTGCAGGAATAAAATCAAGTAATCTTTGTGTTCCATCAGACTCTTCTTCTAAATCAAAAGATACAGAATTACCATCTTTATCAATATGTTGTGACAATAATTTTTGTACTACAATATCATCATCTTCTGTCTTAGTAATAAACAAATCACAACCTTTATAATACATTATAATACCTTCATTATCTTCTAAATCAGATAAAATTTCCTCTTTTATATCTTCATCATCTTCACCAAAATATTTATCAAAATCAAATTCCTCTATTTTCAGCTCCTCTACTCCTGTATCAAAAGTTTTCAATAAAGAATTTGAAAAGATTTTAAATTCATCTGAAACAGAAATATGAGGTGTCAAATTTTTGTATTTACTTTGAGGATGAATAATTACAATGTTTTCTAACAAAATGCCCTTAAAGTTGGTTACTATATCAAACTTAAGTTCTGAATCCTTACTCAAAAGTAACTCATTGTTTTTAAGTAAGTTTTCTTCTAATAATTCTATAAGCAATTTATTTTTTGCTGATTTTATAAACTTAGGAGCAGTTGTAATTTTTGTTTTGCCTTTTGCGATTGAGCTTCTATGAAAAACCAACTTATCATCTTTAATATTTCCGGTTTCATATAACCACTCTTCCAAAACAATCGTTCCATCAATTTTCACTCCATAGGAATAAAACTTATTTTCTAAGAACAATTCAATTTCAAAAAAAACTGGTTTGGATAAGTACTCTTTATCTAATTTAAATTTCTTGCTATTAATTGAAGTTTTTATTCCACCATTTTCAACAATAGATTTAAGATATTCAATAGCTTTAATTAAATTAGACTTACCCGCACCATTTGCACCGTAAATGGCTGCAGAACGTAATAAATTGACCGGAAAATCATACACGTGAGACTTATGAGTTTTGAAGTTACCAGCAAACATATTAAACTCTGTTTCTTCCCTAAATGAAAGAAAGTTTTCTATTACTATTCTTGCTAACATAATGTACCGATATAAATATAAACAACAAAATAACGAAAAAATCTCTTAAAAAGAGATATAAGCAATAGAAAAAGGCAAAAATAAGCATATCAGAGAGAAAATAACGCCGAACAATATGAATCAAAGTATCAAATTTAGGGGCCGTAATTATTCAATATAAAAATTTATATTCTCTTTTTTGTAATTTAGCAAATGCTTTAAAATGAGTATAAAGTTGAAATTTACTTGCTTTTACCAACCTTTCAACAACCAACACTAAAAAACAAAAAATGCAACCAAAAGAATTAATCGGAAAAACGATAACTGACATTTACGAAATTCAGACTATAGAAATCGATGGTTTGGATAGTAGCGAATGTTTTATCCGGCTTGACAACGATTTTCTTATTGACATTCCTTTTGACGGCAAGCAAGATCTTCAAACAAAAACATTGGCAAAAAATGCCGTAAGCTTATTCGCTGACTTGTCTGACCTTGCTGTTTATCACGTGAACAAAGACAATAAAACGGTTGGCGAAATTGCAGACAATTACCAACAGCAAAAACGAAAATTAACTAACAGGATTCGGAAATTCTTATTCGGAAAAGATGTTGAAATCAATGAATACAAACCATATAAAGCTGAATACAAAGAAAACAAGCTCAAAAACATAAAAAACCGAAAAATCATTGACTTTATCTGGTATGCGGACGACACAGAAAAAGGATTTTTGCTGTTAGACAATGGTTATTTGATTACTGAAACAACAGTTGCTCCACACGGAACAGGACTTGCAGGCCTGAACTATTTTGAAAGCTTAAACGACCTGACAAACAGACGGGGAACAGGCTATTTAAAGCTGACAGATGAAATGAACAGCAGTTACTAAAGGTTGGGCATCGTGTGTAACTTTGTACAGTACGTAAAAACAATCAAACGATGAAAGACAATTTTTCAACACAATCAGACAAATATGCAAAATACAGACCGGTATATCCGTCAGATTTGTTTGACTATCTAAACTCAATCGTCCAGAACAAACAAAACGCCTGGGATTGCGGAACAGGAAACGGGCAGGTCGCCTGCGAGCTGGCGAAAACTTTTGATAACGTTTTTGCAACCGACATCAGCCAGTCACAAATTGATAATGCTTTACAGGCAGACAACATTTTCTATTCGGTGCAGCCAGCCGAAAAAACCACTTTTGACAGCGAGCTGTTTGACTTGATTGTTGTTGCCCAGGCGATTCATTGGTTCGACTTTGACAAATTTTATGCAGAAGTGAGACGCACAGCAAAAAACAATGCCTTGCTGTGTGTTACCGGTTATGGCAGATTAGAAATTTCAGAAAAGATTGACAACGTAATTGCTGACTTTTACGACAACGTTATTGGTAAATACTGGGACAAAGAACGAAAATACATTGACGAGAATTATAAAACGATTCCGTTCCCGTTTGACGAAATTCAGGTACCAGACTTTGTAAACACACAGCACTGGACATTGGAACATCTGATCGGATATCTGAACACCTGGTCAGCCGTAAAGCATTTTATCAGGCAAAACGGCTTTAATCCGGTTGATAAATTGCAATCAGAAATTGAAAAACTTTGGAGCAGCGAACAAACAAAACAAATTCATTTTCCTTTACTTTTACGAGCAGGGCGGACAGGAAGATAAAACGACCATCTTATATTCAGGTGTTTTGCTGTAAAACACGTATTTTTAAACGACAGATAAGCTAAAGAAAATGAAACACATTCAGCTCATAGAAACAATACTTTATGTAAATGATCAGCAGGAAAGCACGGATTTTTATTCAAAGCTGTTCCGGCAAAACCCCGACCTGAATGTTCCCGGAATGACCGAATTCAAGCTCGCCGAAAACTGTAAGCTGGGATTAATGCCGAATAAAGGGATTGCAAAAATTCTTTCGGACAAAGCACCACATCCCGAGCAGGGAAACGGAATACCGAGATGTGAGCTTTACCTTTACGTTGACGACATTGCACTTGAATCTGACAACGCAATAAAGATCGGCGCAAAGCTCATCAGCCCGGTTGAAGACAGAGATTGGGGCGATAAAGTCTGTTATTTTGCAGACATTGACGGCCACATCATTGCATTTGCCGAAAAGCTGAACAAATAAACCAGGCTACGGCAGTATAAAAGGCCAGGTTAAAGCACTCCCATTCAACATCAGCATAAGCCATTTATGCTTTTCCCTTTTTCGGATTCTTAAAATAGAAAAATTCAATGAAGTAAAAAATAAGAGAAATCAAATTTCTTATATATTTGTTTCATTATCAACGACAATTCAAAAACAGTAAAACATGGAAAACCAGCAACCAGATAAAACCGCATCAGGAGAACTTGAGCCCAAAGTAACAGGAGTTGGAGGCATTTTCTTTTTCTCTGAGAACTCTGAAAATATCAAAGAGTGGTACAATACAAACTTAGGAATTGCTGCCGGTGAATACGGTGCTACATTTTCCTCCAGAAATATGGACCGCCCGGAGGAGATCAACTACCTTCAATGGAGCCCGTTCAAAAAAGGATCCGGCTATTTTGCTCCTTCTGAAAAGGAATTTATGATCAATTACCGGGTACAAAACATAGAAGGCCTGCTCAAAAAGCTCAAAGAAAACGGTGTTACGATTCTGGATGATATCGAAACTTACGATTACGGAAAATTCGTCCACATCATGGATCTCGAAGGGAACAAAATAGAGCTTTGGGAACCGGTGGATAATAAGCTGACATAATAATCACCTCAAAACGGATAATATGAAAATTCTGAAAAAAATCGTTCTTGCATTGCTGATCCTGATAGCAATTGTACTGATCATCGCTTTGTTCGTTCCGAAAAACTTCAAAAGCGAAAAAACAATCATCATCAACAAACCCAAAAATGAAGTATTTGAATACATCAGATACATAAAAAATCAGGACAACTTTGGTGTATGGCAGCTCTCGGATCCGGATATGAAAAAAACATATGAAGGCACCGACGGTACGGTAGGCTTCAAATACAGCTGGAAAAGTAAAAAACTCAGCGAAGGATCACAGACCATTACAGCAATTGATGAAGGAAACCGCGTAGATTCCGAGCTGGATTTCGGCTTTGGAAAACCGGCGAAAGCTTACTTCATTGTCAAAGAAAAAGGACAAGATCAAACGGAAGTTACGTGGGGAATCACAGGGAGAACTCCCTACCCTTTCAATATCATGAGCCTTTTCTATGACATGGGTAACGATTTCCGGAAAGGATTGGAAAACCTCAAAAAAGAACTGGAAAAGTAACTATTCTAAATATTGAAAAATAAGAATATGGCTGAACCGAAAACAAAGCAGACAGAAGAAAATGTAATTGATTTTGTCAATTCATTTGCAGATACGGAACAAAAAAAGCAGGACAGCTTTGAGCTGATAAAATTATTTCAGGATTTTACCGGCTATGAACCTGAAGTGTGGGGACCTTCCATCATCGGATTCGGAGTCTATCATTATAAATCAGAACGGAGCCGACAGGAAGGCGACTGGCCTTTGATTGGCTTTTCCCCGCGCAAAGCGGCAATTTCACTGTATGTTTATTCAGATGCTCCGGGACAACAGGACCTATTGAAAGAATTGGGAAAATTCAAAATGGGAAAAGGATGTATATACGTAAAGAAGCTGTCGGATATCAACCAGGATGCCCTGAAGAAAATGGTGAATACGACCATTGAATTTTTACAGCAGAAATATGGATCAAAATAACTTTTAAAAATAGCAACCAATGATTAAAAACATCTTTGAAAACGAAGTAACGGCAGAATTAATTGAACGCATCAATAAAATCTCTCCTGAACAAAAACCATCATGGGGAAAAATGAGCGCGGATCAGATGCTGGCGCACTGCAATGTCACCTACGAGCTTGTGTATGACAACAAGCACCCGAAACCGGGCGCTTTTAAGAAATTTATACTGAGATTTTTTTTAAAAGGCCTTGTAACGGGCGAAAAACCATATAAAAAGAACAGTCCAACAGCACCTGAATTTCTTATCACAGATGCAAGAAATTTCGAAAAGGAAAAAGAGCGTCTGGTTACCTATATCCACCAGACACAACAGTTGGGTGAAGCCTATTTTGACGGGAAAGAATCTCATTCATTCGGAACATTGACCAAAAACGAATGGAACAATATGTTTTATAAGCACCTTGATCATCACCTGAAACAATTCGGAGCATAAAACAGATCGTATGCAAAGCACGAAAAGTGGTCAGAAGAGTGGGAAATCATCGCATCAATCGTGCACAAGGATCCCCTGAAAAATACCAACCAAATGGGAATCAGATGTATAGCCGGATTGAATGATAAATACAAAATAATAATACGGAGCAGATGAAAACTATTAAGATTGAAATTAAATGGGCGCTTATTTTCTCGGTCATGGCGTTGTTATGGATGGTGCTGGAAAAGCTTTCAGGGCTTCACGGGAAATACATTGACTACCACCTCTACCTGACAAACCTGTTTGCAATTCCTGCAATATGGATTATGGTGCTTGCGCTAAAAGACAAAAAGAAACATTCTTACGGCGGACAGATGAGCTACCCGCAAGGGCTGATTTCCGGAATTATTCTATCTGTGATCATCGCTCTGCTGAGCCCGTTGACACAATGGATCACTTCTTATGTGATCACCCCGGAATATTTTCCGAATGTGATAAAACGTTCCGTAGAGCTGGGATATTATAAAACAACCCAAGAGGCAACCGCGCACTTTAACTATCCGAACTACGCAGTCCAGGGAGCAATCGGAGCATTAATTATGGGAATTATCACCACTGCAATTGCCATGATTTTTATACAGACAAAGAAAAAGCCGCAGGCTCTTTAAACGAAAACATAACATAAATCCGTATAAAAGCAGGAAAAGCAAAAAATATGAAATGAGCTGCTGCACACGAAATTATTTTCATACATTTGCAGCATATTAAAAAAGGAAATGGTGTTCTTCCTTACCCAACCGTCCCGATAGCTATCGGAGCTGATGACGCCTGATTAATTAAGTATTGAATAATTTAATCAGGTGAGCTATGTCTAAAAACAAACAAAAATCATTTAGTAAAAAATCAGCGCTTTTCCTGAAGCTGTTCTTCCGGAATTATCCTGCTGTTCCATACATGCTTAAGTGGGCTTTCATAAGCTTATTTATCGGAGCCTGTATCGGAAGCGCATCTGCCGGATTTCTGATCTCGCTGGACCGGGCAACCGATTTTCGTGAAAGTCATTTATGGCTGATCGCTTTGTTACCTGCGGGTGGTTTTCTTATCGGGCTTTTATATTATTATTTCGGAAAAGATGCGGAACAGGGAAACAACCTTCTGATTGACACCATTCACCAGCCACAAAAAATTATTCCTTTCCGGATGGCTCCGTTCGTTTATATCGGAACCATTGCAACACATCTTTTCGGAGGCTCTGCCGGCCGTGAAGGAACTGCTTTACAAATGGCAGGAGCTATTGCCGACCAGTTTTCCAAACCATTCCGGCTTTCTGCATCAGACCGGAAAATTCTTATCATATCAGCCATTGCAGGCGGATTCGGGTCGGTATTCGGAACGCCGTTAGCCGGTGCCGTTTTCGGTTTGGAATTCTTTCTTTTAGGACGGATCCGTTACAATGCCGTTTTCCCTGCTTTCTTAACCGCAGTCATAGCAGATCTGGTAACACGGCTCTGGCAGGCACATCATACCACCTATTCCATCAGCTTTGTCCCTGATATTTCATTTTTAAATCTCCTGTATGCAGTCATCACCGGTATTTTTTTCGGTCTTTGCGCTGCTGCATTCAGCAAGCTCATTCATAAAGCAGGCGCTATCTTCAAATTAAAAATTGCATATCCGCCATTACGGCCTTTTGCAGGCGGAATTATAGTAGCGGCAGCCGTCTGGGCAATCGGAACAACAAAATATATCGGCCTGGGAATTCCTACCATCATCGGCTCTTTTGATCAGCAATTACCGGCTTATGATTTTATTCTGAAAATGGCCTTTACCATCATTACGCTGTCAGCAGGATTCAAAGGCGGAGAAGTAACACCTTTGTTTTTCATCGGAGCAGCTTTGGGAAACGCTTTAAGTTATTTTATTCCTTTACCGACAGGACTTTTGGTCGGAATGGGCTTTGTTGCCGTTTTCGCAGGCGCCACCAACACACCAATTGCCTGCAGTATCATGGCTATTGAGCTTTTTGGCGCCAAATGTGGTGTGTATGTCGCTGTTGCCTGCGTGGTCTCCTATTTAATGTCCGGGCACAACAGTATCTACGACAAACAAATAATTGGCGAGCCGAAAAACCAGAGATTTTCAGACCATAAGGGAAAACGGATCGATGAGCTCAAAAATAAATCGTACAGATCACCATAAAAAAGGAAATACCGCTTTCCGCTCCTTCGGATAATCAGGGAATTTTTCCTTATACCACTTATGATGAGAGATTGCTCTTGGGATCAGGTTCGCAAATGTCCAGATAAAAAATGCAAATCCCGGTAAGCTCCAGGTAAGAATGGCAAATCCTGCCCACTCGATAGTTTCTCCGAATAAATTAGGGCAGCTAACGTAGTTAAACAATCCTCCTTTTGGAATCTTATACCCCGTTTCTCCCGGTTTGCGGAGATGAATTAAAAGCGTATCCGAATGCCAGTTAATAAACATTCCGGCAGCAAAAATCAACGTTCCGATAATAAACTGAGGAGTTTGCAGCCATTCAAGAGAATATACTCTGAATTCCCCAAGGTAATAACCGATCAGAAAACCATTGTTCAAATTAAAGAACATAGCCATCAGCATGATGGAAACCGGCATTTTTTTTCCGTTGGTTTTGATCCGGAGCGGGAAGATAATGCTTCTGTTCAGGTAATGTAAAGCAAAGAATCCAATAATGATAAAATTAGTAACCGACTGAACATTGCTGCCTGTGATTACAAAATAAGAAAGAACGATCAAAACAAAAAATTCCATGATGAACCATCCCAGCTTGTTGTCAATAAGCGGTCCCCAGCTTGATTTTGTATGCCTTCCGTAAGGTGCGGTGATCTTCAGCAGGGCAATGAATGTCACTAATGCCACTGCAATCCATATCCATGTATAAAGCTTATATAATTCAAATGTTATCATAATTCATAAAATTAATTGGTAAATGTAAAAATGTTCAGCCACATAGCCATATAAAAGAATTGCTTTTACAGTACTGTTGAAGTTGTTTCTCAAAGCCTTCCGATCGTTCTGAACCATTCAACGGTATCCGTCAGTGTCTCTCCCAGCTCTCTGACCGAATAGCCGAGCTCTTCCTGCGCTTTCGTTGATAATGTCAGCTTATTTCCGTCTTGTAGAATATCAATATATGCCTTATCGTAAAGTGGCTGTTTATTAGTCAGATAAGCGTAGGATTTAACGAAAGGCAGACCGATATTTGCTACAAAAAGAGGTAATTCCGTCAGGCGTTTCTTTGTTCCTTTCGCTTCCAGAACCAGGTCTGAGAATTCTTTAATGGTATAATAGCGTCCGCCAAGAATATAAGTTTCTCCTGCCCTTCCGTTTGTCAACGCTGACACCGCTCCTTTTGCCATGTCACGGACATCCGCAAAATCAAAACCGCCTTTCACGACAGCCGGAACACTTCCTTTGTAAATATCGATCACCGCTTTTCCGAGCTTGGAAGGCTTATGATCCGGAGGCCCTACCGCAGAAGTCGGGCAGACAATCACCACATCCAGCCCCTCTTTTGCTGCCTCGAAGGCCAATACATGACCGTCACGCTTGGTCTGATCGTAAAAAACGGATCGTTCCGTTACAAATGGCCTGGATTCATCAATCGGAACATCATAAGGCTTGTGACTGAACGCGTGGACAGAACTGAAGTGAACGACTTTCTTCACACCTGATTCTTTTGCCGTTTCCAGTACGTTCTTTGTTCCGGTCACGTTAATATCGTAAACTTCCTGTATGAATTTATAGCCCAGCTCGATCATTCCTGCAGTGTGGATCACTGCATCACACTGTCCCATCAGCTCTTTCAGCGATTCCTTATTCAGCACATTCCCCTTAACGACCGTAACAGGCAAACCCTGAAGAGCGGAAATATCATTATAAACCAGTACGGCTACTTCATACCCGCGGCTGATCAGTTCTCTGCATACTGCTGCGCCAATATGGCCGGATGCTCCTGTAACTGCTACTTTCATTCCTCAAAAATAAAATTATTTACATTCTTCTTTTCAGATTCTGATATACCATTAACCAAAAATCACTTTTTAATCAGCTCCGAATTATAATACTGCTTATCAAAAGTTACTTCCCTACCCACAAAATCAGGCAGCTCAAATTGCTCAGACTCATCTTTTAATTCTATTTCTGCCAGGATTAAAGGAGCTAATTTCCCGTGAAATTCATCAATTTCCCAGCTATGATCTCCTGCTTTAAAAGAATATCTTGTTTTTGACAAGCAAGCGTCACACATTTTATCCAACAACATTTCGGCTTCATTTACCGGGATTTCATATTCAAATTCCGATCTGGTCATTGAAACGGTCTGAGATTTAACGGTCAGAAATCCTTTCGTTCCTTTTATCCTGATTCTCAGAATACCTTTTTCAGTATCAAAAATATACCCCTGCCGGATCAAAACCCCGTTTTCAGGACAGGATTGCCTCCATTTTTCCTCATTTACAAGAAATTTACGCTCAATTTCCACCATAACCCATCGTTTCCCCGCAAATTTAAGAAAACAATTATACCTTTGTTTTATGGAGATCATTCCACATACCAACATTGATTTTAACCGCTGGGATGCCCTCGTAGCGTCAGATGAGCTGACTCCTTATGATTACAGCTATTACCTGAATGCTGTATCTGAAAAATGGTATGTATATGCAGACCCGGAATACACCAAAGGCTTTGCATTTTCTACCGCTTCCCGGCTGGGCGTTGAGAATGTAACCATTGCGCCTTTTGTGAGAGCACATCGTTTTTACGGAAACTGGACTTCCGAAGAAATTTCAGCAGCGTTCAGGGAAATTAAAAAGCGTTTTCGCGGATGTATCTTTCAGTCTGACCGTCAGATCGGAAACAAGGTACGTTCCTACCAGATAGCAGAAGAAATTTCCCTGTCATCACATGCAAAGCGGAACATACAAAAAGCGGGGAAAAACAACCTGATCATAAGAAACAGCGAAAAAATCGAGCCTGCATTCAGGATTTTAGCGGCAGAACTGGAACAGAAAATTGCAGGTTTTAATAAAGATCAGCAAACTATTTTATTTAATCTTTTAATTGAATTAAATAAAAATAAAAAACTGATTATAAAAGAAATAGTAAAAGAAAATAAAGTAATCGGAGGCTTATTTTTTTTCAAAGGAAAAGCCAGGGATTTATACATCAAGGGAGGAGCTGACGAAGAAGGAAAAAAATCAGGGGGAATGTATTTTGCGATGTATCAGCAGATTCAGGAAACATTAGAAGCGGGAAAAGTGTTTGATTTTGACGGCTCAGAAGTTCCGGGAGTTAAACGGTTCAACCACTATTTCGGATCGACCGACCACAATTATTATCAGGTTTCCTGGGATAATAATCCCGTCTGGTACAAGACAATTCGAAAATTATATTTAAAATTGAAAAAATAACATCTTGCAATTACCAATTATTATAATGAAATTTCCTAAACGTAATTTTCCAAAGGTTTTCATTTTTCTTATAGACCTGCTTATTTCCCTGTTTGCACTTTTCATAGCATTTTTAGTCCGCTTTGATTTCACTTTTACAGATGCTCTGCTCTGGGAATTCAGCCTTATCAAATACTCTATTCTTGCCTACATCGTTGTCAAAGGTGGTTTTTTGCTGCTGTTTAAAACACATTTGGGAATTGTTCGCCATTCTTCCGTTCCCGATTATATCAACGTAGTAAAAGCTTCCTTTTTATCTACTCTGGTATTTATATTGTTAAGTATCATCAGATATTACAAAATTGACGGACATTATCTGTTCCCGATTTCCATCTTGGTCATGGAATTCGTGCTTTCCATTCTGTTCCTGATGGGGTTCCGGGCAGCTATAAAACTGCTATACCTCGAATCAATTAAGAGCGATGCCAAACCCGCAAATATCCTGATATACGGTTCCGGCGTTTCCGGATTAGTCACCAAAAGAAGCATTGAAAAAGACATCCAGCTGAATATCAACATCCTGGGATTTATTGATGATGATAAAAAACGAAGAAATTCCCTGTTGGAAGGAATCAAAATATACCATACGTCACAATTAGAGCAGCTGCTGGAAGAAAATGAAATAAGCAGGGTAATTGTGGCAATACAAAAGCCCGATCCGAATAATCGTTCGTTCGTTGTTGAAACCTGCCTGAAGCACAACGTGGAGGTACAGCAGGTTCCAAGTGTAAAATCGTGGATTAACGGAGAATTTTCCACCAAGCAGATCAATAAAATAACCATTGAGGATTTGTTAGGAAGAAAACCGATCGTGCTCAGTCAGGATAAGATTGAAGAGGAATTAAAAGACAAGATCATTCTTGTAACAGGAGCCGCGGGATCCATAGGAAGCGGCCTGGTAAGGCAAATTGCCGGTTATCAGCCGAAGAACATCGTTTTATTGGATCAGGCAGAATCACCCCTGTACGAAATAGAAAATGATTTGAAAAGTGATTTTCCGGAACTGAAATTTGAAACCGTCATTGCTGATATTACCAATCAAAAGCGGATCGAAAACGTATTTGAGCACTTTAAGCCCGAATATATTTTTCATGCGGCAGCCTATAAGCACGTTCCTCTCATGGAGGACAATCCTTTTGAAGCGTACAACACGAATATCATCGGCACAAAAAACATTGCGGATGTGGCGCTTCAGTACGGTGTAAAAAAATTCGTCATGATTTCCACAGATAAAGCGGTAAATCCTACGAACGTTATGGGAGCTACAAAAAGAGTAGCGGAAATCTATACGCAATATCTCAACGAGAAAAAGGCGACAAAGTTTATTACTACCCGGTTCGGAAATGTATTAGGATCAAACGGGTCCGTGATTCCTCTTTTTAAAAAGCAAATAGCATCCGGCGGCCCGGTAAAAGTAACACATCCCGAAATTACACGTTTCTTTATGACCATACCGGAAGCCTGCCAGCTCGTGCTGGAAGCAGGAACAATGGGAAATGGCGGTGAAATCTTTGTTTTTGACATGGGAAAATCCGTTAAGATCATTGACCTGGCAAGAAAAATGATCCAGCTCAGCGGGCTGACCGAAGGAAAAGATATTGAAATAAAATTCACTGGGTTACGTCCCGGAGAGAAATTGTACGAAGAAGTGCTTTCCGACAAGGAAAATACCACAGCGACTTACCATCCGCAGATCTTAATTGCAAAAACCCGCAAAACGGAAGAAAAAACAATACAACTTCTCGAAGAATTTTTTAATTTAGAGCGTGAAGATAATTTTATTATTGTCAAAAAGATAAAAGAAATCGTACCGGAATATATCAGCAATAATTCAGTTTATTCAAAACTCGACAACCATGGAAATTGATCCTTATCCCATACAAATCCGTTTCAGTGACTGTGACATGATGGGGCATGTTAATAATGCTGTTTATCTGACTTATTTTGAAAATGCACGCGTTCATTATTTCGGGAAATTATTCGGCCCGGAAAGAGACTGGAAAACCGAAGGAATGATTTTACGAACAAACGAAGTAGAATACTTATCCCCTGTTTATCTTCACGATCAGCCATTCGTGGAGCTGTATGTCGAAGCTATCGGGACCAAAAGTTTTACCGTAGGCTACGAAATACGTGTAAATAATGAATTGAAAACCATCGGGAAATCTGTTTTGGTCTGCTACAACAGTGTAGAAAAAACAGCCACTCTTCTCACTGAAAAAAGCAGAGAATTACTTCAACTTTTAAAACGCTATTAAACGATGAAATATACCGCCTTTTTATTCGCATTCCTTGCTGCTTCCTCCTTATTTTCCCAGATTGAGATCAAAGGAACTCAGGGGAAGCCCTGCTACGAAAAAGCAGCGCAAAAAATGCGTAGCAAATATATTGATTATGATTGCGGAAAAATCGCGGGCGTACTGGATTGCAATGAAAAATTAGAATATGAAGAACAGGCAAACATGTTTTTCTCAAAAGGCTCCGGGCAGCCTTATACGGGACAATGTGAAACATGCCATCCGAACGGATTATTGGAGAGACGCATAAAATTCACCAACGGGCGTGAAGACGGAATCGATACCACTTATTATTACAGCGGTTGTCCGATGGTAGTCCGGGAGCACACTTTAGGGCTTGAAAACGGACGATGGAGATATTATTACGATTCTACTCAGCAACTCGCCTGGGAAAGAAATTATTACAGAGGAATTAAACAGGGAGTACATGTTTTCTTTGACAATAAAGGAGATACTACCGTCCTCGAAAATTATGCGAACGATCTGCTGAATGGTGTGAAGAAAGTATATTTCACAAAAAATAAAGTGGAACGTATCATCTATTACACCAACGGAGTTTTCAACGGTCCGTACATTACCTATAACATGGACGGAAAGAAGATCCAGGAGCTCAATTATAAAATGGGAAAAAAGGACGGCGTACTGACTTTTTACTACGATGACGGGACATTGTTACGCACCGAGAACTGGACGATCGGCGTTAAGAACGGAGAGTTTAAAACGCTCTATTACAACGGAAGCTTACAGTCTATTGAAAATTATAAAAAGGGAATCAAAGAGGGAATTTTTGAAGAGCGTTACAACAACCAAAAAGTAAAACGGAGAGCATTTTATAAGAAAGGAGAACTGATCGAAGAACATATTTTCGATGAATACGGAAAAGAAACATACACTTTCGGAGCACAACCGTATCCGGAAACAGAAGATGACGCCGTTCCTGAATTTCCTTCAAATACTAAGAAAGAAAAGAAAAAGAAGTAAATTGATCTAACAGGGGAAATCTCACTCCTGCCCGATCATCCGTTTAAAATCTGCTTCCGAAATAATAGGAATTCCCAGCTTTGTCGCTTTTTCCAGCTTTGCCGGTCCCATATTTTCTCCGGCCAGAACATAATCTGTTTTAGAAGAAATAGAGCCTACATTCTTGCCGCCGTTTGCTTCTATTAAATGCTTGATTTCATCGCGGGAAAATTCTGAAAAAACACCGGAAACAACAAAGCTTTTAGATTCCAGCGCATTAGAAGCCAAAGCGATTTCCTCCTGCCGGAACTGTAAGCCGATATTCATCAAACGTTCAATAAGATGGATATGCTCCTCTTCCGAGAAAAACTGCTGGACGGACAATGCGATTTTTTCACCGATCTCTTCCACAGCAATTAAGTCATCATATTTCGCCAGCGCTATGTTTTCAATATTTTTAAATGCTCTTGCCAGCTGTTTGGCAACAGTTTCCCCTACAAAACGGATTCCTATCGCAAACAGAACACGTTCAAAAGGTACTTGCTTAGACGCTTCAATACTTTTTAACAGGTTATTCGCAGACTTCTCTCCCATTCTGTCCAGATCTACCAGCTGATCGAATCTCAGTCTGTACAAATCAGAAACGTCTTTTATAAGCCCTTTCGAAAACAGCAGATCAATCGTTTCGCTTCCCAAACCATCAATATTCATCGCTTTACGGGCAATAAAATGCTCCATCCTGCCTTTCACCTGTGGCGGACAGGAACGATCACTCGGACAATAATGCTGCGCTTCTCCTTCCCTCCGGACTAACGGAGTATTACATTCCGGACATTCGGAAATAAATACGATTTTCGGAAAATCCGGCATACGTTTATCTGTGTTGACACCAACAATTTTGGGGATGATTTCCCCTCCTTTCTCAACATATACGTAATCACCAATATGCAGGTCGAATTTTTCTATCTGATCGGCATTGTGCAATGATGCCCTTTTTACCGTCGTTCCTCCTAAGGAAACAGGTTTTAAATTCGCAACAGGTGTGATAGCTCCCGTTCTTCCAACCTGATAAGAAACAGATTCCAGTACCGTTTCCACCGTTTCCGCCTTAAACTTATAAGCAATTGCCCAACGCGGGGATTTAGCAGTAAATCCCAGCTTCTTCTGGATGGAGTAATCATTTATTTTCACTACGATCCCGTCAATCTGGAATGGAAGAAAATCCCGCTGAACATCCCAGTATTCAATGAAATCCATGATTTCATCCACGGAAGAAGTTTTAAAGATATACTTCTGCTCTTCAGAAGGCGTTTTAAATCCCCAGGTCTTAGCCTTCATGACTGCTTCATAATGACTTTTAAAAGGCAGATTATCACCATAAAGTCCGTATAAATAAGAATCTAACCGGCGCTCCGCAGCCACTTTTGAGTCAAGTGACTTTAAGGTTCCTGAGGTCAGGTTTCTGGGATTGGCGTATTCTTCTTCAAAATTAACCCTCCGCTGCTCGTTCACTTTCTCAAATGAAGCAATAGGCATAATAATCTCTCCACGGATCTCAAAATCCTCCGGATAATCACCCTTCAGCTCCAGAGGAACCGAACGGATTGTTTTGATATTGGTAGTAATATCTTCTCCCCGTGAGCCATCACCACGGGTTACGGCACGGAAGATTTTTCCTCCGATATACTGGATCCCGATCGCAACACCGTCATATTTTAATTCACAGACATATTCAAAAGGCTCATTTACCAGCCTGGTGGCACGATTCGCCCAGTCAATAATTTCTTCTTTCGAATACGAATTACTCAATGAAAGCATCGGGTAACGGTGCTTCACTGTCTCAAACTTTCGGGTAATATCGCCGCCGACACGTTTCGTGGGGCTTGTCGGAGAAGCAAATTCCGGATTTTCCTGTTCCAGCTTCAGCAGCTCCTCCATCAGCTGATCGAACTCATAATCCGAAATCTCCTGACGGCTTTCCACATAATACAAGTGATTATGGTAATTAATTAAATCTGTTAACTGCTGAACTCGCTGCTGAATATCCATTATTTTTCCAAATTGGGATACCAAGATAATTTGTTTTTTGTGCCTGAGCAAACGATTTTTAAAATTGATACTGTTCAAGATGATTTTCCGGTGATAAAAAGCAGGGTTGAAAATTAAACTTGTAATAATGTTATTCGCTCAAAAATTATTAATTTCGCTAGCAAATTATTAATCAAAAATCATCGTAATGAACAAAGAAGTATATATTGTTGCTGCCGTGAGAACTCCAATGGGGGCTTTTATGGGCGGTTTATCAACTGTTCCTGCTCCCCAGTTAGGTGCTGCTGCCATCAAAGGCGCATTAGAAAGATCAGGTTTATCTGCTGATAAGGTAAACGAAGTTTTCATGGGTAACGTACTTCAGGCAGGTGTAGGACAAGCTCCTGCAAAACAAGCGGCTTTAGGTGCAGGAATTCCAAACACGGTTCCATGTACGACGGTTAACAAAGTATGCGCTTCCGGTATGAAAGCAATTACATTCGGAGTTCAGTCCATCATTGCGGGAGACAACGAAGTAGTTGTAGCAGGCGGAATGGAAAATATGAGCCTGACTCCTCATTATATCAATGGACGTACCGGAACAAAATTCGGTAATATCACTATGCTGGACGGCATTACAAAAGACGGGCTTTTAGACGTTTACAGCCAGGTTCCTATGGGAAGCTGCGCTGAAAAATGTGCTGAAAAATATGAAATCACAAGAGAAGACCAGGATAACTTCGCCGTTACTTCTTATAAAAGAGCTGCTGCTGCATGGGAAGCAGGAAAATTCAATGAAGAGATCGTTCCTGTAACAGTTTCCACACGAAAAGGAGATGTTGTCATCAGCGAGGATGAGGAATACAAAAATGTATTCCTTGATAAAATCCCGGGATTAAAACCTGCTTTTGACAAAAACGGAACTATCACCGCTGCGAATGCGTCCACATTAAATGACGGTGCTTCCGCTGTAATCTTAGCTTCAAAAGAAGCAGTTGAAAAATACGGTCTGAAAGCGATTGCAAAAATCATTTCTTACGCAGACGCTTCACAGGAACCGGAATGGTTCACTACAGCTCCTTCCCTTGCTGTTCCGAAAGCTTTGAAAAAAGCAAACCTGAAAATTGAAGATGTGGAATACTGGGAATTTAACCAGGCATTTTCAGTTGTAGGAATTGCAAATGCTAAGATCCTTGGGTTAAATCCTGAAAAAGTAGATGTAAACGGAGGAGCAGTTGCTTTAGGACATCCACTTGGAAATTCAGGATCCAGAATCATTGTAACGTTGATTAATGTATTAAAGCAAAACAACGCGAAAATCGGTGGTGCTGCAATCTGTAACGGCGGCGGCGGTGCTTCTGCAATGATTATTGAAAAGATCTAGTCGAAAGAAAATCACTCTTTATAAATGAAATGGCCGGGAGAAAAAATCTTCCGGCTTTTTGTTTCAGGTTATATCAGTCAAACAATGTAAGCGGAGGCGGTGCTTCATTTCCCTTACCGGGAATTTTCAATGTAAGCCCCAGATCTTCGTTCAGACGTCCGATAAAATAAGCAGCCAGCAAGGGAGATTCAACCTCCACATTCTGATGGACAAAAAAATACAGCTGTTGCAATCCTTCTTTCCGCCATTGTTTGATTCGTCCGACCCAGTCATCCAGGCGCTTCGTGTCAGATGGATGATTAGCTCCGACATAACGGATAAAAGCAGCCGGTCCTGTCAGCTGCATGTGCAGCATATCCCTTCTTCCTGCAGTATCGACAATAGTATTTGCCATACCCTGCTCTTCTAACAAGGTACAGTACTTTTCCCATATTTCCTGATTCGAAAACCACTCTTCATTACGTACTTCCACTGCCAGCGGAATCGCTTTCGGGAACTTTTCCAGCACTCCTTTTAACCGGTCAAAATCTTTCGGATGGAAATTCTCGTGCAGCTGCATAAATGCCATTCCCAGCTTTTCTTCAAAATTACTGACGGCATCACAGAAATTTTCTATCGGTTCCTGCACATTGATCAGACGCCGGTAATGAGTAATAAGATCGGTCACTTTCGGGAAAAACTTAAATCCCTCAGGTGTTTTGTTCTTCCAGGTTTCCACTTGCTTCCAATCCGGCATCTTGTAAAAAGTTGCGTTCATCTCTATGGCATTGAACTGCCGGGAATAGTACGTAAGCTCGTCTTTTACTCCCTTTGGATAAAATCCTTTCAGGTCGTTTCTGTTCCATTTGGCACAACCGACATATACCTCAAAGCTGTTTTCCTTCCGATACTGATTCAGTACCCGTTTTGTCTCCGGGTGATCAGCAGGAAATGAAAAATCTACCAGATCAGGATTTTCAACTTTTCCGAATTTCATACTTAATGCTGCATTTTTGATTAAACATACGTAAATTATATGTTTTTAATGCCTATTTTCTTTCAGTATCGCCGGATTTTTTGTTGTTTTGACCAGATTTTATTTTTGAGTGGATCTTATTTGCAGATTCGCCTTTTTTAATACTTTCAGTAAGAAAATTATAATGAACATTCACGATCTTATCATCAATGACAAACAAATAATTGCTTTAGATGATATCTTTCTAAGCAATGAAAATCAGGTAAATATCCTTCAGCTGATCCGTGAGCACAGGTACATTGATGAACTCAGCAAATATGAATTACCGGCCAATAACAAAGTACTGCTGTACGGAAATTCGGGCTGTGGAAAAACAATGACCGCGAAAGCTATCGCCGGTGCACTCGGAAAACCTGCCCTGATCCTTAATCTGAGCAATGTTGTCTGCGCACGTATCGGTGAGACGTCCCAGAATATCAAGCAGGTATTTGAAAAAGCGGGAAGAGAAAAAGCAGTTCTGTTTCTGGATGAATTCGACCAGATCGGGAAAGCAAGAGGAAATGACGATAAAGATGTCGGTGAAATGCGGCGCCTGGTCAATACCATTATCCAGCTTATGGATTACTATCCGGATAATGCGCTGCTGATCTGTGCTACCAATCACCCTGAAATTATTGATGTCGCTCTGATGAGAAGATTTCAGCTGAGAATAAATTTTGAAATGCCGATCCGGAGAGTGCTGGATACTTATTATGATAAGCTCCTCTCGCCGTTTCCTGCAAACCTCCGTGATGTAAAAAGAAAATATGACATCTCATTTGCCGAAGCTAAAGATTACGTCTATACAGTTGTCAAGTCTTCATTAATAGATGAGCTGGAAAAACAGGAAAGAACAGCAGAAAAATAAATGAAAATCTTTTAAAAACAGCCATACCCGGATAGTTATTACTGGAACGAAAGTAAATCGTAAGGTTATAGCAAGCTTTGTCGTTACAGGAATTCTTCCACTACGGAAATATTTCCCGAATAATCAATTACGGGCATTTTACCGATGCAATGTTCTAAGCTGCGCAGGTCCGTCAGCGAGCTGTCCAGGTAACGTTCAATAACGGAAATGTGTAAAAATTCTTTTGTAGGTAAATTTTCACTGGTATCCGGTATTTTATAAAATAAATCAAAAAGTAACTGCTTAAAGAAAGGAGTCCGCGTTTTGCATTTGTTGATTACCCTGTAATATTTTGGAAAAAATTTATATCCTCTTCTTCTGGATTCGTTTTTAGGACTTTTTGCAGACTTGCTCAGATCATTGAGATCTACCTGATAACCAGCATTCAATCCATGTTCAATAGCTCTGGATATTAAATAGTTCAGCGGTAGCTTATACAAGTCTCCCTGATGATATCCGCCTCCGACATCGCAATGAACTCCACAAAACCATACCTGCTCTAATTTTTGATTTTTAAATTTTTCTCCGGTTTCCTGCTGCCAGAGTGTCGGAGCAAAAAACACCCGCTTTTCATCTATTGCCAATGCGTGATAAGCATTCTGAATCACCGAGCTTAATTTCACATCATGAAAACGGTGTTTTCCTGTGCCAAATCTTCCTATTTTAAAAGGAATTCCCAATGAACCAACTGTATCCCATACACCGATAAACCGGATAGGCGTTTGCTCCAGCGGATAAGAAAAGTGTTCACGAAAGAACTTCGATTCGTCACTTTCGGGAGCGTATTTTCTATCCCTGCTGCGATAAATAAAAAAGGCTCTTTCTGCCTTGGTAAGATAATCCCTTTTAAGAATTCCGCAGTTTCGGATCAATCCTGCAAGGCTTCGGACAGTATATGCTCCCCTGCTGAATCCAAACAGAAAAATCTCCGTACCGATCGTATAACGTTCTATGATGAACCTATACAAATCCAGGATATTTCCATCTATTCCTTTACCGGTAACACCTCCAAAGAATTTATCCGAACCATTTCCCGTACCAACTCCTTCGTCATAGTAAACATATTGAACATCGCCATTCGGACATGTTTCTTTCAGGGTATGGGCAAAACTTTTGAATACATTGGTCGGAGCGACGTATTTACCGTCTTTGTTTGCTGAAGAATTCCAGGTTCCGTCAGCAAATATTACAATTCGCTTTTTCATAATCTCTGCAGTATTAGTGATCTGTTATTTCCGGATAATTTTCCCGATCTCAAAGTGCATTCCGTCAGGCCGGCTGAAATGACCTCCCCAATAGAACCCCCATTTGTTCGCAATGGGAACGAGCTCTCTCACAGATCCCGGCTGCCCGACAAGCGCAGGTGTTTTTCCCAGGCCGTTCCAAGCAGGATTGATGTCAAATGCCGTCCCGTAAGAATGATTGGATAAAACAGTTCTGCTCCCACGGACAAAACGGGGATAATAAGCTCCCGCATACGTTTTAACAAGAGGCAATAATCCCTTCTTCTCTATCTCTATAAAAAATTGTTGTAACTGATAAGCACATTCCTTATGAAATCTCATCCGGGTATATTTACCATTGGTAGCAACAGCGAGCTGTGGAATTTCTACAGTGATAATATTGTCTTTTTCAAAAGAATTGGTAATGATGATCCCTTCCGGATTATTGACAGTAGGATTCGGTTTAAATGCTATTTTTCCGAACAGTGCTTCCCGCTGAGCATTCGTGACCAGAGGAGGAAACGATGATTTCTCCGGAAAGTTCAGAGATTTTTTCTCAGAAGATGCCGCCGGGTCTTCTATATCTAAATGAAAGCCTGAAGAAATTGCTTTTGCCCACGTTACGGGACCAACGATTCCGTCATCCTTCAACTTATATTTTCGTTGAAACTGTTTGGTAGCCTCCAGTGTTTTACCTCCAAAATCGTCGTCTATAATATTTTTATACAGATTCAGATTTCTCAAAAAAGCCTGCCAGTCTCCCACCAGCTCGCTTTTCATTCCTTTTCGGAGTACAGTTAGTCTTTTCATAATTAGCTTTAGGTCAATTCTACATTCTTTCCGACCATTTCTGATAGCCGGTCATTAACACAAACTTAACTTATTCTATCTGTTTTTTATAGCGTATTTCTACTGAAAATTAAAAGGTATAATTACCTTTTTTTAATAGGGTATTTTTACGCTGCTAAAGGAATTTATTCAGATTTTTTTTCCAGCCTCAATATAAACTACAGCTCCGTCCATAGGAGAATAATTTTTAAATTCTGATCTTCTTTTAATTGATTTACAACAGAAAAGAATAGTTACTAATCCAGAACATCAAAACAGGATGAAGTAATTTTTTCAGCAGAATGAGGCATTGACTAATTCAGCGAAAATTTATTTTTATTAATTTAATTAAAACAAATAAAATGAACCATATATGTTAAAATTAACAGGTATTTTTTATATTTGAGAATACCTAATAATTTAATCCCTATGTTGAAAAGATATAAGGAAACGACTGTGTATGAAGAATCTGTTAACCGACTTGACTACATTTATTCAAATTTTGATAAAGTATATATTTCCTTTAGCGGGGGAAAAGACAGTGGCATTTTATTGAACATGGCCATCGACGCAGCCCGCCGTCATAATAAATTACCTGTACATACCCTTATTATTGATCTGGAGGCGCAATACGGACATACGGTTGATTACATAACACGCATGGCATCCAAACCGGAGGTTAAGCCCTACTGGATCTGCCTGCCGATACATTTAAGGAATGCTGTAAGCCAATTTCAGCCCCATTGGATCTGTTGGGATGAAGATAAACGTAAAGCGTGGGTACGCGAGTATCCTGATCATCCTTCAGTCATAAAAGACCCCGATTATTTTCCGTTTTTCCGCAAAGGAATGGAATTTGAAGAATTTGTTCTTGAATTTGGCAGATGGTTCTCCGGCGGTGAAGAAACCGCATGCCTGATAGGAATCCGTACAGATGAAAGCTATAACCGCTACAGGACAATCGCAAATTTCACAAAAAAACGCTATCAAAATAAGCAATGGAGCACACAGGTAGATACCGGACTTTATAATTTTTACCCGATCTACGACTGGGCCACAAAAGATATCTGGATCGCCAACAGAAACTATCAGTTCGATTATAATAAGATTTATGACCTGATGTACCTTGCGGGAGTGCCGCTTTCGAAAATGAGGCTTTGCCAGCCTTACGGAGATGATCAGCGAAAGGGGTTATATCTTTACAAGATACTGGAGCCCGAAACCTGGGGAAAGGTAGTACACCGTGTGGAAGGAGCCAATTTCGGAAACCGGTATTCGGAAAACAGCAGGACGGTATTCGGAAATTTTAAAATAAATCTCCCTGAAGGTCACACCTATGAAAGCTATGCAAAATTCCTGCTGGAGACCATGCCTCCTTATTTAAGGAATCACTACAACTCCAAGATCAATAAATTTCTTGAATACTGGAAAAAGAACGGTTATAAGAAAAATATCCCCGAAGTGGCAGATCCTGCCTTGGAAGCACAGAAAAAAGCACCTTCCTGGAGAAGGATCTGTAAAGTATTGCTTAAAAATGATTATTGGTGCAGAGGACTTTCCTTTTCTCAAACCAAAGGAGAAATGGAGAGACAGCTGAATATATTTTTTAAAATCCCTAGCTATAATATATATGATCACACAGATAATAGAGCAGAATAAAAATGCTTCTTTTCAGCGAAAAGTAGAGATCTACAACCGGATCACAGCGCAGCTATATGAATTTATGGGATTGAAACATCCTGTCTTAAACATTCAGCTCATCCCGCTTGATCGGGTGGAAGGCAATGATTACAACCCAAATAAGGTTGCTCCTCCGGAAATGAAGCTTCTTGAGCTTTCCGTAAAAAAAGACGGCCTGACAATGCCCATAGTCGTAGCAGCCGAAAAAAAGAACGAAAACTGGGTAATTGTTGATGGTTTTCACCGCACAGCCGTGTGTAAGGATGTTCCGGAGATCCGAGAAAGCCTTGAAGGTTATCTTCCTGTTACTGTCCTGGAAAAAAACCTGGAAAGCAGAGTTGCTTCCACCGTGCGTCACAATATCGCCAGAGGAACACACCAGGTAGAATTATCTGCAAAGCTGGTTGCATTTCTCAAACGTAACGACTGGTCCAACAAGCGTATCGGAGAAGAATTGGGAATGGATCCCGATGAAGTATTAAGATTGAGACAGATTACAGGCTTAGCGGAAGCATTTCAGGATCAGGAGTTTTCAAAATCATGGGAGCTGAAACAATAATATAAAATAAATCCGGACATCACTAAGCAGTGCCCGGATTCTTTAAAAACTATAAACAAAAAATTATTTCGCTTTAGCGAATAATTCAGTTACTTTATTCCAGTTAATCACATTAAAAAATGCTGTGATATAATCCGGTCTTCTGTTCTGATAATTCAGATAGTAAGCATGTTCCCAAACATCCAATCCTAAAATCGGAGTTCCTTTGCAGCCTTCTCCCATCAAAGGGTTGTCCTGATTTGCCGTAGAACATATTACCAGTTTTCCGCCATCTACACATAACCACGCCCAACCTGAACCGAAACGTGTAGTCGCTGCTTTTGTAAATTCTTCTTTAAAAGCAGCAAAAGAACCAAACGCAGCATTTATCGCTTCTGCCAGCTCTCCTGTAGGATCACCTCCTCCGTTCGGAGATAAGATTTCCCAAAACAGGTTATGATTCCAGAAACCACCTCCGTTATTTCTAACAGCAGGAATATCTTTTCCTTTTACAAGAATCTCTTCGATGGAAGCATTTTCCAGATCCGTACCCTGAATTGCATTGTTCAGATTGGTAGTATAAGCCTGATGGTGCTTTGTATAATGGATCTCCATTGTTCTTGCATCAATATGCGGTTCCAGTGCGTCGTATGCGTAAGGCAATTTTGGCAATTCAAAACTCATAATATTTAATTTTTAAGTTATACATTTTGTTTCTCCAAATATAGCACTTTCCTGCCGATTCAAAATGTCAAAAAATATGAAAATATGGTTTCGGAGCTTTAAAATCCTGGCTATTTTCTTTAAAACCATTCTGAATAGTCAATTTTTCAAAAAAAAGAAAACTCATATCCATTCATTACCCTATCTTTGTCGGGAACTTTTTTGATTTGAATTATGAATGTATTTGTAGCTGCGCACTCCGGATTAAGATGGATTGTATTAATACTTTTGGTTGTTGCCATTGTCAATGCTGTATCTAAGAAAAATAAAAATTCTTATACCAAGAACGACCGTTTAATCAACTTGTTTGCAATGCTCATGATCCACATACAGATTTTGCTGGGAATCGTATTGTACCTGTTTAATCATGTTGGTCTGGGCGGCAGAATTTCATACAGCGAAGGATGGATGAAAAATCCGATGTATCGTTTCTTTGGTATGGAACATATTATTATGATGGTGTTGGCAATGATATTTGTCACTATCGGGAATAAAAAATCCAAAACCAAGGAATTCGCTGCGCAAAAGCACGGAGCAATCATTACTTTTTACCTGATCACATTAATTTTAGTTTTAGCTGGAATACCATGGCCATTCAGAGGTTTGGGAACAGGATGGTTTTAAGAAGAACCGTTCCCTTTTTATTAGCTGCCCTGGCAGCAACAAGCTGTACATCTCCCGGAACATCAACAGTTGAACCCGCGGATACAGATATTATACAGTCGGTTGAGCCCACCCAGATCTACCTGAGAAACTGTGAATCCTGTCACGGGATGAACGGAGATAAAGGTGTTTCAAATGCTGCAAACCTGAAAAAAAGCATATTGACTGATGCGGATATAAAGAAAACCATTCTGGAAGGAAACTCCAAAGGCATGATGCCTTATAAGGATTTGCTTACAGAGCAGGAAGTGCTGGCTTTGGTAGAATATGTAAAAATGCTGAGATACAAATAAATGCAGACAGGAAGTCACGTAACGATAGATGAAAAGGAAGAAACCTGTGTTCTGGTTGGTGTGATCACAAGCAGCATTACGGAAGAACAGGCACATGAATACTTGGATGAGCTGGAATTTCTGGCGCTCACGGCCGGAGCAGTAACTAAAGCAAAATTCCTGCAAAAGCTCCCTACAGCGAATCCGAAAACATTTGTCGGAACAGGAAAGCTTGAAGAAATAAAAGAATACATTGATTTTCATCAGATTGAAATCGCTATTTTCGATGATGAGCTCTCTCCTTCCCAATTACGAAATATTGAACGTGAATTAGGAATAAAAATCATTGACCGGAATATACTTATTCTTGACATTTTTGCGAGCAGAGCAAGGACTTCCCACGCAAAAACACAGGTGGAGCTTGCACAATTGCAATATATGCTTCCGCGCCTGACAAGAATGTGGACACACCTTGAACGCCAGAAAGGTGGTATCGGTATGCGTGGACCCGGAGAAACACAGATAGAGACCGACCGCCGGATCATTCAGGATCGCATCGCTCTTATGAAAGAACGTCTGAAATCCATTGATAAGCAAATGGCGGTACAACGAAGCAATCGAGGCCAGCTGGTACGGGTTGCTTTGGTCGGATATACAAACGTCGGGAAGAGCACACTGATGAACTTATTGAGTAAATCGGATGTATTTGCGGAAAACAAGTTATTCGCCACATTAGATACCACTGTCCGGAAAGTAGTGATTGAGAACCTGCCGTTTTTACTGACAGATACAGTCGGTTTTATCCGTAAGCTGCCACATCAGCTTATTGAATCCTTCAAATCAACTTTGGATGAAGTACGTGAAGCGGATCTGCTGGTGCATGTGATTGATATTTCTCATCCAAACTTTGAGGATCACTACCGGATCGTAAATGAAACACTTGCAGAGATTGACAAGATAGAAAAGCCTCAAATATTAGTTTTCAACAAAATTGATGCTTACAAATACATTCCGAAAGAGGAGAATGACCCGACTCCGATGACCAAAGAAAATATCTCTCTGGAGGAATTGAAAAGAACGTGGATGTCCAAAATGAACAACAAAAACTGCGTTTTCATTTCTGCACATGACAAGGAAAATATAGAGGAATTGAAATCCGTTATTTACGAGGAAGTCAAACGTATTTTCCAGGTGCGCTATCCCTACAATCATTTCTTGTTTTGATGGTATAAAATCAAAAATCTTTATAGCTTTGTTCTTTCTGAAATGCAATTATGGAAAAGACAACGTCTATAAATATCGTTTACGACAGAACAGGTTTCGAAAACGACGAATTAATCTCAATATACAGGACATTACTAAAACCTCGTCTGATCGAGGAAAAAATGCTGATTTTACTTCGTCAGGGTAAAATCAGCAAATGGTTTTCCGGCTGGGGACAGGAAGCGATTTCTGTCGGAACAGCGTATGCAATGAAAGAGGAGGAATATATCCTTCCGATGCACCGGAATCTAGGAGTTTTTACCGCCAGAAATATTCCTTTAGACCGTCTTTTCTCACAATTTCAGGGAAAAATGAACGGCTTCACCAAAGGGCGTGACCGCTCTTTCCACTTTGGAACAAACGAATATCGTATTGTCGGCATGATTTCCCATTTAGGACCGCAATTAGCCATTGCGGACGGAATAGCACTGGCTGCCAAGTTAAAAAAAGAAGCAAAGGCAACACTTGTTTTTTCCGGTGACGGAGGTGCTTCCGAAGGTGATTTCCATGAAGCGCTGAACGTTGCTTCCGTATGGGATCTGCCTGTAATTTTTGCCATTGAAAATAACTGTTGGGGGCTTTCCACACCAAGTAATGAGCAATTTCGCTGCAAGCAATTTATTGATAAAGCGATCGGATATGGAATGGAAGGTGTCAAAGTAGATGGGAATAATATCCTGGAAGTGATCCGCGAAGTACGAAAAATCGCTGAAGGAATGCGTCGGGAACCGAAACCGGTATTGATGGAATTCATGACCTTCCGTATGCGCGGACATGAAGAAGCTTCAGGAACCAAATATTATCCGGACGGGCTACAGGAAAAATGGAATGAATTTGATCCGGTTGTCAACTTTGAAAATTACTTACTTTCAGAAGGTATTCTGACCGCTGACAGCGTTGCGAAAATAACAGAAGAGCTGAAAGCGGAAATTCAGACAGGTTGGGATAAGACCGCTGCAGAGCCGGCAATCATACCGGACACGCAGGCAGAGTTTGAAGATTTGTTTGCTCCTTATGTGCAGCAAGTTATTGAAGCAAGCGGAAATAAAACGGAAAAACGCTTTATTGACGCAATTTCAGACGGCTTGAAACAATCCATGAAAAAGCATGAAGATCTGATTATCATGGGCCAGGACATTGCCGAATATGGTGGTGTTTTCAAAATAACCGAAGGATTTGTGGAGGAATTCGGAAAAGACCGTGTAAGAAATACACCTATCTGCGAATCAGCTATTGTAGGCGCAGGACTGGGCTTATCCATTTCAAAAATGAAAGCGGTTGTGGAAATGCAGTTTGCTGATTTTGTAACCTGTGGTTTCAATCAGATCGTCAACAATTTAGCTAAAATTCACTGGCGCTGGGGGCAAAATGCGGATGTTGTAGTCAGAATGCCCACAGGAGCGGGAACTGCCGCAGGTCCTTTCCATTCTCAATCCAATGAAGCGTGGTTTTTTCATACGCCGGGACTAAAGATTGTTTATCCTGCATTTCCGGGCGACGCAAAAGGTTTGTTAACTGCTGCCATTGAAGATCCGAACCCGGTGATGTACTTTGAGCACAAGTTCTTATACCGTTCGATCAAAGAAGAAGTATATGACGATTATTACACGGTAGAAATAGGAAAAGCAAATGTCATTCAGCAGGGAACGGATATCAGTGTCATTACCTATGGAATGGGTGTTCACTGGGCAATGGAAGCGGCTAAACAGCATCCGGAGATCAGCATTGACATTATAGATTTAAGAACACTGGCACCTTTAGACAAGGAAGCGATCTTCTCCTCCGTTAAAAATACAGGAAAAGTCATTGTGTTGCATGAAGATAACTTTACCGGCGGTATCGGAGCAGAAATTGCGTCTCTTATCAATGAAAATTGCTTTAGCTTCCTGGATGCACCGGTAAAACGTATCGCTTCGCTGGATACACCAATTCCGTTTGCAGCAGATCTGGAGCAAAATTTCCTTCCGAAAAAACGATTCTTCGACGCGTTGACAGAATTAGCGGAATATTAATGACTAATGAATAGTGAGTATTGAATACTGAATTTTGAATAGTGAATATGGAATGATGTTCACTATTCATGTTTTTAGCCTTGCTAAATGATCGAGCTGAGCCAGGCGATCAGTAACGCATCTATAATTAAGATCAGCAGTACAGCCAGCCATTTTTTCTTTTTTGACAAAGGTTTCTTCGGTATTTTTTCTGCTGATGGCCGGATTTTCTCAGGCTGCTTTTGTTTAACCTCCTCCGGTGCCTTCTGAATTACTTTCGGTTCTTTCACCGGCTCAGATACGGGCTTCTTCTCCTCTATTTCCTGTTTTGGAAAAGTTCCGGTAATAAAAATCTCATTCCAGTCATAAGTATTTTTACCAAGCTTTAACCTGTCTCCAGATTTTAACAATGCTACTCCCTGAATGCGGTGACCGTTTATAAATGTACCGTTTACCGATTTCAGATCATTTGCAAAAACATTTCCTTTAAAATCTTTAAACAGCTGAAGATGAAAAGCATCCACAGAGCTATCCTGCAGAGTTATTCTGTTTCCGAGGTCCGAACCAATTGAGAAACTGTTCTTTTTCGCCTGTCTGATCAGATCTTTCCAGTTCAGTGCAAAAGCATCTGATATTTTAACAACATCATTCTCATGAAGCTCCACAGCTCCTTCTATCCGCTGATCGTTTACAAAAGTTCCATGCAATGAATTCAAATCCGTCAGATAGACATTCCCTTCTACATCCACAAAAATTTCCAGATGCTGTGCATTTACACGTTCATCGTCAATCAAAATATCATTTGACTGGTCTCTTCCTACTTTTATCAGCAAAAAACTCATACTATCCGTTGATTCCGTCTCTAAAATTAACAATAGTATCTGTCGAAAAGATTTTTATCTCCACTTGTAATGAACAACAAATTGTTTGAATTTCAAATTACACATTAAAATCAGGGCTCGCTCAGCTCCATTTTACTCATCAGCTCATAATCGTTTAATGTTTCCAGAAAGCGTTTCAGGTATTTTTTTTCATCTGCTGTCAATGGAATTCCATTCTGAAGTGAGGGATCTAAATTTGTATGAGATTTTACTCCGCTACTATAATGCTCAAGCACCTGGTCAATCGTAAAAAAACGGCCGTCATGCATATATGGGTAAGTCAGCAATACATTGCGAAGCGTCGGCACTTTAAACCTACCTTTGTCCGATTCCAATTGTGTGATTAAATACCTTCCATCATCAGCAGAAATCTCATCTAATCCATTGTTCCGGAAAGAATAATCGGTAAACAGCGGTTCTTTGTGACAAGAAGCGCACTTTTGCAGAAATAAATTATAACCTGCCTGCTGATCAGCAGTAAATGATGCTTGTCCCCGTTTAACTTTATCATAGTGAGAACCATCTGAAACAATCATCAGCATGTATTGTGTCAAAGCGCGAAACAGCTGCTGATCCGTAATCTGGTCCGTTCCGAAAGCTGCTTTGAACTGTTTCTTCCAGTAATCCGAAGCATTCAGCTTATTGATAACGTTCAGCATCGTTTCATTCATCTCTACCGGATTTGTGATTGGGGCTATTGAAAACATTTCCAGGTGATTAACTCCTCCATCCCACATAAAATGCGGCTGCCATGCCATATTGAAAACGGGCGGGGCATTTCTTGTTCCTGTTAAACCTCCTACTCCTGAGCTTACAGCGACATTGTGGTCTGCAAACAGGTGTGTCTGAGCGTGACAAGTGGCACATGAAATTGTATTATCCAAAGATAAAACCGGGCTGTAAAACAAAAGCCTTCCTAATTCAAATTTCTCTCTGGTAACCGGGTTCTGGGCCAAAGGATAAACCGGTTCGGGAAAATCGACCGGCTGATAAAAAGACAATAGGGGCAGAACAGGCGTTATCAGTGTTTTTTTACATGCTGTAAGCACCTGCAACAGACATAAAATAATGATAAATCTCATTTTATTTATACAGTTAAAGCAGGTGCCGGATTTCAACACCTGCTCCGATTCTTATTAATTATGAATGTATTTAAAACTTACTCCCGAATTGTAAAAATCCGTCGCCATCGTTACCGCGTTTTGCCCCGGCATGTGCACCATTCCAACATTAGAAACAGAACCCGTTGTTGTAAACAGCCGTGACGGATCAACTCCCAGATGAATCATTCCTGTGCTGGTTGTAGTGACATTCAGAGATTCTGTTCCAAAAGCAGCTGTTTTAGTGGTAACAATATTATTATTTCCGGAAAAGCCACCCAAATGATACGTAAAAGCTCCGCCCATTCCTGCCTGCGGAGAAGTTCCTTCCGCCTTCACCATGATATATCCTGTATTCCAGCTCCAGAACATTCCTGAAGTTGTTGATAAAGCGCCTGTTTGTGCACCGCTCACATTTCTTGTACTGTCAACACCCATAACATACGAGATTCCGGTATAATTCCCCACAGGAACTCCAGACAATACCAGCTGAGCGCCTTCGGCCTCATCCAGATTTACCAGGTAATAACTCTCCGGTTGTGTCCACCAGGTACCGTCTTCTTTTTTCAGCTTGATATTGGAGACGAAGTATTTGAATGTCGTAAATGTCAGGCTATCTCCTGTTTCAGGATGTACATACTGCATATTCAGAGAAAAATCCATGGTTTCATTTACCCAATAGTGCGCGAGCATCAGGGTTACTTTTCCGGTTTCCTGCACTTCCTCATACTGGCAGGTCCCGTTATCTGTTTTTGCTTTATCACTATAGTTCAAAGCTTCAGGATCCGTACATCCTTCTTTTTTGCATGAATTAAATACTAAAATCCCTGCCGCTACTACTAATAACGCTATTTTTTTCATTTTAAGTTCTTTAATATAATTTTAATTTTCAACAAATTAAGGCAGGCATACTACTATCCTTTCCCGGACTTCATGATTACCTGCGACATCTTTCAGCACATCCATACGAACAATCACCGTTGTCGTGTCCTGTAAGTTGTTGATCCAGTGCTCATGAAAATTATAAGCCTTTGCCTGAACATCATACGTTGTGGTATATACTACCTCGCCCGTTGATGAATTGATAGCGGAAAGTGTATATCCTCTCATGGTTCCGTCTCCGGTAACCGTTCCTTCCATGTGTACCTGGTTCCAGGAGAAAACAGTATCATTCTCCTCCGGCTCCGTAAACGTAATTATTACATTATCAGCTCCGCTATCTTCTTTTTTACATGCGCTGACAGCAACAGTTGCTGTCAGCACGATCATATATATCCATTTCATTTTTTACTCTCAAAAAAGTAGTTAATACCTATTCTAAACATCGCTTTTTGTGACACAAGCCCCTGATTCAGCTGCTGTGTCAAGGGAATATACACCTGTGCATTGATCCCCAAATATTTATACAAAATAAATAAGTTGACCTGCGCATTGTAAATATTTCCGCCGTTAAACGTATCCTCCGAAAGCTGCCCGTTTTTACGGTCTTTCCAGTTATGCATAAAGTTGAAACCGATCTGCGGAATAATTTTCAGATCAGAGCTCACATCCCAGCGATAGAAAAATACCTGTGAAATACTCAATGCATTACCAAAACGGTATTTGTATTTATTTTCTGTCTTATAAGTAAATCCGGTTTCATTCTGAAGGCCGAATTTTCTGTACTGAACAGAATAATTTACATTTGCAATGATATCTACAGATCCGGTGCCGGGAAGCATATTCACTTCATCAAATCCAAGCTTGAAAAACTTACCTGTGGGTGCTTTCACTCCAAGTCCAATTGTTCCGGAGTGACGAAAAACCTGCCCGATCGAATCCATGTTATCTATGAAAACAAAATTACCGATGGCTGTCACGTCACCCAGTCCGTGAACCGGAGTCACCACACTGTCCGTCTTCTGATTATAGACATAAGGAACAAACACCATCACCTGAAAGCGTCTTCCTATTTTGTAACGTCCATACAAGTCTGTTGTAGAGAAGAACTGAGATGAAATACCTCTGTAACCATGCCCGTCAGGAGCAGGCTGACTTTCAAACCAGCGAAATGTAGAACGGACCCCGACAAAGTGATGCCTGCTGTTAGGCAGCATTCCCACGGAAAAAGCATTCGCAGCACATCCGCAAATATCACAGGCGAATGAAGAAGATACTCCAGCGATCAGGAGCATCATCCCCAATACTATTTTTTTCATTTTTAATTTATTAATTATTGATTTGTCCGGTGAAATAAAAATGTTCAGACCAATTTTTATTATCCACTGCTCTATCACATTTCGATATTATTTCACATACGAAAACCAATGAATGCAAAAAATACGCACTCTTTCCGTTTCGGATTAAAATCCGGGAAGATGCGTGTATTTCAATAAAATAATAATGAATTAAATTGCCGGTGGATGGAAGATATACGGAGAAAATCCGTTTGTTTTTTGTTGCGCAATAAAGAAATGTTGCCGGGTATCCTTCTTTACAGCATAAACTGCATCAATGACTTCTTTAATTTCGGACTGCGGAATAAAAACCAGCTCTTCCACCTGAATTTTTCGTTCTTCCTGCTGTTTTCTCTTATCTTCCTTTTCCAGTTCCTTCTTCAGATGACATTTACCGTTACATTCCATTTCAGGCTTGTCCTTGTTCTCACATAATTTTTCTGCAATGTATTCCTGATTCATCCAGAAATTAGCATAAACCAGAAGTCTGCTTGAAGCATGAAGCAAAAAAGCACCAATAAACAGATATGTGATAATTTTCCTCATTCTTTATCAAAAGGAAAAGAAATAATTTCCGTAAAATTAAGAATTATCCGTTATCCGGCGGTCTTTTCGTTATAAAAATGCTTAATCCGGAAACAGCATATTTTTTACTGTATTTCGTCCAAGTTGAAGCGGATATTCCTATAATAAAAAACGCTGTCCGAAAACAGCGTTTTTTATTTACATCTTAATTTTTTATTTCAGATTTGCCAGCCGTTCTGCCTGCTTCTCCAATGCTTCCCTGTATTCTTTTTTCAGGTCAGCAATAATCGCTTTTGCAGGACGAATCTGTTTAATGGCAGTCACTCCCTGACCTGCAGACCAGATATCCTTCCAGGCCTTTGAATTATTCGCATTTAATTTCGAAAAATCTTCTTCTTTTTTCTGAGAAAGGTCCACTCCTGCTCTCTCAATGCTCTTTATCAGGAAATTGGCATTCACACCGGAAACCGCATCTGTATAAATAATATCATCAATTCCGGATTCGACCAGGATTTCTTTATAGTCTGCTTCTGCCAGGCTTTCTTCAGCCGCAATAAAATGTGTTCCCATATACGCAAAATCTGCTCCAATACATTCAGCTGCCGCGATATCTGCTCCGGAATTAATCGCTCCGGCCAGTACTAATGCTCCTTTGTGGAAAGAACGGAATTCGGAAACCAACGCAAACGGATTTGCTAAACCGGCATGCCCGCCAGCTCCTGCGCTGACAGCGATCAATCCGTCCACTCCTGCTTCCAGCGCTTTTTGCGCATGACGCTTTTTAATCACATCATGAAAAATCAATCCGCCGTAGCTGTGAACCGCATCAACAACCTCCTTGACTGCTCCAAGTGACGTTATTACAACAGGAACTTTATATTTCATGCACAATTGTAAATCAGACATAACTCTGGGATTGGTCTTGTTCACAATAATATTTACTCCAAACGGAGCAGGTTTGGTACCTGTTTCCTTCTCAAATTTTTCCAGTTCTGTTATTATCTCCACCAGCATATTTTCAAAATCCTGCTCTGTTCTTCCATTCAAAGAAGGAAATGTCCCCAAAACCCCGTTCTTACAGCATTCAACCACAAGCTTCGTTCCGGAAACTAAAAACATAGGTGAAACAATAACCGGTAAAGCCAATTGCGCTTTTAATTCTTCTATTTTCATTTTGTCCTGTTATTCTAAATATCGTCCGCTAAAAATAGGAAATATATTATCTCTCCCTACATTGTTCAACAATGAATAATATCTTTGCAGCATGATCAATTTAGAACAGGTAGGAGTTCATCTTCCTCAGGGATATTTATTCAGCGAAATCAGCCTGCAGCTGAATCGTAATGACAAAATCGGACTTGCCGGAAAAAACGGAGCAGGAAAATCCACTATGCTGAAGCTTTTAGCGGGCTGGAATCAGCCTTCGGAAGGAAAAATTCATAAACCGAAAGACTGCAAAATCGGTTTTTTGACACAGGATATTCATATTGATGACTCGCAAACTGTTTTTGACTATCTTAAATATTCCAATGAAGAACTGAATTACTTACGGGATAGAATTGAGTTCCTCAATAATGAAATCACCAACCGGACAGATTACGAAAGCGAAAGCTACCTGAAAATGCTGGACGAATTAAACGATGTCAATCACCAGTTTATCATTCATGAAGGATTTCAATGGGAAGAAAAAATCGCTTCCACATTGGAAGGTCTGGGATTTCAAAAAGAAGACTTTCAGAAAAAGCTGAGCGAATTTTCGGGAGGCTGGAAAATGCGTGCAGAGCTGGCAAAAATACTGGTAAACAAACCGGACGTTATTCTTCTCGACGAGCCGACCAATCACCTGGATATCATTTCTATTGCATGGCTGGAAAATTACCTTCAAAAATTTGACGGATTGGTCATAGCTATTTCTCACGACCGTCTTTTCCTGGATAATGTCACAAAAAGGACTATCGAGCTGATGAACGGAAAAGCGTATGATTATCCGTATTCTTATTCGCAATATAAAATCAAACGGGAAGAAGAGCTCGATCAGCTGGGTAAGGCTAAAAAGCAACAGGATAAAGAGATCAAACAAACGAAAGAATTAATTGACAAATATCGTGCAAAAGCGAGTAAAGCAGCGTTTGCGCAATCGTTGATAAAAAAGCTGGAACGTACTGAAATCATAGAAATTGACAACAACAGCGTTGCCAAAATGCGCATCTCATTTCCGCTGAGTGTTCAACCCGGAAAGTGGGTGCTTGAATTACATAATCTCGGAAAAACATACGGTGAAAAAACGCTTTTCAAAGCTATTAATATTACGGTCGGAAGAGGTGAAAAAATCGCATTGTTAGGTCCTAACGGAATTGGTAAATCCACTTTATTAAAGCTGATCATGAAACAAATTGAAGGTGAAGGAGTGGTTGAATTGGGTCACAATGTAAACATCACTTATTTTGCACAGGATCAGGCTGAAAAATTAAACATAAACAAAACGGTTTTTGAGACCGTTGATGATATCGCTACCGGCGAAAACCGAAAAGATCTAAGAAGTATTCTGGGAGCGTTCCTGTTTTCAGGAGAAGACACCGATAAAAAAGTCGGTGTACTTTCCGGAGGAGAACGCACACGCCTTGCTTTGTGCCAGTTGCTTCTGAGTCCTTCCAACCTCTTAATTCTCGACGAGCCGACCAACCATCTGGATATTCAGAGCAAGGAAGTATTAAAAAAGGCGTTGATACAATATGAAGGGACATTTATCATTGTTTCTCACGACCGTGAATTTCTGGACGGTTTAACCAACAGGATCTGGGATATCGAAAATAAAACGCTAAAGATTCACCATTTTGATGTAAAAGAATATTTACAGAAGAAAATGGCTTCTGACTCCATGAATGCAGCAGCTGAAAGTAAAGACATTCCAGTTCAGGAAGAGCAAAAAACAGTTCCTGCTGATTCAAGGGAGCTTCGAAAACAGCGTTCACAAATCCAGAATAAAATCAAAAAGTCAGAAGAAGCAATTGAAATTCTTGAGCAAAAAGTAGCAGTGCTGGAAACTGAAATGGCAGACATTGATTATTCAGACGAGAAAAAATCAAGCACGACTTTAGAGGCTTATCAGAACGCAAAAAAGGCACTGGAAGAAGAAATGTTAAAATGGGAAGAGCTGGTGGAACAATCAGATGAATTAGGAGCAGAATGATACAAGGGACATTAAACAAAATGAAAGTTGAGCAAGGAGAGAAAATTCAGTATTCTCTGTACCTGAACGATCAGTTAATCAATATGAACGAACGGATCGGCTCTTCTTTCACAATGGAACTGACAGGCGCTATTTTTTGCCTGAAATGCAATTCAAGGACTAAAACTTCTTTCAATCAGGGGTTTTGTTATAAATGTTTTCTGTCTGCGCCGGAATGTTCTCAATGTATCATTAAGCCTGAATTATGCGAAGCTCATTTAGGAAAAGGCCGTGATCCGCAATGGGAACAAGATCATCACAATCAGCCTCATTATGTCTATCTGGCTGCATCAGATGCCGTAAAAGTAGGAGTCACCAGAGATACCCAGGTTCCTACACGATGGATCGATCAGGGCGCAAGTTCAGCAATTATCTTCGCGGAAACTCCCAATCGTTATGAGGCCGGAAAAATAGAAGTCGCTTTAAAAAGTTTTTTCACAGACAAAACAAACTGGCGGAATATGCTTAAAAATCAGGTGGATGATTCCATTGATTTAATCAGCGAAAAATGGAATTTAGAAACACAGCTTCCGAGGGAAATTACGGATTTCATAACGGATGATGAAGAGGTTCATACATTCAATTATCCCGTACTCTCCTATCCAGGCCAGGTAAATTCAATTTCCCTTGAAAAAGTCATTCGCTTCACCAAAGTGCTTGTGGGAATAAAAGGACAGTATCTGATCTTTGAAGACGGAAGTGTCATCAATCTCAGAAAATATGGAGGTTACCAGGTAATTATCGGGTAATTTTCCAGGTGGCAATATTTATTCGTTTATATACCCGATCGTATTACGTTTCGACTGGCTCTCAGTTTGCGAAAACTTTTGAAGATAGCCATAAATCAATTCAAACTGCTCTTCATGATCGTTGACAGATTTTTTCAGTTCTTCAAGCTCACATAAAATAGTTTCATTTGCCAGCAAAAGCTCACGCATCTTTGTAAAGACTCTTATAATCTGAATATTCACTTCGATAGCCTTTTCACTATTCAACACACTTGACAACATGAGAACACCATGTTCTGTGAACACATAAGGCAGCGTTCTTCTTCCTCCCCAACTTGAAGTCGCGTTTTGCGACTTCAAGTTTTCCCACTCTTCTGTTGTCAGCTGAAACATAAAATCTCCCGGAAAACGCTTTAAATTTCTTTTAACCTGTTCATTGATCCTTTTAGTTTCAACATCATAAAGGCCGGACAGATCACTGTCCAGCATCACTTTTCTATTTCTCAATTGATAAATTTTATTGATGATCGTCTCATCGGGAATGACAAAAGTCAGCTCGTTGCTCATAATTAAAGTTTAGTCGTTACTATTGAAGTTATTAAAAAAATAGCTCTTTACAAAGCCTGAATTGTTTTTATTACTTAATGAATTAAGGAAAAATTACTATTTGCTGAATAAATTTGGATGTTTAGACGATATTACTATTTTTGTCGCCGAGGATTTTTATCTAAAAACAAAAAAATATGAAGGCTTATGTTTTTCCAGGGCAAGGCGCTCAATTCTCAGGTATGGGAAAAGACCTGTATGATGCGTCTCCTGTTGCAAAAGAATTATTCCACAAGGCAAATGAGATTTTAGGATTTGATATAACGAAAATCATGTTTGAAGGAACAGAGGAAGAGCTAAAACAAACGAAAGTAACACAACCTGCGATATTCTTACATTCAACAATTTTGGCAGCATGCTTAGGAGATGAATTCAAACCGGATATGGTAGCAGGGCACTCCTTAGGAGAATTTTCTGCTTTGGTTGCCAACAAAACGCTGACATTTGAAGATGGCCTGAAATTGGTCTACAAACGTGCGCTCGCTATGCAGGAAGCGTGTGAGGCTGTACCATCAACTATGGCTGCTGTTTTAGGCCTGGAAGATGATGTGATCGAAAGAATATGTAAGGAAACACCTGGCATTGTTGTTCCTGCAAATTACAATTGCCCAGGACAGCTGGTTATTTCAGGAGAAGTAGAAGCGGTTGAGCGTGCTTGTGAGAAATTAACGGAAGCGGGAGCAAAACGAGCATTGATTCTTCCTGTTGGAGGTGCTTTCCACTCTCCTCTGATGGAACCTGCAAAAAAAGAGCTCGCTGCTGCAATCGAAGCTACGACTTTCAGCCAGCCGACATGTCCTGTTTATCAAAATGTGAATGTGCAGGCGGTCAGCAATCCTGAAGAGATCAAAACAAACCTTATCAATCAGCTGACGGGTGCAGTAAAATGGACGCAGATTATGCAGGAAATGGTAAAAGACGGTTGTTCTGAAGTGATTGAAGTCGGACCGGGAAAAGTGTTACAGGGACTTTTCAAAAAGATCGACAGAAATCTGCCTTGCAGCTCTGCTTCTATTTAAAAACACCACATATAAATATACCCTTATTACTTTTTCTAAGTAATAAGGGTATAAAATAAGTATAAACTAGATTGTTTATAAAATTTTTTAGTACATCTCTATTGTTTTTTACTATTAAACAAACACTAGCTATACAAAACAGTCACTCCTTCCTGAATGTCACTTAGTTAATTACTCAGCGAACTTTATTTTGTACGGCATGGTTGCGCTGCCTTGTAATTTACCATAATGGTAATTCCTGAACAACCACCACACAGCGGGGTTACGTACCATACATCATAATGAAAAACTTGGTACCCCGTTCCAAATGTACTTAGTGCATGTGAATTGCAAGCATTTTTAATATAATTGATTAATGTTTCTTGTTCTGTAACAGACATTACTCCATCACTTAAAACATGCCAGCCTGTTGGAGTAAGTTCCGTTACAATAACCGAATTACCATTTACTACTGGATTACAAGGACCTCCAGCAAATACCTGACAATTTAATTTATTATCAAGCGCACCTACAGTTCCAATTCCATCGATAATACCGCATAATTTTGTACCTAGAGATGAATAACTCCACTCATTAATAACCGATAAGGTACAATGTTCTAATTTTGCAGGAAGATCACCGTCATGTACTGATTCAGAATTATTTTTAATTTCTTTCCTACAGGATTGAAAAGTAGCAAACATTGCAGTGAATGTAACTGCTAATAGAATAAGTTTTCTCATAATTAATTTAATTAAGTACTGGAACACAAAATTAACAAATAATAACAAAAAACAAACTATTTATTAATATATTTTGTCACAATATAAAGAGAATAATATTCAGATATGAAAATTACACATCATTTCAGGACATCTCAATTTATTTTTCACTTAATTCCCTAAAAAATAATACATTAAATATAGCAAAAACCCCGGGATTAACCGGGGTTCAATTATTAAAAATAATATTATAATATTATGCGCTATGTTGAGCTCTTTTAATCAGATTCAAGGCAGAACCTGCTCTAAACCATTCAATCTGTTGCTCATTATAGGTATGATTTAATTTGATCTGCTCTTTTGTTCCATCTGAATGAACAATTTCTAATGTCAATTGTTTTCCCGGAGCAAAATCAACCAAATCAATAAAATTAAAGGTATCGTCCTCTCTGATTTTATCATAATCCGCTTCATCAGCAAATGTTAATCCAAGCATCCCTTGTTTTTTCAGGTTAGTTTCATGGATACGTGCAAATGATTTTACGATAACTGCTCTGACTCCTAAATGACGAGGCTCCATGGCAGCATGCTCACGAGAAGAACCTTCGCCGTAATTTTGATCTCCGACTACAATTGTAGGAATATCAGCCGCCTTGTACGCTCTCTGAACTGATGGTACAGCATCGTATTCACCTGTCAGTTGAGATTTAACCTTATTCGCTTCTTTATTGAAATAGTTAATCGCACCGATCAGCATGTTATTAGAAATGTTATCTAAGTGACCGCGGTAACGTAACCATGGACCAGCCATTGAAATATGATCCGTAGTACATTTACCTTCTACTTTGATCAGTAATTTAGCACCAGTGATGTTTTTTCCATCCCATGCAGGGAAATTTTCCAATAATTGCAAACGAGACGAATCCGGCTCTACAATTACCTGAACATTTGAGCCATCTTCAGCCGGAGCCTGATATCCCGGATCTTCCACATCAAATCCTTTCGTTGGAAGCTCATCTCCTTTCGGAGGAAGCAGCTTCACTTGTTCTCCCTTATCATTTGTTAAGGTATCCGTGATTGGGTTGAAGCCCAGATTTCCGGAAATTGCCAATGCAGCAACCATTTCAGGAGAGGTGACAAATGCGTGTGTATTCGGGTTACCATCTGCACGTTTTGAGAAATTACGGTTGAATGAGTGAACAATCGTGTTTTTCTCTTGCTTATCAGCTCCTTCCCGATCCCATTGTCCGATACAAGGTCCGCAAGCATTTGTAAATACCTTAGTTCCCATCTTCTCGAACGTAGCTATGATTCCGTCACGTTCAATCGTATAACGCACCTGCTCAGATCCCGGATTGATTCCGAATTCTGCTTTTGGTGTGATTCCATATTTGACTGCCTGTTCAACAATAGAAGCGGCACGTGACATGTCTTCGTAAGAAGAATTAGTACAAGATCCGATCAAGCCCCATTCTATCTTCATTGGCCAGCCGTTTGCTTCTGCTTCCGCTTTCATTTTGGAAACCGGTGTTCCGCGATCCGGTGTAAATGGACCGTTTATATAAGGTTCTAATTCTGTAAGATTAATTTCGATCAGTTGGTCGAAATATTTTTCCGGTTCTGCATATACTTCTGCATCGCCTGTCAGGTGTTCAGCAACCTGGTCAGCCAAAGCAACCACTTCCGCACGGCCTGTAGCTTTTAAATAACGACGCATAGCGTCATCGTATCCAAATGTAGAAGTAGTAGCGCCAATTTCAGCACCCATATTACAGATCGTTCCTTTTCCTGTTGCAGAAAGTGAAATTGCCCCATCACCGAAATACTCCACAACTGCACCTGTACCGCCTTTTACGGTCAAAATATCTGCCACTTTGAGAATAACATCCTTTGCAGATGTCCATCCGTTCAGTCTTCCTGTTAATTTTACTCCGATCAGTTTCGGAAATTTCAGCTCCCAGGGCATTCCGGCCATCACATCCACTGCGTCAGCACCTCCTACTCCAATGGCAATCATTCCAAGGCCGCCTCCGTTTACTGTGTGTGAATCCGTCCCAATCATCATTCCTCCTGGAAAAGCATAATTCTCCAGCATTACCTGGTGAATGATACCTGCTCCCGGTTTCCAGAAACCGATTCCATATTTGTTGGAAATAGACGATAAAAAGTTGAAGACTTCATTGTTTTCATTCAGGGAGCGCTGTAAATCTGCCGAAGCGCCAACTTTTGCCTGAATCAAGTGGTCACAATGAACCGTAGAAGGAACAGATACTTTCTTTTTACCGGCTTGCATAAATTGCAACAAAGCCATTTGAGCCGTTGCATCCTGCATTGTTACTCTGTCCGGTGCAAAATCCACGTACGACTTGCCTCTTTCAAAAGCTTGCGTTGCGTCGCCATCCCACAGATGGGCATACAAAATTTTTTCAGAAAGAGTTAAAGGTTTTCCTACAATTTTTCGTGCTGCAGCGATCCGTTCCGGAAAACGTTCGTACACCTTTTTAATCATGTCTAAATCGAATACCATTGTTCTTTTTGTTACTTCATTTAATCTCTTAATTTAGTTAGTTTTTCAGACATTAGTATTTAAATCAAAGTTAATTTTCACAATTTAAAATGATTCTATACAATTTCAATGAATGGATAACTTTATCCAAACAATATGGGGTGCCACCCCAATTCTAAAAAAACAATTCACATTTTATTTATCTATCGTTGATGATAAAATAGGATCGAAAGCATCAATTAAGCTAACTTATTAATAAATTGAGCTAAAAATAAAAAAGCCGATGAAGAAAATCTCCACCGGCTAAAAAATATCTCGATCTATTTCAGAGTCACTTCATTTACCACTTCTTTTGCTTATTGCTTGATAGAAATAGGCTTAAACTTAGTCAGATTGATTCCTTCTACGGCAACTTTGTATTCTTCAATTGTAGGAATCCGTCCAAGAATAGCAGATAACACGACTACCGGAGTCGATGCAAGCAGAGATTCTCCTTTTTTACCGTCTCTGTCCTCTACCACGCGCCCCTGGAAAAGACGTGTAGATGTTGCCATAACCGTGTCTCCTTTCTCAGCTTTCTCCTGATTTCCCATACATAAGTTACATCCCGGACGTTCCAGGTACATAATGTTTTCATATTCTGTACGGGCTACGCTTTTTGGTAAAGCATCACTAAACTCAAATCCTGAATATTTTTGTAAGTATTCCCAATCACCCTCTGCTTTCAATTCATCAATGATATTGTAAGTTGGAGCTGCAACCACTAAAGGTGCGTTAAATTCTACTTTACCTTTTTGTTTTTCAACATTCTTAAGCATTTGGGAAACGATTTTTAAGTCGTCTTTGTGAACCATACATGAACCTACAAAGCCAAGATCCACTTTCTTGTCACCGCCGTAGTAAGTTAAATCACGGATAGTATCGTGCGTATATCGTTTAGAAACGTCAGCATTGTTTACGTCCGGGTCAGCAATCATTGGCTCATTGATTAAATCCAGGTCAATCACTACCTCCGCGTAATATTTAGCATTTGCATCAGGTTGTAAAGCTGGCTTTTCTCCGGATCTGATTTCAGCAATACGTTTATCCGCCTTCCCGATTAAACCTTTTAATACCTGGTTTTTGTTATCCATACCTTTATCAATCATGATCTGGATACGGGATTTGGCAATTTCTAACGATTGGATTAATGTTTCGTCCTGGGAAATACAGATAGACGCTTTCGCTTTCATCTCCGCTGTCCAGTCAGTAAAAGTAAACGCCTGGTCAGCTAATAAAGTCCCGATGTGAACTTCGATGATACGACCCTGGAAGACATTTTCACCGTCAAATTGCTGCAACATTTGTAATTGAGTAGCGTGAACCACATCACGGAAATCCATGAAAGGTTTCATTTCTCCTTTAAACGTAACTTTTACAGATTCCGGAATTGGCATGGAAGCTTCGCCAGTAGCTAAAGCTAAAGCAACGGTACCGGAGTCAGCACCAAAAGCAACTCCTTTAGACATACGTGTGTGTGAGTCACCACCAATAATGATAGCCCACTCATCAACAGTAATATCATTTAATACTTTGTGGATAACGTCTGTCATTGAATGATAAACACCTTTCGGATCACGAGCTGTAATCACTCCAAAGTCATTCATGAACTTCATCAATTTAGGTATATTAGCCTGTGCTTTCTTATCCCAGACAGATGCAGTATGACAACCGGATTGATAAGCTCCGTCAACACTTGGAGAAATAACTGTAGCAGCCATTGCCTCTAACTCCTGAGATGTCATCAGACCTGTTGTGTCCTGAGAGCCAACAATGTTTACCTTTACACGAACATCAGAACCGGCGTGTAATATTTTACCAGGAGTAACACCTACTGCATTTTTGTTGAAGATTTTTTCAACTGCTGTCAGACCAGCACCTTCATTAGTTACTTCTTTAGCCGGAGCAAATACTACAGGAGCTGCAACACCTAAAGTCTGAGCTGCAAACGTCTGGATTTTTTTACCAAACACGATAGCATAAGAACCGCCTGCTTTGATAAACTCCATTTTTTGCGGTGTTAAAGACCGGGAGATATCAATCAATTCTTTATCACCATTGTATAATTTTTTAGTTTTTGTATTAATAGTTAATACAGTTCCTGTAGAAACAGAATACGCTTGTTCCAAAACCGGCTCATTATTTTCATTACGAACAACCTGTCCGTTTTCATCTGTTTTCTTAACCCAGTTTTTCAAATCGATACCGATACCACCGGTAACGTCCACCGTAGTTAAGAAAATCGGGGAAATACCATTTGTACCTGCCACAATCGGAGCAATATTAACAAAAGGAACATAAGGGCTTGCCTGCTTGCCTGTCCAAAGTGCCACGTTATTCACACCTGACATTCTTGATGATCCCACTCCCATTGTTCCTTTTTCAGCGATCAACATAACGCTTGCATCCGGATGTTTCGCTTGTAACGCTCTGATTTCAGCCTGCGCTTCCGGGGTGATCATACATTTACCATGTAATTCACGATCAGAACGAGAGTGCGCCTGATTCCCCGGAGATAATAAATCTGTAGAGATATCGCCTTCAGCGGCAATATAAGTAACTACCCTGATTTCTTCCGGAACAGCTGGCAACTCAGTAAAGAATTCTGCTTTAGCATAACTTTCTAAAATTTCTTTAGCAATTGTATTACCTTTTCTGTAAGCTTCTGCCAAACGATTTGTATCTGCTTCATATAAGAAAACCTGTGTTTTCAATACGTCAGCAGCTCTCTTAGCATTTGCAACATCATCACCTAAAGCTAAATCCAGCAATACTTCGATAGATGGACCACCTTTCATGTGAGATAATAATTCAAATGCAAAATCCGGAGTAATTTCAGCAACAATTTCTGCCCCTAAAATAATTTCTTTTAAAAATTTTGCTTTAACACCTGCTGCCGGAGTAGTTCCCGGTAATGTATTATAAACAAAAAACTTAACTGAATCCTCCCTATGTGGGTTATTTAAGTCTTTAATTTGTGTAATAATCTCACTCAACAATCCTGCGCCATCAATTGGTTTCGGATGGAGCCCTTGTTCTTTTCGTTCTTCAATTTCTTTGATGTAATCCTGATATAAATTCATGATAGAAGTTTTTTAGATGAATTCTAAAAATTGTTTTTTGTATTTAAAAATCTGATCTGTCTTGATTCATTCAGGAAATCCGGTGTACTTTCCATCCTTATATCCAAATCGAAAACCATATTTTAAATGTTATTTTTTCAATCAAATTTTGCCCCGCGAATTTATAAATTTCTAATCATAAAAGCATTATATTTCCTACTTAATATCACTTATTTTGAGCGATTATAAATAAGCATAATTCAATATCCGGTTTTTCTCCATTTTCTATCCCTGAAAACAAAATCTTTTCTCTATTTTTGCCACCACACTCAAATAAATATTCCGTTGCAATTTCTTACCGTTACATTGTTTGTTTGCTTTATTTTTCTCATTTTAAATAAAAAAATATTTAAATCGTCATTCCTGTCTTCCAGATCTATCTGCAGCATCTTTGCCTTAAAATTTGTACTTGTTTCGTTTTTCGTTTTTTACCTGGATAAACATCACGAATATGATTTGAAGGGAGATCATGAATATTATCTTAACGATGCTAAAGTTCTAAATCGTGTCTTTTACAGCGATCCGGTTACCTATTTCATGTTACTGACCGGTTTTGACAATAGTGATGCAACTAAGGAGAAATACCTGGCCGAAACAAAGTTATGGAATAATCCTACAAAGAAATATAACGACTGCAGAGCGGTTGCCCGCGTTCACAGCATCGTTGTATTTGTTTCTGCCGGAAATGAATACATCCACCTGCTTTTCGTTGCGCTGCTTTCCACCTATACTATTTTACTTTTTGCCGGAGCATTTAGCAAATATCTTTCCAATCCTGACATCTTCATATTGTTTCTGGGAGCAGGGATTCCTTCTTTCCTGATTTACGGAGGCCTGGTGATGAAAGAACATTTACTGTTCTTCGGTATTGCCAGCTTTTTATACGGTATAAAGCAGCGAAGGTTAAACAGCCTGCATCTGTGGCTGGGCCTGTTCTTTCTTTTTACTGTAAAAATATATATTTTCTATGCGATCGGATTGTCTATCCTTTTTTATTTCCTGATAAAATCAGCTAAAAAATATACTTCAAAAGTCTTTATTATTATCGCATTCATCATATTGCTTACAGGAGCATTATTTTCCTCTTTCGGTGACAGAATTGTCAATCGTATTTCCAACCAGCAATATGCTTTTCGAAACGTAGCAACAAAAGGTATTTATTTATACGAACCTGCTGACAAAAACAGGAGCTTCTTTTATTATCTGAACATTAAAGATACAGCCTTTTTCAGAAAAACAGATACGGACCAGCTTCTCTTAAAAAAAGATATCAGAGCTTTAAAAGTAAGACAAGCCGGTACTCAATCCTCTCAGCCTGTCCTTCTGAAACAAGATCAGCTGTTTGATATTGCAATGATTGTCCGGAAAACATCTCAGTCCTATGTTCAGCCTTATTACTTAAACTATGATAAAAAACGGCTGATCGTCAGTATTCCGTCTTCCATTTACCACTGCCTGTTTCAACCTGATTTTAAAACTCCCGGCAGCAACGCCAAATATCCGGCAATTGCCGAAACACTTTTAATGACGACATTCGCCATTTTTTCCCTTTTATACGGCCTTGGAAAACACCGGAAAAAATTCAACGATCCACTTGTCATTTCATTACTCTTTTTTATCTTTCTCTCCGCTTTTATCGTAGGAATAACAACTCCGGTTGTAGGAGCTATGGTACGCTACCGGATTCCGACATATATAGCTTTGGCAATTCTATCTTTTATATTAATTGATCCGATATGGAAAAAAAAGTCGCGCTTATCACAGGAGCAACATCCGGGATAGGAAAAGCAACAGCACACCTTTTAGCTCAGAACAACTTTGATCTGATCCTTACGGGAAGGCGAAAAGAACGGCTGGAAGCACTCAGGGAGCAACTTGAGCACTTGAACGCTTCTGTAATTGTTCTTCCTTTTGACATCCGGAATAACGATGAAACGGTTTCCGCGATAAGCTCCATACCCGGTCATTTCAAGAAAAGGATCTCTGTTTTAATCAATAATGCGGGACTGGCAGCAGGAAGGGATTCATTTCAAAATGGATTATTAAGCGACTGGGAACAAATGATCGATACCAACATCAAGGGGTTGCTGTACATTTCAAGGTTAATTGTTCCCCTATTCATCGAAAACAAAAACGGGCATATTATAAATATTGCCAGCATTGCCGGAAAAGAAGTGTATGAAAACGGAAATGTCTATTGCGCTACAAAACACGCAGTAGATGCGCTCAGCAGGTCAATGCGTATTGATCTGTTCCGGCACGACATCCAGGTTACAAATATTGCCCCCGGAGCTGTGGAAACAGAATTCTCGCTCGTCCGTTTTAAAGGTGACAAGGAAACAGCAGACAAGACATATGACGGTTTTCAGCCTTTAACGGGTGAAGACGTCGCAGAAGTAATTCTTTTTGCCGTAACCCGCCCTCCGCACGTTTCAATTAACGATATTCTTATAACCCCGAAAGCGCAGGGAAACGCCACTTCATTCAACCGGAAATGAAAAATACACTGACTTTTATCCTGATCATTTTCTTTTCTTTTTCCTGTATGAAAGGAAAAAAAGTTGATTTTATCATTTACAATGCAACTATCCATTCCCTGAATGAAAACAATACGGAATACCAGGCAATGGCGGTTAAAGACGGTAAAATCGTAGAGCTCGGCCCGGACAGGCAAATCCTGAATAAATACAGATGTCCGGAGGATTTTGATGCTCACGGAAAGCATATTTACCCGGGATTTTCGGATGCACACACACATCTTTTGCTGCTCGCGCAAGAGCGGTTAGCAGCTAATCTGAATGAGGCAAAATCACCGGAACAACTTTTGGTTATACTCGAAAAATACCAGTCCCGAAATTCTTATGATTTCATCATCGCAAGAGGATTATCCTTTCAGAAGGAGCAAAAAGAAGCTTTATCCGTATTACTTACAAAAAGCTTTCCTGCGATTCCTGTTTTTATCATCTCTAAAGATGCTCATTCAGCAGTCTTAAATCAAAAAGCAGCAGCATTTCTTAACATTTCACATGGAAATGAGAAATTTACCGGAGTAATTGAGGAAGAAGCGTTTTTTGAATTGTATGAGCAATTCCCGGAATTTCCGGAGCAACAAATCAAAAATCAACTATTTGAAATTCAGGATGAATTATTACAATACGGAATCGTAGCTGTTCACGAAATGGGATGGAGTAACAAAGAGTATAATTTCTTCAAAAAATTGTATGAAGACAAAAACTGGAGAATTCACATCAGCGCATTTCTGTTCCCATCGGATGAAAATATGAATCTGTTACAAAACGGAATTATCAAACACAAAAACATGCAGATACGAGGCCTTAAACTACTACTGGACGGCACTTTCGGCTCTCAAACTGCTGCTATTTCCGGTCACTACAAAAACGGTGGGAACGGAAAAATAAACTACGCTGATGAAACACTGGATTCTCTGTTAAAATTTGCTTACAATCATGAGCTTCAATTAGCAGTTCACACAGCAGGAAGCAGAAGTGCGATAACTTTCATGAACCGGATAAAAATGCTGAAATTAGATGTTGGTAATCTTAAATGGAGAATGGAACATTTACAACAAAGCACACCGGAAGTTTTAAAGTTACTCTCCGAACTTTATATCATACCGTCAGTACAGCCGTTTCACGCAATAAGCGACATTCAGTGGCTTCGGTCAGTTATTCCGGATATTGACAAATGGTTTTATAATTACAAATCTTTGTATGAAGCAAATGGAATTATTGCAATCGGCTCCGATGCTCCGGTAGAAACGTTTAATCCGTTTGAAATCATCTGGGCTGCCAACTCTCGTAAAGATTCAGAAAACACACCAGGTTCGCAGTTCAATCCTGAAGAAGCGATTTCCATTGAAACATTACTGAAAGCATATACACAATTCAATCCTCAGATTGTCGATCTGGAAAAAAACTTCGGGATTCTTGATAAGCAAAAAAATGCAACATTTTTCATCAGTAATCTTCCTATCAGTTCCAATTACAATTCCATTTATAATTATTCTACCGGCACTTTTATAAAAGGAAAAAAGGTTTACTCTGCCGAATAAACCTTTTATCTAAAACCAAAAAAATTATGTGCCCTAAGTATGTAGTAATTAAGTTAAGACTTTAATCAAAACATAACTGTACAAATATCTGCTTTTAATAGAAACTCTTGATATAGAATGAATATATGAGCCGGGAATTTGAATTAAAAGTCAGTTCGGATGAATATTTATTTTCACATCAGGTGTTTTTATTCCTTTTTTTATGTATATATTTAGGAAGTCAATAAAACTTTAATACGATGATGGAAGTTACCCGCTTATTTGATATTCCATATTACCAGCTGGAAAAATACCCTAACTCAAAAATGTTCTCTTATAAATCAGAAGGGACATGGAATAATATTTCAACAGAAGCTTTTATTCAGAAAGTAAACAACGTTTCAAAAGGGCTAATCAACTATGGAATAAAACCAAATGATAAGATTGCCATTGTTTCTCCTAACCGTTACGAATGGAACTGTATTGATATCGCGGTACAGCAGGTCGGAGCAATCGTTATTCCTGTTTATCCGAATATTTCAACAAATGATTACAGGTATATTTTCAATGATGCGCAAATCAAGCTGGCATTCCTGGGAACAGAAGAATTATTTGAAAAGCTGACGTCCATCAAATCGGAAATTCCTTCTTTGGAAACATTATATACATTTGACGTAATCAATGGCGCAAATTACTGGGAATCCATTTTCGATATATCAGATACGCATGAGGAAGAATTAAGAGCCCGCAAAAGTGTGATCAAATTCGAAGATCTGGCAACTATTATTTATACATCAGGTACAACAGGAAATCCTAAAGGAGTGATGTTATCACATAAAAATATTCTTTCAAATGTAACAGCCTGTATTCCTATTATTCCGGCAGACCATAATTCCCGTGTCATCACGTTTTTACCTGTATGCCACGTCTACGAACGAATGCTGCATTATTTGTACATGAAACTCGGAGCAGCGATCTACTTCGCAGAATCCATGGATACTATCGGAGAAAACATCAAAGAGGTAAAACCACATGTATTCACCGCCGTGCCGCGTTTACTGGAAAAAGTATATGATAAGATCATCGCAAAAGGAAATGAGCTGGAAGGATTCAAGCGTAAGCTGTTCTTCTGGGCGGTTGAATTAGCAGAAGAATATGATGTACAAGGAAAAGGATTGTGGTATGGTATAAAATTATGGATCGCGAGAAAACTCATTTTCTCTAAATGGATGGAAGCTTTAGGTGGCGAAGTAAGAGCGATCGCTTCCGGAAGCGCTGCTTTATCTCCTCATTTATGCCGTATTTATCTAGCAGCAGGAATCAATGTATTAGAAGGATACGGTTTAACAGAAACATCACCTGTCGTATCTGTGAACAACCTGAAAGACGGAATCCGGATCGGAACAGTCGGTCCATTACTAGATAATGTAGAAGTGAAATTTGCCGAAGACGGTGAAATTCTTGTAAAAGCACCTTCTGTCATGATAGGATATTACAACAAACCGGAAGCGACAGCAGAAGCTATCGATGCTGACGGCTGGTTTCACACAGGAGATATCGGTGAAATGATCGAAGGAAAATACCTGAAGATCACAGACCGTAAAAAAGAAATTTTCAAAACTTCCGGAGGAAAATTCATTATCCCGCAAGCGATGGAAAACAAATTCAAGGAATCCCGCTTCATTGAACAAATCATTGTGATCGGTGAAGGAGAGCGTTTCCCTGCAGCCTTGATCGTTCCCGCATTCCCGTTTCTGAAAGACTGGAGCATACGAAAAGGATACGGCCTGGAAAACCTTTCGAATGAAGATATTATTAAAGACGAGCGCGTTATCTCACGGATCCAGCAGGAAGTGAATCGTTTTAACGAATTATACGGAAACTGGGAAAAAATAAAACAATTCCGTTTACTTCCACACGAATTTACAATTGAAGGAAACGAATTAACTCCGACATTGAAATTCAAGCGGAAAATCATCCTGGAAAAATACAAAGCGACTGTTCAGGATATTTATCAGGCCGGTTAAAACTCGTTTTTTGAATAAATTAAAATCCACGAAAGTGGATTTTTTTATTTTTGCAGCATGACAGCAGATTTCGCACTTATCCCGCATTATTTTCCTAATCTCAGTGAAGAGCAGCAATTGCAGTTTTCCGGATTGAAAGAAGTTTATAATTTCTGGAATGAGCAGATTAACGTCATTTCAAGGAAAGATATGGATAATTTCTACAAACGTCATGTATTGCATTCGCTGGCCATTGCCAAAGTAATGCCTTTTGTTCCCGGAAGTAAAATCTTAGACATCGGAACCGGAGGTGGATTTCCAGGAATTCCGTTAGCGATACTTTTTCCTGAATGCGAATTTCTGCTGGTCGATTCGATTGGTAAAAAAATTAAGGTGGTTAATGAAGTTGCGAAAGCGATCGGATTGAAAAATGTTCGTGCTGTTCATGAACGTGCCGAAAAAATAAACGGGCAGTTTGATTTCATTGTTTCCCGTGCTGTGACCGCGATGCCTGATTTTCTTAAATGGACTAAAAATAAATTCCTGAAAGAGAATAAAAATGAATTTCCAAATGGAATTCTTTATCTGAAAGGCGGTGATCTGGCAGAAGAAATGGCTCCGGTAAAACATTCTTATAAATTTTATGATATCAGGGATTTCTATAACGAGGATTTCTTTGAAACAAAAAAAGTTGTTTATGTAAAGGCCTGAAAAATGGAAATTTTAAATGACCTCCGTACTTCACGCTTTACACCGTTTAAAGAAATTGCTCAAAAAGTAATTGATACTAATCAGTCAGAGGAGTTAGTAAATTGTACAAAAGACAAAAAGCTAAAGACCAACGCGCTCTGGCTTCTCACACATGTCGTCAAATTAAATCCAGAGCCCGTATTTCCTTTTCAGGAAAAATTTATTGATCTTTTATTAGCGCCGCAAAATTTCACGGACCAGAGAAATACCAGTGTTATTCTGATACACCTTCCCTACACTTCCTATCGGGAAGGAGAAGTAATTGATTTAGCGTTTGCACATATTATTTCACAGGAAGTTCCGGTTGCCGTCCGGGTGAATATGATTTACCTTTCACTTATTTATACAGCAAAATATCCCGAACTAATGCAGGAATTAATTCAGATGAAGGAGATTTTACTCCCGGGTGCGCAACCTTCGCTCCAGGCTGCATTCAGAAAAGTAAAAGCTTAAATCATCAGATACTCAGCTGGTATTGCAGGACTACCTGTCCCCTTCTCAGCGAAGGATCAGCCAGGATTCCGGTTGCCGTCTGATTAAATACCGGCCTGGACTGGTAATCTAAGGATAATTTAGAATTTTGTCCGGCAATCAGCCAGTTCAACCCGATGTTAAATACCTGCACAGGGCTTGCCAGTGCCTGGTATTTTGCATGTGAATGAATAAAATAAGGCTGCAGCGTTCCCTGCTTCCCCAACAGCTGATCTTTGAACTTATAAGCAAATTGACTATAAAAGACGTGTCCGGTTCCGATTAGCGGAAAAGCGTTACCCGCTCCGTTAAATGTACTGTTAGGGCCAACGCCGTTTGCTACATTAAAGACTCCGGCATTACGAATGTAATCAGGCCCGAACTGGTAATTCATATAGGCAGCGTAAGCAGTCACTGCATTTTTTTTATCCGGATTCAGCGCATAATCAACAAAAATATCCACTCCCAGCTGAAACAAGGGGACAGAAACCGTGTCCAGTCCTGCAGAACGGTACCACATCGCATTTTTCTGATATTGTGCTCCCGCTCCAAGATTTATAATCCGTTTTTTTCCCAGATAAGAACCGCTCATATAAGGCGTTTTGGTTGTTTCCTTTTCCATAAACTGCCAAAAGAAATATCCTGCGTAATTCATCTGAGGTGCTCTGGTGGAAAAGGCCGCCTGATTGATAGCTGTCGGAGAAAGCGGCACGATAAAGTTCAGACTGTTTTGCACCGGGAAAGGCTTTGAAATACTCATCCTGTAATTCAGCTTACTAACCTCTCCTTTCAGATAAACACCATATTTCCGTCCAAACTGATCCGTAACATCATTTGTTGATTCCATCACGACAGGAAGATCCATCCCCAGAATAGACGCTACGCCTGAAGAGCTGAAACGGGAAGTTCCGTTATAGCCGTGCAAACCTCCTCCAATCACGATGATATTTTTATATAGCTGCTGATCCACCGTAACGTCATGGATGAACAAACCTGATTTTCGCGCAGAAATTGAATTGAGATTATTCAACCCTGCCTGTGTATAAAAAAACGTAGATTTTGTTACCTGCCCCTGTACTGAAAACCGAAGACGCCGGATACCGAAGTCAGCCACATGCTCCTGTTCGGTTCCATTTAAAAGTGATCCCGGGTTATTGTGATTATATCTTGTCCAGAACTGACTTAAAATTGAAGCCCTGATGTAATGTACAGAATCATTTTTAAAGGTTATTTTCAAACCTTCTTCAAATAATTTATTCTGCGTAAAACCAACCGGCACAGCAAATAATGATGCGGCAAGCAAAATTCTTTTAGCTATTCTCATATCCTTTCTTTTGTCCGCCGGCATCAGATTAAGTTCAGAAATTCTGTAAGTACCGGCCTCATATTTCAAAGTTCAGCTTTCATGTCCGAATGGAATGTACTGTCAACTCTCAAAAAACAATACAACAGCCTCACCTTTTTATTTTCCGAAAGATAGGAAAACAAAAGCAATTTCTCTCCGCTAAGAAGCAGCAGAAGCCTCTTTTTACAAGAAGTTAACGAAATAAAGCTGCTGATCTACGGGAATAAAAAAACTCTCCGGTGAACAATATGCCGGAGAGTTTCCTTTAAACTTTGAAGTTATCCCAGATAACTTTTCAATATCTTGCTTCTTGAAGTATGCTTCAATCTGCGGATTGCTTTTTCTTTAATCTGGCGGACACGTTCTCTTGTGAGGTCAAATTGCTCCCCGATCTCTTCCAATGTCAGCGGGTATTTACCGTTCAGGCCGTAAAACATTCTCACCACTTCACCTTCTCTAGTTGTCAAAGTAGAAAGAGAACGTTCAATGTCTTTTCTCAGAGATTCGCTCACCAGCTCTTTTTCAGGATTATTCATGTAAGTATTGGGTAAAACATCATACATTGTGGAAGAACTTTCGTCTCCTTCCGACAAAGGTGCATCCATCGATACATGCCGTCCGTTATTTGCCATTGACTGTTTGACATCATCCACCATAACCCCCAGAAATTCAGCAAGCTCATCTGCAGTCGGGGGACGCTCATATTTTTGTTCTAATTCTGAATAAGCACGGTTAATTTTATTAATCGTCCCGATCTTATTTAATGGCAGGCGCACTATCCGTGCCTGTTCAGCCAATGCCTGCAAAATCGACTGGCGGATCCACCAGACAGCATACGAAATAAATTTAAAGCCACGGGTTTCATCGAACCGTTCCGCCGCTTTTATCAGTCCTAAATTTCCTTCATTAATTAAATCCGGAAGTGTTAATCCCTGATTCTGATATTGTTTGGCAACTGAAACGACAAAACGCAGATTGGCTCTGGTCAGGCGCTCCAAAGCTCTCCTGTCCCCATTTTTTATACGCTGAGCCAGCTCCACTTCTTCATCGGCAGTAATCATCTGCTCACGCCCGATCTCCTGCAGATATTTATCTAATGAAGCCGTTTCACGGTTGGTTACTTGTTTTACGATTTTCAGTTGTCTCATAAGGCGATTTTTAATTGTTAATTATTTTGGTTTAGCATTCTTACTATTAAACGAATAAATAACGAGAATAGTTGTCTTTGTTACCAAAATGAATGTTAAAATACATTAATAATATCTTTGTACAAACCAGCTATATAACAAACATTTACACCAAAAACCGTGTGCTTTCCCACTGATTAAAGGGTGTGTTTTTTTGAGTCTGTGACAAAATTTGTATTTTTAACCTGCACCAATTGAATTTCGTTTGAAAAAGTCGGCTCTATTACTTATCATTTTGATGTCTTTTTTTTCCTGTAGCAAAAAGACAATGAATGAAATAAAAATGTACAGAGAACTTGTAAAAAGAGACCTCGCCTACATACAGCATAAAGGTAAGCTGGTCGTTCTTTTTGAAAATAATACCGCTTCTTATTTCGAAAACCGGGGAAGCAGCATGGGATTTGAATATGAAATCTTAAAAGAATTCTGTAAAGATCATGAGCTGGAATTAGATGTCCGCGTGATCTCCAACCAGGATAATATGTTCCTGATGCTGCAGCAGGGAGAAGTGGATCTCATTGCCTGTAATCTTTCAGTTACCAATGACCGGAAAAAAATCATCTCTTTCTCCTCTCCTATCTTACATGTAGAACAAGTTTTGGTACAGCGGTCTGCTGACGAAAATTCAACTACTGAATTTATTACTGATGCAACACAACTTTCTGAAAAAAAGGTGAATGTATGGAAAAACTCCGCTTACTTCACAAAACTCAAGAATATCCAGAATGAAATCGGGGATACCATTTATATTTATGAAGAAAATGGTGATATCAGCACCGATTATCTCATTGAGCAGGTAGCGGACGGAACTATAGACTATACAGTAGCGGATAAAAATGTCGCTATCATCAATCAGTACTACTGGAATAATCTTGATATTTCATTACCTTTAAGCTTCAAGCAGAAAATCGCTTTCGGGCTGCGAAAAAATACGCCAAAGCTAAAAGCGGAGCTGGACAGCTGGATCGAAAACTTTAAGAAATCAGATCTTTACAATTACCTGAAATACAAATACTTTGAACTTCCTTCCACAGCGAAGCTGGCGCTTAAATCAACCAATGTGTCCGGAACGGTCATGTTCATGAATATCCTGAAATCCAAGACAAAAAACAAACCTGTTGAATGGCAATTGGTTGCCGCTATTATTTATCGTGAATCCCGCTTCAACCCAGATATCATAGGATTGGGAGGTGCTTACGGATTATTCCAGTTTATGCCGCAGATCGGAGCAAAATTCGGAGTTTTCCCCAATTCCGGCCCTGAAGAGCAGATCGAAGGAGGAATCCGGCTGATTTTAAAAAATTACTCGTTATGGCCGGATGCGGTTACTGAAGAGGATCGCATCAAATTTACGCTGGCCGCTTATAATTCAGGAGCATCTCACGTTCACGATGCAAGGGCACTGGCAAGAAAGCATAAGCTGAACCCGAATATATGGGATGGAAATGTAGCAGTGATGTTCAGAAACCTATCTAATCCGGAATATTACAACGATCCAGTCGTTAAAAACGGCTCTGCCCGCGGCGCGCATACCGTTGGATACGTTTATGATGTTTTCCAGCAATATTCTCATTATAAAAACACAAAATAAATAATGTCTTCTGACAAACAATTAATTGTTATTCAAGGACCGACCGCCTGCGGAAAAACCGCCTTATCGCTGGTGCTGGCAAAACACTTTCAGACTGAGATCATTTCTGCTGATTCACGGCAGTTTTATACTGAAATGGAAATCGGAACAGCAAAACCTTCCAATGAAGAATTGAATTCCATCCGCCATCATTTTATCAATTCGGATTCTATACATCATTTAGTAACAGCGGCAGAATACGAGCAGCGCGGATTAGAGATGCTCCGGCAGCTTTTTTCTAAATACCAAACCGTCATTATGGTCGGCGGTTCGGGAATGTTTGCAGATGCTTTGACCGATGGGTTAGATCCCGTACCAACCGATGAGATCATTAAAGAAAAGCTGACGGAACGTTATGAAAACGAAGGACTGGATAAATTGGTACAGGAATTGGTAACTCTCGATGAAAGTGCGACGGTAACTATCGACCTGAAAAATCCGGTGAGAGTTATCAGAGCGCTTGAAGTAATTTTGATTACGGGGAAACCATTCAGTTCTTTTAAAAGTCAGCAGCCCAAAAAGCGTTTTTTTAAGGTACATCGTTTTGCTATTGACCTTCCGAGGGAAATACTGTACGAACGGATCAACAGACGGGTGGACAATATGATGGAAAACGGTTTATGGGGAGAAATTCAAGCGCTTTATCCGTACAAAGAGCTGAAAACACTGCAAACTGTAGGATATCAGGAGTTTTTCGGGCATCTGGACGGAAAACACTCCTTGGAAGAGGCCATAGAGCTGGTAAAAAGAAATTCCAGAAGATATGCAAAACGGCAATTAACATGGCTGCGGCGGACAAAAGATATTTATTGGTTATCCGGTCAGAATACAGAAGAACAATTTGAAGAAATTCTAAACACATTAAAATGAAAATTCAGTTAGAAAAAGTTGTTCCGAAACCGTTACGTGACAGTTACAACCCTGAATCAACCTGCTGGAATGCAGATGTGGAAGTGCTTCCGGGAACTAAAATTGTGGTGGAAGCAGTATCAGGCAAAGGAAAATCGACGTTCGTCAACAGCATCTACGGAATCCGGAAAGATTTTTCCGGAAAAATCCTGATCGACGGAAAATCCACAAAGGAAATTTCTATTGACGAATGGAGTATTATCCGTTCAAAAAGATTATCAGTTGTTTTTCAGGACCTTCAGCTGATTCCACATTTAACTGTAAACGAGAACCTGGCGTTAAAAAATGAGCTGACTAATAATACATCCGTGGAAGAGCAAAGAGAACTTATTCAAAAAGTAGGCTTAGCAGACAAATGGAATGTTCCCTGCGGAATTCTTTCGTACGGGCAGCAGCAGCGCGTTGCTATCATACGTGCGCTGCTCCAGCCTTTTGAAGTGATTCTTCTGGATGAGCCTTTCGCCCATCTTGATCAGGAAAATTCACACATTTGTTATAATATGATCTTGGAAAAAGCGGAAAAGAACAATGCGACCATTGTGCTGACCACTTTGAACCACGCCAAAATTGATGTTTTTGACCAACATTTGTTATTATGAAACTTTACCATAAACTCTTTTTTTCAACTACCAATAAAACTCAGTTGATAGTTGCCGGCTGCGCTACATTCATTGGTTTTTTACTATTGCTCATCGGAGTGAACTACGTATTTCAGATTTATAATTTCAGAGCGAAAAACGAGCTTCTGACGGATAATGTGTTTGTTGTTCAACGTAAGGTTTCCAGCGGCGGAGCATTCAGGCTCCAGAAAACAGACTTCAATGCGAACGATCAGGAATTCATTAAAAATCAGCCTTTCATTGAGCATTTTCAGCCACTGACAGTTAATAATTTCGATATTGATTTTCAATTAGCGGACGAGAATATGCCATATATGCGGACGGATATTTTTATTCAGGGAATTCATCCTGAATTTCTCGACGTGAAAAATATTGACTGGAGCTGGGATACAACAAAAAAGATAGTTCCTATCATTATTCCGAAGGAGTTTTTAATCATGATGAACTCTTTTATGAGCTCGAAAGACATGCCGCAGATCTCGGAAGACCTTGCGAAAACGATCCACTTTAAATTTAATCTCAAAAAGAATGACCAACGCGAAAGCTTTGAGTGCCGTGTAGTCGGATTCACCAGTATATTCTCAGCAGTTCTGGTTCCGGAAAGCTTTATCCAATACGGAAGTGAAAAGTATGGAACCGAAAAAGAAAAGATCACACAGTTGATTCTGTCTCATACGAAAGAAAATTTCGGCACATTTAAGAAATTCCTGGAGGAAAATTATCTGGAAACCAAATCTACAGATTTGGTAATGAGCCAAATCAAAAGCATGACACTTATTTTATTTAATTTCATTGTAGCGCTGGCATTCATCATTATACTGCTTTCAGCTACTATTTTCTCTCAATACAGCCAGCTGCTGATCGAATCGAAAAAATTTGAAATCCGTACCATGCTGCGATTAGGCCATAAAGTAAAAACGATTGTCAGCACGCTTTATAATTATTTTTTCAGGCTGATCCTGATCATCAATCTTCTGGTGCTGGTGACTTTTCTGGGATTGTTGTTCCTGTTAAACAGTTATTTCGTTAAATATGGTTTCGATTTTCAAAATTTAATGTCTTTTCATCCGTTCTGGATGCTCGCTTTTATTAATTTTGTCCTGCTTTTTGCGATCAGAAGAAAAATTCTTTCCATCGTCAAACAATTTAACTAGTTAAGGATATGTTAAGGATAAATCTAAAATCAATTTCGAACGTCTATCATAAAAAATATACTATGAAAAATTTGCTTTTACTACTGTTATTCACACTTCCTATGGCGGCTTTCAGCCAAAAAATCAAATTAAAAGTAGATGATCAGAAAGACACTACTGTTTTTTTAGTAAAATATTACGGTAAGAACATTTTGTATGCGGATACTGCGGAAATGGTAAAAGAAGTGGTAACATTCGACGGCTCCAAGCAAAAACCGGGAATGCTGGGCTTGTTGCTTCCGGGCCAAAAGTTCTTCGAGTTCATTTATAATAAGGATGAAATAGATATCGAGACAAAAGGACCTGATTATGTCGCGAACATGAAAGTGAAGAAATCAGAGGAAAACATCTTGTTTCTTTCGTATATCAATTATTTAAAGACAAGCAGGGAAAAAGCAAATGCACTGATGGATCAGTCCAGAAGTCTGGATAAAAACTCAAAAGAATATAAAGACCTGATGAACCAGGTAGATGGCATCAGCGGCGCTGTAAAAACCTTCCAGGTTGATTTCGCAGAAAAAAACAAGGGTAAATTAGTCGGGAAGATCGTGAAGATGTCAACGGATGTTGAGATTCCGGAAGCTCCGAAAAATGAAAAAGGACAAGTAATCGATTCTAATTTCAGATACTACTATTACCGTGAACATTATTTCGATAACATTGATCTTAGAGATGACCGTCTGGTAAATACAGCAATGTTTCATCAGAAAATCGAATATTTCTTCGGGGATAAATTCCTGCTGCAGATCCCGGATACAATTGCCGTTCAGGCTATTTCAATGCTGGACAAGATGGATTACCGCTCAGAAATGTTCAAATACACGTTGACACATATTATGGTAAATGCCGAAAAATCCAAGATTATGGGCATGGATAAATTGTTCACGATTCTCGGAGACCGTTATTATTGTAAAGATGCGCCGGACGGGAAATCTTATGTGGATTGGATGACTTCTGATAAGCTGGAGGAATTGTGTAAAAAAATTAAAACAAATAAAAACCTGGTAGTCGGTGCAAAAGCTATTAATATCAAGCTGACAGATTCCACTGAAGTAAACTGGCATGATTTCTATTCCTTAAAATCTGATTATGTTATTCTCTATTTTTGGGAAGCTACCTGCGGACACTGTAAAAAATCCACTCCTTTATTACAAAAGTTATATGCTGAAAAACTGAAAGCACGTAATGTAGAAGTTTTCGGGATCAGTAAAGCCATTGGTGAAGATTTCAAAACATGGAAAAAATTCATATCGGACAACAAATTATCATTTATCAATGTGGCCTTGACGGATAAGATCTACAAAGAAGCTCAAAAAGATCCGTATAAATTTATTCCTCACATCACTACTATAGAATCTTTAAATTATTCTGATACGTACGATATCTACTCTACTCCCAGAGTTTTCGTCCTGGATAAGGACAAAAAGATCATCGGGAAAGGATTAACCATTTCACAGCTGGAAGATTTTATGGATCGCGTCCAGAAAGTTGAAAATGCGAAAAAGATCATTCCTGCTGATAAAAATAAGGAAGACGAGCACGACGAAGAACATCACTAAGATTTTAAGCCGGTTTATCCGGCTTTTTTATTATTCTACCATTTAGTGATTATGAATCTCCCGCCCTTTTTAAATTCCAGGGAGTTAATCCCTTTCATATAGAATTTCCGGCGATTCGTATCAATGCGCTTTAAATTTTCTTCTGAAATATCATTATCCCAGGTAGTAAAAAACGTTCTTCCGTAGACCTGTGTCTGAAACTGCTCGTACCAAACCAGTATATCATTTGGAAGGTAATCTCCGTCCGCTACATATTGAAAAATTTCAGGGTGATATTTTTCATTTTCTTTCAGCCGGAGATTATGATGTAAAATTGCCCAAGCCTTACCATAAGCATTTAACCCGATATTTCTCTCGGAAGGAAACCCGAAAGTATGAATCAGCTGATAAAGATAATTCCAGTTGGAGCTGTCCAGATCAAACAGGTTTTCCGGCAGCTCAGACCTTATTATCTGGTATTTTCCCCTGACAGATTTGTTATTCCGGATAATCCGCTGATCAATATAATAGAGGCTGTCAATAATCTCTATATATCGATGATTAATCCGCTCTTCGTACATTTTTTTGAAATACAATGCACTATCTTTCAATGCATGATAATAGTCTGTCGATTTGAATTCTACATCTGCTGCTTTTAAAAAATCATCATTCCCTGAATTAATAATCAACTGACGACCAAAAGCATACATATCATCGAACATTTTTAGCTGCTGCGAAAGAGAATAAGCTTTTTCCAGGTTTCTGACATGGACGTAATCGACCGTCTGAAAAGCTTTCTTATAATTTTCCAGTGCTTCCTTTTTCTGTCCCATATAGGTCATGCTGTCAGCTTCGTTACACAGCAGATAATATTCAACATATGTCTGATTATAAGCACAAGTATAAAACAGACACAAAACAATAAATGTGATTATGTTATTCATAAAAAAGGTATTACAATATCATGTTCATAAAAAAGGTATTACAATATCATGTGTAATACCTTAAAGATAATTTTTTATCAGAATAAATACAGTTACTGCTTAATCTTTCGAATTAGAAACCACATACACCCGAAGCGTCAGCTTTTCAGCATCTGTCATCTTCGTTCTGGGAATCATCTTATTCAGCGTTTTATGCCATTGTTCTGCTGTTTTTGCCGAAGGATCAGGAAGCTTATGGCATCGCGCGCAATTATTTTGCATCAATACCTGGCCTTCCGTCTGGATCACGTCTGTGCTGACTGCCAGCGCTTCAGATTTTGTCAGAACATCTTGTTTCTCTGTTTTTACTTTACTTCCCGTTCCTTTTCCGGAACCACAGGCGGTGAGGATAACTGTCAGTACCAGTGAGCTTAAAATTACTTTTTTCATAAATATCAGATGTTTGGATGTATTCTCACAAATATAAAAGAATCATTCAAAAAACAAATGTGAAAAAAACTATTATAATGTTAAACTAACTTGTCAATAAAATGTCTTACTCTCTTTCACCATTCTTCTCAATAACGGATTCGGACGGTAACGATCATCTCCATACTCCGAAAAAAGATTTTCTAATTTTGTCAGCACGTATTCCAGACCAAGCTCATCCGCCCATTTTAAAAGTCCTTTCGGATAGTTTACACCATTGGTCATTGCCAGATCAACATCTTCCACAGAGGCGATTTTCAGGAATACTGCATCAATGGCTTCATTGATCAGCATCACCAGGATACGCTCAAAAATTTCTTTTCCTGATTGTTCATTTTCTGTTGGTTTCGGCAGCTCTGCTCCTTCTGAATAATTGTAGAAACCTCTTTTGGTTTTTCTTCCAAGATAACCGGCTTCTTTGTGACGTTTCTGCGTGAATGACGGCCGGAAGCGCGGATCATAATAGAACGCTTCAAAAACTGTTTCTGTTACCGTATAATTGATATCGTTCCCGATGTAATCCATGAGCGTGAACGGTCCCATTCTGAAACCTCCGATATGTGTCATCGCCCAATCAATTGTTGCAAAATCAGCAACACCTTCCTCATAAATTTTCAATGCTTCCCCATAAAACGGCCTTGCCACGCGGTTCACAATAAATCCTGGTGTATCTTTGGCAATGCAGGCAATTTTGTTCCAGCTTTCAATAACCTCTTTAGCTGTTTTCAATATGGTTCCGGACGTCTGAACAGCAGGAATTATCTCCACTAATGGCATCAGCGGCGCGGGATTAAAAAAGTGAATTCCCAGGCAGCGTGACGGATCATTCAGTGAAGCTGCGATAGAAGCAATTGACAAAGAGGATGTATTGGAAGCAATAATGCAATTTTTTGAAACAACTTCTTCAATCTGTTTGAAAACTAAATTTTTAATTTCAATATTCTCAATAATTGCTTCAATCACTAAATCTGCTCCTGAAAAAGACGTAACAGCAGTAGAATAATTAATTCTTGCCTGAATTTCCTGTGTTTCTTCTTTTGACAGCTTACCTTTCTCTACTAATTTTGCAAAAATCACCTGATAGGAAGCTTCTGCTTTATCCAGCATTGCCTGATTCGTATCTACCAGCACAACTTCGTGACCATTCTGGGCAGCGACCTGAGCGATTCCTGCTCCCATTGTACCTGCTCCTAAAACACCTACTTTATTTATTTTCATTTTTCAAATGCTTTGTTTATTCTTTCTTTTTAGCCTCTTTTGATAAGAATGTGTAGGAAAAATCAAATGGTATTTTATACCGCAATTTCTATCTTTCTCATTATTTTCCTTTAAAAACCGGTTTTCTCTTTTCTAAAAATGCCTGAACTCCTTCATTGAAATCATCCGTATTTCCTGCTTCGGTCTGTAATGCTTCCTCCACAGCCAGCTGTTGTGTCAAATTGTTTGTCCACGTTTTATTAACTGCTCTTTTTGTCAGCCCTAAACCTCTTGTAGGCATTTGCGCCAGTTGTTTCGCAAATTGACCGACCGCTGCATCCAGTTCTTCATCTTCCACCACTTTGTAGATCATGTTCATGCGCTCCGCTTCTTCGGCAGTTACTTTATCACCTGTCATAAACAAAGCCATTGCCTTCTGATAACCGATAATTCTCGGCAAAAAGAATGTTCCCGCTGAATCGGGAATTAAACCGATCTTAGAAAACGCCTGAATAAAAGCAGCGGATTTTTTGGCAAAGGTAATATCACAGGCTAAAGCAATGTTCGCTCCCGCTCCCGCAGCTACACCATTTACGGCTGCAATTACCGGTTTTTCAATCGTGCAGATCAGCTCGATAATCGGATTGTAATGCTCTTTCACAATAGATTGAAGCTCCGGTCCCTCAGGATCCATCGCCTCTGCCAGATCCTGCCCGGCACAGAATGCCTTGCCTTCTCCTGTCAAAACAATTGCACGGATTTCCTCATTCCCGGCCGCATCTTTAAGCGCATTCTGGAGCGCTAAAGCCATCTCACGGTTGAACGAATTAAATACTTCCGGGCGGTTCAGACGCAGATAGCAAACGCCGTCTTCTATTTTCTGGATTAAAGTCATAAGTCTAAATTTGCGACTAAAATAAACATTCACTTTTGATTGTTCAACAGCATTCTTTTATATTTATCAGCATAATCCTCTTTTATTTATAAAATAGGATAACATTTTCTTAATATCTGTCTCATTGGTTTACCCTACTTTTGCTTTGTAATAAATTCTACGACATTTTGCTTCAAAAAATCTATGTACTGCTTTTTATATTAGTTCTGATGTCAGGGCTTTATAATTTTTCCTATTCTCAGACAGCTTCTTTAATTATCAATGAGGTTTCGCAGGGAAATGGCACTCAGGAATATGTGGAACTTCTAGTTGTCAGCGATCAGCCAAACAGCTGCATCAGACCTACGCTGGATCTGAGAAAATGGGTAATAGATGACAACAACGGTTATTTTGCAAGCGGCAGCGGAACAGGAATCGCAGACGGCTCAATGCGCTTTGCCAATAATTCATTCTGGGCAAATGTGCCTGTGGGAACGCTTATATTAATTTACAATCAAAACAGCTTTAACAGCAGTAAAATTCCTCCTATAGACAACAGTTTAACAGACGGTAACTGCCGCCTTGTCCTTCCTGCAAATTCCAGCTTATTCGAGAAAAACGGCGCGCCGACAATTTCCAACGGAAACTATCCTGCAACCGGCTGGAGCACAAACGGTGACTGGGAAACGGTCGCGATGAGAAACGACGGGGATGCTTTCCAGATTTATAATCCCGGAAATCTGACAACTCCTGTTCATGGTGTTGCCTGGGGAAATAACAATTTACATCAGGACATTTATTTCTCAGGCGGTGCCGGCGGATTGGTCTTTTCCTTTACAAATGCCGTTTCCGATGATTATCACAATCAGAATAACTGGAGCTCGGGAGCTGTCGCGTCTAATGAAACTCCGGGACTTCCCAATTCCGCTAAAAACGAAATTTATATCAATTCGCTGTCCAACAACTGCTCTTCTGCTCCTTCTTCGGTAACACTTCCGGTTTTACAAACTTCTGTCGTAAAGAATACAACCTGTAATAAACCAAACGGCGAGCTGGGCTCAACAGTCAGCGGCGGAACAAGCCCTTTTACTTATTCTTGGTCAAATGGAGCCACTACTTCCAATTTGGAAAATGCAGCCAGCGGAACATATACGTTAATTATCACAGACGCCAGCGGTTGCAAAGATACTTCTGAAATTATACTTCCCGCTTCCGGCGCCCCCAACATCATCCTTACTCCCGTTCATACTTCGTGCGGCAATAATAACGGAAGCATCTCCTCTACCGTTACCGGAGGAACTTCTCCTTACACATATGAATGGTCAAATGCAGAGACAACCACTTCCATAAACGGTTTAGCGAGCGGAAATTATCAGCTGATCGTCACTGATAACACTAATTGCAAAGATACCGCTCAGGCAACGATCAATACCTCCGCAGTAATTACCATAGATACCAATTTACTTGTTCATACTTCCTGCGGACTGACAAACGGGGAGCTTTCCGTAAGTGTCACCGGAGGAAGCGGAACATATACATACAGCTGGTCGAACGGTACAACCACCAGCTCTTTAGTAAACTTAGGTGCAGGAACATACACTGTAACAGTTACTGATAATACCGGCTGCTCAGCTACCCGTTCTTTTGCGGTAAATTCAAGCAGTGGGATTACTGTTTCAACAACATCGGTCACGCAGACAACCTGTAATCAGAACGATGGCGCTATTTCAGTGAATGTCACCGGCGGACAGACACCTTATACATTCGGCTGGTCAAATAGCGCTGCAACTCAAAATATCAGCAACGTTGCCGCAGGCACTTATAACGTAACCGTCACAGACGCGAATGGCTGTCAGGATACATTAAACACAGCAGTTGTTATTAATTCCAGCGCTACTCCCGACATCACATTGACGCCGGTTCATACTTCATGTGCAAATAATAACGGAAGCATTTCTTCCACTGTTACCGGAGGAATCGCTCCTTATACTTACGAATGGTCAAACGGCCAGGCAGGCACTTCCATAAATGGTTTGGCAAGCGGGAATTATCAGCTGATCGTTACCGACAACAATAATTGTAAAGATACTGCGCAAACAACCATCAATGCTTCCAGCTTACCAAATGTACAAATTACAACAACGCACACTACCTGCGGATTAAACAACGGCAGCGTCAATGTATCTGTCACAGGAGGCACTGCCCCATATACATATATCTGGTCAAACGGACAGACAACTGCAATGCTCCAGAATCTCTCCGCTGGGAATTATAGCATATCTGTAGAAGATGCCGGCGGATGTACGGCTTCTGCTCAGACGACTGTAAATTCAAGTACCGGCCCTTCTGTAACAGTAAATGTTGTACAGCAGGAATACTGCAATTTACACAACGGAGCAATTCAGTCAACGGTTTCAGGAGGAACAGCTCCTTATACCTATCTCTGGTCCGGAGGCCATACAACCGCAAATATTCAGAATTTAGATAATGGTTCTTACAGCCTGGTTGTTACCGATCATTCCGGATGTCAGATCACTTCGAATACGGCTCAGATCACTGATCAGGCAGGATTTACAATTCAGGGGCAAACCGTTCAGCCCACTTGTCAGTCACCCGCAGGAAGCATAACACTTTCCACTAACGGAGGAACCGCTCCTTTTACTTATCAGTGGTCAAACGGAACTACATCTTCCGTGATAAGCAATTTATCCCCAGGAAACTATACGGTGATCGTTACGGATGCTTCTGGTTGCCAGCGAACGGAAAGCTTCACCATAAATGCAGCTGCATCCATTGATTTCATCGTAAATACAACGGCTGCTTCCTGTGAACAGAATGATGGCACTGCTTCTGTGGATATCATCAACGGAAACGGGCCGTTTTCTTTTACTTTTTCATCCGGACAGAACACACCTTCAGCAACAAACCTTGCATCCGGAAATTACACGGTAACTGTTTCCAATAATGACGGATGTACTTCTACCAAACCGTTCGTTATTTCACAAAATAATACGATCAGCGTTGATATTGAAAGTTCGAAAAATGTCCTGGAAGAAGGAGAAAACGCGGTTTTAACTGCAACTTACTCACCTTCTTCCCTGAATGTAATCTATTCATGGAGCCCAAAGGAAACGCTTTCCTGCCCGGACTGCCCTAATCCAACAGCAACACCGACTGCTGATACGTGGTACATCCTGACCGTAACGACTGCAAGCGGATGTTCCGGAGTTGATTCAGTTCTCATCGCTTTCAAAAAAGAATGCGGGGAAGCTTACGTTCCGAATATGTTTTCACCGAACAATGATGGAAATAACGATGTATTTGTCCCTAAAGGAAAATGTATCGTAAAAGGCATGATACTGATCTACAACCGATGGGGAGAATTAATTTTCCGTACAGATGATATTCATCAAGGTTGGGATGGTACGCAAAACGGAAAAGAAGTGAATTCGGGTGTGTACGTTTATAAGATCGACCTCGTAACGGAAGAAGAAAACACGCTTCATCTAAACGGAAGCGTAACGCTGGTACGGTAAGAATCTGAAGCTTGTTAATATCACAGAAACGCTTTGTTAAGAAAATAACAACAAATGTTCGATGAAATCAAAGAAATATTCATCTATATTTGCATAACAATTTAAACATCTATGTTCAAAAAAAGCTTTGCTTTACTACTTATTCTGTGTAGTCTTCAACTTCAGGCTCAAACACCTAAACTTGTTATAAATGAAGTATCTAATGGTTCTGCAGGAGAAAAAGAATATATAGAATTTCTGGTAACAGGTCCTGTAACGCCTGCCTGTCAGGCTCCTTCCACTTTAGATCTGCGAAACTGGATCTTTGATGACAACAACGGATATTTAGGCTCGGGCAGCAATAAAGGCATTGCTCAGGGAGCTTTCAGGTTTAAAAATATTGCATTCTGGTCTGCCATCCCTGTTGGTACGCTGATCGTGGTTTACAATGATAATGATTATGAATCTTCTCTGATCACCAACGATATTTCAATGAACGACGGAAATTGCAGGCTGGTCATTCCCTGTACTTCTAATCTTCTGGAATCTCAAAGCTCCTCTCCATCCACCAATGACAGCAGCTATCCTTCCGGCGGATGGGCGACACCTTCTAACTGGGGCCCGGTTGGCCTTAGAAACAGCGGTGACGGAGTATTAATTTTCCAGCCCGGAAATCTGACAACACCTGTTCATTCCTTCGGTTTCGGAGATGTAACAATAGCCAATGCCGACATCAGCTTCTCAGGAAGCGGAGGCGGAAAGGTATATTCCATGAAAAACACAGCCTCAAATGATTTCTATAACGTCAGCAACTGGGTGAGTGAAAATGCAACGAATACAACACAGACTCCGGGATTACCAAATAATACGGCAAACGAGAATTATATCCTTTCTTTGAGCAACAATTGCCAGACACTTCCTGTTTCAATTCCTGTGTTACAGACATCCATCCTTCAGAATACAACCTGTAATCTTCCCAACGGCGCTTTAGGTTCCAATGTAACCGGCGGAAATGCACCGATCAGCTATTCCTGGTCAAACGGAGCAGGTACTCCGTCCATCACTAACGTTCCAAGCGGCTCTTACAGACTTATTGTAACAGATGCCAGCGGATGTAAAGATACTTCAGATATTGTTCTGGCAGCATCAAACGCACCTTCTGTTTCTCTTACATCAATACCTCCGACCTGTGGTTCCTCCAATGGTTCTGTCACATCATCCGTGACAGGTGGAACAACTCCTTACACCTATGCCTGGTCAAACGGCGGAACATCTTCTTCAATCAACAATGTAGCCAGCGGAACTTTTAAATTAATCGTAACTGATAATTCCGGTTGTAAGGATACTGCGGAGGTAATTCTTCATACGAGCAACGGTCCTGCGATTACCTTGACTCCTGTCCATACTTCCTGCGGACTGAATAACGGAGCAATTTCCGCTTCCGTTTCCAACGGCGTTGCACCTTATAGCTATATCTGGTCGAATGGCGGAACGGGTTCTTCCATTAATACTCTTTCAGCAGGAACTTACAAGCTTATCGTTACAGATGCAGGCGGTTGTAAAGATTCTTCAGAGGTTACCATCAATTCTTCGTCAGGCTTAACTACTTCCATTACAAAAACAGATGTTTCTTGTAATGCAAATCCATGCGACGGCTCTGCGTCATTAGTTGTGAGTGGTGGAACACTTCCTTACCAGGTTCTCTGGAATACAGGTGCATCCTCCTCTTCATTAAATAATATCTGTGCAGGAGAATATACGGTGAAGATACAGGATGCAGCAGGATGTGAGAAAAAAGATACGGTGAAAATAAATCAGGGAAACATTAACCTTGACGGAGGAAGTAATGCCACTATCTGCCAAAACGGAACCTATACATTCAATGCTACCGGAGCGGACAATTACACATGGAGCAACGGAGTTTCCAACGGTTCAAGTGAAACTTTTACTTCTTTAGGGCAATTTACATATTATGTTACCGGAAGCGCCAATGGCTGTACTGCTACTGATTCTGTAATCATCATTATTAATGACTGTAACAGCCCTGTGATCGCATCTGTTCTGGAAATGCCGAATGTGTTTACTCCTAACAGTGACGGAAGTAATGATATTTATAAACCAACTATCGAGCAGGCAATCGGGTTAATCTCTTTTACGATACTGAACCGTTGGGGAAATGTGATGTACATTAATGAAGATATTATCGAATGGAACGGCATTTCAGATGGTAAAGAAGCATTACCGGGAACTTATTTTTACCTGGTAAGGTATAAAACTACGCTCAACGAAGAATTGACACAGCACGGGTTCTTCGAATTAGTCCGTTAATGCTGGAAATACTCTACCAGGACGAAGATCTGATTGCAATCAATAAACCTCATGACTTATTGGTTCACCAGTCTCCTATTGCAAGGAATGCTGAAGTTTTTGCCATCCAGCTCCTGAGGGATCAGATTGGCAGGAAAGTATATCCTGCTCATCGCCTGGACCGGAAAACCAGCGGAATTCTTTTGTTCACTCTTGAAAAGGAATGTGATAAAAAATTACAGCTGCAATTTTCCAATCAGGAGGTTAAGAAAGTATATCATGCTCTTGTACGAGGCTTTACAGCTGCAGAAGGAAGTATCGATTACGCTTTAAAACGGGAAGAAGACGGTAAAATACAGGAAGCTGTAACGCATTATAAAACGCTACGGTATTTCGAGATTCCGGTCGTACATGGAAATTTTGCTACTTCGCGATATTCTCTGGTGGAAATATATCCGGAAACAGGACGTTTTCACCAGATCAGAAAACACTTTGCTCATATTTTACATCCTATTATCGGCGACAGGCCGCATGGCTGCAATAAGCAGAATAAACTCTGGAAAGAACAGTTTCAAATGACGAATATGCTGCTTCATGCCGGTGAAATTTTGTTTAAGCATCCTAAAAATGAGCTTCTGTTAACCATTACGGCAGCCAAAAGTGAAGTATTTAATACAGTTATAAATTTACTGGAAAAAAACAGCTTACTGAAATAAGCATTATTTAATAAGTGTGATAAAACCTGTATAAAGAAACGTTTCACTTGTTTCGATACTTTGAAAGGTAATCATTCATGTTAAGTATCATCTCCTGGGAGAACGTTCCATACCATCCATAATCAGGATCATGTGATTCGAAGACAGTTTCTCCCCACCTGTTAAAACAAGCACAGTATAGGAATCTTTCCGGAAGCCGGCAGTCATTACCGGTTTAAAGACATGCGCTCAAAATAAGAAAAGGTTGCCATTTTCATTTTAGCAACCTTTCCATATTTTAATATTTATTTTTCTCTTAAAACTTATAGCTTACGCCGAGGCTTGGCATGATCGGGAACTGGTAAATAATCTCGTTTGTGACACGATTTACGTAGAAAATATTCTTTCTGTTGTAAGCATTCGTTACACTTGCGTTGACCTCCAGATTGGATTCATTTTTAAAGATGAACGATTTTTTGATCGTTACGTCCAAGCGGTGGTATGCAGGCAGCCTTTCGGAATTGAATTTCCCCATGATCAGCGTCACATCGCCGGAATTGGTTGTGGTATAATCCGTAGTCACACCTGAAGGAAATGTTTCATTCTGATAAGCTCCCGCAGTCGGCGTGAACGGCAATCCTGATCCGTAGTTCCAGCGAAGATTAATCTCAATATCTTTCTTTTTACCCAGCTGGTAAGATGCAACAATATTCACGTTATGTCTTCTGTCAAAAACGGGGTAATAAAATTCATATCCGTCATGACGTTTGGAATATCCCAATGAATAAGTTACCCAAAGGAACATTCTGTTCTTTTGAAATTTACCTAAAAAGTCAACTCCGTATGATTTACCGGATTCTATAATGAAATCTTTTTTCAATTCGTCCGGAATATCATCAAACTGAGCTTCGTCATTGTATTGTTTGTTCTGGTTAATATTACTCAATTGTGTAAAATCCTTGTAATAACCTTCTACATTTAAAGTAACATATTTCCCAAGATCCACCTCTACTCCACCCACAGCATGCCACGCGAACTGCAACGCATTTTTCACTGTTCTGACTTTACCATTTTCATCGGTATAAGTTTCCTGGAAATTTGTCGGAGCGGATAGCAATCCGTTGAACAGGTTCACAACATCTCTGTCCGAAGAAGTGGAAGTAAAGTTCTGAGAATAACGCCCTCCGGAAACTTTAAATCTGAGGAATTCGCTTGCGTTATATTTAACTGCTAAACGAGGCTCCGGTGAAATAGTACTTCGGGAAGCATAAGCCTGAAGCCTGAAGCCCGGCTGAAATACAAAGCGCTTATACACCAGACGGTAATTCACAAATGCCGCTAATTCGAATGAGAAATTCTCCGAGCTGATAACATTTCCCAGCTCATTTGCTGTCTTATAATTCGTATTGAACGCACTGATTAAAATCCCGGCGTCAATCTGTGATTGTCTCTTTTGGAAATAAGTAAAGTCAAATCCTAGGTTCGCTCCTCCTATGCTGCTTGTTCTCGGCGCAGCAGAACCTGCTTCTGCGAATGAAGTGGAGAAATAACTTCCGTTTACATATCCTTTTATAAGAACGGGTGAATTCTGAGGTACGATATTAAAGTTCATTCCTCCGCCTCCCTGTGTCCATTTTAAAGACGCAGCGTTGTAATAGTTAACGCTGTCATAGTTGTAAAAACCGAAAAAGTTAATTTTTGATCCTCCATCCGTATTAATTGTCAGTTTTCCGAAAACATCCGTAAAATTGAAGGGCAGGCCGCTTCCCTTATTGACTTTAGGATAAAGTACTTTGGAAGTGTATGGCAGAAGGGAATGTTTAGCCGATAGAAGAAAAGAAGTATTGCTTAGCTCCTTTCCATTCTTCCCGAGCGGGCCTTCCAAAACTAATTTTCCCATGAAAGGCGACGCTGAAACTTTTCCTCCGAATTTATTCCGGTTTCCGTCTCTGTACGTAATATCCATCACGGAAGAAATACGCCCGCCGTACTTTGCGTCAAAACCTCCCGTGTAAATATCCACATTCTTGATCAGTTCCGATTCAAAAATAGAAAAGAAACCAATGGAGTGAAACGGCGTGTAAATAGTCATACCATCCAGCAAAATGCGATTTTGAATCGGTGTTCCTCCACGAACATAGAGCTGTCCACCCTGGTCACCGGTCGTAACAACTCCGGGAGTAACACTGAACGCTGTAAGCACGTCCGGCTCACCACCCTGAGAAGGGATCCGTTCCACATCTTTCTTATTAAAATTTATCTCGGAAACGGTAACCGTTGTCTTCTTATGGGAAGACTGCGCTTTTACAACAACATCATCCAGCTTTTCGTCTTCCATTTCTTTCAACACATAGCTGACATTGACAATCTGATTGGCAGAAGTAACTTTAATTGTTTCTTCCAGCTTTTCAAAAAAATCATTTTCTATCTTCAGCTTATACTCTCCGACGTTCATTTTCGGAACAGAGAAAAAACCGTCAATATCTGTTACTGCCTGAAATACTTCCTGGCCAGAGCCGTAAATATTAACCTGCATATAGATTACCGGCTCTCCTGTCTTCTTGTCTTTCAGATAACCTCTGATGGTTGCATTCTGAGCAAACGACAGCGTAATACAGAATAAAAATGAAATCGTTAATAGGATGTTGGATAATTTCATGAGTTTCCTTCTACATTATATTTAATAAGGTTGCATATTTACTATTTTCTATTGAGAAAATGGCGAAAAAAAAATTAAAACTGCACTTTCATTGATTAATGAGTATTCCGTGCTTTCTTCACTTTCTCCCAATAGGTATCCATTTCCGCTAAATTCAACTCTGTAATCACTTTTCCATCAGCAGTAATCAGCCGTTCCAGCTCCTGAAACCGGGCAATAAATTTCCGGTTTGTTTTTTCCAGCGCTGCTTCAGGATCGATATTCATAAACCGGGCATAATTGATCAGTGAAAAGAAAATATCTCCCAGCTCCTTTTCCGCTTCTTTTGAATCCACATTTTCCACTTCCTTAAACTCTCTGATTTCTTCTTCCACTTTCGCCCAGACCTGGCTTTTATCATCCCAGTCAAAGCCTACTCCTTTCACCTTTTCCTGGATCCGCTGCGCCTTATTCATCGCAGGAAGACTTTTCGGGACTCCTCCCAGCACCGATTTATTTCCTTCTGAAAGCTTTATCTTCTCCCAGTTACGTTTTACTTCTTCCTCATCTTCCGCTTTCACATCACCATAAATATGCGGATGGCGGTGGATCAACTTATCACACACACCATTCAGAACATCTGTCACATCAAATGCTTTGACCTCGCTTCCCAGCTTTGAATAAAAAACAAGATGAAGGAACAAATCTCCCAGCTCCTTTTTTATTTCTTCCAGATCTTGTTCATGAATAGCATCCGACAATTCAAAAGTTTCTTCTATGGTCAACTTTCTCAGGCTTTCAAACGTCTGTTTCTTATCCCAGGGACATTTTTCCCGCAGATCATCCATAATGTCTAATAATCTTTTAAATGCGTCTAATCTCGGATCGTTCATCATACTTAAAGGGCTGTTTAAAATCTGTGCCACAAAATTATTGATAATTCAATTATTGATTACATTTGCCACATGAAAAACCTTTTTTACCTTTTGATTACTTTCCTCATCGCACTCAGCGCCTTCGCTCAGGGAAATAATCATTTAGGTATTGAAATACAAAACCGTACAGGATTCATCATTGCCCACCGCGGACTTATGAGCCATATTCCTGAAAGCCACGCCATCGGCGGAGAACTTACTGTTTATTATCAGACGAAAGGAAAAAGCGAATATCACCAATTGTATAAATATCCGAAATACGGTGTTTCCTTTATCGGAACAAGTGTCGGAAACGGGCACATTCTCGGAAGCATGTTCGGAGGAATAGTTTTCGGGGATTTTCCCTTTATAAAGACCAAAAAAGATGAATTTTCGGGGAATATCGGTGTCGGGATAGGTTATGTTACCAAAATTTACGATCCGGTGAAAAATCCGAAAAATTCGGCGATCAGCACTCATCTGAACGCATTAATCAATTTAGGTATAAAATACCGTCACTATTTCAGCAACGGGCTGTATTTCAATTTAGGCTTTAATATTACACATGCCAGTAACGGAGCGTCAAGAGTTCCAAACCTGGGAGTCAATCTTATACAACCGTCTATCGGAATAGGTTATCTGCTCGAAAATGTGGAATTAAAAACTAAAGAACAAAAAATTGAGCTTGATAAAAAATGGAAATTCGGACTCTTAGGAATAGTCAGCTGTAAGGAAATTTATCCTATCGGGGGGAAATTACATCTGATAGGAAACCTGTCGTTCACTGTGACAAAACGCTTTACAAAAAAATCAGGAATTGAAATTTACGCGGATGGCTTTTATAAGACTTCTATATTAAATGATGTGTACCGGGACGACACAACGCCCTGGAACGTGATTCAGGCAGGTGTATTCAGTGCTTACAACCTGTATATTAATAAACTGAGAGTCGTTGTCGGATTGGGCGCTTACGTATATGATAAATTTAAGCCAGACGGACCGATATACACCCGTTTGGGATTCAAATATCAGATTAACAATCATTTACTTGCAGTAGTGGGGTTAAAATCACATTGGGCAAAAGCAGATTATGTGGAATATGGGATCGGATATACGTTTTAAAATACTTTCGCTTGCGATAATTGCTGTACTTTCTTTCTCTTGCAAAAAGGCAGAGGACAGAACATGCTTTAAAACGCTGGGAGAAGACAGCAGTCTTGAATTGCCTCTTCCCCGCCTGGATAAATTATCCGTAACAGGGAAAATCAAATATATCCTTATCCAGGATTCAACTAATAAGGCAGTAGTTCATGGAGGGAAAAATCTCATTAAACACATTGATTTTTCATACGATGCAGATTCCGTTTTACATATTTCCAATAAAAATAAATGCAATGTGTTACGGAAAATGAACCATCAGCTCACGGTAGAATTACATATTTCCGATCTTTCTTCATTAACAATAAATTCCGGGGATTCGGTTGTTTCGAGAGGTACCCTGAAATCACCGTTCATCTATGTAAAAGTAAACGACGGAGCAGCATCAATTGTGCTGGACTTTGACGTTCATCAACTTGATACGTATGTAGTATATGGTTTTGCAGATCTCACCTATACAGGAAAAGCAAAGACCTGCAACAATAACATATCTTTTGCCTCCTCTCTGAATGCTTTGGGATTAAAAGTATCTGATTATATCTATATCCGTTCTTTTACCAGCCAGCCCGTTTATTTTAACACAAACCAGACTTATATGGAAGGGTTAATAGAAAGTAACGGAGATATTTATTATGAAGGAATTCCTTCTCACCTGGATGTAAAAACCGAAGCAGGAAACGGGAAATTAATTAAGCTGCAATAGCTTTTGATTGTTTTCTGTAGATTAAGAATTTATGAATAGTGAATAGTGAATTGTTCATGGTGTCTAGCCGGACCCCATCATCTTTTAAATATCTGGATATCCTTAAATCGTAAAATCCCTGGTCTTTTGTCTTGCGTCTTTTGTCTTACATCTAACTTATGTTATCTTTGCAACTCGAAATCTAAAAAATATGGAAGCAGTAATTAAAACCAATAAAGGGGATATGCGTGTTACTTTTTACGAAAAAGACGCTCCGAAAACAGTTGAAAATTTCGTAAAGCTGGCAAAGCTGGGATTTTATAACGGGCTGAAATGGCACCGAGTACTTCCTGACTTCGTTATCCAGGGGGGCTGCCCAAACACAAGAGAAGGAGCAAACGGATATCCGGGAACAGGCGGACCGGGATATAGTATTGACTGCGAGCTGACCGGAGAAAATCAATATCATGACAGAGGAGTGCTTTCTATGGCTCACGCCGGAAAAAATACCGGAGGATCTCAGTTTTTCATCTGTCATTCCAGAAATAATACCGCTCATTTGGATCGCCATCATACCTGTTTCGGAAAAGTTACCGAAGGAATTGAGGTAGTAGACGCTATTCGTGAAGGTGATTCTATCGACGAAATTTCAATAATCGAATAAATATATCAAGTCCCGGCAAACCGGGACTCATTTCTGTCTGAAAATATGCAATTCGGGAAACTTCCTTCAAATGTTGTGGAATTAGTTAAAAGAGCGGGATGGTTTCTCGTCTTTATGCAAATTACCCGGGTTCTGTTTTTCCTGTTCAACAAAACAACTTTTCAGAGCTTTACTTTTTCTGACTTCATTGGAGGATTATGGTTTGATATTGTAACGTTTAATTTAATCGGATTTCCGTATATCATCCTTCATTCTCTGCCCTTCAGATTTCGTTTTACAAAAGCATTTCAATTATTTCTGAACAGCCTTTACTACATCATTTTCATTTCGTGTCTTTCGCTGAATCTGATCGATGTCATTTATTATAAACATTCTCACAAAAGATCTACCATCGACCTATTCTCCATTGTTTCGACAGGAAACGATTTTCAGCAGCAATTAAGCTCTTTATTCCGCGACTTCTGGTTTCTGTTATTATTCATGCTGATCTTCCTTGGAATTTTCATCTTCATTCATAAAAAAACATTTAAACGCCCGGTTTTCACCACCTATAAAGCAGAATTTTTTTCTTTCCTCATTATTACCGGATGTACCATCGCTTTAGGAAGAGGAGGCTTTTCGCTTCGCCCCATTTCCACTCTGAACGCCAGCTTTTTTACTTCACCTGACAAGATCGGGCTGGTTTTAAATACGCCGTTCACAGTTGTTAAGTCCATAGGAAAACAGCAGCTGGAAGTACCGGAATATTATACACCGGAAGAGCTTCCGAAACATTTCAATCCCGTACAAACCAGCCAGCCACAGCATTTATTTTCACAGCAGAAAAACGTCGTTATCATTCTTCTGGAAAGCTTCGGGGCTGAATTTGTCGGATGTGCAGGAGCAAAACGATCATTTACTCCTTTCCTGGATTCCATTGCGCAGCACAGCTTAAACTTTAAAAACGGAGTGGCAAACGGAAGCCGCTCCATTGAAGCAATGCCGGCCATTTATGTATCCATTCCAACCTGGATGGATGAAGCTTACATCACTTCTCCATACGGAAGCAATAATGTCCGATCGATTGCCCAAATCTTAGGCTCAAATGGATATGAAACCGCCTTTTTTCATGGTGCAACCAACGGCTCCATGCGTTTTGATGCTTTTACAAAGCAAATGGGCGTAACGCATTACTTCGGGAGAAATGAATATGGAAACGATGCTCATTTTGACAAATCCTGGGGAATCCTGGATGAATATTTCCTTCCCTGGTCAGTAAAAAAAATGAATGAGCTTAAAAAACCGTTCTTTTCAACCATTTTTACGCTTTCCTCCCATCATCCGTATTATATTCCGAAAAACTGGAAGGGGAAATTAAAAAAAGGGCCGCATCCGCTATGCGAAACAATCAATTACACGGATGAAAGCCTTCGCTTATTTTTCAAAGAGGCAAAAAAACAAGACTGGTATAAAAATACCCTGTTCATTTTTTTAGCGGATCACACACCGGCAGCAGTCAGCTCCAAATATGCTTCACATACCGAAATATTCCATATACCGATTCTGATTTTTGACCCGGAACAGAAAGTAAAACCTGTAAATTCCGATGAGTTTTTCCAGCAGACGGATCTGTATCCTACCCTGCTCGATTTGCTGGATATCAAAACTGATTTTTACGCGTTCGGCAACTCCTATTTCAAACACAGAAATGAAGCAATGAGCTATGCTCAGGGGAATTATTTTTATTTCTTCGAAAACTACATTCTGACATTTCAAGACAATGAATGCCGGAACCTGATCAATATAAAAACTCCGGGTGCTGTTCAGGCAGATTCGCTCAGCTCTTATCAAAACAAAACTCAAATCGTGAGCAAAAGAATCCGGGCGATGATTCAGACCTTCAATTCTGATTTAGTGCACAATCAGGCGAATACGAATAAACGTTAATATTTTTATAATTTTTCAAACTTTAAGGCACGATTTTTGCTATTTCCGGAATCAGTAAAAATTAAAATGTCAGGGAAGAAACGCATTCGATTTATCATCAATCCGATTTCCGGTATCGGTAAGAAAAATCAGTTACCTGACCTTATTGAAACGTACCTGGATCACAACAAATATGACTATGAGATCCGCCTGACAGAATACAGGAAACATGCCAGGCAAATAGCCATAGACTCCTCTCTCGAAGGCTTTGATATTGTTTGTGCTGTCGGAGGTGACGGCTCCGTTCATGAAGTGGGAACCGGACTCATCGGTACAGTAACACAATTAGCCATTATTCCCACAGGTTCCGGAAACGGTCTGGCGAGACATCTGAAAATCCCTCTGAATATCATAGAGGCGATTAAATGTATCAACGAAGGACATTCTTCAAAAATGGATACCATTCTTGCCAACGACAAGCCTTTTCTCGGTTTTGGAGGCTACGGCTTTGACGCGCTCATAGCCAAACGATTTGACGAATATCATAAAAGAGGTTTTTCAAGTTATGTAAAGCTTGTCCTGAAAGAATTTTTCCGGTACAAACCGGTTCACACAATTATAGAAACAGAGAACCAGCTCATTGAAGATCATTACTTTCTTTGCAGCATTGCTAATTCTTCCGAATTCGGAAACGGCTTCTGTATCTCCCCGAACTCAAAGCTGGACGACGGAATACTGGAACTTTGCCTGCTCCGTCCGATAAAACTGACCGCTCTCCCCGGATTAGTCACTGATTTTTTCCGCCGGAAAGCAGATCAGAATAAAAATATTCAGATCATTTCTTTCAAAAAAGCACGGATCCGGATGAAAGGCAATATTGCACATTATGACGGTGAGCCTTTTAATGTCAGAAATGAGCTGAACATAGAAGTAAAACCAAAAAGTTTAAATATCTTAGTAGGCAAAAATTACAATGCAATTCATTGATTCAAACTTAGAGATCATATTACCTTATCTGGACAAGCTGACACCTGATACAAAGCCGCTTTGGGGGACGATGTCCGCACAGCAGATGGTAGAACATCTCACTCATACCGTTGAAATAGCTGTTGAGCTGCATCAATATCCTGTACAGGTAAATGAAGAAATGTACGAAAAGCTGCAGGCTTTCATTTTATCGGACAAACCGCTGCCCAGAAATTTTAACGCGTCATTTGTGAAGGAGAATCCACCACTTATTCATGAGGAAATTGAACTTGCAACCGATGCTTATTGCGAAGCGTGGATAGATCTGGAACTTTGGTTCGCAGCAAATCCGGGACGAAAAACAGTGCATCCGCATTTCGGGCCGCTGGATTTCAGCCTCTGGAAACGACTGCATGAAAAGCACCTGACGCACCACTTCATTCAGTTTGGTTTAATTAAAGAATAAAAAACACAGAAATGGTCATTGGAATTTGCGGAGGAAGCGGGTCAGGAAAAACAACATTATTAAAGCGGTTATCAAAACACTTTGAAGATTTTCGCCCGACAATCTTCTCTATGGACAATTATTATAAGCCGCTGCATCTTCAGCATGTGGATCAGAACGGAGAAGTGAATTTCGATCTCCCTACAGCCCTGAATACAGAATTATTATTCGCTGATTTTCATGACCTTGTCAGTGGTAAACCAGTAGAAGTAATCGAGTATCACTTTAATAACCCGGCGGAAAAAAATGTTCTGATCACATTGAATCCTTCTCCGATCGTCATCATTGAAGGATTGTTTCTTTTTCATTATGAAGAAATCCGGTCAAAACTGGACTATTCCATTTTCGTGGACGTAGATCTGAACATACAGCTGGACAGAAGACTCTACCGTGATCAGGAATCCCGTGGGTATTCAAGGGAAGCAATTCTTTATCAATGGAATAATCATGTTACACCCTGCTTCAATGAATATTTATTCCCGTACAGGAAAAATGCCGACTTTGTTTTCTTCAATGATCACCGGGCCGACGAAGAATTTATTAAATTAGTTGGTAATTTGGAACAAAACGTGAAATTTAACGAGCTTGCTAAGATTAATTAAACGATATTATTCCCCGATTTTATTTTTAATCTCACTGTCAGCATTGGTGATCGTGTCTTATATTGCACTACACCGTGATTATGACAGTGCGATCCGCCAGTTTCAAAAATCATTCAACCGCACTCAGAAAGAATTAAACAATTACCTGGACAAATTATCGGCTCACACACGATTTGATTCCTTACAATTTGAAAAGCATCCTTTTTATGTTCATCTCTATGTGAATGATTCTTTAAGCTACTGGAGCACCAACACCGTTCCTGTATCTCAATTTGCGGATTATCATTTTCCGGCGGACGGAATTATTCATTTGCAGAATGGCTGGTATTATGCGAAAACTTATGAAAAGGATTCGATCAAATTAGTCGCTTCCTTTTTGATTCGTTCTCATTATCCTTACGAGAACAAGTACCTGAAGAACGATTTCCCCGCACGTTTCAATTTTCCGTTCAAAGGATATATTTCGCTGGAAAAAGAGAAAGCATTACCGATCTATGACAACGGGCAGTTTTTGTTTGGCGTGATTCCTTACGAATTCCAGAATGTGAAGTCATTTTATTCCGACAGCATATTCGGATTGCTGATCCTTACGACTTTTTTTCTCTTAAACAGCATACTTCTCTTCTTGCGGCGCAAAAGCGCTTTTATCAAAATCTTTGTCGGGTTCACTATTATATGGCTTCGCTACATTTCGCTGCGTAGCGGCTGGCTTTCCGTATTTGATGAAATAACCGCCTTTCAGCCGACACTTTACGCTTCTTCGGAATGGTTTCCTTCCTTCGCTGATTTCTGGCTGAACATCCTGGTGCTGATCTTTGGAATAAAAATTCTTTTTCAGCTGCTGCTTCCTGAAGACAAAGAAGAGATGAGCAACAAGCTGCTTCGCGGAATTTTCAGCACATCACTCTTGTTATTATTTCTGCTGTTCAACGATTATATATTCAAAGGATTAATTGAAAACTCCTCTATTAAGCTGGAAATAAACAAATTATTCGGGTTAAATTTTTATTCGTTTTTTGCTTTAACTTCCGTCGGTCTGTTGTTTTTTGAATTTTTAAAAGCATTCCGCAAGCTGATCAATTTTTACCAGGAGAATGAAGTTCCTGCGCTCCTTAAATATGGAAGCGTAGGCTTATTGATAATCAGTTATCTATCTTTAAACCTGTTCTTTCACCATCCGTTTAAGAACTGGATCCTGATGTTGCTGATCCTTCCTGTTTTTTACCAGATATGCAGCAAAAACAAAAAAGAACTGCCCAATTACACCATCATCTTTATACTTTTTCTTTTTTCAATCCACAGCTTCAACGTACTGCAGAACTTTCTGGATAAGAAAGAGAAACAGGAACGCCAGCTGCTTGCAAACCAGCTCGCTTCCGATCAGGATATTTCAACAGAAATAGAATACAGTGCGATCAAAAACAGCATTGAAACAGACGAGTACCTCGTCAGGCTTCTGAAAGAAGATAAAATGGTCAGTCCGAGCGGACTGAAAGAAAACCTGGAAAAACGGTTCTTCAATAACTTCTGGGAACAGTACGAAGTGGAATTTTTTCTGTTCAACAGCAAGGGAATTTCTTTACTGAACTTTACCAGCAATCAGACTTCCAACATCCAGAAGCTCGACCGGATCATCACTTATAATTCAATTCCTTCTGAAATTGATGAAAATATTTATTACATCAAAAATTTCACGAGCCAGTACGCCTATATCATCAAACAGTTTATCTGTGACGGGGATAACTTTTACGGATTTCTGTACATCGCGCTAAAAACGAAAAAAATACCTGAAAACATTGGTTATCCGAGATTGCTGATCTCTTCCAAATCAAAAGTATTTGACGTTTTGGAAAATTATTCCCTGGCAAAATATTACAATCACAAATTAGTATATGATTACGGAAATTATATTTATCCTTCCGTAGATGAAAATATGCTCAAGCTTATCAATTCGCGGCATGATGGCTTCGCAAACAGAAGAGATTACAATCATTACATTTACCGTCGTACCAATCTGGATACGATCGTTGTGTCGAAACCAAGCAACACAACGTTCCAGTTTTTCACCTCTTTTTCTTATCTATTCTGCTTCTACGGCTTGCTGCTGCTGCTCCCTTTGAGCGAAAAGCTGCTTTTCAAAAAGAACTGGAGAATTCTGCCAACACTGGCACTCAGAATTCAGATTCTACTTTTCGGAATCGTTCTGATCACTTTATTCGCTTATGGAATTGGATCCGGAATTTTCATTCAGCGCCAGTACAATGAAATTACCAATCAGCACATCAAAGATAAATTAACTTCTATTTCGGTAGATCTAAACAACCTTAATAACAGCGATAGCAGCGCGTTCGAGCAGGCTTCAAGCGATTTGCTGGAAGTCCGGCTTCAGAACCTTTCACGTGTTTTCTCCACAGACATCAATATTTTCAGCCCGAACGGATACCTGCTTTCCACATCACGTCAGAAATTATACAATTCAGGACTGATCAGCGAACAGATCAATTCCCGTGCTTTCAAACACATGACAGATTATAACAACAGCGAATATATACATACGGAGTATATCGGAAATCTGTCTTATACTTCGGGATATGTTCCCATGTACAATAGTGACGGAACAATAAAAGCCATTATCAACCTGCAACAGTTCGGGCAACAGGAACAGTATGAGCTTCAGATCGAGAATTTCCTTGTTTCCATTCTCAACATTTTCATTCTGCTGCTGGCTTTTACGACAATGTTTACATTGTTCATTTCCAACTGGATCACGTTGCCGCTGAAAAAGCTGCAAGAATCAATTGCGAATATCCGCTTCGGAAAATACAACCAGCCGATCGAATACCAGGGAAAAGATGAAATCGGTGAGCTGGTAAAAAAATACAATGAAAAGCTTCAGGAGCTGGAATATACGGCGCAGCAGCTGGCACAAAGCGAACGTGAAAACGCCTGGAAAGAAATGGCGAAGCAGGTGGCCCATGAGATCAAAAACCCGTTGACTCCAATGAAGCTGCGTTTACAGCATTTCCAGCGGATTTTTGATGAAAATGAAAAAGTGGATAAAGCCCAGATCGACAAAATAGTTGAATCTATGGTAGAACAAATTGATACTTTGGCGAAAATCGCGAATGAGTTCTCTAATTTTGCAAAGATGCCAAAATCGACCTTTACTCCGGTGGATCTGGTTAAGATCATTCAGAATGTAAAGGAAATTTTTCAGTCCACTATTGATTCGGAAATCGAATTTTTCCACGCTAAAAGAGAATGTATCATTCTCGGGGACAAAGACCTGCTGCTTCGTGTTTTCAATAACCTGATCCAGAATGCACGCCAGGCTATTCCGGAAAACCGGAGCCCGAAGATCGGCATCTTCATCCATAAGCTCAAAGATGAGTGGCATATCGAAGTAAAAGACAACGGTTCCGGTATCCCTGAGGAGAATCAATCCAAAATTTTCACACCGTATTTCACTACCAAATCCAAAGGGACAGGACTGGGATTAGCGATGGTAAAACAAATCATCGACATGCACGAAGGGAAAATCAATTATGAAACTTCTTCAAAAGGAACAACTTTCAACATCACTTTTAAAGTGTATGAAGAAGGAAGTGAAAAATGGGAAGCACAATAGGAGACTGAAAGACGCAAGACATCAGACGTAAGAAACAAGACGTAAGACATTAGATGTAAGACTAAAAATACAAGATCTTACGGTTCGCAATCTCATCAGTTTTATCTTCTGCTATTTCAAGCCAAAATGTTTTTCTGCTTCCTCCGCGATATAACCTCCAATCGAAAGAGACGCCGTAGCTGCCGGTGAAGGGGCATTTAAAACGTGAATGGAATTTCCGTGGTATTCGATCCGGAAATCATCTCGTGTGTCGCCGTCCTGGCTCAGCAATAAAGCTCTCACTCCTGCTCTTCCCGGTTTAATATCTTCCATCTGGAGCGATGGAATTAATCCCTGAAGGGTTTTCAGAAACAAACGCTTGGAAAAAGCTCTCCTGTATTCATTGATCCCAAAGCTCATATTATTAAAGAACAGCTTCCATGTTCCTCCGTAAGTCAGGGCATCTACTGTATCTTTCAGCGAGAAATCCGTTTTTCCGTATCCTTCTCTTTTAAAAGTAAATACCGCATTTGGTCCGCATTCCACATCTCCGTTTGTCATTCTTGTGAAATGCACTCCCAGAAACGGCATTGCCGGATTCGGAACGGGATAAATCAGGTTTCGTACTTTATGTCTGGCATCATCTGTCAACTCATAATAATCGCCGCGGAATCCCACTACTTTTTCTTTCAGCTTCACACCGTCCTTTTTTGCTAATCTGTCCGCAAAAAGGCCTGCACAAAAAACAAGATGCTTTGCTTTTATCGTTCCTTTATTTGTAATAACGGAAGATACTGATTCGCCTTTCACCACATCTGTTACTTCGTGCTGCAAAAATAATTTGCTCTCCGGCTGAAGTGACAGGCCAATCTCCACCATCTTTTCCGTAGCACCTCTGAAATCAATAATTCCTGTACACGGCACCCACAAGCCCGCGATACCTTCACAAAATGGCTCTATTTCTTTTATTTGCTGTGCTGTGATTTTTTCAACTCCTTCCGTGTCGTTTGCAACTCCGTTTTTGTAGATCTTTTCCAGCTCCGGCAGCTCCTGCTCTTTTGTCGCCACCACAATTTTACCACACACATCATGAGCTACTTTATGTTCTTTGGCAAAAGCAACCAGCTCCCGTCTTCCCTGCACACAATTTTTTGCCTTGTAAGATCCCGGTTTGTAATACAATCCCGAGTGAATTACTCCTGAATTATGACCGGTCTGGTGATTGGCAAGCAATGCTTCTTTTTCAATCAATGCTAATTTCAACTCCGGAAACCGCGACTGCAGCTTGTAAAAAGTAGCTGCACCAACAATTCCTCCTCCAATTATAGCAACATCGTATGTCATTCTAAAAACAATTTATTCAATAATCAATTCTTTTCGCTGCTCCTGTTTCTTCGCTCCATAAAAAAACAGAATTAAGCTCGCCAAAATAAAAACATGGCTAAAATCCTCGCGGTTAAAATATCTGGAAACGTCTAATTTCAAAACAAAGCACGACGCTCCGGAAAAGCTCGTTATCACTCCATAAACAAATAACTTCAGATCTTTTTGTCCCTTTCTGATCAGAAATAGGCTGATTCCCGCACAATATACAATATACGTCAGCACAGAATCTATCAAAACAAATGTAAAGGTCACCAATCCTAAAGCCAGTGTCAAATTGATCACCAGCTTTGATTTCAACAAAAGGTTCAATCCTTTTTTTATATCAGTATCAGCTAATAGCGAAAGCATGCCTTTTCCCACAAAATAACCGGACACAATACCTCCGATCCAGTGAGGCATTTTGCCATAAATCCCTGTATATTGATAAAGAGAATGGGCGATGCCCGCTACAAAGCAGGTAATGGAAAAGGTCAGGAAGAAATAACGCCAGTTCCGAACCAGCTCATTTTCAGGTTTCAGGTTCAGATACCAGAGCAGGCACAGAACTGCTACCAGCCAGTTATAAATTAATGAAACCGGTTCCTGAAGGGACAAACCAAACAATTCATATTGAATCACTTCAAAATCTCTCATTCGGCAAATGTAGCTTTTTCCTTTATTTTCTCCACATTGATTTGTTGGTTAATTTATTTTTCATACTCTTATTATCGCTGATATTCGTCTATTTTTGCAGGAAACTTTTCTCATTTGAAAGTACTGTCCAAACATATTGAAAACGCAGTAGAGCAGTTGTCTTCATTACCAAGCGTGGGAAAAAGAACGGCCTTGCGTCTTGCACTTCATCTCCTGAAAAAGGATGAGGATGAGATCAGACGTTTTGCACAGTCTTTTATTCAGATGAAAGAAAATATCCTCTTCTGTAAGTGCTGCGGAAACATATCCGATCAGGTGATCTGTGAAATATGTTCCAACCCGGCAAGGAATCATGATGAAATCTGTATCGTTGAAGATATCAGAGACATTATGGCGATTGAAGAAACCGGTTCTTTCAAAGGAATTTACCATGTTCTGGGAGGCGTTATATCGCCCATGGACGGAATAGGGCCGAATGATCTTAATATTCATTCTTTAATAGAAAAATTACACCAGGGAAATGTAAAAGAGATTATATTTGCCCTGAACGCGACAATGGAAGGCGATACCACAAGTTTCTATCTGTATAAGAAAATAGCTGTTTTTGATGTATTTATCAGCGCGCTCTCACGGGGAGTCAGCGTAGGGACAGAATTACAATACGCAGATGAACTGACGCTGGGCAGCTCCATCATTAATCGTACACCTTTTAAGTTAACCGTTTAGTTTTACACGACCTTATTTGTAACATTATTAAAATATTTATGCGAATAGTATTAGGTTTTATACTGACTCCGGTTTTCTATCTTCTTTTTTGTTTCTTCTTAGGGATATTTCATCCGATTCAATGGCTTTCTTTAAAATTAGGAGGATACAATGCTCATAAGAAAAGTGTGGACATACTGAATTTCTTTCTGAATTATTCTCAATTGATAATGCTCAACTGGGTCTGCCTGAAGCAGCGTTTCAAGCTTCCGAAAAACCGCTCCATTCTTTTTGTATCCAATCATCAGTCTTCTTTCGATATTCCGGGATTAATCTATTACTTCAGGAAATTTCACGGAAAGTTCGTTTCTAAAATAGAGCTTTCGAAAGCTAAGATCCCAAGCATTTCCTTCAATCTCCTTCATGGAGGAGCGGCAAATATAGATCGCAATAATCCGGAGCTTTCCAAACGTGAAATAGCAAAGCTGGCAGACAATATGAGAAACAAAAAATGGTCAGCTTTTATCTTTCCGGAAGGTACGCGTTCTAAAGATGGAATCATGAAGCCTTTTAAAATCGGGGGGATAGAAACATTTGCAAATCTTGTCCCTGACCTGCTTATTGTTCCGGTTGCCATTTCCGGCTCTTACAATATCGTTCGCAGAGGCCCTTTTCCGCTAATGCCTTTTAATAAGATAAAATGGGAAGTTCTGGAACCCATTGAATTAAGAGGTAAAAACATTGCAGACATTGTTAAAGCGGCAGAAAACGCAATCCGAAATAAAATTTCTAAATGACCTCAAAACGGAAGATCTATCTCCTCGGACTCCTGACGTTATTCGCTTTTCCGGTTCCTACATTCATTTACAGAATTATATGGCAATCAGAAAGCTTTTATGAGATCATGGAGCTGGATCTCTTCTGGAACCTGAATACCCTGAACGGTCTGGCATTTGGAATTATATATGCACAGCTTGCCGTTTTTCTGTTAAAAAAGCCTGTATTCAAAAATGAATTAAATAAGCAGCAGCAAATGATCCGGCAGCTAAATCTGAATAAATTCGATGCTGTTTTTTTGTCTCTCTGTGCCGGTATCGGAGAAGAGCTGCTATTCAGAGCAGGAATTCAGCTCTGGCTGGGCCCTGTAATTACAACTATAGTTTTTATTGCCGTACACGGATATTACCATCCGAAAAACTGGCGGATGTCCCTGTACGGGCTTTTGCTTACTCCTTTTATATTGGTCCTGTCTTTTGGATATGATTACTGGAGTTTATGGTTTGCCGCGGCGGCCCATTTTGCTTACGACTGGGTATTATTTAACGAAAGTTCCCTCGAAAATAATACGCGCTGATTTTTAAGATAATAGATATATATAATTAAAAAAATCTTTTTTTGAAACTATTTTAACAATTATTCGTTAAACGGATGTGACGTTTATTTCCATAAAGTATGAATCTTATTAGTCAACAATTACTTACAATCTGTTTTTCCCTGGTGATAATGATAACAAATTCGTTTTCATCTGGCCAGCAGGATCCGAAACATGCTTCCGGCATAAAAACAGAATCTGAAACCTCTGTTCACAAGCTTGTCAAGATAAACAATGATTATCTGATGAATGAATTGTATCTTCAATCATTAAGCTCAGGCAAGCGGTTAACGGAGCTTGAACCCGGAAATGCTAATTTCAATTACCGGTACGGGGTAGCCTTAAATCAGACTTCCAAATACCTGGAAGAGCCTATCACCTATCTGAAAAAAGCAGCGGAAAAAACTTCTTCAAAAGCCGACATGTTCAATCCAAACGAAAAAAGCGCACCCACTGATGCCATTTATCTTTATGCGCTTGCTTTACACAGGTTCGGAGAAATCGATGAAGCAATCGATAATTACAAGAAATTCATTGCTGTTGCAGGAAATAAACATCCGCTGTACAATCAAGCAGCATTAAACTTAACACAGGCAGAAAATGCTAAAAACACTATTGATAATAAAGAAATAAAGGAGCTGGTACCTTTAAACACTTCCATAAATACAAACACTTCCGAGTTTGCTCCTATTGTTTCCTTCGATGGTACTAATCTGTATTTTACTTCCGGAAGGCCCTGGACAAAAGATAATAAAGAGAACCAGATAGATCCTGTTACCGGCACTTATTATGAAGATATCTATGTCAGCTCATTGGTTGACAATGAATGGACAGCTCCTGAAATGATCGGTTTCTGTTCTCCTTCTGAAAATGAGGCGAGCATTTCCGTAAGTGTGGATGAGCGCAGAGTGTATATATACAACAGTGAAACCGGAAACGGAGATATTTATTATTCTAATTTCGAAAACGGAAAGTTCAACCAGATAAAAAAACTGAACAATGATAATGTCAATACAGAGGACTGGCAGACGCACTATACTGTTTCTCCAAACGGAAAAATGGCATTATTTACCTCAAACAATCCGAAGGGATTCGGAGGGCTGGATATTTATATGATTACTAAAAACGCGGATAATACCTGGTCAGCCCCCGTAAATTTAGGTCCTGAGATCAATACAAAATATGATGAAGATGCTCCGTTTATTTCATTCGACGGAAAAACCCTGTATTACGCTTCAAATAATGAAAGATCGATCGGAGGGTTTGATATCTTCAAAGCAGAATGGAAAGACGGAAAATTTATTAATTCCGAAAATCTCGGAACTCCCGTTAATTCAACGTACGACGATTTATTTTTCTCAATTACGGCGGATGGGCTGACTGCCTATATTTCTTCTTTCAGAAAAGGCGGGCACGGCGAACTGGACATCTACCAGGTAATATTTAACGAAAGTAATTCCACGAATTCTGTCCTTAAAGGACGGATCTATCTGACAGACGGATATGAAACAATTCCCGAAAATATAGCAATGCAGCTGAAATGTATTGATTGCTCGGATGAAGAAATAATAACGCTGTTGCCACGCATCCGTGACGGTAAATTTTATTCCGTTCTGGAAAAATGTAAAAAGTATGAACTAAAGTACATCAACTCTGTTTCAGGGAAAGAAATCGCAATTCAGAACTTCAGCACAAATTGCGAGGAAACATTTGAATCAATTGAAAAAGAACTGGGAATTGAAGTTGATGAAAACCGGGAAATTTCAGTAAGCCAGCTTTACACATTAAGAGGTTCCGTATTTGATAAAGAAACGAATGCAAAGCTGGAAGGAGCTGAAATTGAAGTTCAGGATAAAAACGGAAAAACACTTTATTCAGTGTACACCAGAAAAGACGGCACGTATGTTTCCAATGACTTCAAAGGATTAAAGCTTAACTCTAACACGACCTGCAAGCTTATCATTAATAAGCCAGGATATATTTCCGTTTCCAAAGATGTTGCATTTGTTGCCGGCAGTGATCGTTATATTGATATAGAACCGATCGGTATTGAAAAATCCAAAGCAGGAAAAGACTTGGGTAAAGTGATGGTATTAAACACGATTTATTACGATCTGAACAGCTCTTATCTACGAAAAGACGCGAAAAAAGAGCTGGATAAGATCGTCCAGGCAATGAACCTGAATCCGAATATCGTTATTGAATTAGGTTCCCACACGGACTGCCGTGAAGACGATGAATACAATCAATGGCTTTCTGACAGAAGAGCAATGCGCGCAGCTGAATATATCAAAAAGCGTATTAAAAACGGAGACGCACGCATCACAGGTAAAGGATATGGTGAAACACAGCTGCTGAATAATTGCGGATGTGAAGAAGCAGATGATTCCAACTGTTCAGAGGAACAGCATCAGATGAACAGAAGAACAGAGTTCATCATTGTGAAAGAGTGATCTTAATACATTTATCTAATAATAAAAAAGGTGGTCAAAAATAATTTTGACCACCTTTTTTTTATGTTTTTTATTGTACTACCGTTGGGAATGTTACATCCACATCTGTATCACCGGCATCACATCCTCCGGGCTTTTCACTTGCATCGTGGAAGTGTTTCAAACGGATTCTCACTGTTCCTTCACTTGCCGTATTCTGATCAACAATTAAGCTGCCGGTAATTCCTATTTCGTCAGCGGATGAAAAAGTTAACCCGGAAAGTGTTGTTGATTTACAGATCAGGTGATGGTCCGCTTCTGCTATAATCTCAGCAGTCAGGTCTTCTGTTTCGGAAGACGATTCATATAAAAAAGAAAGGGTCATTGCATACGTTCTTCCTTTCACCAATTGGATCGTATCGATAGTCGGAGCTACGCCTCCTACTCCATCCAGATCACGGAAATAATACGTGAAAACATTATTTGCCGAATCTTTCAGCTCCAGCTTCAATGTTGTAACGGCATCATGGTCATGATCATCATGCGGAGCTTCGATTTTTTCTTTTTTACATGCAATTGCTACAATTGCCATACTCATAAATAAAATTGCTTTTTTCATTTTTCTCTTTTTTAAAATGGAACTTGAATTTTTAAATAAACACATCTCCCCATTTCGTCTGCATAGTACCTGAAACGATTCATATAATCACGGTATTTCGTATTTAACAGATTTTCCGCATTCACACTGAACACAATATCTCCTTTATCATAATTCAGATAGTACAAAACAGCCAGATCCATTAATACATAACCTTTGGGCGGTGCAACATAATCATATTCGACCGGAGCTTTTGTCTGCTTTCGAACCAACGTGGAACCTATTCTTATCTTTAGCTGATCTTCATTTATGAACTCCTTTGTAAACAATAAAGAAGGTCTCAGACGATCCGCCGGGATGTTCACCAGATGCTGCTTTGTTTTTTGATTATAAGCTCTGACCAAGGAACCTTTCAATGAAGCGGAAAGCCAGCCTGTAAACTTGTAATTCACATTCAGATCCATTCCCGAATAGGTGGCCTGTACCTGTTGATACGCGAAAGCCGGATAAGCTCCGTAGATCGTCAGGATCGGCGTCCCGGTGGATTGCAGGTAGATATAATTGGAAAACCAGTAATGATAAACATCCAGTTGAGCGCTCCAGCGGACCGAAGAATAATTGATTCCTCCGCCAATATTCCAGGCGCGTTCCTCTTTTAAATTCCGGTCGCCTATCTCGTAAAGAGCTGCTCCGTGGTGAATCCCGTTGCTGTACAGCTCATTTATGGACGGAGCGCGCCACGAATTACCACCGGAAACTCTCAGGTCCAGATGATGGTTGATCGTGTACAAATACTGAAATGTACCGGACAGATGGCCGTAATTATGCAGGTAATTACTTACACTTCCGTTTTCAATCAGATAAGTATCGTAGTTCATCCAATCATATCTGATCCCGGCTTCCACCCGGTGCTTCTCGGTAATGTTCCAGCTTTCAATCCAGAATCCTCCTGCCGCGTTTTTATAATAATTAGGTACAAAATAACGTCCTTCGTAATAATTTGTCTGGTGCCAGTAATTAACACCGATTTTACCTTTCACTTTCGGGTGCCATTGATGGATATATGCAGCAGTCATGCTCTGAGTATTCAGCTGAAGTGACATCAATACAGATTCTTTTGTCTGAAAACCATTATGGCTGTCCATTTCTTTGCGGTCATTCGATTGGAAGGAATAGTTCAGCTCAACCGCATGCTTAGTGTTGAACTTATACATATTATTCCACACCGCCAGATGATGAGTGGTATGAAGCCTTGGCGCCTGGATACGATAAGTAAAATCACCTTTAACAGCAGGTTCTTCCGCGTAAAAAGCTTTAAGCAAATCACTCACATTCGAAATATGCGCAGCAGCCAAAATTCCCAGATTCGTCTGGAAAAAAGTATAAGCCACATGCGAATTCCAGCGCTTCCCTTCGTAATTTAACATTGCAGAAGAATTGACTTCATCCATCGCGGTATTGGCAAGATAATAAGACGGGGCTTTCAAAGTGCCTGATTTTTTATAGGCTCCCTGCAACAGCCAGCTAAAAGACTTGCTCTTAGGAAAACGTCCGTGCAATTTTAAATTTCCCAACAGCTGATTCCCGTTAGTCGCATAACCCAGATCTGCAAGTCCTCCGAATCTCTTATCCGAAGGAATCGGCAGCATTTTAGTCGAAATTACTCCTCCAACAGCATCCGAACCATATTCAACAGCGGCGGCACCTTTGATAACAGTAGTAGATTCATAGGCATAAGGATTGACTTCCGGGGCATGTTCATTGCCCCATTGCTGTCCTTCCAGCCTGGCCTGATCCACTAACGTCAGCACACGATTTCCGTACATCCCGTGAATTACGGGCTTTTGAATCGTTGCTCCTGTAGACAAGCTGGTCACTCCGGGAATTGTTTTCAATAAATCAACCCATGTTTTGCCGCGTTCAAGCTGCATATCCAAAGAAGCCGATTTTACCTTTTGTAAAAAATCCACCGAGTAAGACTTGCCCATTATTATTACTTTTTCCAGTTCGTCATCATAATGATATTCAAGGAAAACAGTATCCTTTACCGGAGCCAGCAATACTTTAACAGCTTTTACCGGCTCACAGCCAAAATGATGATAAAACAGGAAATTATAAACTCCCGGACACAAGCTGTCTATCATAAAATAACCACCGGAATCAGTTGAATACGTTTTGTTCAACTCCTTCACGGTTACTTTTGCACTTAAAACCGGTGTGTAATCGTGCTCATCAAGAATAATCCCCGAATAAGAGATATTACAAAGCTGAGCATAAGAAAACCAGGAATTAAGAAATGCAAAAGCCAATAATAACTTTTTCATTATAATGCTACCAATACATAACCGAAAAACACCGCTCAAAATGAATAATCAGGCGGCAAATACAGAGAAATGAGATTATGCGGTAAAAGGCGGGCCACGGGATTTTATATCTTTAAAAATCTCTCCGGCCGTTAAAACAGCTTCAAAAAACGTGTGCTTTTCAAAACTTCTGAAAACATGGAAAGAGTAATCGAAATCGATCTGGTCAAAAACCTGAAAAAAGAATATATCACAAATGTGACAGGCTTCGGAAAAATTAGACTTCTGCTTCTCAACTACAGATTCATGCTCATAGTGGCAATCATGGAAATAACTTTTAGGCAGCACAATAAAAGCCGCCACAAAGAAATGGAGTATGATCACCAACTGTTTCAACATAGCACAAATATAAAACTAATAAGTGCTCAGGTAAAGTCTTTCTGTTAAATATTTTTCAGGCTGCTGGTTTTTGGCGGTATTTTTGTATATTGATTCTGAAAGTTTCTTATGAATAAGCTCCTTATTTTTATCATTACGGCAGTTGTGTTACTGTTGAATAACAATTCAACAGCGCAGGAAGATACTTCTGCTTATCACACTGAATTGAATCCGGTAAAGATCGTCCGGAGCAATTCTGCTTATGCTTATGAGCTGAAACGCGTACAGAAATTGTATCCATATGCTTTATACGCAGCGGCAATCCTGCACGAACTGGACGATGAGCTGGCTTCAATGGATAAAAAACGACAGATAAAAAAGACATCCAAAGAAACACAAAGCAAGCTTTTTGATGAATTCAACTACATGATAAAGGACCTGTATCGCTCGGAAGGGAAATTACTCATGAAGCTGATCCACCGGGAAACAGGAATGACAGTAGATGAAATTATCCGGAGGTATCGCGGAAAGCTTCAGGCAACTGTTTATACAAGTATGGCAAAGATGTTTGAACAGGATTTAACCGTCAGATATGATCCTTCCGGAAAAGATAAACTCACAGAAAAAGTAATTCAGGACATTAAAAATGAAGCCGTTTACTTTGATCCTACTTATAAAAAAGTAACGAAAGAAGAATACAAGGAAGGCATGAAAGAATACCGTACCAGTAAAAAGGAAATGCGGCAGGAAAAAAGAGAACGCAAAAAGGACGAGCGAAAAGAAAAAAGGCAGGCATCAAAAAAATAGCATCATTTTTTATGAAAATTAAACATGATATTATTTTATTTTTAACTTAGGGGTTCAGATAAATTAATTGTGTATGAAAAAACTAATACTTTCCCTAAGTGCCTTAACCGTTTCGTTGTTATCACTTCAGTCATTTGCTCAGGATTGCAGCGGAAACAGATACAGTCAGGCCATCTTTACAGACATTGACTCGGCTGTAAATATAAAGTACGGCTCCAATTACAAACAGAACGGCGCTACTTTAGAAGACTTATACTTGGATATCTACTATCCGAAAAACGATACGGACACAGATCGTCCTGTAGTATTATTAGCACACGGAGGTTCTTTCATGGCAGGTACCAGAAAGGATTTAGCTGCTATGTGTAAAAATATTTCTGCAATGGGATATGTTACCGTTTCCATATCTTATCGTCTGTTAACAGCTGACGCGAATGTGCTTTTAAATCCGGGTCCGGAATTCAAAAAAGAAGTTGTCAGAGCTATTCATGACATGAAAGCCGCTGTGCGTTTCATCAGAAAATCATACGACAATAACAATCCTTACGGAATTAATCCAAACATCATTATTGTCGGAGGTGTTTCCGCGGGTGCAATTCTGGCAAACCATGTCACTTTCTTAGACAGCGAGAACAAAGTTCCAAGTGATCTGACAGCTTACATGACTGCGCAGGGAGGTTTGGAAGGAAACTCCGGAAATCCTGGAATCAGCAGCTACCCTGCAATGGTTTTGAGCATGTGTGGAGCAATTATGGATACTGCCTGGGTAGAACCGGGTGACCAGCCATACTACGGTGTTCATACTATGCCGGATCAGGTAGTTCCGAATTTGTACGGCCAGCCAAATGTAGGAATGACTGTACCTGTATATGTATATGGAGATTCTCTGATCTATAAAAGAACGTTAAGCATCGGTGTTAACTCCAAATATAAAAATTATGCTACCGGACAACATTGTGAATTCGGGCCAGAATACTTCGCTGATATGATGGGATTCACTTACCAGAATCTTTGTGTTCAGGGATTAAGCACTAAAAATAACCCTGAAAAAGTTTATTTTTCCGTGTATCCAAATCCTGCTAACAGCACTGTGACTATTGAAATCCCGGGAAATAAGTGGGACGCTACCTATGAAGTTATTGATTTAGTTGGAAAAGTGGTATATAAATCAACTATTCCGTCTGACCAGATCTTAACTCAGTTAGATGTTACTTCCTTCCCTTCAGGAGTTTATCAGATTAAGGTAAATACGAATGATAACAGAGCTTCTATTAAAAAGTTCATCATTGAATAATTAATCATTTAGTTTTTATAATTTTAAGTCTGGCAAAAGCCAGACTTTTTTTATTTGTATGGATACATCCAGAATTATTCTTATCGGGTTTATGGGATCGGGAAAAACCACCCTCGGAAAAAAGCTGGCAAATAAATTAGCATACGAATTCATTGATACAGACTCACTCATTGAAAGTTTTTATGGGAAAACCATTCCTGAAATTTTTGCTACGGAAGGAGAAACAAAATTCAGGGAATGGGAGCAGTTAATAGTATCAGAGCTTGAATCAAGAGAAAATTGTATTATTTCGGTTGGAGGCGGCTTGCCCTGCTATGAAGGTAATATGGATAGATTACTTGCGCTCGGAAAAGTAATCTATCTTCAAAGATCTCCAAAAGAATTGTTTCATCGTCTGATTAACAAGAAAAATGAACGGCCACTCTTAAAAGACAAAACGGAGCACGAATTACTGGACCACATTACCAATCTCCTGGAGAAACGAAAAGAATACTACGAAAGAGCGCACATCATCGCAGACAGAGAACACCAAACTCCTGCAAAGCTTATTCAGCTTATTGCTGCTCCATAGAAGTCTGCTCTGCTTTCATTGCTTTCTTCTTCTGAAGATAATCCGCCAGGTAAAAAACAGACAGTGTCAGAATAGAAATTCCAAGCATTATTTTATCGGATAATTGAATATCCAAATTAAAGAATTTAAAATTCATATAAAAGAACAGTACGCAATAATAAGCGATCAGACAAAAACCATGGATCCAGAAAGCAATGCTTTTCCGCCGCCAGAGAACAACCAACCCTGCTACAAAAATGATCCAGATGCAAATATTAATCAATTGAAAATTTATCAGATGTTCTTCAAAATATTCTTTTGAAAGCCCCAGATCTTCTGCCCGCTTCTGCAGCAAGGCAGCTATATCAATTTTTTTCTGCTCGTAGATCAGCGTGCTCATGGACAAAACATAATAGCTCAGCAGATGCCAGATCAAAAAGATAAATGCAATTAAAAGGTTCACATAAAACACTAACTGTGTCCAGATGCCGGGCTTTTCCTGCCCAAACATCCAAGTACCAAAGGTTTTTACATATTTCTTTGCGACAATAAATTCTTTCGTTTCCAGGCTATTATTTTCCATAAATTATTATTTCACAGTTAGAAATCGCTTTCAAATCCTCTAAATTAAAACATTTTTTCTAAGATTATCTTTAGTTTTACCGTATGGAAAATTATCTTAAGGCGACTGATTTTTTAGAAATCCATCATTCTTCGACAATTCATTTCTGTAAGGATATAAATCCTTCGCAAGATAAAAAAGAGCTAGCGATAGAATTGTATTATAAAGTCAGAGATCATTTTCTTTACGATCCTTTCCATCTACACCTTACTTCTGAAGCGCTCAAATCCTCCTCTATTTTTCAGAAAAAAAGAGCGTGGTGTGTTGAAAAAGCGATCGTTCTAGCAACATGCGCGCGTTATTTCGGAATTCCAAGCCGGTTGGGATATGCCATTGTCATTAATCATATCGGAACAGAAAAGCTGACTCGTTATCTCCGGCGAGATGAAATCGTTTTTCACGGGTATATTGAGCTTTTCATCGAAAACAAGTGGGTAAAATGTACACCCGCATTTGATAAACGTGTGTGCAAAATTTCCGGTGTTACACCATTGGACTGGGACGGAAAAACAGATTCATTGTTCCAGGCGTTTGAAAAAGATCAACAGTTTATGGAATACCTGCACGATTATGAGACTTTTGACGATGTCCCTGTGGGTTTAATGAACAAAGAGATGAAGCATTATTATCCCCATCTCTTTGAAAATATTATTGATACAAAAGAATTCTCTTTTATTCCGGAATCATAGTCTGAAAAGTGCTCTTGCTTTCGGATCAGACACGGCGTTTTCCGTAAGGGAAAATTTATACGATTGTTTTTTATATAATTCATTTTTGGCTTTTAGCTCCAGGATAATATTATCACGGGATACTAGAATCTTAACTTCTTCCCCGACAGCTAACGCTCCTATTGTTTCCGACACCTGACTTCCGGCCACGCGGTTCCCGTTGATGGCGATAATTTCGTCATTCACGCTCAACCCGGCTTTTTCAGCCGCTGAACCGGAACGGACAATTTTTACTACTCCGTCACCGCCAACAGCTATTCCAAGACTTGGGCTTTCCTTCGAAACATCCTCTACTTTTATTCCCATAGCTCCAAATATTTTCGCATAATCAGGAGTTTCTGTCCCGTGAACATATTTCGCAAAAAACCAATTCATGTCTTCCTCCATAAATTTAGAGAAGTCACTTTCGAACTCAGCATTTGTGAAACCGGTATCTTTTGTTTTATAGTATTTCTGATACAGCAGACGCATAAAATCATCCAGTGTTTTTTTACCATTGAACTTATCAATAATCAAAGCATCCATCAGCGAAGCAACCAAACCGCCTCTCGTGTAATACGTCATTGTCGTATTGGAGGAGTTCTCATTCGGTTTGTAGGCCTTGATCCAGGCATCAAAGCTTGCATGTGATAAAGGCTGCACTTTTGATCCTACAGAACCTTCCACGTGATTTACAGCAGCCTGAATTGTCCCGAGGTAGCTGTTTTCATCAATAAAACCCGCTTTATAGACGATGAGGTCCTCATAATAAGAAGTAAAACCTTCCATAACGTAAAGCAAAGGTGTATAAACTTCTTCATCGTAATTAAACGGCCCCAGTTCTTTCGCGCGGATCCGCTTAACATTCCACAGGTGGAAATATTCATGCGCCACCAGCGTTAAAAATCTCACGTATTTATCAGGGGAATAGGTAAATCTGTTGACACTTAACGTTGTGGAATTTTTATGCTCCAATCCTCCTTGTCCGTCCGTTACATTATGAATTATAAAAACATAATTTTTATTCGGGTTTTCTCCAAAAATAGCGGTGGAAGCATCTACAATCTTCGCCATGTCTTTTTTCAGCTGGTCAACATTATAATTTGCCTCACCGTACATTGCTACAGTATGCTTACATCCGCTTGTCGAAAATTCAAATACTTTCTGATTCCCGATCTCTATCGGGCAATCCGCCAGTTCATCATAATCAGCATACACAAACGTCTGAGCACCGTCACTAGCAACACCTTCTCCTTTTTGTTCCAAAGACGTAGTAATTGTAGAAAAAGTAGGATGAGGAACAATTGTCAGCTTTCCGGATTGATTACGGTACTTTTCAGAATACATGAAAACTCCCGTGCCGCTTACAAAACCGTGTGTCAAATCCAGAAAGCTGGTTCTTACCGTCAATTCAAAAGCGTAAACTTCATACTGAACCCTGATATTTTTAGCTGTACCATTTTTCACTTTCCAGGCATTCTTTTTGGTCTTTTCAACCATCAAAGTGTTTCCTTTCTCATCAAAAGCTTTTACTAAATTGACATTTTTAGAGAAATCACGAACCAGGTAAGAACCCGGAGCCCAAACCGGCATTTTGACCTCAATTTCCTTTTCCTTAATATTTTTTATGGTCATTTCCACCTCAAAATAGTGCGATTGAGGATTCGACATTTTCAATGTATAGTCAATCTGAGCACTCACAAAAGAATAAATACTAAGGAGTAAGAATGTTATTTTTAATTTCATCATGGTTTTTGAAGTTTATCTAAAAATATATTCAATTTTTAATTCAATATAAAACGATTTCATCGCCGTCATTCACTACATACGTATTTTCAAACACGGCTTTCGCCTCATCCAGGTGCGTATAAACAGCTCCGTAACGAGCGCTCAGATGCCCTAAAAGAAGTTTTGAAACTTTTGCCTTTTTTGCAATCGTTGCTGCTTGTTCCGCTGTAGAATGATACGTCTGTCTGGCACGATCTTTCATATCATTGGCAAATGTCGCTTCATGATAAAGGAGGCTCGCACCTGCAATATGTTCTATAATCGACTCATCGTATTTTGTGTCGGAACAATAAGCATATTTGAATGATTTGTCAGGCGCTTGAGTGTATCTTTCATAAGAATATTCCTGCCCGCTATTCGAAACATAATTCTGGCTCATTTTGAACAGCTGGGCTGCGGGAATGGGCACTTTATCCAGCTCGAAAAGAAATTTATTGATTTTTAGTTTTTTGGGTGTTTCCTCAATAACAAATCCATTGGTCGGAATCCGGTGATTTAAAGGAAAGGTCCTGATAATTATCGCGTTATCACGGTAAATTTCTTTTGCGCTGTCACCGTTTATTGAAACAAAATTAATTTTAAATCCCAAAGGATATCCTTCTATTTCCAGCTGCATCCGGACAATTTTCTCAAGAGGATCAGGTCCGTAAATTGTCAGGTCACGGTCACGGCCAAGCAGGTGCATCGTACTGATAAGTCCTACTAATCCGAAATAATGATCTCCATGTAAATGTGAGATGAGAATAGTATCTATTTTCTGGAGACGGACTTTATTTTTTCGTAACTGGATCTGCGTTCCCTCTCCGCAATCGATCAGAATATGGCGGTTATTACAAAAAATGTACTGAGCTGTGGGATTTCGATGATTTGTAGGCAGAGCAGACCCCGAACCTAAAATTAAAACCTTAAATCCCATTTATCCTATTTCTTGTTCTGCTTTTTCTCTTGAACCGGCTATCTGCAGCACTTTATCCAACTGTGCTATTTTTATCAGCTTATCCACCATCGGCTGAATTCCGCAGACTACGAATTTACCATTTGTATCGCGACAGTTACGGTGTCCTAATAACAGCGCGCTCAAACCGGAGGAATCGCAATATTTTGTATCACTTAGATCTACCACAACTTTATTCCGCGACTTATTTTGAAGTTCTGTAAATAACCCTCTTAATTCCGTTGCGTTGGAAGCATCAATTTTTTCTACTTTACTGACCAGCAGGTCGTAGCTCGGTTTTTCGATTATTTCAAATTTCATATCTACATAAGTTCGCTCTAAAAATAATAAAATTATGATAGTTATTATCACAGATAAATGAAAAATGAGATTTTTGACGTTTCTTTCTGTTTGCATTTACGTTTTCAACCAGCCTGCCCTTCGCAGCAACTTGTCAACATAAGTATTTATCTCCGCTTCCACTTTAAAGAAGTAAAGCAAAAGAGGATAAGTAGCTGTAAATACCACGGAACGTAACACAATATCTATCCACCGGTTATCCAGGTGAGGAATCAGCTCAAAGAGCAATACATTAACGCCAAAAATCAGCATCACCCATCCCTGGCTGCCCGTAAACGGATGCAGCTTGTAATGCTTCCACACAAAGTAAGCACGCCCGACGTTATAAACCAGCAAGGCGATCATGGTGCTCAATGCAGCTCCCGACATGCCTATACGGGGAATAAAAAAGATGTTGAGAGCATACACAATAACGATCAGTAAAAATGTGAAGATCAAATCAAAAGCGAACTTTTTGGACATTGTAAAAATTGCCCCGTTGAGTCCCAGATACATATCTGTAAGCCTGCCTATCATCAGGAAGAGGAACACCGGAATTCCCTGGACGAACTCAGGTTTCAGAATATAGAAAACAGCTTCGCGATTGATCCAGATATACATAAACAGTACCGTTGAAATTATCAATAAGACAGAGCTCACTCGCTGGTACAATTCCTGCATTTTAACCATATCTCCCGCTTTCCAGTAAACAGCTACCAGCGGATTGGTAATCCGCGTCAGGGACCGGTACGGAACCTGAAGGAATGCGGTAATAAAAACGATAGTAGTGTAAATTCCTGTTTCGGCAAGCCCCAGATAAGCAGCAATCATCATTGCGTCTATAGTTGTAACAATCAAGCTGCCGAGCGTATTAAAATAGCTCAGTGCACTAAAGCGGAACAGGATTTTTCGAAAACGCTTCGGAATACTGACTGACCAAACACGAAAGTTAAGCTCTTTCAGGTAAAACAGATACATTGCCAGGAAAAAGGTGGGGATAAAATAAATAACGGAAGATATTTTTATCAAAAGATCAAAATCTATCCATCTAACACCATAAGCAACAATCGCAAGCGTAGTAAGAATTCTGAGGAACACCTCATAAAGGAAAACGGAAATCACATTTTTGTGAAGTGCTCTCAAGTAATTTTCGAACAGAAAAAAATAGATATATGCAATACCAATCGGGATGAACCATAAATAATACTTCACAAAATCAGGTGACTTCTCCGCGTAATAAGAGCTGATCTCGTTTCTGAAAACCAATACCAGAAACGTAAACAGAACAACGCCCACCGTAACTATCAGGAAATTATACTGTAAAAAACCATAATTATTTTTTGCTTTATTTCTGAAAAACGGGAAAAACTTCCCGACGGAATAAACTGTTCCCAGATTACAGAACTGCGCAAATAAAAGTCCTACGGAAAGAAGGAGGTTTAACAGTCCCATTTCTTCTGTTGTCAGGAAAATGATAAACAAAAAGGCTTTGTTGAAATATCCTAAGAACATCCCCAAATAGGAAAGTAACATCGTTCTGAAAGCGTCTTTCTGAATATATCCCATCTAAAAAGTCGTAATAAACTCCAAAGCTATCATTTTTTGAGTGAAAATAAATCCATAACAGAATGAAAGTTTTAGTTTTGTATGCTATGGAAACTGCGTCTGATCGGAAAAAAGTACTTATAATCAGCTATTATTGGCCACCTTGCGGAGGAATCGGTGTTTTGCGCAATCTCAAATTTGTAAAATATCTCCGGGAGTTTGGCTGGGAGCCCGTTGTCTATACTGTGAAGAATCCAAGCTATCCTTTTTTAGACTATAATAATGAAAAAGAAATTCCGGAAGGGATTGAAATCATTAAAGGAAAAATATGGGAACCATTGCAGCTTTTCAAGAAAATAAGCGGCCGAAAAAAAACGGATCCCTTGCAAAATATCACTGCGACAACCTCTTCAAAAAAATCATGGATAGATAATTTCGGAATCTGGGTCAGAGGAAATTTTTTCATTCCGGATGCACGAGCAAGCTGGATAAAGCCATCTGTGAAGTTGTTGTCTGAATATCTGAAAACGCACCCTGTTGATGCTATTTTAACCGATGGGCCTCCTCATACTAACACTGTAATAGGAATGCACCTTTCCCAAAAGTTTAATATTCCGTGGCTGGCAGATTTCCAGGATCCGTGGACACAGGTGGATTATTACAAGCTGATGAACATCGGTAAATCAGCTGACAAAAAACATAAAAGCTTAGAGCAGGAAGCTTTTAAAACCGCAAAAAAAATCACTATTGCAAGCCCCAGCTGGAAACGTGATTTAGAAAGTATCGGGGCAAAAAACGTAGATGTCATTTATTACGGATACGACGAAAGTGATTTTAAGGATTTCCAAAAGAAAAGGACAAACTATTTCAAAATTTTCCATGCCGGCTTATTGGGAAATGACCGGAATCTTTCCTGTTTTTTTGAAGTGATCCGGGAAATTTTAGAAGAGCGCCCGGAATTAAAAGAAATTATCCGTATCGATTTTGCCGGCGAAGTGGACTATACAAACAAAGCAGCTGTCAAAGCAAATCACCTGGATGAAATCACTACCTTTCACGGAATGATTCCGCGGAAAGAGGTTATTTCGCACTACGAAACAAGCAGTTTATTACTCTTGCCGGTCAACCAGGCGGAAAACGCACAGGGAAGAATTCCCGGAAAATTATTTGAATGCATGCGTACCGACACTCCTATTCTGGTTTTCGGACCTGAAAATGGTGACGTCAAACAGATCATAGAATCTAAAAAACTGGGGATTTCGGTAGAATATCAGGCAGAAAAAAAACAGCAAAAACACTATATTTTATCGCTGATCGACAAGCATTTGAAAAATATTCCTCTACTGGAAAGCCGTGATATTAGTGAATTTTCAAATTTTGAGCTGACGAAGAAACTGGCAGGGTATTTAGATGAGCTTACAACTGAACAGGTTGCTAACAATATTTTACATTAACTTCTCAACTTCTAAATCTAAACAATAATGAATGATTTATTATTAAAATTCTTTAACTTTATTCAAAATATAGGCATAACTCTCACTACCTTGGGAAAAATCTTATTCCTTTCGAAAAGAAATAGATTAAATAGAACTGTAAATAGAAAGGAGAAAACACTGGTGATATTAGGTAACGGACCTTCGCTCAATACTTCTCTTACTTATTTTAATAATGAAGAAAACCGAGTAGATGTTTTAGGGTTAAATAATTTTGCGACGACCAAATATTTTGAAAAAATCAAACCATCGTATTATGTACTATTGGATGAAAAATTTTATCCCCTCGAAAAGCACGAATACGATCAATATTATATAGATTTAATAAACTCAACTTTTGAAGCATTGGAAGCAAAACTAACATGGGAGATGATATTGTTTGTTCCTTTTAAAGCAAAAAAATCAGCTTATTTCCAAAACTGTTTAAAACGTAACAAATATATTAAGGCTTCCTATTATAATGTCACACCAATTGAAGGCTTTCCTTTTATAAAACATTTATTCTTCAATAATAGACTGGGATTACCACGTCCTCATAATGTTTTAATTCCTTCATTAATGATTGGTATTTGGGAAGGATATTCAGAGATAGCAATTGTCGGTGCAGATCATTCATGGCTGGGTGAAATTCATGTTACGAAAGAAAACGTAGCTTTAGTCAATCAAAAACATTTTTATGATGAAAAGAAAAGTAAGCCGCAATTAATGAAAAACTATGCAATGCAGCAGAGAAAATTACATGAAATATTGTATGGATTTTACCTCTCCTTCAGATCTTATTGGGATATAAAGAAATATGCTGAATCAAAAAAAGTTAAGATATATAACTGTTCTGAAGTATCCTTTATTGACGCATTTGAACGTAAGGAGTTAATAGAAATACTAAAATAAAGCACAAAACAAGCAAGACGTATTTTTCTTATATTTGCCCATATAACATATAATGAAAATAACATAATGTTGTGTTTCATATGATCTTTATAAGGCAATTATTTACATACACATGAAAGGTAAATCGATATTAATAACTGGAGGAACGGGCTCGTTAGGAAAGGAATTAACTAAAAGAATCTTGAGTGAATATCCTGATTTGAAGCGTTTGGTTATTTTTTCAAGAGATGAGCAAAAGCAGTTTCAAATGGCTCAGGAATTTCCTCATTCACAATTTCCTCAAATCAGGTATTTTATTGGTGATGTAAGAGATTATGAGCGTTTGATAAGGGCCTTTAATGGTGTGAATTATATTATTCATGCAGCAGCAATGAAACATGTTCATATTGCAGAATATAACCCTGATGAATGTGTTAAAACAAATATTGGAGGCGCTCAAAATGTTATAAATGCAGCACTAGCGACAGAAGTAACTAAAGTTGTTGCGCTTTCTACCGATAAAGCATGTGCTCCAATTAATTTATATGGAGCGACCAAATTGACTTCCGATAAATTATTCATCGCGGCAAACAATATTCGTGGTACAAAAGACGTTCGGTTCTCAGTAGTAAGATATGGAAATGTGATGGGATCGAATGGCTCTGTAATCCCATTTTTTTTACAAAAAAGAAAGGAAGGATTTCTTCCAATTACAGTAAAGGAAATGACACGATTCAATATTTCACTAAAAGGTGGTGTTGATATGGTTCTCCACGCCTTAGAAAATGCTTGGGGAGGAGAATTATTTGTACCAAAAATTCCTTCTTATAACATTATGGATGTTGCTAAAGCGATAGCTCCAAATGCTGAATTTAGATTTGTAGGAATTCGTCCTGGAGAAAAAATTCATGAAGAAATGATAAGCCCTTCCGACTCATTTTTCACTTATGATTTAGGCAAATATTATGCGATTTTGCCACAAACACCAACTTGGAGCATTAATGATTTTGTCAATAAATTTAACGCTAAGAAAGTACCTGACGGCTTTTCTTATAGTTCAGACGCTAATTCTGATTGGGAAACTGTTGAAAGCTTAAGAAGTCTGATCAAAGAACATGTGGACTCTACATTTGAAGTAATATGAAATCTATCCCATACGGAAAACAGCATATTACACAGGAAGATATCAATGCAGTGATTCAGACACTACAATCAGATTTCCTGACGCAAGGACCAAAAATAGCCGAATTTGAAACAGAATTTGCAAAATATATCGGAGTAAAATATGCTGTGGCAGTTGCAAATGGAACCGCTGCATTGCATTTATGTGCAATGGCACTAAATGTAAAAGAAGGACAAAAAGTTATTACAACACCAATCACTTTCGCAGCGTCTGCAAATTGTGTAAGATACTGCGGTGCGGAAGTTATTTTTGGAGATATTGACCCTGAAACGTATTTATTGGACATTCATTCTGTTGAAAAATTAATAGAAAATGCTCCGAAGGGGACGTATCAAGGAATAATCCCTGTCGATTTTGCAGGAAGAGCAGTTAATCTGGAAGAATTTAGAAAATTAGCAGGTGCACATGGAATGTGGATCATTGAAGATGCATGTCATGCTCCGGGAGGTTATTTTGTGGATTCAGCGGGCACAAAACAATTCTGCGGAAACGGAAATTTTGCCGACCTGGCAATTTTTTCTTTTCATCCGGTAAAACACATAGCATCGGGAGAAGGTGGAATGATTACTACAAATGATGAGCAGCTTTATAAAAAAATCTTGACGTTACGAACTCATGGAATCACACGTGATGAAAAATTATTCTCCAACACTATTGAACTAGCCGGAGGAGAGGATAGTTATCCTTTGTGGTATATGGAAATGCAGGATTTAGGATACAATTACCGACTAACAGATTTTCAGGCAGCCTTGGGTGCAAGTCAATTAAAACGTGCCAATGAAGGTTTGAAAAGAAGACGAGAAATAGCAGCTAATTATCAACAAGCATTTGATGGAAAAAGTTATTTAAAGGGACAATCAGGACTTATTGAGGGTCATGCTTATCACTTGTATGTTCTGGAAGTGGAAGACCGGTTGAATTTGTATAATTTCTTAAGAAAGAAAAATATTCTTGCTCAAATTCATTACATTCCCTGTCATTTAATGCCCTACTACAAGCAATTTGGCTGGAAAGAAGGAGATAAAATAAATGCAGAAAATTATTATAAACACTGCATTAGTTTACCAATGTACCCAACCTTAACAAATAAAGAACAGGATTTTGTAATTCAGACAATAAACGAATTTTATGGAAAGTAAATACCAGACTAAACAAGAAGACTTTTGGGCGGGAAACTTTGGAAACGAATACATCCAGAGAAATAAAAGCGCTCAATATTTAGCTGCAAATTTGAATTTTTTCTCAAAAGCTTTGAACAATATTCCTGCACCCAGGTCAGTTATTGAGTTTGGAGCAAATGTAGGAATGAATCTGGCAGCATTTCAATTGTTGTTTCCTGAAACCATTGTAAAAGGTATCGAAATCAATGAAACTGCGGCAGAAGAGTTAGTAACCCGTATTGGGAAGGATAACGTATTTAACCAGTCCATATTTGATTTTAATGTAGATGAACAATTTGATTTGACGCTTATTAAAGGAGTGCTGATTCACATTAATCCTGATATGTTGTCCACTGTTTATGAAAAACTGTATATTTCATCAAAAAAATACATTTTGCTCTGTGAATACTACAATCCATCTCCTGTCACTATTCCTTACAGAGGACATAGTGACAGATTGTTTAAACGTGATTTTGCAGGAGAAATGATGGACAAATACAATGATTTAAAACTGGTTAATTATGGATTCGCATATCATCGGGACAATTCATTTCCACAAGATGATATAACCTGGTTTTTGATGGAAAAAATAAATGGTTAATCTCTGCATCATACCGGCAAGAGGCGGCAGTAAAAGAATTCCAAGGAAAAACATCAAGGGTTTTCTCGGCAAGCCCATTATCGCTTATTCCATCGAAGCCGCAATAAACAGCAAATTATTCGATGAAGTAATGGTATCTACTGATGATGTAGAAATTGCGGAAACAGCAAAAAAATATGGTGCAAAAGTTCCTTTCCTGAGAAGTAAAACAAATGCGAGTGATGTTGCTACTACTGCAGCTGTAATTGATGAGGTTCTGCAAAACTATCAAAATGAAGGAATGAAATTTGATTTCGTTTGCTGCATTTATCCTTGCGCACCATTTGTGAATGATACAAAATTAAAAAGCGCTTTTGAACTTCTTAAGGAAAAACAATTTGACACGGTATTTCCGGTTATTGCTTTTAGTTTTCCTATCCAGCGGGCACTGAAAATTACAAATAATAAGCTAAGCTTCATCCAACCGGAATACGCATTGACAAGATCACAAGATTTAGAGCAATCCTTTCAGGATTCAGGGCAATTTTACTGGATGAGCGTTCCTGCTTTTCAAAAGAAAGGGAAAATTGTCACAGAAAATTGTGGCGGAATTGTAGTTTCAGAAATGGAAGCCCATGATATTGACAATGAGATAGATTGGAAAATGGCTGAATTAAAATATAAGATGCTGAAATGAGTGTTTTTCCGAAAAAATACAGAATACTGAAAAATAACGAATTCTCCTCCGGAAACTATAAAATAATTCCTATTCGTTATGAAGACCGGCTTGCAATAATGCAATGGCGGAATGAACAAATTTATCACTTACGGCAACCCAGCCCGTTAACAGAAGAAAACCAGAATAATTATTACAACAGTATAGTATCTAAATTATTTGAGCAGGATCAACCAGACCAGATTTTATTCTCATATCTGGAAAATGATCAATGTATCGGATATGGTGGACTGGTTCACATTAACTGGACAGATAAAAACGCTGAGATTTCATTCGTAATAAATACCAGCCTTGAAAGAGAAGAATTTCACAAGCATTGGGGTATTTATCTTGATTTGATAGAGCAAGTCGCTTTTCTTGAACTAGGACTTCATAAAATTTACGTATATGCATTTGATCTGCGGCCACATTTGTATCAGGCAATAGAAGCAAAAGGATATTTAAAAGAGGCAGAATTGAAAGAACATTGCTATTTTAACGGAGGATTTAAGAATGTAGTGATTCATTCAAAAATTATAAAATGAGCCCATTATTAAACATAAAGTCCGATTTTATATTGCGCCCGGCTACTCTGGATGATTGTGTATTGTTTTTTGAGTGGGTAAATGACGAAGATGTACGGAGGCATTCATTTCACACTGAAAAAATCGAATGGCAACATCACAAAAAATGGTTTCATAATAAAATGAATAGCCAGCAAAGTAAGCTCTTTGTTTTATCAAAAAACAATATTCCAATCGGACAATGCCGTTTAGATAAAGAACAAGAGTTTTGGCTAATTGATTATTCAATTGATAAGAAATATAGAGGAAAAAGTTATGGAAATATAATTGTACAGATGTTGATTGAAAAAGATTATAGTCCAATAAAAGCGATTGTAAAAAAAAACAATATAGGCTCTGTAAAAGTGTTTAAAAATAATTTCTTCTCATTACAGGAGGATCAATATTTGAATGAAGATGTGTATGTTTTTTATAAATTTTGACAATTCTGATTATGAATCTGTATATACTTTTATCTGAAAAAAAATGGCACAAAAGTCTTTTTGTGAAGCTGCAAAAAAAATATCAGGATAGAGCGGAATGGCTGCTGATAAATAATCCAGGTGAGTTTACCTTAGAGAAGTTAGATAAGCTTAATCCTGATAAGATTTTCATACCTCATTGGTCATACATTATTGATAGACAGATTTATGAAAAGTACAAATGTATTGTATTTCACATGACTGATTTACCCTATGGAAGGGGTGGCAGCCCTCTTCAAAATTTAATTATCAGAGGATTAAAAAGAACTAAAATAACAGCAATAAAAGTAAATCAGGGAATTGATTCAGGAGATATTTATCTAAAAAAAAACCTTTCCTTAGATGGTACCGCAAGAGAGATTTTTGAAAGAGCAGTACCCGTTATCCAAAAGATGATCATACAAATCATTGAAGAAAAAATAATACCACAACCTCAAACCGGAGAAGTAGTTCTTTTTAACAGAAGAAAGCCTGAGGAGGGAAATATTAATGATCTGAAAGAATTAGAGAAAATATATGACTATATTAGAATGTTGGATTGCGAAGGTTATCCGAAGGCTTTTATAGAAACCGAAAACTTTAAGATTGATTTTTCAAAAGCTCAATTTAATCAGGAACAAAACTATATTGATGCCCATGTTAGAATATATAAGAAATAAACGGGTGATGGTCGTAGTCGCACATCCTGATGACGAGCTGCTGGGGCTGGGAGCGACAATGAACAAGCTGATATCCGAATATGGAATTACCGCTCATGTGGTAATACTGGGAGAAGGAATCACATCAAGATCGGAAGAACGTGATGTGGAAAAATGGAAAGAAGAGCTTGCTATTCACAAACAAAACATACAAAATGCTCAAAAAGCAATAGGATATCAATCCTTAGCTGTTTATGATTTCCCGGATAATCGTTTTGATACGGTTGCGTTACTGGACATTATCAAAGTGATCGAAAAGGAAAAACAACTCTTTAAACCGGAAATTATATTTACACATCACGGCGGAGATGTCAATATTGACCATCAGCGGGTATTCGAAGCTGTCATCACGGCAGGCAGGCCAATGGCTCAGGAAAAGGTAAAAAGCATTATTGCATTTGAAACTCCGTCAGGAACGGAATGGCGAGCATCTTCAGATCCTCGCCATTTCATTCCTAATTTTTTTGTTTCCGTATCTGAGGAAAATATAAATGCCAAAATAAAAGGAATGGAAAGCTACGAGTTCGAAAAACGCCCCTACCCCCATCCCCGTTCTCCACAAGCATTGAAAATACAGGCTCAGCGGTGGGGAGTGGCCGTGGGAACAGAGTTTGCTGAAGCATTTCAGGTAATACGAATAATTAGTTAAATTAATACTTCAGTATATTATGAATAATGAAAAGGTGTTCATTATCGCGGAATTATCAGCAAATCATAATGGGAACTTAACAACAGCCATTGAAACGATCCATGCAGCAAAACGCGCGGGTGCAGATGCTATTAAGTTACAAACTTATACAGCAGATACGATGACTTTAGATTGTGATAAAGATGATTTTATTATAAAAGGAACAATTTGGGAAGGACAAAATTTACATCAGCTCTATCAGGAAGCATATACGCCATGGGAATGGCATGTACATCTGTTTGAAGTAGCAAAAGAAGAAGGTTTGATTTGCTTCTCCTCACCTTTTGATAAAACAGCAGTCGATTTTTTGGATACATTAAACTGTCCGATATACAAAATAGCATCTTTTGAAATCACGGACATTGAGCTGATCAAATATGCCGCTTCAAAAGGAAAACCAATGATTCTTTCTACGGGAATAGCCGAATATGAAGATATAAAATTAGCTGTTGACACTTGTCGTTCTGTTGGCAACAATGATATTACCTTATTGAAATGCACCTCTTCTTACCCTGCACCGGTTGAAGAAGCAAATTTGATAATGATAAAACGTTTTGCTCAGGATTTCGGGGTAAAAACCGGTCTATCAGATCATACGCTTGGGATTACCATACCCATTGTTTCCGTAGCAATGGGAGCGAAAGTGATCGAAAAACACTTTATCACAGACAGGGCTATTGGCGGGCCAGACGCAGCATTTTCGCTGAACGAGCAGGAATTTACAGAAATGGTTACAGCCGTGAGACAAGCCGAAAAATCAATCGGAGCAGAAAGCTACGAAACGACTCCTAAGCAAAAAGCAGGAAAACAATTTGCCCGCTCGTTGTATGTGGCCGAAGATATAAAAGCAGGAGAAGTGATTACAACAAATAATGTACGGACGGTAAGACCGGGATACGGCCTGCATCCTAAATACTACCATGAAATACTGGGTAAAAAGGTAAACCGGAATCTTGAAAAGGGCGACCGATTTTCTCTTGATGATATTGAATAAAAAAGAGGCAAAAGGCCTCTTTTTTATTCAATATTTTTCTTTCTTCTATCCGTCCAGATTCCCATTCCTATCAACAGGAAAAATACCACACATCCAACTGCTGACAGCATATTCGCTGTTTTATAAAACGGATAAACATATGCTAATTCAATTTTATGCTTTCCGGCCGGAACTTCTAAACCCCGAAGTAAATAATCAGCTTTTACAATAGGAGCTTCTTTGCCATCAATGTAAGCTTTCCAGCCGTCTTCGTAATAAATTTCAGAGAAAATTACCAGTTGTTTACTGTCACTTTCAAAATCATATTGCAGTTTCTCAGGATGATACGAAGTCATTTTTACAGCACCTAAACCGGAATAAGTCTTCGAGCTCAGCTTTTGCGCTTCAGATGCCAGCATTACAGCATCTGTGGACGGCTCGAAATTATACGCTACCTTTAAATCCATCAGCTGCAGGAACGAATTGGAAGAATCTCTTTCCAACATTACTTTAGGAATGAAATCCGTTCTCTTGTTAACATCCATTACAAAAACAGCTTCGACATTATCATTCAATCCCGCACTTAAGCTTTTTTGAAGTTCTTGCGGGATCTGGATATCAAACGTATCGTTCTGAATCAATACCTGGATTTTCTCCGTTCCAGTAACAGTTGCTCCTTCGGAAGCTTTACCGTTTATGAATAGTTTTGCTATCGCAGTTGGTTTGACTTCGTAAGAATTTCCTAATGCACGGATTTCTTCGTTAGGCGTTTCAAACGTTTTTACTTCACGAACTAACCATGCATTCCCTAAAACTGTCGGATTCTGAGCTGCTTTTCCATCTTTCTGGATAATATATTTTGCATTCAGCATCTCCAACACTTTGAAATTGATATTTCTGGTAAAATGAAATTCGATCAAATTCTGGTATCTTCTCAATTTTGCTCCGTGATATCCTCCGATTGACTTGTGAAAATAAGAAGTTCTGGAAGAAGTAAACGGATTGGAAGTCAGATCTAAAACACGATAGTTTGTATTTCGGTTCAACGCTCTGAACTTCTCGTATTCAATAGCTTTATTAATAGCAATCTTGTCACTGAAATCCATTTTTTCAGCTGTTTCCTTCCCTTTAGAAGCTGCTTTTTCAATAGCAGGAAGCAAAAACGGCTGTGCACTCTGCTCCATGTTTAAAATGTCCAGATCTGCCGAAGTTGCCAGCTCCGGATACAAGTAGTTACTTTTATCCTGCCAGTAAACATACTCTCCTGATTCATCTTCTTTACTGCTCAGGTAGTTAAGATCAACACCCACCAGATCAATCATTATTAAAGCTCCCAATCCTGCAACAATAATCCGTGTGTCCAGCTCTGTGGCAAATAACAACAATAAAATACCAAAAGCAAGAACAGTAAACAGTAATGAACGGTTCATGGAAGAATTATAAATGTCCTTTCGAACTTCTTTCAGCGCAGCTGTATCGTACGCTTTAAAGTTTTTTTCAATTTGAGCATCAATGAGCTGATCCAGCTGCGCCGGATTATTTTTATCTATTCCGTTTTTTGCCAGCTCTTCCGCACTCATGGAGAGTAGCTGGTTCATCATATTCGCTTTTTGTTTTTTTTTCGAACCCAGAATGGATTCAAACTGCTTTGCGTCCGTCGCCGAGAAGTAATTATCATTCAAGCCCACAAATTTCAACAGTAGCAGGAATACGACAAATATTCCCGAAGCAATATAAAATTTCCTGCTTTGTGCTTTCAGATGCTCTCTTTCAGTATAAAACTGATTCAGGATCAATACTGCTAAAATCGGAAAAATCATACTTGTAATTGACAGAGTGATCGTTACTGCACGGAATTTATTATAACCGGGAACATAATGAGCAAAGAATTCCGTCAGCCCCATAAAGTTTTTACCCCAGGAAAGCGCCAAAGTAAGCAAAGCGATGGCAAAATAGGCCCATTTAATTCTGGATTTTAAAAATACCAACGCCAGAAAAGCCAGAAAAATAACAATGACTCCAAAGTAAACAGGACCGGAAGTGAAGGGCTGATCTCCCCAGTACGAATAATAATTCATAATAAAGTTTCTCGCTTCTGAATCAATCTCCGCATTTTCAACAATTTCTGTAAACGGTGAATTAGCAACAGCTTCAGATGCTCCTCCTTTGACATAAGGAGAAAGAATAGTGAACGACTCTCCTACTCCGTAGCTCCAGTTCGTAATATACTCTAAATCCAGACCATCTTTATTGCTCTTGTCAATTGGTGTACCATCAGCGTTGATAGTGATATCATTTCCTCCACGAATGGTATATTTAGCATAATCTTTAGTAACTTTAATATTCCCGATATTAATAAGAACGGCGATTAAAGCAGTTGCCAGAATTCCCGCCGTAGCTAAACCAAATTTTTTCAATTCTCCCTTTTTGATCGCATCGATTAGAAAATAAATTCCTAACGCCAAAAATAAAAACAAGGAATAATAAGTGATTTGCAAGTGATTAGCCGTTAACTGCATAGCAAGAGAAACCCCGAAAACGATTGAGCCCCACTTGATATTTCTGGTATATGTCATTATAAATCCACCGATCACCGGAAGCATAAACGCTATAGCATTGGCCTTGGTAATGTGACCTGCCTGAAGAATAATTATATTATAAGAAGAGAATGCGAAAGCAATCGCTCCCAATAAATTCACCCATTTGTTAAGACGAATACATAAACCGAAGATGTAGAATCCCAACATGTAGAAAAACAGGTAACCTATCGGAGTATTCAGAAATTTATGCGCTACATTCAGTGTCGTTTTGAAAAAATTACCGGGATAATCAACGTGAATCTGCGCTGAGGGCATCCCACTGAACATGGCATTTGTCCAAAGAGGCGTTTTGCCGTCTTGTTCCCTGTAATCCACAATTTCCCTTGACATTCCGGTAAATTGCTTCACGTCATGCTGTTTCAAAACATAACCATCCAAAGCAGGTTTAAAATAAATCCCTGCGATTACCAGGAAACCGATAATGGCTATAAAGTGAAATCCGTACTTAGCAAAAAAATCCTTTAAATTCATGTTTTCTGTTTTTAGACTTTGTGAAGATAAACATTCATTCGGGAAAAATAATCCGAAAAATCATTAATTCTTATATCTCCTTGTGGCTTGTATCTTCCACATCTGATTCATCAATAGCCGTATCTTTCGGAATGACGAATATTTTTCCTTCGTTCTTTTTGATAAACTCTTTTCTTTTCTGAACAGCTCTATCCTTTTTTTTCTGCTGTTCCTGCTCGTGAACAGCTCTTCTCGCTTTCATCAGCTGCCCTAAAAAGCGAAGGAGCACGAATGCTCCTATCACAATTAATATGGTTTTAAACTTTATCATTATCTCGATAAGTGCATGTTTCTTTCTGCATAAATCTTCATAAAGAAAGGATCACGCAGATCTTTGATAAAACGAATTCCTTCTCCTGTAGATTTCATTTCCGGGCCAAGCTCTTTCTTCACATCCGGGAATTTCTCGTAAGAGAATACCGGAATTTTAATCGCATATCCTTCTTTTCTCGGGTTGAAATTAAAGTCTTTCACCTTCTTCTCGCCCAGCATCACCTTTGTCGCGTAATTCACGTACGGTTCATCATACGCTTTTGCAATAAACGGAACTGTCCTGGATGCTCTCGGATTGGCTTCAATCACGTAAACTTTATCATCTTTGATCGCGAACTGTATATTGATCAATCCTACCGTTTTTAACGCGATCGCCACTTTTTTCGTGATTTCTTCGATCTGCGTCATGACCAGATCTCCGAGATTGTAAGGAGGCAGCAAAGCATAAGAATCTCCGGAATGGATTCCAGCCGGCTCAATATGCTGCATGATCCCGATAATATATACATCTTCTCCGTCACAGATCGCATCTGCTTCCGCTTCAATTGCTCCGCCGATAAAATGATCCAGTAAGATCTGGTTTTCTCCCATTTCTCCGATGATATCTACCACGTGGTGCTCCAGCTCTTCCTCGTTGATAACAATTTTCATCTTTTGGCCACCGAGAACGTATGAAGGGCGGACTAATAACGGAAATCCTAAATCTTTTGAAAGCTCTATCGCCTGCTCTGCACTTTGAACGACTCCGTATTTAGGGAAAAGAATATTATTCTCTTCCAGTAATTTAGAGAAACGTCCTCTGTCTTCTGCCAAATCAAGCGCTTCGAAGCTTGTTCCTATGATTTTTATTCCGTAACGGTTCAGCTTTTCTGCCAGTTTTAATGCTGTCTGACCTCCCAGCTGAACAATGACACCTTCAGGTTTTTCATGCTGGATAATATCGTAAATATGCTCCCAGAAAACAGGTTCGAAGTATAATTTATCAGCTGTGTCGAAATCTGTTGAAACGGTTTCCGGATTACAGTTGATCATAATTGTTTCGTAACCGCACTCTTTTGCAGCAAGCACACCATGCACGCAGGAATAATCAAACTCGATTCCCTGTCCGATCCGGTTAGGCCCGGAGCCTAAAACGACAACTTTTTTACGGTCTGAAACCACACTTTCGTTTTCGTATTCAAACGTCGAATAGTAATAAGGTGTCTGTGCTTCAAATTCAGCTGCACATGTATCTACTAATTTATAAACGCGCTTGATCCCGAATTCTTCCCGTTTTTTGTAAACTTCTGATTCCAGGCATCTCAATAAATGAGCGATCTGCCTGTCAGCATATCCTTTTTGTTTTGCTTCAAATAATAGTTCTTTCGGAATGTTTTCCAGATGATATTTTTCAATCTGGCGTTCTAATTTAATCAGCTCCTCAATCTGTTTCAGAAACCATAAATCAATTTTGGTTTTCTCCTGAATCGTTTTGAACGGAATTCCCAGCTTAATCGCATCGTACACATGAAACAAACGATTCCACGATGCGTTCTCCAGCGAATGTAAAATTGCAGCCTGATCGGTCAGCTCCTTTCCGTCTGCTCCGAGACCGTTACGGCCAATCTCCAGTGATTGACATGCTTTTTGCAATGCTTCCTGGAAAGAACGTCCGATTCCCATTACCTCACCTACCGATTTCATCTGTAAGCCTAAACGGCGGTCAGTTCCCGGGAATTTATTAAAGTTCCAGCGTGGTATTTTAACAATCACATAATCCAGCGTCGGCTCGAACATAGCCGAGGTAGTTTTAGTGATCTGATTTTTCAATTCATCCAGACGATAACCGATCGCCAGCTTAGAAGCAATTTTCGCAATCGGGTAACCTGTCGCTTTGGAAGCCAGCGCTGAAGAACGAGACACACGCGGATTGATTTCAATAGCGATAATGTCTTCTTTCTCATCCGGGCTTACGGCAAACTGAACGTTACAACCCCCTGCGAAATTCCCGATAGAGCGCATCATTTTGATTGCCATATCACGCATTCTCTGGAATGTTGTATCGGATAAAGTCATTGCAGGAGCAACAGTAATAGAATCTCCCGTGTGGATTCCCATCGGGTCAAAATTCTCTATGGAGCAAATAATTACTACGTTATCATTGGAATCACGAAGTAATTCCAGCTCGTATTCTTTCCATCCCATCAGGGCCTTGTCGATCATCACTTCGTGAATAGGCGACAGCTGTAAACCTCTTTCAAGTAATGTGTCAAATTCCTTCGGATCGTGAACAATAGATGCTCCGGCTCCGCCTAAGGTATAAGAAGCACGGATACATAGAGGAAATCCAAATTTCTGAGCGATCTCCTTTCCTTCAAGGAAGGATTTCGCAGTTTGCTGAGGAGCCATCGGAACACCGATTCTTCCCATCAGCTCACGGAATTGTTCACGGTCTTCCGTAATTTCAATTGCTTTGGTATCTACACCGATAAGCCGCACATTATACTCTTCCCAGATTCCCATCTCCTCACATTTCATAGCGAGGTTTAATCCTGTCTGTCCTCCCATTGTCGGGAGAACTGCGTCAATCTGATGCTTATTCAGGATTTCAACAATAGATTCAGGTTCCAGTGGCAATAAGTACACGTTATCCGCAACTACTTTATCCGTCATGATGGTCGCCGGATTAGAATTGATCAGGGTTACTTCGATACCTTCTTCTCTTAATGATCTTGCTGCTTGAGAACCGGAATAGTCAAACTCACAGGCCTGACCGATTACAATAGGACCGCTGCCAATAATAAGAACGGACTTGATAGAATTATCTTTCGGCATTTATTTTTTTTTCAATTTGACAATAGAAACTTACAAATTGAGCGCAAATTTACTTTAAAAAATGGTTACTTCAATGAGAACAGCCGATGTTTTTACGGAAAATTTACAACACTTATTAACAATGAGCAGGAAATAGAAAAAATTGAGAAGAGGAGAAGATTTTGAAATAAAACGGAATTCAGAACAGGAGGACAAAATACACAAGAATACGCTTTATATTCTTATTTTAGCCGTTCATCTCATTTGCCGGAAAGTCAGGTTTATTCTCGGCTGAGCAATCTTTTTCGAAACAGGAAGACCGTGTTGCCAGCAGCTTTGTGTCATTCCTTTCATTTCCAGTAAGGAACCGTCTTCCAGTAAAAGCTCCACTTTTTCCTTTGTTTCCAGGTGTTTAAAAACAAATTTCCGCTCCGCTCCGAAGCTCAGTGAAGCGATCGAACCGCCCGGCATCAGCTCTTTTTCTGAATCCTGGTGCATTCCCATTCCTTCTTCCCCTGAATGATAGAGATTCAACAGACAGGCATCGTAGCTTTGTTTTGTATGGTTTTCTACTTTTTGTTTTATTTCCAGCAAAAAAGGATTCCAGATTTCCGCATGATGTGTTTTTCCCGAATAAGTATAACTTGCATTTTGCCGGGCAAACCATGCCACTTTCCGTTTGGTTACATAATGTTTTCCATATAAGAAGCTCTCATCATTTTGCCAGTGAATTGTTGTCATCAGCTGCCGGAACAATTCAAATGATTCCGTCTGCGGAAAGATTTTCCCATAGTAATATACCTCACCGTCAAAAGGAAGTAAATTCACATTCGGGTCAGAAGGTTCATCAAAAAGTTTCATTGTCATTCGATAATTGTTCCGTCAGCATAATACCATTTTCCTTCCTGCTGCTCGAAAACAGAACGTTCGTAATGCACAAACGGGCGGAGCTTCTTATCCCGGTAATATGCTTTAAACATTACGATATTCTCTTCTGTTTCTATAATTTCCAGCTTCTGCCAGTGTGAATTTTTCGCCCAGCGTTCTATCTCTCTCCGTGAATACAGCTCCCGCTTGGAAGGAAGTGTCGTTTCCAGTAAATAATCTACGTTCGCCAGAACGTAAGCCGTATAACGGGAACGCATCAATTCCTCCGGAATCAAAGGTGTCCTGTTTCCTCTCAGAAAAGGCTGGCAGCATATTTCAAATGCCTTTCCGGAACAACAATAACAACTATTTTCCAACATGTTTTCCTGCAATAAAACCGGTTGTCCAGGCCGCCTGAAAATTAAAACCTCCGGTAATTCCGTCAATATCCAATACCTCTCCTGCAAAAAACAATCCTTCCATCTGTTTATGCTGCATGGTATTTACATCTACCTGCTTCAGAGCAACTCCACCGGCCGTTACAAATTCTTCTTTAAAAGTTGTTTTTCCGCTTACCGGATAGGTATCATTGATCAGCTGATTAACCAGCTTATTCAGATTTTTCTTTCCTAATTCATTCCAGCGGAGCTCTTCTGAAAAACCCAGTCTATCACAAATAAACTGCCACATCCGCCTGGAAATACCGAAAGGGTTAAGATTCCCGACTTTCTTCGCGCCATGTTCTCCCTGAGCAAGCGACTGAAGCATTGCTCGTATCTCTTCTTCTTTTTTACCGTTCACCCAATTCACCAATAAGTTAAACTCATAGTTTCTCTCCGCCAGCAAGCGCGCTCCCCATGCTGAAAGTTTCAGCACGGAAGGGCCGCTCATTCCCCAGTGAGTAACCAATAAAGGGCCATTTGCCACTAACTTTTCCCGCTCTATTTTACTTTCCGTCTGCTCCACAACAACTCCCATCAGCTCCGTCACCGGGTGATTTGGCATATTGAATGTAAACAAAGACGGAACCGGATTAATCATTTCACATCCCGCCTTTAAGATCCACTCCATACCCGAACGTTTCGGTATTCCTCCAACAGTCAGAATTACACGGTCAGCTGTTATCTTTTCTGTTGCTGTTGTCAATTCAAAATAATCAGCTTTTTTCTCCATTCCCAGAATTGGCATCTGAATCTTTATTTCAACATTCAGCTGAATTGCTTCCTCCATCAGACAATCGATGATTGTTTGCGAGCTGTCGGAGCGGGGAAACATACAGTTATCCGGAAGTGTTACCAGCTTAACTCCACGGGATTCATACCAGTCAATAGTATCCTGTACAGAAAATTGCTTAAATGCTTTCCTGAGAAATTGTTCTCCTCTCGGATAATTTTTCGCCAGCTCATCTGTATCAAAACAATGATTTGTTACATTACAGCGCCCGCCACCGGAAATTTTAACTTTCGAAAGCACTTTCTGCGATTTTTCGTAAATCGTCACTTCTGCTTCCGGGAAATTCCGTTTCGCTGTTACAGCACTAAAAAACCCGGCTGCGCCGCCGCCGATAACCGCGATTTTTAATGGATGATTCATGCTGCAAAATTAGAGAAAATCACTGTTAAAATGGCATAATCAAAACAATCATATTAATATAATCTATATTCACTTCAAGCATTTCACATATCCATTAATTTTGCAGCATGGTAAATTTTATTCTAATAGCTGTATGTATTCTTACCGGGATGCTTTTCAAGTATGCCAAATGGATTCACCCAGATGCACATAAAGGAATTAATACGTGGATACTCTATATTGCTCTTCCTGCCGTTTCGTTCAAATATCTACCCAAAATCCATTGGACAAATGAATTAATTGTTCCTGTATTAAGTGCTGCTTTAGTCACTTTCGGCAGCTGGCTATTCATGACGATTTACAGTAAATCCAAAAACTATTCTGCCAGAACCAAAAGTACACTGGAACTTTCCAGCGGCTATAGTAATACTTCTTTTATCGGTTTTCCTCTTATTACTGCTTTTTATGGCGAGAAAATGTTGAGCATTGCTATTATCTGTGATCAGACAATGTTTTTTATTTTATCAACTTTAGGGATTATTACGGCACTTAAAGGTGGTAATAAATCTCAAGCTGTTAATGCACGATTTATCCTAAAAAGGCTTATTACATTTCCTCCTTTTATTGGATGTATTGCAGCATTATCACTTGCTCCGATCGTAAATTTAGAAGTTGCTGAACCACTCTTCGATAAACTGGCTGCAACAGTTGCTCCGCTTGCTTTATTTTCAATTGGTCTTCAGTTAAAATTCAACGGATGGAAAAAACTGAGCTCTCAGATATTTACAAGTGTTTTCTACAAATTATTAATTGCTCCTGCCCTTGTATTGGTTCTTATTCTTTTTACAAATGTTTCAGGAGATATTGCAAAAGTGAGCATCATGGAAGCTGCTATGCCTACCGTTGTAACTTCAGGCATTATAGCCGAACAATTTCATTTGAATACCAAGCTCATTAATTTAATTATAGGAATCAGTATTGTTCTGGGATTCTTTTCAACAACGATGTGGTTTGAAATTCTTGAATCTGTTTTCTGATTCACTTCTTTTGAAAAATAAATTTTTCTCTTTTTACAGTTGTATTTTATTTTTTATTTACTTTGTACTTCAAAGTGCTTTAAAAATGAATGATAAAAAAGACTATTTACAAGATCTTGCGGAGATTCGCTCTATTATGGAAAAATCAACCCGGTTTATTTCCCTCAGCGGACTTTCAGGTGTCTTTGCAGGAATTTTTGCGCTAATCGGAGCAGGGATCGCTTACTGGCTGATCAGTGATTTTTTTAATCAGCTTCCTACTGAAAACAGCACCGGAACCTTCGGTGAACTACTCTTATCTCTTGAGCTGAAGCTTTTAGCAACAGCTTTGGGTGTTCTCTTTCTGGCTCTGCTTTCCGCCTACTTTTTCTCTTCAAGAAAAGCAAAAAAGCTCCAGCAGAAAATCTGGACGAAATCATCTAAGCTGGCTATTATCAATCTGTTTGTCCCATTATGCACCGGCGGGCTTTTCTGTATTGTTCTGTTTCATTATAATTTTATCGGTTTAATTGCTCCTTCCATGCTCATCTTCTATGGTTTGGCACTCATCAACAGCAGTAAGTTCACGCTGGATGAGATCCGGTTTTTAGGATGCCTGGAAATTATTCTCGGGTTCATTGCCTGTTTTTTCATCGGGCACGGAATTTTATTCTGGGCTATCGGATTCGGCGCTTTGCATATCATTTACGGGATTTCCATGTATTATAAATATGATTATAAGAAATGAAAGACTTTATTTCCAAGCTGAATAAATCCTTTGAAAGCCGGATCCGACTGGGTATAATGTCACTGCTTATCGTGCATGAATCCATTGACTTTCTGACTTTAAAAGAAATGCTGGATGCCAGCGACGGTAACATTGCCAGCCACGTGTCCGCACTGGAAAAAGCCGGTTACCTGGCTATTGAAAAAAAATTCATCGGAAAAAAAACAAATACGGCCTATACAATAACAGATGCAGGGAAAACGGCTTTTAACGAGCATCTGGATGCTTTGGAAAAGCTTCTGAATCGCTGAACTATTTTTTTAAACTATTACTTTGAAATTCAAAGTACTTTATATAATTAAAAACTAAAATTATGAACAAAAAAAACATCTTGGTTATCAGCAGTCTGATTATGTACTGCTTTCTGTTTTACAAACAGACAATAGGAATTAATATTCTTCTATTCAATTTATTATTAATAATAAGCTTGCTTGCAGCTGATCTCTCGCTTTTAAAAAATAAAAAATGGCTGATAGTCGCCTGCTGCTCTGTTATTACCGCGACGGGATCTTTATTATACGGCAGCTTTTTATCTGCTTTTACCAACGTGATCAGCCTGCTCTTACTGGCAAATCTCAGTCTGGAAAAAGAAGCTTCTTTGTTTTTCTCGCTGATCCAGTCCATTGCAAGCTATATTGTAACTCCGGTTCTTCGTCTCTTTAAATCCACTGAAGTTTTTGACAGAAAAACGGAAGAGGAAAGTAACAAAAAGGAATCCATTTTCTCTTTGGGAAACATCTTGAAAATAACGATTCCTGCTATTGTTTTACTGTTCTTTTTCCAGATTTATAAGAACTCAAATCCTGTTTTCCATGCTTTCATAGACCGTCTTCATCTGGATATCTCCTGGGACTTCATTCAATTCTCAATTTTCGGGTTGTTTCTTATGTATGGATTTTTCAAGCAGTCAAAAATCAATGGTTTGGCTCAGGCAGATCAGTCTTTCAGCAATAATATAAAAGGTTTCTCACCTTCGGAAACTTCTGTTTTTACCTCCGGGAAAAAGGAATACGACGCAGCTCAGATCACTTTTATTTCACTTAATTTGCTTTTATTAGTTGTCAACTTCCTTGATATTCAGTTTCTTTTTAACTCACAAATCTATTCTGCTTATATGTATTCACAGTACGTGCATCAGGGAATTAACAGCTCTGTTTTTTCTGTCCTGATAGCCATACTGGTAACACTCTATTTTTTCCGGGGAAATATAAATTTTACAGCAGGAAATAAGCGAATCAGGAGACTGGCAGCAATATGGATTATCCTAAATATCGCATTACTATTTTTCTGTTTTGAAAAAAATACTGCTTATATCAGGGAATGCGGATTAACTCACAAAAGAATCGGAGTTTATTTCTATATATTCATCACTTTCATCGGTTTGCTCACCACACTTTTCAAAATTTATAAAACCAAGAGTAATATGTACCTGGTAAGAATAAACACCTGGTTTCTGTTTCTGACACTTACGGTTAGCTGCTTATTCAACTGGAACAGGATCATACTGGAATATAATGTCCGGAATAAACCGGAAATAAGTCATTATTACTATTTGTACAACCTTCCTGAAACCAGCCTTCCTTTTCTTTTAAAAAATCAATATTTATTATTTGACAGTGCTTCGCAAACACATTATGAAAAGTTGCTGAAGAGAAAGGAGAAAAAATTCATGAAAAGATTTCACGCTAAACAATGGCAATCCTGGAATTTTGAAGAGGAAAGAATCTTCAGAGAGCTAAAAAAGATTCCGAAACAATAAAGCCTGCGTTATGCAGACAGGACGCTTTTCTGTCAAAACCCCAAAATCCGCAGCCCACTGACTTACAGGAAGCTGCGGATCTATTTTTTTAATATTCAGACACTTTTTTTCATCAAAATACGACATCTATCGTATTCCATACGTATTAACATGTTTTCATCTTTGTGAAAAATTTAACGTATGAAATATTTATTTACTTTGTTGTTACTTGCCACTTTCGGAATGTCTTACGGGCAGTCTGTCAGTTATCGGGTATTAAAAGATGCTCCGGAAGATTGTGCAAATCTTTGGGTCAACCTGGAGCTGCTGCAATTTGAGATGAACATGAAAAACATCTCCGCAGCAAACCTGGGGCTGGGAATTAATTCCATTTTCCAGATGAAAAACCGTTTCGGAGCGGAAACAGCTTTCCGTCATTCTTACTTTACTTTAGGAAGGCAGGAACACCGTGTTCAGTTTGAGGTAGGCGGATTTTTCAATTTTGTACAATACAAAAGAATCCGTAATCAGAAAGTTGTTTTAAAATCTTCCAAAAGCGGAAATTACACGACAACCACCTACATCACTCCACCGGCAACCAAGCTGAAATCCATCGGAGTTCGGGCTGGTTATGCATATAATTCGGAATCGTATGAAGATACCAAAAAAGACTTCAGCGGAGGTTATTACAAATATCGTTTCGGCGGGCTTTATGCCGGATTATTATTTACCACTCAGGTCAACTATAAGCTAAATGCTGAAAAATACGGCACCCGAGCGCTGAACTTTGTAAAGCGTTATTACCTTGATGTATTGATTTATCCGATGCAACAAATCAGCGAAAGAACGACAGGTATTCCCGTGATGAATTTTGCTCCGGGTGTTTTCGGAGGACGTGCGGGAATCGAGCTGTTATCTCCTGAGAAAAAGAAAAATTACGGAGGTGCATCGTATGCCAAATTTGAATTAGGTTACCGCCCGGCTGACGGATTGTATTTTATGCTGACCTACGGAATTTCATGGAAGACAAAATTAGGAGGTTTGAACGCATATCAGGTTGTAAGAGAAAAAGAATAAAGCTATGAAAAAGATAATATATTTATTTTTTGCACTTGGATGTGTATTAAGTGCAAAAGGACAAAAAGAAAATCTGGGAACGTTGATCAATTCTACTTACGAAGAGATCTCTCCTTATATTTCTCCGGACGGCTCTAAAATGTTTATTGTCCGGGAAACAAATCCTCAGAATACAATGGCAGGTGAAACGCAGGATATCTGGATGTGTCAGATCCAGAATGACAGCGTCATTTCTCAGGCAAAACATTTAGGATATCCGTTCAACACCACTTATAAAAACTCCCTGGAATACCAGAGCCCGGACGGTCAGCTGAGAATCATCAAAGGTGTTTTCAACAAGTACCTGGATTTCAAAAAACGGGGATATTCGTACTCTGTGCTTAAGAAAAACGGATGGTCAGATCCTATTCCCCTGAAAATAAAGGATTACGAGAACATGCAGCAGGGAAAATACGTTACCATGTGTATGGCTCCAAGCGGTAATTATATGATCCTTTCTTTTTCCGAAACAGCGGGAGATGAAAAAAGTTACCTGTACATTTCGAAAAGAATTACGGACGAAAAATGGACCCGTCCCGAAAAGCTGCCTTTTACTGTCCATGGCGACTTCGGTCCTTACATCGCTTCGGATGATAAAACAATGTATTTTTCATCGTACAGCCGTGACGGTTACGGAAGTGCTGATATTTTTGTAACAAAAAGGCTGGATGATACCTGGAAATCATGGAGCACTCCAACCAACCTCGGGCCTTCTGTCAACTCTGAAAACTGGGATGCTTATTTTATTGTTTCTCCGAGCGGACGATACGCGTTTATGTCCAGTGGTGACGGCATCGGAGGAAGCACGGATATTTACAGAATTCCGCTGTTTTCAAAAAATAAAGAGAAAAAAGAAGAAGTGCTTGTTAAAGAAGCCAAACCGGATCCGGTGATCATTATCGAAGGGATTGTGAAAAACGCAGAAACAAACGAGCCTATGCAGGCATCCCTGGAATATTTTAACTTATCAACAAATGTTTCGCTGGGAAATGCCCGCTCTTCTGAAGTGGATGGGAGATTCAAAATCATTCTGCCTTATGGTGCCAATTACGGTATCGAAGCAAGCAGACAGGGATTCTATGCGGAGAATCTGAATCTTGACCTTTCACAATACGGAGAATTCGCTACGGTAAAACGGGATATTCTTATGAAGCCATTCAAAGTTGCTGCTGTCATTCGTCTGAACAATATCTTCTTTGAAACGGCTAAAGCAACATTGCTTCCGGAATCGCAGATGGAATTGGATAATCTTGTGAAAATCCTGAATGAAAATCAGGGAATGAAAATCGAAATTCGCGGACACACGGATAACGTAGGTTCGGACGCTTCCAATCAGACACTTTCAGAAAACAGAGCAAAAGCTGTTGTTACTTATCTTGTGGAAAAGGGTATAGCGGCGAACAGATTAACTTCCATCGGATTTGGCGAATCTGCTCCTGAAACAACTAATGACACAGAGGAAGGACGAGCTCAAAACCGACGTGTTGAATTTAAAATTATTTCTATCAAATAACTACTCTACAGCTTTAGTAAGCTTGATATTCAAAAAAAGCGGATGTTGAAAAACTATCCGCTTTTTTTATGATAAATGTTAAATGAATTTTCCTGTCTGCGAAAACAGTTTTAATTTGCCATTTCGCTCATGAATTTAATCCGCATCAGGCGCAGCTCTTCCTCGGAATAATCACCGTCAAATTCCCGGTATGCCTCGATCAGATCATCTGTTTCCGCTTCTTTGAAGTAATCATAAATTTCTTCCTGGTTGTCCTGATCCAGAATTTCATCAATATAATAATTGATATTCACACGTGTTCCGGAAGCAACAATTCCTTCGATTTCTTCAATAATATCGTCCATTGATTTTCCCTGTGCCCGGCCGATATCTTCCAAAGGTAATTTTCGGTCGATATTCTGAATCAGCTGAACTTTTAAAGCCGATTTATTGGCAATCGATTTAATGACCAGGTCCTGAGGACGATCAATATTATTTTCTTCCACATATCTTTTGATCAGCTCCGTAAACGGAATTCCGTAACGCGCCGCCTTTCCTGTTCCGACTCCCTGAATATGTGTCAGCTCATCCACAGTAACCGGATACTGAAAGCACATGTCTTTTAAGGAAGGTTCCTGGAAAATAACAAACGGAGGGATATTCTGCTGCTTTGAAATCGACTTTCTTAAATCTAAAAGCATCTGATACAATGTATCGTCAAAAGCGCTTCCTTTTGCGTCCACCACCACATCATCTTCTGCATCCGTATCATCAAATTTACGCTCTTTTACAATCATAAACGAAACAGGATTTTCCAGGTATTCCTTTCCCTTCTCTGTTAGTTTTATTGTCCCGTAAGAATCAATCTCTTTGTAAATAAAGTTATTGACATCTGCCTGGCGGATCACCGCGCTCCAGAAATACTCATCTTTATCCTTGCCACTGGCAAAAGACGGCAGCTTATCGTGATTATACGATTTGATATCCGAAGTAATATTTCCTGTCAAAAAGCTGCAGACATGTTTCGCTTTCTGCATTTCATTCAGATCCGTAACGGCCTGTAATAGCTTGATAATGTATTCTTTTCCTTCGATTTTTTCACGAGGATAACGGCAGTTATCGCACATCGAACTACATTGATGCTCATCAAAGTCTTCACCGAAATAATGAAGAATATACTTTCTTCTGCAAACAGAAGTTTCTGTAAAGGAAACAATTTCATGCAAGAGCTGACGCCCGATTTCCAACTCGGTTACCGGTTTGCCCTGCAAGAACTTTTCCAGCTTTTCAATGTCTTTGTAACTATAAAAAACGAGGCATTCCCCTTCTCCTCCGTCACGTCCTGCACGCCCGGTTTCCTGGTAATAGCTTTCAAGCGATTTCGGGATATCATGGTGGATTACATAACGGACATCCGGCTTGTCAATTCCCATTCCGAAAGCTATTGTCGCCACGATCACATCTATTTCTTCCATCAGGAACATATCCTGGTGTCTCGCCCGTAAATGAGCATCTAACCCGGCATGGTACGGTAACGCATTAATTCCGTTCACCTGAAGGATCTCTGCCATTTCTTCCACCTTTTTACGGCTCAGGCAATAGACAATACCCGATTTACCTTCACGTGCTTTAATAAAACGGATTATCTCCTTTTCAACATTCTTTTTCGGACGAATCTCATAGTACAGATTATCTCTGTTAAAGGAGGATTTGAATACTTTCGCATCCAGCATATTCAGGTTTTTCTGAATATCATACTGAACTTTAGGTGTCGCTGTAGCGGTCAGCGCAATAGTCGGCACTTTCGAGATCCGTTCAAAAATCTCGCGCAAACGGCGGTATTCAGGACGAAAATCATGTCCCCATTCGGAAATACAGTGCGCTTCGTCAATTGCAAAAAATGAAATGTCCACACTGGTGAGAAAATCAATATTTTCCTGTTTCACCAGCGATTCCGGAGCAACGTACAATAACTTCGTATTTCCGTTCTGGATATCATTTTTCACTTTTGTTATTTCTGCTTTCGTTAGTGAAGAATTCAAAAAATGAGCTATCGCTTCATTATCGCTAACATTTCTAATGGCATCCACTTGATTTTTCATCAATGCAATTAGTGGAGAAACGACGATTGCAGTTCCTTCACTAATCAATGCGGGTAGTTGATAGCATAATGATTTTCCTCCTCCAGTAGGCATGATAACAAAGGTGTTATTCCCCTCAAGCACGCTATTGATAATATCCTCCTGTTTTCCTTTGAAATTGTCAAATCCGAAATAAGTGCGTAAGGCACTTTTTAGATCTACTGTCAAATTCATGTATCTTAAATTTTCCTGTCTGATATATAAAAACATTCTAATTTAAGCAAAAAATCCAAATCGGCTGCAACTTTTTAAAATTTATTCGATACAAGACCGTTCGAGCTAAATCAATTCTTATTTTTGCATACATATTATGAGTAAAGAAAAGCAGGAAATGAATTTTTTCGACCATCTTGAGGAATTAAGATGGCGGCTGGTAAGAAGTGCTATCGCGGTTGTTGTTATTGCTGTAATCATCTGGATCTACCAGGAATGGATCATGAACAATATTTTTATGAACATGGCAAAGCCGGACTTCATATCCTTCCAGCTACTTTGTAAATACCTGCATGTGTGCATTGAGGAAATTCCCGTGCAAATGCACAGCAACACCATGGGCGGGCAATTCGCCTATTCCATGTGGATGAGCTTTCTTGGCGGTGTGGTGGTTGCATTTCCCTATATCTTTTATCAGCTCTGGTCTTTTGTCAAGCCCGGACTCAAGCAGACGGAAATCAAAGCGGTAAGAGGAATTGTTTTTTACGTCAGTCTTTTGTTTTTCCTGGGCATCTTATTCGGGTATTTTATTGTTGCTCCTCTGAGCGTTCAGTTTTTCGGTTCTTACCAAATCTCCAAGCAGATCTCCAACTTCTTTACGATCAGCTCTTACATGAGCACCATTCTATCTACTGTTTTTTATTCGGGATTATTTTTTCTTCTTCCGATTTTAATGTATATTTTGGCAAAAATCGGGATCATTACAGCTGCTTTTTTAAGAAAGTACAGGAAACATGCGATTGTTGGTGTATTAATCTTAGCTGCTGTAATTACTCCGCCGGATCTTATCAGTCAGGTAATTGTTTCAATTCCCATTTTGTTATTGTACGAAATCGGGATTTGGGTAGCTGCCAGAGGTGAACGCGAAAGTTTGAAGGAATGAACAACTAAATGAAATTTTTTTTATTACTAACCTTACTTTTTTCACTCTTTACCCTGACCTGCTTCGGCCAGCAGACCAAAGTATATGGTAAAGTCTATGACGCAAAAACCAAAACACCTCTTGACTTTGCAAAGATCAGCTTCAAAGACAGTGATATCAGCGTATTTACGGATGAAGATGGAAGTTATGTGATTGAAACTTATTACGCTACAGACACATTGATCGTTTCCAATTTCGGCTACAAAACATTCAGGCAGAAAATTCAATTGGATAAAGCTCAGGAAGTCAATATCTACCTGGAAATAAGTTCCGAAGAACTGGATGAAGTCGTCATAAAAATGACAGGAGATTCTCCCGCCATGCGAATCTTAAAACGTGTCATCCGGAACAAGCACATCAACAACAAGGAAAAATTAGAAACTTATGAATATGAGCTTTACAATAAAATCCAGGTGGATCTGAACAATATCGGAGAAAAATTTGAAGGGCGGAATTTCGTCAAAAAAATAGATTTCATTCTGAATTACCTGGATTCAACGGACAGAGAAGGCAAAACACTTCCGGTTCTCCTTTCCGAATCCGTTTCAGATTTTTATTTCAAAAATAATCCTCCCAAAAAGAAAGAGGTCATGAAGGCAAGCCGGATTTCAGGTATTGACAACCTTCAGATCAATCAGGTGCTGGGAGATGTTTATATGGACATCAATGTATATGATAATTATATTGACCTGTTCCAGCGGGCATTTGTTTCTCCGATCTCTGACTACGGAAAAAGTTTCTACAATTATTCTCTTGCGGATTCCGCATATATTGACGATCATTTTTATTTTAAAATTGATTTCAAACCAAAACGCAGCGGTGAAACAACATTTGAAGGCTCTATGTGGATTCACGATACAACGTATGCTGTAAAAGAAATAAAAGCTTCACTTTCAAGTATCGCCAACATCAATTATATCAACGGTTTTTATATTGAGCAATACTTTGACCAGGTACAAAAAGAAGTATGGATGATGATGGACGAAAAAATAGTCATTGACCTTAAAATTACCCGGAATACCAAGCTGTACGGTCTCTATCTCCGAAAAACATCTTCCAGAAATAAGTTCAATATCAATGAGCAGCGACCGGATGAATTCTACAAATCCAATCATACCGTTGAAACATTAGAAGGCGCCAATGAACGGAGCGATCATTATTGGGACAGCATACGCCACACACCGCTTTCGATAAAAGAAGAAGGAATCAACACGATGGTGGATTCCCTGAACAGAACGCCTTTCTTTAATACGATGAAGAATATTGTCATTCTGGCAAGCACAGGCTACTATCCGTTCAAAAAGGTGGAATTCGGAAATTTATACAGCATCATAAGCATTAATCCTGTCGAACGCTTCAGAACGAGTTTATCCCTGCGTACATCCAATAATTTCTCAAAACGAATTGAGCTTGGCGGTATGATCGGTTATGGTTTTTACGACCGGAAAATAAAGGGAGGCGCACAAATCCGTATCAATGTTACCCCGAAAAAAAGAGGAATGCTGACCTTATTTGCAAATTCCGATCTGGAACAGTACGGCAGCGGCTCATCAGTGGGGAATACTTTTGCGACTTTTTTACGTTCTTCTCCTTTGGATAAGCTGTTTTATGTCAACAAAGCAGGATTCACCTTCGAAAAAGATATCAGCAAGGATTTTATTTTTACCGCAGGAATCGAAACCAAACAGCTGTATTCCATGGGCAATGCCCGTTTCGAACGGCTTTCATCCATCAATCAGATAGAAAATGTCCACCAGATAAAAACAACTGAGATAAAATTCAATATCAGCTGGGGAAAAGAACGCCAGTTTATCTCCGGCGTTTTTGACAGAGCGCTGCTCGGATCGCGTTTTCCGATTCTGACAATTGAATCTACATTCGGGATAAAAGGGATCCTGGGAAGCCAGTTTAATTACAATCGTATTGAATTCCGCCTGGACCATACCAGAAATACAGGCGTTTTAGGACGGATTCGCTATGGTTTTACTGTCGGACAGTATTTCGGGCAAACTGCCTACCCTTTTCTGAACATTCACACAGGAAGCCAGACATATTGGTTCTTGACCAATGCCTTTAACAAAATGCACTACTTCGAATTTATCTCGGACAGGTATGTTTCAGCCTACGTCGAACATCATTTTCAAGGGCTTATTTTCGACCGGATTCCGGGGATAAAAAAGCTCAAATGGAGATTAGTGGTACATGGAAGAGCAACCTGGGGAGCTTTAAGTGATAAGCACAACAGCATCCTTATCATCCCTTCTTATACAAAGGATTTCGGAAAAATTCCGTATGCCGAATTTGGTGTGGGAATAGAAAATATCTTCAAGTTTTTCCGCGTAGATCTGGTTTACAGAGCCACACACCATATTCCCGGAACAAATCCTTTTGGAGTAAGAGTACGCTGGGATATTATCATTTAATGTTATTTTTGAAAAAAATTATCGCGTGAAGCTGCACACTAAAGAAATAAACAAGACTTACAAAGGAAGAGCGGTTGTAAAAGGTGTTACTGTTGAAGTCAGCCAGGGAGAGATCGTCGGATTGCTCGGACCGAACGGAGCCGGAAAGACAACTTCCTTTTACATGACAGTCGGTCTTGTTCAACCGGATTCGGGACATGTTTTTTTAGATGATCTGGACATCACGGAATATCCGATGTATAAACGAGCGCAGCTCGGAATCGGCTATCTTCCGCAGGAAGTTTCCGTTTTCAGAAAGTTATCTGTTGAAGATAATATCATGGCAATCCTGGAAATGACCGATCTGGGGAAAGAGCAGCGAAAAGAACGCGTGGAACAGCTGCTAGAAGAATTCAAGCTGACGCATGTGCGAAAAAATCTTGGTAACCGCTTATCCGGAGGAGAAAAAAGACGGACGGAAATTGCGCGTGCGCTGGCTACCAATCCCAAATTTGTCCTGCTGGATGAACCTTTTGCAGGCGTTGACCCTATCGCGGTGGAAGATATTCAAAGCATTATCGCCGATCTAAAGCGCAAGGATATCGGGATCCTGATCACCGACCATAATGTTAATGAAACACTTTCCATTACAGACAGGGCATATCTGCTGATCGACGGACAGATTTACAAGCACGGAACAGCGGAAGAGCTTGCTTCTAATGAGGACGTACGCCGTTTGTATTTAGGGCAACATTTTGAATTGAGAAGAAAAACGTATTAAAAAAATACCTGAATCCGGAAATACTGAATCAACCTCTTTATTTATTCTTCACCTGCTCCCAGGTCGCATACATTTTTTCCTGTGCCGGACGGTTAGGCTCTTCTTCCCGTAACGGCTCCGCCAACTTCAGTGTCGCATGCAGCTCGCCGGGAAGCGCCTGATACAGTTGCGTTCCCTTGGTTTTCCAGGCAATCATTTCATCGCTTACTTCCTTAATGATCTTTGCAGGATTTCCAACCACCAGGCTTCTTCGCGGAATGTTCATCTTTGCAGGAACAAATGTCAAAGCTCCGATAATACATTCTTCTCCTATCTCCACCTCATCCATCACCACTGCATTCATTCCGATAAGACAGTTTTCACCGATGATCCCACCGTGAATAATTGCTCCGTGGCCAATATGTGCACCTTTTTTCAGAATTGTTGTAGTTCCGGGAAACATGTGAATGGTACAATTTTCCTGTACATTACATCCGTCTTCAATAATGATTTTTCCCCAATCTCCGCGAATAGCCGCACCGGGGCCAACATACACATTTTCACCGATAATCACATTTCCCGTAACTGCCGCCTGCGGATGAATAAAGCTCGATGCTTTGACAACCGGAATAAATCCATTAAATTCGTAAACTGCCATTTTAAATTGCGCTATGAGTTATTGTAATTTTTGTAAGAATCTGCCTGACGAAGATAGACATAAAATTTATCATGATCATCACTATGGATTTCCTATTCCGGAAGATGATGAGCTTTTCGGAAGGCTGATTCTGGAGATTATGCAGGCAGGGTTGTCCTGGAATATCATCCTGAAAAAAGAACCGCATTTCCGGGAAGCTTTTGATGAATTTTCTATCGACAGAATAGCGGAATATGACGAGGAAAAAATTAATAGTTTGTTAGCAAACCAAAACATTATAAGAAACGTCTTGAAAATACGTTCTGTAATTCATAATGCACAACAAGTTAAGATGCTCCAGGATGAATACGGAACTTTTAACGAGTGGATATACTTACAAGACGCAAAAGATAAAATTGAATGGGTAAAAATCTTCAAAAAAAAGTTTAAATTCGTTGGAGGAGAAATCGTCAATGAGTTTTTAATGAGCATCGGAGTTTTAAAAGGGGCACATCAGGAAGATTGCCCGGTTTTTGAAAAACAGCTGAAGACTTACCAAAAATGGAAAGAACATGAGTAAAAAAATTATAATTCTGATTGTGGCCCTGTTTGCTTTGAAAGCAAATGCACAAGTTATTATAGGCGGAAATGTCGCTTACCAGATTCCTTTTGGTGCAGACAAAAATTTTTACGGATTACAGGTTTTGATCGAAAAGCCGACAAACGAAAGAAACGCTTTTTTCGGAAAAGTCTCTTTTTTCTTTCCTCAGAAACTGACAGTGAGAGATCAGTATGTTGCAGACGCAATTGATATGAATGTTTCTCCTCCTTCGATAAATCTCTCCAGCTTTACCAATTACAGTACGTTTGGAATTGAATTCGGCCGTAAAATTTACATTATCAATCCTATTGACTATGGTTTTTCACTTTACGGAGGATCAACGGTAATGCTTAGCTTCAATAACATAAAAAGCCGTATTGAAAGCTTCGATAAAACAAAATACCAGATCTACGGAGGAAATGATATTCAGACAGACGGAAAAGGAAGCATTTTCAATCTGGGGATCGGTTTAGGCGGCGGAATGAAATATGATTTTCGTTTTGGATCGGTTTACATGGATCTGGGAATCGGATATAACATCCTGCAACTGGCAACAAATACTATTGCACAACAGGGGTATTCATCTTTCGGCAGTCCTTTAAATTTTGTTGTCGGAGTGGGTTACAGAAAGATTCTTTTCATGAAATAATAACCTGAGTTGGTTTACTAGCTTAGAGTGTAATTTTTTGACAGGCTATAAAAAATTTCTTCTCTTATACTTTTTGTTCGTCAAAAAGTATGCAAAAACCTCGTCGCCGTGATCTTTTTTGCCACCCAAATGTGCTCATTCCCTACAAAAATAAAACTCGCTCTGCTCAAACAATTATTTTTGTTTCGGTAATTTCGCTGTTTGTGCCCCGTCAAAAAAATCAATGCGACTTTCCCGGCTTCGCTCTTGGTTTTTTAATTAAAAGCAGAAACAATTTCCCTGCCCGAAACAGTTTAATACTAAATTGGTAATCCCGAATTGATCAAAAATTCAGACATATCTGAACCATTTCTTTCTTATTTCGATGGAATTCCAGGCTTCTGAAAGTTCTTCATACGACAATCGCTGTTGTTTTCCTTCCTGAAGCAGCTTTATTTTTTCAATATCTGAAAGCTGATTCGGAGGCAGTGGAAACACCGGTTTAGCGGTCATCTTTTCTATAATCGAAAAAACTGATCGCGGAATTTTTGAGTGTTTCGGTAGCGGATGTGTCAGCTGTAAATTGATGAATGCTTCCGGATTCGGATGCGCCAAAGGTATTGTTCCTGTAAAAATATTAAAAAGCGTAATTCCCAAAGCGTAAAAATCTGTTGTTTCATCTGCCAGTTCCGTATAGCCCAGCATCAGCTCCGGTGCGGAAAAACCAATTGAAAACGGTAGCTTAAACATTGTTTTATGCCCGGTTTGAAAACTCAAGCCAAAATCAAGCAAGTGCAGCTGAAAATCATCAGGTGAAACGGCATCAATCAAGATATTGGATGGTTTCAGATCTCCGTGGATATATCCTTTTTCATGAACAGAATGTAACAATCCGATAAGTTGAGATACAGCTTTAGGAACGTGGCGGTAAAAATCCGCATCTGAAAGCTGATCCAGATAATCATTCCATAAAAGGCCTTCCCGGTATTTTTTTACGAAGGAAGAATAATGCTCATTTTCAAAAACACATAAGATTTCAGGAAGTCCCGGTACTGAAAAGGATAATTGAGATTCAATCCGCAGCTGTTCTGACAATTCAGGAGAAACAGCTGTTTTATCGACAATTTTCAAAACACCCTTTTCCCCTGTTTCCTTATGACGGACAAGGTAGGTTTCCCCGAACTTTCTTCTTCGGGAATTCAACGATTCTATCTTTTCAAAATCAGTAATCTGAAGCATATTCATTTACAATTTCTTCTATGAACCGTTCACAAATAAAATCGCCTCCGTTCAAAATACGCCTGCACCACTCTATTTTTAAGGCAATTTGCTCTTCTTCGCTCAATTTCCAGTTCAGGTCACTCTCTTCCAGACGCTGCCGGATCGTATTTAAAATAATCGCCACTGAAACAGAAATATTAAAGCTTTCTGTAAATCCATACATAGGAATCCTCACCAATTCATCTGCTTCGAGAATAACCTCATCACTGATCCCTCTTCTTTCCGTCCCGAAAACAAATGCCAGCGGTTGTGACACATCGAGATCATAAATCGTCTGGTCTTCCGTGTGCGGTGTCGTTGCAACAATTTTATAGCCTTTCTTTTTCAATTCGCGGATACATTCCACCGTTGCAGTTTCAGTGTCTTTGTAATTGTGAATATCCACCCAACGACCTGCTCCGAGTGCGATGTCCCGCTGGATCTTATATTTGTTGTCTTTTTCAATTACATGTAAATCCTGCAGGCCGAAACAGTCACAGGAACGCACCACGGCGCTTGCATTGTGCTCCTGAAACACATTTTCAATGACTACGGTCAGATGTCTTGTCCGTTCTTTCGCGATACGGTCAAACATTTCCTGCTTGTTCGGTGTAATGATCCCGTAAAGCTTCTCATATAATTTCCTGTTTATTTCCGATGGTGTCAACTGCATAGTGCAAATATATAATATTAAGACCTTTAGAGAAAAGATGAAAGATGAAAGACGATGAAGTTACTTTTTGAGCTGATCCGCTTATATTTGAGAAACAAGAAATAGTATGTATAAGAAATTGGTATTACTTATTACAGGAGTTGTTTTCCTGTCTTTTTCTCTTCAGTCGGATTTCCTGACGGAGCAGAAAAGATTCCAGCGGGTCAGAACAGCAATTGAACAAAAACAAAGCATACTGGAAAAAACGCTCAAAGAGTACAAGCTTTCACTGCAGGACCTGAACATCCTGCTGGTCGCATACAAAGAAAATGACCTTCTTGACATTTATGCTAAATCTGTTTCCTCTAAAACATACAGCAAATTATTTTCTTATAAAATCTGCGCACGTTCAGGACAACCGGGGCCAAAGAGAAAGCAGGGAGACGGCCAGGTTCCCGAAGGTTTTTATCATATTGACCGGTTCAATCCAACCAGTAATTTTTATTTATCACTGGGACTTAACTATCCCAATACTTCAGACAGAATTAAAAGCGAAAAAGGAAATACAGGCGGAGATATTTTTATTCATGGATCGTGTGTCACAATAGGCTGTCTTCCGATGACAGACGACATTATCAAAGAAATTTATCTCTTAGCTGTTCATGCCAAAAATAACGGGCAGCAGAAAATTCCCGTTTACATTTTTCCATTTAAAATGACAGATAGCAACATGAGCACCTACAAAGAAAAATACAGCAATGATCCGGCACTCATTTCTTTCTGGAAAAACTTAAAAACCGGATATGATCAGTTTATGGAAACCTCCCAGGAAATCCGTTTTTCTGTTTCAGAAAAGGGAGATTATGTGTTTCGTTAAGTGCTGATTCTATCCACCGTAATAATCCGGAAAGTGTTTGAATTAATAGTTATTCTGATATTATTTTCAGGACTGCTCACATAAATATTCTTACCGATTCTCAGGAATGAAGCTTCTTTTTCCTGTTCTATAATTTTAAAAAGCAGCTGTTCTATTTGTGGTTTCGAAAATCTACTGTTCAGCTTTTTGTTAATCCGCTCATAAACAAGCTCTGTGTAACAGATATTATCCAGTATTTCTTTTTTATTGATATGCACACCTTATTCTTTAATTAACTGACATTTTGATTTTCACCGCTTTCAGCATATCATTATCAATACGTGTATCATTCATAATTTCAAAACCTTGTCCGATATAAAATGGCAACGGTGAACGATAATTCTCCCCGTTTTCTTTTTTATCATTGTCATGGTCTATTACCCATCCGTAAAACTCCTCCAAATCTTCCTTAAGGCGTTTGATCAGCTGGCTTCCAAGTCCTTTTCCCTGTTGTTTTGCATTGACAATAATAGAAAAACGCGTTTCATTATCCTTTTCAAATTCAACTGCCCACGCCAGAATATTTTTATCTTCATCCTCGATTAAATAATGATGATAGTGTTCCACTCCTTCTAATAAGATTCCAAATCTGTCCTTTAGTTTTAAAGGATATTCATCATTCCAGAGTTGGTTTATCTGATGAAACTGATGATCTGTTAAATGGTGTATTTTTATGATCGCTACTGACATTTTTCTAAATTTAAATGGTCTACTTCTTCTCTCACATAAACCGCTTTGCGAATTCCCACATCACTACTCCGGCACATACGGAGACGTTCAGGCTGTGCTTTGTACCGAACTGGGGAATCTCAATGATATAATCACTGTGGTCAATCACCGACTGGCGTACTCCATCCACTTCATTTCCGAAGACAAGCGCAAATTTTTCTCCTTCCAGCTGATCGATGTGCTGTAAAAATGTTGTCTGTTCCGCCTGCTCTACGGTACATACTTTTATTCCCTGTGCTTTCAATTCCGTCAGCAGCTCGTCAATAGAGGCTCTACCTTCCCATTCAATCGTTTCTGTTGCTCCCAACGCTGTTTTATGGATTTCACGGTGCGGCGGACGTGCAGTAATCCCGCACAGATAGATTTTTTCCACATTAAAAGCATCCGCTGTCCTGAAAAATGAACCGATATTATTCAGACTCCGGATATCATCCAGTACAATAATGACCGGAAATTTCCGCTGCTGCTTAAATTCCTCATCGCTCACACGATTCAGCTCCCACAATTTCAATTTTCTGTTCACAACTTGTCGATTTTGTACAAAACTATCGTTTTTAGGCTATATTTTTTTCAAATCAAGCTGTTATCTTTGCCTAAACTCAGATTTCGATGGCAAAAACAACTTCTACCGAAGAAACTCCTTTAATGCGTCAGTACAACCAGATCAAAGCGAAACATCCTTCCGCTTTGCTTTTGTTCCGTGTGGGCGATTTTTATGAAACGTTTGGTGAAGATGCGATCAAAGCTTCTAAAATTCTTGGAATTGTCCTGACCAGCCGCAGAAACGGAAGCGGTCATATCGAGCTGGCGGGTTTTCCGCACCATTCCATGGACACTTATCTTCCGAAGCTGGTTCGTGCCGGAGAGCGTGTGGCTATTTGTGATCAGCTGGAAGACCCAAAGTTGGTAAAAGGAATCGTAAAGCGCGGTGTGACGGAACTGGTTACTCCCGGAATTTCCTTTAATGATCAGGTGCTGGAGCAAAAGAAAAACAATTTCCTTTGTGCCATTCATTTTGACAAAAACGAGCATGGAATTTCTTTTCTGGATGTGTCAACCGGTGAATATATGGTCGCTCAGGGAGATCTGGCGTACATTGATAAACTGATTCAGGGGTTTGAACCAAACGAAATCATTTATCAGAAAAAATACCATTCGACTTTCACGGAGAAATTCGGGGAAAATTATCATACTTATCGTCTGGAAGACTGGGTATTTCAGCCCGATTTCGCGAATGAAAGCCTTACCAAACAATTTGAAACCAAAGATTTAAAAGGTTTCGGAATTGAGAATATTCCGCTGGGAATTATTGCTGCCGGAGCTATTTTGCATTACCTTTCTGAAACACAGCATCATCAGATCGGGCATATTACCTCCATCGCACGGATTGAAGAAGAAAAATATGTCTGGCTGGACCGTTTTACTGTCCGGAATCTGGAACTGATATTTTCACAAAATGAACGTGCCACTACCCTGCTGGACATCATCGACAAAACGCTTACTCCCATGGGCGGTCGAATGCTAAAACGGTGGATAGTGCTTCCTTTGAAGGACATTACTCCGATTAAGGAACGTTTAAATTCTGTCAAAACATTCGTCGAAAAAGAAACATTACGAGAAGAACTGCGCCAGATGCTGGGGAATATCGGTGATATTGAACGAATTGTTTCCAAAGTTGCTGTAGGAAAAGTTACTCCGAAAGAGATCAAGCAATTACAACGAAATCTCGCACTGATCACTCCGATAAAAAATCTGCTTTTTGCGGACAAATCCAAGGCATTGAACCGTATTTCGGAACAGTTAAATCCATGTACGTCACTCATCGGGCTTATTGACAAAATGCTTGATGAAGATCCTTCCAATCAGATCGGAAAAGGAGCTGTCATCAACAGCAATGTGAACGAAGAGCTGGATGAATTACGCAGCATTGCTTTCTCAGGTAAAGAATACCTGGAACAATTGCAACAACGGGAAATCGAACGTACCGGAATTCCGAGCCTGAAAGTTAATTTCAATAACGTTTTCGGTTATTATCTCGAAGTAACCAACGCTCATAAAGAAAAAGTTCCGGCAGACTGGGTCCGTAAGCAGACGCTGGTAAATGCCGAGCGTTATATTACGCAGGAGCTGAAAGAATTTGAAACTAAAATCCTTGGAGCAGAGGAAAAAATATATGCAATCGAAGCACGCCTGTTACAGGAGCTCATCACCCAAATGGCGGAATATATTCAACCGATACAGCTGAATGCACAGCTGCTGGCAACCTTAGACTGCCTGCTCGGTTTCGCGGAAGTTTCCGTTGCCAACAATTACATCATGCCGGAAGTGAACGAGTCGTTTGTCATTGACATAAAAGACGGAAGGCATCCGGTAATTGAAAAACAGCTCAAAAACGGCGAAGTATATGTTGCCAATGATGTTTATCTGGACAGCGAAACACAACAGATCATCATGCTCACCGGGCCGAACATGTCGGGTAAAAGTGCTATTCTGCGCCAAACCGCTCTGATCTGCCTGATGGCGCAGATGGGATGTTTTGTTCCTGCGGCAAAAGCCAACATCGGAGTTTTGGACAAGGTGTTTACACGTGTTGGCGCTTCTGATAATATTTCCTCCGGAGAATCAACCTTTATGGTGGAAATGAACGAAACATCCAGCATTTTGAACAACCTTTCCGAACGTAGCCTGATCCTTTTGGATGAAATCGGACGGGGAACAAGCACGTATGACGGAATTTCCATAGCTTGGGCAATAGCTGAATACCTGCATGAGCACTCTAAATTCAAGGGAAAAACGTTGTTCGCAACGCATTATCATGAGCTGAATGATATGAGCCTGAAATTTCCAAGGATCAAAAATTTCAATGTCGCTGTAAAAGAAGTAGGGAACAAAATTCTTTTCCTGCGGAAATTGGTCGAAGGAGGCTCCGAGCACTCATTCGGGATTCATGTTGCCAAGCTTGCCGGAATGCCGACACAGGTTATCGCAACTGCCAATAAAATGCTTACAAGGCTGGAATCTTCACACGGTTCTACCGAAAAAGAAAAAATCAAGGAAGCGATTAACAGCAACGATATGCAGCTAAGCTTTTTCCAGCTCAATGATCCTGTTCTGGAGCAAATCCGTGAAGAGCTGGTAACGATTGATATCAATACGCTGACTCCTGTGGAAGCATTGATGAAGCTGAACGAGATCAAGAAGCTGACGGGAGGATAAATTTTGTAGTTATTATGAAATTCGTTGTCAAAGATTTGTAGTGTAATTCTATATCTTGGGTGATTTAAAAACAGGTTTTGAAATTTTCTCTGATCTGCTACACTCGTGCTGTCAATAAAAAATCTACAAATTCCATTATCGCTTTTTTTGTAAATTTACTATTAAATATAACCATGGATATTACACTATTTTTTAATATAGTCTATATAATAATGTTTTAATTATGAAAAACATAAGCATAATCCTAACAACTGTAATATTGGTATTTTTCAGCTGTAAGAAAAACATTCTTGACATACGGTTCAAAATGAACTACGACACAGAATTCACTATTAGCAGCGGGATGGGAATTAACCTGCCTTTTAATATTTATACACCCGATATTACCACAAATTCCGAAGAACAGTTTGCAGCTAATGACACCCGGAAGGATAAAGTGAAAGAGGTAAAATTAGAGTCTATGCAGCTAAGCATAACATCTCCTTCCGGCAGTAATTTCGATTTTTTAAAAAGTATAGAGTTCTATATAAAAGCCGATGGGCTTGATGAAGTAAAATATGCTTACATAGATGAAGTACCCGACGGGAAAACCATACTAAATCTAAACACTGTTGACGTAAATCTGGCAGATTACCTTAAAAAGGATAAATTCAGCCTTAGGGTTAAAACAGTGCAGGATGAAATGCTGGGACAGGATACCGATATAAAATCCGCCAGTGTATTTGCGGTAACAGCAAATCCTTTAAAAAGGTAAAATGTTAAAGTATAAGCACACCTTTTTCTCAAAAAATACCAACATATCAGCATTTCGCATGAAAAACTATTTTTTACCGATATTTCTATTTTCCGTTATACCATTTTCATTTAGCCAGAACTGCAATTGTGACAGTACCTTCAGGTGGTTAAAAGAAACATTTGAAAACAATGATGCGGGTTTTCAATATGCAGTTGATCAAAAAGTAAAAACTGATTATCAGTATCATACGGCAAAATATTTTACAAAAATAAAAGACATTACCGGTAAGGAAGAATGCGCAGAAGCACTTAACGAATGGTTACAATTCTTTCGAAATGGTCATTTGTGGTTCAGTATTAACTATGATAATAATCTACCGGCAAATGAAATCAAGAAGCCGGATCCGGAAGTAATACGGAAACAATTTCAGAATTGGGAAACATTTCCATATAAAGAAAAAGAATTCAACAGTTACTTATCATCATTGAAAGAAGCCGGGTTGGAAGGAATCTGGTCGAGTCCTCCTTACACAATCGGAATCAGAAAAGTAAATAATGAATACATTGGTTTTATTATTGAAGCCGATGGTATCTACTGGAAAAAAACTCAGATAAAATTACGGATTAAAGAAGAAAACGGAAAGCTGAATACGCTGTTTTACCTGCAGAATCATTCTACTTTGGAAATCTCGAACACAAGATTAATCGGAAATAACTATCTGGCAATGGATCATATTATGCTGAAAAGAGTTCAGCCTGTTTATGCGAAAGAAGAAGCAATAGAACGTCATTTAAGACTTTTATCTGCAGGAGATCCCATTTTTGAAAGGATTACAGATAAAACAGTAATCCTCAGAATCCCTTCATTTTCCTCTTCTGAAAAGAAGAAAATAGACAGCTTAATCGAATCCAATAAAAATGAGCTGCTTACGGCTGAAAATCTGATCATTGATTTAAGATATAACGGCGGAGGAAGTGATATTAGTTTCCAACAGCTGCTACCATTATTATATACCAATCCTATCAGGGAGGTTGGAGTGGAATATTTATCTACACCGCTCAATAACAAAAGGATGGAAGAATTTCTAACAGAACCTGATTTATCGGAAGAAGAAAAAACAGAAATAAAAGAGGCATTAAACAAACTCAATGAGCATTTGGGAGAGTTTGTAAATCTAAATGATGATTCATCTGCTAATGTGGTTATATTAGATACTGTTTATCCTTTTCCTAAAAACATAGGGATAATCATCAACCAGGGAAATGCGAGTACAACGGAACAATTTCTTCTGGCTGCCAAACAAAGTAAAAAAGTAAAATTATTCGGGACAACAACAGCAGGAGTTCTTGATATTTCCAATATGTATTTTGTTGCTTCTCCCTGTAATAACTTCAAGCTGGGGTATTGTCTTACCAGGAGCAAACGTATTCCGGATTTTACAATTGACAGGAAAGGGATTCAGCCGGATTTTTATATTGACAAAGAAATCCCGGAATATAAATGGATTGATTTTGTAAACTCGATTTTGAGTAACGAGTACTAAGTTCAGGATGATTGATAACTATTAACTTTTCTCTGGTCTTTCCATAATTTACGATTCAAAAACAACCTAAAGCGAATTCAACAAAGTTAAAAACTCTTCTTTTTTTCTGATAGCCAATGGAATAGAAGATTTGTCCTTCATGATGATTTGATTGTCTCCCTTCAAATAATGATCAAAAAAGAGCATATTGATCAGATGGGACTGGTGGCTTCTGAAAAACCCCATTGGCATCAACATGTTTTCATATTCTTTCAAAGAAGTAGAAACCAACAACCTTTGTCCATTGATGAGATAAAAAGTAGTGTAATTTTTATCTGACTCACAGCGAATGATGTCCTGAACATTCACCGAATGTATTTTTTCAGTGGTTTTCAGAATCAGTTTTTTCAGGTTCTTGGGACGTTCAATGTTTGAAAACAAAGTGTTCAACTGAAGCTCCAGCATCTCCTTATTGATCGTTTTTTCTGCTTTTTTGACAGCTTCTACCAAGTCTTCAGGATCAATCGGTTTGAGTAAAAAATCAATGGCGCTGAAACGAAACGCCTTGATTGCAAATTCCTGATAAGCAGTCACGAAAATCACCTTAAAATTAATCGGTCTCAATTTTTGCAACAAATCAAAGCCCGTTCCGTCACTCATTTCCACATCCAGAAAAACCAGGTCCGGCAAGTACTTTTGAATGGCTTTCACGCCAGACTCAACGCTATCCGCTTCTGCAATAATAGCTACATCAGGACAATGTTCCTGGATCAGTTCTGTGTTTTTTTTCCTGATGGTATCAATATCATCAATAATAATGGCTCTTAACATACCTTTTAATGGTTAAACACGTAAGGAATTTCAAAATAAGTTTTTACACCCTGGATAATGTTGTCTGTATCCATGATGTTAGTAGTTTCAATACTGATATTTTTCCCGGAAGCAATGCTTTCCAGTCGTTCTCTTGTAATTTGTGTGGATAACGATTTATGTTGCTTTTCCTCTTCCTGCGTCAATCCAGCCCCATTGTCGGTTACTTCAAAAGACAATTTTTCATTCTGAATACGGTAATGAATTCGCACCAAACCGTCTTCCTGCTTGTTTTTCAACCCATGCTTGATGGCATTCTCTATGAAAGGCTGCGTCAACATCGGCGGAACAAGTAACGATTCCGGATCAATTTCTTCATCGATGAGAATTTCGTATCTAAAATTATTATTATACAACAACTTTTGAATAGTCATGTAATTTTCCAGCATACTGATCTCTTCGCTGAGCAAAATGTAATTTTCCCTTGAATTTTCCAGGATCTGACGGGTCAGCTTTGAAAACTTTGTCAAATAACTGATCGCTTCCTTATCTTGTTTCTGATGGATCAGACTCTGAATGTTGTCCACCGAATTAAAAATAAAGTGCGGATTCATCTGCGTGAGCAGCAATCTTTGCTTCAGCTCCTCGTTTTTACGAGCTTCGGCAAGGTTCTTTTGCTTGAAGTAATAATTCAAGAATAAGATGATAATCAACAGTAAAACAGCAATTGAAACCACAATATACAAGATGATGTTTTTGCGTGCATTCTTTTGTTCATTCTCCAGCTTGAGTGCAGCCATTTTTTTCTGCTGGGCAACTTTTGTGAGCAATTCCTTGTTCTCAAACTCATATTTCAACTGCTGCTCTTTCAATGCATCCCGGGATTCCTGAATCTTTGCGGAATCTTTCAACACGGCATAGGTCTCATACATTTCAAGGGATTTGTCAAATTGTTTGGCTTCCTTATACAGCTGATACAAAAATTTGCGGGCATGCATCTCAATGTTGAGCGAATTATATTGCAATCCAATCGCAAGTGCTTTTTGCAGGTAATTTTCCGCTTCCTTGTATTTCTTTTGAGATATGTAAAATTCCCCCAGACTTGTATAAACATTGGATTTGAACAGATCCGACTGATCCTGTTTCAAGGCTTCTTCAAACATCAACAAGGCTTCCTTGTATTTTTTTTGCTTGAAATAAATCCTGCCCATTTTATCCAGAATAAGACTTGCGAATTGCGTATCGCCGATGGATTCTGCCAATCCCAATGCTTTCTTTAAATATTTTTCTGCATTGACATAATCGCCCATCAGCAAGTAAACATGTCCGATGTTGTGATTCAATTCAATGTTGGTTAAAATATCCTCAACGTTTGGATTCTTCAACGATTCAAAATGCTTCATGGCTTTCTTGTAATACAAGATCGCCTTTTCATCGTTTCCCTGCTTATTGTAAGCATTGGCAATCTGCATGGTCGCATACGCAGCAGCACCGGCATCTTTTTCTTTTTCAAAATATTTCAATGCGCGGAAATAACATTTTACTGCATCCGTAAAATTTAATATTTTGGCATAACACACCCCTTTTCCAACCAAGGTCATTGCCAGCTGGTGATAGTCTTTTATTTCGATGAATATTTTTTCCGATTTGTCCAGCAATTCAATGGAGCGCATCACATCACTGCTCATCAAAACCGAAGCTTCATTGCTGTAAGACTGTCCAATGGCACTTCTCCAAATCAGCTTCTCTCTTGTACTGATCTTCTTATTTTTAAGGTTTTTTTCTGCAAGCGATTTCACCTTTCCAATAAAATCAACGTGATCCGGATCTGTGATTCTTGTGTTTGCCATGATTTGCCCCATGACTTCCAGTTTTAATGTATCATGAATGTTAGTCTTTAGAACCAACTTCAATGAATCAATGGGATTTTGGGCAAGTGCATGAAAGGCGCCGGAAAAGAAAAGACAAGAGACAACTAAAAATAGTTTACTGAATCGAGAAAAATGAAACATGATTTCTAAATGTGTTTAATGTATTGAATCGGGCGCAAAACTAGCAAATTATAAAAGATATTTCTCACGAAAAATTGAACTAGTTTCATATCATTTGATATCCATGAAGTTCCAAAAAATCTTTTTTTCAATACTTTTAAAATGGAATAAACGCAAAAATGTCATTCCCTTTTAGGAAGGGAATGACTTTGCAGCAGTACAGGTAAAGTTTGCTGTTTCTTTTTACTACTGTATAGTATTGATTTCCTGCTAATTTTAATTCAATCAGTTAATTTTTCTTTCTTGCCAATAAAAACGGGAACAAAGCACTCAAAGTAGCCGCCGCTCCAACAATGATTCCCAGTTTTCGGTTGGAAACTCCGCCTGAAACTCCGCCATCAATATTTGGAGAAATAACTATCGCAATGATTGAAACAAGAACTGCCAAGACCAAAAGGATGTTTGCCATTTTCGGATTGGAGACAAACAAAAATACACCACTCAGCAGAACAACCAAAGTAAGAACAACCATCAATACCCCAATAAAAGTAAAAGTTCCCGGAGATGGAATATCAATGATCGCCTTTTCTCCTGCTTTGATGATCTCAAGCAGGCTTTCCTTCTCATATCCATCTTCCATTTGTTCACTTTGCTGTCTGTATTCATCCAATTGTTTTCGGCTTTCCGATACTATTTCCTGATACTCTTTTGCATCCTTGGCGTCACGGAAACTACGGAATACACCAAGCCCGCCTATACACAAAGAAATAATTACTACCAATACTCCAATAACTTTCAATGCAATTTTCATTTTACTTTAATTTAAACATTTCTATTTTCCTACTCATCCAGCTTTTCGGTTCCGCTTCTGTTCGGGATTCAGCACAATTTAGTTGTCCCTAATAAGTTTTACGGCTCGAAAATATGATGGAAAATTTAAACAGAAAACAAGAATGAAAATCCGTAAGAACAGAAAGGATATTCGTTGTTGAAAGGAGGATATTTGTTTTGGTAATATGAATATCTGAAGGATAATTATTGAAATAACCGATCAGCAAAGCTGGAAGTACGTATCCATTCGAGCCACAAGAGAAGCTGAAGGAAACAACAGTTTTTACTTTTAGTAATTCCTTCTATAAAATCGGTGTTTAGTTTTTTTCCTTTTATTAGTTAGTCATCAGATGTGTGAATTAATTTTTACGGTTCAATTATTTTTTGAAAATAATCATTGACATCAGCGATAGACCCTTGTGTCAATAATTTCAAATAAAATATTTACGGGGCTATGTTTAGAATTTAATTTTCTAAACTCTCTTATCAAGTCCCGATCGGAGTTAGCATCATTAAATATCTGCTGCAACAATTCTAAGTCAACTTCAGCATCCTTTATGTCATCGAATATCTCCTGCCAATTGCGACCGCTGATTGCCTTCACACCATTGTCTATTTTTATCTCTATTTCCACTTCTAATCTTATTTTGTAAATGTAACTTCAATTTTCGGGTAAAAACTTATTTTTAGGCTTTAAATTTGTAACTGTTCAGGTCTTAATTTCTTCCGATTGATTATGAGTTTCCTTGTTGAGTTACTGTGTTTTTTGATTAGTTTCCTTAATCATTTTTCAGTCTTCTTGTCCATAATTGAATTTAGTTAATATACAAAAAATCTCTTAAATTTGTATGTATTAAAATATTTAAGAGATTGAAATGATAGAGTTATACTGTGGCGATATTACAAAATTGGAAGTTGATGCTATTGTAAATGCAGCGAACACATCTTTACTGGGAGGTGGTGGTGTTGATGGAGCAATATAGTCGAAGATTGTCAAACAATCAGAAATAAACAAGGTGGGTGTAAAGTGGGGAAGCAGTCATAACTACTGCCGGAAAACTGCAAAATTTGTTATTCATGCTGTTGGTCCTGTTTGGAATAATGGTAATAGCAATGAAGAGAAATTACTGGCATCAGCATATTTCAACAGTCTTAAACTTGCATTAGATAATCAAATACAATCTATTTCATTTCCTAATATAAGCACTGGTATTTATAAATTTCCCAAACAAAAAGCTGCTAAAATCGCTATAAAAACTGTGTCTGATTTCTTGGCAACAACAGACAATTTTAAAAAAGTAATTTTTGTTTGTTTTGATGAAGAAAACTATAAAATATATTATGAACTTCTAAAATTGTCGAATCCTATATCATAATTTATTTTAATAACCTTTCTAATTCTTCGAAAGCGGCTTTTACATCTACTTCTTGATTCGAATCTATTGATGTATTGAATATTTCTTTTTCTTCAAGATAATTATAGGAAAATATATAAATACTTCCATCGCTATAGAACATAATTTCACATCCTATTTTTTCTCCATTTATATCAACTTTATCGACAAACTCCATCTCATCATCATCATTATAATGCTGATAACTCAAATCATATCCTATTAATCTAGGCTCAAATTCATTTTTAAACCATTCTAAGTTAAAATTCATACGTAAGTTATTTTGTATGAAGAATTTTTGATAGATTTTGCAATATCGGTAGTGCCCCTCTTTTCTATATAAAAATATACTACTGACCTGATTTTAAAAGTCTATATATTCTTTACTTATACATTTTTCGTTGTATTCTAGAAGCTATTTTTACATTTAGCAGTATTAATTCATTTGTTTATAGCTAATTTTTCTGCATTTAATTTTAAAATCAGAATTTTCATTTTCTTTCAATTCAGCTCTCTCAAATATCAACGGAGAAAAGTCAAAAGTAATAATTCCTCTTTCGTTTGTTAAAAGTGCAGCATTTATAGAAACATTCGATTGGTTTTCTGTGTCTATAAAACAAAATGAAATTATGTCTTCAAAAGAGAGTGTAATTATCTCAAATTCATAATCATTTAATTTATTCATACATTTAATAATCACCTCAATCTTCTTTGAAGTATCATCTGCATCATAAACAATTTTTAAAACCAATGAGTCTGAAAAATGTTCATATTTGTTTTTTATTTCATCTATCATATTTGAAATTTTATTGTCCAATAGGTGTTGAATAGTGTAGTCCGTTCGGAATTTTCAGATAATTAGGTGGAACTTGATTCCAAGGAATATGATTGGTATGTCCACTACCTAAATTACCTGGTATGTCCATATTGTGACCATGCCCAGAAAAGAACTTCCCGTGTTTTGAAAAATCTACTTGAAAAACTACTTTTCCTTCAGAATTATATATATAATTTGAAACAGCGAATTTTTTATCACTACTTAAGTATGTATATATCGAATTAGGAGTCGCTCCATAAGCTCTTGCTTTTTCTGTGCCTGAAAAAGATTTCAAATTTCTCAAATTAGCGGATTCACTCAAAGAACTCTCTTTTTCAAAGGTAGTGTTTTTTCCGTTCTTAATTTCTTCCAGTTGATTATGAGTTTCCTTGTTGAGTTGCTCTGTTTTTTGATTGGTTTCCTTTGCCATTTTTTCGGCCTTTAAAGGATCTTTCTGGGTTTCAACGTTAGTATAGTTTTGTTCAAGTTCATTAGCCGTTACTTCTTGTTTCGTGGCTGACTTTTTCCAACCGCGGCGGTATTCTTTCCAGAATGCACGTTCTTTCGCAATGTATTTCATTGGCTGGTTTCTCAGATACATGAAATAGCCTTCATTCGCGGCAGCAAAAAGCATCTTATTAATCCTTGTTTTGGAATAAGCCAGTATTTTTCGAGGTTTAGTAATTATGGATGCAATGACTTTACCTCCTTTTACCAAACCTGATTTTGTACCTTTGAAAACTGTTTTAAGTTTCCCTAATCTTCCGGTTGTACCAGCAAATTTTGTAAGTTTTGCGACTCCCTTAACAATACCGTATCCTGCAGCAAATATCAGAATGATATTGACAATGGTTTGAAATACTTTATTGGTATAATGAAATGCTTTTCGGCATTCTGAAAATGATCCTTCTATCATGTCTGCTTCATGAGTAACTTGTCCCCACATATCTCCGACATTGAATAATTTGGAAAATCCGGAGAAAAACTTGTTTACTTTTTCATAACCATCTCTTCCATGTTTACCTCCTGTCACATGGTAGGCCATCCAACCAATAAGAGCAGGTATACCAAAAATAATGGCTTCACCAATGGTAAGCACAATATCAACAATAGCTGCAAGGATTCCCCATATAGCACCGACTACACCACAGGCAAGATACTGAACCCAACCAATTCCGTAGTCAAGCCCCCAGACAATTGCCTCACCTGTTTTTTCCAGCCAGTTCTTTTTAATGTCATATTTGCGTACAGGAACTCCCAATGCTTTTAATTTATCATAATCTTCCTGATACATATCTTTCATTAAGGCATCTTCTGCTGTTTGCCCCCACCTCTTTTTGGTGATTCCGTTTAGTAAACTGAGAATCAAAGCACGTGCTTCAGTAGGTGCTTCACGAAAATAACGGACAATAGCCCTACCATCGTTAACTCCTGTCCAACCTGCCAGCAGGTTTTCAATTCGTTTAGCCGCATAATAAGCCGCATACTGCACAGCTGCTCCTCCTTTCGAATACAAGATGTTTGCCAGTGCATTTGCAGTAACGGCATTCAACTCACCAAAAAGACCGGATTCAATTGTACCTCCGGTTCTTTTTTTAATCGAATCCAGCAATCCTGGAAGTGAGGAAGAATCAAATAGATTAATGTAATAAAGGATAAGATCGTAGTCTTTTTGAGAGGTATATCCTGCGATTAGGTCATTGACAATAGTCTTGGCTACATATCTGGTAGCATCAGGTGATTTGGCTCTTACCAGCTCTTTCACAATAAGTTTTCGATCGTAATCGGTAACATCTCCCATTAGCCATTCAACCATATCCCATCCTGTTGTCGAACTGAATGTTCCATCTTTCAGGTAGCTCAGTATCTGAAGCGTATTACCGGACGAACTTGATTGAAAAATCTTATAAATTTGGTGACTTTCTACAGAATCAGTCCATCCTTCAAGTAAACTGACAATTGTCTGAGCATCTGCTTTGGGATCTCTTTTAGGTTTTTCGGCCTGTCTCTGAACGATATTGATTCCCGGAACTGCCTTCTGTTGTATCGTATGCGCTAATTCATGTGCCAGCAAATGCTTTCCTGACGTTGTACCAGGAGCGTATTTACCATTATTGAAGTAAATATCCTTTCCATGTGTAAATGCCTGTGCTCCTATTGATTTACTCATTTGAACAGCCGAAGTTCCTGTATGAATCTTTACATCGCTGAAATCAGCACCAAATCCACTCCCCATTTCCTGCTGTGTTTCAGGCGCCATGGAAGTACCTCCTCCTTTAGAGGCAGTTAATTGTGCTGAAAGATTACTTCCCGAGGCTGCACCATTCGATTTGGCTTGAACAGCTTCTTTTTCCTGACATTTTTCACATTTGGTTTGCACTCCTGTTTTTTCACGTGATTCGCATTCTGTACATTTTGTCTGAACAGGAGTTTCTTTTTCATTTAATTGTACTTCATCTTCCTGAAGCTGTACGTTTTCATCTTCTTTTGTCTGAACGCTGTCATCCTCGTTCAGTTGAACATTTTCTTTTTCTTCCGTCTGTACTTCTTCGGGTGCTTCCAGTTGTACATCATCCTCTTCTTTGGATTGAATTTCTTCTGCTCTTATCGCATCTTCCCCTCCCATTGAATCCGTCATCCCAGCTTTGGACATTTCCGGTTCTTTCAATTGTACGTTTTCGTCTTCCTTACTCTGAAGCTCTTCTTCTTTTAACTGTAAACGAGGAGTGAGGGTTTGGGATAATGTTTTGGCTTGCACAACCCCCTTACCAGTAGATGAAAAACTATTTCCGGATGAAGATTTTTGAATAATTTCATCAGCAGCACGATCTGCTTCCTTCTCATGTACATCACCTGGTTTGTTTTTCAGCAGCTTTGGCATCACCTTACGACGAAACAAGCTCTGACTTAGACTGGCGTTATCCGACTGGGGTTTATGAAGACGCACACGCATATAGTTTTCTAATAGTATTGTAAATTTAAAAAATAAAAAACTGTTATGACAGCGTATTTATACCCTATTTAAATCAAGTATTTATACGTTTTGTTAGCTGATTTAGTACATAAAGTATTTCTTCATACAGCTGCATATACTGCATCAAAAGAAACGTATTCCGAATTTTACAATTGACGGAAAAGGGATTCAGCCGGATTTTTATATTGACAAAGAAATCACTGAATATAGGTGGATCGAATTTGTAAATTCGATTTTGAGTAACAAATGGTGATTCTGCATTGTTCACTTACATACATTCCGTCATAAGTGCTCAACGTCTTAAAATCATAATATCCTAACGTCCTAAAGTACTGCTACCTACTCCCCGTAAACACTCACCGCCCTCTTAAACCTCGTTGTGATTTCTTTTCTAAGAGATTCCGGCTGAAGGATCCTCAATTCTCCTCCATAACTCATAAAATCACGGATCAGCTCTTCAGAGATCAATACTTCCAAATTGAAAACAACTCCCGTCTCATCCTCTTTCACCACCCGTTGAGAAGAATGGAACGGTTGCGACTGAATATATTTGGAAGCAATTGTTCCCGCTCTGAAAACAACTTCTTCTATCTGGTTGTTTCCGGCGGTAATTCCCGTAGAATATTTAAAAAAGCCAGCCGCAGAAAAATCAATCGGCTGTGTGAATATTTCATCTGTAATAATAAGTTCATCCATACGTTCCAAAGCGTAGGTAATTGCAGTCGCTTTGTCAAAGTCAAATGCTATCAGGTACCAGCGGTTCCTGTATTCTTTCAACAGTAATGGAACCGTTTTTCTCAGCTTACGAATCCCTGAAATGAAGCTTTCATATTGAAACTGAACAATCAGCTTACCTTTGATCGCTTCCAGTAATTCAGGCAGATATTCATTGCCACTCGAAGCAAAACCTGTTTCGAATTGTACCAGATCAGCTGTTTCGTCCTTCAGATCTGCAGAGGTGGAGATCTTATCAAAAATCTTGTTGATGGCAAAGGCGAATTGCTGGAACATCGCCGTATCTTTAAACTGCATCAATGTCTTTGAAGCAAATTTCAAAGATTCGATTTCTTCCTCGCTTAAAGGAATATCATTGATAGAGAAGGATTCATCCTCATAGTAATATCCGTTATGGCGCTTGCTGTATTTGATCGGAGCATCCATTTCCTCACGCATAGCAAACAAATCCTTTTCGATGGTAGATCCGCAGATATTCGCTCCGTCTTCGGAACCGAATAGGGCTTCTTCGCACGCGGCTCTTAATTCCTCTTTTGACGGAAAAGGTTTGTATTTATTGCGTATGCACCGGTCAATAATGCGGTAACGGATATGTGCGTTTTTGATCTGAGGCATAATTCTTTCTTATTCGCAGCCGCAAACTCCCATTACTGAAAAAGAAATTTTCTCTCCTTTCTGCCCGGTAATCGTCATCAAAGCTTCTATCATCTGGTTGGCTCCGGCAGTTCCGATCTGCTTCTTATTGGAGAATACCAATGTATAGCGCTCGTTGGAAAATTTATCAGTTCCTTTATAAAGAAGGCGTTCCTGTCTTCCATTGATATTAATCAGGCAATCCTTTTTCTCATCTTCGATGTAAAGAAAAGTCCGGTTATTGTAATCTGCCTGATCGCGGGAAAAGAAGCAAGCGCAGTTTTTTGCATATTGCGGAAGTGCTTTAAAGTTAGTAATCTCAATGGTCGATAACAGGCTGTCTGCTCCAGCATTCTTAATTTTCTGCTTGAGTTCATCCAATTGGACGGAACGTTCTTTTAATTGTCCTTCTGTACGGGAAAGAGAAGCTTTCAGCTTTTCATTTTCCTGTGACAGCTGCTGAATTTGCTTTTCCTGCTTTTCAATCAGGTTGGTCTGATCATATAACTTCGGATCAGAGCTTTTCATGTCAGCAATTTCCCGTTTTATAAGAATCAGCTCTCTTTCAAGAGAATCCACATAACGTGACAGGTCTTTAATGATCGCGTCTTTCGTTTGGGCAAAAAGAGATAAAGGAAGTAGCAGCGTGATAAGTAAAAATAATTTCATTTGAATCTATATTATCAAGTAAAAAGAGGACCGAGATCCTCTTTACAATCGTTTAAAGTCATTGATTAAAATCCGAAATTCAGCTTGAATCCTGTTCCGATCGTCGGATTGAAAAAGTTCTTTTGTGTTTTTACCACATCGTAATGCCACAAGCCGTCCGTATCGGTATAATATTCTGTATAATAATGGTATTTGAAGTTATTCATCGTTAAACCAAAAGTCACGTAATATTCAATTCCGAAACTATTGCTGAACCAATGATTCATTCCCAGGTTAAACACAAGCATAAATTGATTCAGGCTGTTTTTATAATCTTGTGTCAATGACGGGCTATAACTGCTAAAGTTACCAACATCATTATAATTTCTAAATTTAAAACGGGGAGCAATAAATAAACCATTCATTGCAGGCCTGTTTTTCAATAGATAGTGTTTATAAGCGATAGAAAACATTCCTCCGATTGTACCTTCTCTCCTGTAAGAACCATCATAATCATAGTTCGGAATATTTGCGACTAATCCTAAAAAATTCATTCTGTTCAGACCGTATCTTGAAATGGTAGGTCCCAGCTCAACCTCTATTGAACTGTTGAAAGACACTGCACGCTCGTAAGCAAAGGCCATATCACCCACAAGTAATTTTACAATATCAAATTTTACCGCATTTTTAGGTGCGTAAAATACTTTTGGTGCTTTTCCTGCTGTATCTGCTCTGTGTTTTTGGGAAAAAGAAACGCTTGTCGCTAAAACTAAACAAGCCAAATAGATCCATTTTTTCATAAGAATTTGTTTTTCAACGTTCAAAAATATTCATTTAAATCATAAAGTATCGTACACTAAACGATTATTTTATTCACACAGTTGGTTTTAAGACGGTGCCGGAACTGAAAGTCGATCCGCCCCAGACGTACACCTGCCCAACCAACCTGGTTCACTAACGTAATCTCCCCTTTTTTATTGAGCACTTGCGCCGGTTCCTCCAAAAATGTATGTGTATGACCTCCGATGATGAGATGAATTCCTTCTGTCTGAGCAGCCAGCTTTAGGTCTGAAATCTTGTCAGAATCGTACTCATAGCCTAAATGAGAAAGGCAGATAATGAGGTCCGCTTTTTCGCGGCGCAGAATTCTCACGTATTCCTGTGCGGTTTCCACAGGATCAAGATATCTTGTTTCTTTGTACAGGTTTTTAGATACAAGACCTTCGAAATTCACTCCAAGCCCAAACACGCCGATCTTGTATTTTCCCCTCTGAAAAATTTTATATTTTACGGTTTGTCCTTCCAGCACTGTATTTAAAAAATCATAATTGGAGCAGATAAAATCAAAGCTGGCGTATTGCTTTGCCTTTAAAAAACCGTCCAGTCCTATATCGAAGTCATGATTTCCCATTGTCGCAGCATCGTAGCCCAGCTCTGACATTAGCTTGTGCTCTAAAACACCACCGAACATATTGAAATAGGGTGTTCCCTGAAAAATATCTCCGGCATCCAGCAACAGAACATTTTTCTGTAAACGGCGAATGTCTTCGATCATTGTAAACCTTTTTGAAACTCCTCCCTGATTGGGATATTTGGCATGATTGGCAGGAAATGTATCGATGTTGGAATGTGTATCATTCGTATGCAGAACGGTCAGTGTTTCCACATCTTCCGCTGCCAGAACAAACGAAGGCTTTACTCCCAGCGCGCCCACGACAAAGCTGGTATTTCTTATAAATTTTCGTCTTGATTCATTTACCATACTATTCTGCTTTCGTTAGGATCCGGTAAGGTATCATACGCCTGAAAAGCTTTTATGAGCAGTTCCCGAATGGGAATTCCCGTCTGGATCACTTCTCTGTTATTTTTCAGAAAATACATTTTGTCTCCTCCGTTGAGCAGGAAATCACTGGTAGCGATCCAGTATTCTTCCGCTGTAAAAGAAGGTAATAATTGTCCGTTCTCAATCCGGAACCCGGAAATAGGCTCTCCTTTTGAATTTTTCAGATAGGCATACATTTCATCCAGCACTTCTCTTTTCACCCGAACATATATCAGCTCATTATCGAAAGGCATCAGCTTGTATATATCTTCGAGAAAAACATCTCCTTTGTTAATGGTTGAACGTAAGCCTCCGAAATTCAGCAAAGCAATACAATTTTCTGCTTTCAGATCTTCTTTTGCTTTCTGAAGCAGCATATCCGCCACCAGATTCCCTAAATTCCCGCCGGGTCTTTCATTGATGAAGTCAATTTCAGCAAAGGTTATCTTCTGCTGCATTTTTTGCTTTAATTCCTGGCGGTAAGGAATGATCAGCGAGTCTATTCCCGCATTATCATTCACGTTCGTTACCGTTGCATATTGATACGCAACAGTCGATTTAAAACTACAAGAGCAGGCGATAAAGCCTGCTCCTATAACAATTATTTTGAAAAAGTTATTCATTATTCAATCACAACTGTTCTTGAAACATCTCCCTGCTCAGTCGTTACGTTAATAATGTAAGTTCCTTTATCCAGCGAAGAAACATTGATTTCTTTTGCGATCACTTCGTTAAGGAATTCTTTTTTCACTAAACGGCCTTGCGTGTCAAAAATTCTATATTCGATCAGAGACGCACCGTCAACAGTAACCGTAATTGTTGAAGAAGCCGGATTCGGATATACTACAAATGCCTGTAACAACATATCGGAAGTCACTCCTAATTCACAACCATTTACTAAATGCGTCATGTTAGAGAAATCAATAAAACATGCATATTCAGGATGATCGATAAAAGGATTACGGTTCTTTTGTAATGAATCGATGTAGTCATTACGTGAAATCTCCAGATTTGAAGGAGGGAATTGTGTATTCCACTGTTTTAATACTGTCTGATCCTGTCCGTAAGAAATTGTATTTGAAATAGAAGATGGAAGTTTCCATGTTGTACCGTTCTCCGTGTATCTTGTACACATATAGAACATTGCTCTGGCTGCAGCTCCTTTTTGCTCATCTCTCGGTTCATATACCCATTGTCCCTGCGCGTTTTTACCAAAATACGAATTTGCATTTGTCTGGATAGTATCGCTCACTACAATTCCCAGCGGGTAATTGGAGCGGATCTCATTTGCCGTGGTTTGATGTACCGGGAATAAGTTATGATAATCACTGTAGAAATTCGCATCTGAATTATCAATCGGGAACCATGAGTTCGCGAATGTGTGTTCTCTGGACATTCCCACGGATGTAAAATTGAACGGAGCATCAAAATTATAGTTCACTCCTGTGTAAGAACAGGTAATTGTTTTTTTACCTCCCGTAGTATCTCTTGAGTAAAAATTATCAATCATTCTTGCTGCGTAGTTGCTGTAATAGTTTTGCGTATGAGGAGCTACTAATCCGTGCAGATCGCTGATCAATGTAGATGATGTTGTATTAATTCCGCTGTATTCTCCTGACGGAACCATTGTCGCCGGAGTTGTCTGATTACCTGTCAGTGGAGCCGTTGTCAGATAGTTTGTATATTGACCTACCCCGTTGTAAGCAAATACTGCAAAATAATAGCTTGAATTCGCCAGGATGTCATTCGGAACAAAGGATGTAGCTGAAGAAGCTTTTACCACTTTAGCACCTCCGATCATATCTCCCGGAAGGTAGGCTGTTCCATCTACAGGAACCTCTGTTACAGGTGATCCTTTTTTTCTCAGTATGATATAACCCTCTGCATTTGCCGCTGTAAATGCCGCGCTTAAACGATACGTCTTAACACTTGAGAAATTAAGAGCCGTTGGCTGAGCAGCAGGTTCTGAAGCGAAATTATCCCCGTAACCAATCACATTGAATGTGAATGAAGGGAAATCCAAATCGTTAGAAGCGATCGTAACTGTAGCAGTTCTTGATCCTGAAGCGGAAGGAGTAAATTTAATTCCTATATTTTCTGTGGACAAAGCCGCAACTGAAACCGGGAATGTAAGCGTATTATTTAATGAAAAATCAGCCGCATTAGTCCCTGAAATAGAAATCGAGGAAACCGACAAAGCATCCTGTGAACCTGTATTCTGGATGCTGAAAGGTAAAACAGAAGAAGAACCTTGCGTAGCACCTACATAATGTGTAGTATTGTTCGCAATCGCATTTGCTCCAACATTTACTTTCATCTGCTGGGAAGTAACAGCCGCTGCATTTACGACAACGTTATCCAATCCCACATTACCTCCCGCTTTAGTCACATAAATAAATTTGATAAAGCGTGTCGCAGAGGACAATGTCAGGGATTTATTGGCATAAGGAGTGTTTCCGCTTATATCCGTAGCATTATGTGTTCTGGAAGTCGTATATGTATTTCCATCCACGGACTCCTGAATTTCAAAAGTACCTGTTCCGAAGCTGTTTCCTGCAATGTCATACGTCATTGTTCCCGGTGCGCCTGCTACGTTTATGATCAGGTATTTACCAGCAGATCCAAATTTAAAAGCCGGTGCCGGATTACCTGAAGCGGTATAATACTCAGGAGTATTAGCTGTCCACCCGATCGATGGCAATTGTGATCCTGCAAAATCACAGGAGGTCGGCAAAGTTGCCTGAGCCATGGCAAAAAATGTTGCCGTAACTCCCAACAAAAGCGATAAAATTTTCTTTTTCATAACTTAATTGATGTTTAATTAAAACTGTAAACCTATACTAATATTAAATCTCAGTCCCGGCCCGTACATCACTCCCACGGAGTTGATATCGAAACCTGTACCGTAAGTGTTGGACAGCAATGCATCCGAGATGTATTGCGTTCCAAGTGTATTAACAATGCTTCCGTTAAATAACAGCGCATAATTATTTTTAATTACATATCTGTAGCCCGCATAAAAGTTCAGTAGTCCGTAGCCCGGAGCTTTCCAGGAATCTCTTCCGGCATTTGCACCATTCAGGATGAATGGGTTAAAGTCTGAATAGAAACGGTCAAAATACTGATATTGCACTTTAAAATAAAGACGTTTAATTGGCTCGTAACGCAATGCAAGCGCAGCCATCGTCTGCGGGGCATCTCCCACGTGAACGCCTTTCGCATCAAATGAGATCTGCAGCTCATACGCCGGGATTACGACTGTTTTAGAAGAGTTCCATTTCCAGTCTCCTAATGATAATGAACCTTCCAGGGATAATTTCTTAACGATCTTCCACTCACCATCCACTTCGACTCCCATGTGAATCGCGTCCATTCCCTGAACATTTACACGGATTGTTTGCTGAGGATCGTTCGGATTAGGAACCTGTAAGCCATAAGGGAACGGCTTGTTTTTCCAGTTTGTAAAGTAAGCGTTGACAGAGAAGCCTAATTTTTTGGATTTGTAGTTATATCCCACTTCTACTGCCTGAATGATTTCATTCTGAATCTCTTCAAAGAAATTATTGTATGTATTATCTACTACATTGGAATACATAGGAGTTCTCGACAAGTACCCCAGGTTCATGTAAATGTTGGAACGTTCTCCCAGGATATAATTCGCTCCGACTTTAATTGTTCCTCCGGGAACCCATCTGTAGCCGGTATTATTGTATTTTAATCCTTCCGAGCTTGATGTGTAAGTCTGTCCGTTATAGTTAATAGTGTCTTTTACTCCGATTTTCAGAACGGTATCTCCTAAATCCAATTGTCTTTTCTGGAACATATCCACACCGGAATAACCATTATAGTTACCTGTCAGATTGACAAATGCCGACCATCTTGTGCCTGAAAATTCAATCTGTCCGAAAGCTCCTGCCCATTGCACAAATCCTAATCGCTGATTCTCATAGCCGTATTCAGCGATTTTGTCACCCACCTTTTTCATCGGAGAAGAGGTGTTCATATTTGTGTTGTTCACAAAATAATCTCCTCCAAGCAAATCTGTAATCACACGGTAATGTTCTCCAACATAATAACGGTAATCCAGACCTCCGGAAAATGTCCAGTTTCTGTTTATCTCATAATTCAGCTGTCCCAGGTATCCTACCCAGTAATGATTGTTCACGGAAGATGTTAAAACATTAGATGACTTCAGTAGTGTTGGTGAATAATTCAGGTCTATTGTGGGTTGAACCTGGCCGAAAAAGCTTACTTCCTGGTTGTTTCTTATAACCGCGTCCCAGTCCAGCTGGCCGTTTTCATCTTTAGCCGCCGAAGAGTAGTTGTACAATTTTGTTCCTCCCCCTTTACCAATAGATGCGTAAACAATGTTTGACAAGCTTAGCTTTTTATTAATCGTCCAGAAATCTTTTAGAGTAACCTGCGTTTTATTGTAGTAATTCAAACGTTCAGCCATGATATTCTGTCCTCTTGAACGGAATGTATTCATCGTTTTATAATCATCGCTTACAACGCCCCAGTGTTCGTTAAAACGGATACCTTTATCATAGGCCGGAGCTGAAGTAATTGTCGCTCCCAAGTCTTTTGCCTCTGTTGAATCCCAATATTGAACTTTCTGATTGTAGGAACGTTGCGCGTGTTTTTGAGGCGCTCCGAAAACAGACAGGGAAACCAGGTGGTTTTTCATCCGTTTCTGAACTTTTGCGTAATAGAAGCCACCGACAGAAGGTGTACCATTTACCCAGCCGTCCGTTTTTTTGAAAGAAGCTGCCAGCGTCACACCCCAGCCATTTTTCAACAAACCGGAATTATACCCGATCGAAGTTCTCCATAAATTTCCTGAACCGTATTCCTGTTTGAAAGTAAATTTTCTTTTTGAGGATAAACCTGTTGTAAGAATGTTAATTGTTCCTCCGACGGAAGGCATGGAAATCTTCGTTGCCCCCAAACCTCTCTGCACCTGGATTCCTCCCGTAATAACATCTAAACCAAACCAGTTCGACCAGTAAACAGCACCATTTTCCATGTCATTTACAGGTACACCATCAATCATTACACCTACATTTCTCTGGGAGAATCCGCGAACGGACATTCTTGAATCTCCTTCACCTCCACCCTGTTGTGTAGCGTAAACTCCCGGTGTAGCATTCAGCAACATCGGAATATCACGTGAACCTAATTCCTCTTCAATTTTCTTCGCGTCGATTTTCGTTACGGAAACAGGAGTCTTGCGTTCGTCCTTAATAAAAGATGTAGTTACCTTCACCTCTTCCAGCTCGATGCTGGATCCGATTTCCAGGGTAAGGTTCTTTACCGGTTCTTTGATTTCGATTTCCATTACAACAGAATCCAGCATTTCTGCCACTACCCTGTATTTTCCGTAAGGAACATTTTCAAATTTTACTTTTCCGTCCTCGTCCGCAACGCCTTTTATCTGGCGTCCCAGCTGAACATTTGCGAAAGGAACTGTTTCTTTAGTCTTACTGTCAATCACCGATATATTTACCTCGCTCGTCTGAGCAAAAAAAACTGCCGGCAAAAAAAGAAGGATAAATCCAAGAAGTCTCATTGTCGTCTTAAATAATGAATAAAGCCGCCTGTCGGTGACAAACGGCTTTATACAATTAAATTATTTTACGATAAATTTCTTAGTCAGCTTATTACCGGAAGCTCCTTTTGCCGTGACAAAATATACTCCTGCGTTCACATCCAGATCAATCGTCATGAATGATTTGGCATTGGTAATGGTTTTTATAACCTGTCCTAAGCTGTTATAAATAATAACTTCTTCTACTTTGTCTGTTGAAATTAAATTAATTTGTTTGTTTTCAACCGGGTTCGGATAAATATCAAATCCGAATTTTTCAGCTTTTGTAATGTTATTTGTTGACAATGCATTACATTCACAATTGTGAATCCCTAAATTATCCACATTCATTCTTCTTGCAGGATTTCCCTGGTTATTTAAAACCGTATCTCCGTTTTCATCAATAACTACAACAAAAAAGGACAAAGAATCCCACTGCTCATTTGGTTTGAAAGCTGCCGGGTTAGTAGTTACCCCTTTTTTCACAGATGGTTTTCTCACTAAAAAATGATCTGCAGAAACAACCACACCTCCATTAGCGACAGAAGTACCGTTATAGGTCCAGCCGCCACCGTTGTTAGGTTCTCCCGGATCCTCCCCGATTTTACCAAAAATATCAACCGGCTGTACATTTGACAAGCTGCTTACAGGAGTTGCCAATGGTGATCCTGCCGGGATCTTTCCTTTAAAAAGTACTACCGCATCATTTCCGTTCCAGTAGAATGCTTTGCTCTGATTATAATCCGGGCAATAATAAGCATCTGCCTTATCCTGAAGATCTTCCCAGATAGGAGCTTCCTGACCTGTACCACTCGGATTCCTTTTATCCAATACACCTACATGTACATCTTTAGGAGCAATGGTTCCTGTCAGCTGGATAGCATTTAAAAGCGTCGGTGTAGAACTGCCGTTATCATATCTCACTACAAAGTAGTTCGATAGATCTACTGTTTCGTTCGTAGGATTGTAAATCTCCAGTGCCTTGTTGTTGCTGAGTCCCTCCAGGTACTCAGAAATAAATAATTCCGAACAATCTTGCGCTTTAGTTGCAAAAGCTGAAAACAGACTTAAAAAAAGTAACGTTTTTTTCATAACTTAACTTTAAAAAATATAGAATTTTGAATTTAGATACAAATAAAAATGACTGTATTAAGCGACTTCCTCCATTATTTCAGAGGATACACAAAATTATATTTTATATAATCTACACATTTTTTAGTGATATTTCCCTCAGGTTTCAGTCAAACGCTTGTTTGCATCTAGGAGATCCAAGAGAAACTTAATACAAATGTAAGACAAAAAATGTTTTGGCAAAAATCCGAAAGTTATCATAATATGAACAATTTCTTAAAGTTTGTTGACAATTGTTATATTGCACCTAATTTTATACGAATAATAAACGCTGAATATTTATGAGAAATTCAATACTTTTCATTTCTTCCATCCTTTTTTCAATAGCCGTTTACAGCCAGATTTCCATTCAAAAGCAACCGCTAACGGTTGACCAGATCTGGGGAAGCGGAAAATTTTACGAAAAGCAGCCACAAACCATTGTTCCGCTCAAAAAAGAGAATTACACTTATTTAACTCTGGAAAATAATGAAATCAATAAATACTTCATTAATGGACCTTCCGTCCAAAAACAAGGGACAATCGTTACTTCCGCCGCATTAGGGATCGAAGCCATTGAAGATTATATCCTCTCACCGGATGAACAACAATTAATTATTGTAACAAACAACCAGTCTATTTTCCGGCATAGCTATACGTCCGACATATTTTATTACGACATCGAAAAGAAAAAAGGATTTGAAATAGCTTCTCAACATAAAGGAAAAAGAGATTTTTCTTTTTCTCCTAACGGAAAATTCATCATTTATTCCCATCTGAATAACTTATACAAGTTCGATCTTTCTACTCAAAAATCAACTGCTTTAACAAGCAACGGAAAATCAAATGAGATCATCAACGGAACGGCTGACTGGGTTTATGAAGAGGAATTTTCCCAAACCAAATATTACGACATCAGCTATGACGGACGGTATCTTGCTTACGTAAGCTTTGAACAATTTGACGTTCCTCCCACCATACTTAATTATTATGCTGGCAATACCTATCCGGATTATGAGGTTTTAAAATATCCGAAAGTAGGAGAAAAAAATTCAGTTGTCCGGTTACATCTCATTGATTTATTGAAAAACAAACAATCCACCATCAATTTGGGGGATTACGAATATATTCCCCGGCTTAATTTTTCCGACAAAAATGATTATCTGGTCGTACAAACTTTAAACAGGAAACAGGACTTTTTGCAATTTCAAAAAGTAAGCTGTTCTAATGGAAAATATAATGTAAGTGTTCTTTATCAGGAAAAAGACAGCCGTTATATAGAAATTGAGGAAAATATTTATTTTGAGCCTAACCGGGATTCCTTTCTAACCCTCAGTGACAAAGACGGATTCAAGCACATTTACAGAATTCATTCTGACGGAAAAACAGAACAATTAACAAAAGGCAGATACGATATTCAGGAGATACATGGTTTTGACGGAGAAGGAGATGTCCTTTTTACAGCAGCGTATTTTTCTCCCATCAACAGCTCTGTTTGCGTAATCTCTCCGGAAGGAGAAGGCTTTAAGGTTATTTCTGAATATACCGATAAACATTATGGTGTCAGTGCCTACACTTCCGGCAACAGTTATTATTACGGATATTACACCGGTGCGAATGAACCTAAAACGATCGGATTCTTTGATTTCGGAGATGAAGGTATGTTTCATATTCAGGAAAACAACCAGCAGTTAAAAACAGAGTTGGAAGCCTATAACCTGAGTCCTAAGATTTTTACAAAAATTAAAGGGGTTTCGGACTCGCTAAATGTCTCTATAATCAAACCATCGAATTTTGATCCTGCAAAAAAATATCCTGTTTATTTTCATGTTTACTGCGGCCCGGGAAGCAATACCGTTATTAACCGGTACGGAGGCCCGGAATATATGTATCATCAGCTCCTGGCTCAGCACGGCTATTTTGTGATCAGTGTTGACACCAGAGGAACATTGTACCGCGGTGTCGATTTTAAAAAATCAACTTACGGTCAGCTTGGCAAGCTGGAATTAGAAGACCTTATTGCCGTAGCGGGAGAGCTGTCAAAATTAAGTTATATTGACAAAGACCGGATCGGAATCCAGGGATGGAGCTACGGAGGTTTTATGGCCAGCCTGGCAATAACAAAAGGAGCAGATATTTTCAAAGCCGCTATTGCCGTTGCCCCAGTAACTCAGTGGAATTATTATGATAATGTTTACACGGAACGTTATATGAATCTTCCTGAAAATAATCAGAGCGGCTACAAAGAAAATTCGCCTATATATCATACCGGCAAAATAAAAGGAGCATTTTTATTAATTCACGGAGATGCGGACGACAATGTGCATATTCAGAATTCAATGGAATTTGCAAAAATGCTCATTCAGTCAAATAAGGATTTTGATTACTTTGTTTATCCGAACAAAGATCATAGCATAGGAGGTGTACGAAAACATTTGTTTAATAAAATGCTAAAATTCACATTATCAAACCTCTGAAAAAAGATATAAGAAATAGATTTTGAGTTTTTGTTTTTTTTATGAAAAAATGACTTTAATAAATATTTCTTTACTAATTTAGTTGCCACACTTGTATAAACAATTTACAGAACCTTAGAAAAATCATAAAAAATGAGCGAAGTTGCTAAGATTGAACTAGACGGAAAAGTATATGAATTTCCGGTAATTACGGGAACAGAAAATGAGAAAGCGATTGACATTAGCGCATTACGTTCCAAAACAGGTTATATCACACTGGATATCGGTTACAAAAATACAGGTGCTACACAAAGTGCTATCACATTCTTAGACGGGGAAGAAGGAATTTTAAGATACAGAGGTTATGCAATTGAAGAAGTTGCTGAAAAATCTTCTTTTATGGAGGTGGCCTACCTATTAATTTACGGAGAGCTGCCTACACAAAAACAATTAGATAATTTTATCCAAAGCATCACAAGACACACGCTGATTCATGAAGACATGAAGCAGTTCTTTGAAGCTTACCCTTCAAAAGCCCATCCGATGGGGGTTCTTGCATCTATGGTTTGCTCTTTATCAACATTTTATCCGGAGTCTCTAGACCCGAACAGAGATGCTGCGGCAAAAGACCTGACGATCCACCGCCTGCTGGCAAAGTTACCTACTTTAGCAGCCTGGGCGTACAAAAATTCGATGCGTCATCCGTTCATGTATCCTAAGAATGATCTGGACTACTGCTCCAATTTCTTACACATGATGTTTGCGATGCCGACTTATGATTACGATGTTGATCCTGTCATTTCTTCCGCACTGAATAAATTATTGATTCTTCATGCAGATCACGAACAGAATTGTTCTACTTCAACAGTAAGAATCGTAGGTTCTTCTCAGGCAAATCTTTACGCTTCCATTTCAGCAGGTATTACCGCATTGTGGGGCCCGCTTCACGGAGGAGCGAACCAGGCAGTTATCGAAATGCTGGAAAAGATCCACAAAGACGGTGGGGACGTCGCCAAATTCGTTGCAAAAGCGAAAGACAAGAACGATTCGTTCCGTTTGATGGGATTCGGGCACCGCGTTTATAAAAACTTTGACCCTCGTGCGAAAATCATCAAAAAAGCGTGTGATGATGTTCTTAATAAATTAGGCGTTCAGGATCCGTTGCTGGATATTGCCAAGCAGTTAGAACAAGTTGCGCTGGAAGATGATTACTTCAAAGCAAGAAATTTATATCCGAATGTGGACTTCTACTCCGGAATCATCTACAAAGCGATCGGAATACCGACAGATATGTTTACGGTAATGTTTGCATTAGGACGCCTTCCGGGATGGATCGCACAATGGAAAGAAATGATTGAAAAAGGTGAGCCGATAGGAAGACCTCGTCAGGTTTACGTAGGTGAAACTCCGAGATCTTACGTTTCTATCGAAAACAGATAAGCTATTTTATATCAACAGAGAGGGACTTTTTTAAGTCCCTTTTTTGTTTTTAAGAAATAAAAAAACCGAATAACTTCCGCTATCCGGTTATAATAAATATCGTAAAAATTCTTACATCAGCATACCACCGCAAACATTGATTGTCTGCCCTGTGATATAAGTTGACAGATCAGAACCTAAGAACACTACCAGGTTGGCAACATCCTCCGGTTTTCCACCACGTTTCAACGGAATAGAATTTCTCCACTCTTCCACCACTTTCGGATCCAGAACTTCCGTCATTTCCGTTTCGATAAATCCGGGAGCAATGGCATTGGAACGGATATTGCGTGATCCTAATTCCTGTGCGACTGATTTTGTAAAGCCAATCAAGCCTGCTTTAGATGCCGCATAGTTTGCCTGTCCTGCGTTCCCACTGACACCAACAACAGACGACATATTAATGATAGAACCTTTTTTAGCTTTCAGCATCGGGCGCTGAACAGCTTTTGTAAGATTAAAAGCCGATTTTAAATTGGTATTTATCACTTCGTCCCATTGCTGTTCCGTCATACGCATCAAAAGCGTATCTCTGGTAATTCCTGCATTGTTAACCAGCACATCAATCGTTCCGAACATTTCCACCACATCATCTACCAGCTTCTGAGCCGCTTCAAAATCCGCAGCATCTGACCGGAATCCTTTGGCAACACCACCTTCAGATGTCAACTCAGCTTCCAAAGCCTTCGCTTTTTCCTCTGAGCTCATATAAGTAAAAGCCACTTTTGCTCCTTGTTTCACACATTCCTGCGCAATTGCTTTTCCTATTCCTCTGGAAGCTCCGGTGATTAACACCACTTTATCTTGTAATAATCCCATAAATAACAGTCTATTTTATTGTTTTCAAATATATACAAAATCAATTAAAGAAATCCCAGGTAATCCCTACACGAATAACACCGGGAGCAACCGGATATCCTTCTACCGTAAAATTTTCTCTGCTGTTCCAGAATGTATCGAGGTTCTCATATCTCAAAAATACTCTGAAATTATCAATCTGGAAACCTGTATAAATATCCACACGTACTACCGGCTGATAGCTCAGGGTTCCCTCAGCGAACTGATATAGATCTACCAAATGATTATAAGAGATCAGATCGTATGCTGTCTGGTATCTGGCTGTAGCCCCAAAAATAAAGTCAAATTTCTTTGTAGAGAACAGCAGCTTGTTCCAGTAAACGTTCAGGCGCGCATCCAGCAAGGGAACAAAACGAATATTCCCCGAAGTCACATTTAATGCCAGGTACGGATCAAAATGGAAATGTCCCGCTTTTACTTTTGTCTTGATATTGATATTTAACAATGAAACATTGCTCAGCGTATCATTTCTCAGCTGGTTATCCACCAACCAATACTGATTTGAAAGATTCGCCCAGGAAACATTCGCCTGAAACGGGAAACTTTCTTTCCAATTAAAATAGCCTCCTATTTTCAATGTCTGCTGTAACTGTAGATCTGTCAGGTACCATTTTACGGAATTTCCGGAATAATTTCGCATAAATACGGACGGATACCTGTTTTCAAAAAGCAAATGAGCACCTATATCAAATTTCCTGTCTTTCCAGTTCAATGTCGAATTACTTAACACTTCACCGGCAGCGCCAATAAAAGTAAACTCAAACTGTGATTTTAAATCAAATTTTGACCAGCTGAATTTCAGATCCGCATCCAGTCCGATCTCCGTCGTATCCATAAAAATCCCCTGATTTTTATAGTTCCAGAATTGGTGAAAAGCTTTCGCAGCAATACTCAGCCGGGAGGACTGAATATAATACCCTCCTTCATTCCTGACACGGTACCACTGGTAATGGTCATAAGTACTATCCTGATCTTTATATACAGAATCATAATTAAGAATTGTTTCTCCTGTTTCTGTATATTTTCTGCTTTGTAATTTCAGCTCATTTTGATAAATAATCCCATGCTTCACTAAGGAGTCTTTTGTAAAAGACAGCAAGTGTTGCGTTCCGGCATCTACAGTAGTAAGCTTTGAAGATGCAGTTTGGTTTATTACCGGGATCAGCTGAACAGGGTAATCATTCAAAAGCGAATTATTCTCAACTCCCTGGCTGCTTCTTCTTTGTCCGAAATAATAATTCAGATAATAAAGTCCTTTATAACGTTCTCCGTTATAATTCATCAATAACTGGATCACATTATTTTTGTAGCCTGAATTTCGTAAGAACCCTGCCTGTTCGCTTAAGTGATGACCATTATAAACAAGATGAATATTAAATTTTTTAGCGATCGTATGCTGGTAATCAACATGGACATTTTGCAGGCCCCTGGAAGCAAATGAGTAATAAAACCCCAAATGAGGCAGCCCCACATAATAATTCTTCAGTTGGTTGAAGGAAGGTGTATGCTGGCGGAACAGGTTCAGTCCGCTTATATAATCTGTCTGAAAAAGACCGCCGGGTGAGATCAAATTTCCACCGGGCTGCAGCGTAGCATAGCCTGACTGGCTTATACTTATTGAATCCAGATCTTTTGTCAGAACTCTGTTGTCATATCCCAGCGTGTCTGAAGTCGTTGTCACAATAGCATATTGCGCATTTATACTTCGCAGGGAAAGCATAAAGCACAAACAAAAAAGCAACTTTGCCGCTACTGATTTCATGAGGGATAAAGATATAAAAAAAGGGGAGCAAAACTCCCCTCCTTCTAAGAATATCTGATATTACAACTTGTTCACTTTCAAAGTAAGCCCTGATTTTAAGTTAGCTGCTTTATTTTTGTGGATAATATTGTTCTTAGCAATTTTATCCAACATACCAACAACTTTAGGCAACAATTCCTGAGCTTCGTTTTTGTCAGTTAAGGAACGTAATTTTTTAACTGCGTTACGAGTAGTCTTATACTGGTATTTGTTACGCAATCTTCTAACTGCGTTAGTTCTGATTCTCTTTTGTGCTGACTTGTGATTCGCCATTTTATAAATATTAAAAAATTTTACTTCAAAAAATTAAGCAGCCCATAGGAGAATCGAACTCCTGTTTCAAGAATGAAAATCTTGCGTCCTAACCACTAGACGAATGGGCCATAAATCTGGCAGCCCATAGGAGAATCGAACTCCTGTTTCAAGAATGAAAATCTTGCGTCCTAACCACTAGACGAATGGGCCTTATTATTTCAATAAACAAACACGTTATTTTGTTTGCGAGTGCAAATATAGAAGGTTTTTCCTTAATCACAAGCAAAAAACCGAACTTTTTCAAAAAAAATCAATCTTCATCTTTTTCGAATCTGAAACCTAGACGTTTTCCTGTCTGGAGGCTGATACTATTCGCAATAGCGATCGCCTGCTGGACATTAATCTGGGCAACCATCTCGTAAGGAGGAGTCAGCAGGTCAAAATTTATCGCATAAGCAAAAGCGCTTTGAATGATAAAACACATCATATCATCGTTCACGACATTTTCGGTAATTGACGAAAAGTTACCTGTTATTTCTGATTTCCCTTCTACAAAAAAATGTCCTTCTTTATTGACAAAGATACGTGCGATCAGATATCCGGGATCTCCTAACCGGGACTTCAGCATTGACTCCGCTAAAAAGTTATAGATATAGATGATTCCGAAATACCCTCTTGTTGTATCTTCCTTCAAATAATCCAGCTGCCAGTAAGGATGCGATTTGGGCAATAAAAATACGTTGGTGTGCATGTGAAAAATAAGACAATCACTCCCGACAAATGCCTGAATCTCCGCTATGCTTTTATCGATTATTTCCATGCGGATACGGCTGTCTGTCAGCTTGGATCTGAAATAATCCACTTCTCTTCCCAGCACTTCGCGCAGATGGCCGAACACATCCTGCACATCCTTAATAATGTCTTGTTTAAGAGCTGCCTTATTCTGCAACAAGTTCAGCAGCTCTTCTCTATTTTCTTCTAATTCCTGCATCTTAGTTAATAGGCTTTAGCAAATACCACTCTGTATTTACTTGGCTTGCCGGTTACCATACATACTCCGTCTTCTTCCCGGGCATCCAGCGGAATACAACGGATAGTTGCCTGTGTTTCCGCTTTCACAAGCGCTTCTGTTTCTTCTGTTCCGTCCCAGTGCGCCAGGAAAAAACCTCCGTCTTTCTCCAGCTTCTCTTTAAATTCAGCGTACGTATTCACTTTCTGAATTCTGGATGTCCTGTAATCTAACGCTCTTTTATACAGATTCGTCTGCATCTCCTCCAAAATATTTTGGATCGTTTCTGCCAGATTATCAAAAGATACCACTTGTTTTTCTTTCGTATCTCTCCTTACAATTTCCACCTGATTATTTTCCAGATCTCTCGGTCCCATTGCCAGACGTACCGGAACGCCTTTCAATTCATATTCAGCGAATTTCCATCCCGGACGTTTGTTATTATCATCGTCATATTTGAATGAAACGCCTGCTTTCTGCAAATCGCTTTTCAACTGGAAGAATTTATCAGAGATCTTAGTCAGCTCTTCATCTGTCCTGAAGATAGGAACAGCAACAACCTGGATCGGAGCCAGCGCCGGAGGCAATACAAGTCCTTCATCATCTGAATGAGACATAATCAATGCTCCCATCAGACGCGTAGAAACACCCCAGGACGTTGCCCATACGTGATCCAGCTTCCCTTCTTTGTCTGTAAATTTTACATCGAAGGCTTTCGCGAAGTTCTGGCCTAAAAAGTGAGAAGTTCCCGCCTGTAAAGCTTTCCCGTCCTGCATCATCGCTTCAATACAATATGTATCATCCGCACCGGCAAAACGTTCACTTGGTGTTTTCTTTCCTCTGATTACCGGCAAAGCCATGTATTTTTCCGCAAACTCCGTGTAAACATCCAGCATTTTCTCTGCCTCTTCCACAGCTTCCTGCTTTGTTGCATGTGCCGTATGTCCTTCCTGCCACAGGAATTCCGCTGTTCTGAGAAACAACCTCGTTCTCATTTCCCAGCGAACCACATTCGCCCATTGGTTGATCAGGATCGGTAAATCGCGGTACGACTGGATCCAGCCCTTATAAGTATTCCAGATAATCGCTTCGGAAGTCGGACGGACAATCAGCTCTTCTTCCAGCTTTGCTTCCGGATCGACAATTAATTTCGTTTTGTCATTCGGATCCGACTTAAGCCGGTAATGGGTTACCACAGCACATTCTTTTGCAAATCCTTCTGCATTTTTTTCTTCCGCTTCAAACAAGCTTTTCGGGATAAAAATGGGGAAATAAGCATTCTGATGACCTGTTTCTTTAAACATTCTGTCCAGATTGCTCTGGATTTTTTCCCAGATCGCATAACCGTACGGCTTGATCACCATACAGCCTCTCACGCCTGAGTTTTCTGCCAGATCCGCCTTCTGTACAAGTTCGTTATACCATTTGGAATAATCTTCTTCCCTGCTTGTTAATTGTCCCATCTTATCTGATTAATGTTTCGTTAATTCGGCCTCAAATTTAGAAATTTAGATTATCTTTAAATAGCTATTTAAAACATTCATTATGAAATTCACAAAAATTTCAGTTTTTGCAATTGCTGTTTCCGCGCTCATTTCCGGATGTGGTTCGGTGTATAACAGCAATTTAGCAGGCGGAGATGATCTTTACCAGGTTAAAGAAACATCTATTCCGTTAGGTGGCTCCATTGACGATGAGCTTTCTTACTCTTCCTATAAATATCAAAAGGAGCAGCAAAATTATTCCGGAAGGGAAACCAAGCAAAATACTTTCTATTCGAATAATTACAATAGTTATTATTACTCTCCTTTTTATAACAATACCTACTTTGATTATGGATACGGATTCCGGCATCCAATGTCTTCTTTCGGGTATAATTATCATTACGGCTACAACCCTTACTATGGATATCCGGGTTATCTGACCTATGGTTATGACCCTTATTATGGCTGGGGAACCTATCCTTCTTATCATTACGGTTACGGATATGGTTATTCTCCCTATTACGGAATGGGCTTCGGCTACTCCTCCTATTATGGGATGGGATTCAGCTACTCTCCGTATTTTGGTTATGGATATGGCTACAATCCTTATTACGGTTACGGCGGGTATTACCCCAATAACTATTGGGGAGGAAATAATAACTGGGGCAACTCCGGAAATTCATGGGGAAATAATAATTCCAATAACTCTTCAGGGATTCACTATTCAGGACCAAGAGCGAATAACTCCGGCGGCGGTGTGGTCACAAGAAAAAATATTCCCAATACGGTAGGTATGACTACTGCTCCTTCAACACCAAAAACGACAGTATCTTCTGTCCGCCCGAACACAAAAATTACGGAAGGAGTTACAGGAAAACCTGTTGTTAACGGTACTGTTTCAAACGGACTGAACAGAAACACTGTTCCTGCGACTAAAGTACAGGGAACAAGAATCTCTACCGGCTCAACGATCAATAGCACTATTACACCGGCAAGATCTAATCCTCAGTTCAATACAATTAAAGGAACGGCTCCTAACAGAACCATCAGCCCAAACACTAGTACTCCGACAAGAACAAGTGTTCCTCAGCGTCAGACACCGAATGTTCAAACGCCTGTGAACAACGGGAATTACAATAGTACGCCGACAAGAAGCAACGGAAATCTCAATTCGACCCCTTCTACACGGCCTTCCGGTGGATTTAATACCACTACTTCTCCACGTCCTTCAGGAGGATTTAATTCCGGCGGTTCGTCAGGATCCGGAAGTTCCGGAGGCGGGACTCGTGGCGGAGGCGGAAGCACTTCAGGAGGAGGTAATTCAAGAGGCAGATAATCCTAATCAAAATTTATGTTCCGAAAACTCTTTTTTTTATCCTCTTTTTTATATTTTTCAACCTATAATCTGACAGCTCAAAATGTAATTGATGCTGTCAGGTTTTCTAATATTCAGACACAGGGATCTGCCCGGTTTGAATCAATGGCAGGAGCATTCGGGGCCCTTGGAGCAGATATTTCCTCCAATCAGATTAACCCGGCGGGATACGGGCGTTTTTCCTCTTCTACTGTAGGAATCTCCTTTCATGTCAATTCCGTAAATGCCAAAGGAAGCTTCCAGGAAAATAACCTTGAAACAAAGAAAGCAAACTTCAAGATGCCGAGTATAGGAATCGTGATCAGTAAAGATATTTCTAAAAACAATAACGGTTTCTTGTACAATCAGTTTGGATTCAGCTATAACCGGATTGAGAATTTTACAGGTGTTAAACGTTATCAGGGAAGGATACATAAATCGCTTTTAGATGAATTTGCTTCCTACGGACAAGGACTGGATCCGAATAATCTTCCACCATTCACAACAATGCTGGCATGGAACACGTATGCAATTGATCCTGATGGTTCCGGTAACGGCTATGTTGCCAATCTGGCACCAACTGATACCATGTTCCAAAAACGCACAATCACAACGAAAGGTGGGATCGGAGAATACGCATTCAACTATTCGCTTAACTATCTGAATAAACTGTATTTTGGCGGAAACCTCGGGATAAAAGCAATCAACTATTCGGACAGCTACGTACATTCAGAAATAAATGATCCTAATTCAGTGGCACTGATTGACTCATTTAATTATGAATATACTTTAAGAACAAAAGGTTCCGGATTTAACCTGAAATTAGGCGCTATTTATTTACCCACAAATTTCCTTCGCTTAGGATTGGCTTTCCATAGCAAAACTTATTACAATCTTACGGATGACTGGACAGCAGATATGACAACTTATCGTTCAGACAGTGTATACACCATAGGAGAGAATTATATTCCTGTAGGGAAATACAAGTATCGGTTGAGAACTCCGGGAAAATGGATCGGTTCAGTTGGTATCATTTTCGGAAAGATGGGAGCAATCAACCTGGATGTGGAATATGTAAACTATCGTGGAAATCAATTACGCTCTACCCGGGATTTCGCATACGATCCGGAACCAAATGATTATGCTTATCAGAATGCTGAAATAAAAGACATGTTACGGCCTGTTGTTAATTTAAGGATTGGAGGCGAATTGGTGATTGCAAGCAATTACTTTATCCGCCTTGGCTTTGCACATTATCCGCAACCCTATAAAAAAGAATATTCCGGTTCCTACCAGGCTTCTTCTGTCTATAGTTGCGGTGTAGGATTTCGCCTGAAACGAGTTAACTTTGACCTGGCATACAAACTTCAAAACAACAACTTTGACTACATTGCTTACGAAGGAAGTACCGCTCATTTCAAGAATTCCAGCAGTTATTTTGTAGGCACTTTTGCTTTCAGATTCTAAGAATTATAAGAGAAAATAGCTCATGATATTTCTTCGCTGTCGCCGGGCTGTTGCTCTTTATTATCCCAGGATCTGTTCAGGTGATACAACAATACGAAAATACCACTTACAAAGACATTCATAATAACAACCGGGATCGGAATGATATCAAAAGGAACATAAAGAAACAATCCAAAGCAGGATAAAAGAGCGTAAATGATATACAACTGAAATCCTGATGATTTCTTCTGTAACATCAGAATGACACCTGTCAATCCTAATACCAATGTAATCAGCGCAAATCCATGGCTGAAATAAAACTGATCGTTTTGAATACGTTGTACAGCATACATTCTCTCGAAAATCCCATACACATCTTCAACACCGGTAGATTCCGTCAGTTTTTTAGCACTATTGATCAGCTCCTCCAACTGTCCTTTACTTAACTGACCAATGATAAGTGCCTGAATCTGCCCTAACAGCTCATAACTTATATTTAAAATGGAAAGAACTGCCAGTATAACCAATCCTCTCTTGTTTTTCCGGGAAACCTCCTTTATTTCATTCATCAAAATCCTTTTTTACAATATAATATACTCTTTTCAATCAACGGGTGCATAAACGTATCTACTTCCACGGCAGGGACAAGCGAACGGTATTCTGCCACTATCCGCTCCAGCTTCGGGCTTGATTTCTTTGGCCTTCTGAACTCCAGAGCCTGAACCGCGTTCATCAGCTCTATTCCCTGAATCTTATAACAATTTTCCAGCACACGGAACAGCTTTGTCGCAGCATTCGCTCCCATACTTACATGATCTTCCTGCCCGTTTGAAGAATCAATCGTATCTACACTTGCAGGAGTTGCCAGCTGCTTATTCTGCGAAACTACTGAGGCCGACGCATATTGCGGAATCATAAAACCGGAATTCAAGCCCGGTTTTGAAACGAGAAAAGCAGGTAAATCTCTCGTTCCGCTGATTAGCTTATAAGTTCTCCGCTCAGATACAGATCCCATCTCCGCCATAGCAATAGCCAGAAAGTCCATTGCCAGGGCCAATGGCTGCCCGTGGAAATTCCCCGCGGAAACGATCAGGTCTTCATCCGGGAAAATTGTCGGGTTATCAGTTACAGCGTTCACTTCACGTTCAACGATGTTTTTTACATATTGGATCACATCGTAAGAAGCTCCGTGGATCTGCGGAATACATCTGAAGGAATACGGATCCTGAACGTGCTGCTTCTGCTGTTTTATCAATTCGCTGTCTTTCAGCAGGTCTCTGAAAATCCCTGCTGTTACCTGCTGCCCTTCCTGCTTTCTGATCTCATTCACAGATAGGCCGAACGGTTCGATCCTGCCATCGTAAGCATCCAGGGAAATCGCTGCTACTTTATTAAACTGATTCCATATTTTTTCCGCTTCTGAAACACAATGACTGGCATAAGCACTCATAAACTGCGTGCCGTTCAATAAAGCCAACCCTTCTTTTGATTTCAGCTTTACCGGTTCCAGACCATATCGCTGCTCTAATACAGCAGCATTTTCAATTTTTCCTTCAATTTCGATTTCTCCGTGACCAATAATCGGCAGGCACAAATGAGCCAATGGAGCCAGGTCTCCTGATGCACCTAAGCTGCCCTGCTGATAAACGACCGGAAAAATATCATTATTATAGAAAAACAAAAGCCGTTCAACTGTCTGCAGCTGCACACCTGAATTTCCATGCGCCAGCCCTAAAACTTTCAATAACAACATCCGTTTTACAATCTCATTCGGAACACGCTCTCCTATTCCACAAGCGTGAGACAGCATAAGATTAGCCTGTAAAAGAGACAAATTTTCACTATCTATAACAGTATTACAAAGAGATCCGAATCCTGTATTTATTCCGTAAATCACTTTGGATTTGTCCTCCATTGCTTCATCCAGATAAGTTCTGCAGGATTCTATTTTATCAACAGCTAAGTTACTCAAAGCAACTTTTACTCCGGAATGGATAATCTGATCAATTTCATTCAGAAACAACCAGTTATTATTAATATGATGAACGCTCATAAGCTAATGAGAATAGTTATTTTGATAATAAATGTATCATTTCTTCCAGGCTTACTTCTTCCTGTTCGCCCGAAATCATATTTTTCAAAAGGATCAGATCGTTCTCCATTTCCTCCTCACCTACTAAAGCGACATATTGCGCGTTAATGTCATTGGCGTATTTCATTTGCTTCTGAATTTTAGCGGAAGAAGGATAAATATCGCATTCAATATCATTCATGCGTACTTCCTTCATTAGTTTCTGGCAGTGGAACATTTCTTTTTCCCCGAAATTAATAAACAGCAGCTTTAGTCCTTTTGAAAGATCTTCCGGAAATAAATTTAATTCATTCAGCACATCGAAAATCCTGTCAGCACCGAAAGAAATCCCGACTCCTGAAACATTTTTCAATCCGAACAAGCCTGTCAGGTCATCATAACGCCCACCGCCACAAATGCTTCCCATCACCACATCATTGACTTTCACTTCAAAAATAGCTCCGGTATAGTAGTTCAATCCCCGTGCTAATGTAACATCAAATTTCACTTCCGCACGCTGTAATCCCAACTCATTCGTACAATTCAGAACATATTCCAGTTCCTCAACTCCTTTTAGTCCAATCGCTGAACCTGCAAGGTATTTTTTCATTTCGGCCAAAGCTACGGCATTTTCATACGAAGAAGCAAAATCGAATAACGGGCTGATTTTCTCAATAGCTGATTCCGGAATTCCTTTGGAAATAAGCTCTGCCACTACCCCATCTTTTCCGATCTTATCCAGCTTATCTATCGCAACAGTAATATCAACCAAACGTTCCTGTTGTCCTGTCACCTCTGCAATCCCGCTTAAAATCTTACGGTTGTTAATCAAGATCGTAAATGAAGGAATTCCCAAAGTTGAAAGCACTTCATCAAAAATCTGCACAAAATCAACCTCATACACTAAAGAATCACTCCCGACAACATCCGCATCACACTGAAAGAATTCCTGATAACGTCCTCTTTGCGGACGGTCAGCTCGCCAAACCGGCTGGATCTGGTAGCGTTTAAACGGAAAGCTGATTTCATTCTGATGCTGTACCACAAACCGGGCAAACGGAACCGTCAAATCGTAACGTAAAGCTTTCTCTGCCAATGAATTTGCGAAACGCGGAAGCTGGTCATTCTGCAACGCTTCAATGTCCGCTTTTTTAAGCTTCTCTCCCGAATTTAAAATCCTGAAAATCAAACGATCTCCTTCTTCACCATACTTTCCCAACAAAGTGGAAGATAATTCAAAAGAAGGGGTTTCAATCGGAGTAAATCCGTATTTTTTAAAAACGGATTTTATTGTGTCAAATAAATAATTTCGCTTTAAAACATCCTGTGGCAGAAAATCTCTCGTCCCTTTTGGTATTGCTGGTTTTTGTGACATATTCAATTTGTATTGCTTGCCAAAATTAAGAATTAAATTCCGCTTTAAAAATGGTTTTCTGTTTTTCGGTAAGATGCAATTACTGATCATAGAGAAAACAAACAATATCCACGATTTTCTCAACAAACATTCCGTATTTGCTAACGAATTATTAACTTCGTGACCCAACAACAAAAACATTGAGATGCTGAAAATTGACATGCACACCCATATCATTCCTGCAAAGCTCCCGAAATGGGCACAGGAATTCGGTTACGGAGATTTCATCTATTTAGAAGATGTTGATTCTCAAACCAAAGACATGATAAAAGGAAGTCATTTTTTCAGACGGATCAAAGACAATTGCTGGGATGAAAACCTTCGTATTGGAGAATATTCAGGTTTCAATACACAAGTTCAGGTAGTTTGTACGATCCCCGTGCTTTTTTCCTATTGGGCAAAACCTCAGGACGGCTTAAAAGTAGCCCGGTTTCTGAACGATCATATCGCAGATCTGGTAGCACGTTATCCTAAAAACTATGTGGGATTGGGAACATTACCCATGCAGGACACGGAATTAGCAATACAGGAATTGAAACGCTGTAAAGAAATCGGTTTAGTAGGTATCCAGATTGGCAGCAACATCAACGACCGTAATCTGGACGATGCGGATTTTTTCCCTGTTTTTGAAGCCTGTCAGGAGCTTGGAATGGCCGTTTTAGTCCATCCATGGGCAATGATGGGAAGAAAAAACATGCAGAAATACTGGCTACCGTGGTTAGTGGGAATGCCAGCCGAAACTTCCAGAGCAATCTGTTCAATGATTTTTTCGGGCATCTTTGAGAAGCTTCCTGATTTAAGAGTCTGCTTCTGTCACGCAGGAGGTTCTTTTATCCCGACTTTAGGAAGGATCGAACATGGTTTTAATTGCCGTCCGGATCTGGTAGCCGTAGATAACAATGTGAAACCAAGCGCTTACCTGAACAAATTCTGGATCGACTCCGTGACACATGATCTTGACCTGTTAAAATACCTTCTGACGAAGCAAAATGCTGATAAAATATGTTTCGGTACAGATTATCCGTTTCCGCTCGGCGATCTTGAAATCGGTAAATTCATTGAGGAAAGTGACCTTCCGAAGGAAGTACAGGAGACGATTTTTTCTAAAGCGGCTTTGGATTGGTTAAATATTGACAAAGGGTTTTTTGTGTAAATTGGAAAATTGCGGATTGCAGATTGCTAAAAAATCTTCTCAATCTTCCCATTTTACAATCTTACAATGTCTCAAGAATTTGTAACTTTACAGGCAAATCAAAATCACATGAAATTTTTTATAGATACTGCTAATCTTAAAGACATACAAGAAGCAAACGCACTTGGAATTCTGGACGGAGTGACAACCAATCCTTCCTTAATGGCAAAAGAAGGAATTACCGGAAAAGAAAATATTCTGAATCATTATAAAGCGATCTGTGAAATCGTGGACGGCGATATCAGCGCGGAAGTAATTGCTACAGATCTTGAAGGAATGATCCATGAAGGAGAAGAATTAGCGGCATTACATCCGAATATCGTTGTAAAAATACCGATGATTCCGGAAGGAATCAAAGCTGTTAAATATTTCAGCTCCAAAGGCATCAAGACAAACTGCACATTGATTTTTTCTGCCGGACAGGCATTGTTAGCTGCAAAAGCAGGAGCAACTTATATATCTCCGTTCTTAGGCCGTCTGGATGATATTTCTTTTGATGGTGTCGAGTTAATTGCACAAATCAGACAGATTTTTGACAATTACGCTTTCTCTACAGAAATATTAGCTGCTTCTGTACGCCACCCGATACATATTATCAAATGTGCTGAAATCGGGGCAGACGTCATGACCGGGCCTTTAAGCGCAATTCTTTCTTTAGCCAAACACCCGCTTACAGACAAAGGGTTAGAGCAGTTTCTGGCAGATCACGCAAAGGGTAATAAATAACCAGTAAACGATGAGATTTGAGCATCCGGGAGTTTTGTGGGCTTTGCTATTGCTGGCAATCCCCATTATTATTCACTTATTTCATTTTAAGCGTTTTAAAACACTCTATTTCTCAAGTCTTATCTTTGTAAAGCAGATTGAGCAGGAAACCAAATCTGTCAAAAAGCTTAAACACCTGTTAATACTCATCAGCCGTTTGCTGGCTTTTGCAGCGCTGATTCTTGCATTCGCAAAACCTTATATCCCGCTTTCGGAAAATACGCTTCAGGGAAAAACAACTGCCATTTACATTGATAACTCATTTTCAATGACGAATCTCGGAAGTGAAGGACAGCTGTTTGAAACAGCAAAGAACGAGGCACGGTCGATTATCGGACAGTTGAATGATGATGAAACATTCTTAATTGTCTCCAACGACCAATCTGCCGGAGAACAGCGTAAATACTCAAAAGCAGAAGCATTACAGCGGGTAAATGAGCTGACTGTCTCCCCTTTTTCAAGAACCTTTTCCGAAACTGCAAACTGGATTCAGACCCAGCTGGAAAATGAAGAAGAAAAAGTACTCAGCCGCCTGATTTATATTTCCGATTTTCCTGTTCAGACGTTCGGAAACGACCTGATCTTAAACAAAAGCACACAGCTCTACCCTATTCAGCTGGTTGCTCAAAAAAGCTCCAACATTTCCATAGATTCAGCGTGGTTTACCAATCCGAATTTTCGTTTGAATACGCCTAACGAGCTTCAGGTGATCATCCGGAATCACGGCGATCAAAATATTGACAACCTGGCGCTAACATTAAAAACAAATCAAACACAGCGCGATATTTTCATTAACGTCAGAGCAAATGACACAACACAAATTACGGTCAATTATACAGACAATAAAAAGGGTTGGGTAAATGGTAAATTAAGTATTCTGGATGAAGGTATTATTTTCGACGACGACCTCTTTTTTTCGTATGAAGTTCAGGAACACAATAATTTAGTGATCATTGACGGAGAAGATGCTGTTCCGAATATCAAGACAGTCTACGAACTCGATCCGTTTTATTCCGTTCAGTCATTTAATGACAAGTCCGTTGATAACAGCGTTATCCAAAAAGCAAATACTATCATTCTGAACGGTCTGAACAATTATCCCAGCGGATTAACAGAATTGCTGGCTGCAAAAGCAAAAGAAGGTACAGGAATTGCGGTTTTTCCCGGAAAAAACATTGCCCTGCCGGAAATCAACATCTTTCTGCAAGCAATCGGATTAAACGGAATTGCCAGAAAGGTAAACGAGAAATTTACAATTACCAAACTCAATTCCAACGATTTGTTTTTCAAAGGTGTTTTTCAGAAACTACCAAAAACCTTATCACTTCCGGCACAAAACAATTATCTGAAAGTAAACCCTTCCGGACGCACAATTTCCCTTCTTCAATTTGAAAACAGTGATCCTGTTTTGCTTCGTTCTTCTGAATTAAACACTTTCTTGTTTGCCGGTTCTCTTTTCAAAGGGGACGGTAATTTCATGAGCAATGCTATTTTCAGTACGACCTTACTCCGGATAGGCGAGCTCAGCAAAAGCGAAAAGCCTTTATACCTGACCATCGGAGAAAATACAAGATACCCGGTATTACAGGAACAAGCGGAGAAACCTTTACGTTTAGCCGGAGAAAACTTCGAATTCATTCCTCTTAAAACAACTGCTCAGGGAAAAAGCTGGATTTCTGTATATCAGATTCCGGGCAAAAATATCACTGCCGGGCAATATACTATTTCAGATGATAAAGAAATAGGTCATTTGTCCTTAAACTACGATCGTTCCGAATCGGAATTGAGATTCGTAAAAATGAGTGATTTTGAGCAGGCCTTGAAAGAGAAAGGATTCCATAATATCAAGAGCAGTATTTTAGAAAAAAAATCCCTTATTTCTCCAATAAATACAGCGAACGATAAAGAATATTGGAAACTATTATTAATTTTGTCCCTGCTGTTTTTTTTCACGGAAATGGCATTGATTAAATTCTGGAAATAAGTCTGGTACTATGAAATACTTGTTAAAAGCAGTAACCATTTTTGATAAGACGTCTGCTCATCACCGGCAAAAAAAAGATATTCTTATTGAGGAGGGGGTCATCACGAAAATTGAAAATCAATTAGCGGAAAATGATGCGATCACAGTAACAGGCGAAGAATTAATTGTCAGTAAAGGTTGGGTAGATCTGAAAGCCTTTCTTTGCGATCCGGGAGAAGAGCATAAAGAAACAATTGAAAAAGGGTTAAATGCTGCCGCTTTCGGTGGTTTTACACACATCTGCTCACTGCCAGCCACACATCCTTCAGCAGATAATAAAACTCAAATCGAATACCAGATCCGGAAATCAGAGAATCATCTGGTACAGTTGCATCCTTACGGAACAGTAACAAGTGAGCTGAGAGGAGAAAACATGGCGGAATACTTCGACATGAAACAATCCGGAGCCATTGCATTTACGGACGATGAAAAACGTGTCAGCTCAGGAGTTTTATACCGTGCATTGCTCTATTCTAAAACCTTTGGAGGAAAAATCGTAAGTTTTTCAAACGACCTTTCTATCTCTAAAGGAGGAATTGTCAACGAAGGAATTGCTTCCACAATGACAGGACTAAAAGCTGCACCGGCCGTAGCCGAATGGATTGATATCGAAAGAAATATCCGCCTGGCAGCTTATACGGACGGAAATCTGCACCTTACAGGAATTTCAACTGCTGAAAGTGTAGAGCTCATCCGTAAGGCGAAAGCAGAAGGAATAAATGTTACGGCAGATGTTCATGTGGAGCATTTGATTTTTACGGAAGATAAAAATTTAGATTTCGATACGAACTACAAATTCAGTCCGGTTTTAAGAACGGAAAATGACCGTACAGCACTCTGGAATGCCTTAAAAGACGGAACGATTGATTATATTGTTTCCAATCACAGGCCTTGCGACACGGAAGAAAAAGAAGTAGTCTTTGACGATGCTTCTTTCGGAACAATCCGTTTGCAGACAGTAATCAATGAGTTGATGCTCGCGCCTGAATTTGACATAGAGCTGGTTGTCGACATTCTATCCGGCAGAAACAGAGCATTTTTAGAAACAGATACAGAAGCTACGATTGAAGTCGGAACTGCTGCTGATTTAACGGTTTTTGCACCGAAAAGTAAATGGATATTCAATAAAGATACTCTTCTTTCGGGATGTCGGAACACTTATATGCTGGATCAAGAACTTACCGGTGCTGTTGTAGCGGTTATCAACCGGGGTCAAATTCAACTCAAAGACTAATGCCTCAAAAACGAAAGTTTTTTTCCGAATTTTTTAAAAAGAATTCATCCGTCGGCTCCATAACGCCCAGCTCTCGTTTTTTAGCAAACAGAATGCTTCGCCAGATTGATTTCAGTGAAGACATCATTATCGCCGAATTAGGTCCCGGAACCGGAGTTTTCACGAAAAAGATCATTGAAAAGTTAAATCCCGGCTCTAAGCTGTATGTTTTCGAGCTCAACAAGGAATTTGTCGAAATCCTGCAAAAAAATCATCCTGATCCACGTGTGAAATTCATTTGTGATTCCGCTTCCAACATAAAAAAATACCTGCAACAGGATGGAATCACACAAGTAGATTACATTGTTTCATCTCTTCCTCTTAGCTTAATTCCGGATAACATCCGTACGGAAATTATCGAAGAGTCCTTCAATATCCTCAAGCCGGGTGGAATAATGACACAATTCCAGTATTCCCAGCATTGTAGAAAACTATTCGAACATTATTTTTCAAATGTCAGCACAGAATTCACTTTTCTGAATATTCCGCCTGCGTTTATTTATGTATGTGAGAGATAATGGGGAGATTAAAAGATTGGAAGATGAAAGGTTGAGAAATTGGATGTGTAAACCAGAAAAGGGATTAAATATCATTTTAATGTCTTAATGTCCTAAAATCATAATATCCTAACATCCAACACCTAGCTCCTGTTAATCAGCTCCGCTATTTGCCGCAACGCTACTCTCGCCTCTTTCATAAATGTAAGCGCCGTCCAAACGTGCATCATTCCAGGGTATTCAAAAAAATTAAACGAACGGCCTTCCTGCTCCAATCGTTTCTTCAAGTCCAATGAATATGGATATAAAATATCGTGTGTTCCGGAAAAAATAGAAATTTTTCCCAGTTCACTTAAATCGCCCAAAGCCGGACTCACCAGAAAATGATCCCGCGGACAATCACCTACATAATACGGACTGATAACATCAAAAATTTTTGGAGAAAGCATCACATCATAAGGCTCGTAAGCCGGAATATCCTCATGTAGCTTCGAAGCGTCCAGTTCCGGTGAAATCAGGATCAGCTGGGAAGGATGAACTCCGTTTTTATCCCGCAGCAATTGTGCCAGCGCCAGAGAAATTGCCCCACCTGCAGAATCTCCCAGAAAGATCAAATTTTCTCTTTTTACACCTTTTACCGTTCTTTCGTAAGTCTCTTCGACCATTTCATAGGTCTCTTTATAATTCGCATGTGGTAACAACGGATAATCAGGAACAATAAATGTCGCTCCGGTCTTCTTTATTAAAAACTCCACCATCCGCCAGTGATGAGAAGTGATATTATTCAGATGTCCGCCGCCATGAGAAAAGAAAATCACTTTTTGTGAACCATTCTTTCTTGGAGTCAAGGTCCATACCGGACGCCCCTGAATTGTTATTTCAGAAACTTCACAAAAACGCTTCAGGGAGGAATGAACAGGGGCCGGACTATGATTAAATTCTCCGGTTTCGAAAATACGCAGAAGACTGTTTTTACGATCTATTCTTACCAGATACCGCTTTACCGCTTTTGAAACAAGACTCTCCCTGGAAGTGTGCCTGTAAAATATGCTGTCCATTTATCAGATGATTTTTACCCAAAACTATGAATTTATGATGTTCTGCTTCATTCTAAAGGAAAAAATTAGCTTTTTTTTTAAAGTCTGAAGCCACTGAAAAAGCAGCAATTACAGCAAAAACATTTTTCTTATTTAGAATTTTTATAAATAATGACATTTCTATGACAAAAGCATGCTGCCTGACCATTACATTTGTCTTGTATTTTCAAAGCAATTAGCGTGTCAGCAAAATTGTCAATACAGATGTTTGATTGGATGAAAGACCGGGAGTTAATCTCGGTCTTTTTTTATACCTTTGATTCATGAAACAGCTTCGGAAGTTACTCTTGCCTCTTAGCTTTATCTATGGAAGTATCGTTGCTGTCCGTAATTTTCTTTACACATCAGGAATAAGAAAAAGATTCATTGTTCCCAGGAAAAGCATCGTTGTAGGGAATTTATCTGTTGGCGGAACGGGAAAAACGCCTCATGTCGCCTATCTCCTGAATCTATTATCAGCAGAAAAACTTAATATACAGGTGATCAGCCGCGGATACGGCAGAAAAACCAAAGGATTTTCAGAAGTAAAAGAAACAGCTACTGCATTGAATGTCGGTGACGAGCCGCTCCTGCTCAAGAAACGTTTTCCATCCGCAAATGTGGCAGTGAGTGAAAGCAGAATTCACGGAATTGAGCAGACGCTCCTGAAAAATAATCCACAGGTTTTCCTGTTTGACGATGCCTTTCAGCACCTGAAAATCAAAGCGGAAGTGAATATCCTGCTCACGACTTTCAGTGAACCGTTCTTTAAGGATTTTGTATTACCTGCCGGCAATCTTCGGGAATTCTCCTGTGGAAAAAAAAGAGCGGATTTTGTCATCGTCACAAAATGCCCTGAAAACTTATCAGAAAAATCAAAAAAAGAATTCTGCAAAAAACTAAATCTCAAAAATAAAAACATCTTTTTTTCAAGGATTACTTATGGGCCTTTAACTCCTTTTAAATCTGCCAGTAAAGCTGCATTTGACAAAATTTTACTGGTTACGGGAATCGCCGACCCGGCACCTTTAGAAAAGCATCTTACGCATTCCGGTCAGGTCCTCTCTGTTCGATTTGCTGATCATCATAATTTTGAGCAGAAAGACCTTGAGGAGATTCATAAAAAATTTGATACTTTTGCACCGTACGGAAACGGCATTATTGTAACCACCGAAAAGGATTTTGTTCGCCTCTCTCAACCAGAATTCAGAGAACGGCTCCAGAGTTATCCATGGTATTATCAGCCGATTGATGTCGTAATAAATGAAGAAGAACTATTTAAAACTAAAATATTAAATTATGTTAGAACAATTTAAGGAATCTGTAGCATTTATCCAGTCTAAAACAAATGTAAAGCCAACGGTGGGCATCATTCTTGGTACAGGATTGGGCGGACTGGTAAAAGAAATTGAAATCATCGATGAAATTTCCTACGGAGACATTCCCCATTTTCCGGTTTCAACTGTGGAAAGCCACAAAGGGAAATTAATTTTCGGAAAACTTGGAGGAAAAGATGTTGTAGCAATGCAAGGCCGTTTCCACTATTACGAAGGCTACAATATGCAACAGGTAACCTACCCGGTTCGTGTGATGAAATTACTCGGTATTGAAAAATTGTTCGTTTCCAATGCATCCGGAGGTGTTAACCCTGATTTCGAAGTAGGTGAAATCATGATACTGAATGATCATATCAATTTATTTCCCGCACATCCGTTAATTGGAAAAAACATAGATGAATTAGGGCCTCGTTTCCCGGATATGTCAGAATCTTATTGTCCTAAAATGATTGACACGGCACTGTCAATCGCTAAAGAAAATGATATCAAAGTTTCTGTAGGAACTTATGTCGGATTAACAGGCCCGACACTGGAAACACCTGCAGAATATTATTATGTTCGTGCGATCGGTGGCGATGCAGTAGGCATGTCAACTGTTCCGGAAATCATTGTTGCACGCCACATGGAAATTCCTGTTTTCGCTATTTCCATCATTACGGATCTGGGAGTTAAAGGGAAAATAAAGAAAGTAAGTTTACAGGATGTAATTGACGTTGCCAGCAGACAGGAACCGAAAATGACACTAATTATGCGGGAACTGATCACGAGAAGCTAGAGAATAGACGCTGAATTCTGGTATCCGGGAGCGAAGCGGTTCTAAATATAAAATATATCATAGAGAATGTCTGTAAATAACAAATATGAAGCAGTAATCGGTTTGGAAGTGCATGCACAAATGCTCACCAAAACCAAAGCTTATTCAAACGATATCAATGAATACGGAGCGAATCCGAACACAAACGTCAGTGTAATTTCACTTGGACATCCCGGCACACTTCCGGTGATGAATAAAAAAACAATTGAATATGCCATTCGCCTGGGGCTGGCATGTGAAAGCAATATAGCTCCTTATCAGTATTTTGCACGTAAAAATTATTTCTATCCCGATCTTCCGAAAGGTTACCAGATAACTCAGGATAAAACACCGATCTGTACAGGCGGGCATATTTTCATCAAAACAGATGACGGAAATGAAAAAGAGATCGGTATCACCCGTATCCACATGGAAGAAGATGCCGGAAAAAGCATTCACGATGTGGATGTTTACGATACGCTTGTGGATTTAAACCGTGCTGGAACACCTCTTCTGGAAATCGTTTCAGAGCCGGATCTCAAAACTTCTCAGGAGGCGTACAACTACCTGACAGAAGTCCGTAAATTACTCCGCTATCTGGACATCTGCGACGGAAATATGGAAGAAGGTTCTATGCGATGTGACGCGAACGTTTCCGTGATGCTGAAAGGCTCAAAAGTATTCGGAACAAAAGTAGAAGTAAAAAATATGAACTCCATCCGGAATGTTCAACGCGCCATTGAATTTGAAATCAGCCGCCAGATTGAACAGATCGAAAAAGGAGAAGCGATTGCTCAGGAAACAAGAGGTTTTGATGCCTTAAAAGGAATTACAATTTCACAGCGTACAAAAGAAGCGGCGAATGATTACCGTTACTTTCCTGAACCGGATTTACAGCCAATTACTGTTTCCAAAGAGCAAATTGAAACCGTTCGTGAAACAATGCCTGCATTACCACGGGATTTGTTCTTCAAATACATCAATGAATTGGGCTTATCCTCGTATGACGCTCAAGTCCTTACAGACACTAAATCCATCGCTTTGTATTTCGAAGAAGTCATTCAGACGACAAAAAATTACAAAGGTGCTGCCAATTTCGTTATGGGTGACGTGAAGTCATTCCTGAACAATCGCAGCATCGAGATCGAAGACTTCCCTATTCCGGCAAAACATATTGGACTGTTAGTCAATATCATCGATGAAGGAAAAGTTTCTACTTCCGCAGCATCACAAAAGCTGTTTCCGCTGATGGTAGAAAATCCTGCTGTTGAGCCGTTAACACTGGCAGAACAAAATAATTTAATCCAGGAATCGGATGAAAACAGCCTGATCACTTACATTCAGCAGGTTATTAATGAAAACCCGGTGGAAACGGAGCGTTACAAAAACGGCGAAAAACAACTGTTAGGGCTTTTCATGGGCAAGCTGATGAAGGTTTCCGGAGGCAAAGCCGATCCGAAGCTGGCAAATCAACTTTTAAGAACAACATTAGACAATTTATAATGAAATACTTCCTTGCATTACTTTTAACGGGATTTCTTTTGTCCTGCTCCTCTGACAAAGAACAGGAGTCAGTGGAAACAAACAATGCCTTAAAAGATAAAAAAGCGAATGTCTGGATCAGCGGGACAATCAAAAATGCACATTCCGTAAATATCAAGCTTATCGCTTCCTTACAGCAGGGAATTGTCACTTTGGGAGAAACCACTACGGACGAAAAAGGAAATTTCAAACTGGAAGGAGCTATCAACGGTTTCGGTATCTACCAGCTCCAGTTTGACAACTCACAGAGCAAAGTGCTCCCGCTTCCGCTGAACGTCAACGATAAGCTGAACATCTCAGGTGGATACACAACCATTGAGCGGCTTCCGGAGCTTTCCGGGACAGACTGGGCAGCTACAGTAACGGAATTCTTCGTTCATTTCAATGATTTTGCGAAAGTACAGGAACCTGTTGTAGCGGATAACGGCCTGACCAATGAACAGAAAATGGAAAAACTGTTCCAACTCAGAAAGCCGCTGGATGAATTCGCAAGAAAAGCGATCACCAAAAATCCTTCCAGCGAAGCAAACATCCTGTTTTCAACGACATTGACACCTGCTATGGGATACCAGTACTGGGATTCAACGAACCTGGAACCGCTTCGCCTGATGGCAGCAGCTTACCAGGAAACGTATGCTGATTCGCCTTTCGGAGCATCTGCTGCAAGACAATATGCACAAATCGCAAAAGGATTCGAGGAGTATAAGGAATATACAAAAAACGGAGGTGGAGCTAAAACTTCAGGAGAAAAAGCGCCGGAAATTGCATTGCCGAATCCAAATGGAAAAGTTATGAGACTGTCCGAGCTGAGAGGAAAATATGTATTGGTTGATTTCTGGGCATCCTGGTGTGGCCCGTGCCGTAAAGAAAATCCGAATGTTGTGAAAATGTATGACAAATACCGCGCAAAAGGGTTTGAGATTTTCAGCGTTTCCCTGGATAAGGATTTAGAATCATGGAAAAGAGCCATCGCCTCAGACAACCTGAAATGGCAATATCACGTCAGTGATTTAAAACAATGGGATTCTTCCGTGATTCCGCTGTACGGAATAGAAAGCATACCTTTCACGATTTTACTGAATCCGAAAGGAGAAGTTCTTGCCGTAAATCTCCGCGGTGCACAATTGGAACAGAAATTGAGTGAAATTTTTAAATAATTAGAAAAATATGAGACATTTAATAATCATTGGATTGTCCTTTTTAGCTGTTTCAGCATGGGCGCAGAATAAAGTAAAAGCGACGATTTCGGGAAATATTTTTAATCTGAGTACTGTGGATTCCGTTAAATTAGTGCAGCAAAAAAATCTGGGCTTTACCACTTTCGGCGCTGCAAGGCTTCAGAAAAACGGAGATTTTAAAATGCAGCTGGAACTTCCGAATGAAGACTATTATGTATTGCTGGTAGGTGAAAAGCCGATCAGCCTGGTGATCCGTGAAAACAGCTCTATCCAGATATACGGTGACGGAAAACAGCTGGATCAGCACGTAAACATCGTTAATTCTGACGAGAGCAATGAGCTGAACCAGTTTTTAAGAGAAATGAACATCTATCTTGCAAAACGTGATTCCGCAACTGCTTATTTACAGCAAAATCCACAGCTGGCACAAAGTATTAATCAGTCTTTCAATCCTGTTTACAATAACTTTCAGGGATACAAATCCAATTTCCTGAGAGAGAATGCCAACAACGCCAGTCAGATTGCAGCCATTCAGGTGACGGATGTGGAGCGTGAATTCGCCCAATATGAAAATATTGTTCTGAACCTGGAGCGTGTGTTTCCTAAATCACCGACCGTTGCTGCCGTAAAAAAAGAATACGAGACACAGAAAATTGCCAATCAGAAAAGAGAAATGCTTGCTCCGGGAAACATAGCTCCTGATTTTACGCAACAAAAACCGGACGGAACGCCGATGAAGCTTTCCGATTTAAGAGGAAAGGTTGTTCTGCTGGACTTCTGGGCATCCTGGTGCGGACCTTGCCGTAAAGAAAATCCGAATGTCGTAGCGAACTATAACAAGTATAAAGACAAAGGATTTACTGTGATGAGTGTTTCATTAGACCGTGACAAAAGCTCATGGTTGGCTGCGATCGAAAAAGACGGGCTGATCTGGCCGAATCATGTCAGTGATTTGAAACAATGGTCGAACGAAGTTGCAAAACAATACAATGTCAGCGGAATTCCTTTTACAGTTCTTCTTGATCAGGAAGGAAAAGTCATTGCTACCAACGTTCGGGGCGGCGATCTGGAAATGTATTTACAACGGATTTTCGGATTCTGAAAGTGAGCAGCGGACAAAAGAAAATATACTTTCTCTCCGATTTTCACTTTGGCGCACCGACTAAGGAAATAAGCCGGGAACGGGAATTGCAGGTATGCTCCTTACTGGATCATATAAAAGAATCCTGCCGGGAACTTTATCTGGTTGGAGATGTTTTTGATTTCTGGTTTGAATACAAAACGGCTGTTCCGCGCGGTTATGTGCGTTTCCTGGCGAAAATCGCTGAATTTACAGACAGTGGTATTCCCGTAAAATGGTTTACCGGGAATCACGATATGTGGATCTTTGATTATCTCCCGGAAGAATTAGGTGTACAGTTGTACCGGAAACCGATAGAAGCGGAATATTTCGGACACACCTTACTGATCGGTCATGGCGACGGGCTTGGTCCCGGAGATGTCAAATATAAATTATTGAAGAAAATATTCGCATCGAAAACCTGTCAGTGGCTGTTTGCCCGTTTACATCCCAATTTTGGCATCGGGCTGGCCAACTGGTCTTCTTATAAAAGCCGTAAATCTACCGGAACTTCAGACCGCATTTTCCTGGGAAAAGAAGACGAATGGCTGTATCAGTACTGCCTGCGGAAAGAAGATCAGAAGCACCACGATTTCTATATTTTCGGACATCGTCATCTGCCGTTAAAGTTAGCCATCGGCAGCACTTCCACTTACTTTAACCTGGGAGAATGGCTGCATTATAATACCTTTGGAATTCTCGACGAAAACGGATTTCAGCTGGTACAATGGAAGGAACAGCAAATCATTCCTTTTGATCACAAAATCATTCAGAACGATGAAATATAATTTATCAGAAATCACCGATTTAATCAAGGACAGAAGAACCATCTATCCGGAACAATACACGTCACGTCAGGTACAAAAAGAACAGGTTGAAAAAATACTGAACAATGCAATCTGGGCTCCTACTCACGGGAATACGCAACCGTGGAGGTTTCAGGTGTTCATGAGTGAAGAAAGCCGCGAGGAGCTGAGCAGACTGTTAGGAACATTATATGTGGAAAAAATCCCGTCGGAAAAGCAGAACAGCATGAAGCTGGCAAAAATTATCAGTCGTCCGTTAAAATCGTCTGTGGTAGTTGCGATTATAATGAAGCGCGATGAAACAGAAAAAATCGCCGAGATCGAAGAAATTGAAGCTGTTGCCTGTGCGGTGCAGAATATGCATTTGACATGTACTGCTTACGGAATCGGCGGGTTCTGGGCAACTCCAAAGATGATTAATTTTACAGAGTTCAAAGATTTTTTGAAAATCGGTGAAAAAGATAAGTGCTTAGGGCTTTTCTACATGGGATATCCGGACATCGAATGGCCGAAAGCCCACCGAAAACCATTGGAGTACGTAACGGAATGGAAGTAAAAGCTGCCTGAGAGAAAGATCTCTTCTGGTCACATACCGTTTTCCTTATCCCTTTTCCGCTTATAGGAACCTTCTGTAAAGGAAGCCACAAGATAGCCGAACAGCATCGCTCCGAGAATTAAAACCGTCAGCGGAATATTAATGGTAATAAAAATCAGGCTGAACGGTATCGTTACCCAATTTGCAATAGCAAAAACAACTATTAAAACCAGCAGACAGATCCCCAAAATAAATTTGGTTTTCTGCATCGGAGATTTACGTTCCCAAAAATCTGACATACTACTAAAATTAATTAATAATCATAAATTTAATAGAAATCTGATTATCCGAAAATGATTTTACAAATAGTTTTTCAATTACAGGGCGTAATTACCTTATTTTAGGAAAAAATATGTAGTTTTGCTCCACTTAAAAAATCAAAATTAAAAGCTAAAAAACGATGAAAAAAACTGCATTATTCGACACTCACGTTGCTTTGGGAGCAAAAATAGTTCCTTTTGCAGGTTTTGAGATGCCGGTTCAATATGAAGGTGTGAATGCTGAGCACGAAGCGGTAAGACAAGGTGTTGGTGTTTTTGATGTTTCTCACATGGGAGAATTTTTCCTGAGAGGAGAAAAAGCACTGGACCTGATCCAGAAAGTGACGACGAATGATGCCAGCAAAATTGATATCGGAAAAGCGCAATACACGTGCATGCCTAACGGTAAAGGCGGAATTGTGGATGATCTGATCGTTTATCGTTTAGCAGAGCAGGAATATTTTCTGGTAGTAAACGCTTCCAATATTGAAAAAGACTGGAACTGGATCAAAGAACATAATGTTTTCGGAGTTGAAATGACCAATGCTTCCGATGAATATTCTCTTTTAGCTGTTCAGGGTCCGAAAACAATTGAAGCAACTCAATCATTGACAAACGTGGATTTATCAGCTATCAAACCTTTCAGCTTTGTTGAGGGAACATTTGCAGGTTGTGAAAACGTTATCATTTCTGCGACAGGCTATACCGGAAGCGGTGGTTTTGAGCTTTACTGCAAGAATGAATCCGTAAAGAAAATCTGGGATGCTCTTTTTGAAGCGGGAAAAGCACAGAATATTCAGCCTATAGGACTGGCAGCACGTGATACATTACGCCTGGAAATGGGATTCTGCCTGTACGGTAACGACATCGACGATACAACTTCTCCGATCGAAGCAGGTTTGGGATGGGTAACAAAATTCACAAAAGATTTTGTTGATGCCGACTTACTGCAAAAACAAAAAGAAGAAGGTGTTTCCAGAAAACTAGTCGCTTTCGAACTGATCGACAGAGGTATTCCGCGCCATGATTATGAAATAGTGAATGAGAACGGCAGCGTGATCGGTAAAGTAACTTCCGGTACAATGTCTCCAAGCCTGAAAAAAGGAATCGGTTTAGGATATGTTTCTTCCGATAAGGCAGCATTAGACAGTGAAATTTTCATTTCCATCCGTGACAAAGGTGTAAAAGCAAAGGTGGTAAAATTACCTTTTTATAAAGCATAATAACATTCATCAATATATTAAAAAATCCACTCAAATTGAGTGGATTTTTTAATTATAACCGGCTAGACACTCTTACATTGACCAGCTCTTAAAGAGCTTCTGCTGTTGGTGGTTTTTATCGGAAAGCTCTTTCACACGGTAATTCAGATAAAAGAAACGATTAACTTCAGGAAGTGTCAGCTCTATCAGCTCCTTTCTCCGGATCACTGTCAAACGCTTGCTGTCATTATCAAAATACTGAAGCCATTCGTCCAGCTGCTGCTGTGAAAATATGCCGTTCACCCCGATAATCTCATCTTCGGGCATCAATTGTCCTAAATCGGCCGGAGATCCCGGATAAATGGATTTCACCACCATTCCTGTTTGCCCTGCTGTACTCTTAAATCCTAATTTCGATGCACTGTAATTTGCTAAAGGAACGTGCTCCAGCTCTAATCCGATTTCTTCCAGAGCATCCACAATGATAGATTCAAAATTCTTCGTCCCGTGGTAAAAATCAGTATAAAGAAAATCAAGATGGTTTCCTGCAAAATTCCGGATCAGCGACCAGAAATCTTCTTCCCGAACTCCTTTCCCCTGTAAATAAAAATCGTAATACAGCCGCTTCATCACGTCATCAAGACGGTGTTTACCATTCGTATGCTTCAGCATCAGCACATCCACCACAAAAGCCAGCAAGCAGCCTTCCGTATAAATAGATACTTTTCTGTTTGGTGCTCCCGGAACATAACCATCCAGCCAGGTATCAAAAGAAGCTTCTGCTATAGACATCGTAAAGCGCGCAAAATTATCAAAGTGCTTTTGCAGCTGATTATCAAATTCTTTCAGATAATCTCCCAGGCTAAACACTCCGCTTCTGTATAACATCAGATCTCCCATATATGTCGTAACGCCTTCGCACAAGTAACCGAGCTCTGAATAATTTTCCTTCGTGTAATCGTACGGAAACATCTCAACAGGGCGGATAGATTTCACATTCCAGGCATGGTATAATTCATGAGAGCTTACCCCCAACAATTCTGAATAGAAAGATCGAAACAAGTCATAGCCTGGTCCGAGTAAGATCACAGTCGAATTCAGATGTTCCACACCGTGGTACGCTCTGAAAGGAACTATTTGAAAAAAGAAATGGTATTCTTCAAAGGGGAATTCCCCGAATTTTTCCAGCTGTTTTTGAGTGAATTTTGAAAAATCCGATTTCAGCAGCTCAAAGTCCGGCTGGCATTCGCCCTGAAACCACAAATTAAATCGCACATCGCTCACTTCATAAAAATCATGCTTCAGTGCTGCAGAAGCGATCCACGGGGAATCTGCCAGTTCCTCAAAATTCTTAGCATAAAGCGTATGTCTCTCCGTTTGCTTCAGGCCGCTGGCAATTTGGTAGTTTTCTGGAACATCTAATTTTACACTGCAAGGCAGCTCTGTCATTCCCTCCACATAAATACAGCAATTCACCGGATTGACGTACAGCTGATCAATGGTAAAATAAGTAGACCCCGCATTCAGATCCACAGCGTAATACTGATAATTCACTACATACTCTTTTCCTTTTTCGGTCGTGATCTGCCAGCGATCTTTTGTGATTTTAGAAGTTCCAACCGTTTTCCCTTCGGAAAAAACTTTAAAGCAGCGGACATTTTTAGCAAAATTTCCAAGCTCATAACGTCCCGGTCGCCACGCCGGAAGTTGAATTTCATGATGTTCAGAAACCGCCTTAAATCGTACTTCTATATCTATATATTGCTGTTGGGGATTTTTACAACGGAACGTATATTGAATCATAAGCTACTTCATTTTAAAGCACAAAAAAACCGATTTTAAAATCGGTTTCCAAATATTTTGTATCTAAAGAAATCTTAATGTTGATGACCACCCGGACCATGTACATGGCCATGAGCAAGCTCATCTTCCGTAGCTTCGCGGATATCTTCAATATTTCCTGAAAAATGAAGGTTTGTTCCTGCCAATGGGTGATTAAAGTCCATACGAACATCCGCATCGCTGATCTCCAGAATAGTTCCTCTCAGCATATTTCCTTCATTATCAGACATCGGCAAAACTGCACCTACTTTAATCTCATTTGTATCAATAACACCTTCTTCGTTTTTAAAAACGTCTAAAGGGATGTTTACAATATTATCATCAGAAGCTGTTCCATAAGCATTTTCAGCTGTAATAGAGAATTCAAAAGGATCTCCAGCTTTCAAACCTTCAATATTCTGTTCAAATTCAGGAATCAGCTGGCCTGCTCCGAAAAGAAAAACCATTGGCTGTTCTGGTGAAGTTTCTTCTATTTTTTCTCCAGTTGAATGGTTAGACAATTTGTAGCTCAGTGTTACTACTTTGTTTGTGTTAATCTGCATATTTTCTATTTTGCTCAAAGTTACGGAAATAATTTTGAAAAGAGGAAAAGTGGGTGTCACATTAACTTTGGTAAAGTTAAAAGGTTAAATTATGAGAATGTTTTAGTTTATGAAAAATAAAAATGCCCCGAAGATAGTCGAGGCGCTAAATGTTTTAGCTCGTATGTTTTTATTTATTTTTCAATGGAACTCGTGAAACATTTGGGCATAAAAAAACCTCCTGATTATGGACAAGAGGTAACCCAAATGTTTTCACAACGGAATAATCCTTATTGTGATTTGCTTTTCAAGTTTCACAAATATATTATTTTTTCTTAATATCTGATTAGGTATTTATACCCTAAATGCAATTAATGTTAAAAAATTATGGTTTAAATCGTTATCTTCATCACTTGAAATTAAACTATTAGTATATAGATATATATGAAAAATATATTGGGATTAGACTTGGGAACAACAAGCATTGGCTGGGCTCATGTAATCGAAGGAGAAATGCCTGAATTATCAGAAATAAAACAAATCGGAGTACGCGTTAATCCTTTAACAGTTGATGAACAAACTAATTTTGAAAAGGGAAAACCTTTAACAACTAACGCTGACAGAACGTTAAAAAGAAGTGCAAGAAGAAACTTAGATCGCTTCAAAATTCGTAGAAAAAATTTAATTGAAATTTTAATCAATTCAAAAATTATTCATTCAACATCTACTCTAAACGAAGATGGAAAAGATACTACGTTTGAAACCTGGGGTTTAAGATCAAAAGCAGCTGATGAAAGGATTGAATTAAATGAACTCGCACGTGTTTTATTGGCGATTAATAAAAAAAGAGGTTATAAGAGCAGTAGAAAAGCGAAAAATGAAGAAGACGGAAAAGCAGTTGACGGAATGGGAATTGCTAAAAAACTATATGAAGAGAATCTTACACCCGGACAATTTGTTTTTGAACGTTTAAAAAATGGTAAAAAAGTAATTCCTGATTTTTATCGTTCTGATTTACAAAATGAATTTGACAGAGTTTGGAAATTTCAAAAACAGTTTTATCCGGAAATATTAACGGATGAATTTTACAAAGAATTACAGGGAAAAGGACAACGCGCAACTTCTGCTATGTTCTGGACGAAATATCAATTTAATACCGCTGATATCAAAGACATAGATGATGATCTGAAAAATGAGAAAACAATAAAACTTCACGTACGGGATCAAAAGAAACTACAAGCTTATAAATGGCGAAGCAGTTCTGTAAGTAAGCAATTGGAAAAGGAGCAAGTTGCTTATGTCCTAACTGAAATAAATAATAATCTGAATAATTCAAGCGGCTATCTTGGAGCCATCTCTGATAGGAGCAAAGAATTATATTTCAAAAAACAAACTGTTGGGCAGTATTTGTATCATCAACTTTTAGAAAACAGACATACTTCTTTAAAAAATCAGGTTTTTTACCGTCAGGATTATTTGGATGAGTTCGAAAAAATCTGGGATACTCAAGCTAAATTTCATTCAGAATTAACTGATACATTAAAGGCAGAAGTTCGGGATGTCGTTATTTTTTACCAACGGAAACTAAAGTCACAAAAAGGATTAATCAGCTTCTGCGAATTTGAACAAAAAGAAATTTTAGCTGATGGAAAGAAAAAAACGGTAGGAATGCGTGTGGCTCCGAAATCTTCACCGTTATTTCAAGAGTTTAAGATTTGGCAGAACTTGAATAATGTCCTGATTAAAAAAGCGGGAAGTAAGAAACGTACTGTCAAAAAAGACAATCAACAAACGTTAACAGAGGGTGAACAAGAAATCTTTGATTTAAGCCTGAATGCGAAACAAATCCTTTTTGATGAATTAAACATCAAAGGGAATTTAAAATCATCTGCTATTATTGAGTTACTTGGTTATAAACCAAAAGACTGGGAAGTTAATTATTCAAATCTTGAAGGCAATCGAACCAATCAAGCATTGTATAATGCCTATTTAAATATCTTAGAAATCGAGGGGTATAATCAGGAATTGTTAAAACTTTCCGACAAAGATGAAATCAATGTTGCTGAATTAAAAACACCTGCTCACGAAATCAAAGAGATGGTAAAGTCTATCTTCGCTGTTTTAGATATTAATACTTCTATTTTAGAGTTTAATGCAGAACTTGGCGGAAAAGGCTTTGAAAATCAATTATCCTATCAGCTATGGCATTTGCTTTATTCAGCAGAAGATGACACTAAAAAATACAGTGAAGAAGATAAACTGATTTATGGTAATGAGAATATAGGATTAAAAAAACAGCTATGTCAAAAATTTGGATTTAAACCAGAACATGCTAAGATCTTGGCGGGGATTTCTTTTCAAGATGACTATGGTAATCTCAGTACAAAAGCAATGCGAAAAATTTATCCATACATCAAAGAATCTAAATACAGTAATGCTTGTGATCTGGCTGGTTACCGTCATTCAAAACATTCTTTGACAAAGGAAGAGCTGGAAAAAAGAGTTTTAAAAAACAAACTGGAACCACTGCAAAAAAATAGTTTGAGAAATCCGGTAGTTGAAAAAATTCTGAATCAAATGGTAAATGTAGTTAATACATTAATTGATAAAGAAAATGACAAACTAGAAGCAGAAGAAAAGGAACGTAATTTCCGTTTTGATGAAATACGGATTGAGTTAGCTCGTGAGTTGAAAAAGAATACTTCGGAAAGAAAAGAACTTACCGAAAGAATCAATAAAGCTAAATCTGAAAATGATAATATAAAAGCAATCATAAAAAGAGATTTTCCAAATGTGCCAAATCCAACAAAAAATGACATTGTTCGCTACAAATTATATCAGGAATTAGCTTTTAATTGTTATAAAGATTTATACACTCATCAAAAAATTGATTATTATAAGCTATTTGGTAAAGACTATGATATTGACCATATTATTCCACAAGCAAAACTTTTTGACGACAGTTTTTCAAATAAAGTTTTAGTTCCTTATCAAGCAAACAGAGATAAGGGGAAAAAGAATAATGCTACAGCTTATGACTATATGTCTACTAAATCTCAAGAAGAATTTGAAAACTATTTGGCAACAGTTGAGAGCTTATATAAAGAAGGAAAAATTTCTAGCGCTAAATATCAGAAACTATTAAAAAAAGAATCTGAAATTGGTGATGGCTTCATCGAAAGAGATTTACGAGATAGTCAATACATTGCTAAAAAAGCAAAAGAGATGTTGTTTGAAATTACCAAATCAGTAGTTTCTACTTCCGGATCTATTACTGATAGACTACGTGAAGATTGGGGATTAGTAAATACGATGAAAGAAATTAATCTTCCTAAATACCGCGCATTAGGTTTGACAGAAATGGAAGAGCGTAAACATGGACAAAAAGTTGAGGTCATAAAAGACTGGACAAAACGAAATGATCATCGACATCATGCGATGGATGCTTTGACGGTTGCTTTTACAAAACATAATCATATTCAATATCTAAACTTTTTAAATGCCCGTAAAAATGAAAATCATAAATTTCACACAAACATTATTGGCATAGAAAATATTGAAACAGAACTGATAGAAGATAACAAAGGAAACAAAAAACGTGTGTTTAAAGAGCCTATTCCAAACTTCCGCCAATTAGCAAAAGAACATTTGGAAAATGTTATTATTTCACATAAGGCAAAAAATAAAGTTGTTACCAAGAATAAAAACAAAATTTCCGGTCAATCGAAAACACAGGAAGTACTGACACCTCGCGGTCAACTACATAAAGAAACTGTTTACGGACAATATCATTTTTATCAACAAAAAGAAGAAAAAATCAGTGCAAAATTTGACAGAGAAACCATCGAAAAAGTATCCAACCCGTTGTATAAAAAATTGCTCTTACAACGTTTAGAAGAAAATGACAATGACCCTAAGAAAGCATTTTCAGGAAAAAACGCCCTTTCAAAAACTCCAATCTATTTGGACGATAAAAAGGGCAAAACTGTTCCTGAAAGTGTGAAATTAATTTGGTTAGAAAAGGATTTTTCAATTCGTAAAGATATTACACCTGAGAACTTCAAAGATGAGAAATCAATCGATAAGATCTTAGATGATGGTATCAAACAAATACTCAAAGAACGCTTAAAAGAATTCGGAGACCCTAAAAGAGCCTTTTCAGACTTAGAAAAAAATCCTATTTGGTTAAACAAAGAAAAAGGAATTTCCATTAAACGAGTAACCATTAGTGGTGTTAGCAATGCAGAAGCATTGCATTACAAAAAAGATCACTTTGGCAAGCCGCTTCTGGATAAAAAAGGTAATAAAATTCCAGTTGATTTTGTGAGTACAGGAAATAATCATCATGTAGCTGTATATCGTGATGAAAAAGGAAATTTACAAGAAAATGTCGTTTCTTTTTACGAAGCCGTTGCACGAGTCAATCAAGGATTACCAATTATTGACAAATTTTATAATCAACATTTAGGTTGGCAGTTTTTATTTACGATGAAACAAAATGAACTGTTTGTATTTCCCAATGAAAAGACAGGTTTCAATCCAAATGAAACAGATTTATTAGACCCGAAAAACAGAAAGTTGATTAATCCGAATTTATTTCGAGTGCAGAAAATTGCTACAAAAAATTATTTTTTTAGACATCATTTGGAAACTACTGTTGAAACACCTAAAGAATTAGCTGGTGTAACATATAAACCACAGCTTGGCTTGAGTGGAATAGTAGGAATTGTCAAAGTCCGTATCAATCATCTTGGAGATATTGTAAGTGTTGGGGAGTATTAAAATAACATTATGAACGAAATAGAAATATACAAATCAGTTGATAACAAAGTAGAAGTGTCTGTTCAAATAGATAAGGATACTATTTGGTTGGATGCGCATCAAATAGCACAATTATTTGGAGTAAATCGTCCTGCAATAGTAAAACATATTGGAAACATCTATAATTCAAATGAATTAGATAAAAAAACAACCTGTTCCATTTTGGAACAAGTTGCCGCAGACGGGAGAAAAAGAAAGATGAATCTATACAATTTAGATGTAATTATTTCTACCGGTTATAGAGTTAATTCCACAAGAGCCACTCAATTTAGAATCTGGGCAACCCAACGTCTCAAAGAGCATCTTATTCAAGGTTACACCACTAACCAAAAACGCCTTGACGAACTTCAACAAACCATTCAACTCATTCAAAAATCCATTTCAGAAGATACCAGTTTAACAGAAACAAAAGGTTTATTAGAAATCATAACCCAATACACCCAAAGCTTTGTGTTACTTAATCAATTTGACAGCGACTCCATTCAATCTGGAAATCTGAATGAAGAAATAACCTATGAAATTGATTATTCCGAAGCAAAAGGTGCATTTCAGAACTGAAAAAACAACTCATTACCAAAAAAGAAGCAACAGAATTATTCGGAAACGAAAAAGACAACAGCTTTAAGGGAACATTAAAAAGCATTGTCCAAACATTTGATAGCAGCTACCTTTACCCAAGCATTGAAGAACAGGCCGCTCACCTGCTCTACTTTATCATCAAAAATCACTCTTTTTCAGATGGAAATAAACGAATAGGAGCATTTTTATTTATTTGGTTCTTAGAAAAAAACAAGCACCGTTTTAAGCTGAACGGAGAATTAAAAATTAATGACAATGCCTTAGTAGCACTTGCTTTATTGGTTGCTCAAAGTAATCCGTCAGACAAAGAACTGATGATTCAATTAATTATTCAACTCATTAAAAATCAATAAAGAAACGAAACCTTTTTAAGTAGTATCAGTAAAATAGTTTACTCACGTTAAACTATTTACAATGGTAAAACGCACTCTTCACTTCAGCAATCCTGCTCACCTGAGCGTTCAAAACCGCCAGCTTATAGTTGAGCTTAAAGATGAAAACCGAACCAGACATTCCGTACCTATAATAGATTTAGGGATGGTCATACTGGAGCATTCGCAGATTACGTTAACTTCTTCCGTTATGGAAGCTTTAATGGATGAAAAAGTAGCACTGATCTCCTGCAATAAAAATTACATGCCCAGCGGAATGTTCCTTCCTTTCGATGCCAATACAGAACAGACAAACCGCATGCGTATACAAGTGGAAGCCAGCGTTCCTTTAAAAAAACAACTCTGGCAGCAGACTATTAAAACAAAAATACAAAACCAGGCAAATGTGCTGGATAAATTAGGATTGAAAAGCGAACGTCTTCACCACCTAAAAGATAATGTTTTAAGCGGAGACAGTACAAATTGTGAAGGTCAGGCCGCTTCTTATTACTGGGGACAATTATACGGAAGTGATTTTATCCGATCAAGGGAGAAAAGTACACCGAATGCACAATTGAATTACGGCTATGCCATTTTACGTTCCATTGTCGCACGTGCCTTAACGGCCTCCGGATTACATCCGTCTATAGGCATTTTTCACCGTAACAAATATAATGCTTTCTGTCTGGCTGATGACATCATGGAACCCTACCGTCCTTTTGTTGATTGGATGGTAATTGAAATGCTGGAAAATGACGTTGACATAGATGAATTGACCAGAGAACAAAAAATAACATTATTACAACTTCCTCAGTTAGATATCACTATTGGGAAAATTACTCGTCCGCTGTTTCACGCAGTAAGTACTACCACCGCAGGACTTAACAAATGTTTTAAAGGAGAATTACGAAAAATTCCTTATCCTGAATTTGAATGAATCATTAAATGATTATCGTGGCTTGTCTGATTTCTGATATCTAACAACGTAGCGATTCTAATCTTTAAACATGGAAAGTTCACGATTTAACGCTTATAGAAATATGTGGGTAATGGTATTATTTGATTTGCCGACGGAAACAAAAAAAGAACGTCGGGATGCTTCCTTGTTTCGAAAAAAACTTCTCGAAAACGGATTTATGATGTTCCAGTTTTCTATTTACATGCGTTTTTGCCAAAGTATGGAAAATGCGGAGATGCACACCGTACAGGTAAAAAGAATGCTGCCAGCTAAAGGAAAAGTGGGTATTTTTTCAATTACTGATAAACAATTCGGAAGAATGGAAATCTTTCATGGTAAAAAACCTCAGGAAAGTACTCCACCACCACAACAATTAACGCTTTTTTAATTTGTACCAGAAAAGAAAATTTGCTTTTCAGATTGTATTTTCGGGGATAATAAGGTCATTTTTTCAATTCAGAAAAACATTTCTGAACACCTTGCTATTTCTACGATTGAGCTACATGACGTTGTAACTCAACCGTAAAAATAAAGAACTTGAAAGCAAATCACAACCTGCAAATAGTCAAAAAAATAAATTGGAAAGTTGTAACTCAACCGTAAAAATAAAGAACTTGAAAGCAAATCACAACTAAATGATACTATTGATATACAAAAGCGTGTTGTAACTCAACCGTAAAAATAAAGAACTTGAAAGCAAATCACAACGAATCTATGAATCTATTTTCTTTTTTTACAGTTGTAACTCAACCGTAAAAATAAAGAACTTGAAAGCAAATCACAACTGATGTCCCTAATTTCTTTTTGTTGTTTTCGTTGTAACTCAACCGTAAAAATAAAGAACTTGAAAGCAAATCACAACCATACTGTTAAAATCATTCCTCCATTTGCTGTTGTAACTCAACCGTAAAAATAAAGAACTTGAAAGCAAATCACAACTTTTGAGGCAATGATCCCGGAATACTTACTGTTGTAACTCAACCGTAAAAATAAAGAACTTGAAAGCAAATCACAACATCCGACATGCTTTTCATTTTCCTGATAACGTTGTAACTCAACCGTAAAAATAAAGAACTTGAAAGCAAATCACAACTAGTTGGTAATCTTCGATGTTCAACTTTTCGTTGTAACTCAACCGTAAAAATAAAGAACTTGAAAGCAAATCACAACTGAAGTGATATTCTTTCTTCTGCCGTATTTGTTGTAACTCAACCGTAAAAATAAAGAACTTGAAAGCAAATCACAACACTAAATCATTTATGGTTGATGTAGTTACAGTTGTAACTCAACCGTAAAAATAAAGAACTTGAAAGCAAATCACAACTGATTGAATGACATCTCCCCAATCAAACGTGTTGTAACTCAACCGTAAAAATAAAGAACTTGAAAGCAAATCACAACCAAGATGGTAAAAATGTAGGAGAAGTAGAGGTTGTAACTCAACCGTAAAAATAAAGAACTTGAAAGCAAATCACAACAGCAATACATTCAAGTTAGAGAATGACGGGTTGTAACTCAACCGTAAAAATAAAGAACTTGAAAGCAAATCACAACTATAGTTCCGGCAGATATTCTTTAAAGTCTGTTGTAACTCAACCGTAAAAATAAAGAACTTGAAAGCAAATCACAACCGCGCTTACCTTTTGAAGTGCCTTTTTTATGTTGTAACTCAACCGTAAAAATAAAGAACTTGAAAGCAAATCACAACGTCAACCACGCTCAACACGTAGCCGAGGAAGTTGTAACTCAACCGTAAAAATAAAGAACTTGAAAGCAAATCACAACGACGAGGTGCAGGCTGACTTGGAAGCTGAAGTTGTAACTCAACCGTAAAAATAAAGAACTTGAAAGCAAATCACAACTGTCATCCGGAGGCGTGAGAATAACAAGAAGTTGTAACTCAACCGTAAAAATAAAGAACTTGAAAGCAAATCACAACTGCCCAACCTGCCTTATATCCTCGCTCCTGGTTGTAACTCAACCGTAAAAATAAAGAACTTGAAAGCAAATCACAACAATGGAGAAGTATTTTATTTGAAAAGCATTGTTGTAACTCAACCGTAAAAATAAAGAACTTGAAAGCAAATCACAACCCATTTTGCGGAATGAATACAAAAGAATACGTTGTAACTCAACCGTAAAAATAAAGAACTTGAAAGCAAATCACAACGCCTCTTTAGATTTTAGTTTTGAGGGATTAGTTGTAACTCAACCGTAAAAATAAAGAACTTGAAAGCAAATCACAACTGCAATTCTGCTTATTATTGAAAATGGCGGGTTGTAACTCAACCGTAAAAATAAAGAACTTGAAAGCAAATCACAACAAGATGTTAGGTCATAAATCGTATAGGACAGTTGTAACTCAACCGTAAAAATAAAGAACTTGAAAGCAAATCACAACGTATTTGTATTTTTTTATATCCCTTATAGGGTTGTAACTCAACCGTAAAAATAAAGAACTTGAAAGCAAATCACAACGATGGGAAATTGATATTAAACTGATTGTTGTTGTAACTCAACCGTAAAAATAAAGAACTTGAAAGCAAATCACAACGTCAACCAATGGTCTGTTTTTCGGCTCATTGTTGTAACTCAACCGTAAAAATAAAGAACTTGAAAGCAAATCACAACGCGTTTCAGCATCTATATAACCGTCTCCTGGTTGTAACTCAACCGTAAAAATAAAGAACTTGAAAGCAAATCACAACGTTGACGGCAAGGCATATTCTATGGGGGCAGTTGTAACTCAACCGTAAAAATAAAGAACTTGAAAGCAAATCACAACTTCAAGTACTAGCGCATGGAGCGCACTCCCGTTGTAACTCAACCGTAAAAATAAAGAACTTGAAAGCAAATCACAACTAATACTTTGCTATCACGGGACGAATATGAGTTGTAACTCAACCGTAAAAATAAAGAACTTGAAAGCAAATCACAACTAGTTTCTTTTGAAAATATTATCCTGAATAGTTGTAACTCAACCGTAAAAATAAAGAACTTGAAAGCAAATCACAACTTATTAGGGAAAAAAGATCTTCATGATGTGGTTGTAACTCAACCGTAAAAATAAAGAACTTGAAAGCAAATCACAACACTCCTGTCACAAACCTTTTTTGTACCCAAGTTGTAACTCAACCGTAAAAATAAAGAACTTGAAAGCAAATCACAACTCCTTGTTGATTTAGTGCTCTATCCATTACGTTGTAACTCAACCGTAAAAATAAAGAACTTGAAAGCAAATCACAACACAAGAGTGTTGTTTACTCTCAATAATCTAGTTGTAACTCAACCGTAAAAATAAAGAACTTGAAAGCAAATCACAACCTAGCCACCTTTTGCGGTTGTTTTGTCGTAGTTGTAACTCAACCGTAAAAATAAAGAACTTGAAAGCAAATCACAACTTCTCGCGAGAAGACATTTGAACGCCAACTGTTGTAACTCAACCGTAAAAATAAAGAACTTGAAAGCAAATCACAACGACAAACCTTTTTCTGCCCTCTCACGCTGTGTTGTAACTCAACCGTAAAAATAAAGAACTTGAAAGCAAATCACAACAACAGCCCAATAACACCTCCAGAAGTCAAGTTGTAACTCAACCGTAAAAATAAAGAACTTGAAAGCAAATCACAACGATAATGTTTACAACGTTTATCCAATATACGTTGTAACTCAACCGTAAAAATAAAGAACTTGAAAGCAAATCACAACTGGAGGGACTTGATGAGATTGAGATTTCGTGTTGTAACTCAACCGTAAAAATAAAGAACTTGAAAGCAAATCACAACTCCGCGCCCGGATATCTCGTGAGGCTTCAGGTTGTAACTCAACCGTAAAAATAAAGAACTTGAAAGCAAATCACAACTTTTTTCTTGAGATCATCACGTATTTTTTTGTTGTAACTCAACCGTAAAAATAAAGAACTTGAAAGCAAATCACAACTGAACATTATTTGAAGTTAAGAATAATTCGGTTGTAACTCAACCGTAAAAATAAAGAACTTGAAAGCAAATCACAACATAGACCGGTTAAATAAATACGGATGTCTTGTTGTAACTCAACCGTAAAAATAAAGAACTTGAAAGCAAATCACAACTTGGACAGTCCGCCAATTTTACGGGTTAACGTTGTAACTCAACCGTAAAAATAAAGAACTTGAAAGCAAATCACAACCTCATGGAAAAACAATAAAGGAAGCTATTGGTTGTAACTCAACCGTAAAAATAAATCACTAACAATTAGGTTAAGATTCATTCTATTACAATGTGCAAAGAATCAAGGTTGAACCGCGTTGTTACAATATAACCTTCCGGGTCAATCAGAACCACATGCGGAAATCCTGCTACCTGGAAAGTATTTTTGATTTCTTCCGAGGAAAGTGCCTGATCGAATTGCAGCTTAAAGTATTCCCTGAGTTCGGTTAACTCCTGGATGGTACTATTGTCAAGCACTCCGACCACTTTAATGTTCGAAGTATTCTTTGCGGTAAATTCATTGATGAACGGGAATTTCCTGATACACGGAGCACAATACCTCATCCAGAAGTCCAAACACAGGTATTTGCCGCCGGCCAGTTCGCGGATAGTAACCAATTCATTATTCTCATTACGGATCAGAAGATCGGAAACATTTGGTTTGATCCGGATATCCGGTTGTACATCGGTTTTTTGAAAAACCAGATAACCTTGCTTTTCGTTTATTTCGAGAATTTCATACCGTTGCTCTTTAATCCCGAAATACCGGGTTTTCGATACAAAACCGGTGTTGATGTAGCTGGTCATGAGCGTAAATCCCGAAACACCGTAATTATCGATCGAAAGAAGGTCTTGCGGATCTGAATAGGATCCGTTACCGTTTGCATCAAATAAAATCATGGAAACAGAATCTTTACCCACAACAAAATCTCCGACCCAATAATTGTAAAGTTTAACTCCCAGGAAAAAATCCCGGTTTACCGGCTCCAGAAATGCGAGATCACTATTGGTCGATACCTGAGAATAGAGCTTGTCCATAAATATTTTTGAAAGCGTGATTTTCAGGTTTTTGTTCGTTTCTCCGGTAGTTAAACTGATCGTAAAACCGGCGTTTAACTGTTCGGGTTCGATCTTTTTTACCTTGTGGTGAAAGGAATAATAGAAATCCCGCTGTTCACGCTTAAAACATTGGTACAGGAAAAGAGTGTCGTTTAAACTCTCCAATCCTTCAAAAGTGGCATCAACGATGGACGTATAACAGCTGTCATAGCTTGTGTAATTTACCTCTTGCGGGAAACGGACGAGGAGGTCTTTGGCGCTGTAGAAAGGCAGGAACAAGTCTTTCCCGATCATCTGGTGAAAGGCATTTACATCGTACCTGTTAAATCGAATGGTATCGTTCCGGTGATTCTGGCATAAGGAAGTGAAAGGTATTATGCCGACAGCTAAATAGATTAAATAGTAGATTATCAGTGTTTTCATAATACGATCTCAATTGTAACTCAACTGTAAAAACAGAACATCTTTACTCCCTAAAAATCAATAATCCAAAAATTCTTTTGCCCAGTTTTCCAGCTCTTCAGCAGACCATAGCTGAGGAAAGAATTTTCTGCGCTGAAACGCCGGATGTAAATATTTTTTCCATTCGGAACCTCCTGTTGCAGCCTTATTCTCTCCTTTTGCATCCAGATACGTTCGGGCAGTATTGATATGTACCAAAGGCCAATGAATATTATACAGCTGATCGAACAGACGAAGCTCTCTTTTCAGTTCCGGAGATAATTCACCCATTCGGGCAATTTTTAAATCCAATGTCTGTCCCTGCATTTTTTTGGCCAAAGTCAGTAGCTCTTCAGCATACTTCTCTTCAAATTGTCGTAATGTAAGTGTCTTATTACCCGTTTTATGATCATAGCCTGCATCTTTCCAGTAAAGATTTCTGAAATAATCCTCTAACACCGGATTTTCGGGCAGACGGGCTCTTCCTCTTTCATTCACCAGGTTTTCTATACCTGTAATGTAAAACTCCAGGTAACGGAAAGAGACTGCTTGAAAACCGCTTGCCGGAGCCAGCGTCAGACGGAATTTATTGTAATCATCATAATCCATTCCTTTCCCCATAATATCGAACGAATTGACCAGCATTGCAGTATAACGGTTAATACGTTTGATTTTTACCAGTAAAAATTCTTCGGTAAGCGTTTCCTGTTTGTGAATTTGTTTTACCTCATTCATGATCAGCTTCAGAATCAGCTCCGTAATCTGATGGTAAATGATAAATATTTCCTCGTCCTCAAAATCCGTTCTCGGATGCTGCAGGTTCAGGAGCGCATCTCGCTGGATATAATCCCAATAGTTCAGCGGCTTTGCATACAGCAAACCGTTCAGATAGGTATCCGGATTTTCTCCAAGGTCCTTATACTTGTCACGGATGTCGTTAATTAAATCTGGATTTTCCATAAGTTCGGGGTATTTTTAAGATATATGATCGGATGATTTTGCCAGTCTGGCCATTTTTAATTTTAACTGAAACTGCTTTGCCATTCGTTGTGCATGTACCAAAGCGTATTCCGCATTCTCTCCCTGGAAATATTCTGTAAGTGTTTCTTCAAACAGTGTCAGCCAGCGCAGAAAATGCATCTCGTAAACCGGTAAGTCTAAATGAGGAGGAAACGGCCTTCCTTCATACGTCCGCTCTCCCAGCAGAACTGTCTGCCAGAAAGTGTACATCGTATTCAGATGCGTTTCCCATTTATCATGAAGGCGCTCTGTAAAGACAGGACCGATCAGATCATCCAAAGCGACCTTTTCATAAAAAGTATCGACTAAAAAAACGACATCCTCATAAGTTGAAATTGCTTTTCTCATCAAAGAAGTTTACTCCTCAAAATTAAATTTATTATTGGAAAGAAAAGCTGACTTTTGTCAATTTTCGTGTAAAGGCATCTTCTTTTTTGTAAATAAAAATCCCGAAACGGCGATTACTAGTAAAATTACATTGATGATCCACAAATGATCGTACGAATAATTTTTAATCAGCTTGGTAGCCAGGTAAGGCATGATAATAAAAGCCATGGAAATGCTCAGTCCGTTCACACCCATGTATGCTCCCCGTTTCTTTTCAGAAGAACGCTTTGCCGCGACAGTTGAAATGAAAGGAAGCACTAAAATTTCCGACAGGCTCAGAAACATCATAGAAATATAGCAGGACATCATCGAATGGTCTGCTAAAAGCCAGGCATACGCGATCAGTAAAGACAGACACCCCAGAATAATACTGATATAAATATTGAATTTTGACTCCGCATATTGCACCACTATCATTTCCATTATGACGACAAACAATCCGTTGAAGCCCAATATGAATCCGATCTGCTGTTGTCCGAAACCGAGATCTTCTTTATAATACATCGGTAAAATGCTCAGCAGCTGAAAAAATGCACAGGCATATAGAAAGCAAAAAAAGCTGAATACCAGGAACCACTTGTCCAGATAAGGAGAGCCTTCATGTTCTTCTGTAGAAGGAACTTCCTGGTCAGTTTCTTCCACTGCCTCATTTCGCTCTTTCCTACGGAAGAAATAAAGAAAAAATACTACTGAGGTCAAAAATGTGGTAATTGAATTTCCGTAAAACAGCCAGGAATAGGAAATCGAAGCCAGAAATCCGCCTAATGCCGGTCCAAACGAAAATCCCAGGTTGATAGACATTCTGTTCAGGGAAAAAGCACGTGTCAGGTTTCCTTTTTTCGCATACGAAGTGATTGCTGCTGAATTGGCAGGACGAAAACATTCATTTATAAGGCTTAATACAAAAATAGCCACGCAAACTTCCTGGACAGTATGCAGAAAGGAAAGTATTATAAAGACCGGGGCAGTAAATAGCAATGTAAAAAACTGCACATGGAATGCACCGATCTTATCGGTCAGCCAGCCGCCGATCACCGAGCCAAGCAGCGCTCCTATTCCGAAGCAGCTCATCACCAGCCCGGCCTCGTCCGTCTCAAATCCTAAAACAGTTGTCAGATAAACGGTCATAAACGGAATAACCATACCACCTGTCCTGTTTAACAACATGATCAGCGATAGCATCCAGGATTCTTTGGACAATCCCTCAAAGGCAGAAATATAAATTCTAAAAAGTTTGTTCAACCGGGAAAATTTGGGCGAAGATACACAGTAAAATATTCCTGCCGTTCCCGAAAAAAGAATTTAAACAAAGAGTAACACTTCATCAGTAGTTATAAAATCGATTCCCGCCTCAATAAGTACCTTTCCAAGTTCCTTACTATTCATAGTCCAGGTGTTTGACAGCATATTGTTTCTTTTTAGCTTTCCTATCAGATCATCACTATATGTATCACACTGAAAATCCAGTCCGTCGATTCCTTCAGACTTCAAAAATTCAACGGAAAATTCATCTCCAAGGTACAGGCAAGGAACCGTCGATTGTAGTTTTATCATTTTCAGCAGGACAAGGTCAAAGCTGATAAAAAATACATTTTCCGTTTCATCTCCGAGCAGCTTTAAAACCTCATCCACAAAAATTTTCTTCTGCTGTAAAGTAAGATCAGATGGTTTCAATTCCAGCCAAAGTGTATGTTTCCGGTTCCAACATTTTAAGACCTCCGGCAAAACAGGAATTTTTTCTCCGTTAGATAACAGATATTCAACTAATTCGGAATAGTTGATCCTGTTTACTGCAAGTTCATTGATGTGGTCATCATGAAAGACAACAAGCTGTCTGTCTGCCGTCAATTGCAAATCTACTTCAATTCCGCCCAGCGGTAATTCCTGAGCTTTCAGAAAGGCTGCAAGAGAATTTTGTGGAAGTCCAAAATCTTTCCATGCACCGCGATGTGCTATAATCTGAGTACTTTTCAATTTATTTATCTCCACCGGTTACAAAATCTTTCCGGGAACCATCAAAAATTTTATACTTCCGGTAACTACATTCCAGATCACCATTGAAAAGTTTTATTTTTCTATCCGGTTTCAAACCTATGTTTTTCAGCGCGTCCTCATTGGAAGAAATGATCCAGCAATCCCAGCCCTGCATTTCGCTTTTAAACCAGTCGCCAAGTTCTTTATATAACTCTTCAACCTCCTCACCTATCCGTTCTCCATACGGCGGATTACTGATCAGCACACCTTTCGGAGCTGTTTTTTTCACTTCATGAAACCCTGCTGTTTTTACTTCAATAAATCTCCCAAAAGGAAAAATACGCAGATTTCTTCTTGTTTTCAAGACCATATCCGAATTGATATCCGAGCCTGAAATTGTAAACGGTAACTTTTTAGGACGACGGTCTATCGCTTCGAACAATTCGTTCCAGACTGCTGCATCGTAGCTTTTTAAATTTTTAAAAGCATAATGCGTTCGTTCCGCATTAGAAGGAATGCTGTGGGCAAGCAATGCAGCTTCAATAAGCAGTGTCCCTGAACCGCAGAACGGGTCCATAAAATCTGATTTTCTGTCCCAGCCCGACATCCTCAGCAAAATCGCTGCCGTCACCTCATTCAACGGCGCAAGACCTGTTTCTGTACGGTATCCCCGCTGGAACAAAGGTGCACCGCTTGTATTCAGCGACAATACAACATCATTGTTCCTGATATACACATCAATAACAATCTGAGGAACTTTTGTTTCCACATTCGGCCGTTCACCCGTTTTATTTCTGAATGTATCCGCAATTGCGTCCTTGATCAGCAGCATCGGAAATTTCGAATGCTTGAAAATAGAAGACTGCACAGCTCCCCTAACGGCAATTGTTTTTTTTACATCAAAAAAAGAAGTCCAGTCAATTTTAAGAGCTTCCTTATAAATGTCTTTTTCTTCCCGGATTCTGAAACTGGCAATCTGGATCAGGACGTGCAGTGCACATCTCAGATGCAGATTCAGGAAATAGACATCTTTCATTGTTCCTTCCAGCTGTACTGCTCGATTCAGAATTTTCGTATCTGTATAACCCAGCTCATTCAGCTCCTCCTGTAACACTTCCTCCGCACCGTAAAAAGTCTTAACTGTTATCGTATATTTATTTTCCATCATTTTCAAGTTCTTCATCATTTTTTAAGTTCGGCATTTTCCATCCGAATTTTACGCTCAGTAAGCGGATCCCGATAATAACCAGCACAGCTATAAGCATGTCCAGTTGCGGCAGCCAGTTAAAATGGTGCAGGATTAAAAATAAAATTCCTCCGCCTAATGCTGCCGTAGCGTATATTTCTTCCCGGAAAATCAGGGGAATTCTATTACATAAAATATCACGGATCACACCACCGAAAGAAGCGGAGATAACTCCCAGCATCAATGCAACAATAGGAGCACATCCGAAATCCAGCCCTTTCTGCATTCCCAAAATGGAAAACAAGCCCAACCCGATCGTATCAAATATAAAAAGTGTGCTTCTCCATTTATAAAGGTGTTTTCTGAATACGATCCCTAAAACAGCCCCGCCAAATGCTGAAGATATCAGGTTGATATTCTGCATCCAGACAATTTCCGTATTCAGCAAAAGGTCACGGATCGTTCCGCCGCCGAGAGCCGTAAAAAAAGCAACAACTGTCGCCCCGAAGTAATCTAATTTCCTGTTTGCTGCTGTTAAAACACCACTGATGCCAAATGATATAACTCCAATAATCTCTAAAATACCCAACAACATCAGAAAATGATATTTTTTACGTTATTTTTGTACAAATGTAACCAAAGTATTGCCGATAATTGATACAAAAAATCACATATTTCATTTGCCTGCTGTTCTTTTCAACTAACCTCACTGCACAAAAAGTGGGATTAGTTCTTTCCGGAGGAGGCGCTGCAGGCTTTGCTCATATCGGTGTCATTAAAGCGCTCGAAGAAAACGGAATACCAATAGACTATATTTCAGGAACTTCAGCAGGTTCTTTAGTCGGTGCGATGTACGCAAGCGGAATGACTCCGGACGAAATGATCGCTTACATTCAGTCGGAAGAGTTTATCAAAATGTCCGCCGGCCAGCTGGTAACGGACAAAAAATTCCTTCTGCAACGCCAGACAGATGATGCTTCCATGATTGAAATCCCGTTTTCTCTGGACAGCATTCTTTCCAAGTCACTTCCTACCAATTTAATCCGTCCGTATTCCCTGGATTTTGAAATGTTCAAAAACTTAGGTGTTACGGGCGCAAATTATGACAAAGATTTTGACCGGCTTTTTGTTCCTTTCAGATGCGTCGCTTCTGATATTGCAGCAAAAAAATCAGTTGTATTTTCAAAAGGCAACTTAAATGAGGCGGTACGTGCATCGATCACCTACCCGTTTTACATGAATCCCATTCGCGTGGACGGGAAATTATTATTTGACGGGGGGCTTTACAATAACTTTCCTTCCAACGTAATGTATTACGAGTTTCACCCGGACTTCATTATCGGAAGCACTGTTACGGATAATGCGCCGCCGCCTACTGAGGACAACCTGATCAGCCAGATCACCAATATGCTTATGAATCACAGTGATTTTTCAATTCCGTGTGAAAGCAGCATTATTTTAAAGCCACAGACAGGTATCAACACATTTAACTTTGAGCAGGTCCAGCTGGCGATACTTGCCGGGTACGAAGAAACATTAAAAAACATAGGGCAGATCAGGGAAGCGATCCAACGGCGGGTAAGCTCGAATGAGCTGTCCAAAAGACGTGAAGTGTTTAAGAAAAAGATCATTCCTGTAAAAATTTCGGAAGTTTCATCAGCCAATCCTAAGCGTTACAGCTTTATCACAAAGTCCTTGTTGAGCCCAAGAGAAAAAGAACCTGTTTCCATGAAAAAGCTGGAAAAACGTTTTTTCCGTCTTACGGAAATGGAGCACCTGGCTTATTTATACCCGACGGTTTCCCTGAAAGAAGATTCTACTTACCTGTTGAATGTGAAAATTAAAGAAGCGAAAAAGTTTAAATTCGAAGTCGGTGGCCATTTTTCCTCCCGACCAGTCAATGTAGGCTATATTGCTCTTAACTATTACCATATTAACCACAATGCCTGGCACGTTAAAGCAGAATCCTATTTCGGAAAGTTTTACACGTCCGTCCGTGTAGCTTTGGATTTCCAGCCTCCGATGAAATATCCGATTATTTTTACACCATACTTTATCATGAACCGCTGGGATTACTACCGCAGTTCCACTACTTTTTTTGAAAATATCCAACCATCCTTTCTGATTCAGAATGAAATTTTCGGAGGGTTAAAAATCAAAAGTCCGATAGGCAATAAAGCAGTCATGGAGCTGGATGTCCGTGGCCTGGAAAACAAAGACTCCTACTATCTGAATGGAGTTTTTACTAAAAATGATACTGCTGATTATACGAAGTTTACAGGGATTTCGACACATTTCCTGATTGAAAAAAATACCCTAAACAGAAAACAATTTGCCACTGAAGGAAGCTTAATCCGGCTTTCTGCACGCTATATTACAGGTTGGGAATTAACTCGTCCGGGCTCAACTTCTTCCAGTAATTATCAGCAAATTGAAAAAGGACATCACTGGATCAATATCAGAGCAAGATACTCTACCTTTTTTGTGAGCAAAAAGCATTTTCATTTAGGAGTGGATGCGCTTGGAGTATTGAACAGCCAGTCACTGTTCAGCAACTACAAAGCTTCCATTCTGGCAATGACAGCGTTTTCTCCCATTCCGGATATGGAAACATTCTTCTTACCGGAATACCGGTCTCCGCAGTATGTCGGGGCTGGTCTCAATATGATCATTACTCCTTTGAAAAATGTGGACCTGCGGTTTGATGGCTATTATTTTCAGCCCTTCAAAACAATTATTCAAAATGAGGACGGAACTTTCAATTATTCGAAATTATTTAAAGGAGAGCGTTATATTCTCTCAGGATCAATCATCTACCACAGCCCCGTAGGCCCTGCCCGGCTGACCTTGAACTATTTCCACCGGTCTGCGCAGCCACTTATCTTTCAGTTCAGCTTCGGTTATATTCTGTTTAACGAACGTTCTATCCGATAAGGTGAATTAAATTCAAACTGTTGCCAGGATTTCCTTCATATTTTTCTGGTATTCGGGATGAAGCATCAGGTTATTGTGAAGCTGATTTTCAAGCACGATCAGCCGGTCTTTATGTTTTAGCAGCCGGCTCAAACGAAAAGAATTTTTAATGCTGATCTGCTCATCCTTATCTCCGTGAAAAATATATACCGGCATTTTGCATTTTGCCAGAAAATCAGATGTCGGAAATTTATACTTCAGAATAAATAAAGGAAAAACCGGATAATTTTTCCTCATAATGTGAGAGAGATTGAAATAAGGTGCTTCCAGGATCAGTATTTCGGGCTGAAATTTTTGGGCCAGGTAAGCCGCAATTCCGGAACCGATAGAATAGCCTATAAGAATAATCCCGGAATCCGGATAATGCTGTTTCACCCATTTGTATATCACTTCCGCATCGTCATACATCTGCTGTTGTGAAAAAATTTTTCCGTCGGATTTTCCGAACCCGCGATAATCAAATGTAATGAAATCATAACCGGAATCCGAAAAGAAGGAAGAGAACATTCCCCAATACTTCAACGACTTGGAATTACCGTGTAAGTAAAGTACCACTCCTTTCTTCGGCAGCGGGGTTTCAAACTGCAAAAGATTTAATGCTGTTCCTTCTGTTATTTTTACAAAATGTTCCGTGTAGGGATTTTCAAACTGAAACTGGTATGTTTTTGGAAGCTTTTCCGGATAAAAAATAATCCGCTCCTGGAAAAGATACAGGAGAACACAAAGAATTATATATATCAGTAAAAACAACATTTTTTCGGGAACGCAGCATCAAGATAGAACATTTACAGCAAATACGAAAGTTTTAATTGAAAGTATTCCCTTGTGAAATATCCCCTGTTTCATAACCTTTTAGAAACCATTCTTTTCGTTGTGCGGAAGTTCCGTGCGTAAATGAATCAGGGTTTACGTGTCCCTGCACTTTCCGCTGGATAGCATCATCTCCAACTGCCTGGGCAGCGCTTAACGCCTCATCGATATCATCTGCGTCCAGGTACTTCCGAATATAATGGGCAAAAATCCCGGCATAAAAATCTGCCTGCAGCTCCTGGGCAACAGAGAGCTTATTTTGCTCTTTCTCCGACAATCCCCGCTGCGCTCTTCTCACTTTTTCATTGGTTCCCAGAATATGCTGCACATGGTGTCCCACTTCGTGCGCTATTACATAAGCAATGGCAAAATCACCGCCCTTAGCTCCGAACCGGGTCTTTAATTCATTGAAAAAATCCAGATCCATATACACTTTTTCATCCGCGGGACAGTAAAACGGCCCAACGGCAGAAGTCGCACTCCCGCAGCCTGTGCTCACATTTCCTGTAAATAAAACCATTTTAGGATAGCGATAAGGCGTAGTGCTGTTCTTTAATAGTTCCGACCAGACATCTTCTGTGTCCGCAAAAACAGTTGCCACAAAATCGCCAAGCTCTTTTTCCTCTGGTGTGAGTTCCCTTGTTTCACCGGATTGCCCGATTTGATTATTAACCTGTTCAACAACCTGGTTGGCCGTTTCAGAGCTGCCACCCATAAACTGAACAATCAGGTAGATGATTACTCCGACGATCCCGCCGCCGGTAAGTATTCCGCCGCCGGAAATTCCTCTTCTGTCTTCCACATTAGAGCTTTGCCTTCTTCCTCTCCAATCCATATCTGAAATTTATTTTCACAAGATTAAAAATACTATTTCCGTGAAATAGTAAATCCATAATAAAAGTTAATCTGTAACAGAATGAAAATCTAATATCCTCAAGGAGTTATTTCTTCTCAAAACATGAACTATACGGTCCTATCAGCCCAGATTAAAAATTCTTGTCACCCAGTTTTCAACACCGTTTGAAATATATTCAATCCCAATTGCAATCACTACGAAACCGATAATCCTGGAAACCGCATTAATTCCCGAAGCTCCAAGAGCCCTGACAATATAAGGTGCGGATTTTAGAATGAAATAAACAGTAATGGCGATCGACACTACAGCCAGTAAAATGATCACTATTTCTGTCCATTCCGTGTGGATCTGACGGTAAGTAATCAATAAGGAGATAGTACCTGGGCCGGCCAGCATCGGGATGGCAAGAGGTGTAAGTGAAATTTCCGTTCTCTTTTCCAGATCCGCCTGTACACTGCTTCGTTTCATCCCTTTGTGCTTTGTAAAATTACCTGTAAGCAAAGCGAAACCGGAAGAGACAATGATCAGTCCGCCTGCGATCCGGAGAGAATCAAGGGAAATGTTAAAGAAATTAAGGATATATGATCCGATAAAAAAGGAAATCAAAAGAATACAGAGAACATTAAAAGCTGTCCAGAAACAGGTTTTCTTCTGATTAATAGCTGAATCATTAGAAGTCAGTCCGACAAAAACGGGTACAGTTCCCAACGGGTTAATAACTGAAAATACTGCGGCAAATACGCTAATAAATAATTCCATCATTTTTTGCCACAAAATTCTGCATTAATAAACAGAACAATGTTATCATGAAGTGACGGAAACATTAACATAAGGTGAACAGAAAATGTTCAGGTCAACAATATTATGTCTTTCTTTTTTGCTTTTTCGCGGCCGGAAACAAAATATTATTCAAAATTAGCCTGTAGCCCGGAGAATTAGGATGGAGATTAAGATCGGTCGGAGGATCTCCTACCAGATGCTGGTAGTCTTCCGGATCATGTCCGCCGTAAAATGTCCATGTTCCATCCCCCAAAGTTCCGTGGATATATTTTACCGTATTCAGCGACTGATTTTCAGCCAGCGCCAGCACATTCGGCTTTATCAGCTCTTTACGGAAATCGGTTGTTTGTCCCATGAATCCATCAATAATATCAGTATGGCACTGCGTCAGCATGGTCGGAACGACATCCCATTTTGCAGAAAATTCAAACAGCGTAAATTTATCCTGGTTTTCAGGAATACGGTGCAGATCTGTTCCGTCTATATTGGAATATTCATAGATCATCGGATCTCTGACGATGGTGAAATCCCTGAATGCCAAAGTATTTCCATAATCCAGCTTTTGCTGATAGCCCGGCTCGCTCGGATCTCCGTCGTATATTGATTCGCAAATATCTGTGTTGTGAGCAGCCAATGCAATATCAAAGCTGTCTGTCCCGCTGCACATTGTGAATAAAAAGCCTCCGCCCAAAACAAAATTCCTGATGTTCGTTGCTACCGCCAGCTTCAGCTTGGAAACTTTGCTAAATCCTAATTTACGGGCGTCATTTTCAGCATCCTTCACTTGGTCCTGATACCATTTATATGAACTATAACGCGCATAAAACTTACCGTATTGTCCCGTAAAATCTTCGTGATGCAGGTGCAACCAGTCATATTGAGGCAAAACGCCCATAACTATCGCTGAATCGTAAATCTTATCATAAGGTATTTCAGCATATTCCAGAGCCATTGTAACGGCATCGTCCCAGGGAAGTGATGTTTTCGGTGTATAAACTGCTATTTTCGGCGCTTTTTCCAGCTGAACAATTTCCTGGTTCACTTCCGGATTAGCGATCTGATTCCGGATATTTCCTGCCTGTCCGTCCGTAACCAGCTCATACCGGACACCACGGATCAGCAGCTCTTCTTCGATTGATTTGGCATGAGGCATCATGAAGGAACCTCCGCGGTAGTTCAGCAGCCATTCTATGACCACTTCCCGTTCCAACGCCCAGTAAGCAATTCCGTAAGCTTTCAGATGATTGGTCTGAGTGACATCCATCGGGATCAGGATTTGAGTGGCTCTACCCCAAATACCGGTAAAAAGGACTATAATAATAACAAACAACTGCTTCATTGATCTGAATTTAAAATGGTGTGTCGTCCACTTCTCCGAAATCAATATCATCATTCATCTTACTCTGGACCGTATAAGTTCCCAAAGGTGAAGAGGATTCAAAATTCTGATTTGCAGTCAGCGCACTTCCCACCGGATTCAACGGCTCAAAATCATTGCCAAAATTGTCCAGATTCTCAAAACGTGCATATTCTCCTATGAAACGGAGGCGAACCGGGCCTGTTGCACCATTACGGTGCTTGGCGATAATGATCTCGCCCACTCCTTTGTTGGATTCACCGTTTTCATCCTGATCAAAACCATAATATTCCGGGCGATAGATAAAAGAAACAATATCCGCGTCCTGCTCTATCGCTCCCGACTCACGCAGGTCGGAAAGTACCGGACGTTTATCACCACCTCGCTGCTCTACCGAACGGCTCAGCTGTGACAAAGCGATCACAGGAACATTCAGCTCCTTGGCAATCTCTTTGATTGACCTTGAAATTGAAGAGATTTCCTGCTCGCGGTTCCCCGAATTTTTCCCACCGCCTGCTGTCATCAGCTGAAGGTAATCAATAACCACTATTTCAATATTGTACTGCATTTTCAGACGCCGGCACTTTGCTCTTAAGTCGAAAATGCTCAGTCCCGGTGTATCGTCAATGTAAATCGGCGCTTTTGCCAGTTTGGTAATTCTCGCGTGAAGCTGCATCATCTCATCCGGACGAAGATTCCCTTTTCGGAGCTTTTCAGCCGGAATCCTGGTTTCAGAAGAAATCAGACGTTTCACCAGCTGAACGGAGGACATCTCCAATGAGAAAAGTGCCACTCCCATATTATAATCTACTGCCGTATTTCTGGCCATGGAAAGTACAAAGGCTGTTTTCCCCATCGCAGGGCGGGCAGCAATAACGATCATGTCCGAACGCTGCCAGCCGGAGGTCATTTTATCCAGCTCTCTCAACCCCGTCGGAATTCCTGAAATACCATCCGCATTTTTAGCAGCAGCTTCAATCTCTAAAATTGCCTCACGTACTACGTTCTGCATGAGGTCAACATTCTTTTTCATGTTATTTTCAGCAATGGCAAACAATTCCTTTTCTGCCTTGCCTAAAAGCTCAAATACATCTATTGTTTCGTCAAATGCATCTTTCAGCACTTCGTTACACATCCGGATAATTTCCCGCTGGATAAATTTCTGCGCAATAATACGGGAATGGTATTCCGCATGAGCGGCAGAAGCAATACGTTTTGTCAGTGAGGATACATATAAAATCCCTCCCGCAAGCTCTAATTCTCCCTGTTGTTTTAATTTATTCGTAACCGTTAACAAATCAATCGGTTCCGAATTTGCGAACAATTCTCTTACAGCTCCATATATATATTGATGCCGCGGTTCATAAAAACTGTTCACAGTTAAAATATCAATGGTATCCGTAACTGCGTTTTTATCCAAAAGCATTGCTCCCAGAACAGCTTCTTCCAGTTCCAGCGCCTGAGGCACTACTCTTCCGATTTCGCTAATCAGAGGAATAGTAGTATTTTTGATTCTTTTCGCAGGCCTTTTTTCTGTCTGATTATCCATAGACACAAATTTAGACAGAAGAATTGGTTTAAAATAATGGAATGATACTTTTTTTTGAACGGAACTAAAAATGACTTTTAATAACTCAAAAAAAAATGTGTATATCGCATTGGGGAGCAATCTGGGGAATCGCTTACAGCATTTTAAAGATGCGTTAGCGCTCATCGAGCAGGAAATCGGAAAAGTGATCAGAAAAGCTTCTCTTTATGAATCAAAAGCCCAGGGATTTATTTCAGAAAATGATTTCCTGAATACAGTGATCTGTTGTGAATCGGAGAAAAGCCCGGAAGAAATCATGCGGTTGTTATCCGGCATCGAATCCAGGCTGGGAAGGAAGCGTCTGAAAGCCGGTTACAGCGACCGTCCGATAGATCTGGATTTCCTGGTTTATGAAAATTTAACGTTCCGGTGCTCCACTCCATCTCTGGCACTTCCACATCCGCGGTTCCTTCAGCGGAATTTCGCCTTAATCCCCCTTCTGGAGGTCGCTGACAGGCTGTTAAACGAACAAATACACAATGAAGTTCCGGTATCGGAAATTAACAAATTCAAAGGGGAATTACAAGCCTCTGTATGTGAATTTTAAATTTTGATAAGCTTTTTCCTTTTAAATGTTAACAATTTTTCATCCTAAGAAAAAAAATGACTAATATTGTCACAGATTTATCAAATAGGAAAACTAATAGAGTAAATATGAAAAATTCAAGTATCAAAGGTTTAACGTTAGCTGCTATTGCCGGTTCATTAGCAGCGAGCTGTGATCTAATGAAAGATGTTGATTATAAAATCACTCCGAATCCATTAGAAATGCACGGAGATTCCATTCGTATCAAAGCTGATGTAACATTCCCTGAAAAAGGTATTAAGAAGAAAGCTTCTGCTGAAATTACTCCAACTTTAGGTGGTGTTCCGTTAAAAACGTTCACTGTATTGGGTGAAAAAGCAACAGGAAACGGTACAACGATCCAATATAAACCAGGCGGAAAAGTAACTTATACAGACGTTATTGCTTACCAGCCTTCTTTTGAAAACACAGATTTACAAATAACAGGAAAGGTATATAAAGGGGCGAAAGAAAAACAAACTATCGAACCGTTCACGGTAGCGAAAGGAACAATCATCACTCCTCTTTTAGCTAAGAAAGATTACAAAGTTGCTATTATCAAGGATGAGTTCAAACGTGTGTTAGAATATAACCAGAAAGCGCAAATCAACTTTGACAAAGCAAAATCCAATTTACGTAACGGTGAATTGAAAGATAAAGACATCAAAGATTTACAGGCATGGTTGGCTGCTGCTGAAACAAATGCAAAAATCGCAATCAAAAATGTAAATATTACAGGTTACGCTTCTCCTGAAGGTGAGCAGGGAAGAAACGAATCATTATCTTCCGAGCGTTCTGAAACAGGTAAAACAGCAACTCAAAAAATTGGTAAAGATGCGAAAAACAAAGCGTCTGAAACAGTTGCTTTTAATTTGGTAGGAAAAGGTGAAGACTGGGAAGGTTTCAAAACTGAATTGAGCAAGTCTTCTATGAACGAAGATGACAAGCAATTGGTTTTGCGTGTATTGGAAATGTACAAAGATCCGGTTCAAAGAGAAACTGAAATTCGTAATATGTCTAAAACATTCACGTATTTAGAGAAAAATGTTTTACCACAGTTGCGTCGTGCTGAGATCAGCGTAGTATATGACAAAACAGGTTATTCTGATGAAGAATTGGTAGCATTGTCAAAATCTAAAATTGATACGTTAACTGTAGAAGAGATCTTATTCACAGCTACTTTAACAACTGATGTTAACGAGAAACTGAGATTATACAAAGAATCAGAAAGATTGTTCCCTAACGATTACAGAACAGTGAACAACGTAGGTGTTGCTTTATATGAATTAGGAAAAATCGATGAGGCTAAAGCTAAATTCGAGAAAGCTAACTCAATGAAACAAAACGAAACATCTACTAATAACTTAGCGGCTATCGCTGGTGTTAAAGGTGACAGAAACGGAGCGAAAGCTTTATTAGCGAAAGCAGGTTCATCTAATGAAGCAAAATACAACAAAGGTATTTTAGACATCTTGGATGGTAACTACGGTTCTGCGGTTTCTAACTTAGGAAAAGACAACTATAACAAAGCTTTGGCTCAATTATTAAACGGAGATAACAGCGCTGCTTTATCAACAGTAAACAACTCTCCTGATAAAGAAACAGCTGAAGGTTATTATCTGAAAGCGATCATCGCTGCTCGTCAGGATAAATTAGGCGACATCGTTGATAACCTGAAAAATGCGTTCGCTAAAGACGCAAGCTTAAAAGCTAAAGCTCTTAAAGACATGGAATTCTACAAATACGCTGAAAACGCAGCTTTCACTGCGATCGTTAAGTAATCAATTCCGATAAAAATAAAATACTGAAAAGCCGGTGAAATTCACCGGCTTTTTTATTTGACAGAAACTGCTATTCTATTTTATTAAATCCTAAGAGTTTATTCATAAAAACGTTCGTCAAAGCCAACCAAATAAAGCCTGGTCTTTGCACGTGTAAAAGCCGTATATAACCAGCGGTTGAAGCTTGGGTCACTGTATTCATCCATGATGTAACCATGATCAACAAATACAGCTTCCCATTGCCCGCCTTGCGATTTATGGCAGGTGACTGCATAGGAAAATTTCACCTGAAGCGCGTTGAAATAAGGATTTTTCATGATTTTCTCATAACGTTTCTGCTTGTTATGCTCCTCCGCGTATTCTTCTTCAACAGCAAAGAACAATTGTTTCTGTTGTTCCCGTGTCATTCCCGGCTGTTCGTTGTGCAGAATGTCCAGTAATAACAGCACTTCCAGCTCTCCTACTTCCTCGTAATCAACAAATAAAATAGTTGCCCAGACAAATTTATGGCCGTATCGTTCTTCTCTTTTTCCCGTCCGGATAATCCTGAAAATTTCCCCGTTGGCAATAAATCCCATAGGAGACAACTCTTCCAGCCAGAAATAATTATTTTTCACAACCATCAGCCAGTCGTTCTTACATAAATCTTCCTCAAACCACAAAATACGATTACGAATCTGCAGGTTGTAATAGCTCGCTTTTTTATTGGATTTAGTGATAAAGATCGTCTCGTCTATACCATATCGGTTATAAGCATTTTCCAGCTCTTCCTGCAAGGCCATCCCATCGATCCGGATGACATCTTTTTGCCGGTCGGTGAATAATTTCGGAAAATGATCTTCATCGAAGCTTTTTCTGAATTTTGTTGCATTTTTCAGGATCAGTGAATTCTCTGCCTGGCGCAACACTTTCGTTAATTTCACTTCCTGAAAGGAAGCTCCGAAAAAATGATGCTGCATATATTCCGGATTGAGAGCAGGGGAAAAATCACTTCCTACCGGTGGCAGCTGCCCTTCATCTCCTATAAAAATCAGCTTGTTGGCGGAATGCTGAAAAACAAACTCCATCAAATCATCCAGCAGGTTCCGGCTGGATACAGTACCGTCATTCAGCAGGGAAAAATCTCCGATCATGGATGCTTCATCTACCAGAAAGACACAATTTTTACGCAGGTTAGGTGCCAAAGCCAGTGAAACTCCACCTCCTTTTTCTGCCTTCTTCCGGTAAATAAACTTATGAATCGTGAATGCCGGAAAATCCGCATTCTGCGAAAAAACTTTCGCAGCTCTTCCCGTTGGGGCGAGCAGGACAAATGTTTTTTTGTTCTCTCTTAACGCCTTCACGTAAGCTCCGCTGACAGAAGTCTTTCCTGTTCCTGCGTAACCTTTCAGGATCAGGCAGGAACGTTCCTGAAGAGAAGAAAAAGTAAAATCAGCCAATAAGCTGATCACCTGCTCCTGCTCTTTCGTCGGAACAAATCCCAGATGATTATGAATACTATTTCTTAATGCTTCGTGCAAGAGAGTTTTATTTCAAAATTAACGGTTTTATTTTAGCCGGATGCTTTTAGGTAAAATCAATTACAGTCGTTCCACCATTGTCTTTTGATGCTGACAGCAAATCTGATCGCAGCTAAACGCATGTTATTTACTGAAAGTAGTTATTTTTGATACCTTTGTATAAAAACAAATTAATGGCTGGGAAAATTGCGTATTTCATATTATCAGAAGACGAAATTCATCTGAGCTATTCAGAAAATGATCATTTTCAATGGATAGAAAAATTTTCGTTTGCGAATAAAACGGATTTTTATTACAAAGAACAGCTCCAGCAGCTCATTGACAAGCATAATTTTCATAATTCTGAGTATGAAGAGCACCTGCTTATGTGGTATTCGCCCGTAAGTACGCTTATTCCGATGAATTTACTGGAAAACTCTAATCCGAAAACATTGCTGGAATACAGCTTTTCAGATCAAAAATTGCAATATGACGCAGATTACAACCGGATTCCGGAACTGTCAATTATTAATATTTACGAAATTCCGCTTTGGGTAAAATCATTCTTTGTTATGAGGTTTCCCAAAATTGTCATGCAACATTTAGGAACAGGATTGATCCGTGGAATTTTTAATACCGGCTCTTTTAAGCCGACTGTACATTTATTTCTTGCAAAACAGTACGCATTGATGTTGTTTGTAAAGCACAATGAGCTGAAGCTGTACAACAGCTTTGAATATTCCAATGAAAACGACCTGATATATTATACTTTAAATGCACTTACGCAAGTTGATGCTCTGAATGACAGCGGAGCGATTATCCTGCATTCACTTGCAGACGATTATTCAGCTATCACGGAAGCTTTTACTGCGAACTGGGCAAAATTAATTGACGGGCAGAATTTCAAAACGGAAATTCAAAAAGTACAAACATTAAACTATCTGGCAACTTGCGTATAAACAGAGGAAAATTAAAATCAAGGCGTTTCAGTGTGCCGAAATCGTTCCCTTCAAGGCCAACGACGGATTTTGCCAAAGAAGGGCTTTTCAACGTGCTGGAAAACAGAATTTCATTACATGATTTACGTATCCTGGATTTGTGTGCAGGTACAGGGAATATTTCATTTGAATTTGCTTCGAGAGAAGCCGGGAAGATCATTGCTGTTGACCAAAATTACAATTGTGTGAAGTTCATCTCTTCCTTATCAAAAGAACTGGATGTCGCAGACGATATTGACGTAATAAAATCGGACGTGGTCCAGTTTGTGAAACAGACCAGCTTAACTTTTGATCTCATTTTCGCAGATCCTCCTTATGCCGAAAAATTTCACCGGGAATTAGCAGATATTGTTTTTGAGCGGAACCTGCTGAGTGACTTCGGGTGGCTGATCATTGAGCACGGAAGGGACACAAATTTAACGGAGCATCCTAATTACATGGATCAGAAACGCTATGGAAATGTTTATTTTTCTTTCTTTAATTTAAAAAAATGAAACGTATTGCCGTATTTCCCGGATCATTCGATCCATTCACCAAAGGACATGAAAGTGTTATTGAAAAAGCGCTGGATCTATTTGATGAAATCGTCATTGCCTTTGGAGTGAACACGTCCAAACAATATGTTTTTGAGACCGAGAAACGGATTCAGCATGTTAAAAACATTTACGCTTCTGTTCCAAAAATCAGTGTTGTTCCCTATTCAGGTCTTACAGTCGATTTCTGTAAGTCTGTCCATTCGAAATACATCCTTCGTGGTTTGAGAGATACCAAAGATTTCGAATATGAAAAGGCAATCGCGTTGATGAACGAAAAAATGGCGGGAATAGAAACCGTTCTCTTTTATACTGATCCGGAAGTAGCGGCTATCAGTTCTACTATCATTCGTGAAATTCATAAATCAGGAGGGAATATTTCCTCTTTTGTAACTAATTTTTCAGATCTCGTTTAATACAGCATGACACAGAAAATCGTTTTAACTGCAAGTTTAATTTTGAGCTTTTTATTTATTCAGGCTCAGAAAATTACCACCATAAAAGGATACGCTCCGGATTATATCGGCAAATCTATTGAAGTGTACGAGTTTATGGATTTGCTTTCTATGAAAGAATCTTTGCTTGCCGTTTCTACCGTAAAAGAAGACAGTACATTCTCGATGAGCTTCATCAATCAGAAAGTGCAAAAGGTGGTTATCCGTTCTAACAATAATTATTCTTATCTATACCTGGAGCCGGGAAAGACGTATGAGCTGCTTTTGCCCCTTCATGACAAAGACAAGCCGTACCGTCCGCTGGGTAATTACGTCACTTCTGTTTTTCTAAACCTGGATTCGAATGATATCAACCAGAAGATCATTGATTTTGATAATTCCATTGATAAATTTTACGCAAGAAACCTTGTTTATTATGTAAAAAACAAGCAGAAATTTCTGGATTTGCTGAAAACCTATAAAGATTCCGTCTATGCTTCCATCAAAAACGACAGCAGCTATTACGGGGCCTTTGTTCATTATTCTTTTGTGGATATGGACATGAGCTTATATACCAACGAAAAAGCCAGACAGTATATCTTTGACACTTACATCAGCAAATATCCCGTATTATACGATAATGATTTTTATTTCACTTCGATAAAAAAACTCTATTCAAAAATCTTTTCGCAATTGGACATGGAAGTAAATAACCGTGTCTATATGGCCATTTTGAAGAAAAGTCCTGCCCTGATTATGAAAGCACTGGAATCCGAATATACCTTGCGTCCTGTTTTCGCTTCCAAAGACGGAAAAATGGTTCTTACTCATTCCAACGAACGCCTGAGAGAGCTGATCATGATCAAGGGGCTTTCAGAGGTTTATCATAATTCAGAATATCCGAAAACCAACGTTATTGAGATCCTGGACAGTGTCAGCAAATTCGGAAAGTATCAGGAAAACCGTTTGATTGCCTCGAATATCATTTTGAGATTAACCGAGATTACTCCCGGAAATCCGGCGCCGAATTTTGCGCTGACGACAAAAAAAGGCGATTTGCTGTCGCTCAAATCATTTGAAAATTCCTATCTGTATTTTCATATTTTCCGCCCAGATTACGCAACCAGCTCACAGGATATCGAGTTGTTGAAGCAGATTTACCAGCGCTACTCGGACATCGTTCGTTTTGTTTCCGTCTATCCGAAGAATATAAAAGCGAATAAAAAGAATGCACAAATAATCCAATCCATTCCATGGGACATTATTGAGCTGGATGAAGAAGATAATTTTTTTAAGACTTACAAAGTCAATAATTTCCCTTACTATATCCTGATTGACAGGACAGGAACGGTAGTAAGCGCACCAGCATTAGGCCCCAAACCAAACGGAGAGCTTATGACCATAGATAAGATCTTTTACGACATCCGTAAAATGGATGAGATTATAAAAGAACGCGAAAAAAGGAATAAATAAGTAATTAATTTAGAAGACTTTAGACTGGGAATTTTGGCCTTTTGGAACACACTTAAATTTCATTTAAAAACAGCATTGTATCTACATTGTCAGCGAAATCGGTTATTTCGGGAGTTTGCGCTTTGCCAAAAGGGACGAAATCTTTTCCAATAATCACCTGAATATTTTCCCGGTGCTCTGTAAGGTATTGCTCGACTTCCAAAGGGGAAGCATAGAAATGATAATGCAGCATTGCCAGCGCAGAATGCAGCTCTTTGGATTCCTTCAACAGCAGGAATCCGTTTTCCAGAACAGGGATCTGATTCAGCAGATGTACTGCCCTGTTGTAATCATAATTATTCGCATATTTATGATGATGGATGATTTCTCCATAAGCAAATATACCTTCAAAAAAACGTGCTAAATCAAAGCCTTCGGGAAGCAAAATATGCGATACATTTCTACAGCCCAAACCGAAATACTGAAAAATATCTTTCCCCAGTTCATGAATTTCTTCCTTAGTTTCTGTTCCCTCTAAAACAGCGACTGAAGTTCTGTTTCTCCTGAAAATATGCGGGTATTTTCCAAAATATTCTTCAAAATACTTTAACGTATTATCACTTCCCGTAGCAATAACGGCATTCATTCCTTTCAAAATATCTTTTACAATTGTAATACGTTCCGAAAAACGTGCATCAATACTTTCTAAAATCGCTGTCAGCTCCGGCAGCAGCGTCTGATCATCAGAAGATAATTTTGCCATTATTCTGTGACCGGCAAGCAGCACGCACATAAAATCATGAAAGCCAACCAATGGAAGGTTCCCGGCCATGATCACAGCTACCTTCTTAGGTTCTGAGGCAAATTCATAATCAGCGACAAATTGTTCAAGAACAGAACGTTCTAACATTTCCCCATGAGCCTCTAAGCTTTGCTGCACAGAATCTTTCGTGAACCAGCCGTTCAGATGAAACTGGCGGTTAATGACGGATTGTAAACGTTCATATTGTACCGGAGAAATTTTCCAATGAATTTGAAAGTGTTCCTCTTTTGCCGCAGAACGCATTATTTCACCTAATTGTACCAGCCCGTCAATAATTTCTTCTCTGTTCACGATTTTTTCCTTTTCGGCAAAAATAAAGGTTTTCGATGTTAATTTAATTAATATTTAAAATTGCCTTTCACTGAAATCATCTATTTTCAGAGAAATTTTGATCCAGATGAATTTAGAAGAAGTTTTACAATACAGACGTTCCGTACGAATATTTGACAGTGAACAGCACTTAGATACGGAAAAAGTGAAGAAGTGTATAGAACTTGCGACACTGGCTCCAAACAGCTCTAACATGCAATTATGGGAGTTTTACCATATTACTTCTTCAGAAAAAATCAAAGAGCTCACACCTGCATGTCTAAACCAGACAGCCGTATCCACTGCCGGCCAGCTGGTTGTATTTGTTACAAGAAAAGATTTGTATAAAAAAAGAAGCAAAGCCATTATCGAATTTGAAAAAGGAAATATCCGTCGCAACAGTCCTGCTGAAAAACAGGAACGACGTATTAAAGACCGGAAATTGTACTATGGAAAGCTGATGCCGTTCTTATATGCCCGATTTTTCGGAATACTGGGATTATTCCGAAAAACAGCGGTCACTCTTACAGGATTGTTCACACCTATTGTAAGAGAAGTTTCTGAGCGTGATGTTCGTACTGTACAACATAAAACATGTGCGCTTGCTGCTCAAACGTTTATGATTGCAATGGCAAATGAGAAATACGATACCTGTCCTTTAGAAGGTTTCGACAGCCAGCGCGTCAAAAAAATACTCCATCTTCCCAGCACTGCGGAAATCAACATGATTGTCGCTTGCGGCATCCGCAAAGGAAATGAGGGAATCTGGGGAGAACGCTTTCGCGTTCCTTTTGAAGAAGTTTATTTTGAGAAATAAAAAAGTCTGCTCTTTAATGAAGAGCAGACTTTCAGGTTATAAATTACATTCTTATTCGATTCCCATCTTATCCAGAACTGCCTGGCTTACACCTGTTGAGGAATAACCGCCATCATGGAAAAGGTTTTGCATCGTTACCATCTTCGTTAAATCGGAGAATAAGGTAATACAATAGTTCGCACAATCTTCAGCTGAAGCATTTCCTAACGGAGCGATTGCGTCCGCATAATCAAAGAAATCTCCAAAGCCTTTAATGCCTGTTCCCGCCGTAGTTTTTGTCGGGGACTGAGAAACCGTATTGATGCGTACTTTTTTCTCTACTCCATAGTGATAGCCAAAGCTGCGGGCAATGGACTCGAGCATTGCTTTAATATCTGCCATATCTGTATAGAACGGATAGGTTCTTTGCGCCGCCATATACGTCAGGGCAACAACACTTCCCCATTCATTGATGGCGTCCATTTTCTTAGCTACTGCCAGCATTTTATGCAATGACAGGGCAGAGACGTCAATTCCTTTCTGGAAATAATCGTAATTTGATTCATCATAAGGAATGTTCTTACGGATATTCACACTCATTCCGATTGAATGCAGAATAAAGTCGATTTTTCCTCCCAGAACTTCCTGTGCATGTGTATATAATTTTTCAAGATCTTCTGTGCTTGTCGCATCCGCAGGAATAACCACTGAATTTGTCTTTGCTGCCAGCTCGTTGATCTTTCCCATTCTCATTGCCACAGGAGCATTTGTCAGAACAAATGTCGCTCCATGTTCAAAAGCTTTTTCAGCTACTTTCCAAGCGATTGAATTTTCATCCAATGCTCCGGTAATAATACCTCTCTTTCCTTTTAATAATCCGTTTGACATAAGTTACGTATTTGAGACAAAAATATAAATATTATGCAGATATCAGCTTTTCGGGGCTATGTTTTCAAATATGAGACTGTTTTCATTCCTATATTCAAGAGGAATAGTGCATGTTATCAATTCAGCAACATCTATATCCAAAAATTTTAAGAATTCAATAAGACAGGTCAATGAAGGATTAATTGTGCAGCTTTCAACTTCTTTGTAAGCTTGCTTGATCCCGCGATTCATTCTGGAGCTCGCTTATACTTGTATCAATACCTTGTCCTACTCTCCCATTCATTTGTTTCTATAACAAAAATGAATCTTGCATATCCCTGTTCTCTTTAGCGAAAGGAAGAAAAATCTACTGGCAAAAGGAGGTTTATACCCATTAAAAATCAGGCATTTATACCTGATTAAAATAAAAAGTGTTTTATTAAATTTGATGAACTAACTTAAAAATAATGAAACGAAACAGAAAACAGCCAACGGATTTACCTGCCACGCGTTTATAGGATATAAACGTTTCCGCACGCCAGCTTTCAGCGAAATGGAAGGAAAATATGTAGTATATTTATAAATCACTTATCAGATGCTGAACATTTCAAAACATATCAAATTGTTCAGTCCCGGTTTTTCACCGGGGATAAGATCTGTTTTTTTTATTTTTAACCTTCTATTGCCTTTCTGTACAACAGCACAGCAAAACCTTGTACCTAACGGAAGTTTTGAGGAATATAACTGGTGCCCTAATAGTACGGATGGTTATTATATCAATGCCTGTAAATATTGGACAATGCCAACATTAGGCACGTCCGATTATTTCAATGCATGTAGTACAGAATATGATGCATCTCTACAAACCTATATGTTTAGTGTGCCGGATAATCGGCTTGGCTATCAATATGCAAGGACAGGAACTGCGTATGCTGGTTTTTCATACACTGAAGGCAATGATCCACTGTTTGTTGGAGACCAAACTTTTACAGAATATATACAGGTAAAGCTTAAACAGAGTTTAGAGCAAGGGCAGATTTATGTGTTAAAATTTTATGTAAGCAATAATACAAATTTTATTTGTGGAAATACTGTCGGAGCTTATTTTTCTCCAACTGAAATACAAATTCCAACTTATTATAATGTTGATTTAATTCCTGATTTTCAAAGTAATCTGTCTGTATTTTTTTGTGATTCCACAAAATGGTTTGAACAATCCTATCAATTTGTAGCCAAAGGCACGGAACAATATCTTATAATAGGAGTTTTTACAAGACTATATGAATCACAAACGAGTGATTCCGATGGAAATATCATTTCCGGCCTTGGACAATTTGGTGCTAATCAATACTTATATATTGATGATGTGTCGCTGACAGAAGTAGATTTTAGTGTGCCGAATGTATTTACGCCTAATAACGACGGGAAGAACGAGGAATATAAAATAGAAGGATTACCTAATAATTTTTCATTCACTATTCTTAACCGCTGGGGCGAAAAGATATTTCAGACAGATAAGGCAAATCAGGAGTTCTGGGATGGTACATTTACTGGAAAAAGATGTCCGGACGGAGTTTACTTCTATATACTCGAAAGCGTAAAAGACAATTTAAAAAAAACAGGTTTTATTCATTTGGTAAGATAAAATTTAAGTTATTATGAAAAATTTTATCAAGCGGGTAATAACTTTTGCAGTCATTGGCTATGCTTATCAATCAGCCTTTAGTCAGGCAACAAATGGGACTGTACTCAATAATAATTATAATTCCACTTGGTATCTTGGTTGGAGCAATAATGGTGTCAATCCATTATTATTCAAAACCAACGCCATCAACCGTTCCAAATTCAACGGCATTGTCAACTACAATATCAGTGGTTATAACGGTGCAAGAAACGGCTATATGCTGGTTGGTAATGACAACAATTCCATTTCTGCGGGTAACCCTAATATCTACACCCAAAAAGGAGCATTTTCGATGCTGCATCTGAACGGAACAGGCTCACAGTATCAGGAATTTGGCTATCGTCCGTGGATGAATGCTGGTGTAACTTTTACCGGAAACCGAGATTTGAGCTACGTCGGTTTGCGGCAGGTAGGCACAGCTGAAGATTTTACGGAAATGACTATTATGTGGTCTGATAATTCTGGAGGCGGTGCCGGACCTGATGATATGGCATTTCGCTTTACAGGAGACGGCAATGGAAATACAAACATTTCGTCCAATCTCCAAACAAATGATGATTTAGACGGATTGCACATTGCGCGGTTCGCGCCGACGGGAGAATTTGGTCTGGGAAATACTTTTGGGATCAACGCTCCCGGAACTCCCGCAAATCTCTATGTCCGACCTGCCTCACTGGGCCATTACAGCCTGAGCGACCTGCGTTCGGTATGGCAGCAATTTACTAACAGAGATGGGACAACAGGCACCGGTACAGGCGAAACAGCCAACGACGGATTACGGTTTGGTATTATTGGCAACGCCAATACGAACATCAACGGGACAGCGGCACTGTATAACCAGGAAAACAGAGCGTTACTTTTTTCAACTAATGCTAATACAAATACGATTAATATTACAGGAGGAGCTACTAACGAAAGAATGCGTCTGATGTCTGTCGGTACGCCTACGAATTTAGCCGGAGGCGGATTCGGCGTGTTTAATCCTGCCGGCATAAACACTAATTTTACCCGAATGGCAATCAGTCACAATCCGGGCAATCCGATCACCCGGCCGTTGAGCTTACTGCACCTGGGATATAATACAGGAGCTGTCGCTATAACCCCCGGAACAGACGGTTGGCGGCCGTGGATGGACATTGGTATTTTTACTACTAACGGAACAGACAACGTTTATTTGGGCTTAAAAGATGAAGGAGGTCCGCTTGGCGACAGGCAAGATGCAGTATTAAGCTGGGGAGATAACCAGGTATCAGGGCTTCCTCCCGGAAATGGTCCCGATAACTTCAGAATGATTTTCACATCAACGACCGCTCCAAGCGGAGGAGGCACGCCTCCTGCAACAGGTGTGAATGGTCTGGAAGGGATGCGTATGACTCCCACCACAACAGCAGGAGTATTCACAGGTATCGGTGGCGACCCTACCGCTAACCAGTATGGACCTGCCGGAACCAGCATTAATCCGACAGCTACGCTGGAGGTCAACTCGTGGGGAGTAACTACTGCTCCGGGTGGCAGCTCAGGATTACGTTTCACAAATCTGAATACCACTTCACCAACGACAGCCAACCCGGGAACAGGTGTGTTGAGCGTTAATGCCAACGGCGATGTGATTTATGTTCCGGGCGGTGGCAGCACTTTCGGTAACGCCTGCGGCGCAACACCAAATCCATTAACAACGGATATAGAGATTCCCCTGAATCATCACAACCTGCACTTTACAGGAGTAGGTAACAGTAACACAGATATTGTCGCTATCGGCTGGAATTGCGGTCTTAATCCTTTATTGAATGCTTACGGAAAATTAGACGTTGTTCAGCTCGGAACGACATCAGGTATATTTACCCCAACACCATACAGTATCGCGGGCAGATTTACCAGCGCGCCACAAACATCTCCTACAATTGCATCTATAGGAATACAGGCACAAGCATTAAATTCGCCGAACACTAATGCCGGTGTATATTCAATCGCAAGTGGAAGCGGTATGGCCAATTACGGAATTTTTTCCACTGCCTCCGGAGCTACCAGTAATTATGCAGGATATTTCAATGGAAATGTCATACGAACAGGAACCGATAATTTCACTTCAGATTCCACATTGAAGCAAAACATCCAGCCGATTACAGACGCGAGAGGTATCATCAGACAACTTTTACCGAAAACGTATGAATTCAATCACAGCGTACATCCGAACATGGAACTACCAAACGGTAAGCAATGGGGCTTACTTTCCCAGCAAGTGGCAACTATTTTACCGGAACTGGTAACAGAAATTACTCATCCTGCACAATACGACAGCTTAGGAAATGAAGAACATGCTTCGTTTACCTACAAAGCCTTGAATTACCAAGCATTTACAAGTATTTTGATACAAGCTGTAAAAGAACAGGATACGTCTATTGATTCATTAAAAGCGACAAATGATTCACTTGTCATTGTAAACAATAAACAAGACAGCATTATCAACAACCTCAACGACCGTCTTTCCCGATTGGAAAATTGTCTGAGCGGCATTTTGCCGGTTTTGTGCCAGATGAGCCATAATTCCATTCAGCAAAACACACCAGAAGTGCAACAGGCTATCCGTTCACAACTGTCTGTTTACCTGTCAAACAGAGAAGCAATTATCTTAGACCAGAACGTTCCTAATCCGTTCGCGGAACAGACGACAATCAACTTCTCCATTCCCGAAACGGTTCAGAAAGCGCAAATCCATTTCTACGATGGAACGGGTAAATTGCTAAAAGTCGTGGATATCAGAGAGCGTGGCTTAGGCAGCATCACCGTTTTCGGTTCAGACCTGTCTGCCGGAACGTATATGTACACGCTTGTCGCTGATGGTGTGAATGTCGCAACGAAGAAGATGGTAAAATAATGATCATCAGGAAATTAGAAAACCGGATTTTATGATTTAATAACTAAACACAACCTCTCTTGTAATGATAATATGAGAGAGGTTGTTGTTTATCAGAATTCTCTTCCAGCCGTTCAACTATAACAACCAGCTACTTTAACGTGATTTTTAAGCCGTCATAGGCTACAAAGACATTCTCCGGCAATTTTTTCTCTATCTCTTCGTGTGTTCCGAAAAGATGAGAAATATGTGTCAGATAAGCAACTTTCGGCCGGAGTTTATCAATCAATTTCAGCGCTTCTTCCAAATTCAAATGGGAGATATGCTCTTTTTCTCTTAAAGCGTTAATGATCAGCACTTCTGTCCCTTTCAATTTCTCAAACTCTGTTTCAGAAATAGTTTTACAATCAGTGATGTAGGTGAAGTTTTCAATCCGAAATCCCAGAACAGGCAATTTGTAGTGCATTAATTCCACGGGTAAAATCCTCACACCTTCTTTAAGCGTAAAGGAATGATCCTTATCAATAGGTATCAGGTTCAGCTTCGGGATCCCGGGATAATCATCTCCGGAGAAAGCATAATGGTATTCCCGCCTTAAAGCAATTTCCACTAATGAGCTACAATAAATATCAATGTCTTTATTGTTCAGATAATTAAAGGGACGGACATCATCAAGGCCTGCTATATGATCTTTGTGCTCATGTGTAAAAATAACCCCTTCCAAGTCCTTTACCTTTTCACGAAGCATCTGGTATCGGAAATCCGGGCCGGCATCTATCACATAATTCTTTTCATTCAATTCAAGCAAAACAGAGCAGCGTAAACGGTTGTCCCGTTTATCAAGCGAAGAGCACACCTCGCACTCACAGGCAATCATGGGAATTCCCTGAGAGGTTCCTGTTCCTAAAAGCGTTACTTTGAATGAATGCAGAGACATTCTAATCTTTTTGTGCTATATAGCGGATTAAAATAATTGCCCAGGAAATAATCAGCAGCATTCCTCCTACCGGCGTGATCAACGGGAAAATTTTTCCTGCTTCTATGCCATGTATTTGCTTGGTTGACAGAAAATAGATCGACCCTGAAAAAAAAGTTACGCCAATCAGCATAAGGTTTACCGGTGATTTCAATGAGAATTTCAGATATTGCTGGATTCCTGCTAATAGTAAAAGTCCCATTCCAGTGTACATTTGCAGCCTCACTCCTACTTCAAAAGAGGCAATTTTCTCGGCATCTAAACCCGCTTTTTTTAATCCGTGGGCAGCGATCGATCCTAAAATAATCCCCAGAAAGATTAAAAAAACTCCTGAAATAATCGTTTTCCTGATAATTGTATCTGTTCTCATACTTTATTGCATTAAAATTTTCGCGTTTTCAATTGCTGCATCGCTGATCTTATCTCCACTCATTAATCCGGCAATTTCATTTAAACGTTCTTCATGCGTTAATTCTTTGACAAACGTTTTGGTAACTCCGTTTTCCTCTGTTTTATACACTTTAAACTGATGTTGGCCTCGCGCGGCTACCTGTGGCAAATGTGTGATTGAAAACAGCTGCATGTTTTTTCCCATTTCTCCCAGCATCTGCCCCATTTTTAAAGCAACTTCACCAGAAACTCCCGTATCGATCTCATCTAAAATAAGAGTAGGCAGCTTTTTCTTTGCCGAAAGCAGGCGTTCCAGGCTCAGCATTAAGCGTGAAAGCTCTCCTCCACTCGCTGCTTTTTCGATCGGTTTCGGCTCACTTCCTTTGTTTGAAGTAAATAACAACTCGATTTCAGAACAACCATTTTCGCTCAGTTCTTCTGATTTATCAATACGGATAACCATTTTCGCACCGGGGAGCTTCAGCTGCTCTAGTAATTCTTCTGCCTGACGCTCTATCACCGGCTTTCCGCTTAAACGATCCCGATGAATATTTTCTGCAAGCTGATTCAGCTCTGAGGTCAGCCTTTCATACTCTGCTTTAAACGAATTCAGCTCTTTTTCCAAACGTTCTGATGAAGAGCTTTCGGAAAGGAACTGCTCCAGTATCTTTTTCAGCTCAGCCTGAGAATTTACCTGATGTTTTCTAAGCTGGCGATTATAAAAATCCAGCTGAGAAGAAATAACTGCCTGCCGTTCTTCGTCAACAGATACGGAAGCGGCAACATCGGTTGCTTCGTCGTTAATATCTTTTAATTCAATTATAAGCGATTGGATTCTTGATTCAAATTCTTCAAATTTAGGATGAAGTCCTGTAACCTTTGCCAATTGGCTTTTCAGCGTGCTTAAAGGTGAAAGTACGCCATATTCTCCCTCAACAGCAGAATTGACCAAGGCAAATTGCTGAATAATTTCTGTTGCATTTTCCAGCTGCTCCAGTTGCTTTTCCAGAGCTTCAAAATTGTTCTCATTCAATCTCAAAGAATTTAATTCTTCTATCTGAAACTGGATATAATCCGCTTCTTTCGCAGATTGATTCAATTGATCTTCTAATTCCCTGATTTTTATTTTTAACTGCTTCCAGCTCTTAAATTTTTCCTGATATGATTTCAGATTCAAACCAATCAAACCATCAACCAGGTCCATCTGGAATTTTCTGGACTTAAGCGTATATGTGTGATACTGGGAATGAATTTTAATCAATTGTGAAACCAGCTGGTTCAGAATGCTTAACTGTACAGGTGTATCGTTTATGAAAGCTCTTGATTTTCCGCCGGCAGCGATCTCTCTTCTGACAACTACTTCGTCAGAATAATCAAGATCATTTTCTTCAAAAAAGGATTGCAGATCCAGCTCTTTGATCTCAAAAACTGCTTCTGCAACCGTTTTTTTCTGCGAATCCCGGATAACGCTATAATCCGCTCGTTCTCCCAGAATCAGGTTTAACGCTCCTAAAATGATTGATTTCCCGGAACCTGTTTCACCTGTAAAAACAGTAAAACCATTGGAAAAATTTAAGTCAATTGATTCAATTAAAGCAAAATTCCGAATATGTAATCTGGATAACATCAGTTCAATATTTCCATGTACTGAGAGGAATTAACGGGATCTAATTTTTTAAGCAGGTTGACAACATCTGTTTTTTCCTGTTGTGTAGCATCACTATACAAAGCTTTCAGCTCATTTTTCTTTCCCTGGACGAATACCATAATATTTACGGATCCCGGTCTTGATTGCGCAATCGGAGCCAGCTTATTCAATGCGTCATAAATAGCTTTTAAGCCTTCATTATATTTTTCGTACATAATGTCCATTCCTTTACGATGATACTCGTAATAGCAGTCTCTTAAAGGCTCAAACAACTGATTCATCGTGTTGTCTATCAGGTTATAACGGCTTTTCTTTTTAGGATCATTATTATTCCATCCTGCTCCTCCTGACTGTGCCAAATTGACAATGCTAAACGCCTCGTTAAAATAAGGAGTTCCTCCTTTCGGGCTGAAGGAATCGTAATCCAGTCCTAACATATAATACGCATAAAAAGCTAAAATGGAAGTCAGATTATCCCGGAATTCACTCGGAGCATAGGAGACTACCGAATTTCTTGAATATTCTATTGTCACATTTTCATCAATATGCTTGAATAAAATGGTGTTATAGGAAGTATTAAAAACCGGGCGTGTCAATTGAACCTGCATGGTTCCTTCATAAACTCCCTGCGAAGGGATCTTGGAAACCTGAAACTGTAAATTGCAGTTCAGACGTTCTTCCATCTTGAAATTATCTTTCGTCCATTTCGTGTTGTTCATAAAGTCCTGCATTACCTGCTTCAGCTGATCCAGAACTTCTTTATCTACCGTAGTTACCTCCAGCTTCGAATTTGTAACAATGGAAACCTCACAGTTCAGTTCCTGTGAAAAAAGACTCCCGAACGAAGTCAGTATGCTTAGAATAAGAATCTTATATTTCATAATTTTCCCTGATAAAATCAACAATGTCCAATGCCACCTGTTGCTTGGTTTTTAACTCAAAACTATAAATTTTATTGCTTTTATCAATGATTTTTATTTTGTTGGTATTATGTCCGAAACCTGCTCCCGCATCTTCAAGGGAATTTACAATAATCGCATTCAAATTCTTTGATTCGATTTTTGATTTCCCATAAGCTTCCGCATCTGAGGTTTCAAGCGCAAAGCCGACGAGATACTGTTGTTTTTTTACGCTTCCCGCCCATTTGAGAATATCCGGATTTTTCACAAGTTCCAGCTGCATCTCCTCTGCGTTCTTTTTAATCTTTTGTTCCGCTGTATTTCGTGGTCTGTAATCCGCAACAGCTGCGGAGAAAACACCAATCCGGCATTGTTGCCAGACTTTCTGAACTTCCCCTAGCATTTCTTCAGCTGTCATCACATCCACACGATGCAGATTAGGATGGTGAAGCACCATTTTTGTCGGGCCTGTTACTAAAATTACTTCAGCTCCTTTATTCAAAAAAGCTTTCGCTATTTCGAATCCCATTTTTCCGGAGGAGTGATTTCCGATAAAACGAACAGGATCAATCCTTTCATAAGTCGGACCTGCAGTTATCAGTACTTTTACTCCCTGAAACTCATCTGAAGATGCTAAGAAATCACAGACAAATGCACCGATCTGTTGCGGCTCCTGCATTCTTCCATGCCCAACCAGGCCGCTGGCTAAAAATCCGTAGTCAGCAGGAATCACTGTAACACCATCTTTTTCCAGCTGTTCCAGGTTTCTTTTTGTAGAGGGATGCTGGTACATGTCCAGATCCATCGCCGGTGCGACAATAACAGGGCATTTTGCGGAAAGAAAAGTCGTCAGCAGCAGGTTATCGGATTGTCCCGAAACCATTTTTGCCAATGTGTTTGCTGTCAATGGAGCTATTATCATTACATCCGCCCAAAGTGCCAGCTCTACATGGTTCGTCCATTCTCCCGTTTTACTGTCATACAAATCAACAGCTACCGGATTCTGCGACAGCGTGGACAGAGTCAGCGGAGTAATAAAATCACAAGAGGCAGGGGTCATCACTACTTTGACCTCTGCCTCTAATTTTTTAAAATACCGAACCAGCTCCGCAATCTTGTAAGCAGCAATACCGGCAGTAACACCTACCAGAATATGCTTCCCCATCAGATTACTTTTTTTCTTCCGGTTTTCTAACATAAATTTTATCTTCCAGCATCTCGTTCATCGCAATTGCAACCGGCTTCGGAAGTTTTTCATAAAACTTGGAAATTTCAATCTGCTCGCGATTTTCAAAAACTTCCTCCAGGTTATCTACGGAAGAAGCGAACTCCTGTAGCTTAGAAGTCAGTTCTTCTTTCATTTCTGAAGAAATTTGATTCGCTCTCTTTGAGATTATCACGATTGATTCGTAAATGTTACCTGTTTCATTTTCAAACTTAATCGTGTCTCTTGTTATTGTTGAGCGCTCAGATGTATTATTTTTAAAGTTCATAACTTTTATTATATCGATTCTACAATTTTAGTCAGTTTTGAGTAATATCCTTTTACTTCCTTTAGATAAGTGGTATTGGGAAACTCGGCTACAAAGTTAAGATATCTTTCGATAGCTTTATCAACACGTTCCTTTTTTTTCTCTTCAACGCTGTTAATTGCCAGCTGATAGGAATTTTTTACCAGAATATAATATGCTTCTTCTCTGTTAAGGGAAACAGGATATTTCAGCAGGAAGTTCTCAGAGCTTGCACAAGCTGCCTTGTAACGCTCCATTTTCGAATAGAGCCTGACAGATTCAAATGCTTTTGTTTCCAGCTTTCCGTAAAGTCTGTTTAACAGCTTATTACACTCTTCTATATATTTAGAATCAGGATAGCTATCCACAAAACGTTGCACTTCTCCGATTGCCGTTTCCGTTTCCGTCTGGTCCAACGAAAAATTCGGCGAAAGCTTTGAAGCACAGACCACGGAATAATACATCGCCTCTTCCGCTAATTCCGAGTAAGGAAAGCGCACTACAAAATTGGACAGGAAATAATTCCCCATCGAGTAATCTTCAAGAAAATAATAACATTTTCCAATCCGAAAATATGAAATTTCTCCATCCTCATTTTTAGGAGAACGCTGATAAATCTGCTCATAAAGAGAAACAGCCTTTTCATAATCCTCTTTCTCAAAATAAGTCGCAGCGTATCTCTTTTTCTCCTCATGATCGTCAGACCGAAGGACTTCGTTATAGGAATCACAGGACATCAGAATAGTCAGACCTGCGGCAAAGAAAAAGAAAAAATTAAACTGCCTGATGAATTTCATACGCTTAAAAATGCTGAATGAGAACGCAAATTTAGAATAAATATTGTATTAAACGATTATCTCACTCTCAAGGTTCTTCCAACCTGAAGAACTGTTGTCTGCCGGATGCCGTTCAGCTGACATAATCTGGAAATGGTCGTATTGTTTCTGGCAGCTATTTTGGACAGCGTGTCTCCTTGTCTGATTTTATAATAGCTTGCCGACGTTTTAGTTGGTGTTTTAGCTACAGAAGCCACAGACTGCCCGTGATCATGATCGTGCTCATCCATAATATCGGAAGGTTTTGCTCCCGGGCGTAGAATACCTCTGTGAACCAGCAGGTCACACTTCTTTAATTTTCTCGCTTCAAAATCTATGATCTCTTCCGGATTGATCGGTGCATCGAAAAAGCGTACTTCAAAATGGAGATGTGCTCCGAAAGAACGTCCTGTATTTCCTCCCAAACCGATAATATCACCTGCCTTTACCTCATCATTCGGAGAAACTATTACCTTGGAAAGGTGCGCGTAAAATGTTTCCAGACCGTTTTTATGGCGAATAATTACCAGATTCCCGTAACCTCCGGAATTGTACTGTGCATATCTCACTTTGCCCGACCAGGCTGCAACCACAGAATCACCTGTGTTCAGATTCAGGTCTATTCCCTGATGATAACGGTATTTTCTGTACCCGTACCGTGAAGTAACCACTCCCGGAACCGGCATCGTAAAAGCTTCCGATTCCCCAAGATCAAGTGCTAAAGTATCTGTAATGCTTCCCAGCCCGTAATGGTCACTGGATGTAAAGCATCTGTCATTACACCATGTTTGTACTTTGTCAAAATTTTTGGAAGCAAGGTATTTCTGAAGCGCCGGGTTCATTACTCCGTCAAAACCGACATCTTTCAGATAAGCCCAGGATCTGTCGCTGTAGATAACCATCCTTTCTCCGTTTTCAGCGACTATTGTATCAATAGGTGTTTGTGCGTTAATATTAAAAATTGCCAATAGAAAAACTGAAAACAGACCGGGAAACTTCATGCCATAATTTTTTTGATGGTCGCAATTTAAACATTTTTATACAAATAATGGACAAACAAGGGCGAAAAATAACGCTTCTTTAAAATTATTTTTTGTCAGTTGCCGGATAGACATCTCTGATAAACAAGTCATAGAAGACAGGTTCATCAGGCTTTACAACATCCAGTAATCCCTTGGAACCGTAAGCTTCCGAAGCAGGAACCACTACCCACAGCTTATCCGCTTTTTTTACTCCTAACAAGGCTTTTTTCAAGCCTTTAACGATTCCGAAATCGCTAAACTTAAACACATACGGTGCTCCTTTAAAACGACTGTCCACATATCTCGGGTTAGAAGGTGTACTGATGACGTAATCATATACAATCTCACTGTCTTCAGTTGCCTTCTCTTCTTCATACTTTTTGGATTCAGCAAGTATCCAGATTTTTGTTCCGTCTGTTTCCCTTTCTGGCTCCAATTCTCCCAGCACTCTTATTTTCAGAATGTTCTTCGCATCCGGCGGAATCAGGCCTTCGATACCTAATTTTCCTCTCGCCAGCTCAGATGGAATAAGAATTTCAGCAAAATCACCTATTCTCAACTTTCTCAACGCAAAATCCCAGCCTTTTGTCTGAATTTGAAATCCCAATAAGAAATGTACCCATTGCCGGTTGATCAGCTTACTCCCGTCAACAACAGAACCATCTTCCAGAAGCACTTCATAATCAATTTTATAAACGTGCTGATCTTTCAATAAATCACCTTTCCCTCTTTCAAACCATTTGATTTCAATACCGTTATCAAATATTTGCTTATCGAGCTCTTTAGAATTTGTCAGTAATTTTTCATTTCTGTAAGCAGAGTCTTTTACACCAACCAGTGCTTCAATTCGCTCCGGCTGATCCTTTAATTTCTGTTCAGATTCATTTTTTACCCCTTTTACTTTACAGGAAAGCAAGAGCAGCACCAAGCCGGAAAGCAAAAACAGTTTCTTCATTTTCATTATTTTAATGCAATTAACTCCATATCCACCACCAATACAGAAAGGGGCGGTATTTTATCTAAATCTCCGACTAGTCCATGTGCCAGATGGCTTGGGATTATCAGCTTACACTTGTCTCCCACTCTCATTAATTTTATTGCTTCCTGCACACCTGATTCAATATCTTCGCGATCGATCTTAAAGAAGTCGTTTCTGTCCAGTTCCGACTGATAACAAACTGTTCCGTCCAGCAAGCTGATCTTATGACGGACTTCAGCAGTCATTCCCCGCTCTGCTTTCTGTCCGTCTCCGCGCTTCAGAAAAGCAATTCTCAAACCGGATCCTGTTTCCTGAAAAGACAGCTTTTCATGTTGATCAATAAACAATTCGATATCAATATCTTCATTTTTAGCAATCCCTTTCCCTAATTCAGTCGATTTATCTTTATCCCACTGGATTGTTTCCTTTTCCTGTTCCCGGCATCCTGCTGACAGCAGAAGCAACAAATAAAAACTATTCTTTATCCAAAAATTCATATACTTTTTCTTTAAATAAGGTAATGGCTGATTCCATGCTCCCTTCGTACCTGCCACCGGCAGCATTGATATGCCCTCCTCCGTTAAAATAGTTCTGTGAAAGAAGATTTACTTTATTTCCTGTTCCTTTAGAGCGGAAAGAAATCTTTATATAATCATCAGCCTCATTAAAAAAAGCCGCCACTTTCATTCCTTCTACAGACAACGCCATATTTACCAGCCCTTCCGTATCTCCCTTCTTATAATGAAAATCATTTAATTCGTTTTGGGTCAGTGAGATAATTGCCACTTCATTGTTTATGACCTCCAGCTTTTCGCTTAATGCAAATCCTCTTAATTTCAGACGGTCAACTGTATTAGTATCATAGACATTCTCGTGGATTTCATAGTGCTTGACTCCGATCTCAAGGAGCTGCGCCAGAATGCGGTGGGTTTCTGCAGTAACCGAAGGGAAGCGGAACGATCCGGTATCTGTCATTATGCCCAGATAAATGGCTGTCCCTGTTTCAACCGTCAGCAAATCCAAACGGTTTGCATTTTTCAATACCTGAAATAAGAGCTGGCTGGTAGAACCAACTTCCGGAAAGCTATAGGAAATATCAACAAATTGTTCAGGGTGAGTATGATGATCTATCATGATTTTAAAAGCAGAAGAAGCATCGAAAACAGCGCCCATTTCAATGCCCATACGTGAGCTGCCATTATAATCCAGCGCAAAAAGCAAATCACATGAAAGCAGCTTTTCCCGGACTTTTTCCGGCTCATTGTCAAAAATCAGGATGTCTTTTGCTCCTTTTACCCACATTAAAAAATAAGGGATTTCATCCGGAAAACATACCGTTACATTCTTCCCGAGCTTTTTACAGATATGATATAATGCAAGACTGCTTCCAACTGAATCACCGTCAGGAGAACGGTGCGCTGTAATAGTAATGTCAGATGCCTGTTCTATTTTTCTTAAGATTTCTTCTTCCATTTAAGGTTATGCTTTATGCAAAAGTAACGAAGATAAATTGAAAACACACACGATAAAGCAAACTTCATTTTTAAGCCTTCCGGTACAGGGCAGCGCTAAAAACCAATAATCTTAAAAATTCAATCCAAAACAGATTTTCATGATAATATTCATTCAGAAGGGCATCTGAAATTTTCAGCATCAATCCCCATTCACCGGAAATCAATAACGGAAGAGCATAATAAAGCAATAGCAGCACCAATGCCTGAATTACCAGTTTTCTCAGGATCTTTCTGTACGTCGGGTAAATCCCGGACATTGTCGTTTTCGAAATATTAAAAGCATATAAATTCACCAGTATTGCTGACAAAATTATATTCACTGCAATGTAAAATAATTCAAAGGCAAAAAAGGTATCTTCTTTCAGCAGCAGCATTATTCCAAACAGCAGCTTTGAAACAAAATCTGAAAACAGCACCACGTTTATATATACCAGACTTCCCATCAACAGAAAGTTCCTGACCATTTTCATTTCCATAGGAATACTTTTTAACTCCCTAAAATATAAAATCTCCGGATTTCAAATCATCTTTTTTAGAAACCGATTTCTATTTTTAGTAACTTTGCTTTTGTTGTCTTTGTAACAAAAAGATTGTTTCCACGTTAAAACAAGCATGAGAATAGTATTTTTTTTGATGATTTTTATATTCAGTGGTCTGAGCTTTAGCCAGGGTCACAGTGATTTAATGACCGTCGAAAATGAGCTTTCTCAATTAGCTGTTCAGTTGCGCCAGACACAGGAAGATGTTCAAAAAATTGAGATCAGCAAAAAAATTATCGGGAAGCTGAAAACTTCTTTAAACAGTAAAGAGGCTTTTGATTATCCGTTTTCAAAAGTAAAGACAATCGGTTTTATCACAAGCCCAGACAAAAAAATACGGATTGTCAACTGGAACATTGAAAAAGAAGATTTTTCGAACCAGTATTTCTGCCTGATCTTCCGTTACGATGATCGTAAAAAGGAATACATCAGCTATGAGCTGAACGATGACGGCGATCCTTATGCCGTAATTCCCGAGGACTACGTGGACGGAAGCCAATGGTACGGAGCATTGTACTACAAGATCATTCCCATAGAAAAAAACAATAAAACGATCTATACGGTGTTGGGATATGATGCAAAAAATAAAACCAGCCATATCAAGCTGATTGATGCCATCACATTTTCGGGAACTAAAGTGAAATTGGGAAGTCCTATTTTTTACAATAAAAAGAAAGTTCAGAAAAGAGTGATCATGGAACACTCCAAAAAAAGCGTCATGTCGCTGAAGTATGATGAAGGAAGAGGAAAGATCGTATTTGATCATCTTTCCCCGGAAAATCCGATTATGGCGGAATTCCGTGAATTCTATGTTCCGGATATGTCTTATGATTCCTACAATTTTGAAAACGGCCGCTGGGAATTACACGAAGATATCGTTGCTACCAACACCGAAAAAGGAGAAAAGCAGCCTGCTCTGAAGGTGTATGACATGAACAAAAAAGGAGAAATGGTGAGCTCCACGCAAAAAAATGTGTGGATCGATCCTACGGATAAAAATGCTCCGGCAGGTTCCAACATACACACTCCTGCTCTTCCTGATGCGGTTGAAAAAACAAAAAAACAAAAGAATAATCAACCAGCAAACATGGAGCAATATCAGTTCCCGAAAACTTCTAAGAAAAAGAACGTTCCGTCTTCTTATGAAGTGATTTTGAAGAACAAAAACAAGAAAAAGAAAAAATAAATAACCATATTTGTCAAAAAAAACAGCATGCTAAACGACAACAACTACAGTGAAAAGGAAGAAATTTACTCTAAGGTAATTAAAGCGGGTAAAAGGACTTACTTTTTCGACATCAAAAGCACCCGCGGAAACGATTTGTATCTGACCATCACTGAAAGCAAAAAAATCTCGGATGACGGATACGAAAAATTTGAAAAGCATAAGATTTTCCTCTATAAAGAGGACTTCGAAAAATTCGAAGAAGCCCTTCAGGAAACAATATTAAAAATCAACGAATTAAAAAACAACTTCTGATTTTTCAAATTGTTGTTGAGAAATATTCTTTATAGAATCGTATCAGTTACGAATTCTATGAATTATCTTTATGCAAAATAGTGTTAGAATGGGAAAAATAATTGCAATTGCAAATCAGAAAGGAGGTGTGGGAAAGACAACAACATCCATTAACTTGGGAGGTTGTCTTGGTGTTCTGGAATACAAAACCCTGATTGTGGACGCTGATCCTCAGGCAAATGCAACTTCCGGAGTGGGAATTGAACCTAAAAACATCAAGAACATTTACGACTGTCTGATCAACAATGTTCATCCGGAGGAAATAATTATTCCTACTTCCAACCCGAACCTGGATCTGCTTCCTGCTCACATCGACCTGGTAGGAGCGGAACTGGAAATGATCGAAATCGAAGACAGAGAATACCGTCTTAAAACCGCCTTAGACAAAATCAGAGATAAATACGATTTTATTATTATTGACTGCTCCCCTTCTCTGGGATTGATTACAGTGAACGCGCTGACAGCAGCAGATTCCGTTTTAATTCCGGTACAGTGCGAATATTTTGCGCTGGAAGGTTTGGGCAAATTATTAAATACGATCAAAATCGTTCAGGGGCGCCTGAATTCCAATCTGGAAATTGAAGGCATCGCGCTGACGATGTACGATACGCGGTTACGCCTTGCAAACCAGGTAGTGGAAGAAGTAAAAACGCACTTTCAGGAATTGGTTTTTGATACCGTTATTCACCGGAACACCAAGCTGGGTGAAGCTCCAAGCTTTGGTGAAACAATCGTGATGCACGACGCGGCAAGCAAAGGTGCGATCAATTACTTAAACTTTACAAGAGAAATCCTGCAAAGAAATAACATGACTAAAATTACAAATCGAGATAAAACGATAGATATTGACAATGAGTTCTAATAACGCACAAAAAAAACCGGCTCTTGGAAAAGGTCTGGGAGCATTATTATCCAACGCCTCTACTGACATCACCTCTAAAAATAACGAGGGAACGGATGTTGTCAATTCTATTGCGCTGATTCCGGTAGCGGATATCGAAGCCAACCCTTTCAACCCGAGAAATAAATTTGACGAGGAAGCACTGGAAGAGCTGAAAAGCTCTATCCAGCAGCACGGGATCATACAGCCGCTTACCGTTCGCAAAATGGGACGGGGAAAATATCAGCTGATTTCCGGCGAACGCCGTTTCAGGGCATCACAGCTCGCAGGTCTGACAGAAGTTCCTGCATATATCCGGATCGCCAACGACCAGACAATGCTGGAAATGGCATTGGTGGAAAATATTCAGCGCGAAGACCTGAACGCCATCGAAGTTGCGCTTTCTTATCAGCGACTGATCGAAGAATGTGATTTAACTCAGGAGCAGCTTTCCCAGAAAGTAGCAAAAAGCCGCGCAAGTATTACCAATCACCTGCGGTTATTAAAATTACCTGTCGAAATCCAGTTAGGTGTTATTGAAAATAAAATTTCAATGGGACATGCCAGAGCATTGGTTTCTGCCGGGACGGAAGAAGAGCAGATCAGGATCTACAACCAGATCGTAGAGGATAAGCTTTCTGTACGTGATGTGGAACGACTTGTAAATGATAAACCGGAAACCGGAAAAGAAATTGAAATAAAATCCGCGCCTGAGAAAAAAGGTGCATTGTCCACGCATGAATTTTCTTTTAAAAATCATTTTGCAGACAAGCTTTCTTCAAAGGTAGATATCAAAAAAGCTTCCAACGGTTCAGGAAAAATCGTTATTAACTTTAGTTCGGAAAGTGATCTGAGCAGGATAATCGAACTGTTGAATAAATAAACGGATGAAGTTAGGAGCATTCCTGGTAGTTTTCTTTTGTTCCGTAGCTGCTTTTTCCCAAAAAGAAATTGTAGTTGATTCGTTAGATTTCAATAAAGAAAAAGTGAAAGAGAAAGATACGGTTAAAAAACATTCTGTTTTGAAAGCCGCTCTTTTTTCCGTTGTGCTTCCCGGAGCAGGCCAGGTTTATAATCATATTGCAATGCCTAAAGGCCAGAAAAAGGCTTACTGGAAAGTTCCGCTGATTTATGCAGGGCTTGGAGCTACAGGATATTTCATCTATAAAAATCACATGACTCAAAGGGACTTAAAAGCAGAATATCGTTTCCGTGAGGCAAGTGAATTTACTCTTAAAAATGATGAAAGATGGCTGGAATATGACGCCAATGCCATCTTACAGCTTTACCAGAAGCATCTGAATCAAAGGGATCTGTTTATTCTAGGTTTTGGGCTGGTGTATTTGCTGCAAGTTGCAGATGCTGCAATTGAAGCGCATTTTGTACGTTTTGATATTTCTGAAAATCTTACACTTCAGCTCCGGCCTGCAATCATACAGAATCCATATACGATGTCGATGTCGGGCAATTTAGGAATAAATGTCGCGTTAAAATTCAAATAATGAAAATAGGACTAATCGGATACGGAAAAATGGGAAAGGCAATTGAAAAAATTGCTTTGGAACGAGGCCATGAAATTGCTTTCAGAGTAAACTCCGCCTGCCCGATCGACCAGGTCCGGGTTTCAGATGCGGACGTTTGTATCGAGTTTACCCAGCCAAAACTGGCATTAGGACACATTAACACCCTGATCGATCATCAGGTTCCCGCCGTCATAGGAACAACGGGCTGGAACGAACATCTGGAAGAAATAAAAAACCGGGTACTCACTACAAACGGAAGCCTGATCCATGCGAGCAATTTCAGCATCGGAGTAAATTTATTCTTTCAGCTGAATGAATATTTGTCTTCCCTGATGGCTCCTTACAGTGATTATAACGTAGAAGTAGAAGAAATCCACCATACGCAGAAATTAGATTACCCGAGCGGCACGGCTATAACGCTGACAGAAGGCATTATTTCCCATCATCCGGAATACACCAAATGGAATACGGCATTGAATGAAGCACCTGAGAAACAGAAACATTCAATTCCTGTAAAAGCTGTCCGCGAAGAGAATGTTCCGGGCACACACAGCATTACCTATTCCAATGAAATTGACAGCATCAGCATTGAGCATATTGCCAAAAACCGGACAGGCTTCGCATTAGGAGCGGTAATTGCTGCCGAATGGATTGCAGATAAAAAAGGAATTTATACATTTAGAGATATTTTAAAACCAAAATTATGAGCGCACTGTATTTTTACTTATTCTTTCTTGCTCACCCGTACATTGCTATGTGGTGGACCAGTTTTCCGAAAGCAGGAAGAAAATCATGGGAAGCGTTGGTTCCATTATACAATTACTATGTCGCATTCAAGGTAGGTCAAAGTAAAGGTTGGTGGGCATTCCTGATGCTTATTCCCGGAGTACATATATACATGTGGGCAGTTTGTAATGTTGGATACCTCAGACGTTTCGGATTCTTTTCCGCTATTGATACATTACTGGCAATAGTATTTCCTTACCCTTTATTTTTCAAAGCGAAAGACAAAGCTTTCCGCGAGCCGACTAACTGGGCAAATCCGAAAGAAGTAGAAGAACGAAAAGCGGGAGATCACGTTGCTTTGTTCTTTGCACTTCCGGTTGCAGGGCATATCCTGGCTTTTATTTCAGAGGCATTAAGCTCCAAAAAGAATAATTTCGGAAAGAAATCAAAAACACGCGAGTGGACTGAAACTATATTATTTGCATTAATTGCAGCGGGAATCATCAGAACGTATGTTTTTGAGCCGTTTAAAATCCCTACGGGATCAATGGAAAAAACATTGCTTGTCGGCGATTTTCTCTTTGTAAACAAGCTTGCGTACGGACCAAAAGTTCCGGTGACACCACTCTCCTTTCCTTTATTCCACAATTTCATTCCGTATCTGAACATCAAGTCTTATTCGGAAGCGGAGACACTGGAATACACACGTCTTCCGGGTTTTGGAAAGGTACAGCGTTATGATGTAGTAGTTTTCAACTATCCTTCCGGTGATACGGCTGTTTACGACCCGAGAGTTCCTTTCGGATTGATGGGACATGATTACCATGGAATTGTCAATAATGAAGCTATTATTTTATGGATGCAGTCTCTAAGCGGAAAAATTCAGGCAAAAGCTGCTGAAACAAATAATCCGAATAACGCCTGGGAAATTGTTTATGAAGAAGAAGCACCGAATTTTATCAAGAATCTGTCCTACTGGAAAGAAGAAGCAAGAAAATTCCTGGGAGAAGATAAAATGGCGCATGAAGGCAATAATATAATCCGGCACATGGGATTAATCCGACGTCCCGTGGATAAACGCGAAAATTATATCAAACGCTGTGTCGGAATCCCGGGCGATGAGCTGGAAATCATTAATTCTGTTCTTTATGTCAACGGAAAACCGGCTCAAATAGCTCCGTTCCAGAATTTAAGATATACTATTCTTAACCCGGATGACCTGACACTGGGGATTTCATCTGAAAAATTCACGAACCAGATGTATGAATCCTATGGCCTGGAGCAAGGGCGGGATTATTTCAATACATCGGACGGGCTGATGAAGATGAACCTGACACAGGAAGAATTAAAACGCCTTCAAACAGTTTATCCTAAAGTAAAATTCGAGCTGGAAATTGATTCCACCTATGAAATGAAGGTCGGAAAAGATTCTTTGGCAAAAACAGGTTATCCTGCGACTGTTCAGATCAAAAACCTGGAGAACTTTCCGAAAGACATCAATCATGGAAATACCATGACCAATTTTGAAAAAATAAAAATTCCTGCAAAAGGAACAACTGTAAAGCTGACTGCTCAGAATATTCCTTTGTACCGTAGAATTATCACAGCTTATGAAGGCCACAAGCTGGATGAGAAAGCAGACGGATTTTATATTGATGGAAAAAAAACAGACAGTTATACCTTCAAAATGAATTATTACTGGATGATGGGAGATAACCGTTACAATTCTGCCGATTCCCGTGTATGGGGATTTGTTCCGGAGGATCATATTATAGGAAAAGCATCTCTCGTTTGGTTCTCTAACAGTGGTATTCCGGAGATCGGAATCCGTTGGGAACGGATTTTCAAATTCATCAAGTAATGCACATCAGGCTTCCGATTGCTTATTTCGGTGCTATTGGGTATTATCAAAAATATGTTTGTGCGGATCGTGTCTGCTTTGAAGTAAATGAACATTACACAAAGCAGACGCTTCGTAACAGAATGTATATTCTCGGACCAAACGGAGTACAGCAGCTGTCTGTTCCCGTAAAAAAAATAAACGGCTCCAAAACAGCTGTAAAAGACATTCTCATTTCTTACCGTGAAGATTGGGTGAAGCTGCATTTAAAAACGCTGGAAACGGCCTATTCAAGCAGCCCGTTTTACGATCATTACATTTTTGACATCCAACCTGTTTACGAAGAAAAGATTGAGTCTTTGATGGAGCTCAACCAGCGGTTTCATCAGCTAATCACCGGATGGCTTAACATTGAACGATCGTCCTTCTACAGTGAACAATATGACCTAATTGAAGGAGAAAAAGACTTTCGGTTAATTGAAGAGTTGCCTGCCACAGAAGTTAATTACCGATACCAGCAGGTATTTGATAAAAATCGTATTTTTGAAGGAAATTTGAGTATTCTTGATGCTTTATTCAATCTGGGGCCAATGGCGAGAACACTCTTAATAAACAATGAATTATGCAGGTAGTTTTAAATAAGAAACAAATTGATCAGAAGATCATTCGTTTAGCGTATGAAATCCTGGAAAATGCCACGAATGAAAAACGGATTTACCTTGCAGGAATATGCGGAAGCGGCATTCGGATCGCTCAGGAAATACAGAAGATTCTTGCTCCGCTTTCAGCAGCTGAAATTGTTGTTTTTGAAATTACGCTTGACAAAAATAACCCGTTGAATCATCCGATCACCACCACTATTGACCTGGCCGAAATCGACTATCAATACATCGTGCTGATTGATGATGTCCTGAATTCAGGAAAAACAATGCAGTATGCGCTGACCACTTTGCTGAAGCACCCTGTTAAAGCAATCAAAACATTAGCTCTGGTAGATCGCCTGCATCATCAGTTCCCGGTAAAATCCGATTATACAGGGATTTTGCTTTCCACTACTTTAAAAGATCGTGTAGAAATTGATTTTAACACCGATAATTACCAGGCCATTCTCGTATAATGGAAAAGATCACCGAATCGGACAGCCATTACGATCACCTGGAAAACTGGTCTGTATCCGACATTGTAAATGCCATTAATCAGGAAGATCAGAAAGTGGCGCTGGCAGTTGAAAAAGAGCTTCCGAATATCGTCGCATTCATAGAAAAGGCTTCCGAACGCTTGCAAAAAGGAGGCCGCCTGTTTTACATCGGTGCAGGAACAAGCGGACGCCTTGGAATTTTAGATGCCAGCGAATGCCCTCCTACTTTCGGTGTTCCTGCAGAATTAGTTACCGGAATTATCGCAGGTGGAGACAAAGCGATCCGCAAAGCGGTTGAAAATGCGGAGGACAATACAGAGCAAGCCTGGAAAGACCTGCTGGACAACGGAATTGAATCCGGAGATTGCCTGGTAGGCATTGCTGCATCCGGAACAACTCCTTATGTTTTAGGTGGAATACAAAAAGCTAATGAAAACAGCATTTTAACTGCCGGTATTTCCTGTAATCCCGGAAGCCCGTTAAGCCAGGCAGCAAATCATGCTATCACACCAGTTGTAGGACCGGAGTTTGTCACCGGAAGCTCCCGGATGAAAGCAGGAACAGCACAAAAAATGATTCTGAATATGATTTCCACCACTTTAATGATCCGGCTCGGGAGAATCAAAGGAAATAAAATGGTGGATATGCAGTTAAGCAACAACAAATTAGTGGATCGTGGAACAAAAATGATCGTTCATCAACTTCAGATTCCGTATGAAGAAGCCAGAAAATTACTTCTGAAATATGGCAGTGTGAGGAATGTAGTCAATAGCTTTAAGAAGTAATTCATCCTGAATCATTTGTATTGTAATACACTATTTTTATTCCATTCAATATAAATTAACCCGATATTTATCCGTTTGTTTCCTTCCTAAGTTCACAGGGCGGACTCTGCTTTTATTTGAAATATTTTTTATATTTTTAACGAAATTTTTTAAAAAATATATCAACTATGAAGAAAATTTTACCCCTTTTGGTAATTGCTATGGTATTCAGCTGTAGAAAAGATGAACCTCATGACGCGTTTGAATATATGTCATTTGAAAAAGCTTCATGCTATAATGGAACCTTAGACTCCGATGAAGAGTTTACAGATTGCGGAGGAAGTTGTAAACCTTGTGAGTTTGTTACCCCGCCCTGCAGCAACACAAAAAATAAGATTACACTTTCCAGTACCACTTTAGGTACAAAAACTTATACGATTACTGAAGCAAATATTACGAAATCAACCACACCACAAGGTAATCCGCAATATGTTATAATATTAGGTAATGATACAAGACTTACGATCGTTTACAGTAAAAACCTGAAAAACAACCAGACACCAGGATCTACCGCTCTACCTGAAAACACTTACTATAATGTACCAAGTTCCGACCAAAAAAAATTTTTTGTTGAATATATCGACGGTTCATACGTTTCAAGCACTTACGCCGGAGGCTCCTCTGGAGGAGAAGGCTACTTCAATCAGTTGAGCAATGAAATGAAAATTGATTTTTGTACGACACAATTAAAAAATTCCTACGGATTTAATTCATATTACTATACTCTATCAGGAAATCTAACGCTAAAATACTAAGACATGAAAAAATCATTACTTCTATTAATAATTGTCCTTGGAAGCTTTCAGCAGGTTTCTGCCCAGATAAAAACATATGCCAATAAAAAAACAAACGAAGAAGAAAAAACGACAACAACTTCTGAACCAATCAATCCTAATGCACCTGTAAAAGGTGAAATTATAGACAACACCGTAACCGGACTGAAATTATACCAGATTTATATTCCTCTCTGGAGCGGCATGATTTCCAAGTTTAATAGTTCATTGTACAATTTATCAACCGGTGGCCTGGTAAATTTCGATAAATTCAGCCTTGAAGTTGAGTACAACTATATGTTCGGAGATCGCTTTTTAGTAGATTACGGCATTGAAGAATACAACCGCAATGATATTGTTATGCCGATGACAAAACCTAATTCTACTAATTATGGAAGAATTTACGGTACTTACTATTTTATGAATAAAGAAAAACTAAAGGAAACAACCGTAGGTTTAAAAACAGAGGGAAGGATCAGTTATGTAACAAATGTTCCTGCATACAGAAATATACGTTATGGAGTCAATTTGGGATTCGAGCACGGTGTAGCTTTTTACGGACTCAACCAGAGAGAAATATATGGCCAGGCCATTGACAACCCAAATGAGCCTTTAAAGGCGTTTGGTTATAATTATCAGTCAGCCATGACGCGCTATTCTTTTTTAAGCTTAGGTTTTTCAATTGCCAATACAGAAAATGTGACTGTTCAGTTTGAGAATTACGGTAAAAGAAGAAGCGCGGGAATGGGAATCTTCAATTTTGACCTGTTAATTGCTGTTCAGAATAATTATGAAAATGTCTATGGTTCTTATGACTATATAAGTGAGTCGAGCAATGACATCCACTTTTTAAAAGAATATAACATCAATGACTACAACAAGAAAACGATGGTCGGAGGAAGAGTTTACTATCGCTCTGTTCCTCTTAAAGGCGTTATAACATTCAATGCGGAAATAGGTTACCAGCCTGGCTTTATAAAGCAGAATAACCTGTATGCAAAATTTGTATTACAGCTGGCATTAGGAAATAACCTCAAGAAAAAATAACATATAAAAATTAAAGATGTTCAGAAGCGGTTACGGTTAACTTTAACTAATTCTCTTTTGAACATCTTTCCTCCTATTTCCCTCTGAAATTCGGACCTTCAATTTTTAAACGCTGGTAGTGTTCGTACTTGTCTTTTATAAAGGTCACCAGTTCCATTTCACTCGCTGTTTTCAGGAAATCGACATCAATATTCAGGAAGTCAATAAAATGATCGAATTCATCTTCGGGGAGATTGACAATATCATACGAAGTGTAAAGACGGATAAGCTCTTTCAGCACAGCACGCTGGCTGTCCTTGTATTTCATATCCGCAAGCCACTGCTTTGCTTTTTCTTTTTTGGAAAAAGCCTGATATAGCGCTGTGATAGGGCTTTCAAGCACATTGATACCTGTTACTGTTTTAGTTTCACGTTTTGCAAGCGCTTCACGCTCTTCTCTGATCTCATTCAGCGTTTTCAACGGGCGGATGACCACCGTCTGTATGGATTCATATCTGGGTTCGATAATGCCTTTAAATGTCATCTGGCAATTTTCATCCGGTTTTACCCTGAAACCAAGCGTATAATATCCTTTTACAGAAATAGTAATCGAATCATTCGCACGGCAATAAGTGGAAAAACGTCCGTCCGGTGAGCCGAATACACCTCTTCCCGTTGTTGAATTGACAATCATCATATTGTAGAAGGCGTTGGAAATGCTCGTATCCGCGACCTGCCCGTGAATATATACCTGTTCACAGGATTGGCTTTGCGCCGAATGTGAGCAACCCAACCAAATAACAATCAGAAAAAAATAACGCATCATACGAACGAAAATAAAACTTTTTACCATAAAATTCACCTTTTTATAAACCATTTTTTAGTCCGCTTATTATATTTAATAAGTAATTTTGCGGTATGAAAAGAGTTGTTGTTGGTCTTTCCGGAGGTGTTGATTCAAGTGTCACCGCCTATTTGCTTAAAGAACAAGGTTATGAGGTGATCGGAATGTTCATGAGGAACTGGCATGACGAGTCCGTTACTTTATCAAACGACTGTCCCTGGATCGATGACTCCAACGATGCTTTATTGATCGCCAATCAGCTGGGTATTCCTTTTCAGGTAATCGATCTCAGCAAAGAATACAAGGAACGCATTGTGGATTACATGTTCTCCGAATACGAAAAAGGAAGGACACCCAATCCGGATGTATTGTGTAACCGGGAGATCAAATTTGATGTTTTTTTAGATGCGGCAATGAATCTCGGAGCAGATTTCGTGGCAACGGGCCATTACTGCCGGAAAACATCTGACGAAAACGGCCGCCAACACCTGTTAGCAGGAAAAGACCCGTCAAAAGACCAATCTTATTTTCTGTGCCAGCTGCGCCAGGATCAATTAGAAAAAGCGTTATTCCCTATCGGGGATTATTTAAAATCCGAAGTAAGGGAAATTGCAAAAAGATCGGGACTCATCACTGCAGAAAAAAAAGATTCTCAAGGCTTGTGCTTTGTAGGAAAAATCAGCCTTCCGACATTTTTACAACAGAAATTAGAACCGAAGCAGGGAGATATTATCGAGATCGGTGCTGACCTGGAGAAATTAAAAGCATATCATGAAATTCCTGTAAATGAAGACAGTGTGGAGCTTCTGGCTACGCCGTTCTCTTTTAGCCGGGAAGAAGGCTTCAAAGTCGGAGAACATCAGGGCGCACATTATTATACGGTCGGGCAACGAAAAGGATTACATATAGGAGGACGACCTCTTCCTTCATTTGTTTTACAAATAGACATTGACAATAACCTGGTTTTTTCCGGTCAGTCGGAAGATCATCCGGGATTGAACCGCCATGCCTTAAAAATAAACACAGATGAAATTCATTATGTGAATCCTGATTACGAGCTGGCTGTCGGGGAATCTTATGAAATGGATGTCCGGATCCGTTACAGGCAGCCGCTTCAGAAAGCTACTGTCATTCGTAAAGAAGACGGAATTTATATACTGTTCAGACAGCTTCAGCGTGGAATCACTCCGGGACAATTCGCTGCCTGGTATAGAAATGAGGAATTGATCGGTTCAGGAGCAATTGCCTGAGAGCAGGCACTGGTCAATTGTTCGAAAAAGAAAAGAAAATCGTATGCTTGTTATTTTCAGTATAATTTTCGTAGGTACGAATGAAGTCCATTAGCTGAGCAACTTCAAATATAGACAGTGAGCTGTTCGCTCCTCTTTCCTGGTGCAGTTTTAATTTACTTTTTGCAACGTTCAATTTATTCTGTATCATCGTCAATTTATTTTCCAATTGATATGACTGCTTTTACGGCACTGAATTTCTTTAGGTTACAAAATCAGTAAAGTTTTCAACATTTTATTAACAATCACAGACAATATATAATTACATAGTATTTAAAATCAGTACATTAAGCAAACCTTCTTCTACAATCAATTGAGAAGAAAGAGGTTGTTCCATCCACTGCATTTTAAGAAGAATTTAATTCAGAATGATTGTTAATCCTTGTGTTAATTATTGTATCTTTGCGTCCCGTAGTTACAAAATTTAATATGTCAAATTCTACTAAATATGTATTTGTAACCGGGGGAGTCGCATCTTCTTTGGGAAAAGGGATTATTTCAGCTTCTCTGGCAAAATTGCTTCAGGCCAGAGGTTATTCCGCAACTATTCAAAAACTGGATCCTTATATCAATATTGATCCGGGAACTTTAAATCCTTATGAGCATGGAGAATGCTTCGTTACAGATGACGGAGCGGAAACAGATCTGGATCTGGGGCATTATGAACGTTTTCTGAATGTACCTACTTCCCAGGCAAATAACGTTACAACCGGAAGAATTTACCAATCTGTTATTGAAAAAGAGCGCAGAGGTGATTTCCTTGGAAAAACCGTGCAGATCATTCCGCATATTACGGATGAAATCAAGGAACGTATTCAGTTATTAGGAAAAGAGAAAAAATTTGACATTGTAATTACGGAGATTGGCGGAACAGTCGGTGATATCGAATCTCTTCCTTACGTTGAAGCTGTTCGCCAGATGATGTGGGAATTTGAGAATGACTGCTGTGTTATTCACCTGACACTTGTACCCTATCTGGCTGCTGCCGGCGAATTGAAAACAAAACCAACTCAGCACTCGGTAAAGCAGCTGCTGGAATTGGGAATTCAGCCGGACGTTCTGGTTTGCAGAACAGAGCACGAGCTGGACTTGAACTTACGGAAAAAAATAGCGAAGTTTTGTAATGTTGCCGTAAATGCGGTAATTGAATCAAGAGATGCTGAAACCATTTACGATGTTCCGATGCTCATGCTTGCAGAAGAGCTGGATAAGGTTGTTTTAGAGAAATTAGGCCTGACTGCCAAGACAACGCCTGATCTGGATTCATGGAAAGCCTTCCTGGACAGACATAAGCACCCGAAATCAGAAGTGAATATCGGGCTTATCGGAAAATATGTTGAACTAAAAGATTCTTATAAATCTATTTCAGAAGCATTTATACATGCCGGAGCGCAGAATGAATGTAAAGTCAACCTGAAATGGATCCATTCGGAGAAGCTGACTCCTGAAAATGTCGATGACGAATTAAGCGGATTAGACGGAATTCTCGTTGCTCCCGGCTTCGGCTCACGCGGGATTAACGGGAAAATCGACGCTGTACGCTACGCAAGAGAAAACAATATTCCTTTCTTCGGAATTTGCCTGGGAATGCAATGCGCGGTGATCGAATTCGCACGGAATGTTTTAGGATTTGAAGATGCCCACACAACAGAAATTGCTGAAGATTGTAAATATCCGGTTATCAGCATGATGGAAGAGCAGAAGCATATTGCGAATCTCGGAGGAACAATGCGTTTAGGAGCGTATAAATGTGAACTGAAACCAAAATCCAAAGCTTCAATGGCTTATAATTCAGATGTGATTTCTGAAAGACATCGCCACCGCTTTGAATTTAACAACGACTACTTAGAACAATTCGAACAAAACGGAATGATCGCTACAGGAAGAAATCCGGATACGGGGCTTGTGGAAATTGTGGAAATACCTTCTCACCCATGGTTTGTAGGTGCTCAATTTCACCCGGAATATAAAAGCACAGTGGCGAATCCTCACCCGCTGTTTGTTTCATTTGTAAAAGCATCATTAGAAAATAAAAAGTAAACATGGATAAAAATAAACTTATAGGATTAGGTTTAATCGGATTTTTGCTGGTTGCCCTCGGAATACTTAACAGGCAGGACGCAAAAGAAACTACGGCTGAAGCTTCCAAGAACAAAAAAACGGAAGTCACTGCACAAAAAAATACAGAGGCAAAAGTACCGACAACTTCTTCCGCTGCCGAAAACAAAACCGCCGAATCTTTCAAGGATGAAGTTATTAAGCTGGAAACAGATAAGACCATCTATGAATTTTCAACAAAAGGTGGTATTCTGAGCGCTGTGTATCTGAAAGAATTCGAATCGTACAGAAACTTCCGTAAAAAAGAATTCCATCCGCTGAAATTATTCGGAGAAGGAGATAACAAAAATGAGCTGGTTTTCAACTTAAACGGCAAGGAATACCGTACAGGAAACCAACCGTTTGTTATTGTTGAAAAAAATGACAACCGCCTTGTGCTACAACATAACGTTTCTGCTAATCAGTTCATCCAGTTCATTTATACGACTAAAAAGGACGCGTATGACATGGATTTTGATATCCGTTTCAAAGGCTTTGGCGGAAATGTCGCTCCTAACAGTGTAATGCTGGCATGGAAAACAGACATGTATAAAACAGAACGACTTTTGAGAAACCAGCGAATGGTATCAACCGTTTGCTTCCAGAATGCGGAAAAGAAACACGACTGGCTGGCAGAAGCCAGCGATGATGCGGAGAAAAACCTTGATCAAAACATCAACTGGGTAGCTTACAAACAAAGCTATTTCAGCTCTATTATGAAACCTTCTTCCGTATTTACAAAAGAAGGAACAAAGTTCGAGATCAAAAATTATTCGCACGGTCATAAGAAGGAAATGTCTCATATAAAGCATTACACATCTGAAATGAACCTGGGAATCACCAATACGGCAGATGCGAATGTTCACATCAATTGGTTTTTCGGACCGAATCAGTACGATTTGCTGAAATCATACAACAATGACTACGATGATATCCTTAACCTGGGCTGGGGAGTTTTCAGATGGATCAATGTTTACCTTTTCCATCCTTTGTTTAAAATTCTTGCTTCCACAGGTGTGAATTACGGTCTTGTAATCTTGTTAATGACACTGATCATCAAGTTTGTTCTGATGCCGATTCAGTGGAAGATGTACGTATCTTCTGCAAAAATGCGCATTCTGAAACCGGAGATTGATGAATTGAACGCGAAATATCCGAAACAGGAAGACGCGATGAAAAAGCAAATGGAAACGATGTCCTTATACCGTGAAAGCGGAGCTTCGCCGTTCTCCGGATGCGTTCCTATGCTAATTCAAATGCCTATACTATTCGCGGTTTTCCGTTATTTCCCTGCTTCATTTGACCTGCGTCAGAAGCCGTTCCTGTGGGCAGAAGATTTATCTTCTTACGATTCCGTATATGACTTTGGAACGTATATCCCGATGTACGGAGATCATATCTCTTTATTTACGCTTCTGATGTCTGTGACCACTTTGATTTTCACATGGTATAACAGCAATAATATGCAACAGCCGCAACAGCCGGGAATGCCAAACATGAAAGTGATCATGTATATTTTCCCGTTCATGATGATTTTCTTCTTCAATAATTACTCGGCTGGTCTGTCTTATTATTATTTCGTTTCCACGCTGATTTCGATTTTAATGATGATGGCTATCAAACATTTCTTTGTAGATGAAGAAAAGCTGAAAGCTAAAATGGCACAGAAAAAAGCAGAATCGGCAGCAACCGGAGGCGCTAAGAAATCAAAATTCCAGGAACGCCTGGAAGCAATGCAGAAAATGCAGCTGGAACAGCAAAAAGGTAAAAACAAGAAATAAATTTTAAAATACAGCGAAAAGGAGGTTTGAAATACAAGCCTCCTTTTTCTTTTTTGCTATTTTTACAGACATGAGACAATTAATGATCGTTGGTTTGTTTTTAGCGGCCGGATTTGCAGCCTGTAATTCTTCTGATCCTTCAACAGAGAAGAAGAGCAGTCATAAGCAGAAGAGGCACAACTTTCCTAAGCATGAGAGCTTGATTAATCCGTTCTACCTTCCTTATTTCATTGAAAATGTAGGGATTGAATATTATCCGCTGCTATTTAACAGAAAGCTCAATACCGGCCTCTATAAAGCTAATTTCTATGTTAAGAACGGACGTCTTCCGAACAATATTTCCGAGAAGTTCACTTATCTGTTCAATACGGAAAATCAATTGGAAAAACTTTCACATTTCTCACAAACAACTTACAATCAGCCTTATTCCGATTTCATTTTTAACTACAACGAAGAAAAGAATATTGAAAAAATGGATATTATCAAATACATGTCCATTCTCAATCAGCCGCCGTTTTACTACAACGTGGACTCACTCTACTCCACCATTGTCATTCCGAAAGATGAAATTCACCTGGATTCCATCTATTTCTTTCCTTCTTTTGAACAGCCGGAATTAGTCTATCTGCGATCAAATAATAAGACGATTGAAATCCGTATTTTCCTTCCGATCGGGGCAACAAAAGAGGATATAAAAGCGGAGATCGATACTTATAAAGATCGTCTTCAGGTGGATGAGTTCACCAGCATTCTTCTTACTTATACAGACAATGGGCTGCCCATCGAAACGTATGAGCTAAGCTCCAACCTGGAATCCAGCTTTAAAATCCGCGCTTGGAATTACAATCAAAAATGGCTGCCTGTAAAGTATGTTGAATATCTGCATGGCTCCATGATCAAAGATATGGCCATTGAATACAATGAGCTTGATCTTCCGAATTTTATCCGGATGAACAAAAAGGAATTCAATGCTTATTACGAGTTCCAGCATGTTGACTAAGGACGAGCGAAAAGCGTATAACACAGAATTCTGGGAAGACTTCAGAAAATTCATGCGGCCTTATCCTTCCGAAAGCGGAAAAAGAGTCAACTGGCTGAATTATCCGACCAACATCAGATATCTGTATGTTCGTCTGGATGCCAATAATAAATTCGCCGCGTTAAACTTCGACATTCAACCAAAAGATGAGGGAATACGTTCCATCATCTGGGAACAAATGGAAGAATTAAAAACCGTTTTAACAGCTTCTATGGGCGGTGACGGAGGTGAATGGCTCAAAGACGAATATTATCCTTCTACGGGTCATTTTTCCAGGATTCAGTGGAAGCTGGAGCAGGTGAATTATTTCAAACCGGAGGATAAAGAAAAAATATTTTTCTTTTTCAAAAATAAATTACTTGGTTTTGACGATTTTTACAGCAACTTCAGTGAGATATTAATTTTATTAGCAAAATAAATTTTATACAAATGAAACACTTCATCTTGTCAGCAGCAGCAGCTTTATCAATTACTGCATTCGGACAAACCATTATAATCAATGAAGATTTTGAAAGCGGGATTCCTTCCTCATGGACCGTTATCAACAAGGACGGGCTGACACCGGACGCTTCCGTTTCGGAATACACGGAAGCTTGGATTAGTACAACAGATCCTTTTGATACGAGCAGCACCCCGAATCACTGTGCAAGCGCGACTTCTTTTTTCACGACAACAGGAAATGCGAACCGCTGGCTGATCACGCCTGCAATTACATTAGCAGGATTCGGAAATATCCTGGAATTTAAAGCGGCGTCTTTCGATCCTTCTTTCCCGGACAACTACATGATCAAAATAGGAACAGACGTAAACAATCCTGATGGTTTCACAACGCTGGTGACTTATCTTGCCGAAGCGCCTCACTGGAGTACGCACAGCTTAAATTTCGATACGTTGGGTTATAATAATCAGACGATCCACATCGCATTTGTTCTGATCTCTGACAATGGTCATAAATTGTTCCTTGATAATATTTCCTTCCGCGTGGAAGATCCGGTTTCAACAAAAGAAACAGCAGCAGGTGTTTCCGTAAATATCTATCCGAATCCAACTGCTGATATTTTGAATATCTCTGTAAATGGTGAAAACGTAAAAAAGGAAATTTACAATCTGGCAGGTCAAAAGCTGATTCAGACAACAGAAAATGCGGTTAATGTACAGCACCTGAAACCGGGAATTTATTTACTGAAAGTTGAAAATTCTGATCGCCTGATCAAGTTTATTAAGGAATAATTTCTGAAGAGATTCTCCATAAAAAAGATGCCCGAACTAGTTCGGGCATCTTTTTTATGTCTTGAATTTTTTATTCTAAAATCCCTGAACTCCGTTCACGGTTGTATATTTCAATACATTCTTCTTTTCCGGGTGAATAATCGCAAAAGCAGACTGAACAGCTATTGTTCCCTCATGGAATCCACACAAAATCAATTTAAGCTTCCCTTCGTACGTGTTCACATCTCCAATCGCATAAATCCCTTTGATATTTGTAGAATAATCACGTGTATCTACTCTAATTGCACCTTTTTCAATCTCAAATCCCCAATCAGCAATAGGACCCAGAGAGGGTTTCAAACCAAACAACGGGATAAAATAATCAGTCTCTTTTACAAAATCCCCTTCTTTCTGGTGATTAATTACCACTCTTTCCAGAGTTCCGTTTCCTTCCAACCCGACAACTTCCGCTTCTGTGATCAGCTTGATCTTTCCTGCTTCAGCAAGGTCGATTACTTTCTGAACAGAGTCCAGATGACCACGGAAAGAAGCGCTTCTGTGAACCAATGCCACTTCGGAAGCAATTCCTTTTTCCGCTAAGAAAATAGACCAGTCAAGAGCAGAATCTCCTCCACCTGCAAGCACACAACGTTTTCCTCTGTAGAATTCAGGATCTTTGATAATGTAATTCACTCCTTTATCTTCGAAGTCCACAATATTATCAATAGGCGGTTTTCTTGGCTCAAATACTCCCAATCCTCCTGCTATCATTACGATAGGCGCGTGATGCTGTGTCCCCTTGTCTGTCGTCACAATAAAAGAACCATCCTCTTGTTTGTCAATAGTTACTGCTGCTTCACCTAAGGTAAATCCCGGCTTAAACGGCGCTGCCTGCTCCATTAATCCGTCAATCAGATCACCTGCCAGCACGGAAGGAAATCCGGGAATATCGTAAATGGGTTTCTTAGGATATATTTCTGAACACTGTCCTCCGGGCTGTGGAAGTGAATCGATCAAATGGCATCTTAATTTTAACAATCCTGCTTCGAAAACAGTAAAAAGACCAACCGGTCCTGCTCCAATGATGATGATATCTGTTTCTATCATTTGCAATAAATGTTATGTTTTGAGTCCACAAAGTTAGTGAACTATCTGATTTTTGCGAATAATTATTTAGATAAAATCTAAATTATACCGAAACAAATATTAATCAGGCTCCTGTTGATTTTATTTCATTGCTCTGAATATATTTTACAACGATATTTAATACGTTTTTCAAAGCAAGCCTATCATTTTTGTCAGCAAAATAAAACAGCCCCGTAAAATTTACGGGGCTGTTTTTCAAATCTCTATATCAAACTTTATTAAACCAGCATGGTCACCGGATTTTCAAGGTAGCTTTTTAATGTTTGCAGGAATGCAGCTCCTGTCGCTCCGTCAACCACTCTGTGGTCACAGGATAAAGTCAATGTCATCACATTTCCGGGAACAACCTGATTGTTTTTTACGACCGGAATCTGCTGAATTCCGCCTACTGCCAAAATACAGCTGTCCGGCGGGTTAATAATTGCCGTGAAATTATCAATTCCGAACATTCCCAGGTTAGAAATTGTGAAGGTAGAACCTTCCCAATCTGCAGGCTGAAGCTTCTTTTCTTTGGCACGTTTCGCATAAGCTCTCACTTCTTCACCGATCTGGGCCATTCCTTTTGTATTCGCGAAACGAACTACAGGAACAAGAAGTCCTTCGTCAACAGCTACCGCAACCCCGACATTTACATGGTGATTTTTGCGGATCACATCTCCCAGCCAGGAAGAATTCACGGCAGGGTGCTTAGTCAAAGCTAATGCGGATGCTTTGATAACCATATCATTAAAAGAAATTTTCACTTCTCCGGATTCATTCATTGCCTTTCTTGCCGCAATCGCATTGTCCATGTCCACATTGATCGTCAGATAGAAATGTGGCGCCGTAAATTTACTTTCCGCCAGTCTTCTCGCGATCGTCTTTCTCATTTGAGAAACCGGCACATCTTCGTAGCTTTCCGTTCCGGAAGCTATTTGCTGTACCGCACCACCGGAAGCCGGAACATAAGGCACATAATGCTCTACGTCTCGTTTAACGATGCGCCCCTGATCTCCGGTTCCTCTGACACTGGAAATATCTATTCCTTTTTCGTCTGCTAATTTTTTCGCTAACGGAGAAGCAAATACTCTGTCACCTGTAACAGCTGAAGGAGCCGTTGTTACCGCAGAAGCAGCAGGTTTGGAAACTTCCTTCACCTCCGGTTTCGATGTTTCTTCTTTTTTCGGTTCCTCTTTTGCTGATTCTTCTTTTGCAGGTTCTTTTTTCTTCTCTTCGGCCTTCGGAGCTGCTCCTCCGGCAATCAATGCTGAAATATCTTCTCCTTCCTGTCCGATAATAGCAAGTATGGAATTAACAGGTGCCCCTTTTCCTTTTTCAACACCGATATACAACAACACTCCATCGTAGAACGATTCAAACTCCATTGTTGCCTTATCTGTTTCGATCTCAGCGATCAGCTCTCCTGATGCTACCTTATCTCCTACTTTTTTGTGCCATTCAGCAACAACACCTTCTGTCATGGTGTCGCTCAGTTTCGGCATATATACTATTTCAGCCATATTTAGTTCTTTCTATATTAAAATGCGTTCAATTAATATTCTTTGATATAAGGATAGTCTTCCTGCATATAAACATCTTCGTATAATTCATGAGGTTCCGGAAGCGGTGATTCTTCAGCGAATTTCACGGATTCTTCCACTTCTTTTTTCACCCATTGGCCAATCTCTTCGATTTCCTGATCGGTTAGCCAGTTATTTTGTTTGATAACATCTAAAACATGCTCGATCGGATCTTTTTCAATCCATTCGCTCACTTCTTCTTTCGTTCTGTATTTCTGAGGATCGGACATTGAATGCCCTTTGAAGCGATATGTTCTGATATCCAGCAATGTCGGCCCGTCACCTCTTCTTGCGCGTTCCGCAGCTTCCTCAATTGCTTCGTGAACAGTTTCCGGCCTCATACCGTTTACTGATCTGGATGGCATATCGTACGACAAGCCTATTTTAGATAAGTCTTCAACGTTTGTAGTTCGCTGTACCGATGTACCCATGGCATAATTATTATTTTCAATAATAAAAATCACAGGCAGCTTCCAGATCATCGCCATGTTGAATGTTTCGTGCAAAGCTCCCTGACGTACCGCTCCGTCTCCCATGGAAACAAACGCCACGTTCTCCGTACCCTTGTATTTTTCTGCGAAAGCCACTCCTGCACCCATTGCGATCTGAGCACCAACAATTCCATGTCCTCCCATAAAGTTTTTTTCTTTATCGAAAAAGTGCATTGAGCCTCCTTTACCTTTGGAACAGCCTGTCTTCTTACCGTACAATTCCGCCATTAAAACCCGCGGATCTGTTCCCAGTCCCAGCGGATGAGCATGATCACGGTAAGCGGTCATGTGTTTATCATCCGGGCGGCAGGCGCTCACCGTACCGGCAACAATTGCTTCCTGTCCAATATATAAGTGGCAGAAACCGCCGAATTTTTGTTGTATGTATAACTGCCCCGCTTTTTCTTCAAAACGGCGCATCAACAGCATATCTTTATACCATTTAACGTAGGTTTCTTTCGGAAACTTCGTTGTTTTTGAATTCGATTTTTTTGTTTGTGCCTTTGGGGCTGGCGACTTCGCTGACATATAAATGAATTATAAATATACAAGGGCAAATATAACAATATGATTGTAAAATGCCATAAGAACGGATTTAATTAAACACTGCACAGCATTTTCCTTTAATTTTCTTTCAGCGTACGCATTACAAACGAGCTTTGAACAGTTGCTATATGAGGAATTTTAGCCAGCTTTTCCTTTACAAAAACAGCATATTCTTCCATATCGGTAATCTCCACTTTCAGTAAATAATCAAAATGCCCGGCAATATGATAGCAGGTAACTACTTCTTTCAGCTTAATGATCTCCTGCTCAAATTCTTCCAGATATTCAGAAGCATGAGATTTTAACTGGACATTGCATAAAACTGTCAGCGAATATCCCAGCTTTTTTTTATCGATAATTGCTCTGTAATTTCTTATTACTCCCAGCTTTTCCAGGCGCTTGATCCGCTCGTAAGTAGGTGTATTGCTCAATCCTACTTTCTCTGCGATCTCTTTTGTATTCAACTTCGCATTGTCTTCTAATAATCCTACAATCAAAAAGTCAGTTTCATCCAGCTGAATGGTAAGCTCTCTCTTTTCTTTTTTCATATATTTACATATTATTATTTCCAGAAATTTATTCTGAAAATATATTTCCAACATCCATTATACAGATTTTAATTCTGTTTAAGACAAAAATATAGATTAATTTTCTTTTCATTTTTAATAAATAGAAAATTAATCTAAATTCATTGAAAAATACAGTCAAAATGGATTACACAAAAATGCGCCCCGAAAGTTTAATGATGACCTACGGATATAAACCGAAATTATCTGAAGGTTCCTTAAAATGTCCTATTTTTCAAACTTCTACTTTTGTTTTTAATTCCGCAGCGGAAGGAAAGCGTTTTTTTGAAGTTGCTTACGGATTAAGCGAAGCTTCGGAAGGGGAAGAAATGGGATTGATTTACAGCAGGCTGAACAATCCTGATCTGGAAATCCTGGAAAACCGGCTATGCCTGTGGGACAAAGCGGAGGATTGTGCTGTTTTTGAAAGCGGAATGTCTGCTATTTCAACGGTGATGCTTGAATTTTTGACTCCCGGTGATTTACTGCTTTATTCGCGCCCTGTATATGGCGGAACAGACCACTTTATCAATCACTTTCTGAAAAAGCTGAATATTGAATCCATCGGGTTTACTCCTGATTGCTCGAAAGAGGAAATCATTGAAAAAATAAAACAATCCGGACGGGCAGATAAATTATCACTGATCCACATTGAAACACCTGCGAACCCAACCAACGCGCTGATTGATATTGAGATGTGCGCAGAAATAAAAAGACTTTTTTCCACCAGTGAAAAGGAAATAATTTTTTCTGTGGACAATACCTATATGGGTCCTGTCTGGCAGCATCCGCTGAAGCACGGAGCTGATCTTGTGCTTTATTCCGCAACAAAATACATCGGAGGGCACTCGGATGTAATCGCCGGAGCTGTTCTCGGTTCAAAATCGTTGATGGCCCGTGTAAAAGGGCTTCGTACTTTCCTTGGAAATATGACTGCTCCATTTACCGGCTGGATGTTGATGAGAAGTCTTGAAACCCTGAAAGTAAGAATGGAACAGCAGGCCAGGAATGCTGCTGAAGTAGCGCGTTTCCTTAGAAACCACCCGAAAGTGGAAAAAGTTTATTACCTGGGATTCATTGAAGAAGAAGGAACTGAACGGCAAAAAGAGATTTACAAAAAGCAATATACTTCACCCGGAGCAATGATTTCTTTCGACATCAAAGGAGGAGAAACGGCAGCTTTTAAATTTCTGGACAGCCTGCAGCTGATCAAGCTGGCGGTCAGCCTGGGCGGAACAGAATCACTGGCGGAGCATCCGTACACCATGACGCATGCAGATGTTCCTCTTGACATCAAAAACAGCATGTTTATTACAGAGAATATGGTGCGTCTTTCCATCGGAGTGGAATTCTACGAAGATATTATTGCAGACATTCGCCAGGCTTTGGAATTAGCATAAAATCGTTCCAAATAGTTTTATTGTCCCGTGAGTTTTAATTCACGGGATTTGTTTTTTAATAGATCCTACTTTGACTTCGGGAGAATTAGTGCAAAGGTCAACAGTAAAAACGGAACTTTTTTTACTTTTGAAAAATGGAAAGGAAAAAGGTAACTTATCAGAATTATTTCAAGCTTATTTTAGTTTCGGCTGTTATCAGCTTATGCTGCCTGATACTTATTTTTGTAGCAAAACACCTGACAGAACAAACAGAGCATTTACTATTTCAATCTATATATTCCAATTACAATTTTTTATTTATTATTCTCCCTACCATCGGTATCACCTCCATCTATTTTCTAAGAAAATATTTCTTTAAAGGCCGAAAAAACAAAGGTATTACCGAGATTTATAAAACGCTCGATCAAAGGAAGGAACATCTTCCTGCCTTTAAAATACCTTCGCACCTTATAAATGGCTTTCTGACTGTAATTTCCGGAGGGTCCACAGGTATAGAAGTTTCTTCAGTAGTAGCGACAGCAACAGCGGGAAACCTGGTTCATAGACAACATTTTTCGGCATACGCTTACAAAAGAGAGCTGATCTGTGCCGGTGCGACAGCCGCAGTTGCGATTTTGTTTGTCAGCCCATTGGCGGGATTCCTGTTCGCTATTGAAGTTATTTCAAGAAAAGTGCGAAAAACGATTATCATCAGCTGCGCCACCTCTGCAGTTGTCGCCTGGATTTTTATTTCCTTATTTGAAAACGCAACATTGCTCCCCTTTCCTGTTCAAAAATGGAACTGGCATGCGTTGCCGTCTTTTATTGTTTTAAGTTTGATCGGGAGCTTGTTATCTGTGTATTTTACATTGCTGGTTACCCGTATAAAAAAGATATCCGGTAATATAAGCAATAATTTTGTGAGAGTCAATCTCTGTGCGATTTCAGTCGGGCTGTTAATTTTTCTGTTTCCCACTCTATATGGTGACAGCTATCACGGATTAAAAGAAGCTATCAGCTCTCCTGTTGTTTCTTCCTTAACTTTAGCTTTGCTATTTTTTCTGAAACCGCTGACAGCAGCTTTGACGTTAGGTGCAGGCGGCGATGGCGGTGTTTTCGCTCCAAGCATTGTCGCGGGTGCGATACTGGGATTGTTTTTTGCCAACTTCTGCAACGGACAGTTTGATATGAATCTGATCCCGCTGAATTTTGCGCTGGTAGGAGCCGCTTCCATGTTGTCCGCATCTATTTATGCGCCTCTTACGGCTTTAATCCTGGTCTGTAATTTAACTCCGAACGGTTATCAGCTGTTTTTTCCTTTATTGATCGGAAGTATCTCCGCAAGGTATTTCGCGCAGCTAATTCTACCTTATAATGTATATACTTACGATTTTTACCTGCAAAGGACAGAAAAGGGAAAATGAATACTATCCGGATAAAAAGAGTTGCTCCGAACGGCCTGCATCTGCTTCAAAAGATCGGCAGGCAGACTTTCCGTGAAACATTTGCAGCAGCAAATTCAGAGGAAAACATGACAAAATACCTGGAAAAAAGCTTCTCTTTGGAAAAATTGGCCGATGAGCTTGACGAGGGAAGTTCTGAATTTTACTTTGCTGCTCTTGATGATCTGATTATCGGTTACCTGAAGCTTAATTCCGGGCAGTCTCAAACAGAATTGCAAGATCAAAAAGCACTGGAGATCGAACGTATTTATGTTTTAAAAGAATTTCACGGAAAGGCTGTCGGGCAAATGCTCTTTGAAAAAGCAATGCAAATTGCACGGCAGATGAAGGTAGATTTTGTGTGGCTGGGTGTCTGGGAAGAAAACACACAGGCGATCCGTTTTTATGAAAAAAATGGTTTCCAGGAATTTGACAGGCATATTTTCAGATTGGGTAATGACGAGCAAACAGACATTATGATGAAATTACACCTCTGAATAAAGTCAATTCCATAAGCCTATCTAATTCAAAAACGAGCGACAGCTAACAGGCAGATATTGTCATACATCACTCCAGACCCTGCTTCCGGATTCCGGATCATTTTCCACCCGAAGTGATTTCGGCATTCGTTCTTTCAGCTCTTCCACGTGTGAGATAATCCCGACAATTTTATTTTCTTTATTCAGATTCAGCAGTGTTTCAAAAACAATATTGACCGATTCGGGATCCTGCGTTCCGAAACCTTCATCAATGAAGAAAAAGTTCCTGTCTGCTTTTGCGTTTGCCTGCACACTTTCTGCCAGCGCCAGCGCCAATGATAATGATACCTGAAAAGACTGTCCGCCGGAAAGCGTTTTTACGCTCCTGCTCTTCCCTTCGTTTAAATAATCAATGATTTCAAAATTATGGTCGGAATTCAGCTGCAGGCTTAGCTGATTACGTGTCATCCGGTGAAAACGAACATTCGCCATATCGCACAGCTGCTTGAGGTAAATAGAGGAAACATACTGTACAAATCCCGCTCCTTTGAACAAATTAGACATGATGTTCAGCTGTTCCGCTCTTTTTTCCAATTTAGAAAATTCCTGCAGTAATGTCTTTTTCTCTTCGAAAGCTTTTTCCAGACGATTCAATTCAGCTTCTTCTTTGACAACCAGCGCGCTGTTTTCTTTTAATTTTTCTTGTTCAGATTGCCATTTTTCGGTTTCTTCTTTAAAACGTTCTTCATTATAAATAACCGATTCAAATTTCTTTTCTAAATCACTAATTGTATTTCGAAGCGTTTCAAATTGAATCCTGAAATCCTGAATTTCTTTCCGTTCAGCTTCAACATTTAAAGGGCGGCTCAGGATCGCTTCCACTTCTTCCTGCGATGTAAATTCCTGTTGTTGCAGTTTAGCGTGAAACTCCTTATTCAGCTCCGCATTTTTTTCTTTTTCGGTTTTCAGCTGCTGCGAGAGAATGGCAATCCGGGAATCAAGCACTGCTAACTCTTTTTGTAATTCGTTTTTCCGATCGGAAATCACTTTATACTGGTATTCAATTCTTTGATTTTCAATTTTTAAATCATTTAAAATTTCTTCTGATGCCTCTTTCGTTAGTGATTGAAAAGCTGTTAAGCTTAATATTTTTATATTTTTCTCATTTGCTTCAATTTCAGACTTTTTAGCGGTTAGTTCCAACGTAAATTCTTCCAGTGCCTTTTTATATCTTTCAATACTCATCCGCTGATTTTCTATTGTGGCCCGTATAGCTTCCAGCTGTTTGTTCTGTTCTTCTATCTGCCGTTCAACAAGCAATGATTCCTGTTGTTTTTCCCGGAACAGCTCCGGTTTTTGAGCATCAAACTCTTTCCATTCAAAAAGCTTATGATGTGCGTGGATGTGTTCTTCTATTTCTTTCAGTTGGCTTTCCTCCTGCTTTAGATCATTTTGCAGCAATGACTTCCGGTCCGTCAAACGCTCAAAAAGCTTATTGCACTCATTCCAGTGTATTTTTATCTGTTCCAGCTCCTTCAGCCGTTTTGATACTAATTCTAAATCTGCTGAAATGTCACCTGCTTCCACAACATCCGGATGTTCCAGTGCACCACACAACGGGCAAGGCATGCCATCCTGCAAAGTATTCGAATAATGTGCCAATTTTTGCTGTACTTCCAAAGCAGATCTTTGTGCTTCCAGCTCTGTTTGTTGTTGTTTTAATGCTTCCTGCTGTTTCCGGGAAATATCTTCAAATGTTTCAGAAATAATTTCATTTGCTTGAAATTCATCTTCTATATCCTGAATCTCTTTTTCTTTCTGATTTATTTTAAGCTTTTGAGCTTCATGATTTTCATTCAGCTGCTGTAATTTGCCAAACCAGTTTCCGGCTGTAATAAGAACTTGCGAATCAATTTTTTTTGATTTTAGTAACGTAATTTCCTGATCTGTTTCCAGCAATTGTTGCTGCAATATTTTTTCCTCATTTTTCGCCTTTTCAACAGTTGCTTTTCCTTTTTCCAGCCGTTCGCTCAGCTGTTCAATTTCTGTTCTCAGGTGTAAAATCCGGATAGCTAATTCCCAATCATTTTCTTCTGTCTTTCGTCTGGAAAGCTGCTCAAACAAGGATGTTATTTCCTGAAGCTGCTGCTCAGTTGATTGGAGTTCTTCTTTTTTCTGACGCTGGTTTTCATCCAGCTTGTTTAATTCCTCTTGCTGCGCCTGAAGCAAAGTAGCAGCGCTTTTAAGATCTTTCAGAAGTTGACTGAAAGCCCCGGAAACACGTTCAAAAAGCTTCAAATTCTCTTCTCGCCTTGCAATTTCAGGCTGTTGCCTGTCTAATACGGAAAACTCTTCTTTTTTCTTTAAAAGGGATTCAAAATCAACTTTCAACGCTTTCAATCTCTGAAATTCTTCATTGATTTTATCAAAGTGTTTCTGCTGATCCACATTCTGTTGTTTCAAGTTTATCAAAACCTCTTTTTTGGCTTCAATCTCTTCCTGCGAGACAGTTTCATACCCTTTCAGCTGTCCTTCCAGCTGTGCTTTTTCCTGATTGTTCTGTGCATTTAAACGGGAAACCTTCTCGAACAGGTCAAACCGTTCCAGCTGAAAAATTTCCTTCATCATCGTTGTCCGGTCGGCTGGCCCGAGCTCCAGAAACTCTTTAAACTGCCCTTGCGGGATAATAATCGTACGTTTGAAATTCGAATAGCTCAAGCCAATGATTTTTTCAGCATCGGTATGTTCCAGCGGAAACCAGTCGTTATTTTTCCATCTGTAAAAAACGGTATTCCCTGCCTTAACATCTTCAAAACGTTTTGAATTCCGGCTGAATTCACGTGTCACCCTGAAAAGCTCATTCTCCTGATTGTAAAAATCAAACGCGATATACATCCGGTTCGACTTCAGGTTCATCATATTATAGCTTCGCTTTTCTCTTGAATTCAGGCGTTCGGTGTCACCGTACAGCGCAAAGGAAATTGCTTCCAGAATGGTTGATTTTCCGGAACCTACCGCTCCGAAAATACCAAAAAGCCCGGCTTTCGTCAGCTCCGAAAAATCAATTGTCTGCCGTTCCTGGTAAGAATACAAGCCTTCTATTGTTAATGTTACCGGAATCATTTCAGATGCTGCGCATTTCGTTAAACAAATTCATCAGTTCTTCATTGGGAACCTGCCCTTTATTCCTGGATTGAAAATATTCTTTAAACAGAGTTTCCATATCCTGATTCAGATTAATCTCCGTTCCGGATGGCCGTTCATTGATTGTTGTTGATCTGACTTTGGGAATTAAAAAGATGATTCCGTCATGTGCCTGAAATAATATCCTGCGCTCTTCTGCTGTCAAAAATGTGTCGGATTCAATCGTTAGTTCCACTAAAGTATCCGGGTTTTCCAGCAGCCAGCTTTCCGCTTTTTTCACCTCATCAAAAGTTTTCCGCTCTAATCTCCGACCGCTTTGCAAAGGGATTTTTTCTATCCGGGCTGTTTCTCCGGGTTTCAGATCGACGATTGCCACATATTTCTGTTGTCCGGCTTCTGAAAAAGAATATGCCAGAGGTGAACTGCTGTAAATTACCGGTTGATTACTCCCAACATCCTGATAACGATGCAAATGCCCTAAGGCCACATACTGGATCGAAGCGGGAACAGCATCTGAATACACTACATCCGCATTTCCGATGTTGAGCGGTTTTTCACCTTCGGGTTCTTCAAGTATTTCTCCGCCGCGTTTCAGCATGTATAAATGGGTCGTCAGAACATTTACACCTTTTTCATCGCAAAAATCATCGGCGGATTTCTGCCATTTTTTCGCCAGGCTTCCCTGTAATGACAATTGCTTGTCTTCTCCAAAATATTCCTTAAGACGGACTTCATTGGCAAAAGCAGTATGTATTACCCGAACGGGAAATTCAATTTCCGGAAGCTTAAATTCCACAAATCCCGTCTCGGAACGCGTGATCTTAAATCCTTCTTCGAGCTCAAATGCAGTTATTTTATCTGTCGGATGGCCGATGAAAATGATTCCGTTCTCTCTTGCCAGCACATCTGCTACATTTATACGATCAGGCGAATCGTGATTCCCTGCGATAGCAATCGCCGGAACTTTTCCGTTACGGGACAATCTTTTTAGTGTTTTATAAAGCAATTCTGTTGCTTCAATAGGAGGATTGAATGTATCGAATAAATCGCCAGCAACAATAACCATGTCCACTTTTTGTTCCTCCGCAATCCGGCAGATTTCAGCCAAAACAGCCTGCTGCTCTTCCAGGCGGCTAAAATTATCCAGACGTTTTCCAAGATGCCAGTCGGCGGTATGAAGTATGCGCATAGTGTTTTCTTGTTCCTAACAAAGTTAGATTTTTACGGGGAATAAAGGATTAAAAATTGGAAGATCGGGAAGATTCGAAAATTATTTTTCGTAATAAATCATTACATTAACAATAATTACACCAGTCTCTGTACTGTGATTAAGGAGAAAGAACTTCAATAGTTGTGCTATCTATTTTTATTGCTATTTGAGAAGATGCTTTGTCAAAACAAATTTGCGGATATTTCTCAATATCACCATATAAAATTGAAGATGTTTGAAGTCCGGAATTAATTTCCTCAATTTTGCTTTCAATTTCTCCTGTCTGAATATTTATGATTTTGGGATACTTGAACATGTCCCATGCAAGTTGGTCATTTATAGCAAAAACATTCCCGAACTCTCCATTGACCTTTATCGGTTTTGAAATTTCATTTGTCAGGAAATTCCAAACAGCAATATGCTTTTGCGGTAAAATAGGTGGTTCCTCATCATCAAAAGGTTCCTCATCTGAAGAAGCAATGAGTATTCTATCATTATCAATAAAGCTTGCAGAGTTAATCTCGGTGCCAAAGTCCGGATACAATGAACTCTTATCTAAAAGAAAAGGATTTTTGAAACATTCAGCTATCTCAAATAATTCAACTGTATCAACCGGATGCCAAGCCCAGCCACAAACCATTAAATATTTATTGTCCGGGCTTATTGAAAGTCTTGAGTGAAAAATATCAGATGGTTTCCGGCCTTGAATATTTGTAACAATTTCTCCGGTTTCAACATTTTCGAAATCAAGCTGGCAATAGTCAATCGGACAGTGTACTAAAAATGTCTCATTTTCAAAAGTGATAAAAGCTGCCGGAAATTCATATGTTTCAGCATGATAATAGCTACGATTAATTTCCCTGATTATTTCATCATTTTTTAATAAGAGACCTTTCGTCCCAAGACGCTTATAAATGAATGAATATTGTCCGTCCGGTGAAGTAATTGAGCCGTCAAAGCTGAAAGCGAAGTGGTATTTTGCAAGTTGCGTTTGTCCTCCATTCAAAGAATACTGTTGGCCTGCTGAAACCCAATCAACGATATTTCCATTTAGCCAGTCAATTGTCTGCAAGTAATTTGTTTTTATGGTTTTTCTTGTCATTTGTAATGTTCGAAATAAGGTAATTAAATTAGTAATAACAGCAATATAAAGTTGCCTTCCGTTAATTAATTTAAGTATTTTCAGAAATAATACGGTTTGAACAGTATTTCACAACCGAAATCAGAACTTACCATCCTGCTGACAACAGGCTTTTCTCTGAAAATAAAATCGGCTTCGTTTCTCCGTCATATTGCACGATGAGAAGATCCTCAGCCGGTTCAATTGTCTGTTTTTGTTTCCATTGTTCCCAGTCAAATGAAACCGGAAGCATACAGAACCGGAACTTGTGATGATCTAGTTGCAGCGAGTTGATAGCTTGAATTTTCGAATCCTGCTCTAATTCAGAATTGAATAAATCCTTTGGTTTGATCTTGTAGAATTCAAAATAATCAGCGGTGATCAGCTCCAGCAAAACAGGATTTTCGTATTTGCGGGCATATTCATGCAAGACTTCATAAACCTGATTCAGCGTATGCTTATGAAATGAATAACGATTTTCGAAAAATGCTCCCAGCTCCATCAGGAAATCAAAAATACTGTAGTTAAGAGCCACATATTTCAATGTTTCGACAGCGCGTTTCTTATTCCAGTAAATTTCCAGCGCATTCTCCAGCTGAATGATTTTTGCCAGCTCTTCTTCTGAAAGAAAATTACTTCTGATGATCTGATACGGCGGTTCCGGGTCGAAAACATAACCGTAATTTTCATATTTCATTCGCACGGGAGTTCCTTTCAGAAATTTCAGAAATCCCAGCTGCAATTCGGGTGGAAATAATTTAAAAGTTGATTCAAAGCTAAATTTCAGATCGTTCATATATTCCAGCGGCAGTCCGACAATCAGGTCCAGGTGCATTTCGATAATATCGTCCAGCTGCTTTATAACATTGCTGGTCTTCTCGAAGTTCTGCTTCCTGCTGACTTCCCTGTTACTTTCCTGATTAACAGTCTGGATCCCGATTTCAAAACGGAACAGATTTTTCGGTACATGCTCACGGATAAACCGGATAATGTCCGGATGAACAATATCTGCCGTTATTTCAAACTGAAATACATTTTCCGGACGGTGATATTCCAGAATAAACTGAAACAATTCCAGCGTAAAATCTTTCTTTACGTTAAATGTCCTGTCGAGAAATTTAATGACTTTCCCATGCTTCATCAGATACAACAAGTTCTGCTTGATGGTGTCCATCGGCAGGTAACGCATTTTATTATCTAAGCTCGCCAGGCAGAATTCACATTTGTACGGGCATCCGCGGGAAGTTTCAATATACGCTACTTTTTTCGACAGCTCTTCCGGCTTGTCGTACTGATACGGGTTTCTTCCTGCTAATTGTTGGATATCAAATGTAATATTCTGTTCGTTGAAGACGATTTCTCCGTCTTTTTTATATAACAGATTGGGAACATTTTCCACATCCGGATAATTCCGGACAAATGCTTCAAACGGAATCTCTCCTTCTCCGACAACAATAAAATCAACATACGGCAATGCAATTACATTGTCATATTCATAGCTCACTTCCGGTCCGCCCAATAAAATTCTCGTATTCGGATTCCGCTGCCGGATTTTCTCTGCTACCTTCAGCGTCTGCGTGATATTCCAGATGTAAACGCTGAAGCACACTACTTCATAAGCCGCACATTTTTCCGCGACTTCGTCAAAATCGTTTTTTATGGTAAATTCCTTCCAGTCCAGCTTTCCGGTAGCTCTGTTCAAATCGTATAGAATCCGGATCGCCAGATTCAAGTGGATATACTTTGCATTTAACGTCGATAAAAGAATCCGCATCAATTAAAGTTTATTGACAGACAAGTGTGCTGTAAGTAGGAGAAAAAGCGATCCATGCACCGAGCGCGCCGGGAATGTTCCCTACTGCGTTCGTCGGTAAGGTAAAAGGGCTTCCGCCGGACATTTTTTGTAGGGAGATTGCGTATAAGAAACGGAAAACATTGTATTCGTAATTGGAAAATTTGATTTCCAGCGTATCTCCGCGCTTGTAATAACCTTTGTAAGCATCAGGAATTTCCTCATCATACGACATCGGATTTTCATAGAAGAATTCAAATGTCTTTCCATTGAAAAACTCATCGTCAATGTACGGTGTAAATGTTTTGTAATAGCGTTTATCTTTTGGCTGGCCGGTCGAATCAACATTGAGGCGTTTCACTTCAAATAAATAAGCGTTGTTTTTCTGCGGAGGATCCTGTAAAAAATGATGGCTGAAACCATAATCCGGCAAATCTGTTTCTTCTTTCCAATAGGAGCTCAGCAACGGGATCGGATCCAGTATTTTGGAAGCTGCCTGATAAGTTTTGCCTTCAAAATCCACCTTCAGCGTGTACGTTTTCCCTACTTCCCCTTTAAAGTTCGGATCTAACCCGACATAGGCGCAAATAGTCGTCTGGTTTAAGACTTCCAGCGGAATTCCCAGAAAATTAGCAACGGTAGTATCCATTCCCGCAGGAAGATTGTCCGTGCAGATCTCTGTCAGCTGGATCGTCGTTGTCCCGTCAGAAACCCAGACAGTAGCGCCGGAAAGATAGCTTCCTAATATTTCAGCCTGAGAAACAGGAGCATATACATTTTTATTTTTGGAGATCAGCACAAGCGGAAAGCCATCTGTTTCTATCAATCCTTCGATTACCACTTTTTCCTCATAACCGGGAATAGCCACCTTTACGGGTTTCGAACACGAAACTGCTGCCAGCAATAGCATTACCAATACACTTATTTTGCTTAAAACTCGAAATTCCATGTCACACTTGGTAAGATTGGAAATAATGAAACCTGTTTTACGGACATCGCAAATTTATCGCTTGTCAGATCTCCTTTAACCGAAAGGTACAAAAAATAAGGATTCGCCCGGTTATACACATTATAAACAGAGAAATTTACATTATGGCGGATTTTCTTCAGAACTTTCACTTCTTCTCCATCCACTATTTTTGTTTTCTTCCTGTAAGGCTTATCAAACCAGGTCGCTGAAAGATCCAGACGGTGGTAATCCGGCATTCTCGTTGAATTCCGTCCTCCGTATTCCATAACTACTTCCTGATTATAGATGTACCAGCTGGAAGGCATTGTCAAGGTATTTCCCGTTGCATAGACAAAGTTGGCGGAAACAGTCCAGCGATCTGAAATTTTATAATTCAGCACCAGGTTCAGATCGTGCCTTCTGTCGTATTTGGAAGGGAAAGGCGTAGCCTGTATTTCCGGGAACATCCGTTCCGATTTCGCCCATGTATAGCCGATCCACCCCGTGAGCTTTCCTGTTACTTTCTTAATGAAGAATTCCGCTCCGTAGCTCCATCCTTTTCCGTTTATCAGCTGATTATCCACGTTATCATTTACATTATCTGTCGGCATGGAACCGTTGGCAAATTCCACCAGATTATACATGTGCTTGTAGTAAATCTCTACAGAGGTTTCATATTTTCCTCCGAAAAAATCTTTGAAGTAACCCGCTGTTGCCTGCCATCCGGATTGCGGCTTGATTTTTTCTGTTGACGGAACCCATAAATCAGAAGGAAAGGCCACCGATGTCAGCGATGCCAGGTGAACATATTGATAATTCACTGAAAATCCTGCTTTTATGGAGCTGTTTTTTCCTAAAAGAATTCTCGTGGAAATACGCGGTTCCCAACCGTTATGAAAGGCAATCAGATCACCTTTTGAGTAATGTGTCACGCTGTCTGAATTTACCGGTCCCTTTTCGTAGCGGTCAAACGGCCCGACAAATTGATACATGCTGTAACGCAAGCCGATATTCAAACGCCATTTTTCAGTAATATCCCAATCATCCGCGATAAAAACTGCCGATTCATGCGCATTGAGCCTCTGTTGCTTTCCCGTATCAAAGCTCACGTCCTCCTGGTATGCTTCCACCGTTGCAGGTGTAAAGCGGTGAAATACGTAATCCACTCCGTAACGGATCCGGTGACGGATATTGGGCAGCCATGTGAAATCTATTCTTCCTCCGGCATCACGAATCCCTGTCCCCATAGTAATGTCGTAATTATCCACTTTGGAAGAAAAATTAATGTCATAGCCCGTATAAAATCCGGTAACGTTCATGAAATGTTTCTGGCTGAACAGGTGATTCCAGCGAATAGAAGCCATTTGATTTCCCCAGGGCATCGAAACAGACATGCCATCATCTGCGCTGGAGTACTTAAAGTTGTCTTTTCCCAGATAGGAGCTGATAAACAAACGGTCTTTACTGGAAAGACGGAAGTTGAATTTAAAATTCAGATCGTAAAAATAATATCCCAGACCGGACAGAGCAGGTTTTTTGGATAAAAAAGGCTTCATAAGAACATCAATATAGGTCCTTCTGGCAGCCACCATAAAAGAGCTCTTATCTTTCTGAATCGGGCCGTCCACTTCCAGACGTGAAGAAATTAGTCCTATTCCTCCGTTGACGTGATATCTTTTCATATCTCCTTCGCGCATTTTGATCTCCATTAATGAAGAGATCCGCCCTCCGTAATCAGCTGTCATTCCTCCTTTCGACAAGCTCATGGAAGAAATCGCGTCCACATTAAACACGGAGAAGAAGCCGAATAAATGAGATGCGTTATAGATCTGTGCTCCGTCCAGTAAAACGAGGTTCTGGTCAGGTCCGCCACCACGTACATAAAACCCCTGGCTTCCTTCACTGACAGACGAAACTCCGGGAAGCGATTGAACTGTTTTGATAATATCCACTTCTCCCATAAACGACGGAAGTGTTTTAATATCTTTCACCTCCAGCTCAATAACTCCAATCTTTGAGGATTCTATATTCTGACCGCGCTTCGCACTTACTTTAACTTCGTCTAACTGCTGTGATTCTTCATTGATCACTTTTTTTAGATAAAAAAGTTGTGTCTCAGCTGTTTTCAGGTGAATTGTTACCGAATAATCTTCATAATCAATCAGCTGAACCGTAACATGATATTTTCCGGAAGGGATAACCATAGAGAACGCACCATTTTCATCCGTATAAACCAATTGATTCAGCTCTTTAATAGAAACTGTTGCAAAGTCAAGCGGTTGCTGTGAATGATGCTCTAAAACCTTTCCTGAAAATATGATCGAATCCTGTGCAAAAGACAGTTGGAACAGAAAGAAAAAAAACAGAAAAGTACTATTTCTCATTTACCCGGCTCGATTGCCCGTAAAATTACGATTTAAAGTGAGAAACAGAAGATAATAATCTTTAAAATTTCTTTATATTATCGGGAATTTACAGCTTGCTATATTTTAAACTTGAAAAATTCCTCCACTTCGACTTCCATCGTTCTTGCAAGAACAAATATCGTACTGATCGTCGGGTTGATTTTAGCGGTTTCTATTCTTGCAATTTGACTTAATGAAATACCTGATTCAAATGCCAGTTGTTGCTGGGTAAAACCTGCATTCTTTCTCACTATTCTGAACCGTTCAGCGAAAGCCTCTACCCCTTTCTTATCAAAGATAAGCTTCCTTTCAGAAATATTCCCGCCCTTTCTATTCATGGCCGAAAGGTTCTAAAACTTACAAAAATAATTATAGCACAAATGCTATAATTAAATAAAAAGCCGTAGTTTTGCTGACATAAACAATTAAAATTCATACAAATGAAAAAAATGGCCTTAATTGTAGGAACGATTTCTATTATCGGTATCGCTACAAGTTGCAAAACAACACAAGTAGCAAAGTTTGCATCTGTTGAAGATGTTATCAGTCTGAAACCCGGAATAACTTTTAATGAAGCCGTCTCGCTACTTGGCTCGAAGCCCTATAACATTTTAAGCAATCAATTGGATGGATATACAATATATGCTTATCAATATAAGGTTATAGAGCGCCAAATAAGCAGTGACATCAGCAATAGAAAAGGTGGTGAAACAACGGGAACGGAAGTTTACAACAAACGTGAACAGACTGCTTTTCTATTTTTTAAAAACGACAAGCTGGAATCCCTTATCACTTCACAAGGAAGAAAAGACAGTTATAACCTGGCTCTCTTGAATAATACATTATATGTTATCACTAAAGAAAAGGATAAATATGTGATAACACCCGCCAATGAAAGTACAGGAACATCGTTTTGGGGAAGCAGAAAAAAGAAACAATAAAAATTGAACAATGAAAACAACCGATAAAACGGCCGCTATTGTCGGCTATCTACCGTTTATTCCAATCGGAATTATCCTCGGGATCGTGCTGTACAACAGCAACAAGACAAAATTCACCGCATATCACTTACGCCAGGCAATCGGTATCAACGTCCTCGCCTTTGCTTTTTGGGTAATCATGATGATGATAAATTCAGGTAACCCTATGCGGATATATAGCAATTATACCTTCATGATGATTGTCATGTTTCTGTTTTTAATCCTGCTTATTGTTGGTATGGTGAATGCATCCAGCGGACAGGAAAAACCAATTCCCGTAGCCGGGCTCTACTTTGAAAAATGGTTCAGCTCGCTGTTTACAGACAATGCAGAAGCAATCACGACAACATCGGAAACGAACAACGAAGCCGCAAGCTCAAAGCCCGTTTCCATTCCAGACCTTCAAAATCTCACCAAAAACAAATCGCTGATTTTTGCAGTAATCGCCCTGATCTCGTGTTTTTTCCCGTGGGTAAAAATGGAGGTGTTCATGGCCAGCACCGGATTTTCTGCCCTGTCACTATCCACACCTTTTGCGCTGGCAGATACAATTCTGGTACCTGCGCTTATCTATCTGCTCCCGATTTCCCTTGCGGGGATTATTGCGGCTGATTTTATACCACAACTAAAACAGTATAAAAAGATACTCATGATTGCTTCGGTAGCATTGGTGATTTATGCAGGTGTCGGGCTTTATCAGTTCATGAACCCGTCAGATGCAGATACGCCGCTTTCGTTCAATAATGCTGAACTAAGTTCGTTGACTCGGCGTGCGTACAACACTGTTTCAAAGAACATATATTCCGTCGGAATCGGGTATTACATTACACTGATTGCGACGTTGGGAAATGTTTTCTTTTCAAGAAAATAATATCTTAATTTCGAAGAAGAAAAAATATGTCGGGATACTACTACATATCTATTTTCTAAAAAACTAAAGAAATCTGTTAAGAAAAAATCATTTTTAGCCTCAACACTGCATTTCATGCTGAACTACCGGCTGAATATACGCCTATCAATAGTGCTGGCAGGTTTCATCCTGCCAGCCTTACATTCTTATGGACAGATCATCCAGCCTCTTCCACCTCATCAGCCGAACCCTGTCATTCCGGAGCGTCCAAACCTTATTCCTCACCACTAGGCGGAACGGCAAACGATGTTTTTCAGCAGGCACAAAAAAACGGCAAGGAACAGCAATAACTTCATGAATTCATGGCAAAACAAATGCATTATAGATTAGATTATTAAATCTCAATGTACTTTTATGTCTTTTGCCTTATTTTATTTTGATGACATCGCTGATGAAGTGAAAAAGTATTATCCTAAATTAGGAGTAAGAGAGAATATTGCTATGTTCTGATTCTTTCTGAGATATGTCTGAGGGCATAATTGCGGAGATCAAATCAAACATCCCCGCAATCAGCATTCATTCCATCAGATCATCTTAGCCGGATCTACCCATTCATCGTACTGCGCTTCCGTAACATAACCCAAATGAATCGCCGCTTCTTTCAACGTTGTATTATTTTTATGAGCATATTTCGCTATTTCCGCAGATTTATAATAACCGATATGTGTATTAAGCGCAGTTACCAGCATCAGCGAATTATCCAGGTGCTTTTTAATCACCTCCAGATTCGGTTGAATTCCTTCCACACAGTGCTCCGTAAATGACTGACAGGCATCGCCGAGCAGTCTTGCAGACTGAAGCACATTCGAAGCGATCAGCGGCTTGAAAACATTCAGCTCAAAATGCCCTGTTGCGCCTCCTACGCTTACAGCAACGTCATTACCGATCACCTGTGCCGCAACCATAGTAATTGCTTCCGGCTGCGTTGGATTCACTTTTCCCGGCATAATAGAAGAGCCCGGCTCATTATCAGGAATAATAATTTCACCGATCCCACTTCTTGGCCCCGACGAAAGCATGCGGATATCATTCCCTATCTTCATCAGTGCTACCGCTGCTCTTTTTAATGCTCCGGACAATTCTACCATTGCATCATGAGCAGCAAGCGCTTCAAATTTATTCTTTGCAGTGATAAACGGAAATCCTGTCAACGCAGCAATTTTCTCTGCCACCAGCTCTGAATATCCTTTCGGGGTATTCAGTCCTGTTCCGACTGCCGTGCCTCCTAATGCCAGCTCGGTTACTGCGACCAATGCATTCTCAATAGCACGGATACTGTTGTCCACCTGTGCGACATAACCACTGAATTCCTGCCCCAGGCTTAACGGAGTCGCATCCATAAAATGTGTTCTTCCTGTTTTGATGATCGATTTAAAATCAACAGCTTTTTTATTCAGAGCAGCACGCAATGTCTGCAGTCCCGGAAGTGTGATTGTTTCAACGGAAGTATAAGCAGCAATGTGCATCGCCGTAGGAAACGTATCATTGGAAGATTGCGATTTATTGACATCATCATTCGGATTCAGCACTTTATTTTCATCTGTCAGCTTTCCTCCTTTAAGCACATGCGCTCTGTTAGCGATCACTTCGTTGACATTCATATTGGATTGTGTCCCCGAGCCGGTCTGCCAGATAACCAGCGGAAACTGGTCATCCAGCTTATGCTGCAGAATTTCATCGCAAACCAGTGAGATTAATTCCATTTTTTCTTTATCCAGGACGCCTAATTCATAATTTGTTTGTGCTGCTGCTTTTTTCAGATAAGCGAATGCGTGAATGATTTCCTTCGGCATTGAAGCTTCCGGTCCGATCCTGAAATTATTACGGGAGCGTTCCGTTTGTGCACCCCAGAATTTATCAGCAGGAACTTTCACTTCCCCCATTGTATCTTTTTCAATTCTATACTCCATTTTTTTATTGTTTTTTTAAATTACTTTTTTAACTTTACAGCGTTTTACAGTTCAACATTTGTATTATGAGTGGTTTTGGTATATTACTATTTTTTGTTTTCGGAGGCTTGGCTTTTTGGGTATTATTATTCTTATTAGGATTCATTTTACCTTTCTGGATTACGTTGGGAATTTTTGAAAAGATCAAACCTAAAAGAGTTTTTGAGGATCCGAGCGCTGAAGGTAAATAATTCATTTATATAGCATTTATAAAAGACTGTTGAAATTCAACGGTCTTTTTTTATTTTTACAGTTTAAAAATACAATTAATAACGGATAGTTATTACGCTAAACTATTACGAAATGAAGAAGATTAACTTATTTTTCACGTTGTTTTTTACAGCAACGGGCTTGTTAGGACAAAACGGGATTCCCTGTCATTCTGATGAAATACATTTTCAGCTGACACAGGAGAAATCTCATTTATTACCTGTTTTCGAGCAAAAACGCAAGGAGTTAAATCTGTTTACAGAACAGTTTTCACTTGTTCAGCCAAAAGCGGGTCCCTACATTATCCCGGTCGTATTCCACGTGATTCACATGAACGGGGAAGAAAATATTTCGGAAGAGCAGATTCGCAACTCCCTGATGCATCTCAATGAACAATTCAATAAAAGAAATGCGGATACAACAGACATCATCCCTGCTTTCAAAGGAATCGCTGCTGATGTTCAGGTGGAATTCCGGTTAGCAAAGCTCGACCCGGACGGAAACTGTACCAATGGTATTAATCGTATTTATTCCGAAACATCCGCTGCGGGAGACCACTCCGTGAAAAGCATAATTCACTGGCCCCGTGAAAAATATTTAAACATTTATGTTTGTAAAGGTGCTGCCGGACTGGCCGGCCATGCATTAATGCCACCGGTTGCAGATACGATTCCTGAATGGGACGGAATTGTAATGATGCACGATTATGTCGGAGCGATCGGAACGTCACAATGGCTTCATCGAACCGTATTAACGCACGAAGTCGGGCATTATCTGAATCTTTACCATATCTGGGGTGGAAACAATGTTCCTGACTTTTATTACCTGCCTGTTGCTCAGTCAGGAAATTGCGCATATGATGATGAAGTAGCTGATACGCCGAATACTATCGGATGGCAAACCTGCAATATCAACGGAAGCTCTTGCGGCGGGTTAAATAATGTGCAGAATTTCATGGATTATTCCTATTGTTCCAGCATGTTTACGGAGGGACAGAAGCTGCGGATTCATGCAGCGCTCAATTCGCCTGTTGCTCAACGAAATAATTTATGGCAGACAGCCAATCTTATTGCTACCGGAGTAGCAGACGAAGGGACATTATGTTTTGCTGATTTTGAGCTGAAACGCCCTTATGCCTGTCTCGGTGATACGGTGGAGATCTTTGACCGGTCTTATCACCATGTACAAACCAGAGCATGGAATATCACCAATGCGACCATTATCAGCCAGCAGGATTCTGTTGTAAAGGTCGTTTTTAATCAGGAGGGAAAACAGAATATAGAACTGACGGTTTCTGACGGAACAAGTACTTTAAATGTGCTGAAAGAAAATATAATCGAAATTCTTCCTTCAACTGTAAGTAATAATTACATCATTGAAGATTTCGAGGATTTATCTGCTTCCTACAGACCTGTTCTTCTGAATGATAAAAATCTTTGGAAATTCTCTGATTATGCAGCAAGCGGATCCCACGGTTACTGGACAGATAATTATGGCAATGAAGGTAACATTTATGACTTGGTGCTGCGTCCGGTAAACCTGACAAATGTTCCCAATCCTGCGATTACATTTGATCGTGCTTTTGCACGGCTGGATAACTCTGAAATGGAAGTTCTGGAAATCCAGGTATCCAATACCTGCGGAGCAACATGGACGAGCTTCCGTTCTTTTTACTCTTCCAGCAGCTTAAAAACAGTATCACCTGTCCTGCAAAACGGCCCGTATATTCCTGCAAACGAGGATTGGGCACTAACAAGCCCTTTTGCAATCCCCGCAGCTTACAAAAAAGCACATACGATGATTCGTTTTTTATACCAGGGAAAAGGAGACAACAATTTATACATTGACAATATCAATATCTCGGATAAAAGTTCCCTAAACACAATTAATCCTGACAATGCTTTTTTCGCTGTCTATCCGAATCCCGTTCAGAACTCATTTACTGTAGAGCTGCCTGAAATTACTACTGCCACTCTTGAGATCTTTGATATTACGGGTAAATTAACAGACATCCACCAGCTTGAAAATGCAAATCAATTTCTTATCAATACAGAAAAGCTGAATAATGGTTTGTTCTTGATTAAATTATCTGCCGGAGGAAAAATATTTACCGGGCGATTGATCATCGAAAAATGATCACGGAACTTCAGAATATAAAAAAGGGATTCATTTTACTTGAATCCCTTTTTTTATTAATTATCCTAAGAAGAATATTTTTTACTGCTCATTCACAATAGTGATAAAGCCTTGCTTTTTAATATCATAATCTCCTGTAAGCTCAAAGAAATATACACCAGGCGTTAATTCTTCTCCCTTATTCGTTTTTCCTTTGAAGCAGTGAGAACAATTCAAATCCGGATCGCTGGTATTGTTCTTCACTTCAAATACCACATTTCCCCAACGGTTTAAAATTCTCAGCGTATAATTTATACACACATTGAAATTAGGCATTACTTTTTCCAGATCAAACTGATTGTTCCCAACCAAGCTCTTCATGCTTATCACATTCGGAAATTCAATATCGGCTTTTCCTTCCAGAATAGAAATTGTCTCTGTTAATTCCGTGAAACATCCTCTTGTATCTGCTACTTTCAGCCGGAGAACGAACGGTTGCGCCGATTCAAAATATTGAGAAAAGGAAGGTACATTATAATCTATGATCTGATCGTTATAAATATCCCATTCATACTGCATCTGCAGATGATCTGCATGAGTCGCCACAGCATTGAATTCCACCACCTGAAAACATTCTGTAGCATATTCCATCTGTACGGCAGGATTCGGGAATATCGTAAACGGAATTACCTTATTCACTGTACAGCCGTTTGAGCTCATTACGGTTAAAGAAGCCGTATAAGCACCTGTCTTGTCTAATATTAATGAAGTGTTAGCATCTGTACTATTCACAACCGCTTGAGTTCCCTGATGAGTAATCGTCCACTGATAAGAGCTGATAACTTCCGGAGCGCTTATTGTTGCCTGGCTGGAAAAAGAAGATGTTTGCCCCAGGCATTCATCCTGCGTGGAAATGTTTAATGACGGCGGTTCTTTATATTGAATTACAACATTAGCTGTATTAGTACAGTTATTTGCGTCCGTTACAACCACCTGATGATTTCCCGGCGAAAGCTGGGTTGCTGTTACCGTACTTTCCTGGTTATCCCACAAAACAGTATAACCCGGAGTTCCTCCGGAAATATTGACAGTCGCATTTCCCGTATTCGTGACCTGGCACTCAATAATATTATTGGCAACGGCAGAAACTATCAGCGGAGCCGGCTCTGAAACAGTTACGGATATATCTTTCACACAATTAGCATCGTCTGTAACAGTCAGCACATAAGTTCCCTGAGGCAGCTGACTTAAAGATGCGGTTGCCTGTCCGGAATTCCACGAATAAGAATAAGGCTCAATTCCGCCGGTTGCTGCTATCGTTACAGCTCCTGTCGAATTCCCGAAGCAATCCACGTTTTGCTGCTGGGCTATTTCCAGTTCAATATCACTGACGTGAACAGTTACTGTATCTGTAATTGTACAGATCTGATAAAAGCTGATATCATCCAGCGCAAAATCATTTCCCGGCTGTGCACCGCTCATTTCGGAAATACATACATTCGCGCTGGTTTGGCTTCCTGAATTCCAGATCACATAAAACTGATTCCAGGTACAAGCTCCCATAGGTGTATTCTGTGTCTGTCCGATCTGAGTTCCGTTAATGAAAAACCCTAATTGAGAGGTAGATCCGGAAGCATTTACATTTGTCAGCCAGGTAGAGAAAGCATAATCTGTATTGGGCATCACCTGTATTGTCTGGCACCAGATCGACGCACCCTGGCTCACCCCGTTTGAATTATTCGCTCCGTCGGCAATCAGCATTCTTCCGGTTCCGGTTGTATGATCACCACAATTTGGCCACCAACCATTCGTAACGGAAGTATTAACCGTGTAGTGTCCCGGGCCATTCAGAGGATTCGGCTGGCTATAATTATATCCTGATGAAAACAGGGTATTACCGGATTCAAAATCACCATTTACAATTAAGTTATTCGATAGCTGAACCTGAGAGCTCACAATATAAGTGGTAGTAGTATCCGGTGTCGCAACCGGATTTGCAATTGACGGATTATTTAAGGAAGCGGCCGGCTGCCATGAATAATTCAACGCCTGCCCTGCCTGTAATTGCGCTGTATTTCCTTTACAGATAAATTGATCATTTCCTGCTGAAAAATTTGTCTGCGGAGCAACCAGGACGGTTGTAACAATACTGTCACACCCGGTCAATACACTCGTAATTGTACTCTGATACGTTCCCGGATCTGACACCACCTGTCCGTCAGGCAATTCAAAAGTACCGTTTGCGCACAACGTGATCGTTTGCTGGGTTGTAGCCGGAGCATGAATCGTTACCATCCGGTAGATGGTATCTGAAATACAGTCCAGATAGCGGATCAGCTGCACATTATAAGTTCCGGCAGAAGAAAAAGTATGTACAGGGTTCAACAAATTGCTGGTATTGCTTCCGCTTGACGGATCATTGAAATTCCATCTCACGGAATCCAGGTAATTTGCTCCTAAAAGTGTAAACTGAGTTTGTTCTCCTTCACAGTGATTCGCATAATCAATTGAATGTGTACTGAAATAGGATTGTATAAAAGGCGGTAATCCTAAACGGCAGGTTCTTCCGTTAAGGCTGACTGCGTCAATTTGTAAATTACATCCCGCCCCTACTACGTTCGGATTGTTCACGACTCCCAGGTAAGTAGTCCCCGTTTGAGTGGTATATAATTTACCGTCCGGGCCTAACTGCAAAGCACCGCCCCGATAGCTTGGACGACTCGCTCCGTTTCCTTGCAAATCTCCAATATAGATTTTAGAAGCAGGAATATTTGCTGCCGTAAGGTCCCATTGAACCAATGCCCAGTTAGTAATACTTGCTGCATATAAAACATTACTGTTAGGGGAAAAAGAAACACCGTAATTTCCACCGGTTGTCCCTGAATAACTTAAGGAACCAAGGTCAATTGTATTTGAAACCACACCGGTCTGATTATCAAAGCTGGTTAATTCGATCCCACTGCCGCTTGAAGCTGAAGCCAGCTTCGTTCCGTCCGGTGATGCCACCAGGTATCCCCAGTTTTCCGCATTCGTAATTCCAACATTTGATTCCACGGGAGAGCTGGTATTTACTCCGTTACAATCAATAAGAAATGCTATGTAAACTTTGGAATCAGTTGCTCCGTTTTTCCGGCCTATTACCCAGTAATAAAGCCCGTTCGCATGCCTGACCGCGGTTACTTTCTCAGAAGAAGGAGTAAACATGAGCGTGTTTTTATTTGTTGTCAAAATACCTCCCAAACCACCATTTAAAGACATATCCACCTCTGAATAACACATACCGTTACTGCTTGTAACCGGAACTGTTATAACATAATAATTCGTCTGGCTTCCGGGCTTAGGTACGATAATTGCCGATTGTGCAGCGGAAGGATCTCCCAGCAAACCCGTTCCGTTCGGCATGATCTGGTGATTGCGGTTCCATACGGTAATCCCATCGGTATAAAATAACAAATTGCCTGACGCGTCTGACATGGTTGCGCTTCCTTCTGCGGTATTTACCACTCCGTCTGTTAATGCTGATGGCGGTGTTGTATTAAATGTAAGCCCCGCGGTCACGCCAAAATACCAGTTATTAGCCTGGTTCTGGGCAGTAAGTAAATGAATATTAAGTAGAAAAGTAAATAATATCAGGGTTAGCTGTTTCATAAAATAATAGTTATAAATTTCAATATCAGTATTATCCGCCAAAAGTAGGGATTTTTTTACCAGTTTGCAAAAAATCTGATTTGTGAAAAGTATTGCTCACCTCTCACCTGAATTCCACGAGCTGATCAAACACAGATGAGCAGAAAAACAATCTCACTTAACATTATTTTACCTGTACGTTTCTTTCGAAAATTATTTCAGGCTGATAACCAGGCTCAGCTTATAGGTAAAATTATCTGCGGCTTTTGGCTGGGAATAAGGGCCGTAATGATAAAAGACGCCTACACCCAAACCTATTGTTGAAGCACATAAAATCTTATTGACAACCAGGCCACTCTCATAATATCCTTTTTCCATTGTGTGAAAAGTCAGCGCATTCGCATGCCTTCCTTTATCTGACATTCTCCCGATTCCCATTGCATGATGAACACTCAGTGAAGGCTGGAAAAATTTCAGTTTTGTAGCCCAGCTTTCGGTGGTCCATCGAAAGAACAATGCGGCGTATTCTGTTGCATAAAAAGTATTCGGCAGCATCGTTTCAAATGAATTCGGAATGGTCAGGTGAAAGCGACCTCCTGTCGCCAGCGGCGTATTTTGGACGAACAACGGAGCATTACCAATCGTCTTGCTACCAGTCAGCAACCATTCTATCCTTCCGAAACGGTAGATTTTATGTACTTGGGAAATATCCAGGCGCATTCTCCAGTAATCAAACGCATCAGAGACAGACGGAATATTTTTGATCAGCTTGAATTTAACGGTCGGGAAAACCTCTTTGATCTTGAAATACTGTCCTTCAATCAGTGACCATTTAGCGCCCGGAGTCCAGATCATTTCCGTCCCCACCTCCAACAGATCTGTTTTTTGAAGCAGCTTATTGTCATCTGTAATATATTGATAAGATTCCGTGAACCAGAGCCGCTGGTAATCAGCAATCGCTCCCATCTGGAAATTGGACCACAGCTTTCCGTAAATGCTCAGCTTTGCTGAACGCTGCTTCTCTTTATTCCGGATATAGAAATTATTGTAATAGGATCGAAGACTCAGCTCTCTTGGTTTTGTTTCAAAATCTACCATTCCCCGATCCAGCACATCGTCATGATAAGCTACTTTCAGGTGGACATTATTCTTTTTATTCAGTAAAAAATCCGTAAATCCGCCGTACTTCCATCCTTTATCAGATGTTCCGTAAGCAAAATACCCTCCGATTGTTACTATCTTCGAAAATTTCCGGGAAGTTTCAATTCCTGCCCCAAGGCGGTATCCTTCATACATGTTGTAGTCAATGATTTTTGTAAGGTCAAGATTAATGTAACCAATCGGAACTTTTCCTTTCAAAAGATATTCCAATGCCTGGATACGCTCATTCAGATTGGTTGCTTTAGCAACCGAATCTATTGTCTGATAAGTATTTTTCTCTTTTTCTGTCAAAGCTACCGTCCGTTCCTCTTTCCATTTGTCCTCTTTTACTGTTCCGGCATCTTCTTCTGTTTCAATAATGATGTTATTAAAATCTCTTTTCTTCAACTGAGGATTCAGGACAATTGATTTTACTTGTGTAAAACCCTTTCCGTTAAGTATCTTATTATTGATTTTCAGATCCGGAGCGGAAAATTCCGTAATCAGGCTGGTAGGAAACCATTTTTTGTTTTCAATGAACTCATAATTCTGGATAATACGGATATAGAATATTTTATCTCCTTTAAGTGCCGGTTCAGCGATTACTTTTTCAATCGCCCACGTGGAAGTATTGATATACAGCTGACCGTATAAGGCATCAAAATTTTTATTTACTTTTGGTAAGAACCGTATTACAAAAGTAGTATCTCCCCGTTCTGTTAAGATCGTATCTTCCAAGATATAAGCATACTTCTTTGGTGCACCGAAAGCGATCGGGTTGATATATGAAGAGCCCAGCAGCTCAAATGTATTGTCATAGAATGAAAATGCCTGGATCTCATTGGCAAAATTTGCAAGATACGGCGAATTTAATCCTGAAATCTTATATGCCGTAATCGTTTCCTTTTCCCTGTACGGAGGCATAAATTCCTTAATGGAAGCATTCTCCATGATCATCAGGTGGGACTTGCTGAAAAACTGATCGATCAGTTCTCCCTGTTGTTTGTCCAAAGAATCCATCTCCGGCTTCTGAAGCGTATCTGCTGCTTTTGCTGTATTCATTGCAGTAGTATCAATGTTATACCAGCGACGCAGCAAAGAATCCTGAAACGGATTTGTTGCAAAGGAATTATCAAACAGTGAATCCATGGAAAATAAAAATTTACTGTAAGTATCCGCCTTGTATGCCATATCGGACTTCGGGTGATTTTTCTTTCTGTTTGCAATCACATTATCTATGATCCTAAGTGCCGGATTCACTCCGGGCTTAATTTTTATCTCATCCAGAAGCGCATTTTCCGCTCTCATGAAAATTACCGCACTATCTTTTAATGATAAAACATTAACGGTTGTATCATAGTAACCAAATGATTTCAGCGTTACAAAACGGCTTTCCGGGCTGATACTGATGTATCCGTTGATATCTCCTACTTTTTTAACTCCGTTGTCCGTATATTGTACAAACGGAATTCCCTCCACTTCGGGAAATTCAGCCACCAATAGTGTTTTTTGCGCAAAAAAAACAGTTGGAAATATCAGTAATAAAAAAAGTCCCGGCAGAAAATTTCTCATAAAAACAGATTCTTGAAAGAGGCAAATTTACAGAATTAAATGAAGTGTTCCGTTTATTACATAAAAATCAGGCTCAGGTCAGGAATTTCAATTAAATTTGTATGACGTTTAAAAGACATTAATTTAACACTTAAATGAAAAATTTCAGAGGAACAGGGACCGCATTGGTAACGCCGTTTAACCCGGATTTTACAATTGACTTTGACGGATTGAAAAAGCTGGTTCAGCTTCAAATCGACGGAGGAATTGACTTTTTGGTAGTTCAGGGAACAACAGGGGAATCTCCGGTATTGAGTGCAGATGAAAAACGAAAGGTACTGGAAACAGTCCTGGAAGCAAACAACGGAAAGCTTCCGGTAGTTTACGGAGCGGGAGGAAATGACACAATGAAAGTTATTGAGGCTGTTAAGCAGATTCCTCAGGGTGTTGACGGGATCCTGTCTGTTTCTCCTTATTACAATAAACCGATACAGGAAGGAATTTTTCAGCATTATAAGGCAGTTGCCGGGAATACGGATCTTCCGATTATTCTCTACAATGTTCCGGGAAGAACGGGATCTAATGTGCTCGCAGAAACAACATTGAGATTATCAGAAATAAAAAATATCGTTGCAATGAAAGAAGCTTCCGGAAACATGGAGCAAATCATGGAAATCATCCGTTCTAAGCCGGAAGGTTTTGAGGTGCTCTCCGGCGATGATGCGCTGACTTTACCTCTTATCGCAGCAGGTGCGGCAGGTGTGATCTCTGTTGTCGGGCAGGCATATCCTGAAAAATTTACCGCAATGGTAAATGCCGCATTGAGAAACGACTATGAAACTGCTCGAAAATTCCATTACGAATTGCTTCCTGTTACAAAAATGTTCTTTGCAGAAGGGAATCCCGGCGGTATAAAAGTCGCATTGGAGGCCCGTAAGATTTTGAAAAATATTCTTCGCTTACCATTAGTTCCGGTTTCGGAGCAGCTGAAAAATGATATTATCGCGGAAACAAAGAAAATCACAGGTTAATCCTGTTAGATAGAATACTTAAAAACGGATGATCAATAGATCATCCGTTTTTTTTGTTTGCAAGACATACTATTAATTATAGATTCCCAGTAAAAAATAAAAAAACCGTTTCGGATATCCGAAACGGTTTTTTATTATGTGAACTTTTATCAGAAAATCTATCTATTTATCCAGATCATCATAAATTTTCTGAGCATGTTCCAAATGCTGTCTTAAAGTAGGCAATGTTTTTCTTGCCCATGTACGAAGTTGCTCATTTTGTCCGTTTTTTTCCTCATTTTCAAAAAGAGTAATTACTTTTTTATGGTCTTCGATCATCTGCTTCATAAAAGCCCGGTCAAAATCCTGACCTGATTTTTTCTTTAAAGCATCATGCTTATTTTGCATAGCTGACGGAAGCGTTGAAGGCAAAGTTATATTGTTTTTTTTTGCCAGCTCCTGAAGCTCATCGTTTGCTTTGCGATGGTCTTTTTCCATCATTCTGCCATATTCTTTGACCTTAGCGGAAGAGCCCTGGTTCTGGCCAAGCTTGCCCATTTCCACTTCTGCGAGTCCTGCCTCTGCAGCTTCTGTAGCAAATTTTTTATCCGAAGCTTTCATAGATGAATCCATCGAATTGCGGTTATTGTTCTGAGCCGATAATGTGCCTGTTGATGCAATACACACCAATACAGCGAGAAATAAATGTTTCATAAAAATAATTTTTAAAAATTTATAATTGTTTCATTTTATCAATTGTACAATAGCTACAATCATCAGAAAAACTTCCAAAAAACATACCGAACAACTTTCTCTGTTCCTCCATCCATTCTTTACTGTGGTATAAAAATTGCGTTTTCTAACTCAAAATTTTACAAAATGAGAGCTATTTGGAACGGAGCAATCGGATTCGGGCTGGTTAATATTCCCATCAAAATTTATTCGGCAGTCGAAACAAGCAAGCTTGATTTGGATATGCTGGATAAAACGGATTTATCAAACATCCGGCTTAAAAGAGTTAACGAGAAAACAGGTAAGGAAGTCAAGTGGGAAAATATTGTCAAGGGCTTTTTAAAAGAAGACCAGTATATTGTGTTGGAGGAAGAGGACTTTGAGGCAGCTATGCCCGAAAAGAACAAGATCTTATCCATTGATCAATTTGTAAATGAAATAGAGATTGACAGTATCTATTTTGAAGTTCCGTACTATATAGAACCTCAAAAAAACGGCGAGAACGCCTATAGATTATTGTTAAGTGCCCTGGAAGACACTCACATGGCAGGAATAGGCACTTTTGTACTGCGGGACCAGGAAGTATTAGGAGTTATCCGCCCGTTCAATAATGAAATACTGGTTTTTAACCGGTTACGGTTTCACGAAGAGATCCGGGACTACAGTGATTTAAAGCTACCTTCTCAAAAAGCGCCTAAACCAGCGGAGCTTAAAATGGCAAAGTCGCTCATCAATCAATTATCACAAGAGTTTGATCCTACAGTTTACCAGGATACCTATTCCGCTGCCCTGCTGAAGATCATTGATAAAAAAGCCAGAGGGAAAAATACAAGAACTAAGAGATCAGTTCCTGAAAAAAGGGGAAAAGTAATCGATCTTATGGCACAGCTTCGGGCAAGCCTGCAAGGGACATCATCTAAAAAAGCAGCGGTATGGCACTAAAAGATTACAATGCGAAACGAAAGTTCGACCGAACCGCAGAACCGGAAGGAAAAGCAAAAAAGAACAGTAAGAACAAGCTCATTTTTGTTATTCAGCGTCATGCTGCCAGCAGCCTGCATTATGATTTCAGGTTAGAAATGGACGGTGTGCTAAAAAGCTGGGCGATTCCCAAGGGGCCTTCCCTTGACCCTCAGGACAAAAGGCTCGCGATGATGGTCGAAGATCACCCTTACGATTACAAAGATTTCGAAGGAACCATCGCAGAAGGGAATTACGGTGCGGGGCAGGTAGAAATATGGGATAGCGGTACTTATGAGCCTCTGGATGACAATCAACTGCCTGCTGAAAAGGAAATGCTTCAGCAGCTCCGGGATGGTTCTTTAAAGTTCATTCTCAAAGGAAAGAAGCTAAAAGGAGAATTTGCTTTAGTGAAGATGAAAAATGCGGAAAATAACGCATGGCTGCTCATAAAGCACAAAGATGATTTTTCGCAAAGTCCTTATGATGCTGAAAAACACACCGATCCTGATTCTTTAGTTACCCGGCACCTGAAAGAAAAAAAAAGCCCAAAAGCCAAAAAAGAGTAGAGCTTTACCATTCAGCTCCACGGAAGTTCCACTCAGATTTGACAGCGGAAAAAAACTCAAAAATTTCATCCGTCCTATGTTAGCAAAAACGGAGAAAGAGCCATTCAGCGACCCGGAATGGGTGTTTGAAATAAAATGGGATGGCTACAGGGCCATTGCAGATCTGAGAGAGAAAGAAGCTCTTTTTTATTCCCGGAACGGAAGCTCTTTTCTACAGAAATTCAGCGCAGTTGCCCAGGATTTCTCACTGCAAAAATATCCTATGATACTCGATGGAGAGATCGTAACTTATAACTCCGATGGAAAACCGGATTTTCAGCTATTGCAACAGATTGGTGGCCATCCCGATTCAGAAATAGTTTATCAGGTGTTTGATCTGTTGTGGCTGAACGACTATTCCACCGAAGAGCTGGCTTTACTGAAGCGTAAAGAACTGTTGAAAGAAGCCCTGACCGAAACTGACCGGATAAAATTCTGTGACCACATTCGCGAAAACGGAACAGGGTTATTTGAACAGATGAAAAAAAGAAAGCTCGAAGGGATGATTGCCAAAAAAGCAGACAGCCCGTATATCGAAAATCACCGGAGTGCCGATTGGCTTAAAATAAAAATTACTGATACGGAAGATGTAATCATCTGTGGCTTTACAGAACCACAAGGCTCCCGTAAGTATTTTGGAGCATTGATCTTAGGCAAGTACAGGGATGACCAGCTCATCTATTGCGGCCACAGCGGTACCGGATTTAATGCGAAAAGACTCGAAGAGATATACAACTTATTGAAATCAAAGATCATCAGCACTTCTCCTTTTGCTGTTATACCTTTAACAAATGCCCCTGTTACCTGGATAAGACCGGAAGTTGTTTGTGAAATAAAATATTCCGAAATTACCAAAGATGGCATTTTTCGCCATCCCGTATTCGTAGCGTTGCGGGAAGACAAAGAAGCAAGTGAAATCAATGAAAATAATGACAATATGAAAACAAGAAAGCCCACATCGAGATCCGGTGATAAAGAGGTCTTTATCGGGAAAAACAAAGTAAAGCTTACCCATCAGGATAAAATTTATTTTCCTAAAGAACAGCTTACTAAAGCTGATATAATTGATTATTACCAATCTATTTCCGGTTATATATTACCTCATTTGAAAAACCGTCCTTTATCTCTGAATCGTTTCCCTAATGGAATTGAAGAAGATAATTTTTACCATAAAGATGCCGGTGAAAATACCCCGGAATGGGTAAAAACAACCGAAATATATTCAGAATCCCCTGATAAGTACATAGATTATATCGTTTGTAATAACAGGGCAACCCTCGCATATCTGAACAACCTCGGGTGTATAGATATCAATCCCTGGAACAGCAGGATTTCGAAACTGGATTTTCCGGATTATTTAGTGCTGGATCTGGATCCTTCCGAGAAGAATACTTTTGAAGATGTAATAGAAGTGGCCTTACAGATAAAAGAAATAACAGATGAAATTAAAATAGATGCTTATTGTAAAACTTCCGGTAGTACCGGCATCCACATTTATATCCCGATGGGAGGAAAATATGAATTTGAAAAAGTAAAAGATTTTGCTCATATTTTGATGAAAAGCACCCAGGAAAGGCTCCCTCAGCTTACTACACTTGAAAGAAGCCTGAAAAAAAGGGAATCCACTAAAATTTATCTGGATTATCTGCAAAACAGACAGGGACAGACTCTCGCCAGCGTTTACAGCGTACGGCCTCATCCGGGAGCTCCCGTATCCATGCCGCTGGAATGGAGCGAACTCAAAAAAGGACTACGTCCAACCGATTTTACTATTTATAATGCACTCGAGCGAATACAAGCTAAAGGTGAAATATTTTTACCGGTTCTTCAAAAAGGTATTAATATGATGAAAGCACTGGAACTGATGGAAAAATTTAAAAATTAATGATATACCGTATTGAGCGCAATTGCCCAATCCTGTTTTTTACATCGCGGACACGGTAATTCCTCCTCAGAAACATGTTGCTTTACATTGCCGCAAAACATACAGGCATAAGGACCTTCTCTTTCTAAAGGATTAATTTTTTTATAATGAGTGGGGAATAGTGGCAGACCGTATTTAATATGCTCTTTATCATAGCGTAAGATGCTTATTGTTCCATCTACCTCTAGTAATGCCAGCCTCACCTGCCCTAAGTGTTCTACAGAATGATTCCGCAATTCGGAAAAAAATTCCTGTTGTGAAAAACTGGATGCTTTGCTTCCTTCAATATTAAACGTCCCATCTTTTACGATAATCATTTCTTTACCTTCCATCAGCCGGGTAACCAGCTTTGAATGGGAAGCTGCGAATGTGATAACTTTATACAGGACAACAACTGACAGAAGTACTATTATCGAGTAAATAACCGGTATATCTTCCTGAAACATAGGGTCACCTGCTGCAGACCCAAGCCCCAGAATAATAGCCACTTCAAACAATGTCAATTGCCTGACTCCTCTGCGCCCTGACAACCTCAGAACAATCAGGATCAGTAAAAACATAAAGATAGTCCGGCCGATGATTTCAATCGCGAATTCATACTCAGCCCCTTGCAGTAATATTTTTTGAAAACCCATGGTTTATTTCATTTTGTCAAGGTAAAATAATTTCAATAATCATTCCAATCTAAAATTCATATTCACACCACTTTTAAAGAAACCTCAACCCCTGATTAGCTAAACCAGATATGGCTAAGAAACTATACTTGATCATAAAAAGCTTTCTGATTTTTGTCCTTTTTATTTCTCACATTGGATATAATCTTTCCCACTCAAAATAACTACGCTCATAAATAATTATTAATAATCAACAAGTTACATTAAAGGTATTTAGTTTGTAACTCTATGAGTTCTTTTTAAGAGGTAGATGTAAAAATATTTTTAACCCAAAAAACTTTAATTATGGAAGAAAATGAAAATCAAGTAACGGTATTAAATGATCTGGTGAAGATAAACAATGACAGAATTGAAGGCTATCATAAAGCATCTGAGAATTTTAAAGATACAAATACTGAGTTGTTATCTGTTTTTAATGGATTTGCGATGGATAGTCAGAATAACAAAGAAGAGCTTATTGAGGAGATCAGAAGATTAGGAGGAACTTCCGAGGACGGAACTACTATGAGCGGTAAAATTTACCGCGCGTGGATGGACGTCAAAGCTACCTTCGGAGGAAACGACGCTGAAGGAATTCTTAAAAGTTGTGAAGGCGGAGAAGATGCTGCCAAAAATGCTTACAAAGGTGCTTTGGAATCTAATCATCTGGATCCCCAGGCTTATTCAGTTGTAGTGAACCAGCAACAAAAGCAATTACAGGCTCATGACAAGATAAAAGCTCTTAGAGATCAATTAAAAGATTAAATTATTCTTTTTAATTGAAAAGCCGTTTCCTGAAAAGAAACGGCTTTTTTCGTTTTTATTCTCATACCATACAAAATAATAATATACAATTTTCCGGTGTAAAAAATATAAAACAGACTGCATGCGGGCAAAAGATTATCCTATCGTACACATCGATCCTGATCCGGAACCTCTACCTAACACCGGCGTCTTTTCACAGGGCAGCATCATGCAAAAAAGAACTAATAATAAGGGATTGAAAAAGTAAAACGGAGAGACGGTTCCGCATCTCCGGAAAACCCCGCCTGATATATGGGATTTTTTTACCTCAAAGTGAGAATCAAACTTCCCGTTTAACTTTTCAAAAAATAACTTAAATAACTATATATCAATAATTTAAATTATGGTACGATTCTTCTTTTGAATCCATCAAAACAATTAAACTTTTATATTATGAGACACAGAACATCAAGCTTCAACAGCAACAGAAATTCGGGAAGCAGAAGCTCCCAATCAGGTAGAAGTAACCGAGGAGGAAGCCATCATTACAGTCACGACGAAGGTCAATACGATGACGACGATGATTACACATCTGCTTATGAAGAAGGGTATGAACATGGGTATGAGGATGCCTTAAATGATCATGACGATGACGACGATGAGGATTTTTATGACGACGACTACGATGATGACGACTACGATGACGACGAAGACTATGATGATGATTATGATGACGACGATGATGATGACTATGATAATAACCAAGGAAGAGGGAGAAGTTCCAATTCCGGCAGATCCGGCAGCAGTAACCGCGGCGGAGGCCGTTCCCAGGGATCATCAGGCAGCAGTTCGTCAAGTTCACGAAGAGGTGGTGGAAGCTCAAGAGGGCAAAGTTCATCTTCAGTAAGAGGCGGAAGCTCTTCTTCCGGAAGAAGCAGTAGTTCTTCTTCTTCAAGCTCACGAAGAGGTAGTAATTCCGGGGGAAGCTCATCTTCAGGAAGAGGTGGAAGCAGCTCATCTGGTTCTCGTGGAAGCCAGAGCTCATCTTCAGGAAGAGGTCGAAGCTCCTCCAGCAGCTCTAATTCTTCTAAACGGGGATTTGCTGGAATGTCTAAAGCTCAGCGAACAAGAATAGCCCGTATGGGTGGAAAAGCATCCGGAAGAGCACGAAGAGGTTTTGGAAGCAATAATCGCTAAAATTAAAAGAAGCTGCTTGCACTTAGTATTCGCTTAATACGATTTTGACTTTAATAAGCCAAAAAAGTGCAGGCAGTTTTTATTGTTAAACAACTAAATTGATAACATTATGAACTCAACATCCAGTTTATCACAAAAGGTATTAAAAAATAAATACAAGCCTCTTTTTCAATTCTTTATTGATGGAATAAAAGATTTGTACTGGGCAGAAAAAGCTATTGAAACTCTTTTAAAGAAAAATAAATCACTGGCTTATACAGAAGAGCTTTCTGATGCCATTGAAGATCATGAGCAGCAAACACATAAACATGTGCTTCGATTGGAAAAAATATTCCACGCGCTAAACATGAAACCGGAAGCTAAAAAATGTGAAGCCATGGCAGGTATTATAAAAGAAGCGGAAGAGACAGTCGCCACTACTCCTGAAAATTCAATGACCAGAGATGCCGTAATTATCATTTGTGCTCAAAAAGTAGAACATTATGAAATAGCCAGCTATGGAGGTCTCTTGCAAATAGCGCTTACCTTTAATATGGAATCGATCGCGGATCTGCTGGAAAAAACACTGCTGGAAGAAGAAGAAACAGATTTGTTATTGTCTGACATCGCAGAATCATATATCAATCTGGAAGCGGCAGAGGAAGATGACGACGAAGACAACGATGAGGATGATAAAAACAATAAGGAATCAAAAGGTGATCACAAGAATAAAAGCACCTCATCAGCAACCGATATGAAAAAAGGTGAAAATGCAAAATAATCATTCTTTTGCAGTTTCTTTTATAATTAAACAACTTGGTATCTTCCCGCGAGGAATCTATATATAACATTTTTTGAATTTAATCTTTCAGGCCGGCACTCTTCTGGCTTACGCCGAACTATCAGCAAAAAGGTTTGCAGGCTGAATCAGAGAGTAAGTAAGTTTAATTTCATTAAATGACTTAAATCTTTGACTGCCCTTAGCATTTATGATCTATTTTTTATCAGTATGGTTAAAGCGGAGAAATAATTTGTCGGGCAGTCTTTTTATTCCTATAAATAAATCTGAAATTAAATCCGGTACTGACCGGAAAAAGAAAATGTATGCTGATATATAAAATTAACGGACTAAGCTAAAATCAATGCGAACATAAAGTATCAATAAAATAAACTGTCAGCCTATTTTTTCATCTGAACAGAAGAACACTCTTTATTTAGAGTGTTTTTCTGTTTATTAGCCAGCAATCCGGGTTGCAGCTTCAAAATTTAACAAGTTCTGTTCAATAAGACTTATTAAGGGTACTGAATAACCAAAACTCATTAATATCCTAAATATCATTATTGAGGTATTTTTTACCCATACCACCGGATTTATTCTACACTCTACGAGAATTCTCAACATATAATTGAAGGTAAAAACATGATAAACAAATATTTATATGGTTTGGCTTGAAACTTGACCTACTATAATTAATAATTCAAGTATGTTAAATCTAAAAAGAATAGTATGGAAAAGAATCAAAAAAATACAGACAAAAACAATCCTACTACACCTACCCCTAGAGAAGATAGCTCCAGAAAGGGAAAAGGGAGAGAAGAAATGGACGAGATGGACCAGGATGCTTTTACTACGCCTGGAGAAGGAGAAGAAAATGACATTACTCGAAGAAAAGAGATAAAAACGCCTCAGGCGGACAACGACAAAAACAAAGACAGAAAGTCCATGTAAAACATCCATTATTTATTAATACTTCCTTGAGAAAAACGGAAGAATATATTGGAGAGACTAAGAGGCTGGGATTTGTTACCCGCTAAAAAATTAACGTTTTCTGTACAAGGAAAGTATTATTCGGTCGTCTCCGGTACCATTCAACCAAGAAGACCTACGTCTTCTTATTTTTCAAGGAGGTATTATTTTTCCATTATCTTCTGAAGCTTAAATCGAAATACGTAATTCAGAACAGAATTTCCGAATTAAAGCTTCAATGTATCCGGCCACTCATACGCTATTTCCCAGGTAATAATCTTAAAACTATTGTCCGATGAAAAATTATTCACAAAACAGCAAAATAAAAAAACAGCCTGCAGAAACCAGCAAAATGGATGAAGAACCTGTAGCTTATGAACAGAAAAGCGGTCTCTTAGGCTCCAGCTTAAAAGGTAAAGTTGCTATTATTACCGGAGGTGACAGCGGAATCGGGCAATCAGTTGCTTTTCTTTATGCACAACATGGAATCAATTCAGTAATTGTTTATTATAACGAAGATGAAGACGCCCGGCATACTGTTAATCAAATTCATGCTTTCGGGGCAGAAGCAGAAGCCATAAAAGGCGATATCCGGGATAAGTTCTTTTGTACATCCATAGTGGAACATACAATGAACCGATTCGGAAGAATTGATATACTCATTAATAATGCAAGCGTCCAATATCCGCAAGAGGACGTACAGGAGATTTCTGAAGAGCAGTTGATGCAGACATTCTCAGTTAATGTTTTCGGCATGTTCTATCTTACACAAGCCGCTTTAAGACACATGAAAAAAGGCAGCTGTATTATAAACACATCTTCCATTACTGCATTCCGGGGTAGTGAGCATTTACTGGATTATGCGGCTACCAAAGCAGCGATAATAGGCTTTACGCGATCTTTAGCGCTTCAATTATCCAAAAAAGAAATACATGTGAATGCCGTAGCTCCCGGCCCTATATGGACACCGTTAATTCCAGCTTCCTTCAGCGAGGATAAAGTCGAAGAATTCGGAGAAGATACTTTATTGGGACGAGAAGGCCAGCCTTATGAGGTCGCTCCTTCTTATTTATTTTTGGCCTTAGAAGAAAACAGCTATATGACCGGACAAGTCTTACATCCCAACGGAGGAGAAATCGTTGCATAGTGCTAAACTTTTGAGCTGATTTTATACTTCTTTCAATACAGACAGGCTAAAATAAAAAAAGGAAATCATTTCTGATTTCCTTTACTCCGCTTTTGGCGGAGAGAGAGGGATTCGAACCCCCGGACCCGTGAAGGTCAACGGTTTTCAAGACCGCCGCATTCGACCACTCTGCCATCTCTCCGGGCGCAAAATTAGATAAATATCCCGTTCCTGCAACAGTTTTCTTAAAAAAAATAATTCTTTTTCCCGGGGACAGAAGATGCATATTGATTTTTAAGCTTTTAAACGTCTATTAAAAACACTGTTCCTTTGAGTGAAATGGGAGCGTTCAAAGGAAATCTTTTACTATTTTTGTAGAAATTGAACATTTATGAAGTTATTCTGGATTCTATTATTTATAACATTCCCATTTGCTGTTTTCAGTCAAAAGCAAAATAAGTCTAAGAATGATAAAAAAATTCAGGCTTTTTTCGATTATAAAATATTTCAGATTCCGGGTGATTCCGCCTATATAGAAGGATATTTACAATTTCAGGCAGCTAAAATAAATTACAAACCGACAGGTGAGCATGACCTGCAAGGCCAGCTGGCAATCCAGTATCAATTAAAACGTGGCGACTCATTGTATTCGGCGAATACTTATTCTTTCCTGACACCGGTCATGAAAGACAGTATCGTAGAAAATTTTCTGGAAGTTTTTCGTGTAAAAGCAGCACCAGGAATCTACGAATTCAAATTAGGTCTTCTGGATGTGAACAGCAGCAATGATTTCATCTATTCCACACAAATTATTGAAATTCCGGCCCTGCCCTCTACTCCTGCTTTGTCAGACGTTATTATCGCCGAAATACTTCGGAAATCAGATGAAGAATCTATTTTCAACAAAAACGGAATTATCGTTTATCCCCGGATTCAGAACTTTTTTGATACCCAGGATGAGAAGCTTCCTTTTTATGTAGAAGTTTACAATTTAGATCCGCAAAAGAGCTACGGTTTAAAATGGTCAGTTTATGATGTATTGAAAAAAGAAATGCTTCTTCTTTATTCCGGAACGAAAAAACTAAGCGGTATAAAAGATCAGGTAGTAACTTCCTTTATTAATATTGACAATCTGCCTACCGGCGAATACAATCTTATCCTGGAGCTGGTAAATCAATCGGAAATTTTTTCCAGAAAAGAATATTTTTTCGCCAAACAAACCGATGAATTAAAAGATGTGATTATTTCAGATGAGCAGATCATTGTTGATCCGGCGTTTCAGGCATCTATCCCAAATGACAGTCTGGCATTTTATGTAGGAAGCCTGAATCCGATTGTCGGAAGAACTGAGCAAGCACATATCAAGGCATTGCTGAAAGAAAAAAATGCCGATAAAATGAGAAATTACATGGAGAAATTCTGGATTGCCATGTCAAAACAATCTCCGGACAAGAAAACTCCTTACGATCTGTGGCTGGGATATAAAGCCCAGGTACAATTGGTACAGCAGAAGTTTGCTGCAATGAACCTTTCCGGCTATGCGACAGACAGAGGGCGCGTTTATCTTCAGTATGGCTCTCCTTCTTCGATCATTGTGAAAGAAACTTCTCCTTCCGAATATCCTTATGAAATCTGGATTTACGATAAGATCAAACAATTTTCCAACAGACGCTTTATCTTCTACAGCCCGGAATTATTGCAAAATTCTTATCGCCTGCTCCACTCGGACATGATCGGGGAATTACAAAATTACCGCTGGCAGCATGAGCTTACCAAAAGAAATTCTCCTGTTTACAATATTGACGATCCCAATGACGGCAATACAGATCATTTCGGAGGAAACAGCTCTATTTACTACAATCAACGTTAGCCCGAAATGGATTTAAGCAGTATTGCTGTTGTTATACTTAACTGGAATGGCAGAAAGCTTTTAGAGGGTTTTCTTCCCTCGGTAACCAGGTATTCGGGAAATGCAGCTATTTATCTGGCTGATAACGCTTCTACGGATGATTCTGTAAGTTTTGTCAAGGCGAACTTTCCCTCGGTAAAAATTATTATCAATGAGGTCAACGGAGGTTATGCCAAAGGTTATAATGATGCTTTAAAAAGTATAGAAGAACCTTATTATTTACTGCTGAACAGTGATATTGAAGTTACTGAAAACTGGCTTTCACCACTTTTAGAAATAATTCAGCAGCAAAATGTCGGAGCTGTACAGCCTAAAATAAAAGCATTTTCAGAAAAAGAATCATTTGAATATGCCGGAGCAGCTGGAGGTTTTATTGATAAAGATTTCTATCCGTTCTGCCGCGGGCGCATTTTCGACAATGTAGAAAAAGATTCCGGACAATACGACTATCCAATGGAGGTGTTCTGGGCATCCGGCGCGTGCATGCTTATCCGGCGCTCCCTGTTTTGGGAAACCGGCGGATTAGACGAAGACTTTTTCGCGCACATGGAAGAAATTGATTTATGCTGGCGCATTAAAAAACGGGGTTATTCCATGCAGATCATTCCGCAATCCGTTGTTTATCACGTAGGAGGAGGGACGCTGAGCTATGCTTCTCCCCAAAAGACGTTTTTAAACTTCCGGAACAGCCTCCTGATGATTACTAAAAATTACAATGGCTGGCTTTCAGGGAAGATATTGCGCAGACTTGTGTTGGACGGGATTGCAGGCATTGTTTTTCTTGTGAAAGGGAATCCCCGGTTAACATGGGCAGTCATACGCGCACATTTCGCTTACTATTCGTTATTGGGAAAAATGCTAAAAAAAAGAGAAAAAGAATCTTTTTTAAAGTTTAAAGAGATTAAAGGGGTATATAGCGGCAGTATTTTATGGGCGGTTCACATTCACGGAATCAGGAAATTCTCCGATTTAAATTATAGAAAGCTGGAGAGATATTGATCTTTCAATACTCATCCTCCAGATTACAGGTCCCAGTCATTATTCGTTTTTTACCCTTCCAAACACGTATTTCCACGTATAATGCAATAGTATTATTACCTGATTTTTGCTGCTCTTTATTAATTTATTAACTAAACTGTTAACTTCGTACCAGCACATTAACTTCATTGGAAGATGGATGATGTTGAGATAAAATTGATAGGATGCAAATCAACCGGGAACTATCCTGCTACATATATAAGTCAAAAAGGCTGCCCTCTTTTCGGGTAGTCTTTTTCTGTTTTGAGAAAAGGGATTATCAATTGTCAACGGACCGGCCAGTCTTTTTCAGAATGATCGGGTTTTGAATTAAATCCAAATAATTTAAACCATTGGATCAGAATCATAGTATGGAAAAGTAGGACTGAAAACTGACGCATGAGCCATATAATTCCCGATTCTTGTATCTGGATCATTGCTAACACATTTCCGAACATTAAAACAGATATATCAAGAACAGCCCATAACAAAATTCCCAAACTCAAATATGCAAAATGCCTTTTTTCAGAAGTGGTATTGTACAGATAAAAGAAAGAAGCTATAACCAATACGTAGTTTCCGAGAATGATTTCAACTATATTATATCTAAAAAATAATGACGGATAAATTATATATTGTATCATCAAAACCAATGTCATACAGATAAGATACCATTTAATAAATTTACGTTGCTTAACATTTCGGCAGATCCGGTAATAAAATGCTCCCAACAAAACAGATTGAGAGTAGGTGTAAATGTGTGAAAAATATAAGTTATAATGATATAAGCATGTAGCAACCTCCGAGGCCAACTGTATGAATAACATCGTCCACAAGAAAACAACAATTATTTTTAACCACCCAGATCTGTTAGTTCTTAGTTTCCAAGTATATAGTAATGTATTAATAACAAGTAAAATCAGGCAAAACCCATATAACCAGTATAATGCAGCAAACATCTAAAAATGAATTTATTCACTTGTAAATGTAGTGATTATAAAAAAACAGGTGAAATCTCTGATTATTCTTCAACAATCTGTAATTTCGCAAAACGGAGCAGCAGCGTTTTTGAGCCTTCTTTCGGAAAGAAAATCACCGCTCGCTTATCATCTCCATTTCCTGTTATCTGGATAACCTTTCCTCTTCCAAAGGTTTCGTGCAGTACATTATAGCCCACCTTCAAATCAGACAGGCTGCTTGCCTGAAAATCAGGATTAGTTCCATTAGACTGCTTTAATTCATCAAGCGATCTTAAATTCTTTGCGGGAGGAGTACTCAAACGGTTTAAGCCGCCGGAAAAAGCCGGTTCTGCAATCCTTCCCGATTTCAAAGAGCGTCCGCCACCGTGCTGCGTTGTTTCGTGCTCTGTATATTGACGGTCAATTTCCGTAATAAAACGGCTCGGCTCAGATGTCTGTAAGCTGCCAAACACGAAACGGGAATTAGCGTACGAAATTGTACAGGTTTTTTCCGCCCTGGTTAGTGCTACATAAAACAACCGCCGCTCTTCTTCCAGCTCTGCTCTTGAATGCAAAGACATCTGCGAAGGAAACAGGTTTTCTTCTAAGCCGACTAAAAAGACATGCTTAAACTCCAAGCCTTTACTGGAATGGATCGTCATGAGGGAAACTTTATTTCTGTCCTCATCCTTCTGTTCATCAGCATCTGTCAGCAAAGCGACATCTATTAAAAACTCGGGCAGAGTTTTCGTTTCATTTTCTTGGTTCTGCTGGGTAAACGCTTTGATCCCGCTTATCAGCTCTTCAATATTCTGATAGCGTTCCACTTCTTCCGGGCCTTTATCTTTTTCATTATAGAGCTCTTTCAGTAAACCGGAAGACTTGGCAATTTCCATTGCCATATCATAAGCTGGCAGCTTATCAATCTGTGCATGAAAGCTCTGAATCATTGTCGTAAATTCCGTTATCTTGGAACGAACGCCGCTTGCAAAAGCATTCAGAATATCCGGATCTGTCAATCCCTCAAAGAACGTCAGTCCTTTTTCTGCCGATTTAATGATAAATCCTTCCTGCGTAGTCTGCCCTATTCCGCGTTTCGGATAATTAATGATCCGTTTCAATGCTTCTTCATCTTTCAAATTAGTCGCCAGCCGGAAATAGGCTAGAATATCTTTAATTTCTTTTCGCTGATAGAATGACAAGCCTCCGTAAATTTTATACGGCAAGTTCAATTTTCTTAGTGCTTCCTCAAATGCCCTTGATTGACGGTTCGTGCGGTACAAAATAGCAAAATCTCTGTATTCCAGACCTTCTCCGCGTTTCATATCAAAAATTCTGTTGGCAACCAGATTTCCTTCTTCGTTGTCTGTAAGTGTCCGGACGATTTTTATTTTTGTTCCGAGGTCATTTTCTGTCCATACCTTTTTTTCAATCTGGTCCCGGTTGTTTTTAATAATGCTGTTCGCCGCTTCCACAATCACCTGAGTTGAACGGTAATTCTGTTCCAGCTTGAACAACTGAAAGTCCGGGTAATCCTTTCTGAAATTTAATATATTCTGAATATTCGCTCCCCGAAAGGAATAAATACTTTGTGCATCGTCTCCAACTACACAAATATTTTCAAAAACAGCCGCCAGTTTTTTAACTATTAAGTACTGTGCAAAATTCGTATCCTGGTACTCATCCACCAGGATATAGCGGAACTTATACTGATAATGCTGTAAAACATCCGGAAAATCACGGAGCAGGACATTCGTATAAAACAATAAATCATCAAAGTCCATTGCTCCTGCCTTAAAGCAGCGGGTCACATACGTTTTATAAATAGTCGCCATCATCGGGCGCTTATTAGCGTAATCTTCTGAAATAATCTCTGCGTTATTAGCATATTCGTCCGAAGATACTAGCTGATTTTTAGCTGTTGAAATCCGGCCGTAAACAACGCTGGGTTTATATAATTTATCATCCAGATTCAGTTCTTTGACAATATCTTTTATCAGGCTTTTGGAATCTTGTGTATCATAGATGGTAAAATTCTGAGGAAAGCCCAAACGCTCTGAATTGATCCGTAAAATGCGTGAAAAAACCGAGTGGAAGGTTCCCATCACAACACTTCGTGCGTCGGAATCACCTACAATTTTAGTGATTCGCTCTTTCATTTCACTTGCAGCCTTATTGGTAAATGTCAGGGCTAAAATATTAAAGGGATCAATCCCCTGATCAATCATGTAGGCAATCCTGTAAGTTAAAACTCTAGTCTTACCGGAACCTGCACCTGCAATAACCATGGAAGGGCCTTCGTAATTTATTACAGCCAGACGCTGGCTCTCGTTCAATTCATCTAAATAAGCACTCATACCTGCAAAAATAAGCGGTAAAATCGGAAAGTTGCTATAACCGGGAGTTAATTTATTTCTGTCCAAACAGATGAACGAATCCATCCGCCTGTACTTCCGTAATCTCATCCAGTAAAAGCCCTTTGAATTTATAGAAGTAAACACCGTCTGTACAAAATTCCCCGTTTTGAGCTTTTCCATCCCAAAGTATCAAGCCCTGCTGGTGCCGGTTTTCATACACAACATTCCCCCAACGGTTTAGAATGAAAATTTCATATTCTTTATAGAAATCATAATTTAAGAGCACATAATCATTAATGCCGTCTCCATTCGGAGTAAACACATTCGGGATCTGAATAGACGGATCTACGAATATTTTGGTAGTATATTCCGCCTGGCATCCCTGCTGGTCTGTGACAATCAGCGTGACATCCTGATAACCCGGCATTCCCATGTACTGTGTTACACTGGCATTGGTCGGGTTCGTATAAACGTTGTCGTAAATGTGCCACTCCCATTTAGTAATCGGCGAAAGCGTATAAGAAGATCCATCTATAAAGGTTACCGTATTTCCTATTTTGATTTCCGTAGGTGAATAGGTAAAATAAGCTGTCAATCCATTAGGTGTAATGGTTAACGGATCCAGCTCATAGATAACCTGGCATCCTACTGCGTCTGTTATAGTTACTTTAGGAGAATAGGTACCTGATGTCAGATAGCTGTATGCAGCGTTATTTGTGTCCATAAGATGATCTCCATTCCCCAAATCCCAGTCGATAGAGGCTACTTCAGAATTTGTTCCCAAAGAAAAAGTTACCACCTGACCGCACTTGTCCAATGACTGAACGTAGGAAGGATCTGCCTGAGGTCCGCCGATTCTTAAATAATTCAGCAAAATCGTATCTGCCGTGCATCCATATTCATCTGTTACCGTTAGAGAGGTGCTGTAAATTCCTGAAAACACAAATGTATTACTCGGGTTTTGATTGGTTGAACTGTTGCCGTTGTCATAAAAATCCCATTGCCATCCTGTGATATTTCCTATAGATGTAGAATGATCTGCAAAATTCACAAATACCGGTGGGCAGTTAAATGTACCGTCTCCGTTGACACTGGCACCTGTAGCTATATAGGTAAAAGAAGCTTTCGGGGTCGATACGGTTACCGGTTTCGTCAATGTATCCTTACAACCGTTTCCATCCGTCACGATTAAAGTTACTGTATGATTGACGGACAACCCGGTAGAATTATCATTGAACTGATGTGTCAGATCATCCTGTGTACCTACAGCTATATTATCCACTTTCCACTGATAAGAGAGCGCAGGTGTTCCGGACGAACTATTCTGAGCTGAGAAATCCGCTGCGTTACATACTACCGGATCAACTGTAAAACCAGCAGTTGGTTTGGTTATGTTAACCTGCTGCTTCACTGGTGCTGATTTACACCCGAAAACATCTGTCACTATCAGTGAGGCTTCATGCGTTCCAGCTGATAAGAATGTGAATGTCGGGGAATCCGAAAGATTATGAGTGGTCTGCTGTGCTCCTGTCTCCAGATTTGTCCATTCAAAATAACTCAGAGGCGCTCCGTTCCCCTGAACAGAGGAATTGTTAACGGCAGTTGTAATCAATGGTGCACAACCGGCATTGAGGGATAAAGTGAAATCAGCGAGTGGTAATTGAAGCACTACAACAGGTAATGTTGTTGTCGCAACGCATCCAACACTATTTTTCACTGTTTGCGTAATAGTATAAGTGCCAGCTGTTGTATAAGTGTAAGATACCGGATTTCCTGTCTTAGTCACTCCGTTCCCCATATTATAGCCCCATGAAGTGATTGTATTAGAGGAGGTAGCCGCACTGCCGTCTATTCCGATCTGCCCGTTCTTACAAATGGAATCATTTGTCAATGTCATTGCAGGTACCAGCGAAGAAACATTCACAACCTTACTCAGACTATCCACACAGCCGGTAGTATGGTTTTCTATAATATGCCAAATGGTGTAGGATCCGTATCCCGCCGGATATTGATGTGAAGTCGAGCTTTTATCTGAATCATGCAGGTCTGCATTCGGGATATGTGTCTGTGTCCCATCTCCCCATTTCCAGTAAACATCGATCAAATCAGTAGAAACTCCCAGCTTGGAAGTATCTACCGTCTGGACCGTGATCGGAAAAGAGGGGTTACAAAACAAGTCCTGCTGAAGGTAATACTGCGATATAGGCGCTTTAATATAAACCGCGCTGTCCACTTTCATTGTATCTTTACAGCCCCTGTAATCAACAATCAGCTGTACGTCAAAATAACCCGTATCCTTGTCGTACTGATGTTTAGGGTTCTTATCCGTAGAATTTTTGTCATCTCCAAAATCCCAGTCCCAGCGAACTTCCGTAGAATCAATATTCGGATCAATCACGGATGTGTTAGTAAACACTATTTCTTTTTTCGCACAAGAAATCAGCGGTGCATACGTGAATCCTGCATGCTGCTTTGTTCCGACTTTAATATATTCCTGCTTGTAAATAGTGTCTTTACAGCCATTTGCAGTGGTTATAATTAAAGTTACATCGTATTTCCCGGTAACATAGGTCTGTACCGGTGGTGTTGCCGATGTAGATGTCTGACCGTTACCAAATGTCCAGCTCCAGGCAGTAATAGGACTGGTTGTAGAATTCGGAGTAGTCGACTGATTAATAAAGTTAACCTGAAGCGGAGTACATCCGTCAACGGGAACTGCCATAAATTTAGCCTCAATATCTGAAATAACAATATAGCTGTTTTTCGTCAGTGAATCAACACATCCGTTCGCGTCTGTAACAATCAGCTTAACATTGTAGGTTCCGTTGCCGGTATAAGTATGTGCGGGCGGTGTTGTTCCCGTAAAAGTTGTTCCGTCTCCGAAAACCCATTTATACGTTCCTGAAGCTCCTGTGGTATTCTGAAAAGTTATTGTTGCAGGACTACAGCCTGCCGTATCAGGTGCGATAAAATTCGGCACGGTAGCCGCGACTACCTGAACAGTCTTTGTCGCCGTAGCATCACAGCCTGAAGTTGTGTTCCTTGCAGATAAGGAAACAGTATAGGTTCCCGGAGTAGAAAAAACAAAGGTCGGATTCTGAACAGTAGATGCTCCGGCAATATCCGCATTCCAAAGCCATACATTCGCACCGGCAGAAGAGTTATCAGTAAATTGAACAGGGCTTCCGACACAAACAATTGCAGGGGCAGTAAAATCTGCCTGGAAATTTGAAATATTAATATCATGGCTATATGTTTTTGAACATCCGTTGACGGTACTGGTTGCCTTCAGAGTGACTGTATAAGTTCCAGCATTGTTGTATGTTACTGCCGCTGGCTGCAAACTGGTTGAGGTGCTCCCATTCCCAAAGCTCCATGCAAAATTTACATCCGCAGTGGGAGAAGAAGTATTATTGAAAGTAATGTTGATCGGCACTGTACAGCTGTTTCCGGACATGGAAAAGCTGGGCTGAGGAGATGGATTTATTGTAATATATCCCACTTTTACCTCTGCATCTGCCTGGCCGGTGCTATTCTGAATTGCCAGTGTCACCGTATAAGTCCCGGGGCTTGGATAAGTATAAACAGGATTCTGCTGAGTACTCGTTTCTCCGTTACCGAAGTTCCAGTTATAAGTTGTGATGTTACTTCCTGTTGAAGTGCTTGTAAATGTGATGGATTCACCTTCGCAGACAGCAGTTTTTGAGGCCGTAAAATTGGCGGTCAAACTCTGTGAAAAAACAAAACTTCCTGACATTAAAAGCAGCAATAGCAAAGTAACGAATTTCATATAATCTATAGTTGAAAATACTAATATAAATGTTCTTCATGAACATTTCCATATTTAACTTTCAAAAATGAGTAAAACGCCCTATCTGTCGAGCAAAATCAAAAGATATTAGGGCGAAGCCACTTTTCTGTTTCTTCCGGATTCACTCTTCTTCTCGCTGCATCTGCTTTTATCTGTGACTCATCAATTTTCCCCAAACCAAAATACTTGGCGTGCGGGCTGGCAAAATACCAGCCGCTGACTGCAGCAGTCGGATGCATTGCCAGAGTTTCCGTCAGCTGTATTCCTGTATTCTTATAGGCATTAAGCAACTTAAAAATAGTCAGCTTTTCACGATGGTCAGGGCATGCAGGATAACCCGGCGCAGGACGGATCCCGATGTATTTTTCCTTAATAAGATCTTCATTCTCCAACTTTTCATCCGTGGCATATCCCCAGTATTCTTTTCGGACATATTCATGGAGATATTCAGCAAATGCTTCTGCCAAACGATCGGCAAGCGACTTCAACATGATCGAGGAATAATCATCGTGTTCTTCTTCAAATTCAAGCACTTTTTCATCCAGACCAACACCTGTTGTTACTGCAAAACAGCCGATATAATCTCTCTTAGTACCTTTAGGAGCAATAAAATCCGCAAGGGATAAATTAGGCTGTCCCGCCGTTTTTTGTGTCTGCTGACGCAAACTGTAACTTTCTGCCAGCACCAAAGAGGTTTGCGGGTCGTAAATCTCTGTCGTATCATCTATTGAATTAGCCGGGAAAATACCAAAAACGGCACGTGCTTTTATCCATTTTTCCGCGATCAGCTTGTCCAGCATCAGCTGCGCATCCTCATAAAGATGCTTTGCCTGATCACCAACCACTTCGTCATTTAGGATCGCAGGAAATTTACCATACAATTCCCATGTCATGAAAAAAGGTGTCCAGTCAATGTAATTTTTCAGTTTTTCAAGCGGAAAATCAGTAAAACATTCAATTCCCAATCTATTTGGCACAGGAATAACTTCATTTTCCCAATCAATTTTGAGCTTATTTTTTAAAGCTTCATCGTAGCTTAATAACGTTTTTGCCGATTTTTTATTCTCATGATGAAAACGAATTTTATCGTATTCTTCGTTTAACTTACTTACAAAATCTTCTCTTTTACTTCCAAGCAGCGACTCTACTACAGTTACTGCACGCGATGCATCCAGAACGTGAACTGTCGTTCCGTTGGGATAGTGCTGTTCTATCTTTACGGCGGTATGTACTTTGGATGTCGTCGCTCCTCCAATCATTAGCGGAACCGACAGGTTGGATTTCTGCAGCGCATCTGCAACACTAACCATTTCGTCCAGTGAAGGTGTGATCAGCCCGCTCAATCCTATTACATCAACATTATATTCAACAGATTTCTGAATAATTTCTTCTGTCGGAACCATTACTCCCAGGTCAATAACTTCATAGTTATTACATCCTAAAACCACGCTCACGATATTTTTCCCGATATCGTGGACATCTCCTTTTACGGTTGCCATCAATATCTTTCCTGCCGCTGCAGTCTTTTCATTTTTTTCTGCTTCAATATAAGGCTGCAGTATTGCTACCGCTTTTTTCATAACACGGGCTGATTTTACCACTTGTGGTAAAAACATTTTTCCTGAACCGAACAGATCGCCAACAACATTCATTCCATCCATCAGCGGGCCTTCAATTACTTCAATCGGCCGGGCATACTTTCTTCGGCATTCTTCGACATTTTCTTCCAGGAAATCCAATACTCCTTTTACTAATGCGTATTTCAGACGTTCCTCTACCGGTGCGTTCATCCATTCATTCGTTTCTACCTTTTTGGATGTGTCGCCTTTTACTGTTTCCGCAAAAGCCAGTAATTCTTCCGTGGCATCTTCTGTTCGGTTCAGTAAGACATCTTCGACTTTTTTAAGTAATACAGGATCTATTTCATCGTAAATCTCCAGCATTGTAGGATTTACTATTCCCATATCCATTCCGTTCTTTATTGCGTGATATAGAAACGCGGAATGCATTGCTTCTCTTACTTTGTTATTTCCTCTGAATGAAAATGAAACATTAGAAACTCCTCCGCTGACATGTGCATCCGTTAAATTCTCACGGATCCATCTCGCCGCATTGAAGAAATCCAGTGCGTTGCGCCTGTGCTCGTCCATTCCTGTAGCAACAGGAAAAATATTAGGATCAAAAATGATGTCTCCGGGAGGAAAATGTGCTTGTTCAGTCAACAATTCGTACGAACGTTTGCAGATTTCTATTCTCCGCTCTAATGAATCCGCCTGCCCCTGTTCGTCAAATGCCATGACTACCACTGCTGCGCCATAACGTTTGATCAGCTTTGCCTTACGGATAAATTCATCTTCTCCTTCTTTCAATGAGATCGAGTTAACGATTCCTTTCCCCTGCAAGCACTGTAATCCTGCTTCAATGATTTCCCATCTGGAGCTGTCAATCATAATGGGGATCCGCGCTATTTCAGGCTCAGAAGCTATTAAATGTAAAAAACGTGTCATTGCTGCTTTTCCGTCAATCATCGCCTCGTCCATATTGACATCCAGCACCTGAGCACCACCTCTCACCTGCTCCAACGCCACTGACAATGCGTCTTCATAACGATTTTCCTGAATCATCTTTAAAAATACCCGTGAGCCGGTCACGTTGGTTCGTTCACCAATATTCACGAAGTTAGATTCAGTTGTAACGATTAGCGGTTCTAATCCGGAAAGCTTTAAAGTCGTTTGTGTCATCTTAAATATTGAATTTTGAATATTGAATTATGAACGGGGTTTTAACCGAGATTTTGAAGTTAAAATACTGCTTTTGAGTATTTTTTTAATTTCATCGGATGTATGGATTAATCTTTCGTAATTATTTTTATCAATGTAATCAGAGGTAAACAAAAGCTCTAACCAATATTGCGATTCATCACATTCTTTCAGAGAAATATAAAGCTTATGAATAAAGTCCGGAATACTTTGAGAATTATTTGCTTCTCTGATATTCGCTCCAACTGAAGTTGCTGAACGAAGAAACTGTTTACTCAGAATAAATTCCTGATTCTTAATCAGCTTTTTATAAGTTGAAACAGAATTCAACGCAAATTCAAAGCTTTTTGTTTTTAATACATTTTCTTTCATAATAAATGGTTTAATTGTCATTTTTAATTTAAGAAAAAAGATCACTTCAAACAATAATTAATTAAAACATTCTTTACCAAAAAATTCAGTATTCAGTACTTAATTTTCTAGGTTCATAGTTCTTCACTAAATCCGCAATTGCTTTTATATGTTCTGGTGTCGTTCCGCAACACCCACCAATAATATTAATGATATTATCTTTCAGATAATCTTCTATTTGCTTCTCCATAATTTCGGGAGTCTCATCATAACGCCCAAATTCATTCGGAAGTCCTGCATTCGGATGTGCACTTACCGCAAAGGGTGCGTGCTGAGAAAGCGTTTTCAGATAAGGCTGCATCATTTTTGCTCCAAGTGCGCAGTTCAGCCCGATACTCAGCAGATCCATGTGCTGAACAGAAATCAGAAAAGCTTCTGTGGTTTGACCTGTTAATGTCCTTCCCGACTGATCTGTAATTGTTCCGGAAACCATCACCGGCAATTTTATTCCTTTCTCCTCAAAATACTGATCTATAGCAAACAATGCAGCTTTGGCATTCAGTGTGTCAAAAACAGTTTCTACTAATAAAATATCCGCTCCTCCTCTGACTAAACCATCTGTCTGCTGATAATAGGCTGCTCTAAGTTCTTCGAAAGTGATTGCTCTGAATCCGGGATCGTTTACATCAGGAGAAAGGCTGGCTGTACGGTTTGTCGGACCAATCGATCCCGCTACAAATCGTGGTTTATCCGGTGTTTTTTTTGTGTACTCATCTGCGACTTCTCTGGCAATTTTCGCACCCAGATAATTGATGTCGTCCACGGCAAAAGCGAGGCCATAGTCTTCCTGAGCTATTGTTGTCCCGGAAAAAGTATTCGTTTCAATAATATCCGCACCTGCCTCAAGGTAAGCAGCGTGAATCTCCTTAATAATATCAGGACGTGTCAGTGACAGCAGATCATTATTTCCCTTCAATGGCTTATGGTGGTTTTCAAACCATCCTTTTCGAAAATCTTCTTCTGTTAATGTATAACGCTGAATCATCGTTCCCATCGCGCCGTCTAAAACGAGAATCCTTTCTTTTAAAAGTTCTTTTATCATAATCTGTTAAAGCATAAAGAAAGCAGGGAATCCTGTATCACAACTTATCTTTTCCGTCTGCTGACGAATAGGATTTGGCACCTTTTTCCATTGAAACGGAAGAGGTTGCCAAGGTTTCATCGGGCCAGTCCCTCCACCTTTCTTTATAAGTTTATATTTTAATGAACTGAGCACAAAAGTACATTACAATTTCATGAAATAAAAGAAAAATATTTTTTTTACATTAAAATTACAACATAGGCTTATTTTCACCAGATATCCGAAAGAAGTTCTTTCTGAGAATAAGACTTTTTTCACCATCTTTACATAAAATTTCAGAACATCTTAAAAAGAACTATCTCTGATGGATAAGCCTTTGAAAATATACAGCGCTTCTGCAGGAAGCGGAAAAACATATACGCTTGTAAAAACGTATCTGGAGCTGATTTTAAAAGGTGATGCACAACCTCTGAATTTTTCGAAGATCATCGCCATGACGTTTACCAATAAAGCGGCATTGGAAATGAAGACACGGATCATCAGCGCTCTGGATAATTTAAGCAATCCCGAAAGAGTTCCTGAAAACACGGAAAAAGCGAAAAAATACTTAGCGGATATTTCGAAAGATTTCGGGATGAAACCGGAAGAAGTACAGAAAAAAGCACAAATTGCGCTGACACATATTCTGCATCAATACGAGGATTTTTATGTAATGACCATTGACAAGTTCAATCTGCGCCTGATACGTTCGTTTGCGATGGACCTCAATCTGGACGCTAATTTTAAAGTCATCATTGATGAAACGGAAATTACACAGCGTGTAACGGAAGATTTTCTGAACGAAATAGACGACCAGTTCACTTCTGTCCTGTCAAAATTATTTGTACAGCTGGCAGAAGAAAAAATGTCGGACGGGGAAAACTGGAATTTTGAAAGAGAGCTGTCCGATTATCTTAAAATTCTCGGAAAAGAAGAGGCGATTGAACTGTTGAATCAGACAGATGAGGAGACATACAGCTCGGAAACATTCAACCTGATAAAGCTTCAAATCCGACATCTGGATCAAAAAATTGAAGAAAACGCGGAACAATTTCTGGATAAAATTCAGCCGGTCGTTGATGATATTGACGACAAACGGAAAAAAAATTCCATTGTTGGTTTAATTGAAAAGCTGAAAGCCAACAAATCCCGGATCAGCTCAGAAATGAAAATGCCGTTAACGGAGGCACAAATCCGCTATATGGAGAATAACGAGCTGCCGGAGCATATTGTAAATATACTTACTGATTTTTATACAAAGCATCTGGAGTTAATTGCTCAGACCGAGCAATTGAACCGTGTCAAGAAAAGCTTTCATTATATCCGCCTGCTGAAAAAAATACACGACCGGTTACAGGAGTTCCGTCAGACAGAACAGATTATCCGAATCTCCGAATTTAACCGTATGATCTCCGATTTGCTGAAAAATGAAAGCTCTCCGTTCATTTATGAAAAACTGGGAACACGGTTTAATCATTTTTTGCTGGACGAATTCCAGGATACTTCCCGCCTGCAATGGCAGAATATCGTTCCGTTAGTACATGAAGCACTTTCCCAGCAATATCAGAATCTAATTGTGGGAGACCCGAAGCAATCCATTTATCGCTTCAGAGGCGGAGTCGCTGATCAGTTCGTTGCTTTACCGGCGGTTTACAATCCAAAAAACGAAGCTTCCTTAAAAGAAATTTCGGGTTATTTTGAAAAGATGGGCATCCGGGAAGATTTGGGAGATAATTACCGTTCTTCAAAGGAAATTGTAGAATTCAATAATTTGTTTTTTACAGAACTTGTGAAGTTTATCCGTCAGGAAAAAGAAATTGATTATACCTCTTATTACGACAGCATCGTTCAGAATCCGAAAAGCGAGAAAAAAGGGTATATTGAGCTTATTTCATTAAAAGAAAAAGCAAGATCTGCCGGCGACGAAGACAGTGAAGAGGAAAACAGCTCCGAAAATATCCGGTTTTTGATTTCCCGCGTGGAAGAATGTATCAGAGACGGCTATGAAAAAGGAGATATCTGCGTTTTAGGAGACACAGCAAGATTATGCAACGAATATGCCATCGCTTTATCACAAAAGGGATATAAGGTTGTTTCCAGCGACAGCCTCGCAGTAGATTCCGATCAGGCTGTGAAATTGTGCATCATCTATCTGTCATGGAGAAACCAGCCTTCCAATGAGCTTGCTGCAAAACGGTTTGCGGAAAAGTTCCTGTCCATACGATTTCCGGAAGATGCTACACGGCTTTATATGTCTTATATGAATGAACGTCCGGCATTCAATGAAGAATCAGGTCCGGTAAGTTATTTCAATACACGGCAGTTCGTTAATGACTATTTCGAATCCTGGGAAAATTTTCACTTTCCCTTTGAGAATCTGTATGCTTTACTGGAACGGTTTTATCAGATTTCCGGACTGAACGAATTAGAAAATCCGTATTTACACCATTTATCGGATCTGGCATTTAATTACGATCTGAACAACGGGCCTGATCTGAACACATTTCTGGATTTTTATGCAAAAACAGGAAAAAATTCATCCATTCAGACACCTGAAAATAAAGATGCGGTCAAAATAATGACTGCTCACAAATCAAAAGGGCTGGAATTTAAAATAGTCATCATTCCGCAGCTGAACAACAACTTTTTAAAAAATAAAGCAAAATACCTGATCCAGTTAGATGAGCATCTCTCCTACACTACTCTTTCACAAAAAGTTTTAAGTCCTAAATTAAAAAATAATTATACAGAGGAATACACGGCAGGACTCCTGGATAAGCTGAATTTATACTATGTTGCTTTCACACGTCCGATCGACCGTTTATATGTCATGAATTACATCAAAAGCAATTCTTCGGTTGCTTTCGGGCCGATCTTTCACGAATTCCTGCAGACGCCCGTTTTTGAATCCCACACCGCTGAAAAGGAAATTATCGGGAAAGAGAGAGAGTTTTTTCGGTTCCAATTCGGTGAACGTGTTACCAACCCGGCTTCTTTTCAGGCAAATGAAGCAAATAATTTTGTTCCTGAGAATGTTTCCGACAAATTATGGTTCCCTTCCATTTCGCTAAAAAACCACCTGGAAGATATTGACGAAAGCATTGAAGAGCAACGACGCTACGGCCGTCAGCTGCATTATATTCTTTCGGAGCTGGAACATTTTAATGACAGCACGGAAGCCATCGAAATTCTCCAGAAAAAAGGATTGATCGAAAAAGCATTTTCAGAGCGTTTGCTGCAAGACATTCAGCATATTACCTCCAGCAAAATGTATGAGGAATTGCACCAGGGTAAAAAACAGGTAATAAATGAACAATCCATCATCATTTCTGAGTCAGAGGTAAAACGCCCGGATAAAATCATAGTGAAAGACAACGAAACCATTGTACTGGATTTTAAAACCGGACTGAAAACCGGCAAGGATCTGAAACAAATAAAAAATTACTGTGAAATCCTTGAGCAAATGGATTTTCCGAATGTCCGGGGAATTGTCCTCTATACGCAGGAACTGGAATTTATAGAAGTGTAAAAGCAGTATTTCTAACCTTGCTAATATATTATTCTGTATCAAATGGATTGCTTTAAAATGTTCTGTTAATTATGAACTAATGGTTTTTATTCTATGTAATTTTAGAATCCAAACAAATGATAATATATGAAAACCTTTAAACTTCACAACAATATTCAGATCCCGGCTGTGGGTTTCGGAACATACAAAATTCAGGAAGGGCAGGAATGTATTGATGCCGTCAAATTTGCCTTAAAACATAATTATCGTCACATCGACACAGCAGCAGTTTACGAAAACGAAAAGAGTGTTGGTATCGCCATCCGTGAAAGTGCTGTTCCGAGAGAAGAGCTTTTTATCACGACCAAAGTGTGGAATACAGAACGGGGATATGAAAAAACATTAAAAGCTTTTGATGCTTCTATGGAACGTTTAGGATTGGAATACCTCGACCTGTATCTTATCCATTGGCCGGCAAATACAAAACAATTTTCAAATGCCGCTGAACTGAATGCGGAAACATGGCGGGCGCTGGAAACATTGTATATGAATGGAAAGATCAGAGCAATCGGTGTCAGCAATTTCCTGGTTCATCACCTGGAAGAGCTATTCAAAACAGCAACTATCAAACCCATGATTAATCAAATTGAATATCATCCGGGATATACACAAGCAGATACGGTTGAGTTCTGCAAACAGCACAATATTCTGGTCGAAGCATGGAGTCCGTTAGGAAGAGGCCGTGTTCTGGAAAATCCCTTGCTGGTTGAGCTCGCCGGAAAATACAACGCATCGACAGGAGCTATCTGCCTGCAATTTGCATTACAGCAGGGCATCATTGTACTTCCAAAATCAACAAATGAAGAACGGATCATTGCTAATAATTCCATTGATTTTACATTAAGTGATGAGGACATTAAAAAGATCAACAATATGACGGAAACCGGCTTTTCGGGACTTCAACCTGATAACGTTGATTTCTGAATCAGAACATAAAAAGTAAAAAGAAATGGCTTTCAAATTGAAAGCCATTTCTTTTTTATCGATTACCGAACTAAGGTCACATGTCCTGTTTTCTCTATAATATCATCCATTCCTTTTTTCTTGAAACGGATTTTCCATACATACGTACCATCCTGGCAAAGCTTGCCACCGTTGAATAAATAAGTTCCGTCCCAGCCGTAATCTACATCATTCGACTCAAAAATCACTTCTCCCCATCTGTCAAAAATCAGCAGGTTGTAAGATGTCAGATCAACGCCTTCTGTAATGATCGGCTTAAAGACATTATTAAAGTTATCTCCATCCGGCGTAAATGCATTCGGAACAAAGAAAATAATTTCTTCTTTCATTGTGAATCTCACCGCTGCCGTATCTGCACATCCCGTTTCAGTATATGCGGTCAGGATTACCGTAAAGTTCTGATTCTCTACTCCGACAAACGTATGGGTTACATGCTCAGTCGTAGCATCAGGCGTGAAATCTCCGAATGACCAGTTGTAATAATCTGCATTTTGAGAAGTATTATTGAAATAGATTACATTTTCAATGGAATTTACCTCATAAGATGAAGGTGTGAACGATGCTATCGGTCTTGAGGTCACACATATTGTCACCATGTTTGAAGAGCCATAGCATCTGGTTTGGCCTTGTCCTACAAATTGCACCTGATAACATCCCGGAGTATTAAAGGTATATTCCATATCATTACAATTCTTATTAACCGTATCTCCGTTGATCAACCAGTTACAGCTTAAATAATTGTATTCATTTTTATCAAACGTGAGCGTTAATGGCGCACAACCGTTAGAATCCGCATTTGCAAGATAAATTTGTGGCAGATCATTATCCTTCACAGTCGCACTTACATACGTTTCACATCCATTCGCATCAATCACAGTAAAGTTATGTGTTCCTGTTGCCACACCTGTAAAAATATTGCTGATCTGCGGTGTTCCTCCTGCCACAACATATCTATACGGTGTGTAACCGCCACTTGCACTAATTTTAACCACTCCGTTATTCTGTCCTGCAATACAATTATGATTGATGTCCAATTCATTGACAAAAGCAGAAATAGCATGTCCGGAAGGCGGATTAGTAATAGTCACTGTCACATCTTTCGTACAGTTATGCGCATCTTTCACCGTAACAGTATAAGTTCCCGCAAACAGATTCGTATATATATTATTTGACGTGAAAGCTCCTCCGTTAAAGCTATAAGTCAGCGGAGCAAAGCCACCATACGCTGAAACTTCAAATGAGCCTGTATTTTGCCCCGGTACGCAAACATGTGTTACATTATTTGAGAAAATCTGAGCAGCCAGCTCAATTGCCGGTTGTTCTATTATAAAAGATGCCGTTTTTAAACAACCATTCTGGTCTGTTACTGTCACAGTATAATTTCCTGCTGCCAGATTATTAAACACATTCGATGTTTGATTTGCGCCTCCGTTCAATGAATACACATAAGACGGAAAACCGTTTGCCGCAGTAACAGTCACAGAGCCTGTGTTGGTTCCCGGTACACATATATGAACAATATTCTGAGGAGCTATATTTACAGCTAATTCCTGACCGTTCAACGGATCATTGATAGTAAATGTGGCTGTTTTCTGACATCCGTTGGAATCTGTTACTATCACCGTATAGTTTCCGGATGCAAGACTGGTAAATACGCTTGATACTTGCGGTGTACCTCCGTTGAGCGTATAAGTATAAGGCGGGAATCCGTACAGCGCAGAAATCGCTGCCTGTCCTGCCTGTCCTCCAGGAATACAATTATGAAGCACATCAGAAGGATTTACTGTTGCAGTCAACTCCTGCTGAGACGGAGGATTTGAAATATAGAACGTTTGAGTTGCCGTACAACCATGCAGATCCGTAACAACTACTGTATGATTTCCTGTAGTTAAATTCGTAAAAGAACCTTGTGGCTGAGCCGTTCCCGCATCTAAGACATAACTGTAAGATCCATAACCGCCTGCTGCTACCAGCACAGCGCTTCCCGTACTCGCATTCGGAACACAATTATGAATGACCGATCCTGTCTGAACAGTTAAAGTCAGGTTATCCGTTGGTTCCAGAATCGTAAACGCAACCATAGAAGTACAGCCATTCGTATCTGTAACTGTAACACTATAGTTTCCTGCGGCCAGTCCTGTAAACGTATTAGAAGCTTGTGGTGTTCCGCTTGCCAGCTGATACATATAAGGAGCAAAACCACCCGTCGCTGCAACATGTACAATTCCTGTATTTGCGCCCACAATACAATTATGTGTCAAGCTGTCAGAAGGAACTGTCGCCGTTAAAACCGCTCCGTTAGCAGGATCAACAATTGTAAATGTAGTGGTCGCGCTACAGCCGTTCGTGTCGCTCACTGTTACGTTGTAAGTACCGGACAACAAATTGGTGAATGTTGGATTGGATACCTGAGTCGTATTATAGCTGTTTGGGCCGGTTACCTGATATGTGTAAGGAGCATAGCCACCTGTTGCAGTTAAAGTTGCAGAACCATCTGTGCCGTTTACAAAACAGTTGTGGATCAGATTATCCGGTAAAGCTACTACAGCAAGTTCCTCGTTATTCGCAGGGTCATTGATCTGGAATGTAGTGGTCGCGCTACAGCCGTTCGTGTCACTTACCGTTACATTATATGTACCGGATAGTAGATTAGTGAACGTTGGATTGGAAATCTGAGTTGTATTATAGCTATTCGGGCCGGTCACCTGGTATGTGTAAGGGGCATAACCGCCAGTCGCCGTCAAGGTTGCCGAACCATCCGTGCCGTTTACAAAACAGTTGTGAATCAGATTACCCGGTAAAGCTACTACAGCAAGTTCCTCATTATTCGCAGGATCATTGATCTGGAACGTGGTAGTCGCGCTACAGCCGTTCGTGTCGCTCACTGTTACGTTGTAAGTGCCGGACAATAGATTAGTAAACGTTGGATTAGCTATCTGTGTCGTGTTATAACTATTTGGACCGGTTACCTGATACGTGTAAGGGGCATAACCGCCAGTCGCCGTCAAGGTTGCCGAACCATCCGTGCCGTTTACAAAACAGTTGTGAATCAAATTACCCGGTAAAGCTACTACAGCAAGCTCCTCATTATTCGCGGGGTCATTGATCTGGAATGTAGTCGTCGCACTACAGCTATTTGTATCGCTCACTGTTACGTTGTAAGTGCCGGACAATAGATTGGTGAACGTTGGATTAGCTATCTGTGTTGTGTTATAGCTGTTCGGACCAGTCACCTGGTATGTATATGGAGCATAGCCGCCTGTTGCGGTCAAAGTTGCAGAACCATCTGTGCCATTCACAAAGCAGTTGTGGATCAGATTACCCGGTAAAGCTACTACAGCAAGTTCCTCATTATTCGCAGGATCATTGATAGTAAACGTAGTAGTTGCACTACAGCCGTTTGTGTCACTTACCGTTACATTGTAAGTACCGGAAAATAGGTTCGTGAAAGTAGGATTAGCTATTTGTGTTGTATTATAGCTGTTTGGGCCGGTTACCTGATACGTGTAAGGAGCATAGCCGCCGGTTGCAGTAAGAGTTGCAGAACCATCTGTGCCGTTTACAAAACAGTTGTGAATCAGATTTCCCGGCAAAGCTACTACAGCAAGTTCCTCATTATTCGCAGGATCATTGATCTGGAACGTGGTAGTCGCGCTACAGCCGTTCGTGTCACTTACCGTTACATTATATGTACCGGATAGTAGATTAGTGAACGTTGGATTGGAAATCTGAGTTGTATTATAGCTATTCGGGCCGGTCACCTGGTATGTATATGGGGCATAACCGCCAGTCGCCGTCAAGGTTGCCGAACCATCCGTGCCGTTTACAAAACAGTTGTGAATCAGATTACCCGGTAAAGCTACTACAGCAAGTTCCTCATTATTCGCAGGATCATTGATCTGGAACGTGGTAGTCGCGCTACAGCCGTTCGTGTCGCTCACTGTTACGTTGTAAGTGCCGGACAATAGATTAGTAAACGTTGGATTAGCTACCTGAGTCGTATTATAGCTGTTCGGACCAGTCACCTGGTATGTATATGGGGCATAGCCACCAGTTGCGGTCAAAGTTGCCGAACCATCTGTGCCGTTTACAAAACAGTTGTGGATCAGATTACCCGGTAAAGCTACTACAGCTAATTCTTCATTATTCGCGGGGTCATTGATCTGAAATGTAGTGGTTGCGCTACAGCCGTTTGTGTCGCCTACCGTCACATTGTAAGTGCCGGAAAATAGATTAGTAAACGTTGGATTAGCTACCTGAGTTGTATTATAACCATTCGGACCGGTCACCTGGTACGTGTAAGGTGCATAACCGCCGGTTGCAGTAAGAGTTGCAGAACCATCCGTACCGTTTACAAAACAGTTATGAATCAGATTACCCGGTAAAGCTACTACAGCAAGTTCCTCATTATTCGCAGGGTCATTGATCTGGAACGTGGTAGTCGTGCTACAGCCGTTTGTGTCGCTCACCGTTACATTATAAGTACCGGAAAACAGATTGATGAAATTAGGATTGGAAATCTGAGTTGTGTTATAACCATTCGGACCGGTCACCTGGTACGTGTAAGGAGCATAACCACCAGTTGCAATCAGGATCGCGGAACCATCCGGACCATTTACAAAACAGTTATGAGTAATATCTACAGGTAAAGCTACTACTGCCAGCTCCTCGTTATTTGCAGGATCGTTAATAGTAAAGGTAGTGATCGCACTACAACCGTTCGTATCACTTACCGTCACATTGTAAGTACCGGAAAGCAGATTAGTAAACGTTGGATTAGCTATTTGAGTCGTGTTATAGCTGTTCGGACCGGTCACCTGGTACGTGTAAGGAGCATAGCCGCCAGTCGCCGTCAAAGTTGCAGAGCCATCCGTGCCGTTTACAAAACAGTTGTGAGTCAAATTCCCAGGTAAAGCCACAACATCCAGTTCCTCGTTATTCGCAGGATCATTGATCTGGAATGTAGTGGTCGCGCTACAGCCGTTCGTATCACTAACTGTCACGTTGTAAGTACCGGACAATAGATTGATGAAATTAGGATTGGAAATCTGAGTTGTGTTATAACCATTCGGACCGGTCACCTGGTACGTGTAAGGAGCATAGCCGCCAGTTGCGGTCAAAGTTGCAGAACCATCTATGCCGTTTACAAAACAATTATGAGTTAAATTGCCCGGTAAAGCTACAACGTCAAGTTCTTCATTATTCGCAGGATCATTGATCTGGAAATTTGCTGTGGTTTGACACCCATTTGTATCAAGAACCGTTACTGTATAATTTCCTGACGCTAATCCTGTAAAAGTGTGAGATGGCTGATAGGTAGTACCACCATTGATAGAATATTCATAAGGGGCATAACCACCGGTCGCGGCCACATTGGCTATTCCGTCCGCTCCTCCTATAAAACAATTATGTGTTAAGCTGTCGCTGGGTACAGTAGCAATTAAAGAGGAGTTGTTAGCCGGGTCCACTATCGTAAAGTTGGTCGTTGTCGTACAGTTATTCGTATCTCTGACAGTTATAGTATAATTTCCTGACGCTAATCCTGTAAAAGTGTGAGATGGCTGATAGGTGGTACCGCCATTGATAGAATATTCATAAGGGGCATAACCACCGATTGCGGCCACATTTGCAATACCATCCGAAGCACCAATCGTACAGTTGTGCGTCAGACTGTCACTCGGTACAGAGGCATTTAAAGGTACATTATTAGCCGGATCCACTATCGTAAAGCTGGTCGTTGTCGTACAGTTATTCGTATCTCTGACAGTTATAGTATAATTTCCTGACGCTAATCCTGTAAAAGTATGAGATGACTGATAGGTGGTACCGCCATTGATAGAATATTCATAAGGAGCATAACCGCCGATTGCGGCCACATTTGCAATACCATCTGAGGCACCAACCATACAGTTGTGCGTCAAACTATCACTTGGTGTGGATGCTGAGAGCACTGTTCCTCCTGCCGGATCATCGATCTGGAATGTAGTAGTCGCACTACAACCGTTCGTGTCACTTACCGTCACGTTGTAAGTACCGGAAAGCAGATTGGTGAATGTTGGATTGGATATCTGAGTCGTATTATAACTGTTAGGGCCAGTAACATGGTGCGTATAAGGAGCGTAACCACCCGTTGCGGTCAAAGTTGCAGAACCATCTGTACCGTTTACAAAACAATTATGAGTTAAATTGCCCGGGAAAGCTACAACGTCAAGCTCTTCATTATTCGCTGGATCATTGATCTGGAATGTAGTGGTTGCACTACAACCGTTCGTATCACTCACTGTTACATTGTAAGTACCTGAAATCAGATTAGTGAAAATTGGATTAGCTACCTGAGTCGTATTATAGCTGTTCGGACCGGTCACCTGGTACGTGTAAGGGGCATAACCGCCAGTCGCCGTCAAAGTTGCAGAACCATCCGTACCGTTTACAAAACAGTTGTGAGTCAAATTCCCAGGTAAAGCCACAACATCCAGTTCCTCGTTATTCGCAGGATCATTGATCTGGAATGTAGTGGTCGCGCTACAGCCGTTCGTATCACTAACTGTCACGTTGTAAGTACCGGACAATAGATTCGTAAACGTTGGATTAGCTACCTGAGTCGTATTATAGCTGTTTGGGCCGGTTATCTGATACGTGTAAGGAGCATAACCACCAGTTGCGGTCAAAGTTGCAGAACCATCCGTACCGTTTACAAAACAGTTGTGAGTTAAATTACCCGGTAAAGCTACCACAGCCAACTCCTCGTTATTCGCAGGGTCATTGATCTGGAACGTGGTAGTCGCGCTACAGTCGTTCGTATCGCTAACTGTCACGTTGTAAGTACCGGACAATAGATTCGTAAACGTTGGATTAGCTACCTGTGTCGTATTATAGCTGTTTGGGCCAGTAACATGATACGTATAAGGAGCATAGCCGCCAGTTGCGGTCAAAGTTGCAGAACCATCTATGCCGTTTACAAAGCAGTTATGAATCAGATTTCCCGGCAAAGCTATTACAGCAAGTTCCTCGTTATTCGCAGGGTCATTGATCTGGAATGTAGTGGTCGCGCTACAGCCGTTCGTGTCGCTCACTGTTACGTTGTAAGTGCCGGACAATAGATTGGTGAACGTTGGATTAGCTACCTGAGTCGTATTATAGCTGTTCGGACCGGTCACCTGGTACGTGTAAGGAGCATAACCACCTGTTGCAGTTAATGTTGCAGAACCATCCGTTCCGTTTACAAAACAATTATGAGTCAGATTACCCGGGACAGCGACAACGTCCAACTCTTCATTATTCGCAGGGTCATTAATCGTAAATGTAGTGATTGCCGTACAGTTATTAATATCACTTATTGTAACTGTATAGGTTCCCGAAGCCAAATTACTGAATATGTCAGATGGTTGATTGGTTACACCACCATCCAAAGAATACAAATAAGACGGAGTACCTCCTGATGCTGATATAGTGGCAGAACCTGTAGTCCCACCAACAAGGCAGTTGTGTACTATATTTGACGAAGTAACAGTTGCAGTCGGAAGTGGATTAACAACTACCGTTGCCGTTCCGCTTTGAGGATTGAAACAAGTAGTCGAGCTGGCATCCCGTACGGATACTAATGTATAGGTGAATGTACCATCGGTTCCTGTTGGAACAGAAATTGTAGCCGTATTACCTGTTGAAATTATTGTCTGGTTAGAACCACCATTAATCGTATAGGTAAATGTATAAGGAGCAGTGCCATTTGCACCTGTAAATGTTATATCCGGCGAAGTATTATCCCGGCAAACATCTGTTGTGCCTGAAATTGTTGCCGTTGGAAGTGGATTAACAACTACCGTTGCTGTGCCACTTTGAGGATTGGAACAGGTTGTTGAGCTGGCATCCTGCACTGAGACCAATGTGTACGTGAACGTGCCGTTGGTTCCTGTCGGAACGGAAACAGTGGCTGTATTGCCAGTAGAAATCACTGTCTGATTAGAACCGCCATTAATAGTATAAGTAAACGTGTAAGGGGCAGTGCCATTAGCTCCTGTGAAGGTGATATTTGGAGAAACACCATTCTGACAAACATCCGTTGTGCCTGAAATTGTTGCCGTTGGAAGTGGATTAACAACTACCGTTGCTGTGCCACTTTGAGGATTGGAACAGGTTGTTGAGCTGGCATCCTGCACTGAGACCAATGTGTACATGAACGTGCCGTTGGTTCCTGTCGGAACGGAAACAGTGGCTGTATTACCGGCAGAAGTCACTGTCTGATTGGAGCCTCCATTAATAGTATAGGTAAACGTGTAAGGGGCAGTGCCATTAGCTCCTGTGAAGGTGATATTTGGAGAAACACCATTCTGACAAACATCCGTTGTGCCTGAAATTGTTGCCGTTGGAAGTGGATTAACAACTACCGTTGCTGTGCCACTTTGAGGATTGGAACAGGTTGTTGAACTGGCATCCCGTACTGAAACCAATGTGTACGTGAACGTGCCATCAGTTCCCGTCGGAACGGAAACAGTGGCTGTATTACCGGTAGAAGTCACTGTCTGATTCGAACCTCCATTGATAGTATAGGTAAACGTATAAGGGGCAGTACCGTTAGCGCCCGTAAAGGTAATGTTCGGAGCTGCACCGTTCTGGCAAACATCCGTTGTACCTGAAATTATTGCTGTTGGAAGTGGGTTTACTTTGACTGTAGCTGTTCCCGTTTGAGGATTGGAACAGGTTGTTGAGCTGGCATCCTGTACTGAGACCAATGTATACGTGAACGTGCCGTCGGTTCCCGTCGGAACGGAAACAGTGGCTGTATTACCTGTTGAGATTACTGTCTGATTCGAACCACCATTAATAGTATAAGTAAACGTGTAAGGGGCAGTGCCATTAGCTCCTGTGAAGGTGATATTTGGAGAAACACCATTCTGACAAACATCCGTTGTGCCTGAAATTGTTGCCGTTGGAAGTGGATTAACAACTACCGTTGCTGTGCCACTTTGAGGATTGGAACAGGTTGTTGAGCTGGCATCCTGCACTGAGACCAATGTGTACGTGAACGTGCCGTTGGTTCCTGTCGGAACGGAAACAGTGGCTGTATTGCCAGTAGAAATCACTGTCTGATTAGAACCGCCATTAATAGTATAAGTAAACGTGTAAGGGGCAGTGCCATTAGCTCCTGTGAAGGTGATATTTGGAGAAACACCATTCTGACAAACATCCGTTGTGCCTGAAATTGTTGCCGTTGGAAGTGGATTAACAACTACTGTTGCCGTTCCGCTTTGAGGATTGGAACAGGTTGTCGAGCTGGCATCCTGCACTGAGACCAATGTATACGTGAACGTACCGTCGGTTCCTGTCGGAACGGAAACAGTAGCTGTATTACCGGTAGAAGTCACTGTCTGATTGGAGCCTCCATTGATAGTATAAGTAAATGTATAAGGAGCGATACCGTTAGCACCCGTAAAGATAATGTTCGGAGCTGCACCGTTCTGACAAACATCCGTTGTACCTGAAATTATTGCTGTTGGAAGTGGGTTTACTTTGACTGTAGCCGTTCCCGTTTGAGGATTCGAACAGGTCGTCGAGCTGGCATCCCGTACAGATACCAATGTATAAGTAAATGTACCAGCGGTTCCCGTCGGAACGGAAACAGTGGCTGTATTTCCTGTTGAGATTACCGTCTGATTCGAACCGCCATTGATAGTATAAGTAAATGTATAAGGGGCAGTACCGTTAGCTCCTGTGAAGGTAATGTTCGGAGCTGCACCGTTCTGACAAACATCCGTTGTACCTGAAATTATTGCTGTTGGAAGTGGGTTTACTTTGACTGTAGCTGTTCCCGTTTGAGGATTCGAACAGGTTGTCGAGCTGGCATCCTGTACTGAGACCAATGTATACGTGAACGTACCGTCGGTTCCCGTCGGAACGGAAACAGTAGCTATATTACCAGTAGAAGTCACTGTCTGATTGGAGCCTCCATTAATAGTATAAGTAAATGTATAAGGAGCGGTACCGTTAGCACCCGTAAAGGTAATGTTCGGAGCTACACCATTCTGACAAACATCCGTAGTCCCCGAAATTGTTGCTGTTGGAAGTGGATTGACAACTATCGGAACCACTTTAGTAGACACGCAGTTACGTGTAGTGGTTACCGTTAACTTAGCATTATATGTACCTTGAGTATTAAAAGTGTACGCAGGTGAAGGTGGATTCTGTCCCGTAAAATCTGTTGTATTATCTCCGTTAAAATCCCATTTCCAATCAACAATATTATCATTTCCGGGGGTAAAACAAGTAATCGATGAGGATTCTGTTACGTCAATGCTTTCTTTCGCACATAAAACTAAAGGATCAGCCGTAAAATCAGCTGTTACTTTCGAGCCATCAACAAAGATGGGAAGATCAACGGCACAAGCTGCTGCTCCTGTTAACACATCAGGTGTAACTTTAACAGTATAATTACCTGCCTGGCTGACAGTAATAGTTTGAGAAGTCTGATTGCCGGGAGACCATAAATAAGACTTAGCTCCCGGAGGTGCGGTAAGGGTCGCCGTTTCCTGTCCTTCACAAATAAAATGCTTAGTTGTTGTCACTTCCAGCGGAGAACAGCTGGCATCTATGTATGCGTACCCCAAGTGCCCTCTTGGTTGGCAATCGGTCGCAATAAATTCAATTGTAATATTTTCTCCGATGTACGGAGATAAAGGAATAACAGCAGTAATCCAGTTGCTATAATAATAGGTTTTCCCGCCTGTTGTTTTTGTTGAAAACAAGGGGCTGGTTTTCGCATCTGTAGCTGTCTGAGCAAAACTTCCACACGGAAGCGGGTTATTATTTTTATCGTATAAATTTACCTTAAAAAACGCCTGATCATTCGTCGTATGACTTCCCTCTTCTAATACTACTGCATACTTAAAAACAAAAGAGGTGCTGTTAGCATCTACTAAAAATGTTTGTCTCATACTGGCCGCGGTTCCGTTACCACTATTGACTGTTGTCAAATCTCCCAGCCTGGCAGCATACGTTCCACCTCCAGGAGGAATTCTTGATAACCCGGTAATGGCGTCAGTACCGGCTGTTACTATCAGATGTTGATCTCCCGCTGCCACAGTACTCATTGCTGAAGTCGTAAAATTCCCTGTTGTCCGCGTTCCCTTGTATAATTCCCATCCTGTAAAATTTCCTGTTTCAAAATCCACATTATTACATGGCTGCCCCGGACTTTTAGGTGTAAATCCATCATCATTTTTATCCTTTGGCGTTTTGATTGCAAACAAACTATCTAACCGGTCAATATTATCAAAATATCTTTTTGGAAGCTTTTTGAAATCTATTACAAACTCCCGCGCAACAACCAAAATTGCAGCATTCATTTGCTGTTTGGTAACCGTTCCGGAAGTTTTACCCAATAACCGGTAAACATGATTTATATAGCCGGAGCTGTTTTGGTCAAAATACACCTGTGCATATTTCAGACTTTGATTGAACGAGATTTCATTTTTGAATATCTTTCCAAAAACATCATTCAATGCTTCTGAAATCTCATGGTCATCTACAATTTCCTGGGCTGTGGCATTACTGACAAAACCAAATGTAAGTAGTCCAAACAATAAGGGGAATAGTATATTTCTCATAACCATCGTGTGTGTCTTGTTTATAATTCAGAAAGGATTGTTTGCATCAATAATTTTTGTACTTCTCATGTACCTGAAAAATCGATAATGGATCCGTGAAGTTTCACGCTTTTGTTTTTTATGTTGCAGGTGATATACAATAAGGGAACTCCGGTAAGCGAATATCGCTGCCAAAATTACAATCCAGTATTTCCTATCATTCTGAGAAAATGAGTAAAATCCTGCGAAGAACAAAAAAAGTAAATATAAATTCCTCATACGCTGCACTATAATTGAAATAACTCAATACAGTGAACAAATGATCAAGCGGTCAGCGCGAATAATGAATGAGGTTATGTAAGCAGCTAAATACTGTTTCGATTATAATGACTTAGATAAGCAACAGAATCTGAACAATAAATTTTACTCGTCATAAATCTATAAAAAATTAACTAAAAAATTAGACTCAAATATTAACTATTTTTTATTTATTTTAACATACTAACAATCAGATAGTAACATTTTAAAGTATAGGCATAATTAAACAAAGTGCCCTGATCCTATACCGGCGATTGTTTTTTGATGATCGTCCAGAAGAGATTCTGGGGAAGAATTCTCTTTAATTTCACTCCTAATAATTCACGTTTCCCGATGAGCACTTCTTTTTTATCTTTCTGAACCGCACTGATGATCTGCCGTGCGCATTCATCTGCAGGAAGCCCTGTGGACTGATTGTGATCCATTAATCCATGAGCAGAGCCATCTCCCTTCAAAGCAGATTTCGAGATCGGAGTATTGATTTTACCGGGACAGATGATCGTGACTTTTATATTTTGTTTTTCCACTTCCAACCGCAGGCTCTCATAAAATCCGTGAAGCGCATGTTTGGAAGCACTGTAAGCAGACCGAAGGAAAAACCCGAATTTTCCGGCAACGCTTGAGGTAACAATTATATGTCCGAAATGGTTTTCAACCATCAGGGGAAGCACTAATTTTGTAAGGTAAATATTCCCGAAGTAGTTAATTTCAAACAGCTGTCGATCTACTTCTATAGAAGTTTCCATCGCTTCAGCACGCTGGCTTATACCTCCGTTATTAAACAAAAAATCGATATTCAACCCGGCTTTTCTCACTTCTTCCACAGCGTGCTCTATCGTAGAGCTATCAGCAAGATCCATTGGAATAATTAAATGATCAGAAGGATTTTTCAGGCTGTTTCTCACTGCTTCCAGCTCATCTGTTTTTCTGGAGGAAAGTATAAAGTTAACATTATACTTATCTAATTCTTCCACAAATGCTTTTCCTATCCCGGAAGAAGCGCCTGTTACCCAAACTGTTTTTCCTTCAAACCGACTCATTCTTCGGTTATTTTTCCGTATAGATCATAATGATCCGCTTCTGTTATCAAAACATTCGCAAAATCTCCCATACGAACAAAATTATCACTTGTTTTTTCCACCAGCACTTCGTTATCCACTTCAGGTGAATCATATTCTGTGCGACCAATGAAATAATTTCCTTCCACACGGTCAAAAAGCACCCGGAATACTTTCCCTACTTTCTCCTGGTTCAATTCATAACTGATCCCGGATTGCAGCTCCATGATCGCATCCGCACGCTCCCGTTTTACCTTTTCAGGAACATCATCCTCGAAATTATAGGCATGTGTATTTTCTTCATGAGAGTAAGTAAAAATGCCAAGACGTTCGAATCGCATTTTTTCAACGAAGTGGTACATTTCTTCGAAATCTTCTTCTGTTTCGCCCGGATAACCGGCAATTAAAGTGGTACGGATAGCTATTTCCGGTACTTTGCTTCTGATTTCATTAACCAGCGCTTCTGTTTTTTCTCTGGTAATCCCTCTGCGCATATCTTTCAGCACTTTTGTAGATCCATGCTGCAACGGCATATCCAGGTACTTCAAAACTTTCGGATATTGATTCATTACTTCCAGAACATCCATTGGAAATCCGGAAGGGTAAGCATAATGAAGACGAATCCATTCGATCCCTTCCACTTCTGTCAATCGTTCTAATAATTCCGCTAAATTTCGTTTTTTATAAAGATCCAGACCGTAATATGTCAGGTCCTGCGCAATCAGAATTAATTCCTTCACACCTTTCGCTGCCAGATTCCGGGCTGATTCCACCAGCTGTTCCAGTGGTGTGGAAACATGTTTTCCACGCATCAGAGGAATAGCGCAAAAAGAGCAGGGACGATCACAACCTTCGGCTATTTTAAAATAAGCATAATGTGCGGGAGTGGTCAGGAGCCGTTCTCCTACCAACTCATGTTTATAATCTGCTTTTAATGTTTTCAGCAATCGCGGAAGCTCACGTGTTCCAAAAAAGGCATCTACTTCCGGAATTTCCGTTTCCAGATCTCCTTTGTAGCGTTCTACCAAACAGCCGGTAACATAGAGCTTATCTACCCCTCCTTCTGACTTCGCTTCTGCATAACGTAAAATGGTATCAATTGATTCTTGTTTGGCATTATCAATAAAGCCACACGTGTTGATAATAACAATCTCTGAGTCATCGGACATTGATTCATGCTCTACGTCAAATTTATTGGCTTTCAGCTGAGCCATCATGACTTCTGAGTCAAATATATTCTTGGAGCACCCTAAGGTGACTACATTTACCTTGTTTTTCTTTAAGGTTTTCGTTTTCATTGTGCAAAAGTAAGCAAAAGCAAAGAATCTTAATCAACGTTCAAAAAAATGTAACAAGGTCTTCTGAAAATTAGAAGTGTTCTAAATTGTAATTTCGATATCAGAAAATCCGGGCAACTAAAAGGCAGGAAGATTTAAGATCAATATTAGTTACACCAGATCAAACAAAGATTTCACTCCTACATAACGCTCTTTCGTAAATCCTTCTGCAAACTCTACTCCTACCGGGCGTCCGAACTCGCGCATTCTTGCAAATAAAAAATCCTTGAATTCTTTCCCTGAAATAGGCGTTTTAGGCTCTGTTGACTCAGGATCGTAAAATTGTGTTTTATAGGCCAAAATAGCATTCATTTTCTCTTCTGCGTATTTTGAAATATCCACTACAAAATCCGGTTCGATATGCCGGTCCTGAATGTAATGATATACTGCTTTGGGGCGATATGCTTCTTGCTGTTTTCCTTCAAAAGTTGTTTCAATTTTCCGTAATCCAGAGTAGAAACAGGCTTCCGATACTAACTTGCTCGCTCTTCCATGATCCGGATGGCGGTCTGTTATCGAATTTGCCAATACAATCTCCGGTTGAAAAAAACGGATCTGCTCAATAATCAATCGCAATGATTCTTCATCATGCCGGAAAAATCCATCCGGCAGCTTCAGGTTTACCCTCCGGGAAATCCCAATAATACGAGAAGCTTCCATCGCTTCTGAATAACGTGTTTCAATTGTTCCTCTGGTTCCAAGTTCTCCTTGTGTCAAATCAACAATCGCCACCTTCTTATTTTCTTCCCGAATGCTTTTTATCAGAGTTCCCGCACAGGAAATTTCAATATCATCCGGATGCGCAGCAAATGCCAGAATATCTACTTTCATACATTAATCCAGTTTACAATTTCTTCATCAAAAGGAAGTGTTCTTGCATTCAGGCTTTTAACAACTTCTCCTTTCTCATCAATCAGAAATTTATGAAAATTCCACGAAATCTCCTCGCCTGTCGCTTCTGTCAAATACTGGTATAAAGGGTGCCTTTCTTCACTTTTTACGGAAATTTTCTCTGTCATTGGAAAAGTTACATCATAAGCAGTAGAGCAAAACGCAGCGATTTCCTCATTTGTTCCGGGCTCCTGCTCCATAAAATCGTTGCTGGGAATACCGATTACTATGAAGTTTTTTTCTTTGTAAAGCTTATATAGCTTTTCCAGATCTTCGTATTGCGGTGTCAGCCCGCATTTTGAAGCAGTATTTACCAGCAAAATTTTCTTTCCTTTCACAGAAGACCAATCGAATGGTTTTCCGGCAAGTGTATTTATATTAAAATCGTAAACCGGCATTCTCTTAATTTAAACGTTTTACACGAAAATTTCCATAAACAAACATCGCGATCAGTGCCAGCGCGATCAGGCCTTCCAGCTTCAGAAATATTACAAATGTTTCTTTTATAATATCTCTGTCAATAAAGTACATTTTCACTAAGATAAAGAAAAACAATACACCAGAGCTTATAATAAACTTTCTGATAAAATGCTGTAATGACAAGTCTCCTGTTTTATAGCGATATAAACGATAATTCACGGCTGATAATTCAGTGAACGCGTAAAAAGCAAATATTGTCCAGAAAATCCACATCGGCACTTCTGCTAATCCATCTCCATTGGCATACGAATGTAATCCTACCAGGTAAAAATTAACCCCGAAGAACGTAAATATTATCGCTGTAAACGCCCACAAACTACCAATGTTAAAAGTAAGCTTATCGCTCATTGCAGGAATAAAACGCAAATGTAACAGCACTGCATATACAAGTACGGACACCAGTGCCCATGTTTCTTTCGGATCCCATCCCCAGTATCTTCCCCACGACTCATTTGCCCAGACACCTCCGAGGAACGTCCCGATTGTCAGCATGTACAATCCGATTTGCATCGTAATCTCAGAAACGTGTGAAATTTCATTGATATTTGATGTAATACGTTCACCGTTTTTTAGTGTCCGGAAATTATACATCATCAAATTCAGCAAGCCTAAAATTGCCCCCAGACCAAGGAATCCGTAAGAACCTGTTATGATCGCGACGTGAATCATCAGCCAGTATGATTTTAATACCGGTTCCAACGGCGAAATTTCAGGATCCAGCAGATTCAGCTCTGTTACGAAAATCATGAAGAAGGCCAGTATTGCTGTCCCGGCAAGTACAACGTGATTTTTCTTTGAAAAGATAAATCCGGCGATAAGCGTAACCCAGGCAATGAATACAACTGCTTCATAGCCATCTGACCAAGGTGCATGGCCAGAGATATACCAGCGCATTCCCAACCCTGCTCCATGATAAATAAATGTCACGACCATCAAAATGATAAATGGCAGGGAAATCTTTTTAAAGCGTGCTTCCGAACGAATAGTCGGCTGCTTGAAAATACGAATAAATGAAATGATCAGCAAAATGACACCCAGAATCAGGTATAAATACATGGAGTTCTTAAACATGTGCATTTTGTTATAGCTGATCTCCATCTTTACATGTCTTTCTGAAGGTACTATTTCAGCCGACAATTCCCGCTGGTGTTTCTTAATAGCATTCAACATGTCCGTTGCACCACCATAGGAATCTGATTGAGCTGCTTCGTCCAACTGTGACAAATAAAGCAAAACCTGGCTTGACCAGACAGAATCCTTTGCCATTAACTGCGGATCAAAAGGAGTTGCCCAATGATGTCCCGGATCATTTGGAACCGGCAATATTTTAAGGTACTGCCAGCTAAAGAATGACTGGATCACCTGGTGTCTCTCAATAAATTTCAGAAGCTTCTTTTCAAATTCACTGCGTTTGGATTCTAATTTCTGATGTGCTTCATTGTATTCTTTCAAAAATTTTATTTCTCCTGTTTCGTCATTGTACACATCCAGAAAAGAAACGTATTTAGGCAAACCGTAATGATCTCTTACTACTTTCGGAACATTCAGTATTTTTTCCGTGATCCAGTGATCCGGATACATGTGCATACTTAAAACTACCTGAACAGCGTCCCAATCTTTATACGACGGTTTCCCGTGGAATTTGATCAGCAGGTTCTGCGCCATGGTATGGAACGGAATAATTCTTCCTCTGAAATCCTGCACCAGCAAACTTGCCAGTTCGACTGCATGTTCTTTTGAAATTACTCTGTAGATCGCGTTTTCCGGCCTCGCATGATTCTGGTCTTCAGGAACCAGTCCTTCACCTTCAGCATGGTTATGCTCATGTCCGGAATGGTCGTGGTCGTGAGAATGTTCATGCAGATGTTCGTCTGAATGCATCGGAATCTGCTGCGTAGTTTGCCCGAATGTATAGGTAAATCCTATCAGCAAGGCAAGAACAGACAGACTGTTTCTTCGTTTATCACTTGACTTTTTAATCTTTCCCAATAATTCTTTTACGCGACCTACCGGTGCAAAGATGGATAACAACATACCAACGGACATTAATAAATAACCTAAATAAGTAATATTCGTTCCCCACCAGTCGAAATTAACACTCAAATGTGTTTCTTCTTCATTTTCAGGTGTGGAAGGATCATCCAAGCCGTAAGCCGATTGAAAAAAACGAAATCCTTTATAGTCCAGAACATGATTCATAAAAATTCTGGCATTCTTCTGATAATCGCCATCCATAACTGTTACTTCACTGGCATAAGAAGAGGCAACTGCTGAACCCGGATAAGTATCCAGCTGAAAATCCCGGCAATAAACATAAAAAGGAATCTGAAACATCGTCGAGCCATAAGACATCTGGTATCTCAATCCGTTCATTTCAAACATTTTCTGATCTGGTATTTTCGAAATACCACCTTCTAATTCTACAAGTCGAGAAGAAGTTCCATCCGAAACTTTTAATGTCAGAATATCTATTCCTTCATCTTTTCTCCCGGAAGGCAATTTCTTTTTTGCTGCGTGTTCAATCAGGGATTTCAATACAAAAGAAGCTCCGTTTGTTTCATAAAGTGTTGTCAGATAAGCAGGAACCAATGAGTCCGTAGGTACTTCCGAGTACAAAGAATCCGGTGGCGTCATCCCTGATTGGCGGTATTTCTGCATTTCAGACATTGGCAAATATCTCAGTGCCAGTTTGGATTTGATGAATAATTCATCGTTTTTTTCAGTGATCACAATACCCGGCGCATCTTGCTCCTTTCCGAAGCTTACTGTGAAATCTCCCATCATCAGGTAATCTCCCTCATTCAGGTAATTCGATTTTTTTCCGGCAGAAACAATATCCAGTAATTTTCCCTTGATTGTATCGCTAAAAATTACTGAATCAATACAATTCTTCTGAAAATCGACATATTCAATGGTTATATTCTTTCCATCTACCTGCTCGTTATAAATGAATTTATTGTTTACAACCGTGGAAAGGTATTTTTTATAGGTGCGGTTAACGACCGTTTCACCGCCCTTGATTATGGAATAGGCTATATGCGGTTCATTTGCGTAGAGGATATTACTCGATTTTCCTTCCCTTATAATCATCATTCCCTCAAAGCCGAAATAACGTGTTACACCGGCTCCGGCAATGATCAGAATAAACGCCAGGTGAAACGAAAGCATTGCAATTTTTTCACGCTTGTACATCTTATAAGTGAAGATATTGGTGATCAGGTTTACCATCAGGTAAAGCAATAATATTTCAAACCATATATTATTATAAACTAATAATTTAGCAGTTTGAATATCGTACGTTGATTCGATCATGGTAGCTACACCGATAACTACCAGAAAAATAATCATCGCAACAGCCATGGAGCGCATTGAAAAAAATCTGCCGAGTATTTTCATCCTTCTAAAACTTTGTGCAAAAATACCAATAATAAGCGGCAGTTTGTCATAAAAGCGTAAGAAAATAGAAGTGTTTGAGAATTTAAAATTCTAAGAATTTTACGATCAATTTTATCTGCTGAAATCACAGCAAATTATTTCCCCGCCTCAAAAATTGAATTGTCAAAAATGCTTTTACAAAGATCAGTAAGCGCTTGTTGCCAGAAGCACCAGCGTACATGCTTCTTCGTACGAAATACCTGCTTGATCTAATTTCCGGAAGAAAGCAGGATTTTCTGTTCCGGGATTAAAAATCACACGGGCTGGATTTAATTCAATAATTTTATCAATCAGCTCATCCTGATTTGCAGTACCAACATAAAGTGTGACAGTATCTACCTTCCAAGCAGGATTCCACTCCGTTTCAATAGTTACATTGTCTACTGTTCCGGCTCTGTTACCGTATGCAATAACTTCGTGCCGGTTCTCAAGTAAACGATGTATGGCTTTGTAGGCATAACGTTCAGGTTTGGTACTTGCGCCTATCACCAATGTTTTTTTTGATCCCATATCTTCAAAATAAAAAAGGACGACATAAGTCGTCCTCTAAATATAGGGAAAATTCAGAATCAATCTTCAAACGGAACTAAAATTCTTCCGCAATGTTCACATACAATGATCTTTCTTCTTGACTGAATATCCAGCTGTCTTTGCGGCGGGATATTATTAAAACAGCCTCCACAACACTCACGGTCAATAGAAACAACTGCCAGTCCGTTACGCGCATTATTTCTTAAACTCGTATAAGCTGTCAATAAACGCTCATCAATATTTTCTTTTGCTTTATCTGACTTAGCAATCAATGCTTCCTCTTCCTTTTGGGTTTCAGTAACAATTTCATCCAACTCCGATTTTTTAAGAGCTAATTCAGCTTTAACATTGGCAATTTTCGCATTTGTTTCTTCTAAGATCGCTTTCTTGTTAAGCACTGTATTTTTTGCTTCTTTGATACGTTTCTCATGTAACTTTATTTCTAAAGTCTGAAATTCAATTTCTTTATCCAAAGATTCGAATTCACGGTTATTACGAACATTATTTTGCTGCTCTTTGTATCGTTGAATACTTGCTTCAGAATCTTTAATGGCATTTTTACGGTCAGTAATTCCCTGCTCCACCTCTTTTACCTCTTCCTGAATTTTCTTAACACGTGTTTCAAGACCTGCAACTTCATCTTCTAAATCCTGAACTTCCAAAGGTAATTCTCCCCGAACTGTTCTAATTCTATCAATTTCAGAATCAATTTTTTGTAATTGATAAATAGCTTCTAATTTTTCTGCTATCGTTACTTCTTTCTTAGATGCTGCTCCAGCCATTTGCTAAAAATATTTTATTGGATTAGTATTTATCCTCGTTTTCAGAATTGCAAATTTAGTAAAATTTTCTTTCAAACATGCAATAATTAAATCACTCGTAAATTGTTCGCTTTCATAATGTCCGATATCAGCAATTAAAATTTGTTTTCCAGCGTCAAAAAACTCATGATACTTCATATCAGCAGTAATATAAATATCTGCTTTACAATTTATTGAATCTTTCAATAAGAAACTGCCCGAGCCACCGCAAACTGCTACTCTTTTTATAGGTTTATTAAGAAATTCCGTGTGGCGAATACAACCACAATTAAATTCTTTTTTCACTCTGTCCAGGAATTCCTGTTCCGGTATCGGAACCTCCAGTTCTCCGATCATTCCTGCACCTTCATACGGATTGACATTCTGTATGGGAATCAAATCATAAGCTACTTCTTCGTAAGGATGGGCTTTCAACATGTTAGAAATAGCCTCATTCAACTTATGATTGCTTAAAAGTACTTCTACTTTTTCCTCTTCTACCTCACTTCGGATATTTTTTACTCCTTCATAGGGATTACTTCCTTCAACCGGCTTATAAGTTCCGGTTCCTCTGGTCGAAAAGGAGCATTCTTTGTAATTTCCGATATGACCGGCTCCTGCTTCAAACAATGCTGATTTGACCTGCTCTGAATGTGTAAAGGGAACATACACAACTAATTTAGACAGCACTTGCTTCTTAGGTTGAAGTACAACCGTATTTATTAATTTCAATCTGCGGGAGATTTCAGCATTTACACCTTGAAAAGCATTGTCTAAATTTGTATGAATCGCATAAATGGCAATATCATGCTTAATCGCTTTCAAAACCGTACGTTCCACATAATTTTTCCCATTAATCTTTTTTAATCCGTTAAAAATGATCGGATGATGTGCAATAATGAAATTACAGTTATTATCAATTGCTTCTTGAACAATTTCTTCGGTGCAATCCAGAGTAACAAGGATATTTGATATTTTTTCAGACGAATCGCCTATAATCAAACCGCAATTATCATAACTTTCCTGGCTTCCGACAGGAGCAATATCTTCTAAAAATCGGGTAACTTCCTGAATTGTCGCCATAGTGATAAAATATCTTCAAACTTACGATTTATTTAAGGAAAAGCCTATTTATACTTTACTTTGGCATGAGAAACTTTTCCTCCGTTCATCTGAATTAATTCTCCGGATTCAACGGATGAACTCTTTTTAGCCTTTCTGACAATTATTCCCTTCCACTCCTTGTTATAGTACTTTTCGTTCGTGATCACTCCGCCATCTATTATTAATTTTGCTCCTTTTTCCACAATAATCTTTGCCTTCGGAACCATTTGAATTTCCGTTTTTATAGTTAATGTAGCTCCTTTTTTCACCACAATATCCTGGTACATTTTCATAGAAACATTCCAAACTTCATTATTTTCAATTGCCTTCGACCAGTAACCATAACCTGTAACAAAATCGCGCATATTGTATCCCTTATTATAAAGATTTTCAATAACGGTTGCACGATGAGCAATTCCCATTTGCAGCACGGACATTGAATTTCCTTCCTGTCCACCCATTAAATTATTATTTGATTTATCTGTAATCAAATCTACATTACATCCTTTACCGGAAGGTACGGCTGTAGTATCGTAAACATCCCACAAAAAATCCCTATAGGTAGATTTACAGTTTTGCTGATAACTGCCATTAGCATCGTAAGTATGCCATAAATCAAGCCCATGTCCTATTTCATGCGCCCAATGTTTAGACAGCCACCAATCATGAACATCATCTTCGCTCATTTCAGGGTTAACGCGATAGAACGTCCCTATTGATCCATATTCTGAATAACCAGATGCTTTAGCATAGGAGCCTCTGAAAATATGCAAATTAAGGGTTTTTACCCGTTCAGGAAAGTGCTCTTTTAAGTAATCATTCAATTTTTTATTGTGTAAATAATCAGTCGAATAAAAGTAGGATGAATCGGGAGTGGCATCTTTATAAAAGTAAATTTTTTCCAGCTTAAATCTTATTTTGCTATCATAGATAGAATCTACTTTATAGGGAACCCCGGGAATCGGAGCATCAGGATTTTTCGCATATAAGCCGTTCATCCAGTCGATTATTTTTATAAATCGGGCGTAATGTGCAGGAATATCCCTCATATTACCACTTCCATCAGCTCTTTGCCAGATATGAATAGCCACATGGACTGTTTTTTCTATGTCATTTGAAGTTCCCGGATAAGGAATATAATTTTCCTTTTTCAGATAAGCAGATTCTTCTGTTTTAACCTGTCCATAAGCAACAAGAAAAAACAAAGAGGTAATAAATATCAAAAAAGATTTCATCAGAACTAATTTAAAGATTTTTATTCTTATGAGCTTATTAAAAAATAAAAAAATCATTGTTTTGATTCTTACTATTGTTTCATTTAGAATAATAATATAATGATAAATGGTATGTTATCTGAACAGGGTACAGGGTAGTGGTATATTAAAAAATATAGGTCTGTTATAAACAAAAAAAGCTCATCAATTAGTATTGATGAGCTTTAAAAAGTGGCGTCGACTTACTCTCCCACCCTCAAAAGGGCAGTACCATCAGCGCAATCAGGCTTAACTTCTCTGTTCGGAATGG